>Ga0209570_1000029_pt1 | contig 447990 bp, 388 predicted proteins | sample EBPBio172007_DNA_FD_185861 | JGI IMG/M metagenome (GOLD analysis project Ga0209570, IMG submission 185861) | Wastewater treatment Type I Accumulibacter community from EBPR Bioreactor in Madison, WI, USA - Reactor 1_9/17/2007_ DNA (SPAdes)... | ecosystem: Engineered > Bioreactor > EBPR >... | reverse complement strand
CGATGACCGCAGGCGCGACATTTGTACCTGCCGTCACCGAGCAGGTAGTGGCGTGCTCCGTTGCAGGAGGGGCAATGCTTCATGACCAAATCCTCGAAGATTTGGTCCGGTTTGGCTAGGAATTACCCAAAGAAAAGCCCGGCACGGGGCCGGCGTTTCGCGTCATGCGGATGCCGCGGCGATCAGCCGGGGCTGAAGCCGATCGTGCGTCGCGTGGTGACCGGTGCGTCGACCGGCTCGAAACGCCAGCGTCGCACCGCATTGAGCGCTTCGCGATCGAATACGCGGGCAGGGTTGGCGCGTACCACGCGTGCGTTGGTGACGGAGCCGTCCGTGCCTACCGTGATTTCCACGAGCACTTCGCCACTGGTGCCCGATCGCAGCGCTTCCGGCGGATACCGCGGCGCCGGCGTGCTGACCGCGCGCAGGGACTGCGCCTGCGCGGCGGCGGCGGGAACCGCAGCGCGCGCGGCGGCGGCCTGGCGCTCCGCGGCTTCCCGCTGCGCAGCCGCCTGGCGTTCGGTTTCCTGGCGCGCGGCTTCCGCACGCGCGGCTTCCTGCTGCTGGACGAGCTGCTGCGCGGCTGCAGCTTCGGTCGCACGCTGCTGCTCCGCCACCTGGGTCAAGCGCTGCTGCTCCTTCAGGCGGGCATCTTCCGCCGCCTTGGTCTTCGCGGCCTCGTCGGTGACGGCGCGCTGGGCAACGGCCTGTTGCGAGGCCGCGATGCTCTGCTGCAGGCGCGGCAGCGCCGGTGCCTTCGGATCGGCCTTCTCGATGATCGCCGACAGGCGCTGGGCCTCGGTGAACTCCTCGCGGGCGATGCTCTGCTCGGCGGCGATCAGCGTGTACGGCATCAGGTCGGTCAGCGCGCTGCTGACACCCGGATCGTTCGGCAGCTTGTCGCGCAGGGCCAGGTAATACTCCATGGCGTTGTCGCCACCCGGCGCGTAGATGCGGTTCTCGCGCAGCGCCTTGGTGGCGGCCTCGCGCAGCGCATCGGCATCCATCGCCTGGACCTGGGCGGATACCGCGGGCGGTGGCGGCGCTGCGGGCGCAGCGGCCGGGGTCGCCGCAGGCGCGGCAGCCTCGTCCTTCGAGCACGCCGCCAGCGCGACGATGAGCAGCAGCGGCACGGCGTAGCGCAGGCGCCCGGTGGTCTGGATCAAGGACATCGTTTCAACTCCCCCAAGTACGTTTCTAATGGTGTCGACAGCCCATCGACCCGCGCGGCAGCGCGGAACCGGGTATCGCGAATCTCAGCTCGGGCCCGCCGCCTGCCAGGCCCCGTCCGGGCTGGAATGGCGCGATGCCTTCCGGGTACCCCTACCCGGACGCCAGAGTACGTCGCCGCATCGGGGCTCACACTTGATGTCTGTCACACTTTTGGCGGGCTACTGCACATCTGCCGGATCTTGCTATGCCGGCGTCGCAAGCAGAGCGTTCAGCCGACCCAGTGCCTCGGCCACGATGCGTCCCTGCGCTTCAATGCTGGCGACGATCTGGGCCGGGGTGCGGTCGTCGATCACGGTGATCGCGTTCGGGTTGACTGCTTTCAGGTCAAATACCGTAGCGTCGATATCCGCCGCCCCTGCTTCAAGCTCGCGTGCCGCTTTTTCCTGTTCGCGGATACCGGCTTCCAGCGCCTCGATCTTTCTTGCCTTTTCCTTGTCGCGCTTTGACTGCTTCAGGGCTTCCTTCAGATCGACCACTTTGGCCTTGATGTCCGCCGCTCGATCCAGCAACGGCTCGATCTTCCCTCGCGCCTCTGCCCGGCGAGCGGCGATATCCACCGTCCAGGAGTAACGACTGTTGCCCTGAGGCAAACCCCGATGCGATAACAACCTTGCATAGCTGGGAAACGACTGGCCCGCGTTGGCTTCGTCAGCCTGCCACTCCGCCACAAGCGCGGCCGGCAAGGACTTTTCGTCCAGCATGCTGCCGTCTTTGGCGAAACCGAAATGCGCAAGCGTCAACGGTGTTTTCTTTCCGACCTTCACCCACGACAGGTCGTAGTACCAGATTCGTTCGGTTTTCTTGCCTTTGGTGAAGAACAACAGATTGGTCTTGACGCCGGCTCCCGCGGTGGAAAAGACGCCGCCTGGCAGACTCACGATGGCCCACAGGTCGCATTCGTCCAGCAGTTTCCGCTTCGTCTCGACGAACGCGCTTTCGTTGGTGCGGAACAGCAAGCCCTCATCCAGCACGATGCCGCAGGTACCGCCAGGTGCCAGCTCGGCCAGGATGTCCTGCACGAACAGGACCTGCGTGGACCCGGTCTCGAAGGCGAAGTTCTTCTGCGCATCCTTGCCCTCTTTCCCTCCGAACGGGGGGTTGGTCAGGATCACGTCGAACTGCGCGGGCGCCTGCTGGAAGAGCGCAGCGTAGGTGGCGCGCTTGGTCAATGCGTTGCCGTGCCAGAGGTTGGGCTGGTCGATGCCGTGCAGCACCAGGTTGGCCAGCGCGATGGGGAACACCAGATTCTCTTTCTCGCGGCCGAAGAAAGTGTCGTGCTTCAGCTTTTCGATGTCGGTACTGAGCGGAACCTGTCCTAGCCTCCGCGCAATGTGTTCGTACGCCACGGCGAGGAAGCCGCCCGTGCCGCAGCAGGGGTCGTACACCGTTTGCTCCAGTGAGGGGTCGACGGTGTGCACCATCGCCCGGATGACCTCGCGCGGCGTGAAGAACTGGCCTCCGTCCGAGTTCTTCTCGCCCATCTTCAGCAGGAGGTCTTCGTAGACCTGCGACAGGGTGAAGAAATGGGTGTCGTCCACGTGATCGATATTGATCTCGTGCACCCGGTCGAGGATATCGCGCAGGTTGGCTTCGTCGTCCACGCGGACGCGCTCCACCGCCGTCATGATGCGGCCGATGATGCGCTGCTTGGGTGTGGCCGCCGGGTTCGGCAGGCCCGTGCGCAAGTCGATATCGAGCGCATGCAGGTGCGGCAGCAGTTCCTTGTTGATGAAGTCGAACAGCCTGCCGTCGCCTGCGGCGAACAGGGCCTGCCGCTTCCAGCCTTGTCGCTTTCCTTCTGGCGTCTTCGGGTGATCGGCCTTGTCCGACCAGGGTGCGGCCCAGTCCTGCCAGCGATAGGGGCTGCGCAGCGCGGGGGAGAAGTCGGCACCGAGTACTTCGGCCTGTTCGGCATCGCGGGCTTCCTGCGCATCCAAGATGCGCAGGAACAGGATCCAGGTGAGCTCAGGGACATATTGCAGGGCGCTGGCGCAGTTCGAGCGCCGCATCACATCGCAGATGCTCTTCACGAAAGCGGACAGCGACTGCGTGCTGCCGATAGCCTTGGGGGGCTTGGCGGCGGGTGATTTCCTGGGACGTGCCATTACGTGTCTTTCTTCTTCAGTTGCTTTTTCTTGGCCGTCTCGAGCTGCCGGATGCTGCTCTCGGGCGCGGGCAGGTGCTCCGGCATGGTGCCGCCGAGTTCCTGGATGGTCTGGCGGACCTTCTGTCCAACCTGCTCGTGGGTGCGATTGGCCTGTGTCTTTCCCTGTACCTGATCGCGGCGCAGCTTCTCTTCGGTCTGGGTGGCGCGGAACAGGTTGGCGGCCAGTTCCGTGCTGCCCATGTGGTCGAGGATCTTCTGGCTCTTCTTCAGGCCCTTCCGGGTGTGGATGTCTTTGGCCCCAAGGCCGCCATACAGCCCTTTGTAGCCGTGATCCTGGAAGATGGCGTAGTCCAACGGGCTGTCCACGCCTGCCTCCTTGGCCGCTGCCGCCAGGTACTTGTTATGTGCGGCCAGTTCGTTGCGGATCGCTAGGCGCTTATCGTCCTCGGACAGCTGGGCGAACTTGCGGTCGTCTTCCAGTTCCTGGCGCCGGGTCTGCAGGGCAAAGTAAGTCTGGCCGTGGGCGATCACAGGCTTGGAAGGGTCGCCGTTCTGCACGATCAGGTAGCAGGCGTAACGTGACAGGTGCACGTCTTCCACAGGGCGCTGGGCGCCGGAGCCGATGGCCACCATTCCGAGGACATCCTCGAAATGGTCGTCTACGCGCTCATCGCTGTTCTCGCAGGCGATTTTTGCCCGCTCGATGACAGGCAGGAAGTGCCGGTACTCGGAGTACTCCAACACCTGCGCCAGCTGGCGCGCACGCCAGTATTCATTGCCCTCGTCATCGACATGGCGAATGCTGTCGAACGTGGTCGGATGCGGTGTGGAGTGCTTTCCGGTCATTTCACGTCTCCTTGTGGTGGAAAGGCTTGCGCCAGCAGCTTCTGCGGCAGGCGTTCGATCTCCGCCAGTTGGGCGATGGCGGCTTGATGGATGGCATCGGTCTCGGCTAGCGCCTCTTTCAGTTTAAGGGCGACCTCTTTCTGCACATCGATTGGCAATAGCGGAATTTCTATTGCCTCGACTTGTGCCGGCGACACGTGGGGTACACCAAGGCTTTGGTCGTGGCCAGATATTCCTGCAATGAAACGTGAGGAGTGCAGGAAAGCCCACAAAAAGTCTGCGTCAATGAATTCTTTCTTCATCAGGAATCGCCCGACTCGCTGCACAAGCAACGCTGGAAGATCAGTTCCGGAAACACGAGCTACTTTGATGCCGCTCGATATTAGAGGGCGGTCAAGGCTGACAAGGATGTCACCCCTTGCAAGCGAATAGTTCCGATAGCGACGTGCTTCAACCTCGTCTAGATGGACTACGTCATCCCAATAGACCTTTCCCGGGAGAATATTCGTGTTTCGAAGCAGCCGTGTACCAGAAAGTTGGAAGTCCTCGCTTTTGAAGGCAAAACCTGACTGAAGTTTCGCAGTAGCCGCGATTGGCTGCGTTACTTCGAACTTATCGAAGGTCGAATCAACCACTCTACTTCGTAGCAGACGCAACTCCCTGAGCTGTTCTTTTGCAGCCCGCGTTGCAACCTCAACTTCGGATAGTTGGGCTTTCAGGCTGGTGGCAATCTGGCGTTGCTTTGGTAACGGATACTCAGGGACTTCGAGCTCATCAAGAAAGCCGGCAATCAGGCTGTGCACGGTAGGACCACGCTTTACGCCATGACGCAGGACGAAATTCTGTTGTGCCCTCAAAAATAGAGCCAAGAATTCCGAATCAAAGCTTGCTTTTGGAACGAGGGCCTTGATGTCTTGGTTGAACGAGGAGTTTTGCCTGGCGATTCCAACCGGCAACGTATGCGCAAGTACGCCAGACCGCCCCACAACCAGAACTGTTCCGGCCGCAACGAGTCGTGCTGCCGATCCCTCAATCGCTTCGTCGCTTATCTGATCCTGAGAACTAGACAAGTCGAAGGACTTGATGTCTTTAGGTGAGAACCAGGGAATCTGACCATTCCAGAACTCGATCTTTCCCTTCTCAGGGGTTCCGCCACTGTAAAAATCACAACAATCCGCCAGCTTCATACGCCAAACAACCTCACCTTGGCATCCTGCATCACGTCAGCCGGGTTACCCAGCATGCGAAGCGAATCAACGCCTCCCGCACGGGCGATCTCCGGTACGTCCCAAAGAGCAGAGGTTTCCAGCGCTTCGGTTCCGCCCTGTGCAAACTGTGCACCCAGTCCTTTCAGCACGATGGCCGCGTTCGTCGCCATGCCATCGAACCAAGCCGCATGGCGGCTCACGTAAGCCTGGCCACGCTCCTGTCGACGCAGCGCACGCGCGTGATACCCATGCTTGCCGAAGAAGTCGTACAGGTCGAACTCGCCCATTCGGTCCACCTCCCGGATCACGTCCGGACTGAAGTTGTCGCCCAGCAGATGATCGATCAACTGGCGGCGCTTGCGCGCCTCGATCCACAGCCGGCGGAAATCGTCCAGGTTGTGCGCTTCGGACAGCACCCGCGCCATCACCTCGCGCCGGTACTCGTCCACCGGGATCGGCGTAGCCTGACCATTGCGGTTGGCCAGGATGAAGCGGCCCTGCGCATTCACCACCACGCGCTCGCTTTCTCCCAGGGAGATCCCGGCCACCGGCGTTGATGCGTACCCGTCACCGTCGCCCCCGTCTCCACCATCCGCCCCGCCGGCTCCGCCTGCGCCGCCGGTCCTGGGTGCCGCCGTGATGAACTCCGTACCGAACAGGTCGGTAACGCCGGTGTAGTCGTACAGCCAGAACTTGTACTTCTGCGTTTCCTCGTGGATGCGCGTGCCGCGACCGACCATCTGGTAGAACTTGATGGCCGACTGCAGGTAGCGGAAGAACACCACCGCGTTCAGACGCTCGATGTCCACACCCGCTTCCAGAAGATCCACGGTGCAGGCGATGAAGTCCCGCTCGCCGCTGCCACGCATGGTTTCAATCTTGTCCGCGCCCGCAGCCGCCGTGCACTTGAAGGCGTAGCTGTCCTTGCGCTCGCGCCCGTGGTCGCGGCACCACGCCGCGTACAGGTTGTTCATCTGCATCGCCACGCGGTCGGCATGGATGTCACGGGTGCAGAAGATGATGACTTTCTGTTCCGGCCCCCCGTTCTCGCAGAGCAGCGTAAACAGGTCTTCGCACATCTTCGGCGTGCGCAGGTCGATGAACAGCTCGTCGTCGAAGTCCTTGCCCGTGTATTCGGCCTTCGTCAGGTCCTCTTCGACCAGCGGCTTGCCGGTCTTGATGTCCCGTACCCCCGCGCGCAGGACGTCCTCGCGCGTGAAGGTGCGGGCATCGATGTCGGCCTTGCGCTTGATGATCTCGCAGGCGGCCAGATAGCCATCCTCCTGCGCCTGCGCCAAGGTGTATTCGTACACCGGCTCACCGAAGTACTGGACGTTGTGTGCCGTGATGGCGTCATCCGCCGCGACGGCCTCTTCCACCGCCCTCGACTGCTTTTCCCGCCTGGCGGGTTTCAGCTTGCGCGGCGTAGCCGTCAGGCCGATGTGGATGGCGTTGGGGTTGCGGGTCAGGACCTGCGACCACTTGCCCCACGCCGAGCGGTGACACTCGTCGATGACGATGACGCTGAAGGCGTCCTCACCGTAGTGATCGGTCAGGAAGCTGCCGTCGCCATCCTCGTCGATGCCCAATGTCTGGTAGGTGGCAATGTGGACGCGCGCATTCGCGGCCGCATTCTGCCCGCGTTCGGTCTGCACGATGCGGGCGTTCCCGCCGAAAGCCGCTTTCAGTTTCGTATAGGCCTGTTCGCGCAATTCATCGCGATCGCACAGGAACAGCGCGGGTTTGGGCAACATGCCTGCCTGCGCCATGCGCCACAACAGGTTGGTGGCGATGATAGTCTTGCCTGCGCCCGTGGCGAGCGTGAGCAGGACGCGCGGCGCGTTGCCTGCCTGTTGCTCCACGATGATCTTCTCGAACGCCGCCCGGATGGCAGCGTCCTGGTAGTAGCGGCTCTGCGCCCATGCCGGGCTATCGGCCTGAAACAGCACGTTTGCGGCAGCCGATGTCAGATCGATTCCCTTGTCCTTCGCGTAGCGGGTGCACAGATCGGCATGTGAGGGGAAGTCATGCATGGGATGCGGACCGGCCTGGAGCCCGCTCGGCTTGTCGTAGTCGCCATAAAGATGCCCGTTGCTGGCGAAGACATACTGCACATCGAAGCGCTTGCAGTCCGCATATCCCTTGGCCTGCTGCATGCCTTTCAACGGATCTTCCGATTCCTTCTTGGCTTCCAGCACGGCGACCGGCATGCACGAGGGCATGCCCCCGACCTGCACGCACAACAGATAGTCCGTGCGACCCGCACCCTTGCGACGGCGGCCTTTCGGCCCTGTCGGCTCCACCGGGGCGGGAGTTTCCAACTTGATCCGCTGAGGGTCGTCATATCCCTTGCCGCGCAGGACAGGGTCGATCAGGTGGAAGCGGGTTTCTTCCTCGTTGAAAGCCACGTTGTCTCCCGCTCCCGTATCACTCAGGGCACAAGAATAGCGGATTCCACGGTCCTCTCTGGAGCTGGCACAGCTGTTCAATCGATTCGTGCTTTCCGCTCGATTGCGTCTGCGCGTAGCTGTGACTATTTACCGATGCAGAACGTGGAAAAGATGTGGCCGAGCATGTCGTCCGCGCTGAGGCGGCCGGTGATCTCGCCGAGCGCATCATGGGCCAGCCGCAACTCTTCGGCCGCCAGTTCCAGCTGCTCGTGGTGCAGCTGGTCGGCCGCCGCGGAGGCGTGGCCGGCGGCGCGGTGCAATGCCTCCACGTGGCGGGCGCGCGCGGAGAACTCGCCGTCGCCGCCGTCGCTGGCCGATCCCATCGCGAGCGTACGCAGCCGTGCATGCAACCGGTCGAGGCCGATGCCATGCGCGGCGGACACGTACACGCGGTCGTCGGTGTCCGGCGGCACATCAACCAGCAGGTCGGCCTTGTTGTGGATCCACAGGACGGTGCCCACACCCTCGATGCCCTCCTGGATCGCCGCACGGCCCGCGTCGGGATCGCGCGCGTCGACGATCGCCAGCGCCACGTCGGCGCGGGCGAGTTCCGCACGCGCACGGCGCATGCCTTCGCGCTCGATCGCATCGCCGCCCTCGCGCAGTCCGGCGGTATCCACCAGATGCAGTTCCAGTCCGTCCAGGCGGATCGTTTCACGCAGCGTATCGCGGGTGGTGCCGGCGACATCGGTGACGATGGCGCGGTCGCTGCCGGCCAGCGCATTGAGCAGCGAACTCTTGCCGGCGTTCGGCGGACCGACGATCACCGCATGCACGCCATCGCGCAGCTTGCGGCCGCGCTCGGCATCAGCGATCAGCACATCCAGACGTTGCCGCGCGTCTGCCAGCCGCGCGCGCACCTGTTCGCCGCCCAGCGTGTCGATGGATTCGTCGGCGAAGTCGATCGCCGCTTCCACATGCACGCGCAACGCCAGCAGCGATTGGCCGATGCCGTCGACGCGCTCGGAGAACACGCCGTCGAGCGAACGACGCGCCGCACGGGCCGCTCGCGCATCGGCGGCGGCGATGAGGTCGGCGATGGCCTCGGCCTGGGCGAGATCGAGCTTGTGGTTGAGGAAGGCGCGTTCGGAAAACTCGCCGGGTCGCGCCATGCGCGCACCGAGTGCGCAAGCGCGTGCAAGCAGCTGCTGCAGCACGACCGGGCTGCCATGCGCCTGCAGTTCGACCACGTCTTCGCCGGTGAAACTGGCGGGACCCGGGAACGACAGCGCGATGCCGTCGTCGATCACCTCGCCGTCGCCATCGCGGAAGCGGACGTAGTGCGCATGGCGCGGCGCCAGCGCACGTGCGCAGATCGCGTTCGAGATCGCGCCGGCCATGGGTCCGGACAGGCGCACGACACCAACGCCACCCGCACCAGCCGCGCTGGCGATCGCAACGATGGTGTCCTGGGCTGGCGTCATGGGTGCGGATTCGCAGAAGAGCTTTCAGGGTAGCGGAAACACGAAGCCCGCCGGAGGGCGGGCTTCGTGGCATTGCAGCGCGTGCGGATTACTTCGCGATCGCGGTCTTCGGCGGCGTGGCCGATTCGCCGTGGCGCTTGGTCATCCACCACTGCTGCAACAGGCCCAGCGCGCCGTTGGTGACCCAGTACAGCACCAGGCCCGAGGGGAAGAAGGCCATCATCACGCCGAACACCAGCGGCATGAACTGCATCATCTTCTGCTGCATCGGGTCCATGCCCGGTGCCGGCGTCAGCTTCTGCGTCAGCCACATCACCAGCATGTTGAGCACCGGCAGGATGAAGTAGGGATCGCGCGCGGTCAGGTCCTGGATCCATGCGAACCACGGCGCCTGGCGCAGCTCGACGGTTTCCACCAGCACCCAGTACAGCGCCAGGAACACCGGCATCTGCACGAGGATCGGCAGGCAGCCGCCCATCGGATTGATCTTCTCCTTCTTGTACAGCTCCATCATGGCGACCTGGAACTTCTGCTTGTCGTCGCCGTAGCGTTCCTTCAGCTGCTGGATGCGCGGCTGGAACTTGCGCATCTTGGCGAAGCTCTTGTACTGCGCGGCCGACAGCGGATACAGCGCCAGCTTCACCAAAATCACCAGGCCGATGATCGACCAGCCCCAGTTGCCGATGAAGCCGTGCAGGAAGTTCAGCACCCAGAACAGGCCCTGGCCCAGCAGCGCGAGGATCGCGAACTGGCTGTAGTCGACGACGCGGTCGATGCCGGGCGCCTTGATCGCATGGATCTTGTCGACCAGCTTCGGGCCGACCCACAGGCGCGCGGTGGTCGTGGCCTGCTGGCCGGGACCGACGTTGACGCCCGGACCCATCTCGCGGATCAGCGCGCGCGTGCCGTTGTCGGGCTTGTCGAGTGAGATGGTGGTGGTGTCGTCCGCCTGCGGAATCCACGCACTGAAGAAGTGGTGCTGCGGAATCGCGATCCAGCCACCCTTCACCTGCTGGTTGACGCGGCCGTCTTCCAGGTAGTCCTCGTTGAACTTGCGGCGCTGGTAGCTGCCGTCCCACCAGGTGGCGCCGTTGAAGCTGAAGGATTCCGGATTCGTCATGCCGCTCTTGACCTGCGGCGGCGTGCGCAGCAGCTGGCGGTAGATCGTGCCCTGCCAGGTACCGCTGCCGGCGTTGACGACCTGGTCGCGGACCTCGATCTCGTAGCTGGCGCGGGTGAAGGTGTAGGTGCGGCGGATGGTCACCCCATCCGCGCCCTGCCAGATGAAGGGCACACTGACGCTGTCGGCACCCTTGGCCAGGGCGACGTCGCCGGCGCCGTTCTCGGGCCTGAAGGCATGGTGGTCGGGCGCCTTCGCCGCACTGCTGACCCACCCGCTTTCCGCCGCGTAGAAATGCTGCGGGTCTTCGCTGAAGAGGCGGACCGGGCCGCTGCCAGGCACCTTGCTGAGCGGGTAATGCAGCAGGTCTGCCTCCAGCACGCTGCCGCCATCCAGCACCAGACGCAGGACGTCGGTCTGCACGGTGACACGCGGTGCCGCGGTGCCGGGTGCCGCAGCCGCCGGCATCGGCGCCACGGTGGGTGCGCTCGGCACGCTTCCAGTCGACGCCGCATCGGGTGCGACTGCGGCCGGGACGGTGCTGCCCGCCGCCTTGGTCGTCTGCGCGGCGACCGCAGGGGTCGCGGGATCCGCCTTGTTCCATTCCAGCCACAGCAGGGTCGCCACCATCAGCCAGGCGAAGATCAGGAATACACGGGTCTGGTTCATCAGGCAGGCAATCTCAACCGGCGTCGGAAACCGGTTTGGTCGAAGAAGAAGGAGTGGGTGGCGGCGCAGGCGAATTCAAGCCCGGCGGCATTGTGCCGCCCGGTGCCGGTGCCGGCAATGCACCGGCGCGTATCAGCGTGCGTTCGAAGGTCGCGCGCAGCTGGCCCGTATCGGCTTTCGCCGCAGGCGTGCGTGCGACCACGACGTAGTCGCCACCGGGCAACGTGGCACGCAGGCGACGGAAGTGTTCGCGCAGCTGGCGTTTGATGCGGTTGCGCCCCACGGCGCGGGTGTCCACCTTGCGGGACACCGCCAGGCCGAGGCGCGCCGGTCCATTCCCCGGCAACCAGTGCAGGCTCATCAGTGGATCGGAGGTGCGGCGGGCCTGCTCGAACACGCGCGCGTAATCTGCGCCTGCGCGCACCCGCGCGCTGCGCGGGAAGGCCGTGGTCATCTCAGCAAGAAGCCCGCTCGTGAACGGGCGGGCTCCTTTCGATGCAGGGAACGCATGGATGCCGGCCGTCCATCGACGGCCAAGCCATCAGGCGGTCAGGCGCTTGCGGCCCTTGGCGCGGCGACGGGCCAGGATCTTGCGGCCATCGGCCGTGGCCATACGGGCACGGAAACCATGGTCGCGCTTGCGCTTGAGGTTGCTGGGTTGGTAAGTGCGCTTGGTGGCCATGGGGCCCTCGGGCGAGTTCGGGTGGAAAGAACCGGAAATTCTATAGGAGCCACCAGCTTACGGTCAACCACTCATGTCCTTTCGATACACGGATCCCCGCGCGGCACCGCAATGGCGTGCCCCGGGACCACTCATCCACATCTTATGCACAGGATCGTTGGCGGGTACCGGCGCCGGTGGTAGTCTGGCCGACCCCATTGATCCCGCCCCGCGCTGCCCGCGGCAACGCGGGATGGCCTGTTCGACCCCACTCGCGAGTTGTTCCACCTGATGGATGCCTGGCCCCGTTGCCTCGAACGCCTGGAAGCCGAATTGCCGGCCGAGGATGTACACACCTGGCTGAAGCCCTTGCAGGCCGAGCAGCGCAGCAATGCGATGGTGCTGTACGCGCCCAACGCCTTCATCGTGGAACAGGTGCGTGAGCGCTACCTCGGCCGCATCCGCGAATTGCTGGATTATTTCGCCGGCCACGACGATGTATCGCTGGAGATCGGGTCCCGCAGCAAGGCGATCGACGCGCCCCCCGCAGCCGCCATGGCAAGCGGCACGGGTATCGCCGCGCCGTCGGAACCGTTCGCGGGCAACATGGACACCCATTACACCTTCGACAATTTCGTCGAGGGCCGCAGCAATCAGCTGGGTCGTGCCGCCGCGTGGCAGGCCGCGCAGAAGCCGGGCGACCGCTCGCACAACCCGCTGCTGCTGTACGGGGGCACCGGCCTGGGCAAGACCCACCTGATGTTCGCCGCCGGCAACGAGATGTTGCGGCAGAATCCGAGGGCCCGCGTGCTCTATCTGCGCAGCGAGCAGTTCTTCAGTGCGATGACCAAGGCGCTGATCGAGAAATCGATGGACCAGTTCAAGCGCCGCTTCCAGCAAGTCGACGCGCTGCTGATCGACGATATCCAGTTCTTCGCCGGCAAGGACCGCACCCAGGAAGAGTTCTTCCACACCTTCAACGCGCTGTTCGACGGCCGCCAGCAGATCATCCTGACCTGCGACCGCTATCCGCGCGAAGTGGAAGGCCTGGAGCCGCGCCTGAAGTCGCGCCTGGCGTGGGGCCTGAGCGTGGCGATCGATCCACCGGACTTCGAGACGCGTGCGGCGATCGTGCTGGCCAAGGCCCACGAACGCGGCGCGCAGATTCCCGACGACGTGGCCTTCCTGCTGGCCAAGAAGATGCGCAGCAACGTGCGCGATCTGGAAGGCGCGCTCAACACGCTGGCGGCGCGCGCCAACTTCACCGGCCGCGCCATCACGCCCGAGTTCGCGCAGGAAACCCTGCGCGACCTGCTGCGCGCGCAGCAGCAGGCGATCAGCATCCCTAATATCCAGAAGACCGTGGCAGACTACTACGGCCTGCAGATCAAGGATCTGCTGTCCAAGCGGCGGACGCGTTCACTGGCACGTCCGCGGCAGGTGGCGATGGCCTTGGCCAAGGAACTGACCGAACACAGCCTGCCGGAAATCGGCGACGCGTTCGCCGGCCGTGACCACACCACCGTGCTGCACGCCTGCCGACAGATCCGCACGTTGATGGAAGCGGATGGCAAGTTGCGGGAAGATTGGGACAAATTGATCCGGAAGCTCAGCGAGTAAACGCGGCAACGTGTTCAAGCGCGCGGCGCGACGTCAGAATGATGGCGCCCACGCCGCCCGGACAAGATCGTCACGATGCCGGGATTTCGTGGATACGCGTTGTGGCGGTACGCGGGACCGGATTGATGGTTGGGAGTTGCCGTTCGGTTGCAGTTCGTTTCCGCAGGCCATAGCGCCACTGTAGACAGGGCGATCAAGGCGGGCAACGGACAACTCCGTGGGCAAGTGGATGGCCGATCTGTGGATAAGATGTGTGCTGTTTCAGCGTTCAAAGTTGTCCACAGGTTTGACTGCAGGTTCACCACCCCATGTCCACCGGGTTGGTTGAAGAAAAAACAGAACAGATTCATGTGGTTATGTAGGTTTTCCCGGATTTTCCGGCCTACCACCACCACCAGCTTTTAAGCTTTTAGTCTTAAAAATCCAAAGCGAAGGGGCTCCAATACTCATGCGTTTCAGTCTGCAGCGCGAAGTCTTCCTCAAGCCCTTGGCCCAAGTGGTCAACGTGGTCGAACGCCGGCAGACGCTGCCGGTCCTGGCGAATTTCCTGGTACAGGTGCAGAACGGGCAGCTGTCGCTGACGGGTACCGACCTGGAAGTCGAGATGATTTCCCGCAGCGCAGTCGATGACGCGCAGGACGGAGAAACGACGATTCCGGCGCGCAAGCTGTTCGACATCATTCGCGCCCTGCCCGATGGCAGCAAGGTCACCGTCAGCCAGACCGGTGACAAGGTCACCGTGCAGGCCGGCCGCAGCCGCTTCACCCTTGCCACGCTGCCTGCCAACGACTTCCCGTCGGTGGACGAGGTTGAAGCGACCGAACGCATCGAGGTCCCCGAAGCGACGCTGAAGGAACTGATCGAACGCACGTCGTTCGCCATGGCCCAGCAGGATGTGCGCTACTACCTCAACGGACTGCTGTTCGACCTCAGTGAACGCACGCTGCGCTGCGTCGCCACCGACGGTCACCGCCTGGCGATGTGCGAATCGCAGCTGGAAGGCGCGCCGGTCGGCAAGCGCCAGATCATCGTGCCCCGCAAGGGCGTCACCGAACTCCAGCGTCTGCTGGAAGGTGGCGATCGCACGCTGGAACTGGAAGTCGGCCGCAGCCATATCCGCGTCAAGCGCGACGATGTGACCTTCACGTCGAAGCTGATCGATGGCCGTTTCCCGGACTACGCCGCGGTGATTCCGATCGGTGCGGATCGGGAAGTGCTGCTGGATCGCGAAGTATTGCGGGCTGCCCTGCAGCGTGCGGCCATCCTGTCGAACGAGAAGTATCGGGGCGTCCGCGTGGAGGTATCGCCCGGCCAGCTCAAGATCAGTGCCCACAACCCGGAGCAGGAAGAGGCGCAGGAAGAGATCGAAGCCGACACCAAGGTCGACGGCCTGGCGATCGGGTTCAACGTGAACTACCTGCTGGATGCCCTGTCGGCGCTGCGCGACGAACATATCGTCCTGCAATTGCGCGATGCCAATTCGTCGGCCCTGGTTCGTGAGGCGAGCAGCGAGAAATCACGCCATGTGGTGATGCCGCTGCGTCTTTGACCCGTCTGTTCCACGTGGAACACGATGCATCGCCCGGCCTGTGCCGGGCGATGTTGTTTCAGGCGTCTGCAACGGATCCGCCACGGCCGGCGCAATCGCCCACGCTAGAATTTGAGCCATGACGCTGTTGTCCGCCGCCCGTATTGCCGCCCCTCGCTCGCGCCAGCCACCGTGCGGGAGTTCTCCCCCGTGCAGGTGACACGCCTGGAAGCCAGCGGGTTACGACGTTTTCCGTCGGTCTCGCTGATGCCGGAGGCCGGCCTTAACCTGATCACCGGCGACAACGGCGCCGGCAAGACCAGTCTGCTGGAAGCCTTGCACCTGATGGCGTACGGCAGGAGCTTCCGCGGGCGCGTACGGGACGGATTGGTGCGAACGGGAGCCGAGGCGGTAGAGGTGTTTGTGGAATGGCGGGAGTCCGCGCAAGGGCGCCAGCGTCGGGCGGGGCTGCGACACAGCGGACAGGCATGGGCGGGCCGGCTGGATGGAGAAAACGTCGCCCAGTTGGGCGATCTCTGCGCCGCCCTGGCGGTCGTCAGCTTCGAACCCGGCAGCCACGCCTTGGTGACAGGTGGAGGCGAGCCACGACGACGATTCATGGACTGGGGCTTGTTCCACGTGGAACAGGGGCGCGAAGGTGGGTTTCTGCCACTGTGGCGCCGGTATGCGCGCGCGCTGAAACAGCGGAATACCCTGCTCAAGGCCGGAACAGGGGGCGCACAGCTGGATGCATGGGATCACGAGCTGGCGGAAGCGGGGGAACCGCTGACAGGCCACCGCCAAGGCTATCTGGACGCGCTTCAGGGCGAAGTGACCAACATCGTGCACGAATTGGCCCCATCCCTGGGTGCTGCGTCCCTCCAGTTCCAGCCCGGCTGGCGTCGCCATGAACTTTCGCTGGCGGATGCGCTGCTTTTGTCGCGGGACCGGGATCGTGCCGCCGGATACACGACCGTCGGCCCGCACCGGGCCGACTGGCGCATCGACTACTCCAGCCTTCCGCAACGTGAAACCCTCTCTCGAGGCCAGGCCAAACTGACAGCCCTGTCATGCCTGTTGGCGCAGGCGCAGGATTTCGCCCGCCGACGCGGGGAATGGCCGGTGATCGCGCTGGACGACCTGGCCTCCGAGCTGGACCGGCACCACCAACGCCGGATCCTCGAACGCCTGCTGACAAGTGGTGCCCAGGTCTTCATCACGGGGACCGAGCGTCCGGCGGGCCTGGACGACACCCGCATCCCGACCACCCTGTTCCACGTGGAACAAGGGGTGGTTGATCGGGTCGAAAACCCCTGAAGCAGGGCTAAGTGCCCACCAGTGCTATAATTCCGCATTGATCCTTTGGCCCCCGCAGAGCGTCCACCAATCTGGTGGCGCGGCGTTTGCCATGCAGCCGACACGAAGCGAATGACCGACGAAACGACCTCTTCTGCACCGAACGGCAACACGTACGACGCCAACAGCATCACCGCCCTCGAAGGTCTGGAAGCAGTCCGCAAGCGTCCTGGCATGTACATCGGCGACGTGCATGACGGCACGGGCCTGCACCACATGGTGTTCGAAGTCGTCGACAACTCCATCGATGAGGCCTTGGCGGGCCACGCCGACCACGTGGCGGTCACGATCCATGCCGATGGCTCGGTCTCGGTCTCGGACAACGGTCGCGGCATTCCGGTCGGCAAGCATGCACAGATGAGCGCCAAGCTGGGTCGGGACGTCTCGGCGGCCGAAGTCGTCATGACGGTCCTGCATGCCGGCGGCAAGTTCGACGACAACAGTTACAAGGTGTCCGGTGGCCTGCATGGCGTAGGCGTCAGCGTGGTCAACGCCCTTTCCGAGAAGCTGCAGCTGGATATCTTCCAGGGCGGTTTCCACTACCACCAGGAATACAGTCACGGTGCGGCCCTGGGACCGTTGAACCAGATCGAAAACACCACGAAGCGCGGCACCACGCTGCGCTTCTGGCCATCGGTGACCGCCTTCCACGGCAATATCGAGTTCCACTACGACATCCTGGCCCGCCGCCTGCGCGAATTGTCGTTCCTCAATTCCGGCGTCAAGATCGTGCTGGTCGATGAGCGCGGCGACGGCCGTCATGACGATTTCCACTACGAAGGCGGCATTCGCAGCTTCGTGGAGCACCTCGCGCAGCTGAAGACGCCGCTGCATCCGAATGTCATCTCGGTCACCGGCGAAGCCAGCGGCATCGTGGTGGACGTGGCGCTGCAGTGGACCGACGCCTACCAGGAAACGATGTTCTGCTTCACCAACAACATCCCGCAGAAGGATGGCGGTACCCACCTGATCGGCTTCCGTGCGGCGCTGACGCGCACGTTGACCAACTACATCGAACAGAACGGCATCGCGAAGCAGGCGAAGGTCAACCTGTCCGGCGACGACATGCGGGAAGGCATGATTGCCGTGCTGTCGGTCAAGGTGCCGGATCCGAGCTTTTCCTCGCAGACCAAGGAAAAACTGGTCAGTTCCGACGTCAGGCCGGTCGTTGAGAGCACGTTCGGCGCACGTTTGGAGGAGTTCCTGCAGGAACACCCCAACGAAGCCCGAGCGATCGCCAGCAAGATCGTCGATGCGGCCCGTGCCCGCGAGGCAGCGCGCAAGGCGCGCGACCTGACCCGGCGCAAGGGCGCACTCGATATCGCTGGCCTGCCCGGCAAGCTGGCCGACTGCCAGGAGAAGGATCCGGCGCTGTCCGAACTCTTCATCGTCGAGGGCGACTCGGCCGGCGGTTCCGCCAAGCAGGGCCGCAACCGCAAGAACCAGGCGGTGCTGCCTTTGAGGGGAAAAATCCTCAACGTGGAACGTGCGCGCTTCGACCGCATGCTCGCCAGCGCCGAGGTCGGCACGCTGATCACCGCGCTCGGCACCGGCATCGGCAAGGACGAGTACAACCCGGACAAGCTGCGCTACCACCGCATCATCATCATGACCGACGCCGACGTCGACGGCTCGCACATCCGCACGCTGCTGCTGACGTTCTTCTACCGGCAGATGCCGGAACTGATCGAGCGCGGCCATATCTACATCGGCCTGCCGCCGCTGTACAAGCTCAAGCAGGGCAAGCAGGAGCTGTACCTGAAGGACGACGCGGCGCTCAACGTCTACCTCGCGAACAACGCGGTGGAAGGTGCATCGCTGATTCCCGCCGACGGCGAACCGCCGATTTCCGGCGAGGCGCTGGAGAAGTTGCTGCTCGTCTTCACCACCGCACGCGACGCGATCGCGCGCAATGCGCACCGCTACGATCCGGTGCTGCTGGAATCGCTGATCGACTTCACCCCGCTCGACGCCGAACACCTGCAGCGGAATGTCGACGAACGCCACGAACTGGACGCGCTGGAAGCGAAGCTCAATCGCGGCAGCATCGGTAGTGCGCGTTATGCGCTGACCTTGCAGCCAGCCACCGAACAACGCCCCGCCGCGCTGCTGGCCACGCGCCGGCACATGGGCGAGGAGCTGGTGCAGGTGCTGTCGCTGTCGGCCTTCGAAACCGGCGAACTGCGTCCGCTGCGCGAAGCCGCTGCCCTGCTGCATGGCCTGGTGCGCGATGGTGCGCAGGTCGTCCGCGGCAACAAGGCGCAGCCGGTGGCGACATTCGCCGACGCGCAGGCGTGGTTGCTGGAAGAAGCCAAGAAGGGCCGCAGCATCCAGCGCTTCAAGGGCCTCGGCGAAATGAATCCCGAGCAGTTGTGGGATACCACCGTCAATCCCGAGACGCGTCGTCTGTTGCAGGTGCGCATCGAAGACGCGGTGGCCGCCGACCAGATCTTCAGCACGCTGATGGGCGATGTCGTCGAACCGCGCCGCGAGTTCATCGAGGACAACGCGCTGAAGGTGTCGAACCTCGACGTCTGACGCGGCGCGAATGAGCGACGTGCGAACCACGCCCGACGTCGCGCCTGCGGCGCCTACCCCCCTGCCCTTGCGCAGCGTGCTGCCGGCATTCGCGCTTGACGTGGCGCTGGCCATCACCCTGTCGTTCTCGACGTTGATGCTCGGCCTGTTCGGCTGGGCCGCATGGCGCGGCGTGCAACTCGCTCGGCAGCAGGCAGGCTCGCTGGATGCGCAGGCGCTGCAGGCCCAGATCGGCACGCCGCCCGTCCTCTTCCTGATCGTCATGACGCTGGTCAGCACAGGCGGTACGGCCCTGGTGCTGTATTTCTGGCGTCGCCGGGCGACACCGGCCGAACGGCTCGGGTCCATCAATCGATCGCGTCGTCCGGGCACCTGGTGCTGGGCGCTGGCGGCAGGACTGGCGACCTTCCTTTTCAGTTCGCTGATGAGCGCAGCTGGTCGCGCGCAGGGGCTGGACCTCGAACCCAGCAACCTCGACGTGATCAAGGAGGGGTTCGCGCGGTTCCCCGTGTTCCTGGCCCTGTTCGCCGTCGTGTTGGCGCCGTTGTACGAGGAACTGCTGTTCCGGCGCGTCCTGTTTGGCAGGCTGTGGCGGGCCGGATGGCCGGTGCTGGGCCTGGTGCTCAGCAGCCTGGTGTTCGCCCTGGTCCACGAACTGCCGGGACTGAACGGCAAGCCGGTAGGCAGCACGGTCTTCCTGATCCTGGTCTACGCCGGCATGGGCGCGATCTTCGCCTGGGTTTACCGCCGGACCGGCACCCTGTGGGCGCCCATCGCCGCCCATATCCTGAACAATGCGATAGCGCTGGCTGTCCTGCAGGTTTACGGTGGCGCGTCCGTCTAGTGTGATTGACGAAAGTTTAAGACGCGCTTGCCCAGACTCTGGTGTCACGCAATGTCGCAGGGGGCGAGCATGAAACTCCGGATCCTTGGAACCGCCATGGTGCTGGGCCTGACGGCCTGCGCCACCACTACCTCGCCTACCGGCCGCACGCAGATGGTCGGCGGCGTTTCCCAGGCGCAGTTGGACCAGTTGGGCGCGCAGGCCTTCGCCGAAACCAAGGCCAAGGAAACCCTCAACCGGGATGCGAAACAGAACGCCTACGTCACCTGCGTGGTCAATGCCCTGGTGCGGCAGCTGCCGCCGGCACAGCGCAACGTCGCGTGGGAAACGGCGGTCTTCACCGACAAGGAGCCCAATGCGTTCGCGCTGCCGGGTGGCAAGGTCGGCGTGAATACCGGCATCTTCACCGTCGCAAAGAACCAGGATCAGCTGGCCGCCGTGCTGGGTCACGAGATCGGCCACGTGATCGCGCGCCATCACGAGGAACGCATCACCCGCCAGATGGGCGCGCAGGCCGGGTTGGGCATCGTGGGTGCGCTCGCGGGTGCTCGCTATGGTGAGGGTGCCGCCAGCACCGTCAACCAGTTGGGTGGCATGACGGCGCAAGCGGCGTTCCTGCTTCCTGGTTCGCGCACGCAGGAAAGCGAGGCCGACGTCGTCGGCCAGCGCCTGATGGCGCAAGCCGGGTTCGATCCCCGTCAGGCCGTCGGCCTGTGGCAGAACATGATGGCGGCCAGTGGCGGTCGCTCGCCGCAATGGCTGTCGACCCACCCCGATCCGGCGAATCGCATCCGCGAACTCGAACGCGACGCGCCCTCCCTCGTCCCGACGTACGAGGCGGCCAGGAAGGCCGGAAACGCACCGAAATGCGGTTGACACACGCCAGGGTATTGCTGCGAAGCAGCACCTGAAACGGTATCCGCCCTCCCCCGGTTTCTGATAGCTTTGCCGGCCCCGCACGCAGACGGCAAGGATCCTTCCTCCCCTGCATGGCCCCACGAGGTTCAGACATGAAGCACCGCACGCCGCAGAAAACCCTTCTCAGCCTGATGCTGCTGGCCGCCTTTGGTGGCGCCATCGTTGCCGATGCCGTGGCGTACGACGCCCGCTCGGCCGACCGCGGCGGCCGCAAGAACAGCGGCAAGCCCGAAGTGCGTTATCCCGATGCGACGCGTGAGGAACCCAAGCTCAAGGGTTCCAGCAAGATGCAGGGCAAGCTCGGCAAGCTCTTCAAGGCGTACGAGAAGGACGACAACGACGCAGAGACGCTGACGTTGGCGAAGGAACTGCTGGCCGAACCCAACGCGAACGAGTACGACAAGGCGATGGCGGCCCAGCTCGGTGCGCAGGCGGCCTACAACCTGGACGACACCGCGACCGCCAAGCAGCTCCTGCAGCAGGTCATCGATCTGAACGCACTCGACAACAACGGTCACTACCAGTCGATGGTAATGCTGGCGCAGCTGCAGCTGCAGGACGACGAGTTCGCCCCCGGCATGGCCAACCTCGACCGCTACCTGGCCGAGACCAAGTCCAACAAGCCGGAAGATCTGATCCAGAAGGGCCAAGCCCTGTACCAGATGGAGAAGTACGCGGAAGCCATCCCGGTGCTCGAAAAGGCCATCGCATCGACGACCGAACCCAAGGACAACTGGTACGGCCTGTTGTTGGCTTCCCTCGTCAACGCCGATCGTCCCGCCGAAGCGGTGAAGATCGCCGAGCAGATGGCCGCCAAGAATCCGGCCGACAAGAAGGGCCAGCTCAATCTGGTATCCACGTACCAGCAGGCGGACCAGTTCGACAAGGCGGCAGCCACGCTCGAGAAGATGCGTGCAGCCGGCCAGCTGACGGAAGAGAAAGAATATCGCCAGCTCTACGTGACGTACGCCAACATGGACGGCAAGGAGAAGGAAGTCATCTCCGTCGTCAATGAGGGCCTGCAGAAGGGTGTGCTGAAGCCGGACTACCAGACCCAGCTCGCGTTGGCGCAGGCCTACTATTATTCCGAGCAGATTCCGCAGGCCATCGAGGCATGGCAGAAGGCTGCCCCGCTCGCGCCCAACGGCGATACCTATCTCAACCTGGCGCGCGTGCTGTGGCAGGAAGACCGGATTCCGGAAGCCAAGGTGGCTGCCCGCGCCGCGCTGGATAAGGGATTGAAGAAGCCGGAAGACGCGAAGAAGATCATCGCGCTGCCGTGAATACGATCCACTGACACCGAAGGCCAAAAATCCATACGGATGATGGCACCGGGGCGTCAGATTGGTATAAGCTGGGGATTCCGCCGGTGAAAAACGCCGGCAGGATCCAGAATCAACGAGGCGCCCCGGCGCCCGTATCAACCTTGAGTTAATTGGCGCATGGCTGAACAACTGGTCATCAACAGGTACCGGGAACAGGAAGAGGACAACAGCCTCAACTGGCCCCGTATCATCGGCATTGCCTTCGTGATCGCATTGCATGCAGCCGCGCTGCTTGCCCTGTTGATTCCGGCGGTCGCTCCGCCTGCGGAAAAGGAAAAGGAACGCCGGACTTCGGTCGTCATCGTCGACGCTCCGCCGCCGCCCCCTCCGCCGCCGCCGCCGCCGCCGCCGCAGGATACGCCGCCGCCGCCGGTCAAGAATCTGGCGCCGCCGCGTACCACGCCGTTGCCGCCGCCGCCGGAAGCCCCGCCGGTCGACATCGCCGAGCCGCGTCCGACCGATATCGTAACGCCGCCGTCGCCACCGTCGCCGCCGTCGCCGTCGCCGGACATCGGCGCGAGCGTTGATATCTCGTCGAAGAACATGAACCCGCCTCGCTATCCGCCTGCGGCTGCGCGTGCGGGGATTACGGGCACGGTCGTCCTTATCATCGACGTGGACTCAAGCGGCAACGTGACCAACGTGTCGGTGGAGAAATCGAGCCGCAACCGTGATCTCGACCGCGCCGCGATCGATGCCGCACGCAAGTGGCGTTTCAATGCGTCGGTCGTCAATGGCCAGAAGGCTGCGGGCCGTGTGCGAGTGCCGGTGGACTTCACGCTGTAAGGAGGACCGGGGCCCATACCCATAGACCCCGGCCACTGTTTCATGCTTTCAAACCCGCAACACCCTCAATCAACACTTATATAAAGGTAAGCGTCATGCTGCAGGAAACCCTTTTCGCCGCCGCCGCCGGGGGCAACAACGCCGCGAATGCCCTGTCGCAGATGGGCTTCGAGCACATGATCAGCGAGATGGTCAGCAAGCCCGGCGAGTTCATCGTCTCCTGGGTCGTGCTGCTCACCCTGGTCATCATGTCCGCCATGTCCTGGTACTGGACCGTCATCAACGTGCTTCGCAGCACCCGCCTGAAGGGCCAGGCTGATCGCGTCACCAGCGCCTTCTGGGAAACCCCGAACGCGCAGGACGCCATCCGCCTGATGGAAGAACAGCCGAAGAACGAGCCGTTCTCCAAGATCGCCCTCGACGCCGCCCAGGCCGCTGCGCACCACCAGCGTTCGGAAGGTTCGGGCGAAACGCTGAGCCGCTCCGAGTTCGTGGACCGCGCACTGCGCCAGGCCGTGACCCGTGAGAGCACCAACCTGCAGGGCGGCATGACACTGCTCGCCACCGTCGGTGCGACCGCGCCGTTCGTGGGTCTGCTGGGTACGGTGTGGGGCATCTACGGCGCCCTGATCCGCATCGGTGCGACCGGCCAGGCCTCGATCGACGCCGTCGCCGGCCCGGTGGGTGAAGCGCTGATCATGACCGCCATCGGTCTGTTCGTCGCCATCCCGGCGGTGTTCGCCTACAACTTCTTCAGCAAGACGAATGCGGCCGTCATCGCCAAGTTCGACACGTTCGCGCACGACCTGCACGACTTCTTCGCCACCGGCTCGCGCGTTCGCTGAGCCGGCGGTACAAGCAGTCAACGCAACGTTCTAGACGGAGCCCGTCATGGCTTTCAGTAGTGGTAATAGCGGTGGCCCGATGGCCGAGATCAACGTCACGCCCCTCGTGGACGTGATGTTGGTGCTGCTGATCATCTTCATCATCACGGCGCCGTTGATGTCGCACAAGGTGAAGATCGACCTGCCCGAAACCCCCCAGATCGCGAAGGATGACGACGACGGTCCGAAGACCCCGCCGATCACCATCTCCGTCAAGGAGAACGGTGACCTGTACTGGGGCGACGAGCCGGTCAGCAAGGAGATCCTCGAATCGCGTCTGTCCAGCGTTGCGCAGTTGCAGCCGCAGCCGAAGCTCAACCTGCGTGGCGACAAGACGACCAAGATGGGCGTCATCGCCGACGTCACCAAGATCGCGCAGGGTCAGGGCATGCTGGACATCGGCTACGTGGCCACGAAAGAGAAGGGGCAGTAAGCCATGGCATTCAGTAGCGGTGGTAACAAGGGTCCCATGGCCGACATCAACGTCACGCCCCTCGTGGACGTGATGCTGGTGCTCCTGATCATCTTCATCGTGACCGCGCCGATCATGACGTACCCGATCGAAGTGGCCCTGCCGCAGCGCGTGATCAACCCGCCGCCGCAGATCAAGGAACCGCCGCCGCCGATCGAGTTGAAGATCAACGCCGACGGCACGCTTTACTGGAACAACAGTCCGGTGAACGTGACGGACCTGCAGACCCGGATGGAAAACGAGGTCCAGCGCGATCCGACCAACCAGCCGGAACTGCGCATCGAGGCGAACTCGGAAGCGCATTACGACGTGATGGCCAAGGTACTGGCCGCCGCCAAGAACGCGCAGATGCTCAAGATCGGTTTTGTGCAGTAACCCTGACGCGCAACACACCTTTGAACGCCGCCCTCCGGGGCGGCGTTTTTCTTTGCGTGGAAGAAGCCTCTTGCGGCGGTACGGGCGCGGGCGTAGCGTCCGGGGTACGGTTCCCGACAGAAGGAGGTGTGCCATGGCGTTCTCCGCTTCCGCAAGCCGTTCCGAACTGGCCGAGATCAACATCACGCCGCTGGTCGATGTGATGCTGGTCCTGCTGGTGATCTTCATGGTCACCGCTCCGATGCTGTCACGCCCCATCGAAGTGATGCTTCCGCAGCGGGTGCCTCCGGTGAAACCGGTCGAACCGCCCAATGATCTGGTGCTGAGGGTCGGGTTGGCAGGCGACTACACACTGGATGACCGGGCGGTGACGCTGGCCGAACTGCGCACGCGGCTTGAGGAAGCTGGCATCGACGATCCCCGCACCGTGCTGCAGGTGGAGACATCGGAGGGTGCCGACTACCAGCACCTGGTCAGCGCGCTCGCTCAGGCCCAGGCCAGCGGCCTGGACAACATCGTGATGAGGAACTGACGGTCCTGAAGCCAGGGCTGGCGTCAGTCAGTCCTGGTCTCCGCCAGCGGACGCATCAAGGATGCCAAGGTAACGACGCACGGTGGGGCCAAGGCCGGCATACAGCGCCTCGCCGATCAGCGCGTGCCCGATGGAGACTTCGAGTACATCGGGCACCCCAGCCAGGAATCCACCCAGGTTGTCCTGGCTGAGGTCGTGCCCCGCATTCACGCCCAGCCCCAATGCGTGCGCTTCGCGAGCGGTCCGCGCGCAGCGGGCAAGTTCATCGACGGCACCGCCTCGCGCAGCGGCTTCGGCGAACGGCCCGGTATAGATCTCGATACGATCGGCGCCGATCCGCACCGCGCTTTCCAGACCATCGCAGCCGGCGTCGACGAACAGGCTGACCCGGCAACCCATCGCCTTGAGTCCGGCCATCAGCGGGAGCAGCCGCTCGGAATCGCGGGAGAAATCGAATCCGTGGTCGGAGGTGATCTGGCCATCGCCGTCCGGTACGAGAGTCGCCTGCGCCGGCCTGACCGCCTCGCATAACGCGAGGAAGCCAGGGTAGCCCTCGCGGGCGGGTGCGAAGGGGTTGCCCTCGAGATTCAGTTCGACGCCGCGTGCCCGGGTCAGCGCCGACAGGGCGTGGACATCGCCGGTACGGATGTGGCGCTGGTCCGGCCGCGGATGCACGGTGATGCCATGTGCGCCGGCGGCCAGGCAGGCTTCCGCGGCACGCACGACATCGGGCTCGGCACCGCCACGGGAATTCCTCAGGACGGCGATCTTGTTGACGTTGACGCTGAGCAGGGTCACGGCGCCGGTGGCTCCGTCGGCGGCGTGGCAGTGTTGCGACGGGCTTCGGCGAGCTCGCGCAGGCGCCGTAATTCGACCGGGTCGATCATCATCGACGGGTCGCGACTCGTTTCGCCCAGGCGGCGTGCATGCCGCCCCATGATCCAGGCCACGAACAGGCCCAGCGACGCCAGCATCAGCGCGACCATCAACGGCATCGAGGTCGTACGCACGGCCATGAACGTGCAGCCGATCGCCATCAACAGGAAGAGCCAGTGCATCATCCACTCCCGGGTCTTGGTGGCCGCATCTTACCGTTTCCGTCCCCCGTCAAAAACGGCCGTGCTTCACAGCAGCGGCGACATCAACCGGGCCAGCGCTTCCGGTAGCCGGTGACGCCAGAGGGAACGCGCCTGCTGGAGCCGCACCCGCTGGCTGCTGGCGATCTCGCCTTCCATCCATTGCGCCAGCGTGCCTGCGACACCGCGGTCGCGGAACATCATGGATATCTCGAAGTTCAGGCGGAAACTGCGGTGGTCGAAGTTGGCGCTGCCGATGATCGCCAGCGCGTCGTCGCACAACAGCGCCTTGCTGTGCATCATCCGCGGTCCGTATTCGTAGACCTTTACGCCCGCGGCCAGCAGTTCCTCAAAATACGAGCGCGCCGCCAGCGTCACCAGCCGTGAATCGCTGACCTTGGGCACCACCAGTCGCACGTCCAGCCCGCCCAGCGCGGCCGACGTCAACGCCATGCGCGCCGCTTCACCGGGTACGAAGTAAGGCGTGACCAGCCATACGCGCTGCTTCGCCTCGTGGATGGCCGACACCTTCGCACGGTGGATCGGTTCCCAGGCCGAATCCGGCCCCGAGATCAACGCCTGCGCCGCGATGCCGCCCCGCACATTGGCGTCGTTGGCGCTCCACAGGTGCGTGCCTTGGAAATCCTTGCGCTGCTGCCCGGTCGCGTACACCCAGTCCTCGACGAACACCTGCTGGATGCTGCGCACGATCTCGCCCTCCAGCCGCAGGTGCAGGTCGCGGTAGGCATCGTCGCGCAGGGACTCGTCTTCGTCGTCGGTGACGTTGATGCCGCCGGTGAAGGCGATGCGGCCGTCGACCACGACGATCTTGCGATGCGTGCGCAGGTTCAGCCATGGCCGGGTGAAGGGCCGGAAACGGGTGGGATGGAACCATGCGAACTCCCCACCCGCCGCGACCAGTGCGTGCAGGGCGCGCTTCTTCAAGCGGTTGGAACCCACGGCATCCAGCAACAGGCGCACCTTGACGCCTTTGCGCGCTTTCACCACCAGCGCCTCGAGTACACGCTGGCCGATGCGGTCGCCGTTGAAGATGTAGTACTCGAGATGGATGTGGTTCCCGGCCAGCGCGATCGCGTCGAGGATGGCCTGGTAGGTAGCGCAGCCGTCGACCAGCTGCTGCACGGACGTGGCGCTGGAAGGCGGCAGCCCGGTGGTCTTCTGCGCCAGCATCGGCAGTTCCGCACTGTTGCCATCGGACGGCGCGAAGACTTCGTAGCTTTCGACGCTTTCGCGGGAACGGGTGCGCCGCAGCTGGTGCCGCTTGATGCGCTGCGGGCCGAGCAGGAAGTAGATCAGGTAGCCCACGTAGGGCAGCAGCGCCAGCGACAGCAGCCAGCTGAGTGTGGCCACCGGTTCGCGTTTCTGCAGGATGATCCAGGTGCACAGAGGCACCAGGTACAGCAGCCAGGCTAGGGTGATCCACCAGCCAAGGTGGGGAAGCGAGGACCAGGCCTCGCGCAGCGCGTTGAGGAATTCCGACATGTGCGGATTCTAGTGGCCGGCCCATGCCGTCGCGTCCGGTGCCCTTTGCACCGCCCTGAGTGGATGGAGGGGGTCCTGCCCAGCTCCCATGTCCTGTGCCCCGCGCTTGTCACGAATACGATCAAAACAGGCGCGTTTTGAGACATCCATCACATATTTTCGCGTGTCGGCAAGACGCGGAGATGCAAGCAAGGGGGAATGCATGAACAGGATCTTCCGCAAGGTCTGGCGTCCGACGCTGGGCCAGTGGGTGGTGGCGTCGGAGTTCGCCAAGCGGCCTGGAGGAGTGGGGCCGGTCCGCATGGTATCGGCAGGAGGACGCAGCCACCTCACCGCCGTTGCCGCCGCGGTGCTGCTGGCACTTGGCGCCCGTCCGGACAGCGCGCTGGCGCTGGATGCCGTGTGCCGGGATCCGGCGACCGGTGTCGCTGTCGGCAACGCCAGTGCGGCGGGCGATCAGGTCGCGTGTGGCCAGGGCGCGGTGGCGGGGGGCACGAGCGCGGTCGCGATCGGCATCGACGTGCTCGCGGGCACTTCATCGTCCGTGGGGATCGGCGACCGCGCCCAGGCCACCGGTTTGAGCGCCACCGCCATCGGCCTGCAGGCCGTGGCGACCGGCCGGTACAGCGTGGCGCTGGGTGCCGGCGCCGATGCCCTGGGTGAGCTGGCGTACGCCATGGGCAACGAGGCGCGCGCGAATGCGCGCGATGTCGCCATCGGCGCAGGCGCGCTGTCATCTTCGAGCGGCAGCGCGAACGGGTCGATGGAATCGGTCGCGATCGGCTCGCAAGCAGGCATGAATGCCACTAACGTCGCACGCTCCACCTTCGTCGGTGCCAATGCGGGCGCCACGAGCGTTGGCGCGGAGAATACCTATGTCGGCTACCAGGCCGGCGCCGAAACCAACGGCACCCGAAACGCCTATGCGGGCTACAACGCGGGTCTGACGAGCCAGGGCAGCTTCAACGTGGCCGCCGGCAACTACGCCTACGCGGCAGCCAACGGCAGCTACAACGTAGCCCAGGGCGTGGGCGCGGGCGCGCTCGTGACGGGCATCCATAACGTGGCCATCGGCAATCACGCCGGGACGCTGGCGCAGCTCGATGCCAACGGCAATCCCGTCGGATTGACGGCAGCGTCCTACAACCACGCGGTCAACATCGGCAGCGACACGCGGGCGCTGGCCGACGAGGCGGTGGCGATCGGCCGCTCCAGCGCCGTCGCGTCGCAGCAGGGCACGGCCGTAGGCGCTTCCAGCCAGGCGGCCGGTGTCGCTGGCACGGCGCTGGGCTTCGGCAGCAGTGCGGCGGGGACATACAGTGTCGCCGTCGGCGACAGTACGGCCGGGGCCGCCAACAGCGTCGCCGTGGGCCGCAACGCATCGGCCTCGGCTACCGACGCCACCGCGATCGGTGGCGCCGATGCGCCGGCCGACGCGGCGCGAGCTCAAGGCGCGCGTTCCACCGCCATGGGCTGGGGCGCCACGGCTGCCGCAACCGGCAGCATCTCGGTGGGCGACAGCAGCGCGAATACGCAGAACACCATCGCGATCGGCACGGGCGCCACGGCAACCGGGACCGGCGCCACCGAAGGCGCGGTGGCGATCGGCTACAACGCTCGTGCCACGCAGTACCTGAGTCTCGCCCTCGGCACGCGATCCACCGCATCCAACTACTGGGCGATCGCCATCGGCGACATGTCGAGGGCATCGGGTTCCGACAGCCTGGCCGTGGGCAGCAGCGCGCTGGCCTCCGGCGCGGCCTCGACCGCCGTCGGTGTGCTGGCCACTGCGGAGGATGAAAGCGCGGTGGCGATCGGCGGGGGCTCGCGAGCGACCGGCGAGCAATCCATCGCCATTGGCGGCGGCGACTACACCACCACGAGCATGAGTGATGGCGCGAGCGCGAGTGGCGACCGCGCCATTTCGATCGGCTATCGCGCCATCGCGAGCGTCGATGACGGCGTGGCGCTGGGCAGCCGCTCTGTGGCTACCACGGCGGCGGGCGTTGCGGGCTACGACCCGCGCACCGGCCTGGCTTCGGCCGACACATCCGCCACCTGGACCAGCACGCTGGCCGCGGTCAGCGTGGGTGGCGCCGGCCAGACGCGCCAGATCACCAACGTCGCTGCTGGCACGCAAGCCACCGATGCCGTCAACGTGGCGCAATTGCGCGCCGTTTCCACGGCCGCCAATGCCGGCTGGAACATGACCGATGCCGACGGCAACGCGGCGAACATCGGCCCGAACGGAACGGTGACGTTCCAGGGCGATGCCAACCTGGCGGTGACGCAGACCGGCGTGGACGATGACGGCGCGGTGGAAATTGCGCTCAACCGTGACCTCGACGTCGACAGCGTGACCGCCGGCGACAGCACGCTCGATACCGATGGCCTGACCGTCGATGACGGCGCGGGCAACGCGAGCATGGTGGGCGCGGGCACGATCAGCGTGAGCGATGCGAACGGCACCACGGCTATCGGCGGCAATGCAATCTCGGTGGGCGGCGCGAACCCGATCGTGATCAGCGGCGACACCGGCACCATCGGCGGCTTGACCAACACGACGTGGGATCCGGACAACTTCACCAGTGGCCAGGCGGCGACCGAAGACCAGCTTGCGCTGGTAGGCAGCGCCGCCAACGCCGGCTGGAACGCGACCGACGCCGCCGGCAACACGACCAACATCGGCCCGAACGGGACGGTGACGTTCGAAAGCGGCAACGCGAACATCGCGGTGTCGCAGACGGGCGTGGACGACGACGGCGTGGTGGATATCACGCTGAGCAATACCCTGGACCTGACCGCGGCCGGCAGTGTGACCATCGGCGATACCACGATGAACGGTGCGGGCGTGGCGGTGGGTACGACCGTGACCCTTGGCAACGCCGGCCTCAGCGTGATCGGCGGCACGACGACGACCGTGGTCAATGGTGATGGACTCACCAGTGGCTCGGTCGTGATGAGCGGCGTAAGCAATGACGTCACCGGTCTGTCGAACACCACGCTGACCGACCCGACCTTCGCCACGGTAGGACGCGCAGCGACGGAAGAGCAGCTGCAACGGGTCGACCAGGTGGCCAACGCCGGCTGGAACGCGACCGACGCCGCCGGCAACACGGCCAACATCGGCCCGGACGGACGGGTTCGTTTCGAAAGCGGCAACGCGAACATCGCGGTGTCGCAGACCGGCGTGGACGACGACGGCGTGGTGGACGTCACCCTGAGCGACACGCTGGACCTGAGCGCCACCGGCAGCGTCACCACCGGCCAGACGGTGCTGAACAATGCGGGCGTCACCGTGGGCACCAACGTGGCCCTCGGCAGTGGTGGCCTGACCGTCATCGGCGGTACCACGACCACCGTGTTGTCCGGCAGCGGATTGACCAGTGGCAACGTGGTGCTGAGTGGTACCAGCAACACCCTGGCCGGGCTGTCGAACAGGACGCTGTTCGATCCGACCTTCGCCACGGCGGGGCGTGCCGCAACGGAAGAACAATTGCGCCAGGTGCGCAACGAAATCACCAGCGGGTTCACACCGCCAACGCGCTACTACGGCGTCAACTCGCTGGGCGGCGGCAACCAGTTGGGCGAGGGCGCGACCGGCGAAGACGCCATGGCGCTGGGCAGGGATGCCGGATCGGATGGCCGGGACGCGGTCGCGATGGGCCGTGGCGCACGCGCGACCGAAGACGACAGCATGGCGCTCGGTGCCGATTCCCAGGCCCTTTCGCTGAATGCGCTCGCCATCGGCGCGGGTGCAGTGGCGTCGCACGAGAACAGCATCGCGCTGGGCGCCGGTTCGGCGACCACGGTCGGTGCGCGCGCCGACTACCAGGGCGCCTATGTCGGCAGCAGCAGCTCCAGCGGCGAGATGAACATCGGCGGGCGGCAGCTGACCGGGGTTGCCGCAGGTTCCGCCGCGACCGACGCAGTGAACGTCAGCCAGCTACAGGGCGGCGTCACCCATGCAATCAACGAGGCGAACGCCTACACCGACGCTCGCATCGCCACCATCGAAGGCGACCTGGTCGACATCCGCGGCGACATCACGGACATCCAGGGAGACATCGTGCGCATCGAGGGCGACATCACCAACCTGGGCACACGCGTCGGCGATGTCGAGGGCAGCGTGGCCAGTCTCACCACCACGGTGAACCAGTTCGACAACCGGGTGACGAACCTCGAACGCGGCGGCAGCGGTCCGTTCCAGGTCACGCAGGGAGAAACCTACGTGGCGCCCGCGCCGACCGGTGCCAACGCCAGCGCGGGCGGCAATGGCGCGGTGGCCAGCGGCGACAACAGCACGGCCGTCGGCAACCAGTCCGTGGCCAGCGGCGACAACAGCACGGCGATCGGGCAGGGCGCCGTCGCCAGCCACGACAACAGCGTCGCGCTCGGCCGCGGCTCGGCCACCACGGTGGGCGCACAGCGCGGCTACAACGCCGCCTACGTGGGCAGCAGCACGTCCACCGGCGAAGTGAACATCGGTGGCCGCACGATCAGCGGCGTGGCACCCGGCATCGCCGGCACCGACGCGGTGAACGTCAACCAGCTCGATGCCGGCGTGGACTACGCGATCAACCAGGCCAACGCCTACACGGACGACCGCTTCACCCGGTTCGACGGCGACATGTGGAACCTCGAACGCGGCTATCGCGGCGGCACCGCATCGGCGATGGCGATGGCCGGCCTGCCGCAGGCCTACCTGCCCGGCAAGAGCATGCTGTCGGTCGCGTTCGGTGGTTACCAGGGCGAATACGGCATGGCGTTCGGCCTGTCGACGATCACCGACAACGGTCGCTGGGTCTACAAGGCGCAGGCCACCGGCAATACCACGCGCGACTGGGGTTTCTCGGTCGGCGCCGGCCTGCAGTGGTGATCGCATGACCCGCCTCTTCCGCTCTCCAAGGAGTCCGCTGATGTTTCTGTCGTTCAAGCGCCGGCCTGCGGTGCCGCTGTGGATCGCCTGCGCCGCGGGGCTGGCGTTGAGCGCGTGCGGCACGCGCCATGTCAGCCGCGACCTTTCGTCTGCAGGCAACGTGGGCGAGGTCGTGTTTCCCGATCCGGCCGACGTGCTGCTCGATGACGGGACGTTCCCCAACCGCGACAACCTGCGCGCCATCGGTGCCGGGGTCACCAAGCCGCAGTTGTACGATCTGCTGGGGCGTCCGCACTTCCGCGAAGGCCTGCGTGCGCGCGAGTGGAACTACCTGTTCCACTTCCGCACGGCGCAGGGCGTGACCACCTGCCAGTACAAGGTCGTGTTCGACCGCGACTACACGGGGCGCAGCTTCCACTGGTCGCCCGCCGCATGCGCCGCGCTGCTGGACGTATCTGCCTCCGCGCCGGCGGCAGCGACCAACCGGTTCGAACTGTCGGGCGATGCGCTGTTCGCCTTCGACCGCCACGCCGTCGAAGACCTGCTGCCCGGCGGGCGCGAGCAGATCGCGGCGATCGCCGCCGAACTGAACGACAGCGATGTCGCGTCCGTGCAGGTGATCGGACACACCGACCTGCTCGGCAGCGACGCCTACAACCGCACGCTCTCCCAGCAGCGTGCGCTGTCGGTGCGCCGCCTGCTGATCGAACATGGCGTCGCGCCGGCCATGGTCACCGCGCTGGGTGCAGGCATGTCGCAACCGCTGAAGGCCTGCGACACCGCGCTTCCGCCGCCCGCGAGGATCGCCTGCGAGCAACCCAACCGGCGCGTGGAGGTACTGGCCCATGGCACGCGTTGAAGGCTTCACGGCGTGCTTGATGGCCGTGCTGCTGGCGACGGTGCCGGCTGGCGCTGCCCGGGCACAGTCGCCATCCCCGTCGGCGACGCCGGCGGCCGCGCGCATGCTCGCCCCGAGCGCGGTACTCGATGCCGCCGTCCAGGCCGCCATGCTGGTCGACGCCGGCCGGGCCGGTGAGTTGTGGGACGGCGCCTCGCCGGTCGCGAAGCGTGCGGTCACGCGCGAGGCCTTCATCGCGGGCATCACGGCCGCGCGCCAGCGACACGGCATGCTGACCGATCGCCAGTGGCTGTCGGTGAGCCGCCAGTTCCACGACGGCAGACAGGGCGCCCCCGCAGGCCATTACGTCAGCGTCGAACTGCTCGCACGGGCCAGCGGCGGCCGGTCGATACGCGAACTGGTCTCGCTGCGCATCGACGAGGATGGCACTGCGCGCCTGAGCGGCTATGTGGTGGAGTAACGGCATGTCGTCCTGCCACCGCGCCCTGCTCGCATCCGCCGCGCTGCTCGTCCTCGTCGTCGGGCGTCCGGCCTGGGCGCAGAACGCGGCGGATGCTTCGTCCTCCCCGGGAGCCTCGCTGTATGCGGTCAATGCCGCCGCGCTGGCCACTGCCATGACTTATTGCATGACGGTGCACGGGCCGCTGCGCGTCGGTTCGCGCGGCGAGACCTGTTTCCGCGAGGCGCGCAATCTGCTGGCGCGCTACGGCCTGAAGGAGCGCGCGGCGCGTATCGATGGCAGCTGCACCGATCACACGCAGTTCAACACCTGCATCACCCCGGAAATCGGCCGGCTGGTGATGGAACTGAACACCCACTTCGACGAACGCCGCCCGTAGGCCGGCGCGGCGATCTCCGGCGCTGCGACGCCGCTGCCTCAAGGTGCGCCGATGGGCGCACCGAAACACCCGGGCATCAAGGGACGCGGTTCCACCGGCTACCTGCCGGGCCGGTTCGCCGTGACCACGCCCGAGAAAACCGACGACGGCTGGCACGACGCCGATACCGAAGGCGACCCCGCATCGCCGCCACGGACCGAGCTGCGCGAGGAAACCGCGCGCAGCGTCATCACCCGCAACCAGTCGCCCGACATTCCGTTCGAGCAGTCGCTGAATCCCTACCGTGGCTGCGAGCACGGGTGTTCGTACTGCTTCGCGCGTCCGTCGCACGCATATCTCGACCTGTCGCCAGGTCTGGATTTCGAAACGAAGATCTTCGCCAAGACGAACGCGCCGGATGTGCTGCGGCGCGAACTGGCGAAGCCGGGTTATCGCGTCAGTCCGATCTCGCTGGGCATCAATACCGACGCCTACCAGCCGACCGAACGGAAGCTGCAGCTGACCCGTCGCATCATCGAGGTGCTGGCGGAAGCGAGGCATCCGTTTTCACTGATCACCAAGAACGCATTGATCGAGCGCGACCTGGACCTGCTGGCGCCGATGGCGCGCGAGCGGCTGGTGCACGTGTACGTTTCCATCACCACGCTGGACAATGGGCTGTCGTCGCGGTTGGAGCCGCGTGCATCCGCGCCACATGGCCGGCTGCGTGCGATGGCGCGGTTGAGCGACGCCGGTGTGCCGGTGGGCGTGATGTTCGCGCCGGTGATTCCGTGGGTGAACGACCATGAGCTGGAAGCGGTCCTCGATGCCGCACGCGATGCAGGCGCCACCGCCGCCGGTTACGTACTGCTGCGCTTGCCGCACGAGGTCGCGCCGCTGTTCCGCGACTGGCTGCAGACGCACCTGCCCGATCGTGCGGCGCACGTGATGAGCACGGTCCAACAGCTCCGGGGCGGCAAGGACTACGACAGCCGTTTCGGCGCACGGCTCCGTGGCGAAGGCGTCTACGCGGACCTGCTGGCGCGACGTTTCGCGCTGGCGGTGAAGCGGTCCGGGTTCGAAGGGCGGCGCCATCCGCCGCTCGACGGCAGCCGCTTCGTGCCGCCGCGCCCGCCATCGTCGCAGGGCGAACTGTTCTGACGCATCGCCATCGCTGCGACGATCGGTCACATCGAACGCGTTGCCACGATGCAGACAATGCGCGCTTCCGCCTGCGGCATGTCCTTCGATGATCCAGTCGCTTTACCTGGCCGGTCCCGACATCTTCCGCCCCGATGCCGTGGCACACGGCGAAAGGCTCAAGGTGCTGTGCGCACGTTACGGCTTCGAGGGCCTGTTTCCGTTGGATGCACAGGTCGCCGGCCATGCCACCGGTGATCCGCGGGAAACCGCGCAGTGGATCTACCGCGCCGACCTCGGCCTGCTGGAGGCGGCCGATGCCGTGCTGGCCAACCTCGATTTCTTTCGTGGCGCGGAGCCGGACAGCGGGACCTGCTTCGAAGTCGGCTATGCCATCGCGCGCGGCAAGCCCGTCTACGGCTACGTGCCGGAGGACGGAAGCCTGGCCGAGCGCATCCGTCGGCGCTGTCCCCGGTACCTGGGCGAACGTGCCGGTGTCGATGCGCAAGGCTGGGAAATGGAAGAGTTCGGCCTGCCGCTGAACCTGATGTTGGCCGTGCCGAGCGCGGTGGTGGTCGGCGACGCGGAAGCGGCACTGCGGCGCCTGCGCGCGGACATCGACGCACGTCGCCTGTGATGGCCCGATCGCCGCTCAGCGGCTGCCGTACAACCGCTCCGCGCGCTGGAACAGCACCCAGCTGGTCGCGATGTACTTGTCGCCGTCGAGCGGCCGGTTGCCGCGATGGGTGTGCGTGAATGCCGTCGGCGCGATCAGCAGGCTGCCGGTGCGCGGCACGATCTTGCGGTGCTGGTGGAAGAATTCGGTTTCGCCGGCACGGAAACCGTCGTTGAGATAGAGCGTCCACAGCACATGGCGATGGAGCGTCTCCGCATCGGCCGCTTTCGGGAACAGCTCGCAGTGCCAGTACGGATAGCCGCCTTCGCCGGCGGCGTAGCGTTGCAGGTTGATCTTGCCCGGCACGAAGACCTTCATCACCAGCTTCATCAGCGCGGCGTCGTCCATGTTCGCCACATCGTCGTAGCGCAACCGGTGCAGCGTCCCTTCCGCATCCGGCTGCTGCAGCATCAGCGGCGCGATCAGGCTGAAGGGATAGGTGCGCAGGTACCGCTGCAGGCCGGTAAGTACCGCCAGGTTGAGGCGCTGCTCCACGTCGCGCCACTCGGCCTGGCCGGTGATGCTGATGTCGCGGCTGTGCTTGAGGTCGGGATAGAGGCCACCGCCGACGCGGCCCGGTTGGTCCTGTCCGCTGCCTTCGAAGCGCGCGACGATGGCGCGGCAGGTGTCCACATCCAGGGCGTCGGGGTAGACCTCGATGAAGTCGGGGGCGGCAGTGCTCATGGCCGGATTCTAGCCGCCGCCGGCTCCGCTCCCGTCACGCCGCCGCAGTGTCGTGTGCCCGGTGGTAGCCGATCGCCGCTTCCACTTCCTGCTTCGAGCCCAGGAACACCGGTACGCGCTGGTGCAGTTGGGTGGGGCGCAGCGACAGGATGTCCTCGCGGCCGGTGCTGGCGGCGCCGCCGGCCTGTTCGACCAGCATGCCCATCGGGTTGGCTTCGTACATCAGGCGCAGCTTGCCGGCCTTGCCCGGGTCCTTGCGGTCCCACGGGTAGATGAAGATGCCGCCGCGGGTCAGGATGCGGTGCACGTCGGCGACCATGCTGGCGATCCAGCGCATGTTGAAGTCCTTGCCGCGCGGTCCTTCCTTGCCCGCGAGCAGGTCGGTGACGTAGCCCTGCATCGGCGCTTCCCAGTGGCGCTGGTTGGACATGTTGATGGCGAACTCCTTCGTCTCCTCCGGGATCCGCATGTCGCGCTGGGTCAGCACGAAGGCGCCCTGTTCGCGGTCCAGGGTGAAGGCGTGGGTGCCGTTGCCGGTGGTCAGCACCAGCATCGTGCTGGGTCCGTAGATGCAGTAGCCGGCGGCGACCTGCTCGCGTCCCGGCTGCAGGAAATGCTCGTCGCCGGGCCTGGTCACGCCATCCGGACAACGCAACACGGAGAAGATGGTGCCGACCGAGACGTTGACGTCGATGTTGGAGCTGCCGTCCAACGGATCGAACAGCAGCAGGAAGCCGCCGCGCGGGTAGGCGTCCGGGATCGGCTGGCTGTGGTCCATTTCCTCCGACGCGCATGCTGCCAGGTGGCCGCCCCAGGCGTTGGCTTCCAGCAGGATGTCGTTGCTCAGCACGTCGAGCTTCTTCTGCGCTTCGCCCTGCACGTTGCCGGTGCCCGCGTCGCCCAGCACGCCGCCCAGCGCGCCCTTGCTGACCGCGATGGAGATGCTGGTGCAGGCGCGGGCGACCACCGCGATCAGCTGGCGCAGGTCGGCGCTGATGCGGCCGGCGCGCTGTTCCTCGATCAGGTAGCGGCTCAGCGAGACGGCGGACGGAGCGGAAGCGGGCATGATGGGGTCCACGGCGGAGGTGGCGCGCATTGTCCGGGTTGACGAGACCAATGCAAGACCAATCGGCGCGCCTTCGATCCTGGACACGGAGCAAGGGATGGACGAAACGACCCCGCAGACCTGGCTGGCCCTGTCTTCGGCCCTGGGCCTGGGCCTGCTGATCGGCCTGGTGCGCGAACGCAGCGGCGACCGCGGACACCGCATCGCCGGCCTGCGCACGCACGCGCTGGTGGCGCTGATGGCGGCGGTCGCGGCGATGCTGGGAGCGGTGGCGGTGCCGGTCGGCCTGGGCGTGGTGGGGGTGCTGGCCGCCATGGCCTACCGGGCCACGCAGCAGGACGACCCGGGACTGACCAGCGAGGTGACGCTGGTGCTGACCTTCCTGCTGGGCGCGCTGGCCCTGCGGTTTCCCGGGTTGGCCACCGGGGTGGCGGTCGTGGTCGCCGTGTTGCTGTACGCCAAGCAGCCGCTGCACGCGCTGACCCGCGAAACCTTCAGCGAACGCGAGGTGTTCGATGGCCTGCTGCTGCTGGCCTCGGCCCTGGTGATCCTGCCGATCCTGCCGGACCGCCCGATCGGTCCTTTCGAGGCGATCAACCTGGCCACCATCTGGAAACTGGTGGTGCTGGTGATGGCAGTCAGCGCGCTGGGCCACATCGTGCTGCGCGTGGTCGGCAACCGCTGGGGGCTGGCGGCAGCGGGCTTCTTCGCCGGCTACGTGTCGTCGACCGCCGCGACGATCGGTTTTGGCCAGCGGGCGAAGGAAACCCCGGCGCTGATGCGTTCGGCCGTGGCGGCCGCGCTGCTGTCCAACCTGGCGTCGCTGAGCTTGTGCGTGCCGATCCTGTGGGCGGTGTCGCCGCCGCTGGTGCGCGACCTGTTGCCGGAGCTGTGCGCCATCGGTGCGGTGCTGCTGGGCGGGGGATTACTTGGCCTGCGCGCGGGTCGCGAGGAAACGGTGAAGCCGCCCACCTCGGAAAGCCGCATGTTCCGTTTCGGCCAGGCGCTGGGCTTCGCGTTGCTGGTCGCGGCGCTGACGTTCGTCGCCGCAGCGCTGGCGGCGTGGATCGGTCCGCGCGGTGCGATGGCCGCGGCGGCGATGTCGGCCCTGGCCGAACTGCACGCCGCCGTCGCCACGCTGGCCAACCAGTTCTCGCGCGGCGGACTGGAAGCGGACGAAGCGCGCTGGTGGATGCTCGCTCTCCTCGCCGCGAGCCTGACCGCGAAGTCGGTGATCGCCTGGATCAGTGGAGGCGCGGCGTACGGGCTGCGCGTGTCCGCCGGCCTGATGCTGGCGCTGGTGGCGGGCGCGGCGATGGTGTGGGTGTTCTGACCAGTGGGTTCTGTTGTGGGAGCGACGTAAGTCGCGATGACGCGCGAGTGAAAAGCATCGCGACTTACGTCGCTCCCACAAGAGACGGAGCCGCCTGCGTCAAATGATCCGCAGCGTGATCGCCTTCAGCACGGCGCGGGTGCGGTCGCGGGTGCCGAGCTTGTCGAGGATGGTGGAGACGTAGTTCTTCACCGTGCCCTCGGCGAGGAACAGCGTGCGGGCGATTTCCTTGTTCGAATAACCGCCGGCGAGCAACCTCAGGATCGCGACCTCGCGTTCGCTGAAGGTATCCGTGGGCGGCGCCTCGTCGCGGAAGCGGAAACGCGCGCGCACCGGATCGGTACTGACCGGCTGCAGCAACGTCTCGCCGTTGGCGACGCGCTGGATGGCGTCGTGCAGGTCCTCCGGCGCGGCGTCCTTCAGCAGGAAACCCTGCGCACCGGCCTCGGTCGCGCGCAGCAGCAGGTCGCTGTCATCGAAGGTGGTGAGCAGCAGGAACGGCGTGCGGTCGCCGCGCCCGCGCAACCGGACCAGTGCGTCGATGCCGTCCACGCCGGGCATGCGGATGTCGCTGAGCACCACGTCCACCGGTTGCGCCTCCAGCTTCGCCAGCAGGTCGGCGCCATCGTCGGCTTCGAACACCACGTCCACCTGCTGCGCCTTCAGCAGGGCACGCAGGCCGGCGCGCACCAGTGCCTGATCGTCGGCCAGTGCGACACGCACGCTCATGCGGGCAGCCTCACGTCCACGCGCAGTCCGCCGGTGGCGCTGCTGCCCAGGCGCAGGTCGCCGCCCAGCGCCGCCACGCGCTCGCGGATGCCCGAGAATCCGTTGCCTTCGCACAGCATGCCTCTGAGCCTGCCGTCATCCTCGATCTGCAGGTGCATGCCTGCGTCCCCCTTCTGAAGCGACACCGTCAGGGTGTCCGCGTTCGCGTGCCGTGCCGCGTTGGTCAGGCATTCCTGCACGATACGCAGCAGCGATTCGGCGACCGCAGGGTCATCGACCTTCACGCCTTCCTCGATATGCAGCACCAGCGACGGGCGCGGCAACGGTGCGGCCAGGGCACGGATCGCGGTCTGCAGGTCCAGGCCGCGCGAATCGCGCATGGCCTGCACGACGCTGCGGATGTCGTCCAGCAGTTCGGTGGACAACTGCTGCGCGATGCGGACTTCCTCCCGTTCGGCCAGCATCGGATCGCTCGCCAGCGCACGCAGGTTGAGCTTCATCGCGGTGAGCTTGTGGCCGGCGACGTCATGCAGTTCGCGCGCCACGCGCAGGCGTTCGGCATCGCGCGCGCTGTCGGCCAGCAACGCGCGCGTGGCCAACAGGTCTGCGTTGACCCGCGCCAGCGCATCGCGGGAATCCTCGGCACGGCGGGCGTAGTGGACGCACAGGCCGGCCAGCGCCTGAAAGCCCATGTTGATCAGTGTCATCGTGCCCGGCGCGCCGAACTCGTGACGGACCATCAGCGCGTAGAACGCGGCATTGAGCAACAACGCGACGCCGACCACCCACCGGGGCGACATCAGGTTGACCGCACAGGCCACCCAGATGACCAGCAACACCTGCGCAACGCCCAATCGCGGCGTGAGCGACGCCAGCAGCAACGCCAGACCGGCCATCGCAGCCAGGGCGATCAGTTTGCGACGATGCCAGGTGGGCTCCGGCGTCAGTGCCAGCAGCAGGAAGGCGACCGCGTATGCCGCCAGCGCACCCGCTGCTGCGGGCAACACCTCCGCCGGCAGGAAGCGCAGGCCCAGGGCCACGGCGGCGAGCGTGAACACGCCCGCCAGCGTCATGGGTTCGCGAAGTCGGGTCAGGGACGTCCACATGCGTCCATGCTGTCGCGTGCCCCGTGCCGAGGCAATGGGTTCAATGCAAGTGGTGACTTCCGGCAGGTCGGCCGGACCTCGTCAGAACGCGTCGCCCGGCACGCGCACCGTGCCTTCCATCAGCACGCGCGCGCTGCGGCTCATCACCGCTTTCGTCACCACCCAGGTGCCGTCGACCTGCTTGACGTCCGCGCCGACGCGCAGCGTGCCGGACGGATGTCCGAACACCAGCACCTCGCGCGTGCCGCCGCCGGCCGCGGCATTCACCAGCGTGCCGGGCACTGCCGCCGCGGTCGCAATGGCGACCGATGCCGTGCCCATCATCGCGTGGTGCAACTTGCCCATCGACATGGCGCGCGCCAGCAGGTCGATGTCGGAAGCACTCACCGGCTTGCCGCTCGACGACACGTAGTCCTTCGGTGGAGCGACGAACGCCACCTTCGGCGTCAGCGGCCGCTTCGCTGCCGCCGCGACATCGGCGACCAGTCCCATGCGCACCGCGCCATGCGCACGGATGGTTTCCAGTTTCTCCAGCGCGGCCTTGTCTTCGTTGATCGCGCCCTGCAGCTCGGTACCGTCGCAGCCAAGTGCCGCCGCCTCGACGAATACCACCGGCACGCCGGCGTTGATCATCGTGGCCTTGAATACGCCCACGCCCGGTACGTCGAGCGTATCGACCAGCTGACCCGTGGGGAACATCGCACCACCACCGTCGCCATCACCTTCGTCCGCAGGATCGATGAATTCGAGCTGCACTTCCGCGGCCGGGAACGTCACGCCGTCGAGTTCGAAATCACCGGTCTCCTGCACCTCACCGTTGGTCACCTGCACATGGGCGACGATGGTCTTGTGGATGTTGGCCTGCCAGATGCGCACGGTGACCATGCCGTTCTGGGGAATGCGCGCCGCATCGATGAATCCGTTCGCGATGGCGAACGGACCGACAGCCGACGACAGGTTGCCGCAGTTGCCACTCCAGTCGATGAAGGCCTCGTTGATCGGCACCTGCCCGTACAGGTAATCCACGTCATGGCCCGGCTGCGTGCTGGGCGAAATGATCACCACCTTGCTGGTGCTCGATGTCGCCCCGCCCATGCCGTCGGTGTGCTTGCCATACGGATCGGGCGAGCCGATCACGCGGCTCAGCAGCGCATCGCGCACCGGTCCGGGTGCCTGCGCACGCTCAGGCAGATCCCGCAGGCGGAAGAACACGCCTTTCGACGTGCCGCCACGCATGTAGGTGGCGGGGATGCGGATCTGGGGGACGTGGGACATGGAATAGGTTTCCGTTGTGGTGGCGGCTCACGCGCCGTCAGGAATCTCGGGTTCGACCAGCTTCGCCAGCAGCTCCAGCGATTCCTGCCACCCCAGGTAGCAGAAGTCGACCGGGATCGCGGCGGGAATGCCTTCCTGCACGACGTTCAGTTCGGTACCCACGATGCTCTTCTTCAGCGTCACCGTCACCTGCATCTCGCCCGGCAGGCCGGGGGCGTCGAAGGTATCGGTGTGGCGGATGCGCTCGTTCGGCACCAGCTCGACGTATTTCACCGTGAACGAATGGCTGGAACCGGTGCCGAGGTTGGTGAACGACATCCGGTAACCTCCGCCCACGCGCGCGTCCATCTCGTGCATCGTGCCGGTGAAGCCGTGCGGCGGCAGCCACTTCACCAGCGCGCCGGGATCGAGGAAGGCGCGGTAGACGCGCTCCGGCGGGGCGCGCAGCACGCGGTGCAGGCGGACGGTGCCGGGCGTGGCGTTGTCGGACATGATCGGACTCCTGTGGTTGGGATGTACCGGTACGACGAACGGGTCAGGCGGCTTTCGACGCGTCGAGGAAATCCTGTGCGAACCGTTGCAGCACGCCGCCCGCTTCGTAGATCGACACTTCCTCGTCCGAATCCAGGCGGCAGACCACCGGCACCCGCACCGTTTCGCCGTTGGCGCGGTGGATCACCAGCGTCAGCTCGGCGCGCGGTCGGCGTTCGCCTTCCACGTCGAAGGTTTCGGTACCGTCGATGCCGTAGGTCTTGCGCGTCTCGCCTGCCTTGAACTCCAGCGGCAGCACGCCCATGCCGATCAGGTTGGTGCGGTGGATGCGCTCGAAGCCTTCCGCCACGATCGCTTCCACGCCGGCCAGCCGCACGCCCTTCGCCGCCCAGTCGCGCGAGCTGCCTTGCCCGTAGTCGGCGCCGGCGATGATGACCAGCGGCTGCTTGCGGTCCATGTAGGTCTCGATCGCCTCCCACATGCGCACCACCTGCCCGTCCGGCTCGATGCGCGCCAGCGAGCCTTTCTTCACTGCGCCATCGACCACGGCCATTTCGTTGACCAGCTGCGGATTGGCGAACGTCGCGCGCTGCGCGGTCAGGTGGTCGCCGCGGTGCGTGGCGTAGGAATTGAAGTCCTCTTCCGGCAGGCCCATCTTCGCCAGATATTCGCCGGCTGCGCTGGACGCGAGGATCGCGTTCGACGGCGACAGGTGATCGGTGGTGATGTTGTCGCCCAGCACCGCCAGCGGACGCATGCCGCGCAGCGTGCGCTCGCCGGCCAGTGCGCCTTCCCAGTACGGCGGGCGGCGGATATAGGTGCTCTGCGGGCGCCACGCATACAGCGGCTCGACCTTGCCGCCGTGCTCCACGCGCACGTTGAACATCGGGTTGTAGACGGAACGGTACTGCTCCGGTTTCACGCTGGCCTTGACGACCGCGTCGATCTCTTCGTCGCTCGGCCAGAGGTCCTTCAGCGTGATGGCGTTGCCGTCGGCATCGATACCCAGTGCGTCCTTCTCGATATCGAAGCGCACCGTGCCGGCGATGGCGTAGGCGATCACCAGCGGTGGCGAGGCGAGGAACGCCTGCTTCGCGTACGGATGGATGCGGCCGTCGAAGTTGCGGTTGCCCGACAGCACGGCGGTCGCGTAGAGGTCGCGGTCGATGATTTCCTGCTGGATCGCCGGATCCAGCGCACCACTCATGCCGTTGCAGGTGGTGCAGGCGAACGCGACGATGCCGAAGCCGAGCTTCTCCAGGTCGGGCAGCAGGCCGGATTCCTCCAGGTACAACTGCACGGCCTTCGACCCCGGCGCGAGCGACGACTTGACCCACGGCTTGCGCACCAGGCCCTTCGCATTCGCGTTGCGTGCGAGCAGCGCGGCCGCGATGACGTTGCGCGGATTGCTGGTGTTGGTGCACGAGGTGATGGCCGCGATGATCACCGCGCCATCCGGCATCAGGCCCTGCGCTTCCTCCACTTTGCCGGCTTCCAGCTTGGCTTCGTCGGCGATACCGCGCTCGGCCAGCGCGCTGGTCGGCAGGCGCTTGTGCGGGTTGGATGGCCCGGCCATGTTGCGCACGACGGTCGACAGGTCGAAGTGCAGCGTGCGTTCGTACTGCGCGGCCGCCAGGTCGTCGGCCCACAGGCCGGCGGTCCTCGCGTACGTCTCGACCAGCGCGACCTGCTCGTCGCTGCGGCCGGTCAGGCGCAGGTAGTCCAGCGTGTTGTCGTCGATGAAGAACATCGCCGCGGTCGCGCCGTACTCGGGCGCCATGTTGGAGATCGTCGCGCGGTCGCCGATGGTCAGCGCCGCCGCGCCCTCGCCGCGGAATTCGAGATACGCGCCGACCACCTTCGACTGGCGCAGGAACTCGGTCAACGCCAGCACCACGTCGGTGGCGGTGATGCCCGGCGCCGGCTTGCCACCGAGTTCCACACCGACGATGTCGGGCGTGCGCATCCATGACGCGCGGCCGAGCATGACGTTTTCCGCCTCCAGGCCACCCACGCCGACGGCGATGACGCCCAGCGCATCGACGTGCGGCGTGTGGCTGTCGGTGCCGACACAGGTATCCGGGAACGCGACGCCGTCCTGCGTGTAGATCACCGGCGACATCTTCTCCAGGTTGATCTGGTGCATGATCCCGTTGCCCGGCGGGATCACGTCGACGTTCTTGAACGCGAGCTTCGTCCAGTCGATGAAGTGGAAGCGATCCTCGTTGCGGCGATCCTCGATGGCGCGGTTCTTCGCGAACGCGTCCGGATCGTAGCCGCCGCATTCCACCGCCAGCGAGTGGTCGACGATCAGCTGCACCGGCACCACCGGATTGACCGCGGCCGGATCGCCGCCCTGGTCGGCGATGGCATCGCGCAGGCCCGCCAGGTCGACCAGGGCGGTCTGGCCGAGGATGTCGTGGCAGACCACGCGGGCCGGAAACCACGGGAAATCCAGGTCGCGCCGGCGTTCGACCAGCTGGCGCAGGTAATCGTCGCGGCGCGCGGGATCGGCGCGGCGGACGATGTTCTCGGCATGGACGCGCGCGGTATACGACAGCGCGGCCCAGGCGCCCGGTTGCAGGGCGTCGACCGCAGCGCGCGCGTCGTAGTAGTCGAGCGCCGTGCCCGGGAGCGAAGTGCGGTAATCGGTATTCATGGCGTGCCGTCTGCTGTGAACGGGGCGCGCGGCGAATGCCGCACGCAGGGCCACTATGCTACGTGAGCCCCGCGTTACCGACGGCGAACGGCGACCCTTCGTCGGCACGGATCGTCGATGCGTTGATGGAGACCATCAACATGCCCGGTCCCGTCATTCGAAGACGAGGCGGCCCTTCATCATGTTCCAGTGGCCCGGGAAGCTGCAGAAGAAGGTGTAGTCGCCGCCGGTGCGCAGGCGCGACGTCGGGAACACCACCTCGGTCGTCTGTCCGCCGCCGATCACCGGCGTATGCGCGATCACGCGCGCATCGTTGCGGGGCACGTACGCGTCGGCCAGCTTCATGCGCCCGCCGGCCAGTCCGACGTCACGGTGGTGGCGCGTTTCGGTCAGCACCCAGTTGTGGCCCATCGCCTGCGCCGGCATGCGGCCGGTGTGCTTCAGCACCACGCGCAGTTGCGCGCAGTCGCCCGGCACGCGGATGGTCTTCAGGTTGAAGGTCATCATGTCCGTCGCCTCGATCGTCACCGCGCAATTGCGGGCGAAGGCAGCGTTGGAGACGGAGAACAGCGCGCAGAGCGCGATCAGCGGCAACAGGCGTCGAAGCATCGGGCATCCATGGGAACCGGGATGCCCGATTGTAAGTGGCGCGTCAGACGTCGCCGCCCTCGGCCCAGCCTTCGCCGGTGCCGCGGGTGTAGACCTTGTCTCCGTCGCGCACATCACCGGCGGGAATCGCGTCCTGCGCCTCCAGCCGTGCATAGATCGGGGTGAAGTCCGGCGCGGTGGCGTTCATCAGCTGCTCGAAGCTGTCGATGACGAAGTAGGTCTTCTGGAATGTGTCGATGCGGTAGCGCGTGCGCATGATCCGCTCCAGGTCGAAGCCGATGCGGTTGGGCGCGTCCGATTCCAGCGAGTACAGCGATTCGCCCTTCGACGACACGATGCCGGCGCCGTAGATGCGCAGGCCATCCGGCGTGTTGATCAGGCCGAACTCCACCGTGTACCAGTACAGCCGGGTCAGGTGCTGCAGCGCGTCCGTGCCGATGCCGTGCGCTTTCACGCCGCCCTTGCCGTACGCCTCCATGTAGTCGGCGAACACCGGGTTCATCAGCAACGGCACATGGCCGAACAGGTCGTGGAACAGGTCCGGTTCGGCGATGTAGTCGATCTGGTCCGGGCGGCGGATCCACCAGGTCACCGGGAAGCGGCGGTTGGCCAGGTGGTCGAAGAATTCCAGCTCCGGCAGCAGGCCTTCCACGCCGACCAGCGTCCAGCCGGTGGTGGCGCGCAGCACGTCGTTCAGCGCGTCGAAGCGGGGGATGCGGTCCGGCGTCATGCCCATGGCGTCCTGTGCCTGCAGGAACTCGTCGCAGGCACGGCCGACCAGCAGGGCACGCTGGCGCTCGTACAGCGCGCCCCAGGTGGCGTGATCGTCGGCCGGGTAGTCGGCGGGCTGGTCCACGAGGGCGGTCGTATAGACCGGCACGTAGCCCTTGTCGGTCTGCTGGTGCTCGACGCGGCGCGGCTCGTTCATGGTGGTTCCCAGGGCGGACGGGTGAAGGAACGATGCTAGCGGCAGAACCGCGCAACAGGCTTGCAAAGTTGCGTCTCTGTCGACCAATGGCGCAATGATCGTGCATGAACAGGATATTCTGTGCAGCAAATGACCGAATCGCCCACCCTCGACCGTATCGACCTGCGCCTGCTGGCCCTGTTGCAACGCGACGGCCGCGCCACCAATGCCGACATCGCCGCGCAGGTGAACCTGTCGCCGTCGGCCTGCCTGCGCCGCATCCAGCGACTGGAAGCGACCGGCGTGATCGCCGGCTATGCGGCCCGCGTCGACCCCAAGGCCATCGGCATGGGCCTGCAGGCGTTCGTCCGCGTGCAACTGGAAAAGCACGACCCCGCCAGTGTCCAGCTGTTCGGCGACGGCGTGCGGGCGCGGGACGAAGTGGTGGCCTGCTACGCACTGACCGGCGACATGGACTATCTGTTGCACGTCGTGGTGCAGGACCTGGAGCACTTCTCGCGCTTCCTGCTGGATGGCCTGCTCAACGCCAGCGGGGTGGCCGACGTGAATTCCAGCTTCGTGCTGCGTGCGGTGAAGACCGACGCCGGCCTGCCGTTGCCGAAGGCCTGAACGGGGACACGCATTGTCCGCATCACGCGCCATAACGTGCTCGACCCTCCCGGAGAACCCGCCATGTACGGACTGATCGGCACGATGCGCGCCACGCCGGGCCAACGCGACGCGCTGCTCGCGATCCTGCTCGACGGCACCGACGCCATGCCCGGCTGCCTGAGTTACGTCATCGCACAGGATCCCGCCGACGCCGATGCGATCTGGATCACCGAAGTCTGGACGGATGCGGCCAGCCACAAGGCCTCGCCGTCGCTGCCCAACGTGCAGCAGGCCATTGCCAAGGCACGGCCGCTGATTGCCGGCTTCGACAGCCGTGTCGAAACCGTGCCGGTGGGCGGGCATGGATTGCCGTCCAGGCGGTGATCGCGCGGAACATTGATGTGGGAGCGACGTAAGTCGCGATGAACCGCCGCGGTGCCGTCATCGCGACTTACGTCGCTCCCACACCTGAGTCTCCCGCGCTTGCACCTCTTTGGTCCTAGACTGCGCCATGGATCTTTTCACTACCTCCTGGCGACGCGCCTGGGCCGGCATTGGCGCGGTGGGCGAGGGCGGTGCGTTGTTCGCGCAGCTGAAGGGGGCATACGCCGAACCGCGGCGCCATTACCACACGCTGCAACACCTCGGCGAATGCCTGGCGGCGTTCGACGACGTGCAGGCGCAGGCGGAGCATCCGCACGAAGTGGAACTCGCGCTGTGGTTCCACGATGCGATCTACGACATCAAGGGCCACGACAACGAACAACGCAGTGCGGACTGGGCGCGCGATGCGCTGCGCGAAGCGGGCGTCGCCGCGGCGTCCGCCCAGCGGGTGCATGACCTGGTCATGGCGACGCGCCATACCGCCGTGCCGTCAGGACGCGATGAGCAATTGCTCGTCGATATCGACCTGTCCATCCTCGGTGCGGAGCGCGCGCGCTTCGATGAGTACGAACAGCAGATCCGCCAGGAATACGCCTACGTGCCGGGCTTCCTGTTCCGGCGCAAGCGGCGCGAGATCCTGAAGGGCTTCCTCGACCGGCCCGCGATCTACAGCACGCCGCAGTTCCACGACGCGCTGGAGGCGAGGGCGCGCGACAACCTGCGTCGCGTGACGGCGTAGCCGGTTACGGCTTCACCGGTTGGCCGGTGGCATCGCACTTCACGTCGCGGCCGAACAGCTTGCCGAGCCGCGAGGGTTCTTCCAGGCAGCGCGGGTCGGGTTTCGGCGGCGCATGTTTCGCCGCGTGTGCGGCAGTGCGCGTGCGCTGCAGTTCGGCGAGCTTCGCCTTGATCTGCGGCATCGCCGCCAGCGCGGCGCGCTCGCCTTCGAGGATGGCGTTGTTCTTCTGCTCGAAGTCGGCCGGACCGATGTCGTTGACCTTCGGGCGGATGACGATGTCGGCGCGCGCCAGTTCCTGTTCGCCCAGGCGCTGGCCCATGATGCCGATGGACTGGTTGACGATGCCCAGCATGCTGCCGGGCTTGGTGCCGGGCGCCTTGGTGGAGATGTCCACGGCGATGACGAAGTCGGCGCCCAACTGGCGCGCCGCGTCCACCGGCACCGGGCTGACCACGCCGCCATCGACGTAGCTGGCCTTGCCGATCACCACCGGCTCGAACACGCCGGGGATGCTGCTGGACGCGCGCACGGCCTGGCCGGTGTTGCCGCGCACGAACACGGTGCGCTCGCCGTTCTCCAGCTGCGTGGACACGGCGGCGAACGGCTTCTTCAGCTGCTGGATGGTGCGCTTGCCGACCAGGTCGTTGACGTAGTCCTGCAGTTTCTGGCCCTGCACCAGGCCGCCGGAGAACAGGCGCACGTCACGGATCTTCGCTTCGTCCAGCGCGAAGGCGGTCTTCTGCATCTGGAACGGGTCCATGCCGCTGGCGTACAGCGCGCCGACCACGCTGCCGGCGCTGGTGCCGGACACGACGACCGGCTCGATGCCGTTGGCTTCCAGCATCTTGATCACGCCGATGTGCGCGAAGCCCTTGGCCGCGCCGCCACCGAGCGCGATACCGACCTTCAGCTTCGGCGCCGCTGGCGCCGGTGCGACCGGAACGGGGGGCGGTGTCGGCTTGACGTTGTCGCCGCCGCACGCAGTAAGCAGCAGCGGGCCGAGCAGCAGGGCAGGGAGCAGGCGAAGGGCAGGGCGCATGGGCAGGACGCTGGGGAACCGGCGCGCAGGATAGCGCCCCTTGCCGCAACCCCGGCCAACACGCGGCGTGGCTAAGACGTGCCGCCCGGCCGGCGGCGGGCGCTGCCGGGACCCACCCCTTCGACGCGCTTGAAGAAGCGGCGGAACGCCGCCTCGCTGCTGTAGCCCAGCATGTCGGCGATGGCCGCCACGGAAAAGCGCCGGTTCTTCAGCAGTCGTCTGGCCTCGGTGGCGCGCCAGTGCGCCAGGTACTGGATCGGCGGTGTGCCGACCGTCGTGGTGAAGAGTTCGGCGAACGCGGTACGGGACATGCCGGCTTCCTGCGCCATCGACTGGATGGTCCAGTCCTCGCCGGGACGCGCGTGGATCGCGGACAGCGCGCGCGACAGGCGTGCATCGGTCAGTGCCGCCAGCAGGCCGCGCGGCTGTTCCGCCTGGCGCACGTACTCGCATACCGCCATCGTGAACAGCGAATCCGCCAGCTTGTTCTGCACCAGCTGGCGGCCCCAGCGGCGTTCGCGGCTGGTGTCGGCCAGCATCTGGGCCAGCTGGCGGAAGCCGGCGCTGCTGTCCTGCGCGCGGATCACGAACCAGCGGGGCAGCGCGGCGAAGATCGGGTTGTGCGAGCCGGTGATGAACTCCAGTTCGCCGCACAGCATGCTGGTGTCGCCCGCATCCGGCGCGTCGGGCAGGTGCGGGTCCGGCGAGGACGACAGGATGTGGCGTATGCCCGCCGGGAACACGATCAGGTCGCCGCGCTCCAGCAGCACCGGCGTCTCCAGCGCTTCCCCGCTGATCCAGCAACATCCCTGCGTGACCAGATGGAACTGGCCGTGGTGCGTGGCAGGTTCGCTGTCGTACCAGGTGCCGCAGTAACGCACGTCGGCCGTGATCTCCACCCGCATGCGGTACGCGCCCAGCACGGTTTCCAGCACGGCATCGCGGTCATCGTCCTCGATCAGGGCGAGCGCGGAGAGCGGAGGCGTATCCATGCCGGCATCGTAGGCCACGCCCACCGCGCGGGCCATGACCGTGCGTCCGGCGGTTCATGCGCGCACGTCCGGACCGCGGCGCGACTGGACGATGGGGCATATCGCGGGAACGCGCGGGAATGGTCGCCGGTGCGCGGTGGCGCTGGAATGGCCATGCGTCCTGCGGCGGTCCGTCGGGGGACGTCCTTCCCATTCCAACGAGGATTCCCATGAACACCACCAAGCTTTCCGGCCTCTCGGTCGCCGTCGCCGCCGCAGCCCTCTTCCTTGGCGCGCCGATGGCGCAGGCCGCCCAGGCCGGCGCGGCCAAGGTTGGCCACTGCGTCGGCGCCAACGCCTGCAAGGGCCAGGGCGCCTGCAAGAGCGCCGCCAATGCCTGCAAGGGCCAGAACGCGTGCAAGGGCCATGGTTTCACCGAATCGACCGCAGGCGCCTGCAAGACCGCCGGTGGCAAGTTCGAGGCGCCCAAGCCGCAGAAAAGCGCACCCGACGCGAAGAAAGCCAACAGCTGACGCGCCGGAGCGACACGCCATGACCATGCCGCTGCACGGGTTCGGGCTGGGCCTGCGCCCCCACCACTACGACGCGTTGCTGGCCGGCGCGGCGGCCGTGGACTGGCTGGAGATCGTCAGCGAGAACTATCTGGTGGCCGGCGGACGGCCCCGGTGGATGCTGGACCGGATGATCGAACGCTGGCCGGTGGCGATGCATGGCGTGTCGCTCAACATCGGTGGCCGCGATCCGCTGGATCGCGACTACCTGCACGCGCTGCGCGGACTGGTGCGCCAGACGCGCCCGCGCATCGTGTCCGATCACCTGTGCTGGACCCGCCATGGCGAGGTCCATTTCCACGACCTGTTGCCGTTGCCGCAGAACGAGGACACGGTGCGGCACGTCGCACAGCGCGTGCGCCAGGTGCAGGATGTGCTGGGCCTGGCGCTGGTGCTGGAGAACGTGTCCAGCTACCTGCGCTTCGCCGACGACACGCTGGACGAAGCGCAGTTCCTGTCCGCCATTGCCTCCGAAAGCGGCTGCGGGCTGCTGCTCGACGTCAACAACGTCTTCGTCAACGCCCACAACCATGGCTTCGATGCGGTCGCGTTCCTGGATCGCCTGCCACGCGGCGCGGTACGGCAGATCCACTTGGCCGGACACAGCGAGGATGCGCGCGGCAGCGGCCTGCTGATCGACACGCACGACGCACCGGTGCCGGACGGCGTCTGGCGTCTCTATCAGCACGCCGTACGCCGGTTCGGTTCGGTGCCCGCGATGATCGAGCGCGACGACCACATTCCCCCGTTGGACGAACTGCTGACGGAACTGGACATCGCACGCCAGCTCGCTGCCGAAACACTGGAGGTGCAGATGGATCGCGCGGCATGACCGCCACGATGCCGCTCGCACGCACCCAGCGGGCGTTCGCGGCGTGGCTGCTGCATCGCGATGCCGCGAAAGCGCCCGGCATCGTCGCGGTGGACGAGGGCGACCGCGCGGTGAGGCTTGGCATCTATGCCGATGGCTACCGGTGGCGGCTGGTGGACGTGTTGGGCGACGACTACCCGGTCCTGCGCGCGTCGCTGGGGCAGGACCGCTTCGATGCTCTGGCGGAGGCGTATCTGCACGCGCATCCGTCGCGGCATCCGTCCGTGCGCCACGTCGGCGCCGGCTTCGCGCGCTGGTTGGTGACCCGCACGCAGGAAGCCCCCGCGCTGGCCGACCTGGCGCGACTGGAATGGGCGCAGGGCGAGGTGTTCGACGCCGCGGACGCGGACACCGCCAGCATCGACGCGCTGGCCACGCTGTCCCCCGATGCCTGGCCTGCGCTGCGTTGGTCCCTGCACCCGGCCGTGCGGCGGATACGCCTGCGCAGCAACGCGATCGCATTGCTGGATGCGCATGCCGGTAACGCATTGCTGCCCGCGTTGCGCAGCCAACCCGCCACGACGTGGCTGTTGTGGCGTCATGCCTTCGACGTGCACTGGCGCCGCCTGCCGCGCGACGAAGCCATGGCGCTCGCTGCCGTCGCCCGTGGCGCGCCCTTCGCCGACTGGTGCGCGCGCCTGCCCGGTGCGGTGCCGGCGCTGCGTGCTGCCGGCCTGCTCAAGCGCTGGCTGACCGACGGCCTGCTGACAGACCTGCCGTCCCCCTGACCCTCTGGAGACCTCCCATGCAAACGACGCCCCTGTACGCCCGCGCGCTCGCGTTCCTCGATGACCACGCCTGGATCGGCCCGCTGCTGGTGCGGCTGGTGTTCGGTTACTTCTGGCTGGAAACGGGGTGGGCCAAGCTGCACAACCTGGCGTTCTTCACCGAGCGCTTCGTCGAGTGGGGCATCCCCTGGCCGGCCCTCAGCGCGACGGTGTGCGCGGGCACCGAATTCATCGGGGGCGCCTTGATCATGCTGGGCCTGGCGACACGCCTGACCATGCTGCCGATGATCTTCAACATGCTGGTGGCGCTGGCCGTTGTGGTCCTGCCCGGCATATCCACGCTGGACGGGTTCGTCGAACTGGACGAAGTGCTGTACGTGGCCGTATTCGTGTGGCTGCTGTTCGCCGGTCCCGGCCAGGCCAGCCTGGATCATCTGATCGCGCGCCGGGCGAAGGCGGGGACGCCCGCGTTGGCGTAGGGGCGCTTCCCCCGTCGCCGCCTGCCGCGCCCCTTCAGCGCGGGCGAACGCCCGGCCCGCCTCCGGCGGAAGGGGCGACACGGACGAAGGAACGCCCATCCGGGGCGCGGCGAGTGCCAAAGGCACGCCGGCGTGCGTGGCCATGACGTGGCCAGCCGCAGGTCGGCGGGCATCGGCGCGATGGCCGAAAGCGGGACTTCCGGCCATTGCTCCCCCTGTTGCTGTAATGCAACATCCGGGTGCTAGCGCCGCCAGGCGCCCCGAACCCCACCCACTCGGAAAGCCACCGCCATGTCCCCAGTCCGCCCGGCCGCCATCCGGCCGCATCGCCTTGCCTTTGCCATCGCCGCCCTGCTGCCTTTCGGCACCGCGTTCGCGCAGGACGCCAACCCTGCAGCGGAGAAGGAAGCCGCCACGCTCGACACCGTGCGGGTCACCGCGCAGCGCAAGGTCGAGAACATCCAGGACGTGCCGGTGTCCATCAGCACGATCAACGGCGAACAACTCGGCGTGCTGGCGTCCGGGGGTGCCGACATCCGCTTCCTGTCCGGTCGCGTCCCCAGCCTGAACATCGAGTCCTCGTTCGGCCGTGCGTTCCCGCGCTTCTACATCCGCGGCTACGGCAACACCGACTTCCGCCTCAACACCTCGCAACCGGTCTCGCTGGTGTACGACGACGTGGTGCAGGAAAACCCGATCCTGAAGGGCTTTCCGCTGTTCGACCTGGAGCAGGTCGAAGTGTTGCGCGGCCCGCAGGGTTCGCTGTTCGGTCGCAACACGCCGGCCGGCGTGGTGAAGTTCGAATCGGCCAAGCCGTCGCAGGAAACCAGCGGCTACGGCAAGGTCGGCGTGGGCAGCGACAACATGTGGAATGTCGAAGGTGCTGTCGGTGGAGCGCTGAGTCCGAACTGGTCGGCACGCGCGTCGGTGCTGTACCAGCGTCGCGACGACTGGGTGACCAATACCTATCCCGGCCCGAACGATGGTTTCGAGGGCTATGACGAATCCGCGGGCCGCGTGCAGTTCCTGTACGAAGGCGATGGCTTCGAGGCGCTGCTCAATGCGCATGCACGCAAGCTCAACGGCACCGCGCGCCTGTTCCGCGCCAACATCATCGATCCCGGCACCAACAACTTCGTCCCCGGCTTCGACAAGGACAAGGTATCGCAGGACGGCCTGAACTACTCCGAGCTGGAGTCGCAGGGTGCCAGCGCACGACTCAATTGGGATGTAGGCGACTACAAGCTGTACTCGATCACCGGCTACGAAAGCGTCGAGACGATCAATCGCGGCGACATCGATGGTGGCTCCGGCCCCTATTTCACGCCGGAGCTTCCCTTCGCTTCCGAGACCGCCGACGGCATCCCCGACCATTCGCAGTGGACGCAGGAATTCCGCATCGAGTCCGAGTACGCCGGACCGTGGAACTGGCAGGCGGGTCTGTTCTATTTCAAGGAAGACTACCGCGTCGAAAGCTTCAGCTACGACTCGCTCAACAACAGCGCGCAGGACGGCTACCAGCGCATCCGCCAGACCAACGACGCATGGGCCGTGTTCGGCGCAGCGACCTGGCAGGCGACCGACAAGCTGGAGCTGCGTGCCGGCCTGCGTTACACCGTCGACGAGAAGAAGCTGACGGTCGAGGATTACTGGAACACCGGTTTCGCCGCCTGCGTGCTGGCCGGCAAGTGCACGCTGGCGCAGCTGGCGGCGCAGGAACCGGATGGCGATCTGTCCGCTTCGCCGGAAGACAAGAAGTTCAACTGGGACCTGTCGGCCACCTACGCCGTCAACGACGACGTCAATCTGTATGCGCGCGCGGCCACCGGCTTCCGCGGCAGCAGCATCCAGGCGGCGGGCGCGTTCAACGGCAAGTCCGTCGCCGGGCCGGAAACCGTCACCTCGTTCGAGACGGGCGTGAAGGCCGACTTCTGGGACAAGCGTGCGCGCATGAGCGCAGGTGTCTTCTACTACCGCGTGAAGGACCAGCAGCTGACCGCGGTGGGCGGTGCGGCCAATGCCAACATCCTGGTCAATGCCGACAAGTCGGTCGGCAAGGGCTTCGAGCTGGATTTTCAGGCCTACGTGCTGGACAACCTGCTGGTCACGCTGGGCAGCAGCTACAACGACACCGAGATCAAGGACGACAACCTGAACGTCGCCGTCTGCGCGGCATGCACCGTGACCGACGAAGAGGTGCTGGACGAGAACGACGACCCGACGGGCCGCTACTACATTGGCGGAAACCGTTTGCCGCAGGCACCGAAGTGGGTACACAACGTCACCGCGCGCTACAGCATCGGCATGGGCGAAGGCAGCGAACTGTACGTCTACACCGACTGGGCGTACCGCAGCGAGGTGAACTTCTTCCTGTACGACTCCATCGAGTTCACCGGCAAGTCGTCGCTGGAAGGTGGCCTGCGCATCGGTTACGGCTGGGGTTACGGCGACTACGAGGTCGCCCTGTTCGGCCGCAACATCACCGACCAGCGCCGCATCGTCGGCGGCATCGACTTCAACAACCTGACCGGCTTCATCAACGAGCCGCGCACGGTGGGCGTGGAGTTCAGCGCGAAGTTCTGATCCGCACAGACACGCGATCGACACACGGGCGCCCCAGGGCGCCCGTGTTGTTCGTAGCGTGCGCCATGCGCACGACCTCATGATTCCTGACCGAAACCGCAGTCGTGCGCATGGCGCACGCTACGTGCACCAGGTGTCCTTCGTGGGAGCGACGTGAGTCGCGAAAGAGCGCCGATCCATCATCCGCAAGAAGAAAAGGCAGCCCAGCACGGCCTGCCCGTTCCTTGTGTCCCATCGACTGATCCGCGCAGACGCGCGATCGACACACGGGCGCCCCAGGGCGCCCGTGTTGTTCGTAGCGTGCGCCATGCGCACGACCTCATGATTCCTGACCGAAACCGCAGTCGTGCGCATGGCGCACGCTACGTGCACGAGGCGTCCGTCGCTGCCACAGAAATCATCACGATGTCGGCGGATCCCGTGGCGGGAAACGCAGCACGACGCCACGCTGTTCCTCTTCCGGCTGCTCCGGGCGTACCCACAACAGCGGCACCTCGCGCGGCGCGGGCAGTTCGAGTTCGTCGTCGCTGTGCGCGGCGGCTTCCTCTTCCTCGATTTCCCAGCTGTACTTCTTGCGCGGCAGTTCGGGGTCGAGGCGACGGAACAGGAATGCGGCGATCAATCCCGCGACTGCGCCGCCCAGGTGCGCCTGCCACGACACGCCGGCTTCGCGCGGCAGGATGGTCAGCACCATGCCGCCGTAGAACAGGAACGCGATCATGCCGGCGGCGATCGCCGCACGGTCGCGGCGTAACAGGCCGAGCATGAAGACCATGAACATCAGGCCGTGGGTCAGTCCGCTCGCGCCCAGCGTATGCGTGCCGGGTTCGGCCAGCAGCCACGGACCCAGTCCGGAACCCAGCCACACCAGTGGAATGGCCCACAACGTCGCGCGTGGATAGACCGCGCCGGCCAGCGTGCCGAGGATCAGCAGCGCCGATGCGTTCGCCGCGATGTGCTCCAGCGAACCGTGCAGCAGCGGCGCGGTCAGGATGCCGAGCAGGCCTTCCATCGACAGCGGCGAGATGGTGAAGGCGCGCACGTCGAAACTGTTCTGCGCCGAGTACACGATGGCCAGCAGCAGCACGAACGCCAGGCTCAGGTTGAGCGCGCGCAGGATGCGCTTGCGGTCGTAGCGCTGCTGGGATTCCGGATCGAACGCCGGGTCGTCGGGATGCAGGTCCATGGTCCAGTTCTGGCGGCGCCCGGCGCGAATGCAAGCCCGGACGCCGATGGACAGACCATCCCGCAGGCGGGATGGTCTGCCGGCGCCGCGTCAGGCGACCGGGTCGGCGTTCTGCGGCCGCGCCAGGCTCAGCGCGACGGTCACGCCCAGGATCAACGCTACCGTACCCAGCGCCCACGGCACCGGGATCTTGTAGACATCGATCAGCAGCATCTTGGTGCCGATGAAGCCCAGCACCACCGCTAGGCCGTACGGCAGCAGGTGGAAGCGGTCGGCCATGCCGGCCAGCAGGAAGAACATCGCGCGCAGGCCCAGCACCGCGAACACGTTCGAGGTCAGCACGATGAACGGGTCCGAGGTGATCGCGAAGATCGCCGGGATGCTGTCCACCGCGAAGATCACGTCGGTCACGCCGATCAGCACCAGCACCACGAACAGCGGGGTGAACCAGCGCGTGCCGTTCTCGCGCACGCTCAGCCTGTCGCCACGGTAGCCATCGGTGAGCTTCAGGTGGCCGCGCATCCAGCGCAGCGCCGGGTTCTTCTCCAGGTCCGGCTCCTTGCCGGCGGCGAACCACATCTTGATGCCGGTCAGCAGCAGGAACGCGCCGAACAGATAGAGCAGCCAGTGGAACTTCGCCAGCAGCGCCGCGCCGGCGAAGATCAGGATGCTGCGCAAGACAATCGCGCCCAGGATGCCGATCACCAGCACGCGCTGGCGCTGTTCCTCCGGCACGGCGAAGTAGGTCATGACCATCAGGAACACGAAGATGTTGTCGACCGCCAGCGCCTTCTCGACCAGGTAGCCGGTCAGGAACTCCAGGCCCACACGGTTGGCCTCGACCAGACCGGCGGTCTCGTTGACGTACCACCACAGGCCACCGTTGAAGGCCATCGCCAGCGCGACCCAGCCCAGGCTCCACCACATCGCTTCCTTGAACGTGACCTTGTGCGGCCCGCCGTGGCGCATCAGCACCAGATCGACCAACAGCGCGATCACCACCAGGCCGCCGAAGCCGGCCCACAACCAGGGGTTGCCAATCGTTTCCATCGAGATTCCCGAAAAAAGTGGAGGACGGCCGCGGGTGCGGACATCTCGGGAACCGGTGAACGGGGATCCAGGGTATGCCTTCGCCATCGCGGCGAAGGTCTCGCTCACAGCCCGGTGGGCTGCCGTGGGACCGGAGCATCGCTGCTCGAAATGACGGCCGGCACGTTGGGAGCTACTCCCCTTCTGGCGCGGATTGTCCGGATGGCGCCCGGCTGGGTCAACCGGACGGGTAAAATGCGTTCATGAACACGCCCAACCCGACCGTACGCCTGAAGAACGCCTGGCGTTCCAGCCACCCGTGGATCTTCCAGAAACTGGTCGAAAAGCCGACCGCCAAGCCCAAGCCCGGCACCGTCGTCGAAGTCGTCGGCGTGGACGGCGAATGGATCGGCCGCGGTTTCTACAACGGCCATTCGCGCATCGCCGTGCGCATCCTGGAGACGCACTCCGACATTCCGATCGACGCCGGCTGGTTCTCGCGCAAGATCGCCGACGCCGTGGCGCTCCGCCGCGAGGTGCTGAAGCTGGACGCCACCACCGACGCGTGGCGCGTGGTGCATGCCGAAGGCGACGGCCTGTCCGGCCTGGTGGTGGACCGCTACGGCGATCTGATCGTGGTCGAATTCTTCGCCGCCGGCATGTTCCGCCATCGCGAATGGATCTACGAGGCGCTGCGCGAACAGTTCCCCGGATGCCGCTTCCACAGCTTCGCCGACGAGCACGTGCAGAAGCAGGAGAGCTTCGAGTTCCACGGCAATACGACGACCGAAGCCGCCGTCATCACCGAGTACGGGGTGAAGTTCCGCGCCGATCCCGCGGGCGCGCACAAGACCGGTTTCTTCGCCGACCAGCGCGAGAACCGCGAGTGGCTCAGCCGGCAGGTGGAGGGCAAGAGCGTGCTCGACCTGTGCTGCAACACCGGCGGCTTCGCCGTGTACGCGGCGGCGCGCGGCGCGTCCGAGGTCATCGGCGTGGATATCGACCAGGACGTCATCCAGATCGCCAAGGGCAACGCCAAGCTCAACAACACGCGGCCGAAATTCGTGCAGGCCGACATCTTCCCGTACCTGCGCGACGCGGCGAACCGTGGCGAGCAGTACGACGTGGTGATCCTGGACCCGGCCAAGATGACGCGCGACCGCGAGCAGGTGATCGCGGCGCTGAAGAAGTACCTGGACATGAACAAGCTGGCGCTGGGCGTGGTGAAACCCGGCGGTCTGTTCGCCACGTTCTCGTGCACCGGCCTGGTCAGCGAGGAGCAGTTCCTCGACATGCTGCGCCGCGCCGCCTACTTCTCCGGCCGCACCATCCAGATCCTCAAGGTCGCCGGCGCCGGTCCCGACCACCCCTTCATGGCGCACGTGCAGGAGTCGCGCTACCTGAAGGCGGTGTTCTGCCGCGTGGTCGACTGACAATGCAGGACGCGCGCGGCCTGCGGATCGTTCCGGTTCTGCTCGCCGCGCTGCTGGCCGGCTGCGCATCCACGCCGGCCGCACCCTGGCAATCGCTCGCCGACGCATCGCAATGGCGCAGTGTCGGCGGAGCCACGCTGGATCCGCGCTGGCAGATCCGTGACGGCGAACTTGCACTGACCGAGGCCGGCGGCGGCGACATCATCAGCGCCGGCACGTACGGCGATTTCGAGCTGGAACTGGAGTGGCGCCTGCCGCCCGGCGGCAACAGCGGGCTGTTCTATCGCGCGGTCGATGCGTCGCCGGTGTGGGCGCGCGCCGTGGAGTACCAGTTGCTCGACGACCGCGAGGCGGAAGACCGCATCGTGCCAAGCCATCGTGCCGGTGCCGTGTACGACCTGGTCGCTCCGGCACGTGACGTACTGCGCACCATCGATCATTACAACCACGCGCGCATCGTCGCCTGCGGCCCGCGCGTGGAGCACTGGCTCAACGGCGTGCGCGTCGCGGCCTACGACGCGGACAGCGAAGACTGGAAGCGCCGCGTAGCCACCAGCAAGTTCGCTGGCCAGCCAGCGTTCGCCAAGGTGCGTCGCGGTCACCTCGCGCTGCAGGACCACGGCAATGCCGTGCATATCCGTGGCATGCGTATCCGCGCGCTGGGACCAAAGTGCCCGTAGAGTCTGATGTGGGAGCGACGTAAGTCGCGATGGCAGATCGCTGCACAGGTTCATCGCGACTTACGTCGCTCCCACATCCCATGAGCAACCCATGAAAAAGGCGGGCCGAAGCCCGCCTTTTTCTTGCGCCACGCAAGGGAGATCAACCCTCCGGCGACAACTCGATACAGTCGAACTGCACGTCCGGGTTTACGTCGGCGTCGTAGTCCACATCGCTGCGTTCGAAGCCGAACAGCTTCAGGAACTCGTGCTTGTAGTTGGCGTAGTCGGTCAGCTCGAACAGGTTCTCGCTGGTGACCTGCGGCCACAGCGCCTTGGCCTGGTCCTGCACCTCGGGCTTCAGTTCCCAGTCGTCCAGGCGCAGGCGGTTCTCGTCGTCGGTTTCGGCCGGCGCCCCGTCGGTGCGATACATGCGGTCGCGGAACAGCCGGTCGAGCTGCTCGATGGTGCCCTCGTGCAGGCCCAGCTCCTTCATCACCTTGAACACGATGCTGATGTACAGCGGCATCACCGGGATCGCGGAGCTGGCCTGCGTCACGACCGATTTCAGCACCGCCACATTCGCGGTACCGCCGGTCTTCTTCAGGCGCTTGTCCAGACGCTGCGCGGTCTGGTCCAGGTCCACCTTGGCGCGGCCCAGCGCACCGTGCCAGTAGATCGGCCAGGTGATGTCGGTGCCGATATAGCTGAAGGCGACCGTGCGCGCGCCGTCGGCCAGCACGCCGGCGGTGGCCAGCGCATCGATCCACAGTTCCCAGTCCTGGCCGCCCATCACGGTGATCGTGTCCTCGATCTCTTGCTCGGTGGCCGGTTCGATGGTCGCGTGGGTGATGACGTCCTTGTTGGTGTCGACCGCGGTCGAGGTATACGGAGCACCAATCGGCTTCAGCGCGGAGCGCTTCACTTCACCGGTCGACGGCAGCTTGCGCACCGGCGAGGCCAGCGAATAGATCACCAGGTCGACCTGGCCGCCCATCTCCGTCCGGATCAGTTCGATGACCTGGGCGCGCGCCTCGTCGGAGAACGCATCGCCGTTGATCGAACGGCTGTACAGCCCGGCCTCCTTCGCTGCCTTGTCGAACGCGGCGGAGTTGTACCAGCCCGCAGTGCCGGCTTTCTTCTCGCTGCCGGGCTTCTCGAAGAACACGCCCAGCGTGTCCGCGCCGAACCCGAACGCCGCGCTGATGCGCGCCGCCAGGCCGTAGCCGCTGGACGCACCGATCACCAGCACCTTCTTCGGTCCATCGCTGCGCACGCCCTGCGCGCGCGTCGCCGCGATCTGGTCACGCACGTTGAGCTCGCAACCGAGCGGATGGGTGGTGGTGCAGATGAAGCCGCGGACTTTGGGATGGATGATCAACGTGGTAACCCGGGGGATGGTGTGCCTGCGCGGCATCTTAGTGCCGCAGGCGCCGGGAATGAAGCGCCGACACTGCACACGCAGGCGTATGGACGTAGCGTGCGCCATGCGCACGACCGCAGGATCCCAAGACGATCCGGGTCGTGCGCGCAGCGCACGCTACGGATCATGCGTCGCCGCCCTTCGCCAGCATGCTGTTGCGGCGGCTGTAGGCCAGGTAGACGACGATGCCGACCACGTTCCAGATGAGGAACCACAGCTGCGTGCGGTGCGGCAGGCTCCAGAACAGGTACAGGCAGCCGAGGATCGCCACCGGGCCGACCAGCCACGCCAGCGGCGTGCGGAACACGCGCGGACGGTTCGGTTCGCGCGTGCGCAGCACCAGCAGGCACACGCCCACGGCGACGAAGGCCGCCAGCGTGCCGGCATTGGCGAGCGCGGCGATTTCGTCCAGCCGCGCGACGCCGGCCAGCGCCGCGACCAGCACGGCGGTGAACACGGTGATCGCCACAGGCGTGCCGGTGCGCGGATTGACCTTCGACAGGCTGCGCGGCAGCAGGCCGTCGCGCGACATCACGAAGAAGATGCGGCTCTGCCCGTAGAAGAACGCCAGCAACACGGTCGGCAGCGCGATGATCGCCACGATGCCGATCACCAGTGCGGCCGTGCCGTGGCCGAGTTCACGCATGATCAGCGCCAGTGGTTCGGCGCTCTGGCCGAACACGGTGTAGCTGAGTGCGCCGACCGCGGCCACCGCGACCACCAGGTAGATCAGCGTGCAGCCGATCATCGAGCCGATGATGCCGATGGACAGGTCGCGGCCCGGGTTCTTGGTTTCCTCGGCGGCGGTGGAGATCGCATCGAAACCGTAGAACGCGAAGAAGATGATCGCGGCCGCCGCCATCACGCCGCGCTCGACGCCATCCGGCCCGATCGATTTCGGGAAGCCGTACGGCATGAACGGCTGCAGGTTCTCCGGATTGAATGCCGGCAGTGCGACTGCGATGAACACCGCCAGCGCGATCAGCTTGAACACCACCAGGATCGCGTTGAGCGTGGCGCTCTCGCGCGTGCCGGCGATCAGCATGCCCGCGACCAGGAAGGTGATGACGATGGCCGGCAGGTTCAGCACGCCGCCAGCATGCGGGCCGGCCGACAGCGCCGCAGGCAGGGTGACGTTCCAGCCGAAATTCTGCTGCACCCATTCCAGGAAGCCGACGAAGTAGCCCGACCACCCGACCGCCACCGTGCTGACCACCAGCGAATATTCGAGGATCAGGCTCCAGCCGACGATCCAGGCGATGGATTCGCCCAGCACGCCATAGCTGTAGGTGTAGGCGCTGCCGGCGGCCGGCATCATCGTCGACAGTTCGGCGTAGGCCAGCGCCGCGCAGGCGCAGACCACGCCGGCCACGACGAAGGAGATCAGCACCGCCGGGCCGGCCTTCTCGGCACCCACGCCGATCAGCGTGTAGATGCCGGTGCCGACGATCGCGCCGATACCCAGCGCCACCAGGTGCGGCCAGCTGAGCGTGGGGACCAGGCGCCGGCCTTCTTCGTGCTCGGTGATCCGGTCGATGGATTTGCGGCGAAGCCAGGTCATGGAAACTCCTCGTGTTGCGTCAACGGAACAGCGCGCGGGCGGTGCGCCAGCGCAGGCGGGATGGGGGGATGATCCGCAGCACGGGGCCGCGCGACCGCCCGCAGCCTAAGCGGCCGGGGCTGGCGCTGGCAATCGGCGCCGCACCACGCGGGGAAGCACCCGGCCTGGAGAGACGACCGCCGCGCGGGGGCGAAGACTTGCGGGCGGCGGTGTACGTCCTGGAGGCCGAACAACACGTCCAGTTCCTCGTCCGAACGCACCGGTCCGCAGCCGTGACGCCGCGCGGCCGGCGCAGGCGCTGAGACGCCAACGGCTACACTGTGCACATGGATTCCCAGACCCTCCTCCTTGTCCTGCTCGCCCTTGTCGCCGTGGCCGTCGTGCTGCTGGCGGTGCTGGTGCTGCGCCGACCGGAAGCGCGCATCGGCGACCTGCTTGAGCGCGCGCTGCGCGATGAGCAGCGCGAGGGCCGCGGCGAACTGCGCGACCAGCTGGAAGGCTTGTCGCGCGCGCAGGAAGTGCGCATCGACGGCTTCGCCCGCAGCCTCGCCGACCTGAGCACGCGCACCGACCAGCGCCTGGACGTGTTGCGCGACACCTTGAGCGAGGACGCGCGCAAGGGCCGACTGGACGCGTCCGAGTCGCAACAGCGCTTCGCCGACGCGCTTGGCCAGCGGCTCAACGAACTGACCCAGCGCAACGAGCAGCGCATCGGCGAAATGCGCGCCACGCTGGAAGGTCGGCTGAAGGAACTGCAGGCCGACAATGCGCAGAAGCTGGAGCAGATGCGCGCGACGGTGGACGAGAAGCTGCAAGCCACCTTGACCCAACGGCTGGACGCGTCGTTCTCGCTCGTATCGGAGCGGCTGGAAGCAGTACAGCGGGGGCTGGGCGAAATGCAGCAGCTCGCCACCGGCGTCGGCGACCTCAAGCGCGTGCTGACCAACGTCAAGGACCGCGGTGGCTGGGGTGAAGTGCAGCTGGAGAACCTGCTGGAACAGGTGCTCACGGCCGAGCAGTTCGCGCGCAGCGTGAAGGTGCGCCCGGACAGCAACGAAGCGGTGGATTTCGCCATCCGCCTGCCCGGCCGCCAGGACGACGACGTGCCGGTGTGGCTGCCGATCGACGCCAAGTTCCCGCGCGAAGACTACGAACGGCTGATCGACGCGCAGGAACGCGGCGATACCGACGCGATGCGAATCGCCGCCACGCAGCTGGAGCGCGCGATCAAGGTGCAGGCGAAGTCGATCAACGAGAAGTACGTGGTGCCACCGCACACCACCGACTTCGCGGTGCTGTTCCTCGCCACCGAGGGCCTCTATGCGGAAACCATCCGCCGTCCCGGCCTGGTCGATGCGCTGCAGCGCGACCACCGCATCGTCGTCGCGGGTCCGACCACGCTGGCGGCACTGCTCAACAGCCTGCAGATGGGCTTCCGCACGCTGGCCATCGAGAAACGCTCCAGCGAGGTGCGGGTGCTGCTGGGTGCGGTGAAGACCGAGTTCGGCAAGTTCGCCACCGTGCTGGAGAAAGCGAACAGCCAGCTGGACACGGTGCAGAACAGCATCAAGCAGGCCGGCGTGCGTACGCGTGCGATCGAGCGCCAGCTGCGCGGCGTCGAAGCGCTGCCCGGCGAGGAAACCCAGAAGCTGCTGGGTGGCGACGAGGCGGAATGAGGGCAGAGGATCAGCCTTCTCCCCGCGTGCGGGGTAGAAGGTGCCAGGAGGGCGTAGGAGGGGGCAGGCGCGGTCTTCCTGCGTGCGCAGAATCTTTCCCTCCCCGCTCGCCCCTCACCCGCCTTCGGCATCCACTCCCTGCTGCGCAGGGAGAGGGGAACCGCAAAAAGAAGACGGCGCCCTGAGGCGCCGTTTTCGTTCATCGCATCGCCAATCCCGCTTCAACCGCCGCCGCTGATCTCCGGCATCGGCATGGCATCGGCCGGCACCGTCGGGGTGTTCTCGTCCTGCAGGTACTCCGGCAGTTCCTCTTCGGTCTGCTTCTGCGAGCGATGGCTTTCAATCTGGTAGTTGCGGCGCTGCAGCCACGAATCGCGGACTAGCGCGTAGTCGTCCACCGCACCTTCGCGCAGGCTGTCCAGCGACAGCAGTTGCGCGCGCGTGTCCACCAGGTTCAGGCCCTGCAGGAAGATGCGGGTCTTGTCGTCTTCCACGTAACGTGTGGGACTGAGCGGCATGTCGCCGGCCAGGCCGAGCACGTCGCGCACGGTGCGCGGGCCGAAGAACGGCAACTCCACGTAGCGCGAGCGCTTCCAGCCCCAGGTGCCGAGCGTCTGTCCGAAATCCTCGCTGCGGCGCTTCATCTTCAGCTCGCTGGCGGGATCGAAGATGCCACCGATGCCGACCGTCGAGTTCAGCACGAAGCGGCCGAACGTCTGCGTGGCGTCGCGCGGACGCCCCTGCAGCAGCTGGTTCACCATCGTCAGCGGCTGGCGCAGGTTGTCGAAGAAGTTGCCGACACCCAACCGCACAGGCCGTGGCACGGCCGCGACGTAGGCGAGCGCCAGCGGTCGCGCCACCGTGCGGTCGACCGCATTGTTGAAGGCGTGCACCTTGCGGTTGAACTTCTCCCACGGGTCGTAGGACACCGGCGCCTGCGCGGGTGCGGGCAGGGTCGGATCGGCGACCGGGTCGTAGACGCCGCCGCCGTAGATCTCGGCGAAGTCGTCCTCCGCCGCCGAGACCGCGCCGCTTTGCGCCGCCGACGGCGGCAGCGGCGCGTCGATGGTGGCCGGATCGATCGGCGGCTCCGGCGGTAGCGGGGCGGCGACGGTGCCGTCGATCACCACCGCATCGGTCGGCGCGTGCGTCGACGGCGCGGGTGCGGACGCGCACGCCGTCGCCAGGGCGGCCAGCAGGACCACGGTGCTGAGGCGGAACAGATTCATCCTGATTCCTGGAAACTGCGGGGTGGGGTTACGCCGGAAAATCCAGTTCCGGTGTCAAACGGTAGGCAGCCTGCAGATCGGCGAGACCCGGGGGCTGTCCTTCGAAGCGGGGAGCGGTACCGCCGGCGCGCAGGCGCGCGGCCAGTTCGGCCAACAGTGCCAGCCCGGCGCTGTCGACGGTAGTGACATGGGTCAGGACGATGCGTTGCGCACCCGCCAGCTGCGCCGAAGCCTGCGGCCACAGCGTGGCGGCCGCCGCACGGTCGAGCGCGCCCGTGAACACGAGCGCGTCGCCATCCCGACGGATGCTGGCGTCAGTTGCCGCCGGCACTGCCGTTGACCTGCAGCTTGCCGGACTTCAGGTCCGCCGCCACCTGTGCGATGGACTTCTGCCGCAGCGGCGTGTCGAACTGGGTCTTGAAGGTCTGCACGAAGGACACGCCTTCCGGCAGCACGTCGAACACTTTCCACTGGCCGCCCACATTGCGTGCGTAGAAGGTGATCGGGGTGACGGTCTGGTCGGTCTGCACGAATTCGGTGTCGACCTTCACACCGCGGCCACCGGGCAGCGGCGACTCGGACTTCACCCGCACCTTCAGGCGCGCGTTGAAATCCGCCAGGCGCGCGCCGTACGCGGACAACAGGCGCTCGGTCAGGGCCTGGCCGAACAGCTTCACGTCGGCGTCGGAGGCGCCCCGACCATGCACGCCCAGCACCAAGCGAGCGGCGTAATCGCCGTCGAACAGGGTGTTGAACTCGCTGGTGACGAACTGGCGCAGCGCCGCCGGATTCGACTTGAACTCGGCACGGCGCTGGTCGAGCGTGGTCAGGATGCGCGTGCTGCTGCCCAGCACGACCTGGCTGGCGCTGTTCTGCTTCGCGGCGGCGGCCGGTGCCGCGGCCTGCGCGAACACGGCGACCGGCGCGGACGCCAGCAGCGCGGCCGACAGCACGACGGACAGCAGGGAGGGCTTGATCAGGGTCTTCATGGTGTGGGTTCTTCCTTAGCGGGGGGAGCGGCGGTCTCGCCGCTGGCCGGGGTCTCCCCGGAGCCTGCACCGGCATTGTTGGCGCCACCGCTGAACATGTACTTGCCGGCCAGCTGCAGCAGATCCACGGCGGGCTGGGTGAAGGCGATCTCCTCGCCCGGCTTCAGCACCTCCGGGTCACCGCCCGGCGACAGGCCAATGTAGTTCTCGCCCAGCAGGCCGCTGGTGAAGATGCCGGCGGCGGTGTCGGCCGGCAGGTCCTTGTACTGGCTGTCGATGGACAGCGTGACCAGCGAGTCGAACTTGACCGGGTCCAGCCGGATGTCGGCCACCTGGCCGATCACCACGCCGCCGATCTTCACCGGCGCCTGCTTGCGCAGCTGGCCCAGGTTGGAGAAGCGTGCGGTCAGCTCGTAGCTGCCGCCGCCCACGCCGAAGCGCTTGTTGGTGGAGGCCAGCGCCAGCACCAGCAGCGAGGCCAGGGCCAGCAGCAGGAAGGCGCCGACGGCGAATTCGAGGCGGGGTCCACGGATGGACATGGGTCAGCTCCTGAACAGCAATGCAGACATGACGAAATTGAACATGAGCACCAGCAGCGAGGCGTTCACCACCGCGCGGGTGGTGGCCACCGAGGTACCTTCGATGGTCGGCTCGGCGTGGAAGCCCACGTAGGCCGCGACCAGCGCGGCGGTGCCGCCGAATACGGCCGACTTCAGCAGCGCCACGCCGAAGTCGTCCCAGAAATCGACGCTGTTCTGCAGCGCCGACCAGAACGTGCCGTTGTCGAGGCCGAGCACGTGCACGGCTTCGAAGTAGCTGGCACTGATCGCCAGCGAGCAGAAGAAGCCGGTCAGCAGCGGCACCGTCAGCACCGCCGCCCAGAAGCGCGGCGCCACGGCCTTGGCGACCGGGTCGATGGCCATCAGTTCCAGCGCCTTGATCTGGTCGGTGGCGCGCATCAGGCCCAGCTCGGCGGCGATGGAGCTGCCGGCGCGGCCGATGAACAGCAGCGCGGTCAGCACCGGGCCGAGTTCGCGGTACAGCGACAGGCCGAGCAGCGTGGACAGCGCATCGCTGGCGCCGAACGTGGTCAGCGTGCGGTAGCCCTGCAGCGTCAGCACCAGGCCCACGAACGCCCCGCCCACGGCGATGATCGGCAGCGAGCGCCCACCGATCTTGTAGATCTCGCGGGTCAGTTCGGCGAAGAAGTCGCGGGTCGGCGTGGAGGCGCGCAGCACCGACAGCGAGAACAGGCCGGCACGGCCGAGCGAGCGGATGGCGGCAACGAAAGGCATCAGGCGGCCTCCTCCCGGTGCGGCGCGCCCTTCCCCTGCTTGCGGGGGAAGGTGCCCGAAGGGCGGATGGGGGCGAATCCGGCACTTGGCTCAACTGCTTTGCCCCCACCCCAGCCCTCCCCCGCTTCGCAGGGGAGGGGGCGCATCGGGAGTGCTTCGGGATATCCCATCACGCTGCCTCCCCGCGTTTGACCGTGTCGAACGCGATCGGGCCGTCCGGCTCGCCGCGCAGGAACTGCTGCACCAGCGGATCCGACGAGGCTTCCAGTTCCGCCGGCGTGCCGGAAAACACCAGGCCACCGTTGGCGATCACGATCGCCTGGTCGGCGATCGGCAGCGTCTCGTGCACGTGGTGGGTCACGATGATGCTGGTCAGCCCCAGCGTGTCGTTGAGGCGCTGGATCAGGCTCATGATCACGCCCGAGGCGATCGGATCCAGCCCGGTCAGCGGCTCGTCGTAGATCATCAGCGGCGGGTCCAGCGCCAGCGCGCGGGCCAGTGCCACGCGGCGCGCCATGCCGCCGGACAACTCGCGCGGATAGGCATCGGCGGCGGCGCGCAGGCCGACCGCATTCAACTTGAATTCCACCAGCCGGCGGATCAGTGCATCCGGCAACGTCGTATGCGTGCGCAGCGGCAGCGCGACGTTTTCCGCCACCGTCAGGTCGGTCAGCAGGCCGTTGCCCTGCAGCAGCACGCCGATGCCCTTGCGCATCTCCAGCAGCGCGCGGCTGCGGTGCGGTACGGGCTGGCCGAACACCTCCACCGTGCCCGCTGCGGGCGGCAGCTCGCCGGTCAGCGCGGCGAGCATCGTCGACTTGCCGCTGCCGGACGGGCCGAGCACGGCGGCGATGCTGCCGCGGGGCACGGTCAGGTCGATGCCGCGCAGGATCGTGCGGCCACCGCGATCGAGGCGGAGTCCGGACAGATGCACGGCAGGGGCGTCGGCAGGCGTCATGGGCGTCGTCGGCGGACCAGCAGGAGGGTTAACGGAAAAACAACGGCGTAGCTTCGCGGCCAGCGGCTGAACATAAACCGTACCGCGCAGTTTGATTATTGTGGCACCCATGTCGCGCCCATGCCGTATCCACATGCGCGATTCGTGCGGGATGCTGTGGCCCAAACCGTGGCGTCTCGGGTGCTGCGACCGTCATCCGGCACAATGGGGACAACGATGACAACGTCCGCCACGCCCGACTTCCGCCTCTATCCGTCCAACGTGCTGGGGCTGCTGGCGGCCCTGCTGGCCGACGAGTTGAAGCGGCCCATGCCGGGACAATCGCCGCTGGCGCCGGAGGTGGTGCTGATTCCGCAGGTGGCGATGCGCCGCTGGCTGCAGGCCACGCTGGCCGCCGAGTACGGCATCGCCGCGAACCTGGAATTCCTCACCCCCGGCGAATTCGTCGCCCGCGCGCTCGATACCAACCTCGGGCCGGCCGGCGACGACGACCTCGATGCCGCCTCGCTGCAGTGGCGCCTGTACGCCGCGCTCGACGAACCGGCGCTGCGCCGCGATCCCGCGCTGGCCGCGCTCGACGGCTGGCTGGCCGATGGCGATCCGCTGAAGCCCTGGCAGCTGGCCGGCGAACTGGCCGGCGTGTACGAGAAATACCAGGCGTGGCGCCGCGACTGGCTGCTGCGCTGGGAAGCGGGCGCCGACCGCGACGATCCGCAGGCGCGGCTGTGGCGTGCCGTCGCCGCCGGCCGCGACTATCGCGCCCGCCGCATCGACGCCTACCTCGCGCGCTTCGGCCGCGACGACGGCCCGCTGCCGCAGGGATTGCCGAAGCGCCTGCTCGTCTTCGCCACGCTGAACATCTCGCCCGACGTGCTGCGCGTGCTGGCCACGCAGGCGCGCGTTGGCACGCTGCATTTCTACCTGCCGACGCCGGCACGCGGTTACTGGGGCGACCTGCAGACGTTGCGCGAGCGTCGCCGCGAAGGCGAGGCCGAGCTGTTCGCCGACGATGTGCAGGAAAACCCGCTGCTGCAGGCGTGGGGCGCGGCCGGGCGCGACTTCATGGCGCTGCTGGGCGATTACGAGGTGGTGCATCCGCGCGCCGAGATCGACGTCTACGCCGATCCGCTCGCCGCCGACGGCCCGGACACGCTGCTGCACCGGCTGCAATCGGACCTGTTCCATCGCCGTGCGCCGGCATCGCCGCCCTCGCGCTCCACGCCGGACCTGGCCGATCCCAGCCTGCAGGTGCACGCCTGCCACACGCGCCTGCGCGAACTGCAGGTGCTGCACGACCAGCTGCGTGCGCTGCTGGAAGACCCGCGCTTCGATCCGCCGCTGCAGCCGCGCGACATCGCGGTGCTCGCGCCCGACATCGATCCCTACGTGCCCTACCTCGATGCGGTGTTCGGCGGCAGCGGCCACGACGACGCGCTGCCGTGGGCGCTGGCAGATACCAGTCCGCTGGCGAACGAGCCGCTGGCCGAGGTGTTCCTGCGCCTGCTCGACCTGCCGCTGTCGCGCTTCGGCCTGGACGAGGTGCTGGACCTGCTGGCCAGCGCGCCGGTGGCGGAAGCCGCCGGCCTCGACACCGATGCCATCGACCGCCTGCATGGCTGGCTGCGCGAGGCCGGCGCGCGATGGGGGCTGGATGCGAATCATCGCGCGGCATCCGATGCGCCGGCCGACGACGCCTACACCTGGCAGTTCGCGCTCGACCGCCTGCTGCTGGGCCACGCCAGCGGTACCGACGACGCCATCGCCGGGGTCGCACCGTGGCCGGAACTGGAGGGCGGTGCGCTCGCTGCGCTCGACACGCTGGTGCGGCTGTTGCGCGAGCTCGCCCGCCAGCGCCGCGTGCTCGGCGAGGCGGCGACGCCCGCGCGCTGGCGCGAGCGCCTGCTGCACCTGATCGCCGCGCTGCTGCCGGAACAGCCGAGCGCACCGCGCGCGCAACGCACGCTGGAGCGCCTGCGCACCTTGATCGACCGCTTCGCCCGCGATGCGGAGACGGCGGGCTACGCCGGCGTCGTGCCGCCCGAGGTCGTGCGTGCGCATTTCAGCGACCAGCTTTCGCAGGCCGACACGCGCGCGCCGCTGCTCACCGGCGGCATCAGCGTGGGCCGCATGGTGCCGATGCGCCTGCTGCCGTTCCGCGCCATCTGCCTGCTCGGCATGAACGACGGCGACTTCCCGCGCCGCGATCCTGCGGCCGGCCTCAACAAGCTCACTGCGGAACTGCACGCCGGCAAGCGGAAGCCAGGCGACCGCTCCACGCGCGAGGACGACCGCTTCCTGTTCCTGCAGCTGTTCGCCGCCGCGCAGGACGTGTTCTACGTCAGCTACCTCGGCGCCGATCCGCGCGACGGCAGCGTGCGCGAACCGTCGGTGCTGGTCAGCGAACTGCTCGATGTCGCGGCGCGCTACCACGCCGATCCGGCAGCGAAGGCGAAGCTCGTCGTCCGCCATACGTTGCAGCCGTTCGCGCCGGCCGCGTTCGGCAGCGCCGAGGAACCGCGCCGCTTCAGCTACCGCGCCGCCTGGCGTCCCGCAGCCGATCGCGTGGATGCCGCGCGTGGCGCGTCGACGCCATGGGTCGACGGGCCGTTGCCTGCACCCGAAGACGAACACGACCTGCCGCTCGACACGTTGCGACGCTTCCTGCTCGATCCGGCCGGCGCCTTCCTCGCGCACCGCCTCGGCCTGCGGCTGCCCGACCCGATCGATGTCGCTGAAGACACCGAGCCGCTGGTCGCGCCGATCCGCGGGCGCGAACGCGCACGGCTGCGGCGCGAGGTGTTCGACTGGCTGCTCGACGTCGCGCGTCCGCAGGAGGCACGCACGCCGTCCGCGCTCTACACGCGCCTGCGCGCGCGCGGCCAGGTGCCGACCGGGCCGCTGGGCGAACACGCCGCAGAACAGGTATTCGCCGAGGTGGAGCCGTATGCGCAGGCCTTCGCCGACTGGATCAGCCACGACCGCCGCCATCGGCAGCATGACGCGCTGAGCGAACCGGATGGCCAGGCCGTGCTCGCCGCCGTGCTGGCCGGTGAGACCATCCACGCCGACACGCTGCGCGCGAGGCTGGCGGAACAGCAGCTGTTCCCGTGGCAACGGGGCAACGGGCGTGCACCGGGGCCGGACGCCGAGCTGCGCCGCCTGATGCTGCTGGTGCACGAAGCCGAACAGGTCGCACGCCTGCAGCCACAGTGGCGCGCGCATGTGGAATGGCGCGGCCTGGTCGCGGCCGACGACCTCGGCGCGCCGCGCATCGAGGCGGTGATCGACGGCGTGCGCGTGCACGGCCGCATCGCCGATGTCTATCCGCATGGCCTGGCACGCGTGCAGATCGGCACACTCAACGGACCGGCCGTCATCCGACACGGCCTGGACGCGCTGCTGCTCAATGCGGCGGGGCTGTCGATCCCGCTGGTGCAGATCCACGATGGCGACGAGGGCATTCGCGCCTACGTCACGCCTGCGCGGTCGGTTGCGGACGCACAGGACGCGTTGCGCATGCTGCTGGCGTTGCGCCGCGACGGCCTGCGCGCGCCGCTGCCGTTCGCCCCGGCGACGGGGTGGGCCATCCATGCCGCCGAACCCGCACTGCGCGAGGCCGCGGCGCGCGACGCCTGGTATCCGGGCGACTACCGCTGGGGCGAAAGCACGGGCGAGGCGATCCAGCTCGCGTTCCGCGGTCGCGATCCGCTCGCCGATGCCGACGGCATGGCGGACTTCATCGATACCAGTCTGCGTGTCTACGGCGCGCTGCGTGGCGCATCCGCGGAGGACGCCGCATGAACGCCTTCGATCCCGCCTGCGAGCCTTACCTGACGCGCGCACTCGACGGCGTGCAGCTGATCGAGGCCAGCGCAGGCACCGGCAAGACCTACACGCTGGCCACGCTGTTCACGCGCCTGATCGTCGAGCAGCGCCTGCGCATGGGCGAGGTGCTGGCGGTGACCTATACCGAGGCCGCCACCCAGGAGCTGCGCAAGCGCATCCGGGAACGGCTGGCAATGGCCGCCGACCTGGTCGGTACGCCGCCGCGCGACGACGAGCAGCACGAGGTCGCGCTGACGCGCTTCGTCATCGATCGTCATCTCGCGGCTGGCGCGGAAACGCCGACGCAACTGGCACGCCGCCTGCGTACCGCCGCCGAGGAAACCGATCTCGCCGCCATCTTCACCATCCATGGCTTCTGCGCGCGCGTGCTGCGCGAGCATGCGCTCGATGCAGGGCAGGGCTTCGAGGCCAGCGACCTGCTCGGCAACACGCGCGCGCTGCATGCGGATCTCGCGGCGGACCTGTGGCGCACGTACGCGGCCGATCCGGCGACGGTCGGCGCATTGACCGCCCTGTGGAGCGGCCCCGACGCGCTGGCCGACGATCTGCCCGCGCTGTGCGGTCCGCTGCCGCTGCTGCCGCCTGCACCACCGCCCACGGCGGGCGATGACGTTGTGTCGCTGCTGGCCGATGCACGAACACGTCTCGCGGAAGGCATGTCAGCAGAAGGCGATGCGTACTTCACGGCACTGCTCACGGCCGCGGACGGAGGCATGCTCAACAAGATCTCCTACAAATCGGACTGGCTGTCGCTGCTGCATCGTCAGCTGATGGCATGGGTGCAGCATCCTGCGCTCGACGTCCCCATGCAGGACAAGCTGGTCAAGCTGACGCTGGACGCACTGACGAAGGGCACCAAGAAGGATTACGCAGGAAAGACGCCGCTCTCGCCGTTGCAGCCCCTGATCGCGGACTACGCGGCTGCCCACGAGCGCTACACGCAATGGCGACGCAGCCAGTCGATCCTGCTGCTGCACCGCCTGCGCGACGATGCGCGCCGCCGGCTCGACGACCTGAAGCGCACGCGGCGTGTACAGACCTACGACGACCTGATCGAACGCGTCGCCGTCGCGCTCGATGGCCCGCAGCGGCAGGCGCTGGTCGCCGCCCTGCGTGCGCAGTACCGCGTCGCGCTGGTGGACGAATTCCAGGACACCGACGAGCGCCAGTGGCGGATCTTCGCGCGCGTGTTCGGCGATTCCGACGAGGTCCGCGCGCTGGGCGAGACGCCCGCGCTGTTCCTGATCGGCGATCCCAAGCAGGCCATCTACGGCTTCCGCGGTGGCGATGTCGCGACCTATCTGCTCGCGCGGCGCGCAGCGGACGAAGCGCCGCGGCTGGCGCACAACTTCCGCTCGCGCCCAGCCGTGCTGCGCGCGGTGCGCGCGCTCTACGACGGTGCGGACGCGGCGGGTCAGGAGGCCTTCGCGCATCCCGACATCCGCTTCGAACCGGTCGAACCCGGCGGCAAGCGCACCGACGACGACTACCGCCACGGCGACCGCGCCGCACCCGCACTGACCTTGCGCCTGTTGCGCAACGAAGCCGGCGGCGCGTTCGATGCCGACCGGTCGCGCGAAGCCGCCACCGCCGCCTGCGTCGCCGACATCCAGCGCGTGCTCGCCGATGCGCGCGCCGGACATGCACGCATCGACGGCCGGCCCGTGCGTCCCGGCGACATTGCCGTGCTGGTGCGCAACCACAAGGAGGCCACCCGCGTGCAGCAGGCACTCGCCCGCGCCGGCGTGCCTGCGGTGGCGGCCGGCAAGCAGAGCCTGTTCGCCAGCACCGAAGCCACCGAGCTGCGCGCGCTGCTGCTGGCGCTGCTGCATCCGGCCGACCATGGCCGCCTGCGCACCGCGCTCGCCACCGTGCTGCTGGGCGAAGACGCGGCCGCGCTCGCTGCGCTGGACGAAGACGGCGAGGCGCAACGCCTGCACCAGCTGCGCCTGCTGCAGTGGCGCGAACGCTGGCAGCGCGGCGGCCCGTTCGCGCTGGTGTCCGAGCTGTGCGCGGCGCAGGCCGAACGCCTGCTCGGCCTGCTCGACGGCGAGCGCCGCCTGACCAACTACCTGCAACTCGGCGAGCAGCTGCAGGAAGCCGCGGCGCGCACGCTCGGCCTGCACGGGTTGCTGGACTGGCTGCAGGCCCGCATGGCCGACGCCGATGCGGACGACGAGATGCAGCTGCTGCGTCTGGAATCCGATGCGCTGCGCGTGCAGATCGTCACCCTGCACAAGAGCAAGGGACTGGAATATCCGCTGGTCTATCTGCCGTTCGCCGGCCTGGGGACCTCGCGTCCCGACAGCGGCCGTTATCGCGTGGTGCACGACGGCGCCCAGCGCGTCCTGCAATGGAAGCTCGACAAGGACGATCCCGCGTGGAAAGCCGCCGGTGACGCCGCGCGCCGCGAGTCGGTCGCCGAGGACGCGCGCCTGCTCTACGTCGGCCTGACCCGCGCGGAGCATGCGCTGTGGATCGCCGCCGGCGACGTCGCCGATCTCGCCAAAAGCCGCCTTGCGCCGCTGATCGTCGACCTCGCCCTGCTTGGCGCGCATGCCGACGTGCGCATCGTCGAAGGCCCGGCCGAACCGCCGCCGCCGCGCCTGCCGCCCGAGCGTGAGACGGTCGTGGCGCCCGCGCGCATCGCCGCGCGCCGCATCGCGCCGGACTGGTGGGTCTACAGCTTCACCCAGCTGGCGCATGCGGACGGCGGTGCCGATCCGCTGGCCGCGGCCACGCAGGCCGATCCCGGTGGCGAAGATGAAGCACCGGCATCGGACCTCGACGAGGCGCCACGCGATGCCGCCGCGCCTGCCCTGGTCGATCCGCGCTTCGCCGGCAGCCGTTTCGGCGTGGTCATGCACGGCGCGCTGGAGCACGCCGACTTCGCTTCATGGCGCCACTGGCAACCGGGCGATGCCGCACCCACGGGGCAGGACCTCGTCATCGCCGACGCCTTGCGCGAAGGCGGGTATGCGGAGGCCGAAATCGCCGATGGCCTGGAGGTGCTGGTGCCGCTGGTCGGCCACACGCTGGGTACCACCCTGCCCGAGGGCGTGCGTCTCGCGGACCTGCCCACGGAATGGCGCCGCGCCGAAATCGAATTCCACTTCGCCATGCAGCCCACCGGCGTGCCGGCCCTGCTCGCGCTGCTGCATCGCCACGGCGTGCTGCGCCATCGCACGGCCTTCGGCGCGCGGCCGCGGCTGGAAGGCCTGATGACCGGCCTGATCGACCTGACCTACGCGCACGACGGGCGCTGGTACGTGCTCGACTACAAGTCCAACCAGCTGCCCGCCTATGACGCCGCGGCCATGCAGCAGGCGATGGCGCACAGCGAATACGACCTGCAGGCGCTGATCTACACGCTGGCGCTGCACCGCTGGTTGCGCTTCCGTCTCGGTGACGCCTACGACTATGCGCGCGATTTCGGCGGCATCCGTTACCTGTTCTGTCGCGGCGTTGACCTGACGCGCCAGCCGTCGCCCGGCGTGCATGCGCAGCGCTTCGCGCCCGAGCTTGTGCATGCGCTCGATGCCTTGTTCGCCGGCGCACCGCAGGGAGCCGCCGCATGAGCCTGCTCGATGCGCTCTACCAGGGCGGCCATCTGCGCACGCTGGACCATGCGCTCGCGCAGAGCCTGCGCCGGCTCGACCGCGACACCCCGGACAGCGTGCTCGCCGCCGCCGCGCTCGCGTCGCTGGCGGTCGCCAAGGGCCATGCGGGCGTGTCGCTGGCATCGCCGCAGGCGCTGTTGGACGCCGAAGCGGATATCGCCTTCCCCGACGGCGACGACTGGCGCGCGCAGCTCGCTGCCTCGCGCTGGGTCGGCACGCCGCGCGATGCGACCGATGAAGCGGATACGCAGGTGCCGCTGGTGCTGGAAGGCGACCTGCTCTACCTGCGGCGTTACCGCGAATACGAACGCGCGCTGGCGCTGGGCCTGCATCGCATCGCACGCCGCGCACTGCCGGCCGACGATCCCGCATCGCTGGCGTCGCTGTTCGCCACGTTGTTCCCGCAGGCCACGCACGCCGACCACCAGGCGCGCGCCGCCGCGCTGGCACTGCGGCATGCGCTGCTGCTGGTCACCGGCGGTCCCGGTACCGGCAAGACCACCGCCACCGCGCGCCTGCTGGTGCTGCTGGCGGCGCAGGCACGGCGCGCCGGTCGTGCGCCGCCGCGCATCGCGCTGGCGGCGCCGACGGGACGCGCGGCCGAACGCATGGCGGAGAGCGTGCGCCACGCGGTGCAGGCGCTGGCCGCCGCCGGCATCGACACCGACCTGCTCGCTGCATTGCCCTCGACGGGCACGACCCTGCATCGCTTGCTCGGCACGATTCCCGACTCGCCACGCTTCCGTCACCATCGCGACAACCCGCTGCCGTTCGACGTGGTGGTGGTCGACGAAGCCTCGATGATCGACCTGCCGCTGATGGCCAAGCTGGTCGACGCCGTCGCCGACGGCACGCGCCTGGTGCTGCTGGGCGATCCCGACCAGTTGCCGTCGGTGGAAGCCGGCGACGTGCTGGCCGCGATCCTCGGCGCCGCGGGCGATGGCGACACGCTGGCGCAGGACGACGCGGACGCACTGCGCCCATTGCTCGGCGAATCCTTCGACCCTCACCCGTTGCATGGCGAATCCTCCCCCCGTCATCCCCGCGAAGGCGGGGACCCAGCGACTTTCCTCCCCAAGTTCCCCGGCGCACGCGTGCACCTGCAGCGCAGTTGGCGCCAGAGCGAAGCGCTGCAACTCGCACCGCTCGCCGCCGCCGTGCGCGAAGGCGATGCCGAGACCGCGCTCGACCTGCTGCGTGGTGGCAGGCTGTCGAACGTGCGCTTCCACGAAGGCCTGACCGATCCGCTCGACGTGCAACGCGAGGCCTTGCTCGCGCACTGGCGCTCGCTGGCCCATGCGGCGACGCCGGCCGATGCGCTGGCGCAGTCCACGCGGCTGCGCCTGCTCACCGCGGTGCGCGAAGGCCCGCAGGGCGCACGCACGCTCAATGCGCGCATCGAGCGCCTGCTGGTGGAGACGGGCGCGGGTACGCCGCGTGGCGGTCCCGGTCATTTCCACGGGCAACTCCTGATCGTCACCGAGAACAGCTATCGCCATCGCCTGTTCAACGGCGACATCGGGATCTGCCTGCGCGACGACCGTGGCGCGCTGGTGGCGTGGTTCCCCGGCGAAGATCCGGCACAGCCGCGTGCGTTCCATCCCGCCGCGCTGCCTGCGCACGAGTCGGCGTTCGCCATGACGGTGCACAAGGCGCAGGGATCGGAATTCGATACGGTGTGGCTGCTGCTGCCCGCGCGTGGCAACCGCGTGCTCTCGCGCGAACTGGTCTACACCGGCATCACCCGCGCCCGCCGCGAACTGCACGTCGCCGGCAGCGAGGCGGTGATCCGCGAAGCCCTGTCGCGCCATGCCAGCCGCTGGTCGGGGCTGGGCTGGCGCTTGCGCGATCCCGTTTTTTCGCGGTGAATCGCCTGCGATACCGCATTGCGCATGACGTGATGCCTTTCACGCGTTTGCGGTCCCGGCCCCAACGGCGTATACCTGTCCCGCTGACGGGCAGTTCCCTTCCGCCCTCCCGCGGGCCGATTTTTCTCCCTCTCGGCTTGACCAGCGCGGTCACGCGCGTGCCGAGGAGGCGGAAGTGTCGAACCAGCAAGTCCAGGTCTTCATTCTTCACCTGGGGCCGCAACAGTCCATCGGTCCCGGCGATCTGCGGGTGATGTGGGCCACGGCCTGCGAGTCCACGGACATCGCGGTGTCGCGGCGCTCCACCGGCAACGGCCACACCACCGGCCGTCCGTGCTTCAGCCTGTGGGCCGGACGCCAGTTCCATCGCGTGCCGGCCGAACGGCGCATGCGCGCATTGCTCGAAGCGCGCGGGTTTCTTTTCACGTTGACGCATACCGCCCTGTAGGAGGGTGCATGGCTTTTGATGTCGGGATCGGCAAGTGCCGGTCGGTGCAATCGGATTCGGTGGATGTCTGGGTGGACGGTTCCATCGTCCGGCGGCTGGTACCGGAGACCAAATGGCAGCGCGATGGCATCAGCGTGCTGCAGGTGCCGTCGAAGGTGTGCAGTCCGCGCCACCGCGTGGCTGCCGGTGAAGAGGTGTACCTCGATACGGGGTTGATCACTTCGAATACCGTGGGCAAGCTGGATGTCGACGGCAGCGGCGATTTCGCCAAGGCGCGCCTGTCGCTGCTGGTGCCGACCATCGATCCGACGCCCACGCCGCCGCCGCCGTCGCGCAAGGCGAGCTGGCGCTGACATCGCGCCACGCGATCTTCCATCCCTTGCAAAAAAGAAGAGCCCCATGCGGGGCTCTCCTCTGACGCACATGCCGACGGATCAGTGCTTCTGGTCCTGCTCGCGTTTCTGGTCCTGCTGCGGGCTGCGCTGACGGTCCTGGTCGTTCTTCCGGACCGGATTTTCCTGCTGCGCTTTCTGGCCCTGCGGATCCTGTTGCGGATCGCGTTTCGGCGGTTGCGGCGTCTGCGGGTTGGGGGTGTTGCCCATGGGAATTTCTCCGACTCGGCCGAATGCCGAGGTGGCACCACCCTGCGCGCTTCAGGGTGAGCATCGTGTGCGTGCTGTCGTCGCGTGGCGATCATGTGCATGAACCCGATGCCACGGGATGCATGCGCGGCTTCGTCACGCGAAGCGCACGGCATGCGTGTGACGCTGCACGCCGCGCCCGCTGGAGCATGCCGTGAGTACACGTACCTCAGCCCCGCTGCCGGAAGGATTTTCCTGGGAGGTCGGCGACCGGCACAGGACCTTGATCTGCCACGGTCATCCGATCGTGCGGATCGCGCCGGAACGGCAGGGATGGATCGCGAAGATCCTCGTCAGTGGCAAGGGCGTCCGCCAGGACCAGGTGGCCGTGCGCTCGCTTGATGCAGGTGCCGGCTGGGCCACGCGCTGGATGCTGGAACGCCAGTCGGCGCTGATCCGCGTCGTTGCCGAACAGCCGCCGCACGGCTGATCCACGGTATCCGGCGCCGTTCGTCGGCATGTCCCGTACGCCGTAATGCATGCAGGCGCTTGCGATCAGACGGACGGTGATGCGCGCCGCGGTGTTTCCGGCCATGCATCCATGCGTGGGGCGGCGATGACACGACCGCATCCGTCATCGGCTGGCGTGCGGGCGGAAGCGCACGCACGATGCGCGTCGCATGCCGGTCGCGCGGGAATCCCATCCTGTTTCGCGTGCTAGGGTCGCAGGCCGCAGCCACCACACCTGGTACGTTCCATGCACACCGTAACGGGCACCTGCCACTGCAGGGCCGTCGCATTCGAAGTGGATCTCATCGACGGCCACCAGAACATCCGTCGCTGCAACTGTTCCATGTGCAGCCGCCGCGGCGCGATCATGGCCGGCGTCACGCTGGACCGGCTGCGCATCGTCCGCGGCGAGGACATGCTGAGCCTCTACCAGTGGAACACGAGGATCGCCAGGCACTGGTTCTGCAGCGTGTGCGGCATCTATACCCACCACCAGCGCCGCAGCGTGCCGAACGAATACGGCTACAACCTCGCCTGCATCGAGGGGATCGACCTCGCCACGATCGGCGACATCGGCGCCAGCAACGGTGCGGCGCAAACGCTGGTGTCGTCCTGATCCGGAGAGGATCGACGCACCGGACGGCAGGCGCATCGACTGCGGTCCGCCCTGTCCGCAGGGTGCCGTAAGCTACCGCCCACCCTCGAAGGGAGTCTGGGTCATGATCCGGAAGCTCATCGTCTCCCTCCTCCTGCTCGTCCTGGCGGGCGTCATCGGTGCGGTGTATGTCACGCCGTGGCCCAGCGTGCTGGCCACGCGCTACCTCTTCGATCGTGGTGCCGAGGAAGCAGCGGCCCGCCTGGCGCCGCGGGTGCCCGACGATGTCGGCGTCACCCGCGGACTGGTGTACGACGCGGCGGACAGCCATGCGCTGCTGGACATCTATCGTGGCCGTACCGTGGACGCGACCCGGCCCACCATCGTCTGGTTCCATGGCGGCGGCTTCGTGTCGGGGCGCCGCGACGACATCGCCAACTACCTCAAGATCCTCGCGGGCCGTGGCTTCACCGTCGTGAACGTCGACTACACGATCGCGCCGGAAGCCACCTACCCCGCCCCGATCCGACAGGCGAACCGCGCACTTGCCTACCTGAGTGCGAACCGCACGCAGCTGGGCATCAACGCGGACCGTTTCGTGCTGGCAGGAGACAGTGCCGGGTCGCAGATCGCCGCCCAGACGGCCGCGATGCTGACCAACCCGGCGTATGCCCGCCTGCTGGAGATTTCCCCTGGTGTGGATGCCGGACAGGTCGCCGGTGCGCTGCTGTTCTGCGGCGTCTACGACCTCGGCCAGATGGGAGAGGGGGGCGGCGTCGCCGGATGGTTCGTCAACGCCGCGGCGTGGGCATACAGCGGACGGCGCGACTGGCGGGAAGACGAGCGCTTCCGGACCATGTCGTTGCCACCGCACCTGACGCCGGCATTCCCCCGCACCTTCATCAGCGCGGGCAATGCCGATCCACTGGAACCCCAGTCCAGGGCCATGGCGCAGGCGCTGCACCGGCAAGGCGTGTCCGTGACGGAGGTGTTCTATCCAGCGGACTACGCACCGCCGCTGGCGCACGAGTACCAGTTCGATCTCGGCACGGCCGCCGGCCGGGGCGTGCTCGACGCCGCCGTCGCCTGGCTCACCGCGCGGTAGGCGCGGGTGCCGGTCGCCGCACTGCTGGCGCGGGACGATATGTACGATCAATCAAGTTTTCCGTACTTAATGCGGCCGATAGTTCGGAGGTGCGCGGCAAAGTAGCCCTGCCGGCCACAACGCCGCACACCCACCAAACCCGAGGACACGACCATGTTCAAGCTGATCCCCGCATTGCTCGCGACCGCACTGGCGGCCACCCTCTCGCCCGCCACCCAGGCCCACGACGCCGCATCCGGTGGCCACGGCACGCAGGTGAAGAACGTCGTGCTGGTGCACGGCGCCTTCGCCGACGGTGCCGGCTGGCGTCCGGTCTACGACACCCTGACCGCGCGCGGCTATCGCGTGTCGATCGTGCAGAACCCGCTGACCTCGCTCGCCGACGATGTGGCCGCAACGAAGCGCGTGCTCGACCGCCAGGACGGTCCTGCCATCCTGGTCGGGCACTCCTGGGGCGGCACGGTCATCACCGAGGCCGGCGTGCACGACAAGGTGGCCGGCCTGGTCTATGTGTCCGCGCTGGCGCCGGACGCGGGTGAAACCACCGCGCAGCAGTACAAAGGGTTCGCGCCGACACCCGAGTTCGTGATCGAGACCAGCGCCGATGGCTACGGTTTCATCAGCCCGGCCAAGTTCAAGGCCGGTTTCGCGCACGACACCAGCGATGCCGACGCCGCTTTCCTGCGCGACTCGCAGGTGCCGATCAACATGTCCGCCTTCGGTACGCCACTGACGAATGCGGCGTGGCGCACGAAGCCCAGCTGGGCCGTGATCGCAACCGAAGACAAGGCCTTCGACCAGGCGATGCTCATCCACATGGCCGAACGCATCGAGGCGCGCATCACCAAGGTTTCCGCCAGCCACGCCGTCTTCATGACGCAGCCCAAGGTGGTCGCCGACACGATCGATCGTGCGGCACGGGAAGCCGGTCAGCAGGCGAAGTAAGTCGGCGGCGCACCGGCCGGCGTGCCCGGCGGGTGTGCCTTCGTTTCACTGCGGTGATGACGGTCGCGATCAGCCGTTCGGCCGCTTCCCCGTTTCCACCCACTCGGTCAGCACGCGGAACGCGTCGCGCACCTGGTCTTCCGAGAACCGGCAGTGGCCGCCCGGCACGTCCGGCAGCGTCAGCGGCGCGACGGCAGCGCCCTGAGCGCGTTGCACATACACCGGACGGAAGCGCGGGTTGATGGTCGGGTCGTCGGCGTTGTACTGCAGCACCAACGGCTTCTGCGGCCGGGCCGACAGTGCCGGCGCCGCGGCCACGTAGTCCATCGCCGCCACATCGCCGACATAACGCGGCACGCGGCGGTTGAACGCGTCGTCGTCGCCGAACCCGGTGTAGCGCACCAGCCGGTTGTCCACCGGCATGCCGCCGCCGCGCGTCATCAGGTCGCGGATCACCAGGTAGTGCAGGCCGACCGTACCGGGCAGCGACTCGACCGACACCTCCAGTTTGGCGGCGAGTCGCTGTGCGGCCGCAGGATCGCGCGGCAGGTCGGCGTCGACGCGGTCCATCACCGCGCCCTGGTCGAGCATGGGCGCGGCGGGATCCGACAGTCGATGGGCGCCCTCGCGTGGCGGGAACAGCGCGTCGAATGCGACCAGCGAGGTGAACAGGTCATTGGCCAGCACATCGCCCGGCAGGTTGGCGCCGCACAGCGACAGCGCACCGTCGTAGTACGCGGCCTGCTGTTCGAGGCTGGCGATGGCGATGCCGCCGCCCATGGAGAAGCCGACCATCCAGGTCTTCTTCGGATATCCGTGCCGTTGCACGAAATGCGCGCGCAAGCGTTCGCTGTCGGCAATGGCATCGCGCACGGCCCAGCCCTGCGTGGCGTAGCCGCTCTGCGCCACCGCATAGCGCGCCGAAGTGAATATCGGCGTGGCGGGATCGGCTGGCCATGGCGTCGCGCGTGGCACGCCGACCGGTTCGAAGCCGTGCGCCAGCACGACGAGTTCGCCATTCCAGTCGGCGGGAATGGCGATGCGGTATGGCGCCTCGGCCAGCGTGCCCGTCTCGTCGACCGGCGGCGACACCGCAGTGGAGGTATCCAGCGCCAACGCGGGCGACACGGCGAGGCACCACGCGAGCGAGAGGCAGGTCAGGCGCATGGCGAGCTTCCTTGGCAGTGGCGTTGGCGGAACGGGGCAGCGGCGCAAGCCTACCGCGGCGTGCGTGCGCACCAGCCGTGGATCATGCCGGCCTGGTGGAAGCGCAGCGGCGGCAGGAAGCCGCCGGCCTCCGCCAGCGCGGCGACGCGGTCGGGCGGCAGGATGGCGACATCGCGGGCGTAGTTGGCGCGGATCTGCTCGAGCGCAGCGGCATCGAGGCCGGCGCCGGACATCGTTTCCATCCACAGCTTCAGCATCGCGGGGTAATCGGCGGCCCCGGTGTCCCAAGCCAGGTCGGCCCAGGCGAGCGTGCCGCCGGGATGCAGACGGCGCGCGATCGACGCGAAGAACGCGGTGCGCACGGCGGGATCGAGCAGGAACTGCGAGACCAGCAGGCAGGTGGCGCCATCGAACGCGGCGGCCTCCGGCAGCGTGTCGACCACATCGGCATGGAATCCGCAGCGGTCGGCGAAGCCCTCGCGCTCGGCGCGTCCGCGGCAGGCGGCGATCATCTGCGTGGAGGGGTCCAGCGCGACGAAGGTCCAGCGCGGGAAGCGCCGCGCCAGGTGCCCGATCTCGGCGCCGGTGCCGGCACCGACGCACAGCAGATGGGCGTCCTCCGGCAGGTCCGCCAACACGGTTTCCATCAGGAACAGCAGGCTCTCGCGGATCGGCGCCATGCGTATCCAGCGGGCGTCGTAGCCGGCGGCCTGCTGGTCGAAGAGGGCATCGAGTTCGTGCTGCTGCATGGCGGTCTCCGCTGGGGTCTTCTTCCACCCTACACGGGCCGTCAAGCCCCGCGCGGCAGGCCGGCCGTCACCACATCAGGTCGTCGGGGACCTTGAACTGCGCGTAGTAGTCGTCGTCCTCGGAGGTGGACACGGCGGCGTCCATCCCGTGGCCGTGGTCGAGGACGATCATGCCGGCGTCGCGCTCGCGCACCTTGTCGGCGGCCACGCGCGGCAGCAGCTCGTAGCGCTCGTCGACGCGGGCGATGACCAGCGCGCCGGCGGCCAGCTTCTTCTTCAGATCGTCGTTGACCAGCACGGTGCGGATGACGCCGTCGACCGGGAAGCGATATTCGATCTCGCCGGTACGCGGTACCTTGCGGTCGGCGACGATCTGGCGCGCCTGCGCGCGCAATTCGGCATGGCGTGCCTGCGCCTTGCGCTCGGCTTCGAGCGCACGGTCGCGCTCGGCCTTCCCGGCGCGCGCACGTTCGGCCTCGCGCTGGATCTCGTTGGGCGCGGCGGGGCCTTTGCCGTGGCGGGCCTTGTTCTGTTCGCGCGCCACCTCGGCCAGCTTGGATTTCTTGACCAGGCCGGCCTTGAGCAGCTGTTCCTGCAGGGGGTTTCCCTTCGCCATGTCGCGGTTTCGTGCTGGAGTCCGAGGGTCCATCATACCCGTCGCCCCACGACCGATCGCATCCTCGCCGCCGCTCAATGGAACCCTTGAAGTACCTCGCCGGTTATCCCGAAGACCTGCAGACGCGCGTGCGCGCGCTGATCGCGCAGGACGGGCTGCGGCCGATGCTGGCGAAGAAGTATGCGGAGCCGCATGCCGTGCGCAGCGACGGCCAGTTGTACGACTACGTGCAGGCACTGAAGGAGCGGTACCTGCGGCGCTCCGTGCCACTCGGCAAAGTGGTCTACGACAGCACGCTGCAGGTGATGAAGCACGCACTCGGCACGCACACCACGATCTCGCGCGTCCAGGGCAGCCGGCTCAAGGCCAGCCGCGAAATCCGCATCGCCACCGTGTTCCGCGATGCGCCCGCCGACTTCCTGAAAATGATCGCCGTGCACGAACTCGCGCACCTGAAAGAAGCCGACCACAACAAGGCGTTCTACCAGCTGTGCACGCACATGGAACCGGACTACCACCAACTGGAGTTCGACCTGCGGTTGTACCTGACGCAGCTGGAGATGATGGCGGACAGCTGATCCAGTCGCAGGGCCTACAGCACCCGACTGATCGTGAAGCGGCCGACAGACGTGGGGAGCCGCATGGTGCCGGGCGCGGGCGAAGGCGGTGTGCGGTTCAATGCACCAGGCGCGCCGCCATGCTGTCGAGGTCGTAGCCGAAACCGCCATCGACGCGACGGACGATGTCGGCACCCGCGGCGGCATGCAGGAACGCGGGTGTGATCTGGTAGCCGTCGGCCGATGCGCCGATGTGGCCGGCAATGCGGCTGTCGGTTTCGGCCTGGTTGATCAGGTCGCCGAAGGCGATCACGCGCAGCACAACCGAGGCTTCTTCTTCCAGCGTCAGGCCGTGCCCGCCGATCTGGCGCGCGATGACGTTCATGCCGGTGCACGCGAGATCGTCGCCGTCGTATTCGCCGACCGGCATCGCGCCGTTCATCACGGCCTGGAACACATCGATGCCGAAGTTCAGCAGCGCGGGATCCACCGCGACCACGTCGATGGCGTGAAGGGGCAGCGGATCGTGTCGCTGGATCTGGGGCATGGCAGCCTCCCGGAATGCTCGTGGAGGTTCCGTTCTAGGCATGCCTGCGGAAACATCGCGTGATGGTGCCGCTGCATGGTGTTCACAACATGGAATGTCCGCACAATGCCGCGCTCGCGACGGCGATACCATGCGCCGATGAACACGCCGATCCAGCCGATCCGGTTCACCGCCACGTTGCGCCGCCCCGCCCAGCCGAAAGCGGCGACATGGACGTTCCTGGTGTTGCCGAAAGCCGTCAGCGCAACGCTGCCGACGCGCGGCATGACGACGGTGGAGGGCACGTTTGCGGGCCAGCCGTTCCAGGCCACGCTGGAACCCGATGGCGATGGCAGCCACTGGCTGAAGGTCGAGAAGGCGCTGCGCACTGCGGCCGGCGTCGAAGCCGGCGACGCGGTCGACCTGGTGATCGCACCGGCGAAGCAGGAACCCGAACCCGTCGTGCCTCCCGACCTCCGCAAGGCGCTCACCGCTGCTCCGGAAGCGAAAGCGGTCTGGAGCAGCCTGACGCCGGTGGCGCGCCGCGACTGGATCCACTGGATCACCTCGGGCAAGAAGGCCGAGACGCGCGTGAAGCGCATCGCCACCGCCTGCGACATGCTTGCCTCCGGCAAGCGCCGCGCCTGCTGCTTCGACCGCTCGGGCATGTACAGCAAGGGCAACATGGGCGCGCCAGTCGCAGCGGAGTGAGGCGGCACGTCTTCGTCGCGCTGATGCACCGGTTCGCGCCGGCGGACCCGTGTCGTGCGGCGGTCACTCCATCAACTGCTGCAGCGCCCACGTATCGAGGAAGGCGGTGACATGGACGATGCGGCCTTCGTCGAAGACCATGTGCCACGCATAGCTGTTGCGGTAGGTGTCGCCGTCGACGGTGGTCGCCGTCCCGTCCCAGAGCACGGTGACAGCGTCGCCCTGTGCCATCACCTGCTTCACGTCCGGCGTTATGCGGGTGGCCAGGCGAGCGGTGATCGGCGCGACGGCACGGTCCATGAAGACCTGCTTGGACCGGTAGGTGCCGGACACCGGGCTGTGCCCGGCGACGGTCCAGACGGCCTGTGGATCGAGCAGGTCGAAGACGGTGCCGGTGCCTGCACGCCATGCCTCGAACGCCGCACGCGTCCGTGCGGTGTTCTCCCGTTCCATGGTGGACGACGTATCGGTGGCCAGTGCAGGTGCGCTCAGCATCGCGGCGGCGATCAGGCCGCGCCGGAGCAGGGTGCGGATGGACATGAGGAATCTCCTTGGTGTGGTCGGATCAGTCGGCGTCGCGGGACGTGCCCGGGTGCTTGGGCACGGAAGCGCGGCGGAGCACCATGCCGCCGTGGTACAGCACGCCATCGATGAATTCGCCGTCGGCGGTGAAGCCGGTGTCGTCCACGTAGTCGATGTGGTGGCCGGTGACGGTGTAGCGCCCCTGGTAGGCACTCTCGCGCTGGCCGCGGGCCTCGTCGTAGCGGCCATTGGGTAGCAGTTCGTGGCGGACGCGACCATCGGTGGTGACCCACATGCCGACGTAGGGATGGGGCGCGTCGGCCGGGGCGGCGGCGTCCGTGGCGCCGAGGCTGGAGGCGGCGAGCAGGCTCGGGGCCAGGGCGGCGCTCAGGGCGCGGCGACGCAGGGTATCGGCGGAAGGGGTGGTCATGGCGGTCATCTCCGGACGGGGGTGTGCGAACACCGTAGTCCCCGGTCGCTGTCGAGGGAATCCGCCCGCCGCTAACCGGATTGGTTAGCATGACTGGACGATGGAACCCGATTTCAATCTGTTGCGCGTGCTGCACGCCGTGGCCGAAGCCGGCAATTTCCGTGCGGCCGCGGATCGGCTGGGCGTCACCCGCTCGGCGGTCAGCCAGGCGATCCGCCGGCTGGAAGACAGCGTAGGGATCGCGCTGGTGCAGCGGTCGACCCGCAGCGTGCGCCTGACCGAAGTCGGCGAACGCCTGCATCGCCAGATCGCCATGCCGCTGGCGGTAATCGGCAGTGCACTGGAGGACGCGCTGGGTGAGGGACCGCCGCGCGGCCTGCTGCGCGTGGCGGTCACCTCCATCGCCGAGCGCTTCCTGTCCGGCCCGCTGGTGGCAGGCTTCGCCGAGGCCTACCCCGGCATCACGCTGGATGTGACCGTCACCGACGAGGAGTTCGACATCGTCGCGGCTGGCTTCGATGCCGGCGTGCGGCTGGGCGAAGTGATCGAGCAGGACATGATCGCGGTCCCGGTGGGGGGACCGCAGCGCGAGATAGCGGTGGCATCCCCGACCTATCTGCAGCGGCACGGCACGCCGATGCATCCGCGTGAGCTGGCGGCACACCGCTGCATCGGCTGGCGCCGTGCGCCTGAGGTGGCGCCGCACCGCTGGGAGTTCAGCGAGTCCGGCCGCGCGTTTGCGGTGGAAGTGGCGCCGCAGGTCACCACCAACGACCTGCAGGTGATGCTGCGTACCGCGCTCGCCGATGGTGGCGTCACCTTCGCACCGGAAGACTGCTTCCTGCCCTGGATCGCGAACGGGGCGCTGGTGCCCGTGCTGCTGGATTACGTGCAGCCGTTCCCGGGCTTCTTCCTCTACTACCCCAGCCGCCACAACCCGCCGCCGAAACTGCGCGCGCTGGTGGCGCATGTGCGCGCCTTCAACGATCAGGTCCAGGCGTCACGCGGTTGAGTGGTGATCGGTCAGCGATGCGGTGTTCGCGGCGTGGCGGCGATGCGGCCCAGCCATTCGCCCAGCAACAGGCGTTCGCCCGCGCCGGGGCTGACGCGTGCCGTGGTCACCGCGTGCTGGAAACCAGGCTCGGCCTGTCTGTGCCGCTATCGCATGCCGACGACGGTCGCAGAGTTGGATCAGTACCGTTGGGTGGTCTATCCGCCCAGCCTGCGCTCGGTGACCGTCACGACGGAAGAGAAAGCCGTCGAGGTGCCGGTGCAGGGTGACGTGGTCACCGACAGCGCGGGCTCGCGGCTGGAGATCTTCCTGGTGCATGGCCGCCGCATCGGACCGAGTGCGTGCCTGCTGCGGGATTTCCTGCTCGACGACGCACGCGACGGCGCGGCGTGATCGTCGCACCTCGCCATCTCCCCGCATGCGGGGAGATGGCGGGCGATGGGCTTACTTCAGCCCGCGATGTTCCAGCAGCGGTTCGACGCTGGGATCCTTGCCGCGGAACTCGCGGTAGGCGGTGGCGAGGTCGCGCGAGTGGCCGATCGACAGCACCTTGTCGCGGAAGACCTGGCCGTTCTCGCGAGTCAGGCCGCCGTGTTCGCGGAACCACTGGAAGGCGTCATGGTCCAGCACTTCCGCGCCGAAGTAGGCGTAGTAGCCGGCCGCGTAGCCGCCGCCCCAGATGTGGCTGAAGTAGCTGGTGCGATAGCGCGGCGGCACCGCCGCCAGATCGACCTTGTACGTGGCCAGCGCCTGCTTCTCGAACGCGTCGACGTCCTGCTTGCCGGCGCCGGCCGGCTGCAGGTGCCAGGCGAGATCCAGCAGCGCCGCCGACAGGTACTCGGTCGTCGCATAGCCCTGGTTGAAGGTGCGCGCCTTGATGATCTTGTCGACCAGCGCCTGCGGCATCGCCTCGCCGGTCTGGTGGTGCTTGGCGTAGTTGGCAAACACCTTCGGGTCCAGCGCCCAGTGCTCGTTGAACTGCGACGGGAACTCGACGAAGTCGCGCGGCACGTTGGTGCCGGCCACGCTGGGATACTGCGTCTTCGAGAAGAAGCCGTGCAGTGCATGGCCGAACTCGTGGAACAGCGTGGTGACGTCGTCGAAGCTCAGCAGCGCGGGCTGGCCGGCGGCGGGCTTGGTGAAGTTCTCCACGTTGTAGACCACCGGGATGTCGCCGGTCAGGCCGTTCTGTTCGACGAAGTTGCCCATCCACGCGCCGCCCTGCTTGCTCTCGCGCTTGAACGGATCCAGGTAGAACAGCGCCAGCTGCTTGCCGTCGGCGTCCATGATGTCGAACACGCGCACGTCGGGGTGATAGACGGGAATGTCCTTGCGCTCCTTCGCGGTGATGCCGTACAGCTGGTTGGCGGCGAAGAACACGCCGTCCTTCAGCACGCGGTCCAGCTCGAAGTAGGGCTTGATCTGCGACTCGTCCAGATCGAACTCGGCCTTGCGCACCTGCTCGGCGTAGAAGTCCCAGTCGGCCGCGCCGGCGGTGAAGCCGCCCTTCTGCGCATCGACCACGCCCTGGATCTTCGCCAGCTCGGCGCGCGCACGCGCGGTGGCGGCGGGCACGGTGTCGGTGAGCAGCTTCAGTGCGACCTCGGGCGTGCCGGCCATCTGGTCGGCGATGCTGTAGGCGGCGTAGTTGGGGAAGCCCAGCAGCTGCGCCTTGCGCGCGCGCAGTTCGGCCAGGCGCTGGATGGTCGCGCGGGTGTCGTTGCCGTCGCCCTTCTCGGCGCGGCCCAGCGAGGCGGCCATCAGCTGCTCGCGCAGTGCGCGATCCTTCAGCGAACCCAGCGACGGCTGCTGGGTGGTGTTCTGCAGGCTCAGCAGCCACTGGCCGTCCTTGCCGGCGGCTTTCGCCGCATCGGCCGCGGCGGCGATCGCGCCCTCGTCCATGCCGTCGAGCTTCGCCTTGTCGGTGACGAATACGCCACCGGCGTTGCCCGCGGCCAGCAGCTTGTTGCCGAATGCGGTGGTCAGCGAGGACTCCTCGCTGTTGAGTGTGCGCAGCTCGGCCTTGTCGGTATCGGAGAGCTGCGCGCCGGCGCGCACGAAGCCGTCGTAGGTGTGCTCGACGACGGTCTTCTGCTCCGGCGTCAGCCCGAGCGTGTCGCGCTGGTCGTAGACCGACTTCACGCGGGCGAAGAGCTTGGGATCCAGGTGGATGCTGTCGCCGTGCTCGGCCAGCTTCGGCGCCAGCGCTTCTTCGGCGGCCTGCAGCGCGGGGTTGGTGTTGGCGCCGGTCATCGCGAAGAACACGGTGGTTGCGCGCGTCAGCAGCGCGCCGCTGCGCTCCAGCGCCTCGAAGGTGTTGGCGAAGGTGGCCGGCTCGGCGTTGTCGGCGATCGTGCGCACCTCGGCGAGGTGCTGGCGCATGCCTTCCTCGATGGCCGGCTGGTAATCGGCGTCCTTGATCTTGTCGAACGGCGGCGCCTGGAACGGCAGCGCGCTGGCGGTGAGCAGAGGGTTCGCGCCCTCGGCGGGCGTGGCGGCGGTGGCGGGCATGGCGGATTCGGGAGCAGGGCGGTCGCCGCAGGCGGACAGGGCGACGGCGATGGCGGAAGACAGCAACAGCGTACGCAGCATGGAGGAACTCCGGGACAGGTACTACGGGAAGAGAGCGGGATCGCCCGCCACGGTGGTGGACCGGCGCATAGGGTGCGCCCGTGCGCGCAGCTTGGCGAGTGCCGGACGGCGGGCCGGCGCCTGCGGCGCTGCCATCCGCCGCATCCGGCAAGGCGCCGCCCGCATCCGCAGGGCGATCTGCGCCGTAGAGGGCCGGCAAGACAGATGCGTTATCCTCCACGCCCCCCGCAGGAATCGATCCGATGAGCCAGTCCGACGACAAATCCGGCAAGGTCAGCCAGGCGCAGGCCGAGGACGCCGTGCGTGTGCTGCTGGAGTGGGCGGGCGAGGATCCCTCGCGCGAAGGCCTGCTGGACACGCCCAAGCGCGTCGCCAAGGCCTACCGCGACTGGTTCAGCGGCTACCAGATGGACCCGCGCGAATACCTGGCGCGCACGTTCGAGGAGGTCGCCGGTTACGACGAGATGATCGTGCTGCGCGACATCGAGTTCGAAAGCCATTGCGAGCACCACATGGCGCCGATCATCGGCCGCGCGCACGTGGGCTACCTGCCCGACGGCAAGGTGGTCGGCATCAGCAAGCTGGCGCGCGTGGTGGACGTGTACGCGCGCCGCTTCCAGGTGCAGGAGAAGATGACCGCGCAGATCGCGCAGTGCATCCAGGACGTGCTGCAACCACGCGGCGTGGCCGTCGTGGTCGACGGCGCGCACGAATGCATGACCACGCGCGGCGTACACAAGCGCGGCGTCAGCATGGTGACCAGCAAGATGCTGGGTACCTTCCGCGAGGACGCGCGCACGCGCGCCGAGTTCCTGCGCTTCATCGAGACGGGTCACGGCAAGCGTTGAGTGCCTGCGGCTGTTGTAGGAGCGACGTAAGTCGCGACCGCACGACATCTATGTCCCATTGCCCGGCGGACTGCAGAAAGTCCGCTTTTCTGTTGTCGGAAAACATACGGTCGCGACTTACGTCGCTCCTACAGAAAGCCAAGCCATGAACGCTTGCCCCTGCGGCACGGGCCGCGACTACGCCACCTGCTGCGGCCGTTACCACGCCGGTGAGGCGGCGCCGGACGCCGAAGCGCTGATGCGTTCGCGCTATAGCGCCTACGTCGTCGGCGATGCCGACTACCTGCGCACGACCTGGCATCCGGACACGCGACCGGACGAACTTGGGCTGGACGCACCGGGTGCTGCGAAGACCACGTGGCTGGGTCTGACCGTGAAGGACCACCGCGTCACCGGGCCGGAGACGGCCGAAGTCGAATTCGTCGCGCGCTACCGCATCGGCGGTGGCAGCGCGGTGCGCATGCAGGAACTCAGCCGGTTCGTCCGCCTGGAGAAGCGCTGGTACTACCTTGATGGCGACCATCGCTGACCCGGCGAGGTTCAGCGCAACAGCTGGAAGGTTCCTGTGCGATCCAGCGCATCGAGTTGCGCGCGCGTGCGTCGCGCGGCCGGATGTTCCGGCCCGAACATGGCCTCCGTGCGCGCCACCGCTTCCGCCAGCCGGGTCCGCGCCGCCGGGAGGTCGCCGCGGCGCAGGACGATCATCGCCCGCAGCATCAGGGCATCGCGCAGGGTGAAGCGGTTGTTCGTGGTCGCCACATGCTCCTGGATATCGATCGCCAGGCGCTCGAGGAGCGCATCGGCCCGCACCGCATCGCCTTCCAGATAGGTGACGTAGGCGAGCAGGTAGCGGTTGTAGAAGACCATGCTGTAGGTGGGCGGATAGGCGCGCAATGCGGCCTCGTTCTGCTCGACGAGTTCGCGCGCCCGCTGCAGGTCGCCAGCGCCGGCACGTTTCAACAGCCCTTCCGCCAGCGTGATCCGGAGGATCGGCTGGGGGCTGATCCGGCCTTTCGCATGGTCGGCCATCACCGTTTCCATCAGCGCGATGGATTCATCCCTTCCCTTTGGATCGGACGACAGCAGGCGGCGGGCCAGCATCTGGCGGACACGCAACACCGTCTCGTGCTGCGGTGGGTAAGCCGCGAGCAGCAGCGCTTCCGCACGCCGCAAACTCGTGAGGGCGTCGTCCGTACCGGATCGGCCGAACATGCCCAGTACCGAGCGTACCCGGAGGACATCGGCGAACTCAGGATGCTGGTCGCCGAAGTGCAGCCGGACGATCCGCTCGGCGTGGTCGATGGACGCCGCGCAAGCCTCCAGCTGCCCCCCCGTGCATTGCAGGTTGGCCAACACGCGCCACGCACGGCCCACCAGCGGATGCGAATCCCCCAACCTCCGCCGATAGTCGGCCAGCAGTTCTTCCGCGATCCGGAGGCCATCGTCGACGCGGTCCTGCACGAGCAGGTTCTGCGCAAGGACGCGGCGGGCTTCGTTGGCCACCAGGGGGTAGGACGGCGTGGCCAGCGCGATCGCGTGGCGCAGGTCGGCATCGGCCTGCGCGAAGCGGGTCAGGCGCGTGTTCCAGTAACCACGCAGCGTCAGCAATTCCGCCTGCTCCGAGGCCAGGCGATGGTCCCCGGCGAGCGCAAGCGCCTTGTCCAGCGTGTGGCGCGCGAGATCCTGTTCACCCAGGTCCCACTGGCTGCGGGCCAGCTCGGTCAGCAGCTGCAGGCGCGTCGGCAGGGCGCCCGCGTTGGCGATGTCCTTGAGTCCTTCGCGCGCGGCAACCTGCGCTTCGCGCGGCCTGCCCTGCAGGTTGAGCAAGGCGGCGAGGGTCGCCTGCGCGGCAGCCAGGCCGGGCGGATCGTCGCCCTGCAGGCCGGCGGCTTCGGCAGCCAATCGCGTGGCGCGGTCGTAGTCGCCGACCACGCTGTAGTTGCGGGCCAGCAACGACAGGCCGCGCGCCAGCACCACCGGATGCTCCTGCAGCGGCAGGGCGCGTACCTGGCGTTCCGTATCGGCCAGCAGCGCGCCCGACGACATCGGGGTATCGCCCAGTCCCGACAGGGTGGCGTTGCCGAGCATCTGTTCGAACACCTGCGACAGCGCGAGCGCTGCGGTCGCTTCCCGTGCCGCGCGATCCCGTTGCCAGGCGACCAGGCCGGTACCCGCCACCAGCACCATCAGGATCACGCCGGCCAGGCCAGCGGCCAGCCGGTGGCGTTGCAGGAAACGTCCGGCGCGATACAGCGCACCGGCGCCGCGCGCCTGTACCGGGCGCTTCTGGCGCCACGCCTGCAGATCGTCGCGCAGCGCGGCGACGGTGGCGTAGCGCGCGGCGGGATCGGGTGCGACGCAGCGCGCCGCGATGGCATCCAGGTCGCCGGCCAGAGCGCGGGCCAGCGCGCCCGCATCGCCGAAACCGCGGACCCGCGCACCCGATGCCGGGGACCGTGCGGCCAGCCGCGACATCGGTGGCGGGCGGCCGTGTTTCTCCCGCTCCAGCACGGTCGACAGCAGGGGCTGCGAGGCATGCGGCAATGCACCGCACAGCAGTCGGTACATCAGCATGCCGAGCGACCAGATATCCATGGTCATCGCGGGCATCGCACCGGCCATCGCTTCCGGCGCCGTGTAACTGTCGGACGCGGCGATCCGCGGCAGGACGTCCGTGGCGGCCAGCGACGCGGCCAGGCCGAAGTCCAGCACCTGCACCTGACCCGCGTCGGTGACCATCAGGTTGGAGGGTTTGATGTCCTGGTGCAGCACCCGGCGCTGGTGCGCGTACGCCAGCGCATCGCAAACCTGCATCAGCAGGTCCACGCGCTGCTGCAGTCCGGCCCCGCGTGCGTCGCACCAGGCATCGATCTGCGCACCCTGCACGTAGCGCATGGCGAACCATGGGTGGCCGTCGGGTTCGACGCCGCCGTCGAACAGCGTGGCGATGCCCGGATGCTCCAGGGCGGCCAGCGCATCGCGTTCACGGCGGAAACTGTCGATCAGGCGTGGCGAGGTCAGTTCGCTGCGGATGCACTTCAACGCGACGCGCTGGTCGTACTGGCCGTCGTCGCGCCAGGCCTCGTACACCGTTCCCATGCCGCCGGAATCCAGCAGCCGGTCGATCCGCCAAGGCCCCAGCCGGCTGCCGATGCGCTGGTCCGCATCGACGTCGGGCGCGGCCCGCATGCCCGGGCGCGCAGGCAGGACGTCGATCGACGCCTTCGGCAGCAGGTCGTGCTCGCCCGCGTCCTGCAGCGCGTCATCCGCCGCCAGCAGTATCTGCAGTGCGCGATGGGTGTCCGGCTCCTCGCGGGCGAGTCCGGCCAGCATGGCCGCGCGCTCCGCGGGCGCCATCGCCACGCAGTCGTCGAACAGCGCCAGTGCGCGGGCGAGGGCCTGGCTCATGCCGGAAGGCCGCCACGCGTGGCGGCCGCGCCGTGGAGGACGGCCTGGATGGCGGAGGGCGGCAGGTGGAAGGGGACATTCATGGGCGCGGCATTGTGGTCCCGCCCCCGGCGCGCGGCAACGGGGCGTCAGCCTGCCGGTGCGTGCAGGTAATCCAATGTGACCTGTAACAGGGCACGCAGGCCAACGTCGAGCGAGCCTTCGTCCAGCATGAATTCCGGTGAATGGTTGCTCGGCGCGGTGACCGGATCGGTGCCTTTCGCCGTGCTGCCGACGAAGAAGAACATCGACGGCACTTCGCGCGCGTAGAACGAGAAGTCCTCCGCGCCCATCTGCAGCGAGGGCGTGATGACGTTGTCCGTGCCGACCACGGCCTGCAGGCTGGGCAGCATGCGCGCGGTGAGTTCGGGGTTGTTGACGGTGACCGGGTTGCCGTCGTTGTCGGGCACGCTGGCCTCCACTTTCGCGCCGTGCGCCGCGGCCACATGCGTGGCGACGTTCTTCAGGTCGGCGAAGATCTTCTGCCGCATGCCGTCGTCGAAGGTGCGGATGGTGCCGACCACTTCCACGTCGTCGGGAATGATGTTGTAGCGGATGCCGCCCTTGATGGCGCCGAAGCTGACCACCGCCGGCAACTTCGAAATATCGGTGCGGCGGCTGACGATGGTCTGGGTGGTGCCGATGAGGTCGGCCATCGCCACGATCGGGTCGATCCCGCCCCACGGCCGTGAGCCGTGCGTCTGTCGGCCGACGACTTTCAGCGTGAAGCTGTCCGAAGCGGCCATCAGCGGCCCCTGGCGCACGCCGATCTGGCCGACCGGGATCGACGAGAACACGTGCAGGCCGAATACTGCTTCCGGCTTGAATTCCTTGAACACGCCTTCCTTCAGCATCAGCTCCGCACCGCCTTCCTCGCCGGCCGGCGGGCCTTCCTCGGCGGGCTGGAACACCAGCAGCACTTCGCCGGGCAGCTGGTCCTGCATCGCGACGAGCGATTTCGCCACGCCCAGCAGGATGCCGGTATGCGCGTCGTGGCCGCAGGCGTGCATCACGCCGACGGTCTCGCCGCGGTAGGTCGACGTCGCCTTCGAGGCGAACGGCAGGTGGTTGCGCTCGGTCACCGGCAGTGCATCCATGTCGGCGCGCAGCGCGATGCGCGGCCCCGGCTTGCCGCCCTTGATCACGGCGGTGACACCGTGGTGGGCGATGCCGGTACGCGGCTGCAGGCCCAGCTTGCGCAGTTCCTCGGCCACGCGCCTGGCGGTCTGTTCCTCGCGGTTCGACAGTTCCGGGTACTGGTGGAAATGACGGCGCCAGTCGATCACCTGCTGCTGCGCGGCCATGCCGGCGGCCGCGACCTCGGGACGCTGCGTGGTGGCGTCCTGGGCAGCGGCGGGAAGGGCGGCCGCCAGTGCAGTGGTCAGCAGGGAAGCAGCGAGCAGGCGTGCGTGGCGCATCGTGTCGGACTCCGGACGGGATACGGCGATGCTAACCGCAATGGTGGCGGCTTCGTCGCTCCGGTGCGGAAATCCTGTGGCCGGCGCTGCACAGAGCGAAGGCACTGGGTCCCCGCCTGCACGGGGATGACGGATTTCGACCTCGCGTTGTTCGTAAAATGGAAGGCGCCTCGCGGGCTGGCCTGCAGGCGAGCACGCACCGACTCCCGTGGAACCCCATGCCCGACCTCGCCCTGCAGGTGCTCCTGCTGCTGTTCCTCGCCGCCATGCTGGCGGGTTTCATCGATGCCATCGCCGGTGGCGGCGGCATGGTCACCATCCCGGCGATGCTGCTGGCCGGCATTCCGCCGCTGCAGGTGCTGGGCACCAACAAGCTGCAGTCGCTGTTCGGTTCGGGTTCGGCCAGCTGGGCGTATGGGCGGCACGGACATGTCGATCTGAAAGGCCAGTTGCCGATGGTGCTGACGGCGGCGCTGGGCGCGGTCGGCGGTGCGCTGCTGGCGACGGTCATTCCGGTGGAATGGTTGAAGTGGGCGCTGCCGTTCCTGCTGGCCGGCATCGCCATCTACTTCGGGCTGAAGCCCGACATCGGCCACGTGGACCGCCACCAGCGCATGCGACCGCAGGTGTTCGCGCTGACCTTCGTGCCGGCGATCGGTTTCTACGACGGCGTGTTCGGGCCAGGCACCGGCTCGTTCCTGATGCTGGGTTTCGTGGCGCTGGCCGGCTTCGGCATCCTCAAGGCCACGGCGCACACCAAGTTCCTCAACTTCGGCTCCAACCTCGGTGCGTTCGCGGTGTTCCTCGCGAACGGCGCGGTGCTGTGGAAGGTCGGCCTGCTGATGGGCGCGGGCCAGTTCCTCGGCGCGCAGCTCGGTTCGCGCTTCGCCATGAAGCAGGGCGCGCGCATCATCAAGCCGCTGCTGGTGACGGTGTCGATCGCGCTGGCGATCCGCCTGCTGGCGGATCCGCAGCACCCGTTGCGGGTGTGGGTGGCGGCCTTCTGACCGCGCCATTTTTGTAGGAGCGACGTAAGTCGCGACCGCACGGCTTGCACTCGCAAGCCTCTGGGGTTCGCGCTTCCATCGCTCATGCGCGATCACAGATTCCTGGATCGAGCGGTATTCGTGCGGTCGCGACTTACGTCGCTCCTACAAAGGAGACGTCTGCATCAAGGCGTATGCAGATAATCCCACGCCACCTGCAGCATCGCCTTGCTGCCGGTTTCCAGTGCCTGTTCGTCGAGCAGGAACTGCGGCGAGTGGTTGATCGGCGCGGTCGCGGGATCGAGGTTCTTCGAGGTCGAGCCGACGAAGAAATAGAACCCCGGCACGGTGTTGGCGAACTGGGAGAAATCCTCCGCCACCGTCACCAGCGGCATCTCGAGCACGTTCGCGGCACCGACGGCTTTCTCCAGCGAAGGGCGCACGCGCTGCGTCAGCGCGGGCTGGTTGATCGTGGCGGGCGCGTTGTTGACCACCTGCAGTTCCGCGGTGCCTTCGCTGGCGTGCGCGTAATCATTGGCGATGCGGCGGAAGCGCGCGATCACGTCCTCGCGCACCGCAGGATCGAAAGTCCGCAACGTGCCGACCAGCTTCGCTTCGTCGGGGATGATGTTGAAGCGCACGCCGGCCTGGAACTGGCCGGCGGTCAGCACCACCGGGCTGGTGGCGATGTTGACCTGGCGCGCGATCATGCTCTGCGTGCCCAGCAGGATCTGCGCACCCAGGGTGATCGGATCCACGCCGTCCCACGGCCGCGAGCCGTGCGTCTGCTTGCCTTTCACCACCAGCGACCACTCGTCCGCCGCCGCCATCAACGGGCCGCTGCGGTAGCCCACGCTGCCGACCGGCAGGCCGGCCCACACGTGCAGGCCGAACACGGCGTCGGGCGTGAAGTCCTTGAACACGCCTTCCTGCAGCATCAGCGCCGCGCCGAACACCTCGCCCGCGACCGGCGGGCCTTCCTCGGCGGGCTGGAACACGAACATCACCTCGCCCGGCAGTTCGTCCTTCGCCGCGACCAGCGCCTGCGCCACACCCATCAGGATGGCGACGTGCGCATCGTGGCCGCAGGCATGCATCACGCCGACCGGCTGGCCGCGGTAGTCCGCCTTCACCGTCGACGCGAACGGCAGGCCGGTCTGTTCGGTGACCGGCAACGCGTCCATGTCGGCACGCAGCGCGATGCGCGGGCCGGGCTTCGCGCCCTTCAGCACGGCGACCACGCCGGTCTTGCCGACGCCGGTGCGCACCGTCAGGCCGAGCGCACGCAAGTGGTCGGCGACCAGCTGCGCCGTGCGTATTTCCTGCTCGCCGAGTTCGGGATGCTGGTGGAGGTCGCGGCGCCACTGCACCAGCTCTGGTTGCGCGCGCTCCAGCGCGGCGAACGCGGTGGCGTCCTGGGCCTGGACGTCGGTGCCCGCCAGTGCGGCGGTGGCGACCAGCAGGGCGGCGAACAGGCGAGGGGCGCGAAACATGGCGGCATCCGGCGTGCGTGGGGAACACGATGCTAGCGCGCGCCCACGTCGCGTCCAATGATGCGAAGGCATGAGGTGAGCCTTCATCCTGTGCAAGCGGCGCGAGTCGCGTGCTTTCCGTCTCGCCCCTGGAAGCGCTTCGCGGCACATGTCGCTTCCACGACAGGCTGGCCTCGACCAGCGCCGGGTTCCGCGCTCAGCGGAACACCACCGTGCGGTGCCCGTTCAACAGGATGCGGTGTTCGACATGGCGACGCACGGCCCGTGCGAGTACCAGCGATTCGATGTCGCTGCCCATGCGCACCAGGTCCTTCGGGGTCATCGCATGGTCCACGCGGGCGATGTCCTGTTCGATGATCGGGCCTTCGTCGAGGTCGCGCGTGACGTAGTGCGCGGTGGCGCCGATGATCTTGACCCCGCGCGCGTGCGCCTGGTGGTACGGCTTGGCGCCCTTGAAGCTGGGCAGGAAGCTGTGGTGGATGTTGATGGCGCGCCCGGAAAGCGCATCGCACAGCTCGGGCGAGAGGATCTGCATGTAGCGGGCCAGCACCACCAGGTCGATGTGCTCGCGCTCGACCAGGTCGAGGATGCGCCGTTCCTGCTCGCCCCGGTTGTCGGCCGACACGGGCAGGTGGTGGAAGGCCACCCCGTAGGATTGCGCCAGCGCTGCGAAGTCGTCGTGGTTCGACGCCACGCAGGCGATGTCCACCGGCAGCTGCCGGCTGTGCACGCGGAACAGCAGGTCGTTGAGGCAGTGGCCCTGTTTGCTGACCAGCACCATCAGCCGCGCCTTGCGCCGCGCGTCGTGCAGTTGCCACGCCATGGCGAACGCATCGGCCAGCGGTGCGAAGCGCGCGCGCAGCCCGTCCGCGGTGATCGTCGCAGGCAGGTCGAAATGCACGCGCAGGAAGAAACGCCCGGATTCGTCGTCGCCGAACTGCTGCGCATCCAGGATGTTGCAGCCGGCGTCGAACAGCAGGCCGGTCACCCGGTAGACGATGCCGGTGCGGTCGGGGCAGGACAGCGTGAGGATATGGTCGCGAGGCATCTGGAACCGGCGGCGTTATTCGCAGCGCGCGGCGGTGATGCGGTTCTGCGCATCGATGTAGACGCGCAGGCGGTCGTTGCGCGCATCGTGCTTCACGACGGTGGTGGGGCTGATCGGATTGACCAGGCCTGCGCCGCTTTCGCTCGACAGGCGGCGGAGGTTGGCTTCATCGGCCGGCTGGCCCACGGCCCACCCGAGCGATGCATCGCTGCACGTCCCGGTGCCGGAGACCTGTGGGCCAGGCGTGCTGACGCAGGCAGCGAGCGCCATCGCGGCGACGGCGGGTAGCATCAAGCGGGTGGACGAACGGCGCGTTGGCAGGCACAGGGACATGGCAGCATCTCGGGGGCGGCTGAGGATCGCTGTTTAACATACCCGCTGGCATAAAGGGCGGGCGGTGCCGAGCATCGCCCGCTCCCCCCTTTCACGGAGAACCCCATGGATCGTCGTTTCGTCGTGCCGCTCGCGTTCGCGCTCACCCTGTTCTCCTCGCTCACCGCCCCGTCCGCCGACGCCTGCACGCGCGTCGTCTACCTGGGCGCCAACGACGACGTCATCACCGCCCGCTCGATGGACTGGAAGAACGACGTCGCCACCAACCTGTGGATCTTCCCGCGCGGCATGGCGCGCAGCGGAGAGGCCGGGCCCCACTCGGTCAAGTGGACCTCCAGGTACGGCAGCGTCATCGCCACCGGCTACGACATCTCGACCACCGACGGCATGAACGAGGCCGGGCTGATGGCCAACGTGCTGTGGCTGGTGGAATCCGAGTACCCCGCCTACGACGGCCGTGGTCCTGGCCTGAGCATCGCCGCATGGGCGCAGTACGCGCTGGACAACTACGGCAGCGTGAAGGAAGCCGTCGACGCGCTGGGCAAACAGCCGTTCACGGTGGTCACCGACAAGGTGCCCGGCGAGGACCGCCTGACCACGCTGCACCTGTCGCTGTCCGACGCCAGCGGCGACAGCGCCATCATCGAGTACATCGGCGGCAAGCAGGTGATCCACCACGGCCGCGAGTTCCAGGTGATGACCAACTCGCCGGTGTTCGACCAGCAGCTCGCGCTCAATGCGTACTGGAAGCAGATCGGCGGCACCGTGATGCTGCCGGGCACCAACCGCGCCTCGGACCGCTTCGCGCGCGCCTCGTTCTACATCAACGCGATCCCCAAGGCGGAGGATCCGGTGAAGGCGCTGGCCAGCGTCTTCAGCGTGATCCGCAACGCCTCGGTGCCGTTCGGCATCAACACGCCGGAGGAACCGAACATCTCCTCCACCCGCTGGCGCACGGTCGCCGACCACAAGCGCAAGCTGTACTTCTTCGAGTCCGCGCTGACGCCCAACACCTTCTGGGTCGACCTGAAGGAGGTCGACTTCTCGAAGGAGACCGGCAAGGTGATGAAGCTGGACCTGGGTGCGGACCAGCGCAACGTGTTCGCCGGCAACGCGGTGAAGGACTTCAGGCCTGCGCAGCCGTTCGTGTTCCAGGGAATCTAGTCACAGGTCGAATGCCAGCAGGTCGTGCCCGGTGGCGGCGCGCACCACGCGCCGGTACAGCACGTTGCCGCTGCCGGCGTTGGTCAGCGCCACCAGCGCGCGCTGGCCGCGGGCGTCGCCCAGCGCGAAGTTCTTGAAGATGCCGCCGTTGCTGCCCGAGTGGTAGAACACCGGGCCGCGCGGCGTGGCCTCCAGGTTCCAGCCCAGGCCCTTGTCGGTCCAGCGGCCGGGCACGTCGATCTGCTTCGTCAGCATCGCGGTACGCGTCGCGTCGGCGATCTGCCATGGCTCGCGTTGCGCGCGCACCATCGCCGCCATGAAACGCGCGTAGTCGACCGGCGTCGTGCGCAGGCTGGCGGCGGCGTTGGCAAGGATGTCGCCAGGCCAGTTCACCAGTCCCTTCGGCGTGATCGCCTGCACCTCGGGCAGCGCGCGGACGGCATCGTCGTAGCGCCATGCCGACAGCGGCTTGCCCCAGCGGTCGGCGACGACCTGCGCCGCGTTCCACGTGTCGCGCAGCATCTGCGGCGGCATGCCGGGTTCTTCGTCCTCGACGGCGCGATGGCCGTAGACCGAACGCGCGGCGAGGTCCCTGCTCCACGTGTAGCTGCTGTCGCGCATGCCGGCCGGTCCGAACAGCAGGCGCTGCATCGATTCGTCCAGGCTTTCGCCCGTGAGTGTCTCGATCACCAGCTGTAGCCAGAAGATCGCCTCGCCCGAGTAGTCGATGCGCGTGCCCGGCTTCACCGCCGGCACCAGTTTCTCGGTGGCGGGATCCTTGCGCCAGTTCGGCAGGCCGGTGGAATGGCGCAGCACGTCGCGCGCGGTCACCAGGTCCACCCACGGGTGGTCGGCCAGGTAGTCCATCCGCCGGTAGCGCACCAGCGGCGCATCGAGGTCGATCACGCCCCGGTCGGCCAGCTGCAGCACCAGGTAGGCGAACACCGGTTTGCTGAGCGAGGCGTCCTCGAACAGCGTGTCGTCGGCCACCGGCGTGCGTGTTTCCGCATTCATTACCCCAAGGCTGCGCGACCACACCACCTCGCCGCGCTCCACCACCGCCATGCCGATGGCGGGCACGCGCAGCGCATGCATCAGGCGGGGCAGGTCGGCGAGGAAGGCATCGGGCGGAATCCAGCCCGCGGCGTCATCGCAGGCGGCGGCACGTGCCACGTGGGGCCAGGTGGCTGCCGCCAGTGCTGACAGGGTGGTGGCCCTGAGCCATTGGCGGCGTGGCAACGAAGACGGCAGGGAGTGACTCACGCGGCTTGGCTCCGGGAGAACGGGTGGCATGCAGGTTGACGAACGAAAGCGCCGGAACCCTGCCCGCGCGAGCTGGAACAGCGCGCGCGGTGTCCGGTTCCGGCGAAGGTGCGCGAATTGTGAAGGGTTACTCGCTGACGGCAACGAAGCGAGTCAGTGCCTGGAGGTCGTGCCGTTGCGCGGACTGTCGCGCGGTACCCGGGGATCGCATGACAGGCGGCGCGAACGTGGATACGGCTGTTGGATGGACTCCGTGAAGGGTGCCGTTCGGTGGCCGAGTCGCTTGAGAAGTGGAAGAGGAATGAACTGATGAAAAGTGTCCACCTTGCGTTGGCATTCGCTGCCGCCGTGTGCATGGCCGTACTGGCGCCCAAGGCGCACGCCCAGGCCGGCATCGGCGTGGAGCAGGCGACCACGTTCACCGGGACGATCGGCTCCAACAAGGGCGACATCGGCAGCGGACCTTTGCGCTGTCCGGCGGGCACGGTGCTGCGCGGGGGGTACCACCGCGACAAGGCCATGACCAATGAGTTCGCTAGCTCGGCCAAGGGCATGACCGTCCGGGTCGGTCTGTACTGCGGAGGCATCACCACCGATGGCAGCACGGTCACGGTGCAGGACCGCTACCCCAATGGATTCCCGGATGTCCGGTCGTCCGTTTACCCGTTTCCTGGCACGGAACAAGACGGGTATTGCCCGGCAGGCCAGATTGCGCAGCGCATGTCCGGCTACGACCGCGACTGGAGCAACCAGTTCCCGTGGTCGTCCTCCCTCCGCCTGATCTGTCGCCCCCTTGTCCTCAATGCCAACTCATGGGTGCAGGTCAATACCGCCGCTGCGGAGACGCCAGTGCAGATTGGCGTCAACGAGACGGTACCCGAATATACCGCGCCACACGTGCTGCGCGGACCCTTCTGTCCCAACACGGCGGACAGCGTGACGTCGGGCCTGTACCTGCAGGCAGGTGGTGTGGGCTGGGACGGCATCAACGTGTTCTGCGGCACCTTCCTGCAGGCGCGGCATTCGGCGGTCATGACCTTCACCGACTTCGCGTGGTCGCGGGCGCTGGGGGGCGCGGGTTGGCTGGTCAACCTGACCCGGGGCACGCTTGGGACCGGCTTGGACAACGGGGCAGGCATGTCGGGCGCGGACCGCACACCGCATGCGTCTGCGGCAGCAAACACCAATGTCTTCCAGAACGGGCGCGAGATCTACGTGTTGCCTGGCAGCAACTACCGGGCAGAGGTGAGCCGGGCGCCCACGGGTGTGGCGGCCAACAGCTACGTCACGTCGGGCACCTGTCTGACCGGCATTGCATTGAGCAACCAGCAGGACGCTTCGTGCACGCTCAACGTCAACGGCCTGCCGGACATCGGCGTGAGCGTGGTCACCACCCCCCTCGACTACAGCTATCCGGGTCAGGCACTGAATTTCACCGTCACCGGTACCAACTACGGCCCGGGTGCGGTGGCAGGGACAGATGGGTTCACCCTGGCCACGACGCTGCCGGCGGGTTTCACCGCCACCGCAGTGCCGGGCTGCACCGTCGCCGGCCAGGTCGTGACCTGCGCCATCACCACGGCGGTGGCCGCAGCCGCCACGCCGGGTGCAAGCGGTGGCAGTGTGTCGTTCACGTTCCCCGTGACGGTGAATGCATCGACCGCCGCAGGCACCTATAGCGCCACCCTGCGGCTGGGCCGCAGCGTGCCCGACAACGATGCCGACCCGGCCAACGACGACTTCAACACCGCGAACGACGTGGCCACCGGTAGCCTGGTCCTGGCGCAGTCCAGCCGCATCAGCCTGCGCAAGGCGCTGCCCAGCGGACGTCTTGCCAGCGATCACCAGTTCACGTTGAACATCACCGCCGGCGCGACCACGGTCACCGCCACCACGACCGGCAGCACGACCACCCCCACCGAAGTCGCCACGTTGGCTGCGGCCATACCGGGGACGGCCTACACCTTGTCCGAAGCCATCACGGCTGGAAGCCTGGCCAACTACACCAGCACCTACAGTTGCACCAATACACGCGCCAACGGGCAAACCCCCAGCGGCAGCGGCACGAGTTTCAGCGTGACGCCGGTGGCGGGCGACAACCTGACCTGCACCTTCACCAATGTCGCCCCGTCGCCGCCGCCGTTCACCTGCGATGCCACGCTCTACCTCAGCCAGGCGGACCGGCTCTACACCATCAACCGCACCAGCAATCCGTTTGCCTACCCGGCGCTGGGACCCGTCGGCACCCCGTTCAATGCCATGGGGTACAACCCGCGCGACAACTATCTCTATGCCTTGAGGAACGGCGGTGCCAATGCCGCAAGCGCCGAGCTCTACCGCATCGGCGGCGATGGCGTGCAGATTCTGCTGGGTGCGGTGGCCGGATTGCCGACCACCGGTGCCTACTTCAGTGGTGCGTTCACTGCCGCAAACGACAACGCGCTGTACGTCATGGACGGCGCCAACGACACCCGGTGGTACCGGATCGATGTCGCCACGCGCGTGGCCACGGCGCTCACGCTGAGCCGGGCGCTCTACGTGGCCGACTTCGACTACGCCAATGGCGTGTTCTATGGCGTAGAGACGAATACCGGACAACTGGTGTCGATCAACCCCGGCGATGGAACCGTGACCAATCTCGGTACCCCGGGACCCAGCGGGGCGATCGGAGCATTCTGGGCCGACAGCGGCGGCCTCTACGGCGCACTCAACGGAGGTGGCTTCTATCGCTACGATCCCGTCAGTGGCGAACGGACCCTGATTTCCAATTCCCCGACCACGAATTCCAACGACGGTGCCCGCTGCCCGCTGGGAACGCCCCAGGCCTTCAATGCCGATCTGGCGATCACCAAGACCGACAACAGCCCCACCTACACGCGTGGAGCGAACGTGGTCTACACCATCGTGGCGAGCAACAACGGTACTTTCGGCGCACAGAACGCACGAGTGCAGGACGCGCTGCCAAGCGGCATCACCACGGCCTCATGGACCTGCGTCGCGGCAGGCGGTGCGGTCTGCCGCAGTGCGAGCGGTACCGGTGCGATCGATGCCCGCGTCGACCTGCCGGTCGGCGGCACGGCCACCTTCGCACTGACGATGGCCGTACCCGCAAGCTTCACCGGAGACCTGGTCAACACGGCGACGGTGACGGCAGGCGCGGGTACGGTCGACCCCTTGCCGGACAACAATTCCGCCACGGACACCGACGTGGCTTCCACCGCGTTGACGTTGCGCAAGGCCCTGCCTGACGGCCGCAGGGACGAGACAGATCAGTTCACGCTGACCATTGCCGGCACGGGTGCGCCGACGCCGCAGACGACGAGCGGCAGCGGAACGACGGCAAGCGGCACGGTGACGCATGCAGCCGCAACCGCGGGCTCGACCTACACGCTGTCGGAGACCGGTGCAGCCGGCGCCATTCTGGCCAACTACACCAGCACCTACAGTTGCACCAATACGCTCCCCAATGGGCAGGCACCCGGCGGCACCGGCACGAGCTTCAACGTGACGCCGGTGACCGGCGACGCTCTGACCTGCACCTTCACCAACGTACCCCGGCGCGCGGATGTCTCCATCCAGAAGACGGCGACGCCGAATCCGGTCGTCAGTGATGGGCTGGTGGAGTTCACCCTGGTGGTGACCAACCATGGCCCTGCGGCGGCCGACGGTGCGACGGTGAGCGATCCCGCCGCGGCAGGGCTCGACTGCATCGCCGCGGGCCTGCCAGCCCCGACCTGTTCGGCGACCGGCGGCGCCGGTTGCCCGGCATCGTTGACGCCCACCGGGCTGCAGTCCGGCGTCGCCATCCCGGCGCTGCCCAATGGGGGCGCCGTCACCATCGGACTCACCTGCCGGGTCACGGCCAGCGGCATGCCATGAGCGATGCCTGCCGCTATCGCATGCCGCGCCGTCAGCCGGGATGGCAAGCCCGACGCTGCGGCGATCACGCGTAGTACGCGGCGGGATGGCATTGCGGCCAGGTCGACCTGGCGTCCCGCGCATGCCTGCGGGTATCGCAACACGCCGCTGTATCCGCCAGCGGATGTCCGGCTTCCGGTCCGCATCGCGACACTACCTGGTTGTCCCAGTCGTTTCCGGGGCGAAGGCATCGTCGAAACGCGATGCGCAATCCAATTCGGGGAGTGTGATGAGAAAGGCGGGTGGATCCATCTTGGACGGGGAGCGGAGTACTTCGCTGGGTCACTGGGCTAACCGGCGCATGCTTCCGGGTTCGCTGGCCCTGCCGACGATGGCGACAGGTTCCAGGGGCAGGAAGGGAATGGATGACTGCGGCACGCACGCGGAAGCGAGCGGGCCGGAGCGCCCCCGGGCGTCAGGACTCGCGCTCGCCGGTTACGTCATGCTGCTGCTCTGCGGCCTGCTGTGGTGCGCACATGCGCAGGCGCAGACGGCCACCTATTCCCACGGCAACAGTGCAACCGCCACGGGCGCCGGCACTGGCGGCACGCCGTCACTCAGCTTCAATGTCCAGGCCGGTCAGAACCGCGTGGTCTTCATCAATGCCGTCTTCGAGCGCGAGCATTGCAGCAACAGCCTCGATCTGGGCGACGAGAAGAACTGTACCAAGCAGGCCAACTGGGCGTCGCCGAGCATGGTGAGCACGAATGGCGCCGATGCGCAGATTACCTTCAACATCAGTGGCCCCGGGGGTTCCCTGTCGTTGCGCAACCCATTGGACACGAGCGAGGGCGATCTCTACTTCGCTTACGCCCATCGTTCGTCGGGCAGTCTTCCCGCGACCATTCCCCTGACGGTGTTCTCGCAGGAAGTCTATCCAATCGTGCTGTACGAGCGTCAGTTGCGGACTCTGCTCGGAGGCGCCACGTCCGGTACCTTGACCATCACCTTGCCGGTCTCTGCCTCGGGCTTCAATGCACCCCGGCGCACGGGAGACGAGGCGCTCCTGTCTGCGTTGCAGTTCAACCATGTCCTCCAGCGCATGGATGGAAACCGCGCCAATGGCGTCGTGCGCTCGGCGGTGGTGTTCGCCAATTGCGGCGCATCATCGGGGAACAACTATGTGGGTGGGCGGGCAGTCCAGAACTGGGTCTGTCCTTCCGGAGGGGCGCTCACGCCCTACGACGCCGGGCAAGCACCGGGCACCGGCGATGGCGTCCTGCAGTTCGGCTTGAACGGCTACTCCCGCAGCGGCGGTCCGCACGGTTTCCAGACCGTATCCGGCTTCACCGAGGTGCACAGTCCTGAGGTGATCAACACCAACGTCGGCACTTGGCTGGGGGGCACCGAAGCGGACGGGTTCAGCACCACCTACCAATGGGCGAACAGCGGCCTGGGCACGGCGGGCGCACCCGCGCTGACCGCTCGCGCGCCATCCGATACCACGGGTGGCTTGCGGACCATTTACACCATCCGCCGACCGCGTGTGGATCTTTCCATCACCAAGACCGATGGCATCACCACGATGCTGTCGGGCGCAAGCACCACCTACACGGTGGAAGTGACCAACCAGGACACTTCCTCCGCCATGGCGTATGCCGACGGCGCGGTCGTGAGGGATCCGGCGGCCACGGGACTGACCAAGACGGCGGTCAGCTGTACGGCAGCCGGTGGCGCGGTCTGTCCCGCGGGGCTGACGGTTGCGGCACTGGAGAGTGGCGTGACCATCGCCACGTTCCCGCCGGGGGGCACGCTGACCTTCAGCGTCACCGCCACGGCAGACGCCGGGACGACGGGCAGCGTGACCAACACGGCCACCGTTGCGCCGCCGACGGGTTACACCGACGTCAATTCGAGCGACAACACCGACAGTGACACCAATACGTTGCTCATCCCGCTGACACTGAGCAAGACCTGGGCCAATGCTGCGGTCAACGACAGGGTGACGATCTCCCTGACCGGCTCACCGGCACCCAGCGGCGGTGCCGCCCTCGTTGCCGTGGCGAACACCGCGAACGAAACGGATACCGGTACGACACCTTACGGCGTGGTGGCGGGACGGACCTATACCATTACCGAAGCCTTCAACGTCGGCGCGGCGGCGGGCTACATCAAGACGTTGACCTGCACCGGCAACACGGGCACAGGCAACGCGCTGACCTACACCGCCAACGCGCTCAGTGGCACGATCAGGGTGGGCAGCACGGCCACGGCCATCACCTGCACCTTCAGCAACACCCGCCTGCCGCAACTGACCCTGGTCAAGACAGTCACCAACGACAACGGCGGCACGCAGTTGCCGGCGGCGTGGACGCTGTCGGCCGCCGGCCCGACCAACATCAGCGGAACGACGGGTTCAGCGGCCGTGACCAATGCAACGGTCAACCCCGGTACGTACGCGCTGTCGGAAAGCGCAACGCCCACCGGCTATGCCGCCAGCACCTACAGTTGCGTGAAGAACGGTGGTGCGGCGGTGTCGGGCAACAGCATCACGCTGGCCGCGGGCGATATCGCGACCTGCACGATCAACAACAACGACCGCCCGGCCACGCTGACCCTGGTCAAGACCGTGACCAACGACAACGGCGGCACGCAACTGCCGACGGCGTGGACGCTGTCGGCCGCGGGGCCGAGCAACATCAGCGGCACGACCGGCACGACGGCGGTGACCAACGCGACGGTCAACCCCGGCACGTACGCGCTGTCGGAAAGCGCAACGCCCACCGGCTATACCGCCAGCACCTACAGCTGCGTCAAGAACGGCGGTGCGGCGGTGTCGGGCAACAGCATCGCGCTGGCCGCGGGCGATACCGCGACCTGCACGATCAACAACAACGACAGCAATCAGACCGATGTGTCGATTACCAAGACGGCTTCCGCCGGCACGGTGGTCCGCGGCGATGAAGTCATCTTCACGCTGCTGGTGCGCAACTTCGGTATTGCCGCCGCACACGACGTGGTCGTAAGCGATCCGGTGGTGGCGGGACTGGACTGCACCGCCGCCGGCTTGGCCGCGCCCACCTGTTCGGCGACCGGTGGTGCCAGCTGTCCAGCGTCGTTGACGGCCAGTGGCCTGCAGTCGGGTGTCGTCATTCCGGCGCTTCCCAATGGCGCCACCGTCAGCATCGGCCTGACCTGCCGTGCCACGGCCAGCGGCATGCCGTGACGTGGCGACGCAGGCGACATCCGCCGCACTACGCATTGGGCAGATCCTGTCGCTGCGCTTGACGCACCGCCGGTGCCGGGCGTAACGTTCGTCCCCGCCAAGGTTTCCATCGCTTCATCCCAATGAAGCGATGGAATTAAATGGGAAGCCGGTGCGGCCTGTTCCATGGGCCAATTCCGGCGCTGCCCCGCAGCGGTATTTGGAAACGAACCTCGCCAACAGCACTGGTCCACGCGGACCGGGAAGCGGCGGGAAGTAGGCCAGCGCACCCGCGCCCGTCCATGAGTCCGAAGACCTGCCCTGGCCGGAGGACACGACTGTCCTCCGATTGACCTGGAGCTTCCGAGGGGAGGTGGCCGGAGCCCGCATCCGTGCGCGCCTGCCCGGATGCGTCCTCCTGCGCCCGACTTCGGCACTCCGGCTCGCCCGCGGGGGCGAAGGTCGCTGGCGTGGCGGGTTCCGGTCCGGTGCGCGGTTCCTTCGTTCCTCATCCGCCACGCATGAGGACACGCACCATGACCACCGTTACCACCCTCGGCTTCCCGCGCATCGGCGCGAAGCGCGAACTGAAATCCGCCCTGGAAAGCTACTGGCGCGGCGACACCACCGCCGATCATCTGCAGCACACCGCACGCGACCTGCGCCATCGCCACTGGCAGCTGCAACGCGATGCCGGTGCCGATGTCGTGCCATGCAACGACTTCTCGCTGTACGACCACGTGCTGGACATCGCGTTCCTGTTCGATGCGATTCCTGATGCCTACCGCACGCTGGCGGATGCCGATCCGCTCGCAGGCTACTTCGCACTCGCGCGCGGCGTGCAGCGCGACGGTACCGACCTGCGTGCGCTGGAAATGACCAAGTGGTTCGACACCAACTACCACTACCTGGTGCCGGAGCTGCACGCGGACCAGGATTTTCGTCTGCGCGGCGACAAGCCGGTGGCGGAGTATCTGGAGGCACGTGCCGCCGGCCATGCCGCGCGGCCGGTGCTGCTGGGGCCGGTGAGTTTCCTGCTGCTGGCCAAGACGGTGGATGGCAGTGATCGCTTCGCGTTGCTCGACCGCCTGCTGCCGGTATACGCGGACCTGCTGGCGAAGTTGCACGACGCCGGCGCCGACTGGGTACAGATCGACGAGCCTTGTCTGGTACTCGATCTGGGCGAGGCGACCCGTGATGCATATCTGCGCGCGTACGCCGTGCTGGCGAAGGGCAAGCGGCCGTCGCTCCTGCTCGCCACGTACTTCGGCCGCCTCGGCGACAACCTGCCGCTGGCCTGCGCGCTGCCGGTGGACGGCCTGCACGTCGACCTGGTGCGTGGCAAGGAACAGCTGGACGAGGTGCTGAAGCAGCTGCCGAAAGGGCGCGTGCTGTCGGCGGGACTGGTCGACGGCCGCAACATCTGGCGTACCAACCTCGACAACGCCTTGATCCTGGCCAGGTACGCGCAGGGCCACGTGGCCGGCAACGCGCTGTGGCTGTCGGCGTCGTGCTCGCTGCTGCATGTGCCGGTCGACCTGGCGGGCGAGAAAGCGCTGCCGGTCGACCTGAAGTCGTGGCTCGCGTTCGCGCGCCAGAAGATCGAGGAGCTGCGCCTGCTCGCCGATGCGCTGCGGGATCCGCGCGCCGCCGATGCAGCCCTGGCGCTGGCGCGCGACCGCATCGAATCGCGCAGGCAGTCCGCACGCGTGCACCGTCCCGAGGTCGCGACGCGGCTCGCGTCGCCGGAGGCGGGCGATATCGATCGCGACTCGCCGTATCCGCAACGCCGCATCGCGCAGGCGTCGCTGCTCGGGTTGCCCGCGTATCCCACCACCACCATCGGTTCGTTCCCGCAGACCCATGAAGTGCGCGACGCGCGCGCGCGCCACAAGGGCGGCAAGTTGACCGATGCCGACTACGAGGCCTTCCTGCGCGAGGAAACCGAGCGCTGCGTGCGCCTGCAGGAAGCGATCGGCATCGACGTGCTGGTGCATGGCGAATTCGAGCGCAACGACATGGTCGAGTACTTCGGCGAGCAGCTCGACGGCTTCGCGTTCACCAAGAACGGCTGGGTGCAGAGCTACGGCTCGCGTTGCGTGAAGCCGCCGGTGATCTACGGCGACGTATCGCGTCCCACGCCGATGACGGTGCGCTGGTCGCAGTACGCGCAATCGCTGACCGACCGGCCGATGAAGGGCATGCTGACCGGGCCGGTGACGGTGCTGCAGTGGTCGTTCGTGCGCGACGACCAGGCGCGTGCGCAGACCTGCCGGCAGATCGCACTGGCGCTGCGCGACGAAGTGCTGGACCTGGAAGCGGCCGGCATCCGCGTCATCCAGATCGACGAGCCGGCCCTGCGCGAAGGCCTGCCGCTGCGTCGCGCCGGCTGGCGGGCCTATCTGGACTGGGCCGTGGAATGCTTCCGCATCACCGCTGCGGGCGTGGCCGACGACACCCAGGTGCATACGCACATGTGCTATTCCGAGTTCAACGACATCATCGATGCGGTGGCGGCGATGGACGCGGACGTGATCTCCATCGAGACCTCGCGCTCGCGCATGGAACTGCTGGACGCATTCGTGAAGTTCCGCTATCCCAACGAGATCGGACCGGGCGTGTACGACATCCATTCGCCGCGCATCCCGACCACCGGCGAAATGATCGACCTGCTGGAAAAGGCGCGTGCGGTGCTGGCGCCCGAGCAGATCTGGGTCAATCCCGATTGCGGCCTGAAGACGCGCGGTTGGCCGGAGGTGCGCGCGGCGCTGGAACGCATGGTGCAGGCGGCACGCGTGTTGCGCAGCGCCTCCGCGCAGGCGGCATGAGAAGCGGCAGGCCCCGGTCGGTGCCGGGGCCTGCAATGGACGGGTCGTCATTGGACTCGCGCAAGGTCGTAAGGCGGCATGCCTGTTAGGCTTCAATGCCCTCCGCGCACATGCATCCGCAATGTCTTCCCCGTTGCCCGCTTCCACTGCCCTGCTGGTGATCGACCTGCAGCCCGATTTCATGCCGGGTGGCACGCTGGCCTGCCATGACGGCGATGCCATCGTGCCGGGCATCGCCGCACTGCTTGCATCCCGCCGATACGGCACCGTCGTGGCGACGCAGGACTGGCATCCGCCGGGGCATGCCTCCTTTGCTTCGAGCCACGCAGGACGCGCGCCGTTCGACACGATCATGCTGCACGGCCAGCCGCAGGTGCTGTGGCCGGACCATTGCGTGCAGGGCACGCCGGGCGCGGCGCTGGCGACGGGCGTGGATTGGACGCCGGTCGACCTGATCCTGCGCAAGGGCACGCGTCCGCAGGTCGATTCGTACAGTGCCTTCCGGGAAAACCATGGCCCGGACGGCACGCGACCGAGCACCGGCCTGGCCGGCTGGCTGCGCGAGCGCGGCATCGAGGACGTCCACGTCTGCGGCCTGGCGCGCGACTACTGCGTGCTGTGGTCGGCGCAGGACGCGGCGGCGGCGGGCTTCCGCGTGCGGTTCCTGTGGGACCTGACGCGGCCGGTCACGCCATCGGGTGACGCGCCTACCCAGGTTGCGCTGGCATCAGGCGGAATCGCGATCGATCGTCACCTCGGGACGGAGCAGGCTACGGACTGAGCATGCGCGCCGTGGCTGCGCGCGCATCGTCAGGGCCACGCCAATGGTCTGGCGACGGCACCGCCGGCCTGCTCGATGTCCTGCCAGCGGCGCTCGGCCTGCTCACGGGAGGCGTTGCAGAACATCGCGCCAACCTGGGAGAGCTTGCGCAGGCGCTTGTGGGCGCTGGCGACACAGAACACCTCGCCGGGAAACACCTCGCCGTTCGGATAGCACGCGACCGGCTCGAAATCGATCCAGACCGGGTTGCTGGTTTTCACGCTGCCGAGCAGTGCGGTCAGCGTGGTCGCGAGGGTTGCCGTACCGGTCGGCGTGCCCGGGAATTCGCGCAACGGCGCATGCAGGACGAGCGGCGTCGGATGGGTGGTCGATACCTGCGCGCTGCAGTAGTAGTGATGATCGGTGCGTGCGGTGGGTGTCGTGGTGCCGGTATCCGGCGTGGCGACGTCGGCCGGCGGCAGCGTGATGGTGAGCGTGTGTGCCTGGCGGTCGCGCCAGATGCGCAGTGGCGCTTCGACGCCGGGCTGCAGCCGGCCGACCGCCGCCGGCAGGTCGGCAGGCGCCACGACGGTCTGGCCAGCGATGTCCAGCACCACATCCATCGGCTTGATGCCGGCCCGCATCGCCACGCTGCCGGGCACCACCTCGACGATCCAGGCGCCCTGTGTCGATGGCAGGCCAAGACCCTGTGCCAACTCCGGTGAAATCGCGTCGATGCGGACCCCGAGGCGACCCTTGGTCGCAGGCGGTGCCGCGATGGCTGCCGGCGTCGTGACGGTCGCTGCCGCGACGGGCCGTCCGGTCGGCCGCCACGCCACCTCGGTGTATTTCATGTTGAAGCCTTTGAAAAGACGCACCAGCTGCTGGTACGCGTGCTGCGCTTCGTTCGCCGTGTCGTAGGGCGTGCAGCTGCCTTGCACCGGCAACCCATGCGCCTCTACCACCGACTGGAACTCGGCGCTGTAAGCGGAGGCCTGCGCATGCATGGCCTGCAGCGCGTCCGTACCGGAGACCGGCATGGCGAACACGCCACTGGTCACCGTGCGGCTGCGGTCGCTGCGGTCCGGGATGTCGACCTGCGTGGCCTGGCAGAGGAAATGCCGCATCACCGGCGCCGTGTTCGCAAGGCGGGTGGCGGGCGCGTAGGCCGCTGGTGTCCAGGCAACCTCGCGCCACTCGCCGATCTTCACGAAGTACAGGCGCTTGTCCCAGATCGAGCGCTGCTCTTCGCGGAGCGCACGCGCTTCGTCCTGGCTGGCCGTCACCGAGCACATCTTGTTGCCCTGGCCACCCAGGGTGCCGACGTGCGCCAGGAACTCGCCCGCCAGGTCCATCCCGCGCCTGAAGCCGCCGGGATCGTCGGCACCGAATGTCACCGGCACGACGGGCGAGGCCCAGATGGTGGCCTGCGCGCGGCTGGTGTCGGTGACGCTGCAGAACGCGTAGCCCTGCTGCGTATCGGGCACCGCCTGCGCGTGGACGGCGCCCGGCACCAGACTACCGGCGACGAGCGCCAGCAACGCGAAACGATGCATGTTCAACCCCCGTGTTGGCGCGCCGCGTGAGCGCGGCGCCATCCCCGCAGCGACACTAGCGCGTCGCGAGCGCGTCCACCAGCGGGGAAAACCGGTCAGTCCTGCGCGATCGCAGGCGCCAGCGGCGGTGCCTGGGTCGGCCGGCCCAGTGGATCGAGTGCGATCATCACGAAGTGGCCGCGCGTGCACAGCTTGCGTTCGCCGGTCAGCAGGTTCTCGGTGATGACTTCCACGTCGACGTTCATCGAACTGCGCCCGACCTTGACCACGCGCGCCACCACTTCCACCAGGTCGCCCTTGTGGATGGGCTGGTTGAAGTCCACCTGTTCCGAGCGCGCAGTGACCACGGTCGTGCGCGCATAACGCGAGGCGGCGATGAAGGCCGACATGTCCATCCACGCCAGCGCCTGTCCACCGAACAGCGTGCCCAGGTGGTTGGTGTGGTCGGGGAAGACCATGTGCAGCAGGCGCGCCTCGATGGGGCGTGCTTCGGCGTTGGGAAGGTCAGTCATGGCGGTGCTCCGGTGTGCGTACTCCCGATGGGAGGATAGCGCGGGCATGTCATGGGCTGGTGTAGGAGCGACGTCAGTCGCGACCGCGATCCGACGGACAACCATGTCGTGCGGTCGCGACTGACGTCGCTCCTACAAAAGAGCCGGCCGTCCCAGGATCGCTTAGCACTCTTGGGCCTCGCATTGCGTGGACCGAGCGGCCGCAGGTAGGCTGCGGGCATGAAGACCACCCTCTCTTTCGCGCTGGTCGCGACGCTCGCCTCCGCCTGCCTGGTACCCGCCTTTGCGAAGGAACCCATCAAGCCGGAAGACATCTACGCGCTGTCGATGGTGACCAATCCGGTCGTTGCACCGGACGGCAAGCGCGTGCTGTTCACCCGCGCCGCGTTCGACCGCGCCCAGGATCGCCGCACCGGCGAGCTGTGGCTGGCGCAACTGGATGCGCAGGGCGCGATCACCGACCGGCGCCTGCTGGTGGCGCGCGACATCGGTCCGCGCGAGGCCGTGTTCTCGCCCGATGGCCGTCGCATCGCCTATGTCGCGACGTCCATCGACAAGCCGCAGATCTTCGTGATGGTGCTGGCCGAGGGCGTGGGTCAGCCCGTGACGACCGGCGAACTGGCGCCGGGCAACCTGCGCTGGTCGCCCGATGGATCGCACATCGCCTTCATCGGCCGGGAAGAGGCCAAGCCCGTCTCGATCCCGGGCATGCCGGAGAAACCGAAGGGCGCCGAGGCAGCGGCGGACGCCAAAGTCATCACCGACCTGTTCTGGCGTTTCGACGGTGCCGGCGAGAGCAAGCCCGGCGCGAATCACCTCTATGCAGTGGAGGTGGCGACGGCCGCCGTCACCCGCATGACCAAGGGCGACACCAACCAGATCGACAGGACCGGCATCGCCTGGATGCCGGACGGCAGGCACGTGGTCGGCAGCCATACCGTCGACCCGATCAACGGGCCGCTCGAAAGCGATCTCTATCTCTACGACGTCGCCGGCAAGGCGCCGAAGAAACGGCTGACGTCGCGTGCCGGCAGCGAGTACGGTCCGGAAGTCTCGCCCGACGGTCGCCGCCTCGCCTTCGTCGGCAACGAAGCGTCCACCGCGTTCTACGACATGCCGCGCTTGTGGACCACGACGCCCACGCCGGATGCGCCGATCAACGCCCTGGCCGCCGACCTCGATCGCCCGGTGGCGGGGATCGCGTGGCGCGAAGACAGCGCCGCCCTGCACACGCTGTACTACGACCGCGGCGTGCAGCGCATCGCGACCATCGATGCCGCCAGCGGTGCGCGCACCCCGGTCGTGGAGGTGGTGGGTGGTACGCGCCTCTATCTTCCGTCGTCGGGCGGACAGTTTTCGGCCGCGCAGGGTACGTTCGCCTACACGACCAGCTTCACCGACCGTCCCGCCGGCCTGGGCGTGAGCCGCGGCGATGGCGAGACCGGCGCGATCGATTTCAACCGCGCGTGGGCCGACGGCAGGACACCCGCACGCATCGAGGAAGTCACCGTGGCCAGCCGCGCCGACGGCCTGCCGGTGCAGGGCTGGATCGCGTTTCCGCCCGGCTTCCAGGCCGGCAAGCGCTATCCGCTGATCCTGGACATCCACGGCGGACCGAATACCGACTACGGGCCGTTCTTCTCGATCACCCACAGCCTGTACGCGGCGGCGGGCTATATCGTGGTGTTCGCGAACCCGCGCGGCTCGATCGGCTACGGCGACCGCTTCGCCAATGCGATCACCAACGCCTACCCGGGCCAGGACCACGACGACCTGATGTCGATCGTCGATGAAGTGGCCAAGCGGCCCTACGTCGACCGCAGGAACCTGTTCATCGGCGGCGGTTCCGGCGGCGGCGTGCTGACGCTGTGGGGCATCGGCAAGGAACCCGACAAGTTCCGCGCGGCCGTGGCCCTGCGGCCGGTGGTGGACTGGACCGACCAGGTCACCACCGCCGACTTGCCGTCCTTCTTCATGAAGCACTGGATGGGTGCCACGCCGTGGGACAAGCCGGAGCTCTACTTCGCGCGTTCGCCTTACAGCCTGGCGGGCCAGGTGAAGACGCCCACGATGCTGATCACCGGCGAACAGGATTTCCGTACGCCGATCAGCCAGACCGAGCAGATGTTCGGCGCGTTGAAGCTGCGCGGTGTCGAGGTCGAGATGGTGCGCCTGCCCGGCGCCGGCCACGGCATGGGCCGGCCCAGCCAGTGGCTGCAATCGGTGCTGGCGCCGATCGACTTCTTCAACCGGCACAAGGCGAAGTAGGCGCCAGTTCGTGCGGCTGTTGTAGGAGCGACGTCAGTCGCGACCGCCCGAATGAAAGGCCCGGAGATCTGAGGGATCTCCGGGCCATGAAGTGCTTGTCGGATACGTACCCATGGCAATGCAGCGCCATGGGGTTTCATTGCTGCGGTCGCGACTGACGTCGCTCCTACAACAAGCAACAGGAGGCGCCTCAGAACGCGTGGTCGAAGCCGACCTCGCCCTGCACGCCCAGCTGGTAGGCGGACACGCGGCGTTCGAAGAAGTTGGTCAGCTCCTGCACGTCCTGCAGTTCCATGAAGGGCAGCGGGTTGCGCACGTCGTAGCGCTTCGGCATGCCGAGCTTGGCGAAATGCTGGTCGGCGCAGTGCTGCAGGTACTGGCGCATGTCGCGCGTCGAGATGCCGGCGACGCCACCCGACAGCACATCCTCGGCGAACTGCACTTCGCACTCGATCGCCTCTTCCAGCATGTCGTAGACCTGCTGCTGCATGCGGTCGTCGAACAGCTCCGGCTCTTCCTCGCGCACGGTACGCACGCATTCGAACGCGAACTCCATGTGGCAGCTCTCGTCGCGGAACACCCAGTTGGTGCCGCTCGCCAGGCCGGGCAGCAGGCCGCGCGAACGGAAGTAGTACACGTAGGCGAAGGCGGCGAAGAAGAACAGGCCCTCGATGCAGGCGGCGAAGCAGATCTGGTTGAGCAGGAACTGCCGGCGCTGGTCGCGCGTCTCGATCCGCTTCATGTCCTGGATGCTGTCGATCCACTTGAAGCAGAAGTCCGCCTTCTTCTTGATCGCCGGGATGTTCTCGACCGCCGCGAACGCCTTGAAGCGCTCGGACGGGTCGGGCAGGTAGTTGTCCAGCAGGGTCAGGTAGAACTGCACGTGCAGCGCTTCCTCGTACAACTGCCTCGACAGGTACATGCGCGCTTCCGGCGCGTTGAGGTGCTGGTACAGGTTCAGCACCAGGTTGTTCGACACGATGGAATCGCCGGTGGCGAAGAAGGCGACCAGCCGGTGGATCAGGTGGCGGTCGGCCGGCGTCATCTTCGCATGCAGGTCGGTGATGTCGATCTGGAAGTTGATCTCTTCCACCGTCCATGTGTTCTTGATGGCGTCGCGGTACATGTCATAGAACTGCGGGTAGCGCATCGGGCGCAGCGTCAGTTCGAAGCCGGGATCGAGCAGCATCTGTTTGGGGTGTGCGGACATGGTGCGGTGTTCCTGTTCTGCTCCTTCCCCCGCATGCGGGGGAAGGCTGGGATGGGGGCGAGCGAAGCGGGTATGCGTCGGTTCGCGTGGAGGGTGGGGAAGGGCGCGTCGGTTCGCCTCCTGCGGCTTCGGTCTGCCCCCACCCCAACCCTCCCCCGCATGCGGGGGAGGGGGCCGTGCACGTGAGGCTGGCGCATCCATGCGCCGGGAACATCCGTGTTCCTGTTCCAAGGTCCGTCGGCAAAAGCCGACGCAGGGGGTCGGCTTACTGGCAGGCCTCGCAGGCTTCCGGGTTTTCCAGCGAACACGCGATGGCTTCGGTCGGCGTGTACTCGCGCCTGGGTTCGGTGGCCGCGACGGTGCTGACCGTGGTCTTGGCGATCTTCGTCGCCGGGCGCGAACGCAGGTAGTACGTGGTCTTGATGCCCTGCTTCCACGCGTACATGTACATGGACGACATCGCGCCGATGTTCGGGCTTTCCATGAACAGGTTGAGCGAGGCCGACTGGTCGATGAAGGCGCCACGGCCGGCGGCCATGTCGATCAGCGAGCGCATCGGGATTTCCCACGCCGTGCGGTAGATCTGCTGCAGCGTGTCCGGCACCTGCGCCAGGCCCTGCACCGAGCCTTCGGACAGCTTGATCGCGTCGCGCGTTTCCGGCGTCCACAGACCCAGCTTCTTCAGTTCGTCGACCAGGTAGCGGTTGACCTGCAGGAAGTCGCCCGACAGCGTTTCGCGCTTGAACAGGTTCGACACCTGCGGCTCCACGCATTCGTAGCAGCCGGCAATCGAGGCGATGGTCGCGGTCGGCGCGATCGCGATCAGCAGCGAGTTGCGCAGGCCGTGCTCCTTGATGCGCTCGCGCAGCGCGTCCCAGCGCTCCACGTTCTCGGGCGTAACGTTCCAGGCGTCGAACTGCAGTTCGCCGTTCGCAGCGCGGGTGTCGGCGAAGGACGGATGGCGACCGCGTTCCTGCGCCAGTTCCACCGAGGTTTCCAGTGCGTGGAAGTAGATGGTCTCGGCGATCTTCGCCGACAGCGCGCGCGCCTCGTCGCTGTCGAACGGCAGGCGCAGCTTGAAGAACACATCCTGCAGGCCCATGCAGCCCAGGCCGACCGGACGCCAGCGCAGGTTGCCGCGGCGCGCGGTCTCGATGGGATAGAAGTTCAGGTCGATCACGCGGTCCAGCTGGCGCACGGCCAGGCGCACGGTTTCGGCCAGCTTGTCGTAGTCGAACCAGGTGCGGCCGGTGTCGGGATCGCGGTCGAAGTGCTTGGCCAGGTTGATCGAACCCAGGTTGCACACGGCGGTTTCTTCCGCCGACGTGACCTCGAGGATCTCGGTGCACAGGTTGGACAGGTGGATCACGTTGCCGGCGCGCAGCGTCTGGTTGCTGGCCGCGTTGCACTTGTCCTTGAACGTCATCCAGCCGTTGCCGGTCTCGGCCAGCGTGCGCATCATCCGGCCGTACAGCTTGCGGGCCGGGATGGTCTTCATCGCCTTGCCCTGGGTTTCGGCCTGCGTATACGCCAGCTCGAACGCCGCGCCATACAGGTCGGTCAGTTCCGGCACCACGCGCGGATCGAACAGCGACCATTCCTGGTCGGCTTCGACGCGCTTCATGAAGAGGTCCGGCACCCAGTTGGCCAGGTTGAGGTTGTGCGTGCGGCGCGCCTCGTCGCCGGTGTTGTCGCGCAGCTCCAGGAAGTCCTCGATGTCGGCATGCCAGGTTTCCAGGTACACGCAGGCCGCGCCCTTGCGCTTGCCGCCCTGGTTGACCGCCGCGACGGAGGAATCCAGCGTCTTCAGCCACGGCACGATGCCGTTGCTGTGGCCGTTGGTGGACTTGATCAGCGAGCCGCGCGAACGCACGCGCGTGTAGCTCACGCCGATGCCGCCACTGAACTTGCTGAGCTGCGCGATGTCGCCGTACTTCGCATAGATGGATTCCAGCGTGTCCTGCGGCGAATCGAGCAGGAAGCACGACGACAGCTGCTCGTGCGTGGTGCCGCTGTTGAACAGCGTTGGCGAACTTGGCAGGTAGTCCAGGTTGCCCATGCGGCGATACAGCGCCAGCGCTTCCGGCACGTCCTCGCTCAGCGCGCAGGCGATGCGCAGGAAGAACTGCTGCGGCGTCTCGATGACCTTGCGCGTGTGCGGGTGGCGCAGCAGGTAGCGGTCGTACAGCGTGCGCAGGCCGAAGTAGTCGAAGTGCAGGTCGAGCGAGGCGTCCAGCGCGTCGTTGAGCTTGCGCGCGTTGGTCTGCACGAAGTTCAGCAGGCGGTCGTTGATCAGGCCGACCTCGTGGCCGCGCGTCACCGACTGCGAGAACGCGTGGATCTCCTGGCCGGCGACTTCCTTGGTGATATAGCCGGCCAGCAGGCGTGCGGCCAGGCGGCTGTATTCGGGTTCCTCGCCGGTCAGCAGCGCGGCGGTGCGGATCGACAGTTCGTCCAGTTCGCGCGTGCTGGCGCCGTCGTACAGGCCCGAGATGGTGCGCGTGGCCACGCGCATCGGGTCGATGGCGTGCAGGCCTTCGCAGTTGCGCTGCACGGCGCGCACGATCTTGTTGAGGTCCACCGGCTCGCGGCCGCCGTTGCGCTTGGTCACGCTCATCGCGGTGGCGGTGGGCGGCGGGGTCAGCGAGAAGGCGTCCTTCTGGGACGGGGTGGTGCCGGCGTCGGCGACGGCGCTGTCGATCTGGGTCACGAGATTCCTCCATGCGTGGTGCACGCGGCGGCCCGTCCCTCGCGGGGGCGCGCATGGCCGGATGGAGAGTCACAGTGGGGAAGCGGCGTCGCAGGGAGCGAGACCACGCAGACGGACTGCGGGCGCCCTGCTTCGCCAGCCCTCTCCCCCCGGAGATTCCGCGGCCGGCACCGCGCGGTGTGCAACGCGCGGCTGTCGGCAGGTCTTCGGACTCATGGGCGCGGAAGGCAGGCCTTCCTCCTAGTCCGCCGCTTCCCGAGGCGTGGCCTCAGTGCTGTTGGCGGGGTCGTTCCCAATTACCGCTGCGGGGCAGTGCCGGAGTGGCGCGAGGCGTCACCGGCTTCCCTTTTCATCCGGAGGCTAGCCACCCCCGGAACCGACAGCCACAAGATAGTGGGGGTATCCGGAGGCGTCAACACCAAATGTAGTGTGGAACAGCGGGCGTCGGCAGGACGCGGGTTTCACGGTTTCCTCATCGAGTCCTTCTCCCCGCTAGGCGGGGAGAAGGTGCCCGAAGGGCGGATGAGGGGCGCGCGCGATGATGCTGCGCACGTCAGGCCCTTCGATACCGGGACCGTTGTTTCGAACCGACGCGTCCAGTGTCCGACTCCGTTCGCCCCTCACCCGCCTTCGGCACCCTCTCCCCGCTGGCGCAGGGCGAGGGGAGAGGCATCACGCCCGCAGCGCCGCGATCGAGGCGTCCTGCGCCCGTGCGTACAGCGCGAACGGGTCGTGGATCGTCGCGCCCAGCGCCGTCTCGAAGGCGTCCTTGTTGGCGTGTGCGTCGTAGGCACGCTGTTCGCCGCCGCCGAGGTTGGACTGGAAGATGCCTGCGGCGCTGACCGGCAGGAAGTCCTCGTAAACGATCGGATCGGCGACGGCGAAGCCGGCGTCGACCAGCGCATCCGGTGTCATTGCCGCGCGCTCGCTGGCGGGCAGGGCGGTGCCGCGGTCGGTCAGGCGGTAACGGAAATAGCCCAGCCCCTCGCGGCGCAGGGTGGCTTCGTCATCGGGAAAGGCTGCGAACGCCTCGGCCAGCCGCTGCGGATAGTCCGCCGAGGTGTTGCCGGCCCCGCCGGTCTGGCGCACCTGTGCCAGCAGGCGATCGTAGAGTTCGCGGCCGGCGGGCGTCAGCGCCAGGCCCCGCTGTTCGATCTCGCCGAAGCGCGCGCTGTGGCTGCCGGGCACCAGCGTGCCGGTGGCGTCGGGGAAGGCGACCTGTTCCTCCAGCGCCTTGAAGCTGGTCTGGCGCAGCAGGATCGGCACCGCGCGGCGCGGCGGGCCTTCGATCAACGCCTTGGCCTGGATGCCGCGTTCCAGCATCGCCGCCTGCGCGGCATCGATGTCCAGCGTGCGCGGCGTCAGGTGATTGATGTGCGGGCCGCGGAAGCTGACCACGTCGGCGACCAGCCGGTGCAGGCCAAGCAGCGCGCGGTAGGTGTCCAGCGGCACGGTGGCGTCGCCGTGCCAGCGGAAGGTCTCCAGCACCTCGGCGACGAAACGCTGCGCATCGGCCTCGTCCAGTCCGCCATCGCGTTCGGCCTGCGCCACCAGCGAACGTGCGCCGGCGGTGAAGATGTCGCGCCGGGCGAGGATTTTTTCCGCTTCCGCACGCAGCGCCTCGTCCGCGATCAGCTCCAGCCGCAGCAGCGAGGTGAAGATGCGAAACGGATTGGCGGCCAGCGCGTCCTCGGTCAGCGGACGGAACGCGGTCGCGTGCACCGGCACGCCTGCCACGGTCAGGTCGTAGTAGCCGACCGGGTGCATGCCCATCAGCGCGAACACGCGACCCAGCATCGCCAGTTCGGCCGGCGTGCCGACGCGGATGGCGCCGTGGCGTTCCAGGTCCAGGCGCTCGGTTTCCGCATTGCGCTGCAGGCGCGCGGTCAGCGCGGTATCCCGCTGCAGTGTCGCGTCGTTGATCTCGCCCACCAGCTCGATCAGGTCGCCGTACAGCGGCACCTCCGTGCGGTACATGTCGGACATGGCCTGGGCGAACAGGCTGCGGATGCGGTCGGGCGTAACGAAGGCGGTCATGGGACTCGGCTGGCGGGCGGCGTGGGGCCGCGAGGGGCGCGTATTGTCGCCGGGCGGACTGGTTCGCGGCCAGTGAGCGTCCGGGTGGCGTCAACCCCGCTGGCGACGGCGCGTTGCCTCTCCCGAGGTGACCCCCCATGACGCTGATCCCGTTGCTCCGCGCCGGCTTGCTGGCCTGTGCCCTGTTGACCGCGTTTCCACTGGCGGCGCAGACCTTCCGCGAACGCCTGCAGCAAGCACGCGAGACCTCGCGCCAGCCGGCGACGCGCACGCCTTCGCTGCCTGCCGGCGCACGCATGCTGCGCGACGTCGCCTATGGCGACGATCCGCGCCAGCGCTTCGACGTCTACCTGCCCGAGCGGCCGCACAACGCGCCGATCATCCTGTTCGTGCACGGCGGCGGCTGGGCCAACGGCAACAAGGACAATCCCGGCGTGGTCGAGAACAAGGCCGCGTACTGGCTGCCGAAGGGCTACATCCTCATCTCCACCAACTACCGCATGCGTCCCGACACCGCGCCGCTGGACCAGGCCCGCGATGTCGCACGCGCATTGGCGGCGGTGCAGAGGCGCGCCCCCGAGTGGCAGGGCGATGGGTCGCGCGTGCTGCTGATGGGCCACTCCGCCGGCGCGCATCTCGCCGCGCTGGTCGGTGCGTCATCCACGTTGTGGCGAGCAGCGGGCGCAACGAAGCCGCGCGGCGTGGTCTCGCTGGACAGTGGCGCGCTGGATGTGCCGCTGACGATGAAGAACCCGCCACTGCGACGCATCTACGATGCCGCCTTCGGCAGGAATCCCACCGACTGGATCGCCGCCTCGCCGTACCACCAGCTCACCCGCGACGCGGTGCCGATGCTGTTTGTCTGCTCGTCGCGGCGGCAGGATGCGTGCCCGCAAGGCCGCGCGATGGTGGAGAAGGGGAAGTCACTGGGCGTGGCGATGGAGGTGCAGCCCGAGGATCTCTCGCATGGAGAAGTGAATCGCGAGCTGGGGGTGCCGTCCGATTACACGAAGGCGGTGGATGCGTTCGTGCGGCGCCAGTTGCAATAGTCCCCGTCGTGGGAGCGACGTAAGTCGCGATGAAGCTTTACCGATAGACCATCGCGACTTACGTCGCTCCCACAACGGGTACCTCACATCGCGCCTTCCCCCTCACCCCAACCCTCTCCCCCGCAGCGGGGGAGAGGGGGCGAAGCCATCACCGCGTGATCCGCACCGGACCCAGCGCTTCCTGCAACCGCGCCCGCGCCGTCGCTTCATCGAACGGGGGCGTGGCGGGCGGGCCGTAGACCTCGGGTCGCGTACCGGCCACCAGCAGGTCGATGGCGATGCAGCGCTCGTCGCGCACGTGGTGACATGCGCCAACCGAGATGAGCCATCGTTTTGTTCAAGCCGCGCAGTGAGGTCACATCGGTGTGAATGAATTTCCAGGGCGCGCTACGAAGAGCGCCCATTCTTGTTGAGTGATGGATTTAGGCGCTGAACCAGGAATTCCTCGAGTGCAGGAGCTTCCCATGTTGCGTCGTCAGGCACCGCCACCGTCATTAGATAGCGCGGGCTTATGCTCCACTCGCCCTTGATGCGACATGTGCGCTCCGGTGTGTAGCCAAAGTAGGAGCTGAGGCGAGCACCCAAGAAGCTATTCATGGAGCTCTTGCCAACGTACAAAAGTGTCATGTCAGAACCGAAGATCGCATACACACCAGCATTAGAGGCGTTTGGCCACGACTCTGGCCATTTGTATGCAAGGTCTGTGGTACTTGGCTGCGTCCCCGGGAGGAGATCGTAGATGCCGGAAATGTTGTAGGCGGCTAGTCCATCCCTCCTGTGCTCGGAAATGTATCGTTGAACTTGATCCAGAAAATCGTGATTGTTCGCCATGTCCGGTGTTCTCCATAGTGTTGCCTATGACTCGATTCGTTCAACATTATGTAGCTCAACCAGTGTGCTCTCAAGGTCGTCCAGCTTGCGAGCGACCGCCGCGTGTGCGCATTGGACCAGCGCTGACCTGACCGGTTCTCTCGGATTGAAAACACCGGGGCCGTCGGACATCACGAGTAAGGTCAAAGCGCGCCGCTGGATCCATAGCTCCATTCCAATGAACAATGGCGGGCGCTTGGTAGCCGCGAATGCCAGTTCATACAGCCATCGCTTGCCATGCCCACCCGCTACGCTGATAACGACGCAGATGTAAGCCCAGAACAGGCGGACCGGCTCTTCCTGGGGCGTCCATGGCGACCAGTCGCCTTCAAGCCTGTAGTGATCGTTCTCGACGATGAAGTAGCGATTCACCACCTCCCCGAGAAATGAGTCTGCGGCAGCCTGATGTCCGGAAAGGTCGCAGGGGACAAAATTGAAGTCGCCGAGCATGTGCAGGAAGACGGCGTCGGGGACGGTTTCCGCCAGTGGCTCTACGAGCGCTTGCCATTTCTGGAGCGGAATCTGATGGCTGATGGCCTGATTGCGAGTCCAGTGGATATACCCATCAAACTCCCGCCCCAAGGCGATCAACATCTCGATATCGCTCGGATCGTGAAGCGCCGTGTAGCAAGAATGCCAGTCTGCCGCTTCCATCAGGCGGATGCTCCGCTCAGCGAAGAATGAGCCTGACGCCTGCCCATTGAAGTACATGTCTTCGATACAGAATCCACACACAGATCTGTTCCTGGCAATAAGAAATCACAGGGATCATGGAAGGAGAATCCCACTCGAACTGCTCGTGATCGTGCGTCGGGCTGCTCTGGCAAGGAGAGTGGGGCACGGTGTTCTCACGGGATGAGATCGTCAAGACCGTAGTGGCGGATCTCGCGGAAAATTCTTGCGCTTGGCAAACCTCGGCGTACGGATTCAACCGACCAGCAGCGGCAAGGCTTCCGCCGCCGTCGCCCGCCAGACATGGTCGACGTCCGCCGACAGCGCGGTGGGTTCCGGATTGATCTCCACCACCGTCGCGCCGTGGCGTCGTGCCAGCGCGGGCAGGCCGGCGGCGGGATACACCAGTCCCGACGTGCCGACCACCAGCATCAGCGTGCAGCGCGTGGCCGCGTCCACTGCCGCATTCCATGCGTCGTCGGGCAGCGCTTCGCCAAACCACACCACGCCCGGCCGGATGCGATCGCCGCAGGCGGCGCAGCGCATCGGTTCGATCCGTTGCGCGCCGTCCGCGTAGTCGTCGAGTGGACCGTCATGCGCGCGTCCGCAGGCGAAGCAGCGCAGGGCGAACAGGCTGCCGTGCACGTGCGCGTCGACGACACTGCCGGCGCGTTCGTGCAGGTCGTCGACGTTCTGGGTGACCAGCGACAGCGGTACGCGACGCGCGAGATCCGCCAGCGCCATGTGGCCGGCATTCGGCTGCGCGTCGCGGACGAGCTGCATCCGCCAGCGGTACCAGCCCCACACCAGCGCGGGATCTTCGCGCCACGCCTCTGTCGTTGCCAGCCGCATCGGATCGAAGCGCGACCACAGGCTGTCGTGCGTGCCGCGGAACGTGGGAATCCCGCTCTCGGCCGACATGCCGGCACCGGTCAGCACGCAGACGCGGCCGCCATTGGCGATCGTCCGCTGCAGTGCGTCGGCGATCGCAGCGGGCACGCGTTCCATGGCTCAGGCCTTGTGCGGCGTGGCCAGGTATTCGGCGCTCTGCATCTCGATCAGGCGCGAGGCCGTGCGTTCGAACGCGCCCTGCAGCCGGGTGCCGGTGTACAGCGTCGTGGGTGCGGTGGCGGCGGTACAGACCAGGTTGACGTGGCGGTCGTACAGCTCATCAATCAGGTTGACGAAGCGGCGCGCCGCGTCCTCGTTCATGCGGTCGAACGTCGGGATGTCGCCCAGCAGCACCGTGTTGAACTCGTGCGCGACCTCGATGTAGTCCGTGGTGCCGCGCGGGCCTTCGCACAGCGCGGCGAAATCGAACCAGGCGATGCTCTTGCCGCGGCCTCGCACCGGGATCTTGCGGCTGTCGATCTCGATGTTGCCGGCTTGCGCGTCTTCGCCGCCGGTCAGCTCGCGCCAGCGCGAGGCCAGCCAGGCATCGGAGTCGCGGTCCAGCGGCGTGCGATACACGGGCGACCGTGTCAGCGCGCGCAGGCGGTAGTCTTCCTGCCCGTCCGAGCGCAGCACCACGCAGTGCTGTTGCAACAGGTCGATCGCCGGCAGGAAGCCCGCGCGCTGCAGGCCGTCCTTGTACAGGTTCTCTGGCGCAGTGTTTGACGTGGTCACCAGGGTGATGCCCTCGACGAACATGCGCTCCAGCAACCGTGCCAGCAGCATCGCATCGCCGATGTCGGTGACGAAGAACTCGTCCAGCACCAGCACGCGCAGCTTGCCGCGGACCTCGCGCACGATCTTCGCCAGCGGGTCGCTCTCGCCGGCGTGTTCATGCAGCCGTTCGTGCACGCCGCGCATGAAGCGGTGGAAGTGCGTGCGGTACTTGCCGCCGCCCTCGCCGTGCGCCTTGTTCTGCGACACCGAATACGTCGGCAGCGGCAGGGTGTCGTAGAACAGGTCGACCAGGAAGGTCTTGCCGCGCCCGACCTCGCCCCAGTAGTACAGGCCCTGCACGGTCTCCGGCGCTTTGCCGAACAGGCGCCCGAACAGTCCGGGCGACGCCGGTTCCGCCAGCAGCGCGGTGTGGATGCGGTCCAGCTGCGCCAGCGCGGGATGCTGCGCCGGATCGTCCTGCCACTGGCGCTGCGCCGCGCCGCGCGCGTACACCTGCGACGGCGTGGTCGCCGCGTTGCGTGCGTCGTCCGCCATCACGCCGGCACGTAGCCTTTCATCGCGTGCTTGATGGCGCCGCGCAGGTCCATCAGCTTGCGGTGGAAGAAGTGGCTGGTCTCCGGCATGCGGATCAGTTCCGGCGGCTGCTTCAGGCTGTCGATCCAGTCGTACACCGCCTGCGGCTCGACGATCTCGTCCTGTTCGCCCTGGATCACCAGCCACGGGCAGGTCGGTGGCGCGATCGAAGCGAAGTCCCAGCGGCCGGCCGGCGGCGCGATCGAGAGCAGCGCATCCGGTTGCAGGTCCGCGCTGGCGCGCAGCGACACGTAGGCGCCGAAGCTGAAACCGGCCAGCCACAGCTGAGCGCCGGGCCGCTGTTCGCGCGCCCACTGCACCACCGCCCGCAGGTCGTCCACTTCGCCATCGCCATGGTCGAACAGGCCACCCGAAGCGCCGGTGCCCCGGAAGTTGAAGCGCACCGTCACCGCACCGAGTTCGCGCAGGCTGCGCGCGGCCATCACCACGACCTTGTTGTGCATCGTGCCGCCCTCGGTGGGCAGCGGATGGCAGACGATCGCGGTGATGGCCTTCACCGGCTCGCCGTCTTCCGGCCAGTCGACATGGGCTTCCAGCGCGCCGTCGGGACCGTCGAGGGTGATCGGGCCGGAGGCCATGGGAAAGGCGGGGTTCGTCATGCGGCCATGATAAGCCCTGGGGTGTGGATCGATGGTCATCCATGGAGACCGTCATTCCGGCGCAGGCCGGAACCTAGCGATTTTCCTCATCTAGCAGCGAAGTCGCTGGGCCCCGGCCTGCGCCGGGGTGACGAGTAAGGAATGGCGGTGTTGATTGCCTGCGACGAAGGTCCGGCAGCATGGTGCGCACCACTGTGCGATCCTGCGCTCCCCACGTCGTCTCCCGCTGCACCATGGCGTTCGATGCCTTCGCCCTGATCCTGGCCATGCTGGCGCTCGGCATGGCGTTCGCGCGCCTGCGCGCCTTCCCCGACAACGCGGGCGATGTCATCAATCGCGTCGTGCTGTACGTCTGCCTGCCGGCGGCGATGCTGACCTACGTGCCGCGCCTGCGCCTGGACACCTCGTTGCTGGGCGTGGTGGTCACGCCATGGCTGCTGACGCTGGCCACCGTCGCATTGGTGGCGCTGGCCACGCGCCTGCTGAAATTCCGCCGCGACGAGCACGCCGTGCTGCTGCTGTGCGTGGCGCTGTGCAACAGCAGCTTCATCGGCTATCCGATGGTGCGCGCATTGCTGGGCGAACACGCGTTGCCCTACGCCGTGGTCTACGACCAGTTCGGCACCTTCATCCTGCTGTCGACGTTCGGCCTGTACGTGCTGGCGCGCTACGGCGGCGACGCGCCGCCGACCGCACGCGAGATCGTCCTGCGCATCATGAAATTCCCGCCGGTCTGGGCGCTGCTGTTCGGCCTGACGCTGATGCCGGAACAGCCGCCGGCGTGGATCGCCTCCGCGCTGCAGAAACTGGCCGACGCCATGCTGCCGCTGGTGATGCTGGCGGTCGGCCTGACCCTGCAGTTGAAGTTGCCGCGCGACGAACTGAAGCCGCTCGCCGTCGGCCTGCTGCTGCGCCTGCTGGTGATGCCCGCGCTCGCGGTGCCGCTGTCGCTCGCGTTCGGCATGCGCGGCGAGATGCTGCAGGCCAACGTGCTGGAATCGGCCATGCCGACCATGATCACCGCCGCCGCGCTGGCGATCTCGCACCAGCTCGCCCCTCGCCTGGCCGCCGCGCTGGTCGGCTACGGCATCCTGCTGTCGCTGGCGACGCTGCCGATGTGGGCGTGGGTGGTGCAGCGGTTGGAGTGATAGGGCGTCACGCGATCAACCGCTTCGCGCGGCGTTGATGCGGCGTGTGTTCCTGCGGGCGCGCAGACCAGGTCTCTGCCATCGCCCGCACCGCCTGCACCAGTTGTTCTTCCGGTTTGGCGTAGGGAATCCGTAGCCAGGTATCCGCGCCGCCTTCCACGCTGAAGACCGGGCCGGGCGCCAGGTGGATGCCCTGGCGCTCCATGTCCGCCGCCAGTTGCGTGGCGCTGCCGTGCGGCATCCGCACCCACAGCGTCAGGCCGCCGTCGGGCAGGCGGAAGCGCCAGTCGGGCAGGTGTTCGCGCAGGGCCTGCGCCAGTGCATCGCGCCGTTGTCGCAGTTGTTCGCGACGCACTGCGAGGAAGGTGTCGGCGCCCAGCATTTCCGCCACCACCAGTTGGTCGAACAGCGAGCTGCCGAGGTCCATCTGCACGCGCGTGGCGATGATGCGGTCGGCGGCCTCGCGCGGCGCGCGGATCCAGCCCACGCGCAGGCCGCCCCAGCACAGTTTCGATGCGCTGCCGATCGTGTACGCACCGGACGAATGCGCCGCGAACGGCAAGGGCATCGGCGTCTCCGACAGGCAGGTGGACTGCAGGGTTTCGTCGATGATGGCGACCGTGCGCGTCGCATGCAGCGCCGCGGCGTAGCGGGCGCGCTGCGCATCCTGCATCAGGAAGCCGGTGGGATTCTGGAAATCGGGAATCAGGTAGGCCAGGCGCGGCGCGGTCTGCCTCAGGGTCGCTTCGATGGAGGCCAGGTCCCAGCCGTCGTCGCCGAGCGGATCGGCCATCGGCGCGCTGACCAGGCGCCCGCCGCCGAGGCGCAGCGCGTCGATCGCATTCGAGTACACCGGCGATTCGATCATCACGCGATCGCCGGGCCGCGACAGCGCCCGCGCGACGATGGCGATGGCCGACAGCGCGCCCGAGGTGATGACGATCTGTTCCGGCGCGGTAGGCAGGCCGCGTTGCGCGTAGCCCGCCGCGACGAGTCCGCGCAACGCCGGCAGGCCCGACGGCAGGTAGCCATCGCCGGCCAGGTACGCGGGCAGCGCGACCATCGCGCGGGCATACGCCGCCGCGACGCCCGGGGTGGCGCCACCGGCCGCGCAATTGAGGTCGATGACGCCGTCCATCGCCTGGGTCGTGTCGGCGGCATGCAGCGCGTGGTCGTGCGCGCGCCGCCGGTCCACGGGCACAGCGGCATACGTGCCGGCGCCCTGCCGTGCGGTGGCGAAGCCGGCCGCCACGAGGTCCGCGTACGCGCGGGTGACGGTGTTGCGCGACACGCCCAGTGCCCGGGTGACGGCGCGCTCGCTGGGCAGGCGTATGCCAAGTGGAATCCGGCCGTCGCCGATCAGTTCCTGCAAGGCCTCACGCAGGCCGCGATAGGCGGGCGCGCGCGGGAAGTCGCCGACCAGCGTGGCAAGACGATCCGGGGCCAATGAACGATCCATGGGGCCACTATCGCAGGATTGGCTCTGGAAGAAAGGGCCAATCCAAGGGATGGTGGACCCATGAAACCGCCCGCCGCGCCCGCCGTACTCGCCAACCTTGGTCCCCTTGCGCAACTGAAAGCCGGCCGCCTGCCGGAACGGCTGCTGCGCCTCCTCGTCGGCCTGTGGCTGTACGGCCTGGCCATCGCGCTGATGATCGAAGGCGCGGTCGGTGCGTCGCCATGGGACGTCTTCCATCTCGGCGTCTCGCATCATCTGCCGCTGTCGTTCGGCATGGTCATGGTGCTGACCGCGGTGGGCGTGCTGCTGGCGTGGATTCCGCTGCGGCAGATGCCGGGCGTGGGTACGGTCGCCAATACGCTGCTGCTCGGCCCGTTCGCCGACCTCAACCTCGCCCTGCTCGATACGCCGGAAGGCCTGCCACTGCGCTGCGCTTACCTGGTAGCCGGCGTGGTGCTGTGCGCGGTCGCCACCGCGATGTACATCGGTGCGCAGCTGGGTCCGGGTCCGCGCGATGGCCTGATGACGGGACTCGCGCGCCGCACCGGCTGGTCGATCCGCAGCATCCGCACGCTGATCGAAGTCACCGTGCTGATCATCGGTGTGCTGCTGGGCGGCGTTGCCGGTGTCGGTACGCTGCTGTTCGCGTTCGGCGTGGGTCCGCTGACGCAGTTCTTCCTGCGCTATCTGGTGGTGCGCCTGGATCCGCCCGCCGCTGCCGTCGGAGAAATGCCATGACGCCCGCGATCCTGCGCTACAGCGCGTTCACCACCGATCCGGCCGGCGGCAATCACGCCGGCGTGGTGCTGGATGCGCGTGGCCTGAGCGATGACGCCATGCAGCGCATCGCCGCCGACGTGGGCTATTCGGAAACGGCGTTCCTGTCGCCGCGTGCGGATGGCGATCTCGATGTGCGCTATTTCAGTCCACTGGCCGAAGTGAGCTTCTGCGGTCACGCGACCATCGCGGCGATGGTCGCGCAGGCGCGTGCGCAGGGTCCCGGCGATTTCGTGCTGCACACGCAGGCCGGACGCGTGCCGGTGACGGTCGATGCCGGCTTCGCCGCCACGCTGACCAGCGTGCCGCCGCATACCGCACCGCTCGACGCGGCGGATCTCGATGTGCTCCTCGCGGCGCTCGCCTGGCGCCGCGACGAACTCGATCCCGCTTTGCCGCCCGGACTCGCGTATGCCGGCGCGTGGCATCCCATCATCGCCGCCGCGTCGCGCGCGCGACTCGCCGACCTGCACTACGACTTCGACGCACTCGCTGCGCTGATGGCCGCACGCGGCTGGACCACGATCAATCTGGTCTGGCGCGAGGACGAGCACACGGTGCATGCGCGCAACCCGTTCCCGCCGGGTGGTGTGGTGGAAGATCCCGCGACTGGCGCTGCGGCCGCCGCGCTCGGTGCGTACCTCGCAGATCGCAACCAGTTGCCCGCGAGCCGTGCCCTCACTGTTCACCAGGGTCACGACATCGGGCGCCCGAGTCTGTTGGAGGTGGAAGTCCCCACCGATGTACGCGACGGCATCCGTGTCAACGGCACAGCGGTGGAGATCGCCGCGGACTGACCTGCTGTTGCATCGTGCTGGACGAACAAGCGGCACGCTGACCCGGGGTAGCGGAAGCGCGCCGCGTCCGTGCATGCCACAAGCCTCTTGTCTTGACGCGCCCTTGTCACGCGATGAATATCCGCGTTGTTATCCCTTGGATCGGGTCTGCAAGCGTTATGTTGCTGGGGAGACTGCGTGAAAATTTGCAAGATCTGTCTCAAGAGCTTCCAGAATCTTCGCTATAGCTCACGGCGCGTCTGTGTTTGCGGACGTTGCACGAACGATCTAAACAAGTACAAGCAGGTTGCTGAGTTCGCCTATGACGAAGCGCGCCAAATGCTTGAGCGCGGGGTTGTACGGAGAGCGCAACTAGATTTGTTATTGCCTAAACCCGCTTGGATTCATGACAAGGCAAGCCGCATTCTCAGCGATCCGACGCACGAGGTAGAGACTGCACTATCTAGTTGGATTAACCGGCTGGTTGCTGATACATCGAACCGCTCCAAGATTTTCAAGATGATCCGCGCGCATCGTCGAAAACTGCTACACCTTGATAGACCTCATCGATGGGGCTACCCCAGCAACTGGGCGGAAGTCGCAAAGACTATTAGGATCTTGGACAAGTTCACATGTGTCGGCTGCGGTGCCACAGGAGTTGAGCTGCATGTCCACCACATCGTTTACGCATCCAACTTCGGCACACACCAGCGGGCCAACCTTGTTACGCTCTGCCGCCCATGCCATGAGCGCGAACATCGCCGTGTTCTCGATTTCGGCGAAAACATGGCAAACACAGATCTACTGCCAGCAACATAACAACTCATTCGAGCCAAACCCGATTCACGGCACGGCATGACAGCCGTCAGGGGCGAGACGACGCTTCTCATACAATCTCAACAACGCAGTAAAACAAAAGGAAAGGGGATTCCACTATGTTCGGCAAACTGATGATCGGCATCGCGCTGGTCTGCGCTGCGCACCTCTGTAACGCCCAGACCGCCGATCCTGCACCTGAGCCGCAAAGCCAGAGTGGCGGAATCTGCCTGTTCACAGGGACGCCGCCCGCCGACTACACCTACACCACGCTCAGGAAACTGAAGTACGGGAAGGGCAGCTACGGCAGCGTCAACGACATTCTTCCGATGGTCATCGCCGATGCGAAGGCGGCAGGCGCCGATGCGGTCATCCACTACAACGGCTCGCAGCGGTTCGGCTTCTGGCCATGGCGGTTCGTGAGGCCGGTCGTCACCGGCACGGCCATCAAGTGGGAACCGTCGCGCGACATCGACTGCGCAGCCGCGGGTGGCCACTACAGCACGGGAACGCTGGCGGAGGCGCCGCCACCGCCCACCAAATGACCTGGAAGACGCGGCGTCCGTGTCGGGCGAAGCGTCCCGACACGGCGCGCAGGATGGGTTGATCCACTTGCGGGTCACACCATCCGGGAGGGCACCATGCACGACCGCGGCATGCTGAAGACGTGGAACGACGAACGGGGCTTCGGATTCATCGAGGTGTCGGGCACGGGCGAGGAGATTTTCGTGCATATCTCCGAGTTTCCAAGGGGCGTGCGCCCCCAGGTCGGTGAGTTCGTTTCTTTCACGACGGTCATCAAGAACGGCAAGCAGCGAGCGGTGGGTGTGGGCCTCCCCGGCCGACCGTCGCGCCAGTCCAGCCACGCGTCACGCGAAGCAGCGTCCGCCGGGTCCGTCTTCGTCTTCCTGGTACCGCTCGTCGTCGTGTCGGTGGTCGGGATTGCCGCCTATCAGGTCATCGGCGCTCTGTACTGGGAGATGAATCCAGCGGCGAAGGCACGCCGTGACCTGGCCACCGACGCCGCGACCGGGCGGGAGCCTGCTTTCCGATGCGACCAGCGCAAACACTGCTCGCAGATGCGATCGTGCGCCGAGGCCGTCTACTTCCTCGACCACTGCCCGGGCGTCATGATGGATGGGGACAACGATCGGAAGCCTTGCGAGGAGCAACTCTGCCTCTGAGGGAGCATGAAGGATGGATGGACTGGTCCGCATCAAGCCGATTGCCAGCCGCGCACTTCGACTGTTCGCGGTGCTTGTCGTTCTTTCGGCGTCTGCCTATGCGCTGGTCCGGTGGCATCACGCCCGCATGGCCCGGTCCTGTACCGCATTCGCACACGACGTGGACGATCCGTTGACCTGCGCTTCCCGTCTTTGGCTCTTCGGGACATCGTGGGAGGGACTCGTGGTTCGGTGGCTTCTCCTGCTCGCGTTCTGCATGTTCGTCTCATGGGGATGGTCTCTGGTCCTTCGCAAGCGACGATGAGCGCCATGGGACAACGCCGGCCACGCGGAATTCTTCATGCCGGCTTCGACGAGAAGCGCTTGGGGCGTGCCGTCAACCCGCGTCGGAGTGACGCATGAAATTCTCGGCGGAAGAACTGGAGATCCGCCGGCCCATCTGGATCGCGCTCAGCGAACTCTACCTCGATACCGAGCCGGACTGGGAGCGCGTCGCGGGATGTTGCTCGCGCTCGCCTTTCGCGATCACCGAGTTGCAACGCATCCTGTTCGACGAAGTGCATCCGGTGGTCCACCTCAATCTTTGGTCGACGGCGGGCGTCTGGGACGGGTTCGACCAGGACTGGCTCATCGCGTCGATCCTCGCGCGCAAGCGTCCACCGGTGTTCCGTCTTCCGTGGCCGGAGGAACGTCGCTACCCTTGGCGCGAACTGAAGCCGCATCTCGTGTCAGCCCGTCAGCGGAGTGCGCACGCACCCTGATGCCGGGCAGTGACGACACCCGATCCGACCGATGCACCCACCCACCCGGAGACGCGCATGGGCATCCTGACCTTCAGCCTCAACCTCACCCTCGATGGTTGCGTCGACCACCAGGAAGGCATCGCCGACGACGAGACGCATGCCTTCTTCACCCGGCTGATGGACGACCACGGCGCGATGCTGTGGGGCCGCGTCACCTACGACATGATGGAGGACTACTGGCCGGCGGTCGCCCGTCGCGACGTCGACGCGCCACCGGCGTTGCGCGAGTGGGCGGAGAAGCTGGAGACCAAGCCGAAGTACGTGGTGTCGTCGACGCGCACGGACTTTCCCTGGACCAACAGCCACCGCATCGCCGGCGACCTGCGCGCCGGTGTGCAGGCGCTCAAGGACGCGACCCCGGCCGGCGTGCTGCTCGGCAGCGGCTTGCTGGCGACCGAACTGGACCGGCTGGACCTGATCGACGAGTACCGCTTCCTCGTCCATCCGCGAATCGCCGGCCATGGTCCGACGCTGTATCAGGGTGGATTGCCGGGCACGCGCCGGCTCGACTTGGTCTCCGCATCGCCGCTGCGCTGTGGTGCGGTTGCCATGCACTATCGGCGTGCGCGGTGACGTCGGTGTTCTTGACCTGACACGTAGGATGGGTGGAGCCGCCTTCGGCTCCACCCATCCTACGACCGCGTGACGAATCGCTTCTTCAGTCGTGCCGCAGCGCCGCGATCGGATCCAGCTGCGCTGCCTGTCGTGCGGGATACACGCCAAAACCCAGGCCGACCACGGCGCAGAAGCCGGCCGACAGCAGGATCGGCAAGGGCGCCCAGGCGACCTGCCAGCCGGCGAACGTGGCGATCAGGTAGGCCAGCACGCCGCCGAACACCAGCCCCAGCACCGCACCGGCGATGCAGATGACCGTGGCCTCGCGCAGGAACTGCGCGATCACGTCGCGGCGACGCGCGCCGAGTGCGCGCAGCAGGCCGATCTCGCGGCGTCGCTCCAGCACGTTGGCCAGCATGATGTTCATGATGCCGATGCCGCCCACCAGCAGGCTGACGCCGGCGATCGCGCCCATCACCACCTGGAAGATGCGCTGCGTCTGCTGGTGTTGCTGGAACAGTTGCTGCGGCACGATCAGCTGGTAGTCCGCCATGCCGGCGTGGCGCTGGTCGAGCACCGCCGACAGCACGCCGGCGCCGGCGGCGAGCCGTTGCGGATCGTCCAGGCGCAGCAGGAAGCGGTCCACTTCGTCCTCCTGCGGCTGGAAGCGGAAGCGCGCGCGTACGCTGGCCAGCGGCGCGTAGATGCGGTTGCTTTCCGAACCGAGTTGCACGCCTTCGAAATCCTCCTGGCCCAGGTCGCGGTCGGCCAGCACGCCGATCACTTCCAGCCACACGTGGTTGACCTTGATCAGCCCGCCTACCGCGTCGCCCTTGGGGAACAGGTCCGCCGCCACCTGGTGCCCGAGCACCGCGACGGCGGCCAGCGCGGCTTCGTCGTCGGCGGTGAACGCGCGGCCGTCGGCGATCTTCAGCGACGACAGGTCGAACCACGCCGCGCTGACCCCGCTGGCCTGCGCATCGCTGCGGCCGCTGTCGCTGAACACCGTGTGCGTGCGCACCTGCTTCTCCGCGGCGTGGCGTTCGGCGCCGGGCACCACGCTGAGCGCGGCGTCGGCATCGGCGACGGTCAGGCCCAGGCTGCGCTCGCGCGTTTCCTTCAACGTGTCCTCGTCCTGCGATTTCGCCTCGGCGATCAGGTTGTGCAGGCCCAGGCCTTCGACCAGCCGCAGCGCTTCGCGCCGGCTGCCTTCGCCCACCGCCTGCATCGCCACGATGGCGCCCACGCCGAAGATCATGCCGAGCAGCGTCAGCAGCGTGCGCAGGCGGCGTCGCCAAAGTTCCTCCACCGCTTCGCGCCAGACGGTGGGCAGGCGGTTGAACAGGCCGGTCATGCGGTCTTCCCTTCGGCATCGTCGCCGTTGCCGTCGCCACCCTCGGCGTCGGTCTTGCCCTTGTCCCCGGCGTCATCGCCGGGCGCGGGCACCTCGACCTGCGACAAGCGCACCTGGTCGCCGGGCTTCAGTCCCGTCAGCACCTGCGAGCGGGCGGTGCCACGCACGCCCAGCGTCACTTCGCGCGCGACATAGTCGCGGCCCTGCTTCACCTGCACCCAGTGGCGCTCGTCGCGCTGTTCGATGGCAACGTTCGGTACCGCCATCGCGTCCTTCGCGTCGAGCAGCACCACCGAGGCGGCGAAACGCTGGCCGGGGATCAGGCGGTAGCGTTCGATCGCGTCGGCCGGGATCGGCGCGCGCATCGAGAGGAACTTCACCGGACTCTCGCGGTTGCGCACCTTGGCGGCGCTGGCCACCCACGAGAGCGTGCTGTCGATGCGCTGGTCGGGGCGGCCGAGCGGATGCAGCACCACCGCGTCGCCGGCCTGCACGCCCTGCGCTTCGATCTGCGGCAGGTCGATCTCCACTTCCATCGTCGAGGTGTCCGGCAGGCTGCCGAACTCGAAGCCCGCGCGCAGGTTGGCGCCGACCATGGGCTTGTCGCCCGACCAGTTGGCGGCCAGCAGCAGCACGCCGTCGTTGGGCGCGCGCAGCTCCAGCGCGTCCATGTCGTCCCTGTGCGTCTTCGCGTTCATGTCGAAGGTGGCGCGCTGCGCGTCCAGCACCGCCAGTTCGGCGCCACCGCGCACGTCGGACTGGTCGCGCTGCCACTGAAGCACGCCCTGCCGTACCTGCAGGTACTCCTTGTCCTCGATCGCGTCCAGTACCTGGTTGCGCGCCACGGTACTGAGGTCGGCATCGGCATAGCGCTGGGCGATGCCGAGTTGGACGGCGACCCGCGACAGGTCGACTTCCACGCGGCCCTGCGTCGATTCCAGCCCGCTTTCCTTCGCGGCGCGCGCCAGCGCGTTGCGCTGCAGGTCGATCATCGCCTGTGCCAGCTGCTGCTCGCCCTCGGGCGAAACGAAGCGGGCCAGCACATCGCCCTTCTTCACCAGCGACCCTTCCGGCACCATCCATTCCACCTGCCGCTGCGCCCAGTTCTTGCCGGGCACGTTCAGCGGCGTCGGTTTGGCCGAGCGCAGTTCGCCTTCGCCCAGCACACGGATCACCAGGGGTCCCTGCACCACCGTCTCGCTGGCCACTGGCGTCTCGTCGCGGCCGCAGGCGGCCAGCGACGCGGCCAGTACCAGCGCCATCATCGGTCGCATGACGCGGGTCATTTCGCACCTCCGGCGATATCAGGCACGGTCAGTTCCACGCGCACCGCCTGGCCAGGACGCAGCTTGGCCTTCGCATCGTCCAGGCGGATCTCCAGGTCGAGCACCGGCACCGGCTGCACCTGCGACTTGCTGCGCACGGCGCGGCCCACGCCGGCCACCTTGCCGTGGTAGGCGCTGCCGCCGCCGCCTTCCACCACGATGCGCGCGCGCACGCCTTCCTTCACCCGCTGCAGGTCGCGCTCCGGCAGCTGCGCGCGCACGGCCAGCGTGGCGGGGTCGGGGATTTCGGCGACGGTCTGGCCGCGCCATACCTGCGTACCGACGTCGAACTTCTCGCCGTTCCAGTTGCTCTTGTGCATGATCACGCCGTCGCGCGGCGCCGGCAGGTTGAGCGCGGCGATCGAGGTCTGCAGGCGATCGACATCGGCCTGTGCCTGCTCCAGTTCCGCATTCACCAGGCGCAGCTCCGCCCGGCGCTGTTCGGCGGCGGCGCGTTCGGCCTGCTGCGCCAGCACGGCGCGGCGCTCGGTGCGGCGGCGGTCCTCCACCAGCTTGTCGTACTCCAGCGCGGCGATCAGCTCGCGCGGCTGCTGCGTCTTGCGCGCGGCCTTGTCGCGTTCGGCTTCGGCTTCGGCGGTGGCCAGGCGCTGGCTGCGTTCGCGCTCGGCCACGTCGAGGGTGAGGTTTTCCAGCTCGCGCTTCTTTTCCTGCAGCAGGCTCTGCTTCTCGGCCAGCTGGCGCACCAGTTCGTTGGTGTCGAAGGCGACCACGATCTCGCCCTTCTTCACCGTGCTGCCGTCGGGCGCCAGCTGGGTGAGGTTGAACTGCCACAGGCGGTCGACCGCGGGCGGCACCAGTTGCGCGCTGCGCTGCGCGTAGACCTCGCCGTCGACGCGCAGCGTGGCCGCGTGCGCGACCGGCAGGCCGGCCAGCCAGGCCAGCGCGAGAACGGATACGCGCTGCCTCATGGCGCCTTCCCCTTGGCAGGCGACGATGCGTCGGCCGGCTTCGCGATCACGCGCACGCTCATGCCCGGCATCAGCGCCAGCGTGTGCGCGTCCAGCGTGATGTCGATGGTGAAGTAGCGGCCCTCGCCCCATTCCGGCCGGCGGTCGGGCGCGCCGGAGATGAAGGCGATGCGGCCGGCGACCTTCTTCCCGGGGACGGCATCGAATGCCAGTTCCACCGGCTGGCCGACGGCCAGGCCGCGGCGGTCCGGTTCCAGCGCCCATGCGCGCACGTCCATGCGCCCGCTGCTGACCACTTCACCGGCCTTGCTACCTGGCATGGTCGAAGCACCCTCGTCGATGCGTCCACCGATCCAGTTGTTGTTGAAGCCGTGTACGACCACGCCGTCGCGGTCGGCGACCACTTCCGAGGTGCGCACCAGCGCGGCGTGGTAGTCGCGCTGCACCACCAGCTTGTCGAGCTGCAGGCGGCCGTCTTCGATGCGCCGCTGCACGGCGGTGCGCGCGGCGTCCATGTCCTTGCGCTTCAGCGCGACTTCGCGGGTGGTGCGGTCCAGCTCGCCCTGGTGGCGGTCGTAGTCCAGGCCGGAGATCAGGTCGGGCGGGATGGTGGCATCGAGTTTCGCGGTGGCCAGTTCGGCTTCCGCATCCACCAGCGCCATCTCGGCGGTCACCGCCTTGACCTGCAGTTCGGCGATGTCCTTGGCGTCCTTGGCGCGGCCCTGTTCGATCTGCGCCTCCAGGTCGGGAATGCGGCTGGCCGACTGGCCGGGGTCGATGCGCAGCACCACTTCGCCCTTCTTCACCCGTTCGCCCTCCGGCACGTAATAGCGGATGACCACCGGTGCGCTGTTCGACTGTGGGGTGAGGATCTGCTGCGCGTCGATCGCCCGCACTTCGCCGGTCAGCACCACGGCGTGGGCGGGTGCAGCGGTCGCCAGCACCACGGCGATCAACAACGCCTTACTGGAGCGCATCGGATTCCACCTTGCCGTCGCGCAGCTTCACCTGGCGCGGGGCGCGCGCGGCGATGTCGTGGTCGTGCGTCACCAGCACCACGGTCTGGCCGCCAGCATGCACTTCGTCGATCAGCGCCAGCACGTCGGCCGCGCTCCTGGAGTCGAGGTTGCCGGTCGGTTCGTCGGCCAGCAGCAGTGCGGGCTGCAGCAGCAGCGCGCGGGCGATGGCGGCGCGCTGCATCTGCCCGCCGGACAGCTCGCTGGGACGGTGGTCGCGGCGTTCGGCCAGGCCGACGCGGTCGAGCAGGGACAACGCCCGTTCGTGCGTGCCCGGCGGCGGCTGGCGGTGGAAGCGCAGCGGCAGCATGACGTTCTCCAGCACGGTCAGTCGCGGCAGCAGGTGGAAGCTCTGGAACACGAAGCCGATGCGGCGGTTGCGCAGGTCGCTGCTGGCTTCGTCGTCGAAGGTGGCGACGTCGCGGCCTTCGAACAGATAGGTGCCGGTGCTGGGCCGGTCCAGGCAGCCGAGGATGTTCAGCAGGCTGGACTTGCCGGACCCCGACGCGCCGGTGATGGCGACGAATTCGCCCTGGCCGATATGCAGGTCCACCCCCGCCAGCGCCCGCACCGTCTGCCCGCTCATGGCGTAGTGCCGCTGCACGTCTTGCAACTCGATCATCGCGTTCCCTTCGTTCCTTCGCTTCATGTCGACCGCCCCGCGCCGCCGGGGTTCCCGTTGCAACCACGGAGAAGCGGGCGATCGCGTGTCCTGCCACGACGGTCGAGCATCCCAGATGCATGCGCGATGTTGCAACCGCGGCGGCGCATATTGCGCACGCGTCGCGTGATGCAGGCCCGTTCAAGGCGACGGGCCTCCGGCACGCGGTGCTACGCTTGGCCCGCGCTGCGGATCGATGCGCGGCCGTGCTGCGCGGATCGCGGCCCGTCGGGCGACACAGGAGATCACATGGCATCGAAACGCTACTGGTTCCGTGCGAAGGCTTATGGCTGGGGATGGGGCTTGCCGCTGGCATGGCAGGGATGGCTGGTCTATGGCGCTGCCGCCGCATCGCTGCTCGCGACCTTCCTGGTCTTTCCGCCGGACCGCCATCTCGTTCCTTTCATGGCCGGGACGTGGGCGACCCTGCTGCTGCTCATCGCGGTGTGCTGGGTGAAAGGCGAGCCGCCACGCTGGCGCTGGGGAAAGTAGGTCGCGCTGCGCGGCGCCGATGACGCGTGGGAAGATCGAGGGCATCGGGGCGATGCCGGGGAGCGTGTGCAATGGCGAAGGTGACGGGAATCGGCGGGGTGTTCTTCAAGAGCCGCCACGACAGCGCGGCGCTGGCGGCGTGGTACCACACGCACCTGGGATTGCCGTTGGAGGCATGGGGTGGCGCGGTGCTGCGCTGGTCCGATGACACCGCCGGCGACCAGGGGCTGACGGTGTGGACGGTGGCGGACAAGGACAGCCAGTGGTTCAGTCCCAGCGACAGCGCCTTCATGATCAACTACCGCGTCGATGACCTCGATGCGCTGCTCGACCAACTGCGCGCCGCCGACGTGCCGATCCTCCAAGGCCCCGAATCGCACGAGAACGGCAGGTTCGCCTGGATCATGGATCCGGAAGGCAACAAGGTGGAGCTGTGGGAACCGATGGCGTGGGATGAGAAGAACAAGAGTTGACGCGCTGACGATGCGCGCGTATCGACTGCGCGCCGTCATCGGCGTGGCCTGCGTATCCGTCCTCGTGTCGGCGGGTTGTATGACGAGCCGCCAACATGGGGTGAATCCGGCATGCGACGTCTCGTGGATCAAGGAGGACGGCCGGCTGTCCTCGCAGCGGGCATGCGAACTGAGGGCGCTCGCCCAGCGTTGCGCGCTGTCCGATCGGTGCCAGATCTCATGCGAGTCGAACGGGGGAATGTCCTCCGTTGGAGGTGGTTGCGCGCATGTCTGCCAGGGTGGAGGGGCGGGCCAGACGGACGAAGACATCAGGCGGAATGGCGGGCCGTACCACACGGACGCGTCGAGCGCCTGTTACAACCGCAGGCACTGAAGACGCCGTCGACCGTTCGCGACTGACGTCGCTACCACGACATCTCGCTTCACGCTTGCCGGAATTGCGCAGCTTTCGCGTGTATCCCTGGATAGACATTCCAGTGGGGTGGCGCGTGAGGGAAGCGAGCATGGGCGAGATGCGGCGCACGGCGGCGCAGACGGGGCGCCCCTACCGGAACATCGGCTTCTTCTTCCTGGTGCTGCTGGCACTGGTCATCGCCGGCTTCACGCCGCCGGTCCCGGATACGCCGTTCTTCGGTTACTTCAGTCGTGCGACGGCGTTGGTGGCCGTGCCGAGGGTGATCCATCTGCATGTCGTCGTGGCGCTGGCGTGGTTCGTGCTGCTGACAGTGCAGCCGTTCCTGATACGCGCCGAGCGTGCCGACCTGCATCGGTGGCTGGGCTGGAGTTCCCTTGCTCTCATCGCGTTGTTTGCAATCACCGCCGTGCCGGTGATGAAGCATGCGTTCGAGCATGGCCTCACGCAGATGTCGCGGAACGCGGCGCTGTCGATGCTGGCGCAGCCGGTCAACGGGTTGTTGCTGCTGCTCGTGGTCTACGCCTTGGCCGTGTGGCGTCGGCGCCACCTGCACCAGCATGTCGCCTATGTGGTGGCGGCCGCGCTGGCCACCGCCACGCCCGGGCTGGCGCGGCTGGGGCTGTACCTGGTGGGCGGCATGCAGGGCATCCTGCTGGTGATCGTCTTTCTCTACGCCACGCTGCTGGGCTTCATGCTGCTGGCGAAGTTCCGCTACCGCCAGCCGGTGGTGAAGGGCCCGTACCTGCCGATCATCGGCCTGTTCCTGCTGGCGCACACGATGGACATCGTGGGCAGCCGGAGCGCGACGTGGCGCGCGATTGCCGAGGGCATCGTGGCGGTGTGGTAATGCAGATGCGCCATCGGTCTGATGGCGTGCGGTCGCGACTTGCGTCGCTCCTGCAGGAAGCACGCCATCAATCGGCGGGAACCGTCCGCTCCCGCGCCCACTCGCGCAGCGACTGCACCTGTTCGGCCATCAGCACCGACAGCGGGCGGGTACTGCGGATCTCGTGCATCACCAGGTCGGTGTCGAGGGGTTTCTGTTCGGCATGCGCGGCATACATCGCGGAGACGATGGCCTGTTCCAGTTCCGCCCCGGAGAAGCCGTTCGCGGCGGCGGCGAGCGCCGGCAGGTTGAAGCCTTCCGGGTCGAGTGCACGCCGCGACAGGTGCACGCGCAGTACCTCGACGCGCGCGTCGGGCGAAGGCAGGTCGACGAAGAAGATCTCGTCGAAGCGGCCCTTGCGCAGCAGTTCCGGCGGCAGGTCCTGCACCTGGTTCGCCGTGGCGACCAGGAATACTTGTTGGGAGCCGGCCTGCCCACTGCCGGCGCTGGCCTTGCGCTCGGCCATCCAGGTCAGCAGGTAGCCGAGCACACGCCGCGAGACGCCGCCGTCCTCGTCGCCGCCACTGGCCAGGCCCTTCTCGATCTCGTCGATCCACAGCACGCACGGCGCCAGCTGCTCGGCCGAGGCGAGCGCGGCGCGCAGGTTCTTCTCGGTCTCGCCGTGGTACTTGTCGTACAGCGTGCCGAAATCCAGTCGCAGCAGCGGCACGCCGAAGCCGGCGGCAGTGGCCTTGGCCAGCATCGACTTGCCGCAACCCTGCACGCCGAGCAGCAGCACACCCTTGGGCAGGTCCAGGCCGGGGGGTGGGTTGCCCGAGACGAACACCGCGCGGCGCTGTTCGATCCAGCGCTTCAGGCGGGTGGCGCCGGCGACGTCGGCGAACCGCGCCGTGTCGTATTCGTAGTGCAGGTGGCCGCTGCGGTTGAGCAGCTCGAACTTCAGCTTGTTCAAGGCCGGCAGGTCGCTGGCGGTCAGCGCGCCGTCGGCGAAGATCAGCTGGCGGGCGATGCGGCGCGCATCGACCAAGCTCAGGCCCTGCAGGTTGCGCACGATCTGCTTCACCGCTTCGCCGTCGGCTTCCACGCGGCGACCGCCGTGTTCGCGGGCGTAGTGCTCGGCTTCCTCGCGCACCATCTTCAGCAGTGCCGGGCCGTCGGGCAGGCGCGGGTTGAAACGGACGGCCAGGGCTTCCAGTTCGGCCGGCAGTTCGATCCTGGCGCCGACCAGCACCACCACGTGCGGCAGGCTGTGGCGGCGTTGCATGATGTCGCGCAGCTGGCGCTGGCTGCTGGCGTAGCCCAGGTAGGGGTGGAAATCGAGCAGCAGGTAGATGCCGCGCTGCTCGGCCTGCTTGATGGCCTGCAGGGCGGCGCTGGCGTCGGGCGGTCCGACGGCGTCGTCCTCGCGGTCCATGTCCAGCCGGCGCAGGCCCTCGGTGATGCTCCAGCGGAACAGCGCCCGCCACACCTGGCCCAGCGCCTGCCGGAACAGCTCCACCACGCGGGCCTCGTCCTGGGTCTCGACGACGATCAGCGGGGTGTTGGCGCGGATCAGCGCGGTCAGGTCCTGCAGCTCGTTCATGGGGCGTCCGGTCCGTGGGGACCGGCACGATAGCAAGCGCCGTACGGAACGGGGAGCCGGAAGGCCCGCGACACCGGGTCGCAGGGCCGGACACGCCGGTTCCCGCTTCACTTGTCGCGGTGTACCCTCCGGGTTCTCCAGCAACGAGGTGCGCGCATGAAGACGATTCTGGTCGCCAGCTCCAAGGGCGGCGCGGGCAAGACCACCCTGGCGACCAATCTGGCCGCGTACTTCGCACTCGATGGCAAGCGCACCGTGCTGGTGGACGTGGATCCACAGCATTCCTCCACCCGCTGGGCCGAACGCCGGGCGGAACTGGAAACCGCCGTCCTTCCGATCGACGCCAGCGGCAAGCGCGCCTGGAAGGCCTGGCTGCCGGAAGACGCCGAGCGCGTGGTGATCGATGCCCCGGCCGGCGCGATGGCCGGCGACCTGGACAGCTTCCTGGAGCAGGCCGATGCCGTGGTGGTGCCGGTGCTGCCGTCGGCGCTGGACATCGAGGCCACGGTCGGCTTCCTCAACACCATGGCCAAGGTGCCGCGCGTGCACAAGCGCAAGCTGCCGGTCGGCCTGGTGGTCAACCGCAGCAAGCCGTGGACGAACGCGTCGCAGCAGGCGGTGGAGATGCTGAAGACCTGGCCGTATCCGGTCATCACCCAGTTGCGCGACACCCAGGCCTACGTGGTGATGGCCGGCCTGGGCCGCAGCCTGTTCGACTACCGCTCGGCACAGGTGCGCGAGCACCAGGCCGACTGGGAACCGTTGTTGAAATGGATCAAGAAGGCCTGATCAGGCCAAACCCGAAGGAGTCGTTGTCCCATGCGTGAACTGATCCTGCTGCGCCACGCCCATGCCGAACCGGCCACCACCGGCCAGTCCGACCTGGACCGTCCCCTGTCGCCGCAGGGCCTGGCCGAGGCCGAGTCCGCCGCGCGCTGGTTGAAGGAACAGGGCCTGGTGCCCGACCGCGTGCTGTGTTCGCCCGCGCGCCGCACGCGCGAGACGCTGGAAGCCGTGCTGGGTGCGATCGGGTACGTGGAACAGCGCCTGGAAGAGCGCATCTACGAAGCCACGCCCGGCACGCTGGCCGACCTGGCCGACCAGCACCGCGAGGCCGAGCGCCTGCTGATGGTGGGCCACAATCCCGGCCTCGAGCAGCTGGCGGCACTGATGTATTCCGGCGTGACCAGCGAATACCGCGGCATGCCGCCGGCCGGCGTGGTGGTGCTGACGCTGCCGCTGGACGTGGCCATCGAACCGGGCGTGGCGCAGCTCTCCGCCTTCTGGTGGCCATGAAGTCGGAATTGCCGCTGGCCGCCTGGCTGGCGTTGCTGTGCCTGGCCCTGCTGTGCGCGGCGCCCGCGTGGGCGCAGGGGCGGAACGATTTCGATCCCGCGCACACGCGGCTGGGATTCGAACTGCGCACGCGCTGGGGACAGGTGCTCGACGGCCTGTTCCCGCGCTATGAAGGATCGGTCGAACACCTGCCGGACGGCCGCCAGCAGGTGCGGCTGCGCATGTACACGCGCGAGGTGGAGATCGTCGACCACCCGCGCTACGGCGACTGGGCGCGCAGCGAGAAGTTCTTCGATGCCGACCGCTATCCGGTGGTGACCTTCACCTCCAAACCGTACGACCCGATGCTGCTGTACGACGGCGGCACGCTGGAAGGGGATCTGAGCATCAAGGGCATCAGCCGGCCGCGCAGCCTGGACGTGGCCGCGGCCACGTGCGCCCGCCCCGCCGTGGACTGCGACGTGGTGGCCACAGGTGCGGTGCGCCGCAGCGACTACGACATGGACGACTGGATGCTGGCGGTCAGCGACCGCGTGGTGTTCGTGCTGCGCGCACGCGTCCGGAGCGCGAAGGCCCCGTGAACAGCCGTTTTCCCGCCATGGCCGCGCGCTGCGCGGTGCTGTGCCTTGCCCTGCTGGGGACGGCGTGCGCCAGCCTGTCCGACCGCCAGCGCGACCGTGCCGCCGGCATCGCCGTCGCCGCGCGGTCGTCGGTGGTCGCCTGCACGCAGGCCGACGCCTGCGCGCTGCCCTCGCCGCTGTACGACCTGGCGGGCCAGGCGGGCGCCGCGTCCACCCCGGCGGCGCCGCGCCACTACGCGGTGATCCTTGACCAGGGTTCGGATGCGCTGCTGGCGCGGTTGAACCTGATCCGCAGCGCGCGCGAACGCATCGACCTGCAGACCTACATCTTCGACAAGGACGACAGCGCACGGCTGGTGCTGGACGAACTGCTCGCGGCGGCGCGGCGCGGCGTGCAGGTACGCGTGCTGATCGACCAGCTGTCCGCCATCGCCGACCTGGAGATTCTGGCTGCGCTGTCCGGCGCGCACCGGAACTTTGCCATCCGCATCTACAACCCCAGCTTCGGCAAGGCCAAGCTCAATTACCTGGATTACGCGGGCAGCGTGCTGTGCTGCTTCCGCCGCTTCAACCAGCGCATGCACACCAAGCTGCTGCTGGTGGACGACCGCATCGGCATCAGCGGCGGACGCAATTACCAGGACGACTATTTCGACTGGGACGCGGAGTACAACTTCCGCGACCGCGACGTGCTGGTCGCCGGACCGGAAGCGGCCGCGATGGCCACCAACTTCCAGGCGTTCTGGGACGCCAGGCGCAGCGTGCCCGCCGAGCGCCTCAACGATGTCGGCCGGACGCTGCTGGACGAAGGCGTGCCGGCGATGCCGGTGCCGCGCTACCTGCGGCCGGAACGCGTGCAGGAGGCAAGCGCGCAGGCCAGCGATCCCGCCGTGATGCGGGCGCGCTTCGTCGAGCCGGCATTCGCGGTCGGCGCCGTGCGCTACATCGCCGACCTGCCGCAGAAGCACCGCCGCGAACGCCGCGACGACGACGCGCCCGCCGCGCCCGAGTTGGAGGCGCTGATCCGCGGCGCGCAGCACGAGGTGCTGCTGCAGACGCCGTACCTGGTGATGTCGAAGCAGGCGCAGGCGATGTTCCGCGACATGCGCAAGCGCCAGCCGCCGCCGCAGGTGGTGGTGTCGACCAACAGCCTGGCGGCGACCGACAACCCGATCGTCTATTCGATGTCGTTCAAGTACAAGCGCCGCTACCTGCGCGAGTTCGGTTTCCGGATCCACGAGTACAAGCCGTTTCCCGAAGATGCGCCGGTCGACTACGCCGCGATGATGCCGGAGGGACCGCCGCTGACCTCGCCCGGCGGCGATGGCGGCAGTGGCATCCGCGGGCCATCGGGTTCCATCGGGCCTTCGTCCGGCGGATCGTCGTCAGGCGCGTCGCCCGGCGAAACCACGCGCCGCCTGCAGCGCACCGAATCGCGGCCGTCGTTCCTCAGCAGCGGCGCCGGTTCCGAACCGCTGCCGCTGAAGCGCGCAGGCGTGCGCATGGGCCTGCACGCGAAGTCGATGGTGATCGACGGCGGCACGGCGGTGATCGGCACGCACAACTTCGATCCGCGCTCGGAGAACTACAACACCGAGGCGGCGGTGGTGATCCAGGACCCCGCGTTCGCACAGGCGTTGGCGGACAGCATCCGCCGCGACATGTCGCCGCGCAACGCGTGGGTAATCGCGCCGCGCGCGAAGCCGCCCGTGTTCTCCGGGCTGGACTACAGCCTGGGCAAGGTGTCCGAGGCGCTGCCGATCTTCGACATCTGGCCGTGGCGCTACGCGACCAGCTACGAGTTCCAGCCCGGCCCGGACTGTCCGTTGCCGGTGACCCCGAAGGATCCCGCGTTCCATCGCTGCTATGTCTCGGTGGGCGACTTCCCCGAGGTCAACGTCGGCGCGAAGTGGCTGTACACGCGCGTGCTGACCGCGTTCGGCGCGGGACTGGTCCCGATCCTGTAGGAGGGGCTTCAGCCCCGATGCTCTTCCGCGACGAGCCGCGATGTTGCGCACCTGATCCGCCAGACGAAAAAGCATCGGGGCTGAAGCCCCTCCTGCAAGTGATGCGTAGAATCGGGGTCTTCTTTTCTCCGATGCCTCATGCCATGGCTTTCCGTGCTCCCGTCGATCTCGCTGCCGTCAACGCGCATGCCGCCAATACGCTGGTGTCGAACCTCGGCATCGTCATGACCGAGGCGGGCGAGGACTGGCTGCGCGGCACCATGCCGGTGGACGTGCGCACGGTGCAGCCGTACGGGATCCTGCATGGCGGCGCGTCGGTGGCGCTGGCCGAAACGCTGGGCAGCGTGGCCGGCAACCTGTGCGTGGACACGACGAAGGAGATGGTGGTGGGCCTGGAGATCAACGCCAACCACGTGCGCGCGATGCGCAGTGGCGTGGTCACCGGCACCGCACGGGCGCTGCATGTCGGCCGCAGCACGCAACTGTGGGAAATCCGCATCGAGAACGACGACGGCAAACTGGTCTGCGTCTCCCGGTTGACTCTGGCGGTGGTGCCGGTCGCCAAGGGGTGAGCCGTGGGCGCGGGCCGCTGGCGCCCTCCCTGCTGCTGCCCGACTCCTGTTATCGTGACAGCATGACGCCGCCCCCTGTTCATGTTGCTGGCGGCAGCGGCGTGGCACGGGTATTCCGTTACGCGTACCGCGTGCCGTTGCTGCTCATCCACCTGCTGGTCTTCCTGCCGATCACCCTGCTGTGCCTGTCGCCGCTGCTGGCATGGGTTCGCGTGGGCGAGGAAAGCATCGGCGAGGTGGCGGTGCGCTGGTGGTCCAGCGGCCTGATGCGGATCTTCGGGTTCCGCCTGCGCCGGATCGGCACGCCGCTGCCTGGCCCGACGATGTTCGTGGCCAACCATGTCAGCTGGATCGACATCGAGGCGCTGCACAGCCAGCGCATGATGGGCTTCGTCGCCAAGCAGGAGATCCGGGGCTGGCCGGTGGTGGGCTGGCTGGCGGCGCAGGGACAGACGATCTTCCACCAGCGCGGCAGCCAGGAGTCGCTGGGCGGCGTGCTGCAGGCGATGATGCAGCGCCTTCGCGAAGGCCGCCCGGTCGGCGTGTTTCCCGAGGGCCGTACCCGCGACGGCCACACGGTGGGGCCGTTCCACGCGCGCATCTTCCTGGCCGCCGTCGAGGCCGACGTGCCGGTGCAGCCGGTGGCGCTGCGGTACGGCACGCGCGGCAGCGCGCAGCCGGTGGTGGCGTTCGGACCGAAGGAGAGCTTCTTCGCCAACTTCGTGCGCCTGCTGGGCGAGCCGGCGCGCACGGCCGACATCTGCTTCCTGGAACCGATCCGCAGCGCCGATGTCGAAGGCCGCCGGCGCATCGCCGACCTGTCGCGCGAGCGCATCGTGCAGGCCATGGCCGAGGCCTGAGCGTCCGGCTTGACGGCATTGCGACGTATTCGAGGGAATACTCCATCCACCGGTGCCACGCTCGTGCCGACGTTGCCGCGATGACCCCATGATCACTGCCGCCGATTTCCGACCGCCGCGCTGGCTGCGCAATCCGCACCTGCAATCGGTGCTGGGTTCCAGTGGGCTGCGCCAGCGGCGCGGGCTGCGCGCGCTGGCCGGCAGCGGGGCGGTGACGCTGGAGCACATCGTGGACGGAGGCGATGGCGTGCGCCTGCAGGGCTTCCACAGCCAGGTGTCCGGGCGCACCTCGCGAGGCCTGGTGCTGTTGCTGCACGGCTGGGAAGGCAGCGCCGATTCCAGCTACATGCGGCTGACGGCCGCGCAACTGCTGGCGCGCGGCTTCGACGTGTTCCGGCTGAACTTCCGCGACCACGGCGATACCCACCACCTCAACGAAGACCTGTTCCACTCCAACCGTCTGGACGAAGTGGTGCACGCCGCGCTCGATGTGTCGCGACGCTTCGCCGGCGAGGTGCCGATGCGGGTGGCCGGCTATTCGCTGGGCGGCAACTTCGCGCTGCGGCTGGCGTTGCGCGCGCCGCAGGCCGGGCTGGCGCTGGCGCACGTGGCGGCGGTCTGCCCGTTGCTGGATCCGGCCACGACGATGGACAGCATCGAGAACGGACTGCCGCTGTACGACTGGTACTTCGCGCGCAAGTGGCGCCGTTCGCTGGAGCGCAAGCGCAGCCTGTTCCCGCAGCGCCACGATTTCGACGACACGGTGCTGGCGCTCGACATCCGCGCGCTGACCGACTGGCTGGTGCAGCGGCATACCGCCTTCGGCACGCTGGACGCCTACTTCGACGGCTATGCGATCTCCGGTACGCGGCTGGCCGGACTCAGCGTACCGACGCACATCCTGATGGCCGAGGACGATCCGGTCATTCCCTTCGACACCTTCCGCGACTGGGCCTTGCCGGCGCAGGCCACGCTGGAAATCGCGCCGTGGGGCGGCCATTGCGCCTTCATCGAGAACGCCGCCGGCGACGGCTATGCCGAGCGCTGGGTGGCCGAGCGGCTGGCCGGCAGCGCCGCCTGAGCGGAGAACGCCCGGTACAATCGGCGTTTGACCGAACGCTGGTAGCCCCATGTACGACTCCATCCTCGATGCATTGCGCCGTGGCGCCGTGGCCGACGCCCTGAGCGCTGCCGAGACCCTGGTGGCCGAGCGCCCCGATGACGCGCAGGCGCTGCGCTGGCTGTCCACCGCGCAGATGCAGGGCGGCCAGCCCGAGGCCGCACTGGCGACCATCGACCGTGCCATCGCGCTGGCGCCCGACAACGCCGACCTGCACCTGGCACGCGCCGGTGTGCTGGTGGGCAGCCGCCGCAACGAGGACGCGCAGGCGGCGCTGAGCCAGGCGACGGTGCTGGATCCCAACCAGTTCACGGCCTACATGATCCAGGGCCAGTTGGCGCTGGGTCGTGGCGACCTGGACGAAGCCGAGCGCCTCAGCCGGCTGGCGGCGCGCGTGGCCCCCGACCATCCGCAACTGGCCGCGATCAACGGCATGGTCACCCTGCGTCGCGGCGACGCGGACACCGCGCTGAAGATCGTGACCGTCGCCATGAACGAGGCGCCGGATGATGTGCAACTGCGCTATGCGCTGGGCTTCATCCACATGGCGCTGGGCCACTGGGCGTTCGCCGAGCAGGCCTTCCGCGGCGTGATCGAGAAGGTGCCCGGTTCCGACAGCCTGCGCAGCCTGATCGCCGACCTGATGCGCCGGCAGGGCCGGCCTGCCGACGCGGCCGACGAACTGGTGCCGCTGGTCGCGCTGAACAATGCGCCGGCGCTGCATCGCTACATCGGCCACCTGCGCCTGGCCGCCGGCCAGAACGATGAAGCCCTCGCGGCCCTGCGCATCGCGCTCGCCGGCCAGCCGCGCGACCGCGACACGGTGCTGGCGATCATCGAGGCGTGGCGCCGCCTGGGCGCGCAGGACGATGCGCGCAACACCCTGGATGCCGCGCTTGCCACCACGTCGGACGCGCACGACCTGTGGCTGGCGCGCCTGTTGTTCGAAGCCGTCGGCAGCGCCGAGGCCCGCGCGGTGGTCGAACGCTGGGTGGCCGCCATGCCGCAGCATGTTCCGGCACTCGAGGCGCAGATGTCGGTGCTGGATGCGGCGGGCGACGAGGAGGCCGCCGAAGCGGTGGCGCGCCGCATCGTCGAGCTGGATCCCGGCCGCGCGAGCGGCGAGCAGCGCATCGTCGAAGGCCTGCTGCGCCGCGATCCGATGGCGGCGATCGCGCGCGTCGGTGAGCTGGCCGGCAAGGCGGAAGATCCCAACCAGCAGCGCAGCCTGCGCGGCTGGCAGGCGTTCGTGCGCGATCGCGCCGGGCAGTACGCGGAAGCGGTGGCCGGCTGGACCGCGCTGGCGCATGAACTCGCACCCTCGCGCCTGCCGTTGTGGGACCAGAGTGGTGCGCAGGCGCCGTGGCCCGCGTTGGCGTCATTTGATCCCGATGCGGCGCAACTGCGTCCGATCCTGCTGTGGGGTCCACCGGGCACCGTGGTCGAATCGCTGGGTGGCGTATTGGGTTTCGTCAGCGAAAGGCTGCGCGGCGACCGTTTCCTGCCGCAGCCGCCGAATGACGGGTTCCAGAATTTCTATGCACCGGCGCGCCTGCTCTCGGGCGAGCTGTCGGGCGAAGCCCTGATCGCCGGTTGGCGTGGAGCATTGCCGCAGCGATCCGTGGATACCGGCGTGATCGACTGGCTGCTCATGTGGGACAACGCGTTCCTCCATGCCTTGCGCCCGTATCTGCCGGAGGCGCTGCTGATCGTGGCCGTGCGCGACCCGCGCGACGCCTTCCTCGACTGGCTGGCCTTCGGATCTCCCGCGCCGCTCGCGTTGGACGACCTGCAGGTCGGTGCCGACTGGTTGGCGGGCCTGTTCGCCCAGATCGCCGACCTGCACGAGCAGGACCTGTTCCCGAGTCGCCTGATCCGCATGGACGCGATCAAGGATGACGCGGGTGCGGTCGCACAGGCGCTGGGCCAGGCGCTGGGCGTGCAGTTGCCCTTGCCGCCCTCGTCCGGCGCGCGCCGCTTCCCGGAAGGCCACTGGCGCCACTACGCAGAGGCACTGGCCGGTCCGTTCGCCGCGTTGGCGCCGGTCGCGGTACGCCTGGGCTATCCGGAAGCCTGATCCCCTTCCCTTCTTGCAGGAGCGACGCATGCGTCTGTGGAGCGACAGTTTCGAGCAAGCGGAACCCATCCCGGCCGAATTCGCGATGGGCCAGCCGGATGGCTTTGCCGCCAACCGCAATCCGCACCTTGCGTGGGACGGCGTGCCGGAAGGCACGAAGTCCTTCGCCCTGCTGTGCATCGACCCCGATGCGCCGACGGTGCCCGGGACCGTCGGTCGCGATGACGTGCAGATCCCGGTCGAGCAGCCGCGCGCGCATTTCATCCACTGGGCGATGGCCGACATCGCGCCCGACGTGCGCGACATCGCAGCCGGCAGCTGCAGCGACGGCATCACCGCGAAGGGCAAGCAGCAGCCGGCGGGGCCTGCCGGCGCACGCCAGGGATTGAACGACTACACCGGCTGGTTCGCCGGCGATGCGCAGATGGGCGGCGACTACTACGGCTACGACGGTCCGTATCCGCCGTTCAACGACCTGCGCACGCACCGGTATTTCTTCCGCCTGTTCGCGCTGGATGTCGGCACGCTCGACCTGCCGGCGCGTTTCACCGCCGCTGATGTCGAGCGCGCGATGCAGGGGCACGTGCTGGGCGAGGCGCTGGTGTACGGCACGTATTCGTTGAACGCCGCGTTGCGCGGTTGACCTCACGCCGCGTCCTGCGGCGTGCGCGACGTCCTAGTCGGCGTCGCGCCGCCAGCGCCATTGCCCGTCGGCATCGATGACCAGGCACGTACCCGACGCCGGGCATTCCCGCGCCACGTGGATCTGTTCCGGCGGAAGGCCAAGCCGCCATGCCAAACCCATCTGGCCGATGGCGTAGAAGCGCTGGTCGTCCGCCACGCTGACGGACAGGGGCGCAGCGACCGGTTGCTGTTCCAGCGACTGCAGGGTCGCTTCGGCCCAGTGCGCGCGGCCGATGAGGCCGGGATGGTCGAGGCGGCGCGTGCCTTCCACCGCGATCCACGACGACACGGCGATCAATGCCGCGATCGGCAGCGCGGCGCCGTCGGCGGCCACGCAGCGCGCCAGCACGATGACGGGCAGGATCGCCGCGATGGCGGCGTAGTACTCGTAGCTGTTCCATGCGAACAGGAAGTACGGCGCGTAGGCGAGTACGGCGAATGCGGCGACGCATCCCCATTGCATGCGGGTCAGCAGGGTGCGGCCGCGCCAGCCGGCGATCGCCCACGCGGCCAGCATCGGCAGCGCGGTGGCCGCGATCCAGGCCAGGCCCTGCATGCGCTCGCCCGCGACCGCCATGCGCATCGCTTCGCGCGGGACATTCAGCAGCCACGCCATGAATGACGCCGCATTGCGCAGGACGTGGCTGCCGAGGCTCATCGCGTACGAAGCATCGGTATTCGCAGTGAAGCGCGAGCGCAGCGACAGCCAGACCGCGACGACCGCGACACAGGCCAGCCACGCGACGAGTTCGCCGCGATCCAGCCGGCGCGTGGCGACGAAGCCGGCGACCACCAGCATCAGTGCGGGCGTCAGCGCCGCCGACTCCTTGCTCAGCAGCGCCAGCGCCAACCACACCGACAGCGAGGCCAGCAACACATGACGCACCACGCCCGCAGTGTCATTGCGCGCGCTGACCCAGGCCGCCAGCAGCAGGCTGGTGAACAGCGTCAGCATCGCGTTGTTCGCCGCCGCCGCCCAATGTACGGGCAGCAGGTGCAGGGTCAGCCCCCCGTACACGGCGCCGGCGAGCGCAGCGATGCGGCCGGCATGCGGCCAGCGGCAGGCGCGTGCCAGGCGGAAGGCGAACAGCGCGACGCCAAGCGTGGCCAGCACATGCAGCATCAGACTGACCACGTGCGCGGCATGGGCGCTGCCGCCCAGCGATGCGTCGATCCAGCGCCAGTAGCCTTCCTGCGACAGCGGCCGCCAGAAACGCGGCGGCGACGACGGCCAGAAATCCGACCACCACGGCGCGCCCGCCGCATTGGTCGCGTGCGCGGCGTGCAGGAACACGTAGTCGTCGCCCCAGAACGGCGTCCGCAGCGCCGGCCACCACATCAGCAGCGCGGAGGCGGCCAGCAGGGCAACGGCGATCCAGGGAAGAGGCGAAGCGTTCCTTGCGGGGTGGTGCATGAGGGCGCGTCTGGTGCGGCGACGCGCCACTATAGCGGCTGACGGATGGTCACGAAGCGCGCCATGCGGGAGGCGCGCTTCGTGCGACGGACTTTATTTCTTCTCGCTGGCCGACTCGACCACCATGTCCAGCGCGTAGGCATTCGAAGACCCGTCGGCAGGCGGGTTCTTCACCGTGTAGCGATCGACGCGCAGCACGTTGCGGATCCCGGGCTCGTGCGTGTAGCCCTCGATGCTGTCGTAGAAGTGCTGGAACTCGCCCGGCGTGCCGACCTTCAGGCCCTTGTCGTCGTACTTCACCTCGCGCACCTGCAGGCACTGCTTGTCGGGGATCAGCGGATGGCTGCACGGCTTCGTCTCCGCCGCGACTTCCAGGAATACACGCTCGCCTGCGCCGCCGTAGCGGGTTTCCGCCGTGGGTTCGCCGGTGAAGGTGAGGACATCACCGCTGGCGGTGGTCAGCGTCAGCGTGGGCGTCTCGCCGTCCGTGGTCGCCAGCGCGAGCGTGCCTTCCAGACGCTTGCCGACTTCCTGGTCCAGCGCCATCACGGCACTGTCCGTGCACGCCATCTGCGTGGAGACCAGGCGTCCGGCCGTCAGCGAGCCATCGGCGAGGGTGTAGGTGCCGCCCATGCGATTGCAGGTGTTGGACACGCCCACGCGGCCATCGCGGAAATCCAGTTGCACCGGCTGATCGGGGCGCGCGAACAGCGCCGCGATGCGTTGCCCCTGCGCGTCTTTCGCTTCGCTGAGCTTCCAGTGGTACTTCGGCAACAAGCCGGTATCGGCTGCCTGCGCGGTGGCGGCGGGCGTGGAGGCGGGGATGGCGTCGGCCGGGGCCGTGGCGGGATCGGCGGGCTTCGCGCAAGCGGCCAGGGCCAGGGGCAGTGCGAGCAACAGCAATCGTTTCATGGCGTTCTCCTGAAGGTGGGCTATGCAAACGCGCCGGAGGTTGGAACGGGGTGAAGGCGGCGGACGCCCCGCATTCAGCTGCCTGCCGGCATCAGCAACAGCAGCAGCGCGCCCAGCACGATGCGGTAGATCGCGAAGCCGGTGAAGCGGTGCGCCTTGATGAAGCCGAGCAGCCACTTCACCACCACGAAACCGGTGACGGTGGCCGCGGCGAACGCCAGCGCCACCTCGCCCCAGTTTTCGCTGCCCAGCGCGTCGTCCTTGACCAGCTCCAGGAACGCATAGCCGCTGGCGGCGAACATGGTGGGGATGCCCAGCAGGAACACGAACTCCGCCGCCGACGAGCGCCGGCTGGTGCCGGCCAGCATCGCCATGAAGATCGCGGCGGCCGAGCGCGAGGTGCCGGGGAACACGCCGGCCACCACCTGCGCCAGGCCGACGAGGATCGCCACCTTCCAGGTGATCGTGGCCACGTCGCCGCGCTTTTCCGCGAAATGCTCGGCCACCAGCATCCATACGCCGCCGATGATCAGCGCCCACGCGATCGGGGTGACCGTCTCCGGCAGTTCCCAGCCGGCCAGGCGCACGGGCAGGCCGACCAGTGCGGTGACCAGGAAGGCGGCCGCCAGCTTCATCGAATAGTCGCGGGCCTCGGCATCGCGCCAGCAGCCGGTCGTCAGCTCCCAGATCCGGCGGCGGAACACCAGGGTGGTCGCCAGGATGGCGCCCGCCTGGATGACGATGTTGAAGAAGTCCGAGCGCTCGCCCAGCCAGTGCTGGGCGATCAGCAGGTGGCCGGTGCTGGAGACCGGCAGGAATTCGGTCAGGCCCTCGAGGATGCCAAGCAGCAGCGCGGCGAGCAGGTCGGTCATGGGCGGGGGCGGGACATGGGGGAGGCGGCAAAGAATAGTGGAAACGACGACGCACCGCGTTGGTTCGTGATGCGCACAAAGCGCACCAAATAAGGGATTTCATGTGGCGGAAGCGTCAGGGTGGTCCATGTAAATCAATGGTTTGGGCGCGTTTCGGGGTTGGCACGGCGATTGCTCTATCAAGACACATTCTTATTCCAACCCGAGGTTCCAAGATGTCGATGGACAACGTTGAGAAGCTGATCAAGGACCACAAGGTCGAGTTCGTCGACCTGCGCTTTGTCGACATGCGCGGTATCGAACAGCACGTCACCTTCCCGGTCAGCATCGTGGACGCCTCGCTGTTCGAGGACGGCAAGATGTTCGACGGCTCCTCGATCTCCGGCTGGAAGGGCATCAACGAGTCCGACATGGTGCTGCTGCCCGACCCCAGCACCGCCTACCTCGATCCGTTCTACGCCGACCCGACCCTGGTCCTGATCTGCGACATCCTCGATCCGGCCACCATGCAGGGCTACACCCGCGATCCGCGCGGCATCGCCAAGCGCGCCGAGGCCCACCTGAAGGCCAGCGGCGTCGCGGACGTGGCGTTCTTCGGTCCGGAACCGGAGTTCTTCATCTTCGACTCGGTGCAGTTCGCCAACGACATGGGCAACACCTTCTTCAAGATCAATTCCGAAGAAGGCGCCTGGAACAGCGGCAAGAGCTACGACGGCGCCAACAGCGGCTACCGCCCGGGCGTGAAGGGCGGCTATTTCCCGGTGCCGCCGACCGACTCGCTGCACGACCTGCGCGCCGAGATGTGCAAGACGCTGGAACAGGTCGGCATCGAAGTCGAAGTGCACCACCACGAAGTCGCCACCGCCGGCCAGTGCGAGATCGGCGCCAAGTTCAACACGCTGGTGCAGAAGGCCGACGAGTTGCAGCGCATGAAGTACGTGGTGCGCAACGTCGCCCACCGCAACGGCAAGACCGTGACCTTCATGCCGAAGCCGATCGTCGGCGACAACGGCAGCGGCATGCACGTGCACCAGTCGCTGGCCAAGGGCGGCCAGAACCTGTTCTCCGGCGACGGCTACGGTGGCCTGTCGCAGCTGGCGCTGTGGTACATCGGCGGCATCTTCAAGCATGCCAAGGCGATCAACGCGTTCGCCAACTCGGGCACCAACAGCTACAAGCGCCTGGTGCCTGGTTTTGAAGCGCCGGTGATGCTGGCCTACTCGGCGCGCAACCGTTCCGCCTCGTGCCGCATTCCGTGGGTGGCCAATCCGAAGGCGCGCCGCATCGAGATCCGCTTCCCCGATCCGCTGCAGTCCGGCTACCTGACCTTCACCGCGCTGATGATGGCCGGCCTGGACGGCATCAAGAACCAGATCGACCCCGGTGCTCCTTCCGACAAGGACCTGTACGACCTGCCGCCGGAAGAAGAGAAGAACATCCCGCAGGTCTGCTCCAGCCTCGACCAGGCGCTGGACGCGCTGGACAAGGACCGCGACTTCCTCAAGGCCGGCGGCGTGATGTCGGACGACTTCATCGATGCGTACATCGCGCTGAAGATGCAGGAAGTGACCAAGTTCCGCGCGGCCACGCACCCGCTGGAATACCAGCTGTATTACGCCAGCTGATGCCGGCGTACGCGCACATCGCCACGCACGCGGAGGGCCTTCCCGAGGTCCTCCGCACCGCAGCGGTCGCGCACTGAGTTATCGCGGCGATGGCGACGGATCTCCCCTCCCACCCGTCGCCATCGCCGCACCTTATCGAGGACATCGCCTCGCGATGCCTTCGACCGGTTGGGGAACCGGGGCACCACCCGTCTTCGATTCTCGGAGATCGCACCAACGCTGTACCAGGGGAACCACAGGAGAGGTGCATGAACCGCTACTCCCTCCCACGTCATCCGTTCCAGCCGCAGGTCATCGCGGCGGGCACGGCGGCGGGTCATGCATCGCTCCGCACCGATCACGTGCACGCGGCCAGGGGGTTGCGCGCACCGGTGACCTGAAACCGCCGGCCGGCTCCGGTCGGCCGGTTCCATCCACCATCGGGGTATGCGCATGAAACTGATCACCGCCATCATCCGGCCGTTCAAGCTCGACGAGGTCCGAGAGTCCTTGTCGCAAGCGGGCGTGTCCGGCATCACCGTGACCGAAGTGAAAGGCTTCGGCCGGCAGAAGGGCCACACCGAGCTGTACCGCGGCGCCGAGTACGTCGTCGATTTCCTGCCCAAGATCAAGATCGAGACCGTCGTGACCGACGAGCGACTGGACGCCGTCATCGAGGCCATCCAGCAGGCCGCCGGCACCGGCAAGATCGGCGACGGCAAGATCTTCGTCACCACCATCGACCAGGTCATCCGCATCCGCACCGGCGAAGTCGGCGCGGACGCGCTCTAACACTCGGAGCCCCCACACATGAAGACTCGACTGTTGTCCGGGTGGAAGACCCGTGCGCACGTACTTTGCCTGGCCGCGTTGTGCGGCGTGATGATGACCGGCGTGGCGGCGAACGCCTTCGCTGCCCAGGACCCGGCCGCACCTGCGGCGGAGGCGGTTGTCGAAACCGTCACCGAGACGGTGGCCGAAGCGCCCGCGCCCGAGGCCGCACCGGCCGAAGCGGCCGCCGCCGAACCCGTGGTGGAGAAGGGCGACGTGGCGTGGATGCTGACCTCCACGCTGCTGGTGCTGCTGATGGTGGTGCCGGGCCTGGCGCTGTTCTACGGCGGCATGGTGCGTTCGAAGAACGTGCTGTCCGTGCTGGTGCAGGTCATCACCGTGTTCTCGCTGCTGGTGGTGCTGTGGATCGTCTACGGCTACAGCCTGGCGTTCTCCGGTGCGGGGCCGTGGATCGGCAACCTGGACAAGCTGTTCCTGAAGGGCGTCTCCGTCGACACGCTGGCGGCCACCTTCACCGACGGCGTCAGCCTGCCGGAGTACGTGTTCATCGCGTTCCAGTCGACGTTCGCCGGCATCACCGGCGCGCTGATCGTCGGCGCGTTCGCCGAACGCATCAAGTTCGCGGCGGTCATCCTGTTCTCGGTGCTGTGGTTCACCTTCGGCTACCTGCCGATCGCGCACATCGTCTGGGCCGGCGGCGGCTTCCTGTTCGAGAAGGGCGCGCTGGATTTCGCCGGTGGCACCGTGGTGCACATCAACGCGGGCGTGGCCGGCCTGGTCGGCGCGTACTTCGTCGGCAAGCGCCTGGGCTATGGCCAGACGGCGCTGAAGCCGCACAACGTGACGCTGACCTACGTCGGTGCCTCGCTGCTGTGGGTGGGCTGGTTCGGCTTCAACGCCGGCTCCAACCTGGAAGCCAACGCGGGCGCCGCGCTGGCCTTCATCAACACGCTGGTCGCCACGGCGGCGGCCGTGCTTGCCTGGGCGCTGACCGAGAAGATCTTCAAGGGCAAGTCGTCCGCGCTGGGCGTGGCCTCGGGTGCGGTGGCCGGCTTGGTCGGCATCACCCCGGCTGCCGGCCTGGTGGGTCCGTTCGGCGCCGTGGCCATCGGCTTCATCGCCGGCGTGGTCTGCGTGTGGGGCGTCACCGGCCTGAAGCGCCTGCTGAAGGTCGACGACACCGCCGACGTGTTTGGCGTGCATGCGGTCGGCGGCATCGTCGGCGCCCTCCTGACCGGCGTGTTCTATGCGCCGTCGCTGGGCGGCCAGGGTGGCGAGGACTTCGACATGGCGTCGCAGGTCGCGACCCAGGCGCTGGGCGTGGGCCTGACCATCGTCTGGATCGGCGTGGTGTCGGTGATCGCCTTCCTCGTGGCCAAGCTGGTGTTCGGCCTGCGCGTGGCCGAAGACGCCGAGCGCGAGGGCTTGGACATCGCCTCGCACGGCGAATCGGCCTACGAGGCCTGATGGCATGCCGGGGATGGCTTTGCACTAAACTGGTGCAATGTCGTCCCCGGTCCCGTCCCTGATGCGTTTCGAACCCACCACCGACGCGCTGAGCACGCCGGTGGCCTGGGCGGATGCCAGTGGCCTGGTCCGCGGCGTCAATCCCGCCTTCGCCCGCTGGCTGGGCGTCAGTACCCGCCGCCTGATCGGGCAACCGCTGGCGGCCCTGGAGATCGAAGGCGACGCCATGGCGCGCTTCCTGGACAACACCGACCGCGACGTCCTGCGCCTGCACCGGCTGGCACTGGGCATGCCGGGCGAGTCGCCCTGCTTCGCCGAAGGCTGGCTGTCGCGGCTGGACGGCGGTGGCTGGCTGCTGGAAGCGCACCCGGTCGACGAATTCCCCGCGCTCGACCCCACCCAGGTGCTGCCGAACGCGCTGAGTGCCGCGCTGAAGGGGCTGGCGCACGAGCTGCGCAATCCGCTGGCGGGCCTGAAGGGTGCCGCGCAATTGCTGGCACGCCGGGCGGCCCACCGCAGCGACAACGACGATGAGCGCGAGCTGATCGAACTGATCGAATCCGAGATCAACCGCCTCAACACGCTGCTGGAACAATTGCTGTCGCCGTCGCCGCAGCGCCCGCATGCGCCGTTGAACATCCACACCGTGCTGGAACGCGTGCTGCGCCTGGCCGAGAACGAAGGCGGCTGGTCGGTGCGCCTGCAGCGCGACTACGACCCCAGCCTGCCGGAACTGTCCGGCGACGCCGACCGCCTGACCCAGGCGGTCTGGAACCTGGTCCGCAACGCCCTGCAGGCGGGTGCGGCCAACATCATCCTGCGCACCCGGGTCGAACACGGGTCGCGCATCCACGACCACCTGCACGCGATGGCGCTGCGGGTGGAGATCGTCGACGACGGCCGCGGCGTGCCCGAAGCACTCGCCGAGCACCTGTTCCTGCCGCTGGTCAGCGGCCGCGCCGAAGGCAGCGGCCTGGGCCTGGCGTTGTCGCAACAGGTGGCGCGCGAACACCGGGGGTCGCTGACCTACCGCTCGCGCCCCGGCCACACGGTCTTCACCCTGCTGCTGCCGCAGTCGCCGCACGACACCGACGAGGAACGTCATGTCCATTGATCGCCTGGCCGCCGCCCCTGGCGCCGACGCGCGCCGCATCTGGGTGGTCGATGACGACCGCTCGGTCCGCTTCGTACTGGCCACCGCATTGCGCGATGCCGGCTATGCGGTGGACGGCTTCGACAGCGCCGCCGCCGCGCTGAGCGCCCTCGGTGCGCGCGGTGCGCCCGACCTCCTGTTCACCGACGTGCGCATGCCGGGCGATGACGGCCTGGTGCTGCTCGACAAGCTGAAGGCCACGCATCCGCAGCTGCCGGTCATCGTGATGTCGGCCTACACCGACGTCGCCAGCACTGCCGGTGCCTTCCGCGGCGGAGCACACGAATTCCTGTCCAAGCCGTTCGATCTCGATGACGCGGTGGCGCTGGCTGCGCGCACGCTGCCGGATGCGGAAGAGGCGGCGGATGCCGTGCAGGAGAGCGACGCGGCGCCCACGCCGCAACTGATCGGCGATACGCCGGCGATGCGTGCGCTGTTCCGCGCCATCGGCCGCCTGGCGCAGGCGCCGCTGTCGGTGCTGATCACCGGCGAAACCGGCACCGGCAAGGAACTGGTCGCGCATGCGCTGCACCACGAATCGCCGCGCGCGCGCAAACCCTTTGTCGCGCTGAACACCGCCGCGATTCCGTCGGAGCTGCTGGAAAGCGAATTGTTCGGCCACGAAGCCGGCGCGTTCACTGGCGCGCAGAAGCGCCACATCGGCCGCTTCGAACAGGCCGATGGCGGCACGCTGTTCCTCGACGAGATCGGCGACATGCCGTTGCCGTTGCAGACGCGTTTGCTGCGCGTGCTGGCCGAAGGCGAGTTCTTCCGCGTCGGCGGCCGCGAACTGATCCGCGTGGACGTGCGCGTGATCGCCGCCACCCACCAGGACCTCGACGGGCTGGTGGGCGAAGGCCGTTTCCGCGCCGACCTGCTGCATCGCCTCAATGTGGTCCGGCTGCAGTTGCCGCCGCTGCGCGAGCGACGCGCGGACGTGCCGCAGCTGGCCGAGAACTTCCTCGCCATGGCCACGCGCAAGCTGGACATCGCGCCCAAGCGTTTCAGCAATCCGGCGCTGGACCTGCTGCAGGCCCACGACTGGCCCGGCAACGTACGTGAGCTGGAAAACGTCTGCTGGCGCCTGGCCGCGTTGGCGCCGGCCGACGTCATCAACACCACCGACCTGCAGGGCGCGCTGTCGCATGCGCCGATCGCCGGCGGCCGCGGCGAATGGGACCACGCGCTCGGCGAGTGGGCGCGCCGCCGCCTGCTGGAGGGTGCGGAATCGCTGCATGCCGAAGCGCGCGAGCGGCTCGACCGCACGCTGCTCGAGGTGGCACTGGAACTGACGCATGGACGCCGCGCCGAAGCCGCCGCGAAGCTCGGCGTGGGACGCAACACGGTGACCCGCAAGCTGGGACCGGGGCGCAAGCGCGGATGAGCGGACGCCATCGCTTTCATTGAACATGAAGGTATCGGCCGTTACGGTAGCGGGCCACACCCTGCACCCGGAGCTCCCCATGCGCATCACTTTGCTGGCCACCGCCTCCGCCCTCGCGCTCGCCGCCTGCGGCACCACGCCGTCTCCGTCCTCGCCGCCGTCCTCGGCGACGACCGCCGTTCCCACCACCAGCACCGCGAAGCAGGCGGTCGCCGTGCTGGCCTCGGCCTCCGGCAGTCGGGTCAGCGGCAGCGTGACCCTGACGCCGATGGGCAAGGGCCTGCACCTGACCGGTGAAGTCGGCGGCCTGCCGGCCAGCGGCACGCACGCGTTCCACATCCACGAGAAGGGCGATTGCAGCGCCGCAGACGCGAGCAGCGCCGGCCCGCACTTCAATCCATTCAACGCCGCGCACGGCAAGACCGGCAGTGGCGCGCACCACGCCGGCGACATGAACAACCTGACCGCCAACGCCGAGGGCGTGGCGAAGGTCGATGCGCATATCGAGGGCGTCACCCTGGGCGGCGGCGCGATCAACGACGTGGCCGGCCGCGCCCTGATCGTGCACGCCGCACCGGACGACTACGCCAGCCAGCCCGCCGGCAACGCCGGTGCACGCGTGGCGTGCGGCATCATCAAGGTCACCCAGTAACACCACCGATACGTAGCGTGCGCCATGCGCACGACCGCACGATGTGTAGTTCCCGTGGTCGTGCGCGCGGCGCACGCTACGACCGCAGGGCTTCCCTTTAATCGGTCTTGCCGGGAATGTCGTGCGCTTACAGCGTGCCGATGGTGCGCGCCGAGTCCGACGGCAACGCGCCGGTCCGCGTGGCCGGCATCATCTACGTAGCGTGCGCTATGCGCACGACCGCACGATGTGTGGTTCCCGTGGTCGTGCGCGCGGCGCACGCTACGACTGCAGGGTTTCCCGCGCGTCGGTCTTGCCCGGGCAATGCGCGAACGTCACCGGGATGCCATGCGCTTCCAGCACCGCGGCGATCTGCTGCTGGCGCGCCTGGAAATGCTGGTAGGCGCGTTCCAGCTGCTCGTCGGTGGCATCCTGCGGGGCGTAGCGCACACGCCAGGCGGCCGGTTCGAACAGTGCGATGTGCACTTCGCCGCCCGAGTAGCGCAGCAGCGGTTCCGGCGGCGCATCCAGCCATTGTTCCTCGGCCGGCGCCATCAGCGCGGTCTCGATCACCGGCCACAGCGCGCCCAGGCCGCCGTGCTCGTACTGCATCGCCGTCATCGCCGCCAGGTCGTGCAGCGTCATGTAGCGCGCATGCTCGATCTGCGCGCCGAATGCGGTCTGCGCGAGCAGCGCGGTATCGGCCTGGGCCATGCCGGTTTCGAGCAGGACGGTTTCCAGCCGTTCGCCGACCGCGTCGACCGTCGGGCCATCGCCGGTCAGCAGGAAGGGCACCACGCGCAGCAGGCCGCCCCGCAAACCTTCTTCGGCCTGCAGCGGCAACGGAACATCGCCGTTCTCGTCGGTGCCGAACGCGATCAGCCGCGCGCCTTCACCGCGTCCCGGCGCACGCTGGTGCAGCTCGCGCAGGCGCTGGTGCAGCGACCAGCCTGGCCGGAGCGCTTCGGCGGGATCGAAATGCGCCGCGGCGAGGACGAGATCCAGGTCGCGGACCTGCGGTGCATGCACCGCGAGGTCGCGCCCCAGCTTTTCCGCCAGCCCGCTGGCCTCGGCAGCGGACAGGGCCGCGCGCTGTGGCGCATGCCCTGCCGCCAGTTCGAGGGCGATCACGCCCATGACGACGGGGCCGGTTGGGGATCGAGTCATGTCAGCGGTTGGAGGCGATGGAGGGGCGCATTACACTCCCCCATTATGCCTGCCGTACGCAGGCGCATCTTCACCCACCCCATCATCGCCATCCGCACCGAGGTCTCCATGCCCGCTCCCCGCCCCGTCGCCATCCTCGGCGGCGTCCGTATTCCGTTCTGTCGCCAGAACACGGCCTACGCGGATGTGGGGAACCTGGGCATGTCGGTGCGCACGCTGGGCGCGCTGGTCGAGCGCTTCGGGCTGCACGGCCAGCAGCTGGGCGAAGTGGCGATGGGCGCGGTGATCAAGCATTCGTCGGATTGGAACCTGGGCCGCGAAGCCGCGCTGTCGTCCGGCCTGTCGCCGCTGACGCCGGGCATCACCCTGCAGCGCGCCTGCGGGACCAGCCTCGACACCATCATCCATATCGGCAACAAGATCGCGCTGGGCCAGATCGAGTCCGGCATCGGCGGCGGTTCGGACACCACCTCCGAAGTGCCGATCGTCTACGGCAAGAAGCTGCGCGCGCGCCTGCTGGCCGCCAACCGTGCCAAGACCACGCAGGACAAGCTGAAGGCGCTGGTCAGCGGCTTCAGGTTCGGCGAGCTGAAACCCGAGTTCCCCGGCGTGGCCGAGCCGCGCACCGGCAAGAGCATGGGCGAGCACTGCGAGGACATGGCGAAGGAGTGGAACATCTCGCGCGATTCGCAGGACCAGCTGGCCGTGGCCTCGCACAAGAAGCTGGCCGCCGCCTACGAGCGCGGCTTCTTCGAAGACCTGATCGCCCCGTTCCGCGGGCTTGAGCGCGACAACATCCTGCGTCCGGACACCTCGCTGGAGAAGCTGGCCACGCTGAAGCCGGCGTTCGACAAAACCTCCGGCCGCGGCACGCTGACCGCGGCCAATTCCACCCCGTTGACCGACGGTGCCGCCGCGGTACTGCTCGCCAGCGACGAGTGGGCGAAGGCGCACGGCCATGAGCCGCTCGCCTACATGAAGGACGCGCAGGTCTCTGCCGTCGACTTCGTCCACGGCGAAGGCCTGCTGATGGCGCCGACGGTGGCCGTGCCCGAGATGCTCAAGCGCCACGGGCTGACGCTGCAGGACTTCGACATCTACGAGATCCACGAAGCCTTCGCCGCACAGGTGCTGTGCACGCTGCGCGCATGGGAAAGCGAAGACTACTGCCGCAACCGCCTGGGCCTGGACGCGCCGCTTGGCAGGATCGATCCGGCGAAGATGAATCCGAATGGCTCCTCGCTGGCGACCGGCCATCCGTTCGCCGCGACCGGTGCGCGCATCGTCGCCACCGTGGCGAAGGAACTGAAGCAGCGCGGCGGCGGCCGCGCGCTGGTCTCCATCTGCACCGCCGGTGGCATGGGCGTGGTGGCGATCATCGAGCGTTAGGCAGCAATGGAAGCCGATCCCAACGACGTCATTTGCACGTACCTGGGAGCCGGGCCGAGCGGTGGATACGATCCCATCGGCTCTGGCGAGACACGTCTGATTGCAACCTACGGCCCTCGCGGAGAAGCGCTGGCAGCGACTATCGCAAAGTACCTGTCTACACCAGGTCATCCTCCAGCTGGGAGGGCAAGCAACGATCTTGCTGCCGAGCAAGCGCGCTACCAGGAAAGACTGCGTGCCAGGTTCCCGGAGTTGAGCGTTCGCGCGGCCAACGCCTTAGCGTGTTACTGGTCGTTTTCTTGGAGATGATCTCCTAGTCAACGCTCTCGTTGGTCCTGCACCTGCGCACTCCCCACGCCATGCCGGTGGCCCTCGCTCACTGCGGTCACCGTGCCATCGGCGTTGAACACCAGTGCGTTAGCCGCGCCGATTTCTTCCGCGCGCGCCGACCAGCGCTGTCCGCGCGCAACCAGCGCTTTCGCATCCGTGCTGTCGGAATAACCCGGCTCGATGTCCGTGATCGCGCCGTTGCGCTGCGACAGCCGCGGCGCATCGATGGCCTGGTCCATCGGCATGCCCAGGTCGATGTGGTTGACGATGGTCTGCAACACCGTCGTGATGATGGTGGACCCGCCCGGACTGCCGAGCGAGAACGCGGGCCTGCCGTCCTTCAGCGCGATCGTCGGCGTCATGCTGCTGCGCGGGCGCTTGCCGGCTTCCGGAATGTTCGGATGTGGTGGAGTGAAATCGAAATCGGTCAGTTCGTTGTTGAGCAGGAAGCCGTAGCCCGGCACGACCATGCCGCTGCCGCCCCAGTCCTCGATGGTGAAGGTGTAGGCGACGACGTTGCCGTCCTTGTCGGAAACGGTGAGGTGGGTGGTGTGCGTGCTTTCCGGTTGCAGTGCGCCTGACGCAGGCCTCAGCGGAAAGCTGGGATCCTGCTGGAACGGATAGGGGTCGCCCGCCGCGACAGGACCCGATGCGGCGCGCACCGCGTCGATAAGGGAACGGCGTTGTGCCGCGTAGTCCTTGCTCAGCAGCCCCGCCACCGGTGCATCGACGAACTCGGGATCGCTCAGGTACGCATCGCGGTCGGCGAACGCGAGCCGGCTCGCCTCCAGGTACACGTGCTCGACCTGCGTGCGCGGCATCGACGCCAGGTCGTAGCCTTCGAGAATGTTCAGGGCTTCGAACACGGTGATGCCGCCGCTGCTCGGCAACGGCATGCCGTAGAGGTCGTAACCGCGGTAGGTGGAATGCACCGGCAGGCGCAGGCGTGCTTCGTAGTTGGCCAGGTCCGCCAGCGACATGCGACCGCCGCGCACGGAGATGCCGGCGGTGGTCGGTGGCCGATTGACCGTGTCGACGATGGCGCGCGCCAATGGCCCGTCGTAGAACGCAGCGACCCCGCCGCTCGCCAGCAGCCGGTAGGTGCGCGCGAGATCGGGATTGCGCAACGGGGTGCCGGGCGGGATCGCCTTGCGGTTCCGCAGGTACAGCGCTGCCGTCGCCGGGAAGCGATTGAACTTGCGCTCGTTCTGTTCCACCAGGTGCGAGAAATTGGCATCGACGGTGAAGCCTTCGTCGGCGACCGAGATCGCCGGCGCGAGCACCTGCGCGAACGACATCGTGCCGTAACGCCGCAGTGCCTCGTCCCAGCCGCGCACGGTGCCGGGCACGCCGACGGACAGGCCGCTGGCGACGACGGTGTCGAAATCCATTTCCTTGCCGTCTTCGATGAAGAGCGTCGGCGTGGTGGTGGCGGGCGCCGTTTCGCGATGATCGATCGTGATCACGCGCTGTTCCTTCGCCAGGTACACGACCATGAAGCCGCCGCCGCCGATGCCGCAGCTGAAGGGATCGGTCACGCCGAGCGTGGCTGCCGCCGCCACCGCAGCATCTACGGCATTCCCGCCCTGGTCCAGGATCGTCATCGCGGACTGCGTGGCCTGCTCGCTGATCGTGGCGGCGGCCCCCCCGGTTCCCCTGGCGACCGGTGTCTTGGCCTGGGTGGCCGTGGCCACCAGCGCGACCAGAAGCAACGAGACGCGCAGAAGTCGGTTCATCGGACGTCACCGCATGACAGGCCGCCGGATTGTCACACGTGCGGCCGCTCGCCACGCGGGTGTCCGGGCATGGAATGATGTCCGCCAACCCCGGTGGATGGCGCCGGGCGTTGGACGTCTGACCGGCCTGTCGGCCACCACCCTGCTTGGAGCTTGCATGCGCACGCCAAGGATGTATCGCGTTGTCCCCATGTTGATCGTGTCCGTCCTGGCCATGTCGTGCAGCAAGCACGAGAGGGCGCCTGCCGAGGCCAGTGCGGATGCGGCGGTAGCGAGCGAAGCGGCCCCGGACGGCTTCGCCGCAGCGGCGGCTCCGCAGGATCTCGAAGTGCCCGCGCTGCAGGAACCCGGCGTTGCGGCTTCGCACCTCGCATCCGATGCCCTGGTGCAGACCGATCCGCAGCGCCGCTTCATCCGCACCGCGATGGCGGAGTTCCAGGTCAAGGATGTGTACCGAACGGCGCTGGCCATCGAGGACGAAGTCGCGAAACAGGGCGGCTTCGTCGTCGACAACGACATCCAGGCGCAGGTCCAGCGCGTGCAGAGCCGGCCGATCGGCCATGGCAAGCGGCTGGAGTTGTCCGAGTATCGCCTGCAGGGCACGTTGACCGTGCGCGTCTCCAGTGAGCGCACGCAGGTGTTCCTGCGCGCCATCGCGTCGCAGATGGAATTTCTGGACAGGCGGACCTTCAACGCGCGCGATGCGCAGTTCGATCTGTTGCGCCAGCAGCTTGCGCGTCAGCGTGCGCAGGATGCGCAGCAGGAACTCGGCGCGGCCGTGCAGGCGGGTGGCAAGCTCGGCGACAAGGCCGATGCGATCCAGGCGCGTGGCGAAGCTCGCACCAGTCGCGACGAGGCGTTGATCGCGCAGAAGGAGTTCGAGGATCGCGTGGCGTTCAGCACCATCACGCTGTCGCTGGGCCAGGACGCCCGGATACGCAGCAGCGAGCGTGTCGACGTGGAGGCGGTATTGCGCGACAACGGCCCCGGCTTCTTCAGCCGGCTGGGTGAATCGCTCGCGGTCGGGTGGCGCGGTGGCCTGGATATCCTGGTGGTGCTGGCTGCGGTGTGGCCGCTGTGGCTGGTCGCGCTGGCTGGCGTGCTCGCATGGCGCCGCTGGCGCAGGAAGCCGGCGGCAGGCTGAAGACGGCGCGACTGCTCAGCCCCTGAGCCGCGGCAGCCCGTGTTCGTCGCGCTCCTCCACGACGGCCGCGTCGTGGATTTCCTGGCGCATGTCGCGCACTGGCAGGCGGACGGAGGCTTCGCCGCGCGATGCCTTCAAGGCATTGGCATAACACTGCTGCGCCGTGCCGGCATCGCCGGCCTCGCTGAAACCGAGGCCCAGTTCTTCCCACGCTTCGGCACCTGCGCCCTGCGCGAGCGCGCGGTGCAGGAATTCCTGCGCCTGCGCCCATTGCCCCTGCAGGCGCGCGAGCCGGCCCAGCGTCACCAGCAGGCCGGGGCTGGCGGGCCGCGCCTGCAGCCAGTGCTGCGCGCTGGCGCGACGCGAGTCGAGTTTGCCGACGGGGAGGCGACCGTACAGTGACGCAAGGTCCTCGTTCCAGTGCGATTCCAGCGCCTGCTCGATGCTGCGTGTCGCGGCGTCTTCCCAGCGCAGCGCAGCCGCGCGTTCCGCGTAGGCAGCGACCACCGCCGGCTGGTGGCGCAGTGGTTTGGTGAGCGCTTCCCAGCGTTCGGCCAGGATGTTGGGGTCGTGGGCTTCGCGCAGCGATTGCGACGCCAGGCGGGTTTCCAGCGTATCGAACGTGGTCGGCGCCAATGCCTGCTGCTGCTTCAGCGCACCGAGCAGGCCATAGGCTTCGCCGGCGCGATGCGTGGCTGCCAGCGCCTGCGCGCGCAGCTCCAGGCCGCGAGGCGGCAGCGGCTGCACGTCGGCGGCATCGAGCGCCGCGAGGGCATCGAGCGGACGCGCCTCATCGAGTGCTATCTGCGCCGACGCCACGGCATGGGCGGAAGCGGAGCGTTCGCGCAGTGCGGCCAGATGCCGTTGCACGGCGGCGACGTCGCCACGCGACAGGGCCGCGCGCACCGCCGCGACGCGCGCGATGGCGCCGACCTCGTCGTCGTCCGCCGCGCGCTCCAGCAGTTTCTCGGCCTTCTGCCAGTGGCCGCCATGCAGGGCCTCCAGGCCGTCGATGAGGCGCGCCCGCGCCTGCTTGCGGCGATGGCGTCCCCAGGTACGGAACGGCAGCGTGACCAGTTGCCATGCGAGCCAGGCCAGCGCAGCGGCCAGCGCCAGCGCGAGCAGCGCGCGCGGCACGTTGGTGTGCAGGTCGTAACCGGCGAAGCGGACGAAGACCTCGCCCAGGTCGCGGTCGGTGCCCGCCATCCATTGCGCCGCCAGCACGCCGGCCAGGACCAGCAACAGCAGCATCACCACGGTGCGGAACGGCTTCATGGGGTCACCTCGGGCGTGATCGGCGCCAGCCGCACGCCGGCGTTGCGCAACACGCGCAGCTGTTGCAGCGTGCTGCCCAGTTCGGTCGGCCGCGCGGGTGCGGGCGTCGCCTGCAATGTGCGCAACTGCGCGTGAACCTGCCGTCGTTGGGATGAGTCCGGCCACAATTGCGGCAGCCATGCGTCCACGCGCGCGAGCGCCGCGCGGTAGGCGGCATCGTCGTCGCGCTCGACGGCGGCACGCGCCAGGCTGATTTCCACCTGCAGCGCGGCATTGGCGGCAGCGCGTTCGGTGGGCGCCACCAGGGTGGTGTCGCGTGTCGGGCGGATATCGACGAACGGCGCCAACCAGCGTTGCCAGGCCGGGCGCGAGGCCGCGGGTACGTCTGCGGCGGCGCCGACCGGCAGCCCGGCCAGCGCCACCGCCACGGCATCCAGGTGCGCGAGCGTGTCCGCTTGCGCACCCGCGCCCAGCGCGTCCAGTGCCGTGCGTTCCTGCGCCAGCGCCTGCTTCAGGTTGAGCAGCCGATGGTCGTCGATGCCATCGAGCGCGCCAGCCGCCAGCGCATAGGCGCGTCGTGCGCCGCCAAGGTCATGGGCGATGTCCAGCCGCTGCGCCGCCTGCGAGAGCAGCAGTTCCACTTCGTCCAGCCGCAGTGCCTGCGCGCCATGCCGGTTGGGATCGGTGAGCTTGGCAACGCTTTCTTCCAGCAGGGCACCGCGCTGGCCCAGCCCGAGGACTTCGTCGCGCAGTACGCGGTTGGTGGCAGCGGCGTCCAGCAACCGTTGCGCCTGCGCGCGCTGGTCGCGGCGCAATGCCTCGGTGCGCGACTCCAGCGCTTCGAGGCGCTGCTCCGCTGCGGTCTTCGCGATCTGCGCTTCCATGCCGCGCGCCAGCCACCACGCCCAGCCGCGCCAGGCGCCGACGCCGACGACCAGCACCAGCAGGGCCGCGACGACGAGCCGTCCGTTGACGCCGGCTGGGGATGAAGAAGGTGGATCGTCGTTCACAAGCATCCTGGACTACCGGCAGAACGTGATGGATGCCGCAGATGCTACCGGATGCCGGCGGGCCGGACCGTGCACGCCGCCTTCATCAACTGCGCGGGGCGCGGCCCGTCGGCCACGACGACGCGCGGAAATCCGGCACGCAGCGCGGCGCCGGCCAGGCGCTCGCTGGCGGCCACGACCGCAGCGGTCTTCAGGCGGGCGGCGAGGGCTGGCGACAGATGCGACAGCACCTCTTCCAGTGCGCCTCCACTGCTGAGCAGCAGCACGGCTGGCGCGTCCAGGCGCGCCAGCGCTTCCTGCGCGCGCGCCGGCAGGGCGATGGGGTCGCGATGGTAGACCTCGGCCCGGTGCAGCCGCGCGCCGCGCGCCGCCAGTGTCGGCGTCAGCAGGTTGCGGCCGTCGGGTGCGGTCACGAAGCCGAGGTCGGTATCGCGCACGGCGGCAAGTTCGGTCATGGCCAGCAGGCCTTCGCTGTCCATGCGGGTCGGGAATGCGACGCGGCCGATGCCGGCCCGGCGCAGCGCCCTCGCCGTGCCTTCGCCCACGGCGAGCCAGGCCTGTCCGGCGTGCGCCTGCAGCGGTTGCAGCGACCGTGCAGCAGCGACGGCCGCCGGACTGGTGAAGACGACGACCGGACAGGCCAATGCAGCGCGCAGTGCGTCACGCGTGGCGCCGTCGTCGTTGGTCCGGATGCGCCACGGCGACAGCGCCAGCAGGCCCGCGCCGTGCCGGGACGCGGCGCGGCGTAGCGCATCGTGGCCGCCCTGGGGCCGCAGCGAGATGACGTACCATGCCGGCGGCGTTGGATGTCCCATGCGCGGATTATGAGCGATGAGTCCGGAAGAAGCCCTGCAGGAACTGCGTGAATACTGCCTCGCCATGCCGCCGGTGGCGGCGATGCGGGTGAACGTCGACGGCCTCCATGGCGAGGCCTTGCGGCTGACCGCGCCGCTGTCGGCCAACGTCAACGACAAGGGCAATGCTTTCGGCGGCAGCCTGACGTCGCTGATGACCGTGGCGGGCTGGGGGCTGGTGACGCTGAAGCTGCGGCTGGCCGGGCTGAAGGCCGAGGTCTATGTCGCCGACAGCCAGATCCGCTATCTCGCGCCGCTGTATGGCGACCTGGTCGCCGACGCGACCTTCGCCGAGGGCCAGTCGCTGGAGACGTTCGTCGACACGCTGGTTCAGCGGGGCCGCGCGCGCATCCAGGTGGAGGCCTGTGTGCAGCTGCCTGAAGGCGGCATGGCGACCACGCTGAGTGGCCGCTTCGTCGCCATCGCGAAGCGGTAGCATGCGGACATCATCGGGGGAGTGGCCGTACATATGATCGGAAAGTGGCTGTTGGCGGCGGTACTGGCGCTGGTGCTCGCACCGGCATCCGCGCAGGGCCGGCTGCAGCGCAACAAGCTGCCGCCCCTGCAGGACGCCTACGCGGCGGCCGTCCGGTGGGGCGATTTCGAGAGCGCCTGGCAGTTCGTCGATCCCGCCTACAAGGCTGAGCACCCGATGACCGAGCTGGAGTTCGAGCGTTACCAGCAGGTGCAGATTTCCGGCTACCGCGACCTGTCGACCAGCGGCGGACCGGACGGCACCATCGAGCGTGCCATCGAACTGCGTGTCGTCAACAAGCACACCATGGCGGAACGGACGATGCGTTACCGCGAGCGCTGGCGCTGGGACCCTGAAGCCAAGCGCTGGTGGCTGGTGGTGGGCCTGCCGGACCTCTGGCACGGGGAATAGCCTCCGGCGCCCCGATGGCGTCCTGTGCGACAATCGCCGCCCGCTCGAAGATCGCCAACCCCGTGAATTTCGAAGAAATCCTGGCTTTTGCCACCCGTTCGCCCTTCAACCAGATGCTGTCGCTGGCCCTCGTCGGCCTGACGGTCGCCATCGTCTACACCGAGCTGTCGCGCCTGTTCCGCGGCTACAGGACGCTGCGCCCCGCCGAGCTGACCCAGCTGGTCAACAGCGAGAACGCACTGGTCGTGGACCTGTCGGCAAGCAACGATTTCGAGAAGGGCCACATCGCCGGCAGCCGCAATGTGCTGCCCAGCAACTTCGACCCCGACAGCAAGCTGCTGGCCGGGGCGAAAGCCCAGCCGGTCGTGCTGGTCTGCCGCACCGGACAGGCATCCGGTGGCGCCGCCAAGCGCCTGAAGAAGGCCGGCTTCGAAAAGGTCTACGTGCTGGACGGCGGTATCGCCGCCTGGCAGCAGGCCGACCTGCCGTTGATCAAGGGCCGCTGAGCCCCGGGTGGCCGCGGAACCGCCCTTGAACCGGGCGCCGCGTGTCGCCATGACATACTTTCCATTCACCGCTGCAATCCAGATTCCGGAGTCAACGAAATGTCCGACGAGACCACCAACGGCGCGGTTGCGCCTGCCGCCGAAGCCGCTGGCCCCGCTTTCACTGTCGAGAAGATCTACGTCAAGGACGTTTCCTTCGAGGCTCCCGGCGCGCCGGCCGTGTTCGCCGAGAACGTGCAGCCGGAACTGCAGCTCAACCTCAACCAGCGCGTGCAGCGCCTGGGCGAGAACGCCTTCGAAGTGGTGCTCGGCGTGACGCTGACCTGCAAGGCCGGCGACAAGACCGCGTACGTGGCGGAAGTGCAGCAGGCCGGCATCTTCGGCCTGATCGGTCTGGAACCGCAGGCCGTGGACGTGCTGCTCGGCACGCAGTGCCCGAACATCCTGTTCCCGTACGTGCGCCAGCTGGTCAGCGACCTGGTGCAGGCTGGCGGTTTCCCGCCGTTCTTCCTGCAGCCGATCAACTTCGAAGCGCTGTACGCCGAATCGCTGCGCCAGCGCACACAGGGCGGCGAAGCCAGCCTGGCCAACTCGGAACCGGCCGGCAACGCCTGACCGGCGATGCATGGTCCCGTCAGGGCGGCGACGCCGCACACAGGGGTGACGGATGTCTGACCCGAAGTCCGCCGATGTGCTGAAGATCGCGGTGCTGGGCGCCGGCTCGTGGGGTACCGCCCTGGCCGCGCTGATGGCGCGCCATGGCCACCAGGTGACGTTGTGGGGTCGCGACCCGGTGGTCGCGGCCGCCATCAACCGCCAGCACGAAAACACCCGCTATCTGCCCGGCATCCCGTTGCCGGACAGCCTGCGCGCCACCACCGACCTGGCCGCGTCGCTCGCCGATGCCGATCAGGTACTGGTGGTTGTCCCGTCGCACGCCTTCACCGAAACCCTCCGCACGCTCGCGCCATTGCGCCCGGCCAAGGCCGGCGTGGCGTGGGCGACCAAGGGGTTCGAAACCGGTTCGGGCCGTTTCCTGCACGAGGTGGCGGAGGAAGTACTGGGCCCCGACGTGCCGATCGCGGTCGTGACGGGGCCTTCGTTCGCCAAGGAAGTCGCACTCGGCCTGCCGACCGCCGTCACCGTGCACGGTGCCGATCCGGAATTCGCGCAGGCCGTCGCCGACGTGATGCACGGCCCCGCGTTCCGTGCCTACACCGGCGACGACATGGTCGGTGCGGAACTCGGTGGCGCGATGAAGAACGTGCTCGCCGTGGCGACCGGCGTATCCGACGGCATGCAACTGGGCCTCAATGCCCGTGCCGGCCTGATCACGCGCGGCCTCAACGAGATGCTGCGCCTGTCCGCCGCCATCGGTGCCAAGCCGGAAACCCTGATGGGTCTTGCCGGTCTCGGCGACCTCGTGCTGACCTGCACCGGAGACCTGTCGCGCAATCGTCGCCTGGGCCTGGCGCTCGGGCGCGGCCAGTCCCTGCAGGATGCGGTGCGCGAAATCGGCCAGGTGGTGGAATCGGTGCAGACGGCCGACGAAGTCATGCGCCAGGCGGATCGCCATGGCATCGACCTGCCGATATCCAGCGCGGTGCGTGCCGTCCTGCACGGCGATCTGACCCCGCGCGATGGCCTGCAACACCTGCTCGCGCGCGAGCAGAAGCCGGAGTATCCGGAGACGCTGTTCAAGTAAGGCGCATCACCGTGCGATGAAACAGGCCCGGCAACGCCGGGCTTTCTCTTGCATGGTTCCCACACAAAGAAAAGCCCGGCCGTGGGGGCCGGGCTTTGGGGTGCGACGCGGGGAGAGAGGACGCGTCGCGGGGGAACGTTGTCGCGGATTACCAGCTGAAGCGCGGACCCACGAACCACTGGGTGTCGCCGTCGATCAGCTTGACGTCGGCCGATGCGCTCCAGTTCGGGGTGAACTTCACCTGCGCACCCAGGCGGCCGTAGAACTCGCCGTCGTAGTCGCGGCCGCCGTCTTCATAGCCTGCCAGTGCATAGCCGTTGAGGCGGTTGGTCAGCGCGCTGTTGACGCCGACTTCAACGCTGTAGCCATCGGCGCTGAGGCTGGGGAAACGCACGTTGCCGGCAGTGAAGCTGTCCGTCTTCGCCTTTTCATAGGCCACGCGGGTCAGCAGGTCGACGCGCTGCGAGAGCTCGTGGTTGTAGCCCAAGCCAATACGCCACTGGTCGAAGTCGACATTGACGTCGTCCACTTCCTGTTTGGTGTAGTCGGCGAAGACGTGGAAATTCGGATGCACGGCCACGGAGCCTTTCAATGCCCAGCCATCGGCATCGGGACCATTGACGTTGGTCGCGGCGTAACCGCCTTCGACATAGTTGTAGGAAACGCCTTCCGCGGCCGAAGCGGCGAAGGGAGCGGCAGCCAGCAGGGTGAGGGCAAGCAAGGACTTCTTCATGGGGCGTACTTCTCTCTTGTTGTTGTGTGTCCGTCCTGGTGGAAGCGACGGTGGTCGAAGTATCCGCTTCGGCTCACAACATCTCCTGAATATAAAACTGACCAGTACATAAATTACCCGTCCGTCGCGGGAACTTCTTCTTGCGTCCTGCAGCGGCGCACGAATGCGATGCATGTCCGCTTCATCCGAAAAGACGCGAATTGAAAAGACGGGCGGAAGGATTCCGCAGCGCGGGGATATGCGCAGGTTTTTTTTTGAGCGTCGGGAGACACGCGATGATGGAAGAGCGCGGCTGGGAGCGGGGACTCGGGGACGGAGATGCGGAGATGGTCGATACGGCTGCCGCATTGCAACTGGATCAAGCGCGTTGGGACGCGATCGTGGCAATATTGCCGCCGCTCGTTCGCGCACGCGCGATGAACGGGGTGCGGACCCGCGCGTTCATGGAAGCGGTGCTGTGGATCGCGGTCACCCGCCAGCCATGGGGTCGATTGCCCTCGGCATGGGGTCCGTGGCACAGCATCTATGTGCGGTTTACCCGGTGGGCGCAGGACGGCATCTGGGATGAAGTGATCGCATCATTGCAATCGCATGCCGACATCGCCGACCCCCTGCGCCGGCTCGTCAGCGACTACCTGCTCTCGCACCATCCAGCGTCCGTCAACCGACGCGCCGGTCCACGCTTCACTCCATTCTGATTGCAGTCGGGTCTCCAGGTCCGGTGGCCTGATACCAAGACGTTGGCGCCATGCCTGCCGAGAACACCGTCGTGGTCATCGAGACCACCGGCCATCACATGCACATGGCCGACATCATGCTCATCGTCCACGGCGACGATGAGCACTCCACGCATCACACATCCACCAGATTTGCCTGGATGCGGTCCGGCGTGCGATCGATATCGATGCGGTGAGACTGCCCGATCGCACGCCGCGGATCGCCCGCAAGCTCGGTTGACCGAGGTACTCGTCAATCGGTGTCGGCGTCGCTATCGCGTGCATCGGGCGATTGCCTCGCAACGATGCTGGTGGCGGTCAGGTCACCGGTGACATTGCCGGTGGTCGCGAACACATCGGGAATGGTGTCGACGGCCAGCAGCAGGCCCAGCGGTTCGATCGGCAGACCCATCGACTGTGTCACGGGCATGACGGTCGCCATGAAGCTGACCTGCCCGGGCAGGCCGATCGACCCCAGGCTGATCACCACGGCGAGCGCCGCGCCGGCGGCAAGCGTCACCGCGTGCACGTCGATGCCGTAGGCCCATGCGACGAAGCACGCGGCGACGATGTACTGGATCGGGCTGGTGATGCGGAACAGCGTCACCGCCATCGGCAGCACCAGCGCGGCCACCGCTCGCGGGTGACCAAGGCGGAAACGCGCGCTTTCGACCATCGCGGGCAGCGACGCCAGCGACGACTGCGTGCTGGCCGCCACCACCTGTGCCGGCAGGATGGCCTTGGCGAAGGCGAGCGGCGACTGCCGTGCGAAGACGGCCACCAGCACGTAGCAGATCAGCGTAGCGCCAAGGTACATCCCGCATTGCAGGGCGATGTAGCCGGCCAGTGCACCGATCACGCCGATGCCGGCCTGTGCGCAGACGGCGAGCACCAGGGCGAAGACCCCGATCGGCGCCGCCAGCAGCATCCAGCGCACGATGACGATCATGGTGTCGGCGATGCCGTGGCAGAAGCCGATGATCTGCGCACGGCGATCTTCCTGCACGCGCGTGAGCGCGAAGCCGAAGAACAGCGCAAACACCACCACCGGCAGCATGGCGCCCTGCGCTGCAGCCATGATGGCGTTGCTGGGGACCACGGATCCGATCCAGTCGGAAAGTCCCGGCGCCGCAGTGCCGCCCGCCGGCGGCAGCGTGCCATGCAACGTCGCGGTGAGGTCCGCGCTGGGCGGCACCAGCGACAGCACCAGCGGGGCCACGATGGCGGCATAGGCGGCGAACAACGACAGCAGGGAGATGAATACCACCATCGCGCGCCGCGCCACGCGGCCCGACGCGGCGGCATCGCTGGCGGTCGCGACGCCGAGGATCACCAGTGACAGCACCAGTGGCACCACGGTCATCTGCAGGCCGCTGAGCCACAGTTTGCCGATCGGCTGGGCGATGGCCACGGCCGTGACGGCGGTGGCTGGCAGCCAGTGCGCCAGCGACAGGCCGACGATCGCGCCTGCGGTGAGGCCGAGGAGTACGCGCGCCGTGGCGCCTGGCCACCTCATCGGGCTGCCTCCGGCAACTGCCAGTCCCGGGAGAGGCGCGTGTACTCGGTACGCGGCAGCAGCACGAAGACAGGGCGCGCGTCAGGGCGCAGCCAGCCCAGCAGGCTGTCCATGGTCTCGCTGGCCATGGCCGTGCAACCGGCGGTGGCTTCTCCCGGCATGCGCCACAGGTGCGCGAAGATGCAGCTGCCGGCGCGGGGTATCGCGCCGGGGTTGTGGCCGATCACCAGGCCTTCGCGGTAGCGCGGATCGCCCTCGTTGCGCAGGTCGAGGCGCATGGGTTCGGTGGAACCTTCCGCAGCGGCTTCGCCTTCGTCGCGTGTATCGATGATGCGGTTGTACAGCGGCGAATCCGGAACGTCGATGCAGTAACTGGTCGCGTGCATTGGACGATACGGCATGGCGGTGCGGATGCTTTCCGCGTAGCCGAAGGCATCGCCCAGCGTGAACACGCCTGCCGGCGCGCGACCGTCGCCTTCCTGTTTCTGCGGTCCCTGCGCCTGCGCCGGATGCAGCCCAAGCCCCCACGCTGCACCGTTCCGTCCCACCGAGATCGGCGCCGGGTTCGACGCCGCCTGCCAGTGTCCGTCCCGCATTTCGAAGCGCTGCAGGGTGCCCGTGGTGGTGTTCCAGTCATCGGTGATGACAAGCACCAATTGGCGGGCATCGCGCCAGGCGTGCGGGGCCGCGACCACCGCCTCCGCCGCCTGAGCGTGCTGGGCGAACGAGGCCAACATGAGCGCGGCAAGCGCGATCGGGCGGAAAGGGCGAAACGGGAATGAGGTGGCGGGCATCAGGATTCCAGCAGGTGGTGGATGCGCTCGAGGTTGATGGCGAGCTGGCGGTTGCGATCCGGATTGGTCTGGCACAGCAGCACGAAGACGAAATCCAGCAGCGATTGCAGCGATGAGCGGTAAAGCAGCTGTTCCACGTGCGGCGCGGGATCGTGCGCCGAGATCACCAGCGCGGCGTCGGCGTGCGCGCGCAGTGGGTTGGCGGTATGCCGGGTGATCGAGATGACCTTGCCCTCGCAGGCCTGGAACTGGCGGCTGACCTGCGACAGTTCGGGCAGCTTGCCGAACTCGGAGAACATCAGCAGCACATCGCCGGGGCGGGCGGCCGACAGGTTGGCCATCATCAGGATGGGGTCCGCGTGGTGCACGGTCAGCAGCCCGAGCAGCGACAGCCGCATGGCGAACTCGCGCGCGAACAGGCCGTCATCGCCCAGGCCGCAGACGAACACCTTGCCCGCTTGGTCGATCAGTTCGACGATCGGCTCAATGTGCGTGCGCGGGTTGAGGCTGCGCGTCTCCTCTTCGGCGGCCATCTTGCTGCGGCGCAGGCCGTCCTGGAGTTGCTGGTAAGCGTCGGCCGTGTCGTGCTCCACCGAATCCGGCGGCTGCATCTGGCCGTTGCCATTGCGGGCGACCGCCTCACCGATGGTGTACTTGAGGTCGGGATAGCCCTTGAAGCCGAACTTCTGCGCGAACTTCACAACGCTCGACTGGCTGATGCCCAGCGCGCTGGCGAGTTGCTGCGACGAGTAGTCGCGCAGCAGGTGCGCGTTGTCGAGGATGAAGTCGGCGATGCGGCGCTCGATGGCCGACATCTGGTCGCGTTCGGAGCGGATCTTCACCAGGGACGTTGTCATGGGGTGAGTGTGATGGCGTGGAAGTGGGCTGACAACGGGCCATCGCCACCGGGCTCAGCCCGGCAGCAGCTCCAGGCCGCGGATCTCGCGGATGCCCAGGCCCGGCGCGTCGGTAATGGTGATTTCCGACTCGTTGAAGATCACCCCGCCCTCGACCGGATTGAACTGGCCCAGCGACGGGCCGTCCAGGTCCACCTTGGTGATGACGTTGGCTTTCGCCGCCGCCACGTGCACGGCAGCGGCCACGCTGATGCTGGTTTCGATCATGCAGCCGATCATGCACTCCACGCCGTACAGCGAGGCGATGTCGGCGATGCGGATGGCGTTGGAGATGCCGCCGGTCTTCATCAGCTTGATGTTGATGATGTCGGCGGCGCGCATCTTGATCAGGTCGATGACTTCGGTGGGGCCGAACACGCTTTCGTCCGCCATCACCGGCGTGTGCACGCGGTCGGTGACGTACTTCAGGCCGTCGAGGTCGCGCGCCTTCACCGGCTGCTCCAGCAGTTCCAGCACCACGCCGGCGTCCTCCAGGTGCTGCATGGCGAACACTGCCTGCTTGGCGGTCCAGCCCTGGTTGGCGTCCAGCCGCAGCAGCGCGCGGCCCTCCACGGCGGAATAGATGGCCTTCACCCGTTCGATGTCCAGGCCGATGTCCTTGCCGACCTTGATCTTCAGCGACTCGAAGCCACGTTCCACCGCGCTGATCGAGTCGGCGACCATTTTGTCGATGTAGTCCACGCTGATGGTGATGTCGGTGGTGATGACGGGATCGCCGCCGCCCAGCATCTTGTACAGCGGCGCGTCGTACAGCTGCGCCCACAGGTCGTAGACCGCGATTTCGACCGCCGCCTTGGCGCTGGTGTTGCGCTCCAGCGCAGTCTGCACCAGCTCGGTGATGTGGTTGAGGTTGGCGATGTCCTGGCCGATCAACCGTGGCCGGATGAACTTGCCGATGGCCTCGACGATCGAGCCGTGCGTGTCGCCGGTGATGACGGCAGTGGCGGGGGCTTCGCCATAGCCGACGTGGCCGGTGTCGGTCTTCACGATCACCACGATGTCCTCCACCGTGTCGACGGTGCGCAGCGCGGTCTTGAACGGTGTCTTCAGCGGCACGCGCAGCATGCCGAAGGTGATGTCGGTGATCTTCATGGAGCCCCTTGGGGACGGATGCGCTGGATGGCGGTGATGCGGTCGACGGTGGGCTGCTCGCTGTTGAACAGCAAGGGTTCCAGCGGGGTGACGGCCACCGAGTTGAGCGTGGTGCGAACGACCTTGCCGTCGGCGCCGCGGTACGTGATGCCGGTGGTGTCGTGGATGGTGTACGTGGTGCCGTTGTCGTGGCCGATCACCATCATCACGTGGCCCGGGATATAGACCAGGTCGCCGACCTGCAGCGTGCGCAGCACGGCGAGCCGCTTCTCGTGGCTGTCGCCCGGTTCGAATCCGATGCGTTCCAGCGCCGGGCTGACCGCCTGCGCGCTGGTGTTGCGCGGCAGCACGATGCCCATGCTGCGGTACACCTCGGAAACGAAACCGCTGCAGTCGCGGCTGTCGTAGCTGTGGCCCCAGCCGTAGCGCTCGCCGAGGAACTTGAAGCTCTGGCGCAGCAGGTTGGCGGAGGTATACGGCAGGTAGCTTGGCGCGACGTCGGCGGTGCGCTGCAACAACGCAGGCAACAGTTCCAGCGAACCGTCGTCACGGCGCACCGGCAGCTGGATGACATGCGAGGTATACGGATGCTGCCCGTTCACCGGCTTGTCGGCCGGCCAGTCGGACAGCACCGGGACCCGCACGCCCATGTCCAGTTGCAGCGCGGAGAGGCCGGGTTCCTCGGGGTTGTAGACCGTGCGGGCGGTGGCGCCGGTGACCACCAGGACCGGCGTGCCCGTGCCGTAGTCGAACACCGTGTCGCGGGAACCTTCGCCGACGAACCGCTTTTCGATCCATGCGGCGTACAGCGGACTCACCACGAAGTACCACTCGCCGTCGGCGCTGGTATGCGCGATCACCACCGGCGTGCCAGGGAACAGCGCACTTTCCTGGAAGCGGTCGATGTCGGTGTCGCCCTGGCTGCTGAAGACGCGCTGGCGGGTCGGGAAGGTGCGCAGGTCGGCGCGGTGCACGACCAGGCCGTAGCGCGCGGGGGCGGTTGCGGCGACGGTATCGACGGCGGCATTGTCGGCGATCGCCGAAAGGCGCGGCTTTGCGATCTCCTGGCCGCGGTCGTCGTACAGGGTGCGGGTCGGCGGGGCGGACAGTGGATCCAGCCAGCTGCGGACCTGCGCGCGCGTGAGTTCGGCGGGCAGGTCCCGCAACACATGGACATGCCGGTCGTGCTGCCACATGCGGGTGTTCTGCGCCGCCACGCCGGCGGGATCCAGCAGTACGCGATCCGGCCTGTCCAGCCGATGGATCCAGTCATCGGCCTGGAGATGCCGGTCCTGCACGCCGACGACGGCATTGGGGGGAACGGGCAAAGGTTCGCGAGCCTGTGCAGACAGGCCCGTGACCAGGGCGCCCAGCAGGAGAAGGGCATTCAATCGGCGGGCCAGGGCGGTACGTCCGGGCATCCCGGGCCGCGTGTCCGGCCGATACGGCATCGATGCGTTCATTCACTCCCCTCGGTCAGGCTCCGTCCCCCTGCCACCATGACGCCAGGCGGGCAGCGGATTCCACAAGAATATTTATTTCTTCTTGAAGAAAAATCAAGAATAAATTATTGACCCCCATGTTCACGCCGTGTTACACAGCCGTCACCGGTCGGCGTGGGGATGTGCGACGTGGATGCCAGCAGGAGCCAGCACGTGGTGACAGTACGCGGCAGGCGCGCCCGGCGCCGTCTGGCCGCGTGGCTGTCCCTGTGCGGGTGGCCGATGGTACTCCCGGTGCCGGGTCTGGCCGAGGCCGGCGATCCGCTGGCCGGCATCGTGGCGGACATCGACCAGGGCCGCTTCCAGCAGGCCGAAGCGGCCATCATGGCGGCGCTGGTGGGCGGGCATGCGGATGCCGACGATCTCCAGGCCCTGCAATTCCAGCGCGAGCGCATGCGTCGCATCCGCCTCGACTTCGCCCTCGATGCCACCACGGTGCGCGACCGCATCCGCGCGCAGATCCCCGATCTGGGCGAAGAGGAGTTCCAGCGCTGGGACAGCGCCGGCCTGATCGAGCGGCTGGATATCGACGGCGAACCGCGCTACTTCAACCGGTCCGCGTCCAATCTGTTCCGCCTGAGTCCCGAGGCCGCTGCGCGCCGTATGCCGCCGGTGCGGCCGTTCGCGCAGGGGCCTTACGAATCGTTGCACCGCCATCATCGTGACGTGACGCAGGTGGCGAAGGCGACCGGTGCTACCAGCGTGCTGCCGCGCCGCGTGCGCATCACCCACACCCTCAGCGTGAAGCCCGACGCCGTGCCGGCGGGCGACACCGTGCGCGCATGGCTGCCGTACCCACGCGCCATCGCAGGCCAGCAGGAAGCGATCGCGCTGGTGGACAGCCGACCTGCGCGTCCGCAGGTGGCACCGGAGCGCGCGCTGCAGCGCACCGCGTATCTCGAACAGGCGGCAGTGGCAGGCACGCCGACGACGTTCTCGGTGACGTACGAAGTCACCGTGCATGCGCGCCGGGTGGCGATCGATCCTGATCGCGTGGTGCCGCCCCCCGCGACGCCCGAACTCGCTTCCTATCTCGTCGAGCGCGCACCGCATGTCGTCTTCGGCGATGACCTGCGCCGATTCAGCGAACAGGTCGTGGGCGACGAGACGAATCCCTATCGCGTCGCGCAGAAACTGTTCGCCGCCGTGGACCGCATCCCCTGGGCCGGCGCGCGCGAATATTCCACGATCAGCAACCTCAGCGACTACGCGTTCCGCGCCGGCCATGCCGACTGCGGCCAGCAGACGCTGCTGCTGATCACGCTGCTGCGCATGAACGGCATTCCCGCGCGCTGGCAATCCGGCTGGGCCTTTTCCGAAGACGTCGAAGGCCACGACACCATGCACGACTGGGGCGCGCTGTACCTGGCGCCGTACGGGTGGGTGCCGATGGACGTGACCACCGGCCAGTTGGCCTCGGACGACCCGGCGCTGCGCTGGTTCTATCTCGGTGGACTGGATGCCTACCGTGTTGCCTTCAACGACGACTATTCGCGCGAGTTCATCCCCGCCAAACAGCATGTGCGGTCCGAAACCGTGGACTTGCAGCGCGGCGAAGTCGAATGGAAGGGCGGCAACCTGTACTTCGACCAATGGGATTACCAGTTCGAATGGACCGTGCTGCCCCGGGATGGGCGCGGCTGATTCCACCACCACACGATTCAACCAACCTCTTTAGCAGGAGAGAGCAGGGATGAAAGGCAGGGTTATCAAGAAGGCGGCACTGGGGATCGCGCTGGGCGCGTGTATCGCCACGATGGCACCGCTGGCGATGGCGCAGAGCGCCACCGGCGCGGTCGCGGGGCGTGCGAATGCGGGCGACCAGATCACCATCGTCAATACCGCGACAGGTGCGACGCGCACGGTCACCGTGGAAGGCAATGGCAGCTACCGACTGACCCAGCTGCCGATCGGCGACTACAGCCTGCAGGTCAAGCGCGATGGCGCCAACGTCGGCGACGCCGTCGGGGTCAATGTCTCGCTGGGCGGCACGACCACGGTGAACCTGGGCGCCGACGGTGGCGTGGTGAACCTCAACGCGGTGCAGGTAGTGGGGTCGCGCGTCGTCAATCGCGTGGACGTGCGCTCGACGGAGTCGGCGACCAACATCAATCGGGAAGAACTGGCCAAGCTGCCGGTCGATCAGAGCCTCAGCGCCGTCGCCCTCCTGGCTCCCGGCGTGGTCAATTCAGGCGCCACGTTCGGGGGGCTTTCGTTCGGCGGCTCCTCTGTCGCGGAGAACGCCGTCTACATCAACGGTCTCAACGTTACGGACCCTTACCGTCGGCAGGGCTTTTCGTCGGTTCCTTTCGCCTTCTACCAGGAGTTCCAGGTCAAGACGGGTGGCTATTCGGCCGAGTTCGGCCGTAGCACGGGTGGCGTCATCAACGCCGTGACGCGCTCGGGCAGCAATGAGTTCCACGCAGGCGCAGAAGTCACGCTGGAGCCGTCAGCCTGGGAATCCTCGAAGGAAGATCACTTCCACCGCGACGGAACTTTGGATGAGCGCAATCGCACCAGTCGCGACAAGAGTTCGTTCTATAAGGCGAATGTCTGGGCGTCGGGTGCCATCGTGCAGGACAAGCTGTTCTTCTTTGCCATGTACGAGAAGCGCGACAGCAACCCGCAGGATTTCGATACCAACGACGCTTTCCTCACGAAAAGCGACAACGATTTCTGGGGCGCAAAGCTCGACTGGCGAATCAACGACGACCATCTGTTGGAACTCCTGGCGTTCTCCGACAAGAGTGAATCGACGACCGGCATCTACAAGTACACCTGGGCCACTGGTTCAAAGGATCGATTGAAGGGCGACAGTGTGTCCGGTTCGGGGGGTGACAACTGGTCGCTGACCTACACCGGCCACTTCACCGACAATTTCACTGCCAAGGCAATGTACGGCGTCAACAAACGCAGTGCGGCAAATAGCAGCAATCAGGATCCCGACTGCAGCATTGTCACCCGATCGGGCAGCTACACGACCCGCTTCGGGCTTGAGGGAACGCCCGAGGGCTGCCATCCCACCGACACCAGCATCGGCCAGCGCGAGGACAAGCGTGAAGCTGCGCGCCTGGACTTTGAATGGTCACTCGGCAACCACCTGCTGCGCTTCGGCCTTGATCAGGAGATCATGGATTCCAACAGCGCGGTGCGTTACCCCAACGATGGAGTGAGCTATCAGGTGCAGGCCGCCAATGGGGGGGCCTCGCTAAACGGGACCATCATCCCGGCGGGTACCACCGCGATCGTCGACGCACGGCGCTATATCACCGGCACGCCCGTCACGACCGAGGCGCAAGCGGTCTACATCGAAGACAACTGGAGCGTGACGCCCAACCTGTTGCTCAACCTGGGGGTGCGCGCCGACAAGTTCCACAACAAGTACGCCTCCGGCGTGACGTTCGCAAAGGCGGACTTCTCCGACATGATCGCGCCACGCGTCGGTTTCAGCTGGGACATGAAGGGCGACGGCTCGACCAAGCTCTTCGGCAATGCGGGACGCTATTACTTGCCGTTGACCAACAAGCTTGCCGACTACTTCGCTGGCAGCACCGATGAGCATACGTACTACGTGCTCGATGGCTGGCGTCAACTGGAGCACCCGGTGGCTGGAACCTACCTGCTTCCCATCCTGGGGCAGCAAATCGGCCCGGTGAACACGTCGAACAATGTGCCGGCTCCCGAGGACTTCCGTACGGCGGTCGCGAAAGACCTGAAGATGGTCTTCCAGGACGAGTTCATCCTCGGTTTCCAGCAGGCGATCAACCCCGCCTGGTCGTATGGCGTCAACGCGACGTACCGTCGCATGACGCGCGCGGTGGAGGATGCGCGCATCAATCATGTCGAAGGATGCCCGTGGTACTCCGGCGACTGGCCGATCATCAACCCGGGTGAAACCACGACGTTGTGGTGCCCCACGACGGATGACTGGGTGACATTCGACTCGTCGAGAGACGGCTATATCGCCTCCGGCAGCGGCGCGATCATGGGTTACAAGAAGCCCAAGCGCACCTACAAGGCCGTCGAGTTCCAGCTGGACCGTGCCTGGGACGACAAATGGGCCTTCAATGCCAGCTACTTGTGGTCCAAATCCGAGGGCAACATCGAAGGGCCGGTGAATTCGGACACCGGTTATGCCGATACCAACCTGGTCCAGTACTACGATCATCCCGCCGTCAATGAGCGCTACGGCGTGCTGTTCAACGATTCGCGACATCAGATCAAGCTCAGGGGCAGCTACAAGTTCAACGAGCAATGGTCGTTCGGCAGTACGTTCTCCGCGCGCTCCGGCGGGCCGATCACGGCTTACGGCGTGGTGTGGCCGAACGACAATCGCGCTGCGGGCGGGCCTGGCGAGTTCAGTGGAGGTGGCTCTGGCTGGCTGTGCGTCGCCAACTGTTCCACCTGGGCAACGCGCCAGCTGGTCTATTCCGAACGTGGCGCGTTCGGTCGCATGCCGTGGGTCTACGACCTGGGTGCGAATGTCACGTGGACGTTGCCTGTGGACGGCATCGATCTCAAGGCGCGCCTCTCGGTCTACAACCTACTCAACCGGCAGACCGTCATCAATGTCCATTCCCGCTACGAAAGTACGCCCGGGACACCGATGCCGCACTTCGGCCAGGGTACCGTCTGGCAATCCCCGCGCTATACGCAACTCGTGGTGACCTGGAATTTCTGATTGCGCGGCGTATGCGGTCGGCGCGTTTTTTCTCCGGTGGCCTGCCGTTCGCGGCAGGCCTTTCTTTTCTCCCGCCATCGACGTTGCGTGAAGTCATCCGTGCTATTCCTGCGTGCGGCTGCTCCCCCGAGGTATCCATCATGACCAAGTCCGTTCCTTCCGCCTGCCGGTCGATGCTCCTTGCATCGCTGATCCTCATCCTTGGCGCTTGTGCGCACACTGCGCCCCGCAATCCACTCGCCACCTGGGTGCCATCGAAGAACTTCGATGAGCGGCGCCCGGTCGTCATCGTGTTGCATTACACCGAACAGGAGTCGGTGGAGCAGTCGCTGGACACGCTGCGCAGCCGCAACAGCGGGGGGCGCGTCAGTTCCCACTATCTCGTCGGCAAGGACGGCAAGGTCTACCAGCTGGTCAGCGATTCGCAGCGCGCATGGCATGCCGGCGCCGGACGTTGGGGCGCGATCACCGACGTCAACAACGCATCGATCGGCATCGAGATCGACAACAACGGCAAGAGTCCGTTTCCCGATGCGCAGGTGGACAGCCTGATCGTGTTGCTGCGCGACCTGACGCAGCGCCTGCGCATTCCGCCGTCGCAGATCATCGGCCATTCCGACCTGGCCCCGACGCGCAAGATCGATCCGGGTCCCCTGTTCCCCTGGAAGCGATTGGCCGAGGCCGGGTTCGGCATCTGGCCGGCCGGTGATGCGGTCGAGCCGCCGCCCGGCTTCGATCCGTGGCTGGCCCTTCAGGCGATCGGCTACTCCGTCGACAATCGCGCCGATACCGTCCGGGCGTTTCACCATCGCTTCCGTGGCATGGAAGGCACCGAGCTAGATGCGGAGGACCTGCGCATCCTTCACGCGCTGACAAGCCCAGCGGCCGTGACGCCGTGATGGGCAGGAATATTCAAGTCGATTTTTTTGCGGCGCAAGAATAATTTATTGACTGCGGTCAAGCTGCGTGCTACACCGCCATCACAGGGGTTTTACCGGCAGGGGTGCCGGTGTCGTCCGTTTCATCTGCAAGCTGTGGTGCGCATCCGGGATGGGATGCGCTGCAAGGCGCGAATGGGGAGCCATCCGGGCCGGGATCGAAGATCGATAGCGACGCCGCCGACCGGGGCGAATGCGTCGGACTCCCGGAACGGCGCGTCGGGCGCATCGCAGTCCACCACATCGATCGCGCGCACTGCGCGGTCCAGACATCCAGAGGAGATCCGCATGCCCGCTCGCCGTCGTTCGTTCAAGCCCACCCATCTCGCCACCGCCATCCTGTTGGGCTTGGCCATCCCGGGCGTCGTGCTCGCGCAGGAGGAAGCGTCACCGGCCAGTGGTGCGCGCACGCTGGACACCGTGACCGTCACCGGTTCGCGCATCAAGCGTACGGACGTGGAAGCGGCACTGCCGATCACGATCATCCAGAAAGCGGAGATCGAGGCGCAGGGCATCACGTCGGCGGAGCAGTTGCTGCAGTTCCTCAACATCGCCAGTAACGGTTCGGACAGCCTGGCCTCCAACGCCGGCATCGCGCCTGCCGACCTGCGCGGCAACAACGGCGTATCGGGCGCCAACCTGCGCGGCCAGGGCGCCGATGCAACGCTGGTGCTGTTGAACGGCCGCCGCGTCGCCACCCACGGCCTGCGCGGCCAGGCGGTGGACCTCAACTCCATTCCGTTCGCTGCCATCGACCGCGTCGAAGTCCTGCGCGACGGTGCCTCGGCGGTCTACGGTACCGATGCCATCGGTGGCGTCATCAACTTCATCACCCGCAGCGACTACCGGGGCATCACCGTCAATGCCGGCTTCGACATGACGCAGGAGGGGGGCGGCAACGTCTTCACCTACAGCATCCTGGGTGGTGCGGGCGACCTGGATGCGGATCGCTGGAACGTGTGGGGTACGTTGAACTACCGGGAGAATGAGATTCTCCTGGGTACCGACCGTGATTTCTCCAATACATTCCAGCTCGACCGTGGCCTTTCGCCGGATACGCGGGGCACGCCGTTCGCCACCGTGTCCAACATTGCCGGCGGCATGATCACTGGCACGCTGGTCAATCCTGCCGGCGGTCCCAACCAGGCCCTCGTGAACATCCTCAACCTGCCCGGCGGGCCGGGCTGCGAGGCCGGCGGCGACATGATGGGGCCGTACGCCTATCAGCTGTGGGGTGTCGCGAATTCCCGTTACGCCTGTGCATGGGACTATCCGGCTGCGCAGGTCATGCAGCAGCCGCAGGAGAGCCTCCAGGCGCTGGGTCGTGCCACCTTCAAGATCAGCGACAACCATCGCATCTACGCTGAAGTCATGGGGTCGCGGACGGAATCCAACCGTCAGTTCGAAGCGCAGCAGATCACGTCCAGCGCGACCGTCGCGGCCACGACCCTTGATCCGAGCACCTGGTATCCGCTGAACGACTACACGCGCGACACCTACAACATGGTCTACAACGCGCTGGCCAGTTATTTTGGCCCGGCGAATCTCGTATACGGCAATCGCATCGCGTACCGGTGGCGTTGCGAGGTGTGTGGACCGCGCCAGATCGAGACGACCACCAAGGCCTACCGCCTGCTGGCCGGCGTTGAAGGCAGCCTCGGCAGCTGGGACTACGATGTGGGTATTTCTCGTGCCTCCAGTGAATCGGAGTCGGTGCTCGGCAGCGGCTACTACTTCACTCCGGCCTTCAAGGCGGTCCTGGGGAGCGGCTTGTTGAACCCGTTCCTGATGCCGGGCCAGTCGCAGCGTCCCGAGGGCGTGGCCGCCCTGCAGGCCGCTTCGGCCGCTGGCGTCCGCCTCTACGGCGGCGAGTCCACGGTGACCACGCTGGACGCCGCGTTCTCCGGTGGGCTTGGTTTCAATCTCTGGGGCGGTGAGGTGATGGCGGCCGTCGGTATCGACCTGCGCCGCGAAGAGTTCGAGTTCGGCTCGGTACAAGACGGCATCATATTGGACAACAGATACATCTTCGGTGCGCCGTTCGATGCGGCCAACAACATGCCCAAGGTGCAGCGTGACGTGAAGGCCGTCTACACCGAGGCGTTCCTGCCGATCGTCGACAGCCTGGAACTCAGCCTTGCCGTCCGTCGCGATGATTACGATGGCTTCGGCGCGACCATCAATCCGAAGTACTCGTTCAAGTGGCAGCCGATCGACGCGCTGGCGTTCCGCGGTGCCTACAGCACGGGCTTCAAGGTGCCCGAGTTCACCAAGCTGTTCAGCGGCGTGACCGAGAGTCCCTATACCGGCTTCGACCTGGCTGACCCGGCGAGGTGTCCTGGCGGTGCCGCCAATCCGGCCGTGCCCGGTTGCGAGGCGATCCAGCCGGACATCCTGACCGGCGGCAAGGCGGATCTGAAGCCCGAAGAGTCCGAACAGAAGAGCTTCGGCCTGGTGTTTGCGCCGACCGATAACTTCAACGTCAGTCTGGACTGGTGGGAGATCGAGCGCACCAACACGATTCGCACGCCCAACCAGGCCACGTTGATCGCCAACTATGACCTGTTCACGGCCAACTGGATCCGCAATGGGGCTGGCGAAGTGATCGCGATCGACCGCCGCTTCATCAATTCCGGCGGCACGCTGATCAGTGGTGTGGAGATCGATGCCAACCTTCGCGGCGAGCTGGCCGGCGGCACCTGGCGCGTCAACCTCAATGGCAGCTACATCGACAGCTTCCAGGAAAAGGCGCTGGAAACGTCGCCTTATGGCAAAAACCTCGTAGGCAAGTACGTCCGTTACTACAGCCTGCCGCTGAAGTGGAAGCACACGCTTGGTTTCAGCTGGGCCAAGGGCGACTGGGCACACACGCTGACGCAGATCTACCGCGACGGCTACAAGGACGAACTGCCGGTCAGCGTTGCCAACGGCAGCTACATTCCGGAGAACTGGAACCCGGATGTCGACGAATACATCACCTATAACTACAGCGTCAGCTGGACGGGGCTGGAGAACGCCAAGTTCACCTTCGTCATGCGCAATGTGCTCAATGAGGATCCGCCGTTCACGGCGCACCAGAACGACTTCGCGTCCGGTGCGGCATGGGAGCCTCGCGTCGCCGATCCGCGCGGCCGTTCGTTCGCGCTGATGGTCGAGTACAAGTTCGACTGACCCGATCCGCCAGCGGATCGCCCGGGGTCAGGGCCGTCGCCGGTATTCGGCGGCGGCCCTCCTGCTTGCAGGCGCCCGCGCCTGCCGCCACGCAGCCCACCGAGGCATGCCATGAAGCGTCTTCTTGTCCTGCTTGCGTTGTCGTCGTCTGCTGCGCATGCAGCCCCCGATAGCGCCACGTTCGACGCGGCCGTACAGCAGGCGTTCGACCGGTATCGACTGCCCGGCATGGCGGTCGGGATCATCCGTGATGGCGAGGTGGTGTACACGCGCACGCTGGGTGAACTGGAAAGCGGCAGCGGCGAGAAGATCGACAACGACACGCTGTTCAAGATCGCCTCCAACAGCAAGGCGATGACGGCCGGCGTGCTCGCGCGCCTGGTCGATGCCGGCAAGCTGAAGTGGGACGACCCGGTCACGAAGTACCTGCCGCAGTTCCGCATGCACGACCCGTGGGTTACGCAGCAGATGCAGGTGCGCGACCTGCTGATCCACAACAGCGGCCTGGGCCTGGGCGCGGGAGACCTGATGCTGTGGCCGGAACCCAACCGGTTCACCCGCGACGACATCATCGCCGGCCTCCAGCACCTCAAGCCGACGCACAGCTTCCGCGCCACGTACGCCTACGACAACCTGCTGTACGTCGTGGCCGGCGAGGTCGCGGCAGCGGCGGGCGATGCATCGTACGAGGAACTGGTGAAGCGGCAGCTGTTCCAGCCGCTGGGCCTGTCGCGCTGCCAGGTAGGCGAGTGGAATCGTGCCGATGTCGGCAACGTGGCGCAGCCGCACATGCGCACGCCACAAGGCAACCGCGTCATCCGCGAAGACGAAGAGATCGTCCCCAACGTCACGTCCATGGCGGCCGGCGGCATCCGCTGCAGCCTCGACGACATGCTGACGTGGATGCGCATGTGGCTGTCGCCGGACGCGACGCCCGCATGGCTGTCGCCGGCGCAGCGCAAGGCGGTGTGGACGCCGCACATGCCGATGCCGGTCGGCGCACGCATGCGCACCTGGGACAACAGCCATTTCTCCGCCTACGGTTACGGCTGGCGGCTGTCGGACGTGGACGGGGCGTGGAAAGTCGCGCATACCGGCACGCTGGCCGGCATGTATTCGTCGGTCATCCTGTTGCCGGACCAGCGCACCGGCATCGTCATCCTGATCAATGGCGAAGGTGAAGCGGCGCGCACGGTGCTGGGCCAGGTGCTGACCAAGCACTTCACCGCGCCACAGTCCTCGCCCACCGTGGCGTACTACGCAGACCTGCTGGACCAGGAGCGCGCCGGTGAGCGCGCAGCCAGGCCCAAGCCGGATACCCGGCATCGCAAGACCGCCAGCGCGCGATCGCTGGCGGCATGGACCGGTCACTACCGCGATCCGTGGTTCGGCGATGTGACGCTGTGTCCGCAGGGCGATCGCGTGCGCTTCGTGGCCGTGCGCTCGCCGATGCTGGCGGGTACGGTCATGCGCGTCGATGAACGCTGGCTGGTGGACTGGGACGACGACAGCGTGGACGCGGAACCGTGGCTGCACTTCGCCATGGCGCCGGCAGGTGGCGACGCCGGACTTACACTGTCGCATGTCGATCCGGACGCCGACTTCAGCTACGACTATGCCGATCTCGATTTCCACCGCACGCAGGCGTGCCGCTGACATGCGCGGCGCGTGGCTGCTGCTGGCCTGTGCGTTGCCATGGCTGGGTGCCTGTGCCTCCTCGCCGGGCGTGAAGGTCTCGCCCGCGCAGGATGCGGCCGAGGTGGATCTGGTCGATGCGGCCGCGGTCGTTCCCGGCCTGCGGCAGGAGATCCGCTATGCCGGCGGCAACAACTTCGTCGGAACACCCGTCACCGGTTACGAAGCGCCCAGGTGCCTGCTGCTGGCGCCCGTCGCGCAGGCGCTCGCGCGCGTACAGCAGGATGTGCAGCGCGAAGGCCTGTCGCTGAAGGTGTTCGACTGCTATCGCCCGGTGCGCGCGGTGCAGCACTTCGTCCGCTGGGCGCACGACCCCGCCGACCGGCGCACCAAGTCCGCCTACTACCCGAACCTGGAGAAGGCGAGCCTGCTGGATGGTTACATCGCGGAAACCTCCGGGCACAGCCGTGGCGCGACGCTCGACCTGACGCTGGTGCGCTGCGACGGCGAAGCGTGCGTCGAACTCGACATGGGGACGCCGTTCGATTTCTTCGATCCGCGCGCCAACACGGCGCATCCGTCGATCACCGACGAACAGCGGCGCCATCGTGCGCAACTGGTGCAGGCCATGGCACGGCATGGCTTCCAGAACTATGCAATGGAATGGTGGCACTTCACCTTCCGTCCCGAACCTACCCCCCGTACCGCCTACGACGTCCCGATCCGATGAGTCCTTCCCCTTCTTCCCCCTCGCTGCATACGGCCGATGTCGCAGTGATCGGCAGCGGCATCGTCGGCCTGTCGACCGCACACCACCTGATGGATCGCGGGCTGTCCTGCCTCCTGATCGACGCCAAGGGTCCGGCGGGCGAAACCTCGTTCGGCAATGCGGGGTCCATTTCGGTCGGCAACGTGATGCCGCAGTCCACGCCCGGCATCGTCACCAAGGCGCTGCGCATGCTCGCCAACCCGCTGGCGCCGCTGAAGCTGGACTGGGGCGTCAGCCCGTCCTACGCGCGCTGGCTGCTGCAGTTCCTCAACCAGGGCCGGCTGCAGCACGTGTTGCCGATCATCGATGCGCTGGGCGCGATCAATACCGCCTCGCGTGGTGCGTGGCTGGACCTGGGCGAACGGATCGGTGCGAGCGAGCTGATCGCCCACACCGGCTACCTGCATGTCTACAGCGAAGACGCGACGTTCGCGAAGGGTGAGTGGGAGCGCGGTCTGATGCGCGAACGCGGCGTGGCATTCGACGTACTCGACGCCGTGCAGTTGCGCGAGCTGGAACCCGGCATCGGTGCAGGCTTCCAGCGCGCCGTGTTCCAGCGCGAATCGCTGGCGATGCGCGATCCGGGCGACTTCTGCCGGAGGTTGTTCGATGATCTCCGTGCGCGAGGCGCGACATCGCTGATCGCCAGCGCGTCGGGCATCGTGCGTCACGGCGAAGGCTACCGTGTCGATACCGACCACGGTCCCGTACATGCCGGCCGCGTGGTCGTGGCCGCCGGTGCGTGGAGCAATGCGCTACTGCGGCCGTTCGGCCTGAAGATCCCGGTGATCCCGGCGCGCGGCTACCACCTGATGTATCCGCAGACGCAGGCCGTGGTGCAGCGCCCGACGCTGTGGGCCGAGCGCTACATGGTGGTGTCGCCGATGCAGGCGGGCATCCGCATGACCAGCATCAAGGAACTCACCGCACTCGACCGCGATCCGCACTACGCGCTGATCCATCGGCTCGATCCGGAGGCGCGCAAGCTGTTTCCGGGCATCCGTGGCGAACCGGTCTCGGAGTGGGCCGGCAACCGCCCGTGCACACCGGACTCGCTGCCGATCATCGACCGCGTGCCGGGCGAGGGCATCTTCGTGGCGACGGGCCATGGGCATCTGGGGCTGACGCAGGGGCCGGTGACGGGGAAATTGATCGACCAGATGATGGCGGGCGACCGGCCGGAGATTCCGCTGGCGCCGTACGCATTGGCGCGGTTCGGTTAACCGGGTTCCAGCGTCTGTAGGAGCGACGTGAATCGCGACTTCGGATCGTCAGACCTACGGATCCAGATCGAAGGGATTGATGCCGGGGTTCGCCGGAGCGCTTTTGCCTGATGTGGGTGCATCGGCAGCCCACGCGTACGGTCGCGACTCACGTCGCTCCTACAGAACAGCAGAAGACTACGCGCCGCCGACGAATCCGGCCTGGCGCCACGCCTCGAACACCACCACGGCGACCGTGTTGGACAGGTTGAGGCTGCGGTTGTTCGGGCGCATCGGCAGGCGCAGGCGCTGGTCTTCGGGCACACCGTCCAGCACCTCCTGCGGAAGGCCGCGTGTTTCGGGGCCGAACAGGAAGGCATCGCCCGACTGGTAGGCGGGCTGGTCGTGGCGGACCGTGCCACGCGTGCTAAGGGCGAACAGGCGGGCGGGACGGATGCGCTGCAGGGCCGCATCGAGCGAGGCGTGGACCTGCAGCGTGGCGTATTCGTGGTAATCCAGGCCGGCGCGCTTGAGCTGCTTGTCTTCCAATGCGAACCCGAGCGGTTCGATCAGGTGCAGCCGCGCGCCGGTGTTCGCGCAGAGGCGGATGGCGTTGCCGGTATTCGGGGGAATTTCCGGCTGGTACAGCAGGACGTCGATGTCCAGGGTGTCGGTCATGGCGCGCATTCTACGCGGCGCTGCATGGCCTCACGGGTGGGTGTTGCGGTGGAACTCCGGCCGCAGCCGGCTTGCACGATGACGCAGGTGGAGCGTGTATCGCCTGCGACTCAGCGCGAAGCCAGCTGGCCGGCCAGCACGCCCGCCTGTACCGCGATCTGCTGCACATCCTCGGCCGACGGACGCACGGTGACCACCGGCATGTCGACGATGCGGACCGCCTGCTGGGCGACAAACTGGGCCAGGTCCTCGGCCGCCGGTGTCACGGTGATCGTGGCCAGGTCGACGATCTTGATGTCCTTGTAGGTGTGGTAGTGGGCCAGATCCGCGGCATCCGGGGTCACCGTGACGGTCGGCAGGTCGACGATGCGAGCGGCCTGGGCGACGCCGTTGTGATTGTTGTCGGCGTGGGTGGCGGAGACGACCATGGCGCCGGCGCACAGGGCGAACACGACGGCGGCGGTCAGGGGGAGGAGGTTCTTGGCGTTCATTGTCATGCCTCTGTAGTGATGTTGTTGGGTGGTGTGGTAGTAATGTAGTACACCTAGACGGAGCGATCAAGCAAAACGTTTCGTTTTGGTGGGATTGTTCAGGTTTCAGTCAGGTTCGTCTGGTGCTGCGCGTTCTTGTTCTTGGTGACGCAGAAACCATGCCAAACGTAAATCGTTGATCCATCAATGGTTCTTCTTGCTTCCTGCGTGTCCGCTGTCCGGGCCGAACGTCCGTCCCGGTGTCCGTCTGCCTGGATCAAGACGGCCGGTGATGTTCGTTGTGACGGCGAACACGCTGCTTCGCCCCACGTCCGGTCATTCCAGCGCGTACGTGTTTGGATGCGGTTCAACCCGGAAGCGTTGCGCGGACGGCGGATGGGCGCAGCCAGCGTTCAGTTTCACCAGGGCAGCGACCCGCCCTGCCAGTCGAGGAAGCGACCACTATCCCCGGGCGTGAGGTGGTCGATCACGTGCAGCAGTCCGGCGGCGGATTCCTCCACCGACAACGCGGCGTTCTCGCCGCCCATGTCGGTGCGCACCCAGCCGGGATGCAGCGCGACGACCTTGATGCCGCGTGGGGCCAAGGCCTGCGACAGCAGGGAGGTCGCCATGTTCTGCGCGGCCTTGCCGATGGCGTAGCTGGGCGTGCGGAACTCCTGCCGCAGCGCGATCGAACCGATCTCGGACGAGATGTTCGCCACCACCGCGCCGTCCGCCAGCTGCGGCGCGAGCGCCTGCGCCAGCAGGAACGGACCCGCGGCATGGGTATGGAAGCTGGCGTCCAGATCCTCGGCGGCGACGTGGCCGAAGCGTTCGCCGCCACGGAGCACGCCGGCGTTGTTGATGAGCAGGTGCAACGGTGCTTCATCGGCAACCAGGGGCAGTGCGTGCAGCAACGCATCGCGGCTGCGGGCATCGGCCACGTCCAGCGGCAGCACGTGCAGGCGGCCCGGGTGCTCGCCGGCCAGCCGGTTGAGTGCCGTCGCCTTGCCGGGGTGGCGGCAGGTCGCCACCACATGCCATTGGCGGGCCAGCAGCTGGAGGGCCAGTTGCAGTCCCAGGCCGCGATTGGCCCCGGTCACCAGGCAGTGCTTGCGGTCCATGTCGCCTCCAGGAGGATCGGCAGACCACGAGCCGTTGGCGCATAGGCCGTTGGTCATGGCTTGTGGCCTAGTGTAATGACCGCAGGTGGCGGCTAGGATCGGGGGTTCTGCAGGCCCATCCAGTATTAAGGAGTGTCCGATGTCCCTTTCCCGCCGGCCCCGTGCCGCCCTGCTCGCCATTGCCCTGTCCGCTGCCCTCGGCGGCGTGGCGTACGCACCGGCCCCGACGTATGCGAAGCCGGCCGCCGGTGCGGACATCGTCATCCCGTATGAGGAGTTCACCCTGCCGAACGGGCTGCGGGTCATCGTGCATACCGACCGCAAGGCGCCGATCGTGGCGGTCAACGTCTGGTACCACGTGGGCAGCAAGAATGAGACCCCGGGCCGCACCGGTTTTGCGCACCTGTTCGAACACCTGATGTTCCAGGGCAGCGAGAACCATGACGGCGAGTTCTTCACCCCGTTCGAACTGGTCGGCGCCACCGACCAGAACGGCACCACCAACCAGGACCGCACCAACTACTTCCAGAACGTGCCGACCACCGCGCTCGACATGGCGCTGTGGATGGAATCCGACCGCATGGGCCACCTGCTCGGTGCGATCGACCAGAAGGCGCTCGACGAGCAGCGCGGCGTGGTGCAGAACGAGAAGCGCCAGGGCGAGAACCAGCCCTACGGCCGCCGCATCAGCGCGCGCATGTTCGAGGCGCTGTATCCGGCCGGGCATCCGTACAGCTGGCAGACCATCGGTTCGATGGCCGACCTCGACGCCGCCACGCTGGACGACGTGAAGACCTGGTTCCGCAGCTGGTACGGCCCCAACAACGCGGTGCTGGTGCTGGCCGGCGACATCGACCTCGCCACCGCCAAGGAAAAGGTGACCCGCTACTTCGGCGACATCCCGGCCAGCGCCACGCTGGCGGACATGAAGACCAACATCCCGGTGCATGCCAAGGACACCCGCGAAACCATCCCCGACCGCGTGCCGCAGGTGCGCGTCTACCGCGCCTGGCCGGTGGCCGAGATGGGCTCGAAGGATGCGGTGTTGCTCGACCTGTTCGCGCAGGTGCTGGGCGGCAGCGCGGCCTCGCGCTTCGATACGCGGCTGGTGCACGGCGACAAGATCGCCGACCAGGCCAGCGCTTACCAGTGGAGCAGCGAGATCAGCGGCACCTTCTTCCTGATGTCCACCGTCAAGGAAGGCGTCGATCCGGCCAAGGTCGAGGCCGCGCTGGATGACGAACTCAAGCGCCTGGTCACACAGGGGCCGACGGCCGAGGAACTGGAGCGCGCGCGGGTGTCCGGCGTGGCCGCCTTCGTGCGCGGCATCGAGCGCATCGGCGGCTTCGGCGGCAAGTCCGACGTGCTGGCTTCCTGCGCCGTCTACCAGAGCAAGCCCGACTGCTACAAGGAAGACTTGGCCATCTACGCCAGCGCCACGCCGGCCGAGGTGCAGGCGGCGGCGAAGAAGTGGCTGAGCGGCGGATCGCACACCATCCTGGTGCAGCCGAGCGAGACCCCGGCTTCGGCATTGCCGGAGACCGTGTTCGCGGCGCCGGCCACCACGCCGGCGGCCACCCCGAAGGTGGATCCGAAGTTCAAGACCATCGCCAGCACGGTCGACCGCAGTGCCGGCGTGCCGAAGACCACCACGTTCCCCGACCTGAAGTTCCCCGCCGTGCATCGCGCCACGCTGTCCAACGGCATGCAGGTCGCGCTGGCCGAGCGCCACGAGACCCCGGTGGTGCAGATCAACGTCGAGTTCCCGGGCGGATATGCCGCCGACGTCGGCAAGAAGCTCGGCACCGCCAGCTTCGCGCTGCAGATGATGGACGAGGGCGCCGGCGAGTACGGCGCCCTCGATTTCGCCGCCCGCAAGGAAGCGCTGGGTGCGGAACTGACCACCGGTGCCGGTCTGGACTCGGCCTCGGTCGGGCTGTCGGCGCTGACCGACAAGCTGGCGCCCTCGCTGGACCTGCTGGCCGACGTGCTGCGCCGTCCGACCTTCGCTCCGGCGGAAGTGGAGCGCGTGCGCGCCACCTGGATCGCGGGCATCAAGCAGGAGAAGGCGCGTCCGCAGACCGCCGCGCTGCGCACCCTGCCGCCGCTGCTGTACGGCGCGGGCCATCCGTACGCGATCCCGTTCACCGGGTCGGGCACCGAAGCGTCGATCGCCTCGCTGACCCGCGACGATCTGGTCGCCTTCCACCGCGACTGGCTGCAGCCGGACCAGGCCCGTATCACCATCGTCGGCGACACCACGCTGGCCGAGATCGTGCCGCTGCTGGAAGCCCGCCTGGGCGACTGGAAAGCCGCACCGAACGCGCCGAAGCTGGCGGCCGTGCCCAAGGTCGCCAACGCCGCCAAGCCGCGCGTGTTCCTGATCGACCAGCCCGGCGCCATCCAGTCGAACGTCTATGCCGCGCAGCTGGTGCCGCCCACCGGCGACGCCGGCACGATCGACTTCGACTTCGCCAACGGCGTGCTGGGCGGGCAGTTCACCTCGCGCCTCAACTCCAACCTGCGTGAGGACAAGCACTGGGCCTACGGTTCCTACAGCGGTGCGCGCAACACCCTGGGCCAGCGTCCCTGGTGGGCCAGCGCCGCCGTGCAGAGCGACCGCACCGCCGATTCGATGAAGGAACTGCAGAAGGAGATCAGCCAGTTCGCCACCGGCCAGGCACCCGCCACGCCGGAGGAGATCACCAAGGTCCGCGCCTCCAACACCCTGGAACTGCCGGGCGCGTACGAAACCGCCTCGGCCGTGCTGAGCCAGATCGCCTCCAACCAGCGCTACGGCCGCCCGGACGACTACATCGTGCAGTACAAGGCCCGCAACGACGCCATTGGCGCCGCCGATGTCGCCAAGGCGGCCGCCACGCTGTCCCCGTCCTCACTGACATGGGTGGTGGTGGGCGACCTGTCCAAGGTCGGCGAACCGGTCCGCGCGCTGCAACTGGGCGAAGCGGTGGAGCTGGACGCCGACGGCAAGGTGCGCCCCACCAAGTGACCCGCTGTCATCGGCCCTGAGCGCGTCGCAACGCGCCAGGGCGATGACGCGACACGCCGCCGCCTCTCCGCCGAGGGGCGGCGCATGGCCCGCCTCGATTCATCCGGCATCGGCCAGAATGGCCCCGACTCACATTCCAAGGTGACCCCGATGCGTGTTGTCCTGCTTGCCGCCGCTTCCGCCGTGCTGCTGTCCGCCTGCACCTGGGTCCACCTGGCTCCGACCGCCCGCGACGTCCGCGTGGTGGCTGCCGGCGCCATGCCGTCGGGCTGCGAGAAGCGCGGCGAGGTCTCGGTGTCGGTCAAGGACAGCGTGGCCTTCTATGAGCGCAACGCCCTGCGTGTCCGGGACGAACTGGAAACCCTGGCCCGCAACGAGGCTCCCGGCCTGCAGGCCAATACGCTGCAGGCGCTGGGCGATCCGGCCAATGGCGAGCAGCGGTTCGCGGCCTACCGCTGCGGACGTTAATTGTGAACTGAGTCACAGTTTTCGGATCGATTCGCGGGGCGCGGCGCATCCGTAAAGATGCGGTGAAGGCGCGAAGTCGTTACCCTTGTCGGCCCCCTCGCCTGAGCCTTGGCGCTAACCTCGATGCTCTTCAAGAATGTCTCCATCGCGGGACTGGCGCATATCGATGCGCCGCACACGCTGACGTCCGACGAAATCAACGCGCGCCTGCAGCCCACGCTCGACCGCCTGGGCATCAAGACGGATGTGTTGAACGACGTCGCCGGCGTGCACGCCCGACGCCTGTGGGACGCAGACGTGCAGGCCTCCGACGCCGCCACGCTGGCGGCCAGGAAGGCGCTGCTCGACGCCGGCATCGGCGCCGACAAGATCGGACTGGTCGTCAACACCTCGGTCAGCCGCGACTACCTGGAGCCGTCCACGGCCAGCATCGTCTGCGGCAACCTGGGCGTAAGCGATCACTGCCAGACCTTCGACGTGGCCAACGCCTGCCTCGCCTTCATCAACGGCATGGACATCGCCGCCCGCATGCTGGAGCGCGACGAGATCGACTACGCCCTGGTCGTCGATGGGGAGACCGCCAACCTGGTCTATGAAAAGACCATCGAGCGCCTCAACGCCCCCGATGTCACCGAGCAGCAGTTCCGCGACGAACTCGCCGCCCTGACCCTGGGCTGCGGTGCCGTGGCGATGGTGCTGACGCGCCGCGCGCTGGCCCCGGAAGCGCCGCGCTACAAGGGCGGCGTGACCCGCTCGGCGACCGAGTGGAACAAGCTCTGCCGCGGCAACCTGGACCGCATGGTCACCGATACCCGCATGCTGCTGATCGAGGGCATGAAGCTGGCCACCAAGACGTTCGCCGCCGCCAAGGTCGCGCTGGGCTGGGCCGTCGACGAGCTGGACCAGTTCGTCATCCACCAGGTCAGCCGCCCGCACACGCAGGCGTTCGTGAAGTCCTTCGGCATCGACCCGAAGAAGGTCATGACCATCTTCACCGAGCACGGCAACATCGGCCCGGCCAGCGTGCCGATCGTGCTGAGCAAGCTGAAGGAACTGGGCAAGCTGAAGAAAGGCGACCGCATCGCCCTGCTCGGCATCGGCTCGGGCCTGAACTGCACGATGGCCGAGGTGGAGTGGTAAATCTCTCTGTATTGCGAGAATATCTTTTAAGTTAGAGCGGTTAACTTTCAAATAAGGCCGCTTAACTTTACAATCGGTCCATGGCACGCCCAGACCGCTCCCAAGAAATCGAGAAAGCTCTACTGAGCCTGGTCGACGATCATCCGCAGGATCTGGTGCGGGTGGCCGCCGAAGCATTGGGGCTGAGTCGCACCGCGGTGGCCTCGCGCGCGCGCGCATTGGCCGATCAGGGCTTCCTCGACAAGGAGGGAACGACACGTCCCACGTATCGGCGAGGTAGCAATTTCTACGTGGAGTTCCGGTATGCGCTGAACGGCCTTCAGGAAGACCAAGTCTGGTCGCGTGATGTGTCGCCGCTGCTGCGCCGCCTGGCAGGTAACGTACTGGACATATGCCACCACGCGATCACGGAGATGGTTAACAACGCGATAGATCATTCGGAAGGCAGTGACGTACACGTCGTGGTAGCCATGAAGAATGGTCAAGTCTGTCTATCTGTCATTGATGACGGTGTCGGGATCTTCCGCAAGATCACCAGGGCGTTGGCGCTGCCGGACGAGCGCCTCGCGCTACTTGAGCTATCCAAGGGCAAGCTCACGACAGATCCCCGGCGTCATTCCGGTGAAGGTGTCTTTTTTACTTCCCGCATGTTCGATCATTTCGAGATCGAGTCAGGGGAGTTGGTATTCGACCATGACGCTAATGAGCCGGATGACATTCTTCTGGACATCGACGAAACCGCCGACGTGGGGGGTACGGCGGTGCGCATGACGATCGCAATGGACTCGCCACGAACTGCACGAGAGGTTTTCGCCGAATTCTCCAGTGGTCCGGACGAATACGCATTCGCGAAGACGGTCGTGCCCGTCCGTCTGGCAAAGGTAGGGGACGAAAACCTGATATCCCGATCGCAAGCCAAGCGGCTGCTGCGACGGGTCGAACGATTCCGTTGCGTCATGCTGGACTTCGAAGGCGTCACGACCATCGGCCAGGCTTTTGCGGATGAAATCTTCCGCGTGTTTGCGAATGAGCACCCCGAAGTGGAACTGGTGGCGATCCATGCAGTCGCAGATGTCCAGCAGATGATTCGTCGTGCGGAGGTCCTTCGCGACGAGGGCGGCAATCAGCTTTCGTTGCTGTAAAGCCTCAAACGAAGAGATTAACGATGAACCTTCCCGGCTATCCCCCCCATCCCAAGCGCTTCGAGGTCCGTCCGGGCCTGTCGATGAACTACCTCGACGAAGGTCCGCGTGACGGCGAGGTGGTGATGATGCTGCACGGCAATCCGTCGTGGAGTTATTACTGGCGCACGCTGGTGGCCGGGCTATCGGACAAGTACCGCTGCATTGTGCCCGACCATATCGGCATGGGTCTGTCGGACAAACCGGACGACAGCCGCTACGAGTACACCCTGCAGTCGCGCGTGGACGACGTCGCCGCGCTGCTCAAGCACCTCGGCGTCACCGGCCCGGTGACGCTGGCCGTGCACGACTGGGGCGGCATGATCGGCTTCGGCTGGGCGCTCTCGCACGCGGCGCAGGTGAAGCGGCTGGTGGTCACCAACACCGCGGCGTTCCCGATACCAGCTGCGAAGGCGATGCCGTGGCAGATCGGGCTGGGCCGCGACTGGACCATCGGCGAGTGGGTCATCCGCGGCTTCAACGCGTTCTCCGCCGGCGCCTCGTGGATCGGCGTGGAGCGGCGCATGCCGGCCGACGTGCGCCGCGCGTACGTGTCCCCGTACGACACCTGGGCGAACCGCATCGCCACCATCCGCTTCATGCAGGACATCCCGCTGGGCCCGCAGGACAAGGCGTGGTCGCTGCTCGAGGCGGCAGGCAAGGCGCTGCCGTCGTTCGCGGATCGCCCGGTGTTCCTAGGTTGGGGCCTGAAGGACTTCGTGTTCGACAAGCACTTCCTCGACGGCTTCCGCGCTGCGCTGCCGAATGCCGAAGTGCATGCGTACGAAGACGCCGGCCACTACGTGCTGGAAGACAAGCACGAGATCCTGGTGCCGCTGATCCGGGACTTCCTGGATCGCCATCCGCTCGATTGAATCCTTGTCCCCACGGGGCGAGGCCTTCGCGGGGAGAAGGTGCCGAAGGCGGATGAGGGGCGCTCTTGTTGTTGCGTTGTTTGATGGGTGTCCGAGTGGCTCGCTGCGCTCGCCTCCCTTCATCCGACGCTGCGCGCCACCCCGTATCGAGTACGGGGCAGGCTCTTCTCCCACGAGGGGAGAAGGACTAAGTCTCCGGCAACGGATTTTTCTCCGCTTCCATCACGCCCACCCAGTCCGCTTCCACCAGCAACGGCAGGCCATGCGCCAGCCGTGCCTTGTCGCATTGCACGCTGCGTTCGCCGAACTCCAGCGACGCCGGCACCAGCGCGCATACCGACGGGCGCCGGTCGTGGATCGTGCAACGGCTGTAGCGGCCGATGTCGGCGTCCAGCGCCACGCACCACGGGCTTTTCCGCGAGGTGCCGCGCATCACGCGCTCGTGCACGCGCAGCGGCTCGGTCAGTCCGATCGGCACCACGCCGCCTTGGTCGGGGTCCGCCTCGCTCCAGTGGAAGCTGACGCGGAAGTGGGCGCAGCAGGCGCCGCAGGTCAGGCAGGGGTGCATCGGCGTGGGCTGGCGTCGGGGCGCGGGCGGGACGCGCATTCTGCCAACGCCGGCGGCTGACGCAAGTACCGTCCAGCGGCGACAATGGCCGCATGACCGATCCGTGCAACATCGCCGCCAGTCTTCCGCGACTGGCCCGCGAGCAGCCCGAACGCGTGGCCATGCGCTGTCCCGACCGCGCCGGCCGTTACACCCGCGAGCTGACCTACGCGCAGCTGGACGCGCGCAGCGACGCCATCGCCGCCGGGCTGGGCGCCTACGGCATCGGCCGTGGCACGCGCACCGTGGTGATGGTGCGGCCCACGCCGGAGTTCTTCCTGCTGATGTTCGCGCTGTTCAAGGCGGGCGCCGTGCCGGTGCTGGTCGATCCCGGCATTGATCGCCGCGCGCTGAAGCAGTGCCTGGACGAGGCCGAACCCGACGCCTTCATCGGCATCCCGCTGGCCCAGTTCGCTCGCTGCCTGCTGCGCTGGGCCAGGTCGGCGACGAAGATCGTCACCGTCGGCACGCGCTGGGGCTGGGGCGGCACCACACTGGCGAAGATCGAAGCGCGTGGCGCGGGCGCGGGTCCGCAGTTGGCGGACACCTCGCCCGATGACGTGGCCGGCATCCTGTTCACCAGCGGCTCCACCGGCGTGCCGAAGGGCGTGGTCTACCGCCACCGCCATTTCGTCGCGCAGATCGAGCTGCTGCGCAACGCCTTCGGCATGCAGCCCGGCGGTGTCGACCTGCCGACATTCCCGCCGTTCGCGCTGTTCGATCCCGCGCTCGGGCTGACCTCGGTGATCCCCGACATGGATCCCACGCGTCCCGCGAGTGCCGATCCGGAGAAGCTGCACGCGGCCATCGCGCGCTTCGGCGTGACCCAGCTGTTTGGTTCGCCGGCGCTGATGAAAGTGCTGGCCGACCATGGACAGCCACTTCCGGGCGTGCAGCGCGTGACCTCGGCCGGCGCGCCGGTGCCGCCGGATGTGGTCGCCAGGATCCGCACGCTGCTGCCGGACACGGGACAATTCTGGACGCCGTACGGCGCCACCGAATGCCTGCCGGTGGCCGTCATCGAAGGTCGTGAACTGGACGCCACGCGCGCCGCGACCGAAGCCGGCGCCGGCACCTGTGTCGGCCGCGCCGTGTCGCCGAACGAGGTCCGCATCATCCGCATCACCGATGACGCCATTGCCGACTGGGCCGGCGTCGAGGTGTTGCCCGATGGCGAAGTGGGCGAGATCACCGTCGCCGGCCCCACCGCCACCGACACCTACTTCCGCCGCGACGCCGCCACCCGCATCGCCAAGATCCGCGAAGCGCAGGCCGGCGGCCGCGAGCGCATCGTGCACCGCATGGGCGATGTCGGCTGGTTCGACGGTGAAGGCCGGTTGTGGTTCTGCGGCCGCAAGACGCAGCGCGTGGAAACCGTCGACGGTCCGCTCTACACCGAGCAGGTGGAGCCGGTCTTCAACACGCATCCGCAGGTACGTCGCACCGCGCTGGTCGGCATCGGCGAAGCAGGGCGCCAGCAGCCCGTGCTCTGCTACGAACTGCAGCCCGGCGTCAGCGCCGACCCGCTGCGCATCGAGGCCGACCTGCGCACCATCGCCACGCGTCATCCGCATACCGCACGCATCACGGCGTACGTGGCGCATCCCGGCTTCCCGGTCGACATCCGCCACAACGCCAAGATCGGCCGCGAGAAATTGGCCGTGTGGGCGACAACGCATCTGGAGCAGCACGCATGAAGATCCTCGTCACCGGCGGCGGCGGTTTCCTCGGCCAGGCGCTGTGCAGTGGCCTGGTGGAGCGCGGGCATGAGGTCATCAGCTTCAACCGGGGTAACTATCCGGCGCTGCGCGAACTTGGCGTGGGGCAGGTGCAGGGCGACCTGGCCGACGGCCATGCGGTGATGCATGCCGCCGCAGGCATGGATGCGATCTTCCACAACGCGGCCAAGGCCGGTGCGTGGGGGAGTTACAGGAGCTACCACGACGCCAACGTGGTCGGCACACAGAACGTGCTGGATGCCTGCCGCACGCATGGGATCGGTCGCCTCGTCTACACCTCCACGCCCAGCGTGACGCATCGCGCCACGCATCCGGTGGAAGGCAGCAGCGCGGCCGACGTGCCGTACGGCGAGGGCTTCAAGGCGCCGTACGCCACCACCAAGATGATCGCGGAGAAGGCGGTACTCGCCGCCAATGACGCCACGCTGGCGACGGTGGCACTGCGGCCGCGCCTGATCTGGGGTCCCGGCGACCACCAGATCCTGCCGCGGCTGGTGTCGCGCGCGCGCGCCGGTCGCCTGCGCATCGTCGGCAGTGGCGAGAACCATGTCGACACCACCTACATCGACAACGCCGCGCAGGCGCACTTCGATGCCTTCGAGCATCTCGCGCCCGGTGCCGCGTGCGCCGGCAAGGCCTATTTCATCTCCAATGGCGAGCCGTGGCCGATGCGCAAGCTGCTCAATGCGCTGCTGGACACCGCGGGTGCACCGCGTGCGGACAAGCACCTGTCGTTCAAGGCGGCGTACCGCATCGGCGCCGTGTGCGAGACGCTGTGGACCGTGCTGCCGCTGAAGGGCGAACCGCCGATGACGCGCTTCCTGGCCGAACAGCTCAGCACCGCGCACTGGTACGACATGGCGCCGGCGCGGCGCGACTTCGGCTACGTGCCGCGCGTGTCGATGGACGAAGGGTTCGAGCGCCTGCGCGCCTGGTTGCGTGACCATCCTGTGTAGGAGGGGCTCTAGCCCGCGCCCACGCGCATCATTCGCGTGCAGGCAGATGAGCGCGCCGCCGCGCGGCAGGGATAGTGAATGGTTCAATGGTGGCGAAAAGCGGTCGGAGCTAAAGCCCCTCCTACAACCGGCAACGGCCTTCACGCACGGATCACGACGCTGAAGTTTTTCCTTCCGGGCGCCGCGGGCAATCACGCGCCCGTGACTTCGCGCGCTCCAGCATGGCCCCACGCCACTACCGGCTGTACCACTGGCCACATGCCAAAGGGAGTTCCCATGCTGCGCTACGCCGTCATCTTCTTCGTCATCGCCCTCATCGCGGCCGTGCTTGGTTTCAGCGGCATCGCCGGCGCCGCCACCAACATCGCGTGGGTGCTGTTCGTCGTGTTCGTGATCCTGGCGATCATCTCGCTGCTGCGTGGCAAGCGCGTCTGACGTCGTCCCTGTTCGTCTCCGCCGGGACGGCAGGATGCCGTCGAGCCCGCCCCGAGCACTGCACGATGCAGGCAGACGGGCGGGCAGGGCGTCCGGGCTTTGCCGCTAGAATGGCGGCATGGACCTGTCTCCGTTCGATGCCCTCAAGCCACTCGCCGGCCGTGCGCTGGAAGCCGCGCTCAACCATGCGTTGACGCTGGATCCCGACACCGCCGCGGCACTGCGACCGCTCGAAGGTCGTCGCATCCAGTTGCAGGTCGATGGACCACCGCTGGCGATGGACATCATCGTTGGCGGCGGTCGCCTGCAGGTGGGGCCGGCCAGCGAAGTCCTCGAAGCCGATCTCGCCGTGCGCAGCACGCTCGGTGGCCTGCTCGGGCAGCTGCCGTTCCTCCGCCGTGACCACGCGACGCCGGTGGGCAAGGTCAAGGTGTCGGGCGATGCCGACTTGGCACGCCGCCTGCAAACGCTCGCCACGCGCTTCGATCCCGACTGGTCGCTGCCGTTCACCCGTGTGTTCGGCGACGTGATCGGCGTCCAGGTCGCCAGCGCGGTCCGCGGCGGTCTGCAGCAGATGCGCGCCACCGCCGGCAACCTGGCGGAATCCGCCGCCGACTACATCACCGAGGAGTCGCGCGACGTCGTCGGCCGCGACGAACTCAATGCCTTCCACGACGACGTCGACGCGATCCGCGACGACGTCGAGCGCTTGGCCGTGCGCGTCGGTCGCCTGGCCGCCCGCGTGGAGCAGCGCGCATGAAGTCGGTGCTGCGCGCCAGCCGCATCGGCCGGGTGCTGCTCCGCTACCGCCTCGACGACCTGCTTGATGGCACGCCGGTCGAGCGCTGGCTGAAACTCGGTCGCCCGTTCGTGCCACGCGCATCGGCCGAAATCGCCGCGCAGCCGCGAGGCGCGCGCCTGCGCCTGGCACTGCAGGAACTCGGTCCGATCTTCGTCAAGTTCGGGCAGATCCTGTCCACGCGGCGCGACCTGATCCCGCCCGACATCGCCGAAGAGCTGACGCTGCTGCAGGACCGGGTGGCGCCATTCGATGGCGACCGCGCGCGCGCGCTGGTCGAAGAAGAACTCGGTCGCCCGATCCACGAAGCGTTCGAACAGTTCGACACCACGCCGCTGGCATCAGCGTCCATCGCGCAGGTGCATGCGGCGACGCTGCCAGGCGGTCGCGAAGTGGTGGTCAAGGTGCTGCGCCCCGACATCCGCAAGCAGATCGCCGGCGACATCGCGCTGCTGGAAAGCGTGGCCGCCATCGTCGAGCGCGCGCATCCCAGCGCCGACAAGATCCGCCCGCGCGAGATCGTCGCCGAAATCGAGAACACGCTGGCGGCCGAACTCGACCTGCAGCGCGAGGCCGGCAACGCCAGCCTGCTGCGGCGCAACTGGTCGGAGTCGCCGGACCTGTACGTGCCTGAGGTGATCTGGTCGCATACCGCCGAACGCGCGATGACGATGGAGCGCGTGCGCGGCATCCCGTCCGACGACATCGCCGCCCTCGATGCCGCCGGCATCGACCGCCGGGCGCTCGCCGCCAAGGGCGTGCGCGTGTTCTACCAGCAGGTGTTCCGCGACAATTTCTTCCATGCCGACGCGCACGCCGGCAACATCTGGGTCGATCCGGAACGCAAGACCGATCCACGCTTCATCGCGCTCGACTTCGGCATCATGGGGCAGCTCTCGCGCGACGATCAGTATTGGCTCGCCGAGAATTTCATGGCGATCTTCAACCGCGACTACCGCCGCATCGCCGAACTGCACGTGCAGGCCGGCTGGATGCCGGCGCATATCCGCATCGATGAACTGGAAGCCGCTGCGCGCGCCGTGTGCGAACCCTACTTCACCCGCCCGCTCAGCGAGATCTCGCTGGCCGAGGTGTTGGCCAAGCTGTTCCGCACCGCGCAGCGCTACGAGCTGACGCTGCAGCCGCAGCTGATCCTGCTGCAGAAGACCCTGCTCAACATCGAGGGCGTCGGCCGCCAGCTGGACCCGCAGATCGACATCTGGGCGGTCGCCCGACCGGTGCTGGAGCGCATCCTGCTGGAGCGCTACAGCCCGCAGCGCGCCGCGCAGGAATTCCGCAAGCGCCTGCCGGAGATCATGACGCACGCGCCGGACATGCCGCGGCTGGTGCATGCGTGGCTCAGCCAGCAGGTGGACGGGCGGCATGAACTGGCGATGCGCTCGAAGGACCTTGCAGATCTCGCGCAGACGATGAAGGGCATGCAGCGCCGCGTCGTTGCCGCCATCCTCGGTGTCGGCCTGCTGATCGTCGCTGCGGTGCTGTACGGGCTGGAGGCCGGTGGTCCGAGCGTGTTCGACGTACCGGCCGCTGCGTGGATCGCCGGCATCGGCGGACTGTGGGCGCTGCTGGCGGCGTGGCCCAGGCGGTGAGGCAGGAACGAGTGAAGAGAAGTGAGGAGTGAGCGAAAGCCCACTCACTTCTTCGCGTTCGCTCCTCGCTTCATCACCAGCCACCAGCCCAGCCACACCTGCAGCGGCAACGTCAGCAGACAGCCGAGGGTGAACCAGCGCGGGAAGTCGTCCCACGCCATCACGGTCACGTACAGGTCCAGGCCCAGGTAGAGCACGAAGATCGCCCATGCATGCGCGGTCTTCGACACGGCTGCGACGCCCACCATCAACACACTGCCGACGACTCCGGCCAGGAAGACCCACAGCAGGTCGTAGGCCAGACGCGCATCGCCGCCGCGCGGCAGTACCAGTACGCCGGCCAGTTCGCCGCCCGCCAGATTGACGACGGGGATCGCGGCGATGGCGAGCACCAGTCCCAGCGCGCTGCGCAGCACGATGATCGTGCGGTTCGGCATGGGTGCGGCTCCATGAGCGGGGGCGCCATTGAATCATGCCGGCGATGGGTGTTGACGCGGCCGCAACGATTCTTTCGCGTGACGTGCGCATGGCGCACGCTACGGTAATGGTTCATTCGCACGGGAGTCTTCCCATGAGCCACTTGACCGGCAAACGCGTCGCCATCCTCGCCACCGACGGTTTCGAGCAATCCGAACTGATCGAGCCGATGCGTGCGCTGAAGGAGCACGACGCGCAGGTCGACGTCGTTTCGCTGGAAAGTGGACGCATCCAGGGCTTCGAGCACTTCGACAAGGGCGACGAAATCCCCGTCGACCGCGTGCTGTCCGACGTCAGCGCGCAGGACTACGATGCGCTGGTCATCCCGGGCGGTCTGTTCAACCCGGACGCGTTGCGCGTTGACGACAAGGCGCTCGCCTTTACGCGCGGCTTCTTCGAGGCGGGCAAGCCGGTCGGCGCGATCTGCCACGGGCCGTGGGTACTCGCCAACGCCGATGTGCTGAAAGGCCGCACGATCACCTCGGTGCCGAACATCCGCAAGGATCTCGAAAACGCCGGCGCGACCTGGAAGGACGATGAGGTCGTCGTCGACAAGGGCCTGGTCACCAGTCGCACGCCGAAAGATCTGCCGGCGTTCTGCGCGAAGCTGGTCGAAGAGATCGCCGAGGGCAAGCACGGCGCTCAGCGTCGCTCGGCATAAGCCGCACCCGCGATGCCGCGTACCTCAGCGTGGCCTCGTCGATGCGGGAGGCGCGTCTGGCGCGCAGCGCGGCAGCGGCAATGGCCCGAACACCTTCGTGGTGCCAGCGAAGCCACCCTGCTCCACCACGTAGACCGCACGTGCCTGCGCATCGACGTGCAGGAACTGCTGGTAGCCGTCGGCGATGTGGCCCATGTCCGACATCGGCGAACCCAGTGTGTTCAGCAGCTCGGGCGGCGGTGAAGCCATCACCGGCCACGCCTGCCGGATACCGTAGGGACTCATGAAGGGTTTCAGGCGTTGCACGACGCAGGCGGTCGTGTTGTCCGGGATCGAATGCGGCATGTCCGGATCGGGCGCAGACGCCAAGGCCAGCAGAAGGACGAGGGGCTGCATCATTCAGCGGATCCTGGCATCGTCGATCTGGATGCTGGCATAGCGCAGCTGCGCGCCACGGGTGACGCTGCAGCGGACGATGGCATCCTGGCCGTCCGCGCGCAGCTTGCCTTCAACGAACAGGGTGTTGCCGCGATCGACCTGCGACGACGTCCATTGGTAGGTCGGCATGCTGCGTGCGGCATAGCGCGCTTCGGCCTCGGCACGACACCAGCCCACCAGATCGTTGGCGCTGTTGATGGTGCGGTCCAGGTAGTACGGATCGTGGGCGCCGGCTTGTCCGGAGAAGGCGAACAGTGTGGCGATGAGCAACGACATGATGATCTCTCCCTGATGCGTGACGGTCGTGCGCGCGGCCTATACTGCGGCCGGTTCCCGTGGACGAGGCGCGCATGAAGAGGATCGCACGTGGCATCGCATGGCTGGCGCTGGTGGTGGCAGCCGGTTTCAGTACCGGTTTATCCGCGGCGGACGACACGCCGCTTTCCGTGATGAGCTTCAACATCCGCTTGCCCGCCGAGAGCGACGGCGTGGACTACTGGGAGACGCGCAAGCCGCTGGCGGTGCGCATGCTGCGCGAGCAGGCACCGGACGTGATCGGCCTGCAGGAACTGGTGAAGACGCAGGCCGACTATCTCGCGCGGGAGCTGCCGCAGTACGCCTGGTTCGGTCGCGGGCGGGAGGTCGATGGCGGTGGCGAGCACATGGGCGTGTTCTACAACAAGGACCGGTTGAAGGTGGTGGAGTCCGGCGACTTCTGGCTGTCCGACACGCCCGACGTACCCGGCAGCATCACCTGGCACCACCCGCATCCGCGACTGGTGACGTGGGCATTGTTCGAGCGCCTCGGCGACCACAAGCGCTTCTACCTGTTCAACACCCACCTGCCGTACCGCGAGCAGGACGAGGCCGCGCGGGTGAAGGGAGCGCAGGCCATCGCCGCGCGCCTGGCCACGTTGCCGGCCGGCGTGCCGGTGGTGCTGACCGGCGACTTCAACACCACGCCCGACAGTGAAGTGCATGCGGTGTTGGCACGCGCGCTGCAGGATGCGTGGACGATCGCCCCGCGCGTGGATGGCAGCGACGCTACGTTCCACGGGTTCACCGGCCAGGCCGACAAGCGCATCGACTGGATCTTCGTACGAGGCGTGCAGCTGGAATCGGTCGCCTCGGTGACGACGCGCTGGAACGGTCGCTATCCGTCCGATCACTTCCCGGTGATGGTGACGCTGCGGTTGCCGTAAGGCTCGAGGTCCGAGATCGGACCCGGAGCCCCCTTGATCGAGCTCCGAGCCTTGTGCACGGGGCGCAATGTGCGAGCGATGGGGCTCGTCTTGCCTTCCCCTCTCCCCTCTCCCCGTTGCACGGGGCGAGGGGGTGGGGTGACGCTCGACGCGTCATGATGATCAGGCGTGGCATGAGGTTCTTGTGGGAGCGACGTGAGTCGCGATGGGCTATCGGTAGCGCTTCATCGCGACTCACGTCGCGCCCACGGCAGCAAAGGTTTCCGGCGGCGCGGAGAACATCCGCACATGCGGCAAAAAAAATGGCCCCTCGCCGGGCCGTCGTCGATGCTGCGAACCGTCAGGCGCGTGCTTCGTCAGCGTTCCGAACGCTCGCGATGTTTCTCCGCCATGAACCACATCGCGCCACCCCAGACCAGGCCGCAGATGGGGAAGCCGATCAGCGCAGCCGTCAGTAGCGGCACGAACTCCCTGTCGGTGAACACCGTCATCAAGCCGCACCACAGCAGGGCGGTGGTGAGGCCCCAGCCCAGCATGCCGCGGAGCACGATGAAGCGCAGCGGCCCCAGCTCGCGGATCTTCTGCCAGCGGGCGAGGGCTGCTTCCCGCTTCGTGTCGGGGTACTCGCTCATGGGGTGGCCCTCGAAGCCGCTGCCGACGTGCTCGCCGCCTTGGCGAAATCACCGGCGACGAATACGCTCAGCGCCTCCGGCTTTAGGTGCTTGCGGATCGCGGCATTGACCTGCTCGCGGGTCAACGCCGCGTACTTCGCGTCCAGCTCGGTGGTGAACTGCATGGTGCGGCCGAAGTACAGCTGGTCGGTCAGCATGCCGGCGATGGTGCCGTCCTCGGCGCGGGCCTGCTGGCGTTCGGTCAGCGTGCCGGCAACGGCATCCTTCAGCTCGTCGGCGGTGACGCCGTCCTTCAGCAGCTTGTCCAGTTCCTCGCGCACCAGCGCTTCGACCTTGGCCATGTTCTCCGGCGCGGCGATGGCCTGCACGGTAAAGCTGCCGGCATCGTCCTGGCCGCCGCGGCTGTCGTCCGCGCGGATGCCGCTGGAGACGCCGTAGCTGAGGCCTTCCTGCTGGCGGATGCGGTCGCCCAGGCGCGACTTCAGCGCGCCACCGCCGAAGATGCGGTTGGCGACGATCATCGCGGGATAGTCGGGGTCGGTCACGCGCAACGACAGGTTCTGCCGCGCCAGCAGCACGGCGTTGGGCTTGTCCGGTGTTTCGAAGCGCTGCTGCCTGGCTGCGACGTTCGTGTAGCGCGTATCGATGGACGCATACGGCGTGCCCGCCTGCCAGCCGGCGAACAGCTGCTCCAGCTGCGCACGCACGGCGACCGGGTCGAAGTCGCCGACGATGGCGATCTCACCCTCGGACGTGCCGTAGAGGTCGCGATGGAATGCGCGCACGTCGTCGATCTTCAGCGCCTTCATCATTGCCAGAGACTCGTCCAGTGTGCGGTTGCGCAGCGGATGGCCGGCCGGCCACGGATCGAAGTACTGCGCCAGTGCGCGGCCGGCGATCGCGCCCGGTTCCTGGCGCGACGCTTCCATGCCGGTCAGCGCCTGCACGCGCAGCTGCTCGAACTCGTCCTGCGGGAACGCCGGGTTGCGCAACACATCGGCCGCCAGCGCCAGCGCATCGGCCAGGTATTCGCGCCGCGTCTGCAGGCCGATGGCCGCGCCCTGCAGGCTGCCGCTGATGTTGCCCTGCGTCTTCAGCTGCTCAAGGCGCTGGTCGATTTGCGTGCGCGTCATGGTCCTGCTGCCGCGCATCAGCATCGCCCCGGCCATGCCGGCGGCGCCTTCGCGGCCAGTCAATGCGGCTTCGTCGGCGAAACGGAAGTTGGCGTCGACGACCACCGTGCCGCCGCGGGTCTTCTTCGGTAGCAGCGACACGCGCAGCGCCTTCCCCAGGGTGAAGGTCTGCGTGCGCGCTTCGATGTTCTGCGGCGAAGGATCGAACTGTTCGCCGGCGGTGACCGCGGCACGGCCGGTGTAACCGTCCACCAGGGTGGCGACGGCGGGCGCGGCGGGAATCTCCACGCGGTCCGGCGTCTCGCTGGGGATGAAGCGGCCCAGCGTGCGGTTGCTCGATTTCAGATAGGTCGCGGCGACGCGGTTGACGTCGGCAGCGGTGACCTTCTCGATCGCGTCGCGGCTGGTGAACAGCAGGCGCCAGTCGCCGGCGGACTGGAATTCCGACAGGCCCATGCCGACTGCGTTGACGTCGGTGAAGTAGAGGTCGTAGGCATTGCCGATGCGCTGCTTGGCCTCGTCCACTTCCTGCTCGGTGACGGGGTGCGCGGCGATCTGTTCCACCTGCTTCAGCAGTTCGGCTTCGGTCTTCTTCGCATCGCCATCGTTCGGAATGACGGCGACGGCGGTGAGCAGGCCCGGGTCGCGCATCGACTCGGCGTTGGCGCCGCTGCCGGCCGCCAGCTTGCCTTCGACCAGCGCCTTGTGCAGGCGTCCGCCAGGCGTATGGCCCAGCACGTTCGCCAGCACGTTCAAGGGCGCGTTGTCGGCGTGCGCGACGGCCGGCACGTGGTAGGCGGCGGCGACCAGGCGCAGGTTGCCGACGCGGCGCACGGTGACCTCGCGCTCGCCGTCCTGCGCAGGTTCGACGGTGTAGAAGCGTGGCAGCGCACGCGCGGGTCTCTTTACCGGGCCGAAGTGGCGGGCGATGCGCGACAGCACGTCGGCGGTGTCGATGCGGCCCGCGACGATCAGGGTGGCGTTGTCCGGCTGGTACCACTGGCGGTAGAACGCCTGCAGCTTGTCGATCGGCACGCCCTCCACGTCGCTGCGCGCGCCGATGGTGGTGTTGCCATAGTTGTGCCACAGGAAGGCGGTGGAACGGATGCGCTGGAACAGCACGCCGCCGGGATTGTTCTCGCCGGCCTCCAGCTCGTTGCGGACCACGGTCATCTCGCTGTCGAGGTCCTTCTTCGCAACGTTCGAATGGACCATGCGGTCGGCTTCCATCTTCAACACCCACTCCAGGGTGTCGGTGTTGGCCGGGAACGAGGCGAAGTAGTTGGTGCGGTCCAGCCCGGTGGTGGCGTTGAAGTCGATGCCGCGCTTCTTCATCTCGCCGCTGATGTCGGATTGCGTGGGCGTGCCCTTGAACAGCAGGTGCTCCAGCAGGTGCGCCATGCCGGTCTCGCCGTAGTTCTCGTGCACCGAGCCGACGTTGTAGACCAGGTTCACCGTCACGGTGGGCTTGGTGGCATCAGGGAACAGCAGCACGCGCAGGCCATTGGCCAGCGTGTACTCGCTGATGCCCTCGATGCTGGGGCCGGCGACGACGCCCTTCGGCAAGGCGGTCTGCGCCTGCAGCGCGACGGGGTGGCCCACGGCCAGCGTAATGGCCAGTCCGAGTGCGACAATGAAACGGGGTGACTTCATCCACGATCCTCCAACGGTGCCGCGGGCGTCCATCGCGTGCGGCGAACCCCGAGTTTCGCAGATTTGCAGGAAAGGTTGATTCATGGATTACGGTGAGATCACGGCGGACAAGGGCGCATTGCCCGTGCTGTACGCCGATGCGCAGATCGCGGTGGTGAACAAGCCTGCGGGCGTGATGGCGCACGACAGCAAGCTGGCGCGCGGCGAGACCGATTTCGTCGCCGACCGCCTGCGCGCGCAGTTCGGCAAGCCGATCTTCCTGATCCACCGGCTGGACCGCGCGACCAGCGGCTGCCTGCTGGTGGCCTTCGACCGCGACAGCGCGTCCACGCTGGGCAAGGTGCTGATGTCGCGCGAGGTGGAGAAGGACTACCTGGCGGTCTGCCGTGGCTGGCCGGAGCCGGATTTCATCGTCGACCACCCCATCGATGGCGGCCCGGGCAAGCCGGAGAAGAAGCCGGCGCTCACGCGCTTCCTGCGACTGGCGACCGGTGAACTGCCAGTGCCGTCGGGCGGTTTCGAATCGTCACGCTACGCATTGCTGCGCTGCCAGCCGGAAACCGGCCGCTTCCGCCAGATCCGCCGGCATCTCAAGCACGCGTTCCATCACCTGATCGGCGACACCAGCCACGGCGATGGCCGCCACAACCGCCATTTCCGCATGCAGGGCGTGCACCGCATGCTGCTGCACGCGGTGCGGCTGTCGTTCCCGCATCCGGCCACCGGCGAACGCATCGAGGCGGTGGCACCGCTGGATGCGGAGTTCTTGAAGGCATATGCGCTGTTCGGCTGGGAAGCCGATCTGCGCTAGCCGTGCTTTCTGTAGGAGCGACGTAAGTCGCGACCGCAGAAGTGAAACGTCGGGATCGCCAGACCAGGAGCAGCCTGTCCGATGCATGCTCTTACCAAGCAGCGCTGAAGGCTGCCATGGCGTGCGGTCGCGACTTACGTCGCTCCTACAGTCGCTCCCACAGAGCGCCAGCGTCACGCCACCCGCATCGCCGCCAGCACCATCAGCGCCACGGCGCACAGCATGCCGACCAGCCAGCTGAAGCTGCGCAGCGCCTGCTTGTCGGCCAGATAGAACACGCCATGCAGCACTCGCGCGACCACGAAGGCGATGGCGAGCGGCGTGACCGTCTCCGCCGGCACGCCCGCCAGCTGCGCCATCAGCACGCCGGCGACAAAGGCGGGGAGCGCTTCGAAACCGTTGAGGTGCGCGGCGTTGGCGCGCTGCACCTTGTAGTTGCCGTCCTGCTTGGCCACCCACGCGCGCGGGTTGCGGTTGTTGTAGCGCTCGCCCGACCGCTTGGCGATGAAGACCCACAGGTACGGCAGCAGTGCGGTGACCAGGATGCACCAGTAAGCGATGGCCATGAGCGGTTTCCTCCGAGGATGGCGCAGGGTAGTGGGTGTGCGACTGTGCGTCCATGGGTGGATGTTCCCTTCACCCCGCGTGCGGGCAGAAGGTTCCCGGAGGGCGGATGAGGGGCGACCGCGATGTGAGGCTTTCCATCTCTGTGGGAGCGACGCCAATCGCGATGGGCCATCGATAGCGCTCCATCGCGACTGGCGTCGCTCCCACAAGAACGGGGCAAAAGAAAACGGCGCCTCGCGGCGCCGTCTTCCCATCGCATCACAGCCGTCGACTTACTTCTTCGCCGGCTCCGCCTTCATCATCTTGTCGCGTGCAGCCTTGAACGGGTTGCCGTCGTACCAGGTCGGCCAGGTGTCGGCGACGGCCAGGTCCTTGCCTACGCCATACAGGGCCTGCAGGTCCTGCACCACGCCATCCAGCTTCCAGCCGTCGTGCACTTCGTCGCTGGCCTGGTGGTAGCGCTTGGCGTACTCCTCGCTCGCCGCCTTGCCGGCCTCGACGCCGCCTTCCAGCAGGTCGTTGCCGCCCTTGGCGTACAGCGCCGGCACGCCGGCCTTGGCGAAGTTGAAGTGGTCGCTGCGGAAGTAGTAGCCGCCGGCCGGGTTGCCTTCTTCGGCGAGCACGCGGCCCTGCTGGTCGGCGTAGACCTTCAGCATGTCTTCCAACTGCGAGTTGCCCTTGCCGGTGACCACGAAGTCGCGCGACTTGCCGCCGACGCTCATCGCGTCGAGGTTGATCACGCCGGCGATCTTGTTGAGCGGGAAGGTCGGGTGGGCGACGTAGTACTTGGAGCCGAGCAGGCCGGATTCCTCAAGGGTGACGGCCACGAACACCACCGAGCGGTCGGGTTTCGGATCCTGGTGGGCGAACGCTTCGGCGATCTCGAGGATGCCGGCCACGCCGGTCGCGTTGTCGACGGCACCGTTGTAGATGTTGTCGCCTTCCTCGCCCTCGTGCTTGCCCAGGTGATCCCAGTGCGCCATGTACAGCACGGCCTCGTCGGGCTTGCTGGCGCCCGGCAGCACGCCGATGACGTTGCGCGAGGTCTTCTCGGTGATGCTGCTCTTCAGCGACGCGGATACCTGCGCCTTCAGCGCCACCGGCTTGAAGCCGCGCTTGCCGGCGTTCGCGTACGCTGCTTCCAGGTCCAGGCCGGCGTCGGCGAACAGCTGCTTGGCAGCGTCGGCGCTCAGCCAGCCCTGCAACGGAATGCGCTTTTCCGGATCGTCCTTGGCGGGCAGGTCGTACTGCGGGCCGGCCCAGGAATTCTTCACCACGTCCCAGCCATAGCTGGCGCCGGGCGTGTCGTGGATGATCAGGGCTGCGGCGGCGCCCTTGCGCGCGGCTTCTTCGAACTTGTACGTCCAGCGTCCGTAGTAGGTCATGCGATTGCCGCCGAACAGCGTCTCGTCCTTGCTGTGGAAGCCGGGATCGTTGACGAACATCACCACGGTCTTGCCGGTCCAGTCCTGGCCGGCGTAGTCGTTCCACTTCTGCTCCGGCGCATCGACGCCGTAGCCGACGAACACCAGGTCGCTGGCGTCCAGCTTGACGTCGGTCTGGCCGGTACGGGTGCCGATGACGTAGTCGGTGCCGAACTTCAGGTCGCGCTTGCCGGTCGAGGTGGTCAGCGACAGCGTGGTCGCGGCTTCGTCGGCGGTGGTCTCCACCATCGGCACGTTCTGGAAATAGCTGCCGTTGTTGCCTGGCTGCAGACCGATGCGCTTCATCTGCGCTTCGAGGTACGTGGCGGTCTTTTCTTCGCCGGCCGAGCCGGGCGCACGGCCTTCGAACTCGTCCGACGCCAGCGTGTTCACCATGTCGGCGAAGTCGCCTTCGGTGATGTCGGCGGTGAAGGTGTGGGCGGCGGGTGGCGGCGTGGCCGCGTCGGGCGCGGGTGCCGCGGTTTCCTGCTTGCACGCGGCCAAAACGGCCGCAGTGGCAAGTACCAGCATCAACTTGCGGGACATCGGGATTCCTCAACGAACGGAATCCCGATTCTAGCGGTAACCGGCGGGTCAGGCTTTGCGCGGACGGCGCCCCCACCCCAACCCTCCCCCGCGGGCGGGGGAGGGGGCGGAAGGCTTACTCGGTGGGCGCGGTGTCGGTGCTGAAGGGCTTGGCGGTGGCGCCGGTCACCGGGCCGATCTTGGCGCTGGTGTGGACGTACAGCACGACGGGGCGCTCGAACACCAGCGGGCCGTTCACTTCGGCATTCGGGCCGATCACGATGCGCGGCACCTTCTTGCTGTCGGTGTTGAAGAAGCCGGTGGACTTCTGCACGCGCAGGCCGCCACGCACCTTCGAGCCGACGCCCACGGTGACGTCGCCGCGGACGGTCTCGATGCTGCCGCCCACCTGCGTGGACACCAGGCCGATGGCGCCGTTGACGGTCTCCACGTCGCCGCCGACCACGCCGCCGCGATCAATGAAGATGCTGCCGTTGACGGTTTCGACATCCTTGCGGACGTTCACGTCCTTGCCGACGCGGATGGAGCCGTTGACGGTTTCCAGCGACTCCACCACGGCCTTGTCGCCGACGGTAATGCCGCCGTTGACGGTGCTGGCGTCTTCGGCGGTGGCGCCGTCGCCGATGCGGATGCTGCCGTTGACGGTGTCCAGGTCGCCATAGGCCTGGCCGGCATCGGCGGTGATGCTGCCGTTGACCTTGGAGATCTCCTGCTGGGCCAGCGCGGGGGTGGTGGCCAGGGCCAGGGTCAGCAGCAGGGCGGTACGGGGACGGATCATGGGGTTGCCTCTCGGGTGGTCTCGTATCGGTCTGATGCGCCGGTAGTCGCAAGGGTTTAAACGCCGGCGTGCGGGCAAGGATGGCACCATGCTTCGCTACAATCGTCATCTGCCTGAAGTCACTGGAATCCCGCCGTGTCCGCAACTGCCGCGTCCGTGAAGCGTCCCAAGCCCGTCGTGCTGCTGATCCTGGATGGATGGGGACACCGCGAAGACCCCACCGACAATGCGCTGGCGCAGGCCGAACTGCCGCACTGGCACCGCCTGCTGGCCACCGCGCCGCACACGCTCATCCACACCGAAGGCCGCCACGTCGGCCTGCCCGACGGACAGATGGGCAACTCGGAAGTGGGCCACATGAACCTGGGCGCGGGCCGCATCGTGTACCAGGACCTGACCCGCATCGATGCCGCCATCGAGGACGGCAGCTTCTTCGCCAACGCCGAACTGGTCGCTGCATGCGACGCTGCGAAAGCCGGCGGGAACACACTGCACGTGTTCGGCCTGCTGTCGCCGGGCGGCGTGCACAGCCATGAGCTGCACATCTTCGCGATGCTGGAACTGGCCAAGCGCCAGGGCGTGCCGCGCGTGGCGGTACATGCCTTCCTCGACGGCCGCGACACGCCGCCGAAATCGGCCGAACCCAGCCTGCGCGCGCTGCAGGACCTGTGCGCGAAACTCGGCAATGCGCACATCGCTTCGGTCAGCGGCCGCTATTACGCGATGGACCGCGACAAGCGCTGGGACCGCGTGCGGCTGGCATGGGATGCCATCGTCGAGGCGAAGAGCGAGTACCGCGCCGCGAATGGCGTGGCCGCGCTGGAAGGCGCGTATGCGCGCGGCGAGAACGACGAGTTCGTGCTGCCTACCGTCATCGACGGCGCCCGGCCGATGGCCGATGGCGATGCGGTGGTGTTCATGAATTTCCGCGCCGACCGCGCACGCCAGCTGACGGCGGCGTTCGTGTCGCCGGCCTTCGACGGCTTCGAACGCCGCGTGCCGGCGCTCGCGCGTTTCGTCTGCCTGACCGAGTACGACGCGAAGTTGCCGGCGCCGGTGGCGTTCGCGCCGGACGACCTGCGCGAGACCTTCGGCGAACTGCTGGCCGAGCATGGCCTGACCCAGCTGCGCATCGCGGAGACCGAGAAGTACGCGCACGTGACGTTCTTCTTCAGCGGCGGACGCGAGGACGTGTTCGCTGGCGAAGAGCGCATCCTGATCCCCAGCCCCAAGGTCGCCACCTACGACCTGCAGCCGGAGATGAGCTGCCCCGAACTGACCGAAAAGCTGGTCGATGCGATCGGCTCGGGCCGCTTCGACGCGATCGTCTGCAACATCGCCAATCCCGACATGGTCGGCCACAGCGGCGACCTGCAGGCGGCGATCCTGGCGGCGCAGGCGGTGGACAAGGCGATCGGCGCGGTCGATGCCGCCGTGCGCAAGGCGGGCGGCGCCATGATCATCGCCGCCGACCACGGCAACCTGGAGATGATGCGCGACCCCGCCACCGGTCAGCCGCATACCGCGCACACGGTCGGCCCGGTGCCGCTGGTGCTGGTCCAGCCGGAAGGCGCGCCGGTCGCCACGTTGCGCAGTGGCGGCGCGCTGCGCGACGTCGCCCCCACGCTGCTTGCGCTGCTCGGCCTGCCGCAGCCGGCCGACATGAGCGGCCGCAGCCTGATCGACGCCTGATGCCGCATCGCCTCCGGCTCGCATGCGCGGTGGTCCTGCTCGCAGGGCTGTCGCTGGTCGCCTCGGCGCAGAATCCGCGCGAGACCGAGCGCAAGCTGGAGCGCGTGCGCAGCGAGCTGAAATCGATCGCGCAGGAACGCCGCAAGCTGGAAGGCGAGCGCGGCAACGCATCGCGCCAGCTGCGCGATGCCGATGAGCAGGTCGGCCGCACCACGCGCTCGCTTTCGGAGACCGAAACCGCGTTGCGTCGCGAAGCGGCCGCGCTCGATGAGCTCCAGCGCAAGCGCGACACCATGCAGGCGCGGCAGGCGGCGCAGCGCACGCAACTGGCCGGGCTGGTGCGCGCGGCCTACCAGCGCGGCGACGACGCGCCGTTGAAGGTGCTGCTGTCGCAGGATCGCGTGGCCGATGCCAATCGCCTGCTGGCGTACCACCGCTACGTGCAACGCGACCAGGCGCGCCGCATCGAGGCCCTGAATGCCGAATTGGCGGCGCTGGACGACGTGGAACGCGAGATCGTCGCCCGTCGCACCGAGCTGGATGCGGCGCGCGCACGGCAACGCAGCCAGGTCGTGCAGTTGGAGAAGGACCGCAGGACGCGTGCCAGCCTGGTCGCGGACCTGGACAACCGCTACCAGGATCGCGCGGCGAAAGAGAAGGCGCTCGGCCAGGATGCGCGTTCGCTGGAGACGCTCCTGAAGAACCTGCGCGCTGCCGCTGCGCGCGCCGAAGCCGAACGTCGTGCGGCCGCACGGCGTGCCGCCGCCGATGCCGCAGCGAAGAAGCGCGAGGACACCGGCACCCGTCGCACCACGCGCGAAGCCGCGCCGGCGCGTCCTGCGGTGGCATCGGCGCCGCCGTTGAAGGTCGGCGGGCTGGGCTGGCCGGTCTCGGGCAACCTGCTGGCGCGCTACGGCGGCCGCCTGCCGGACGGGCGCGCCAGCACGGGCGTACTGATCGGTGCGCCGTCCGGGACCACCGTCACCGCCGTGGCGGATGGCACGGTGGTGTTCTCGGAATGGATGACGGGGTACGGCCTGATCCTGATCCTCGACCACGGCAACGGCTACATGAGCCTGTACGCGCACAACGACAGCCTGCTGAAGGATAGTGGCGACCGGGTGAAGCGCGGCGACGCGGTCGCGCGCGTCGGCACGTCGGGCGGCCAGGGCCAGGCGGCGCTGTACTTCGAACTGCGCCGCAATGGCCAACCTGTCGATCCCGCCTCGTGGCTGCAGCGGCGATGAACAGGCCGCCGGTTCCTAACCCGGCTTGAACAACCGGATCCGGAGGCTTCGCGCATAATCCGGCGAACGTCGCGCCCGTCGCGCGACCGCCCATCGAGCACTCCCCGGAGCATCCGCATGCCATCGCGTTTTCCCTTGGCCATCCTGACCGTCGCCTTGTTCGCCGCCTCGCCCGCGTGGGCGCAGCAGCAGGCGCCGTTGCCGGAGGCGCCGCCGGTGGTCGCGCCCAGCGACGATCCCGAGGCGGCGGAGAATGCGCCGTCGAAGGTGCCGCTCGAGGAGATCCGCCGCTACGTCGCCGTCTTCAACGCGGTCAAGGAGGCGTACGTCGAGCCGGTCGAGGACAAGAGGCTCATGCAGTCCGCGATCCGTGGCCTGCTGCTGGACCTGGATCCGCACAGCACCTATTTCGACAAGGCCGACTCCGAAGCCTTCGACGAACAGGCCAGCGGCGCCTACGAAGGCATCGGCGTGGAGCTGATGCAGCAGCCCGACCGCACGTTGCTGGTGGTGTCGCCGATCGACGATACGCCCGCCGCCAGGGCCGGCATCAAGTCCGGCGACCTGATCACCGCGATCGATGGCAAGCCGATTAGCGCCGACGACGGCATGGAGCCGCTGCGCGGTGCGCCGGGCAGCAGGATCGTGCTGACCATCACGCGCGACGGCGCGCCGAAACCGTTCGACATCGCCCTGGTGCGCGAGACCATCCGCGTGAACAGCGTGGCCAGCCGCATGCTGGAGCCGGGCTACGGCTATGTGCGGATCAAGGCGTTCCAGACCGACACCGCGGCCGAGTTCCAGAAGCAGGTCGACACGTTGCAGGCGCATGGAAAACTGCGCGGGCTGGTGCTGGACCTGCGCAGCAATCCCGGCGGGCTGCTGCTCGCCGCCGTGCAGGTGGCGGACGACCTGCTCGACAAGGGCAACATCGTCAGCACGCGCGGACGCATGTCGATCAGCGATTCCAAGTTCGACGCCACGCCGGGCGATCGTCTGAACGGCGCGCCGGTGGTGGTGCTGGTGGATGCGGGATCGGCCAGCGCGTCGGAAGTGCTGGCCGGTGCATTACGCGACAACAATCGTGCGCGCGTGGTCGGCAGCCGCACCTTCGGCAAGGGGTCCGTGCAGACCGTGCTGCCGCTGGACAACGGCGACTCGGTCAAGCTGACCACGGCGCGCTACTACACGCCCAGCGGCAAGTCGATCCAGGCCAGCGGCATCGTGCCAGACGTTGTAGTGAAACCGGAGACGGCCGCCAAGCCGGGTTCGGTGCCGGAGCAGGACGCCCAGCTCTACATCACCGAAGCGACGCTGCCTGGCCACCTGCGCGGGGATGAAGAAGGCGCCGCCGGCTACACGCCCGGCGACGTGCTGGATGGCGATGCGCCGATCACCGCCGCGCTGGTGGAACTGAAGAAGGTGGCCGCGACGGCGCGGGCGGCATCACCGGGACCGGCCGGCAAGCAACTGCGCTGAGCGTCGGGCGCGACCGGAAACGTCCGGATCGCGACCCACGTCGCGCCCGCGCAGAAGGCCGCTGCTTTGCCTAGCGCGGCTTGGCCGGCATCGGGAACGGCGTGACCACCTTTTCCCCGGTAGCCGCGTCGCGGATCGCCGACTGGCCTTTCCGCTCCACTTCCTCGATGCGGATGATGCTCTGCATCGGAAGATGCAGCACCTTGGTGCCGCCGAACTCGTCGCGCAGGCGTTCTTCGGTGGGATCCACGACCAGCCCTTCATGCACGTCGAACACCAGGTCGGCGACTTCGGTGAAGCCCCACAGCCCGCTGGCTGCGACGCTGCGTGCGTACAGCTCGTAGACCTTGGTGTGGTTGTGGAAGGTGATCTTGTAGAGCGTGTTCTTCATGCCGCGATTATAGATGCGGCGGCCTGCAGCGAATCAGTAGCCCTGCCGCTTGCGCATGCGCCGTGCGATCGCCGCGCGCACGAACAGCGCGAACACCACGCCGAACAGGAAGCCGGCGATGTGCGCCCACCACGCCACCGCGCCGAACGTGGGGCCGGTGTAGGCGAAGACGACCTGCAGCAGCGCCCAGATGCCGATCAGCAGCGACGCAGGCGCCTTCACGAACTCCAGGAACAGGCCCAGCGGCAGTACCACGCCCAGCTTGGCGGTGGGGAACAGCGCCAGATAGGCGCCGATGACGGCGGAGATCGCGCCGCTGGCGCCGATGATCACGCGGTCCGGCGTGCCGATGCTCAGCACCGCGGCGACGTTGGCCACCGCGCCGCCGACCAGGAACAGCAGCAGGAACCGCCACGGACCCATCGCCCGTTCCGCAGGCAGCCCGAAGATCAGCAGGAACACCAGGTTGCCGAGCAGATGCGCCCAGTCCGCATGCAGGAACAGCGCGGTGAACAACCGCAGCACCGTGCCGCTTTGCAGTGACGCCAGCCAGACCTCGGGCGCCACCATGCCCCCGGTCAGTGCGCCCCACCGCGTCAGCAGATGGCCCTGCGCCGCGTCCCCCAGCGTCATCGCCCAGCAGAAGGCGGCGGACAGCAGGACCAGCAGGGCCGGCGTGGCCCAGCGGACATGCGGTTTGCGGCGGGAAGGAAGCGAGACGAACATGCGGCCGCACTGTACCGGGTCATCGCCGGACTGCACATGGTGTGCCGTAACGAAACTGAACAGGGGCAATGACTTACAGCCGATTGTTAGAGTTTAGTTAGCAGGTATACTGCATACGGCGTCGTATGTCGGGAGGGGCTTCCGGCAGGTCGAAAGGTGGACACACACCGCGGCCTTGAGCGACGCAGATGACTCTTACCCACGTCTCCGGAGAGATACAGATGGAATTCACCAAGAACCTGACCCGCGTCACCGCGCTGGCGCTCGGCATCGCCGGCGTGCTCGCCTACGGCGATGTCCACGCCGCCGCCTTCCAGCTGAAGGAAAACAGCGTCAAGGCCCAGGGCCGCGCGATGGCCGGTTCGGCCTCCGCCAAGGGCGACGCTTCGGTGGTGGTCAACAACCCCGCCCTGATGTCGACCTTCACCGACAAGACCTTCCAGGCCGACGTCACCGCGATCGACCTGTCGTTCGAATTCACCGGCGGCGGCACCGCCGCGGCCGGCACCCCCCTGCAGCAGCCGCTGCGTGGTGGTGACGGCGGAGACGCCGGCGATATCGCCGCCGTGCCGGCCATGTCCTTCATCCTGCCGCTGAGCGGCCAGTTCGAGTACGTCACGCTGGGTGCCATGATCAGCGCGCCGTTCGGCCTGAAGACCGATTACGAGTCCGACTGGGTCGGTCGCTACCACGCGCTGGAATCGGACGTGAAGATCGTCGACCTGACGCTGGCCGCCTCGCTGGAACTGAGCGACCGCGCCTCCGTGGGCCTCGGCGTGATCTACGAACATGCCGACGTGACCCTGACCAACGCCGTGGACTTCGGTGCCGGTGTCTGCCGCGTCGCGGTTGCGCTGTGCGTCACCCCGAACCCGGTCGCCGCGCCTTTCGGCCCGCAGAAGAACGACGGCGTGGCCGGCATCTCCGGTACCGACAACAGCTTCGGCTGGCTGGCCGGCATCAGCCTGCGCCCGACCGACAAGCTGTCGCTGGGTTACTCCTACCGTTCGGAGATCGACCACGAACTGCGCGGCACGGCCACCTTCGAAGTGCCGGCCAACGTCCGCGGCGTGCTGGGCAGCGCGATCTACAAGCCCACCGACGGCGGCGGCGCCAAGCTGACCACCCCGGCCACGCACACCTTCAGCGCTACCTACCAGGCCACCGAGCGCTTCGCGATCATGGCCGAAGGCGTGCACACCGGCTGGGATTCGCTGAAGGAAATCCGCATCGAGTTCGACAACCCGCTGCAGGCCGACGCGGTGGAGAACTACGACTGGCACGACAGCTGGTTCTATTCGCTGGGCGGCGAGTTCGCGCTCAACGAGAAGTTCACGCTGCGCGCCGGTATTGCGCGCGATGAATCGCCGGTGGCGCGTGCGCACCGCACGCCGCGCATGCCCGACGAAGACCGCAACTGGTACTCGCTGGGCCTGAGCTGGAATGTCAGCGACAGCTTGGAACTCAACGCCAGCTACGTGCGCCTGGAACTGGTCGACAAGCCGGAGATCGACCTGCTGTCGTCCAGCGGTTCGCGCCTGGTCGGCTCGTACGACGGTGGCGCCAACCTGTTCGGCGTGTCGATGCAGTACAAGTTCTGATCGCATCACGTATAGGAACCACGAAAAACCCCGCCTCGGCGGGGTTTTTTTTGCCCGATCCGCGCGGGAAAGGGATCGGACGTAGCGTGCGCCATGCGCACGACGCAGGAACCCGTCATCGCGCGCCGTGCGCACGACGTACGCCACGCCAGCACCATCTCGGCAGGTGCCTTGAAGCCCTCTCCCCTCGGGAGAGGGGGGGGGTGAGGGCAGGTGACGCGGTGAAGTTTCGGCGGCACGCGCACCCTCATCCGGCGCCGCGCGCCACCTTCTCCCGACGGGAGAAGGATCGACACACGTAGCGTGCGCCATGCGCGCGACCTCGCGGTGACGGATTCATGCGTCGTGCGCATGGCGCACGCTACGCCAGCACCATCTCGGCAGGGCGCGCCTTTAAGCCCTCTCCCCTCGGGAGAGGGGATGGGGTGAGGGCAGGTGACGCGGTGAAGGTTCGGCGGCACGCGCACCCTCATCCGGCGCTGCGCGCCACCTTCTCCCGACGGGAGAAGGATCGAACACACGTAGCGTGCGCCATGCGCACGACGCGCGTTGACGAACGCCCGCAGCGCACGCGACGCCGTCAGTACGGCAGCCCCGCCACGTCCAGCGTGATCGACCACAGGCTGGCTGCGCCGGTGAGGAACAGCGTGCGCCGGTTTTCGCCACCGAACGCAGCGTTGGTGATGTTGGCATCCACGCGGATCGTCGCCAGCACGTCGCCTGCCGGCGAGAACACGCGCACGCGCCGTTCGCCGTGCTCGGTGACGTAGACGTTGCCCAGGCAGTCGATGGCCAGGCCATCGCCGCCGCTGATGCGCGCGAGGTCCCGACCCGGCCCCGGCACCCCGTCCTGAACGGCATACGCGCGCAACACGTCGCCGTCGCTTGTGCCGCCGGCCACGTACAGCGTCGCCCCGTCCGGCGACAACGCGATGCCGTTGGGATTGCGCAGGCGGTCGTCCACCACGGTCGTCTTGCCGTTGCGATGGCGGTACACGCGCGTGCTCGGCTGGCCACCGGGCGCGGCCTTGCGCTGGTAATCCGGATCAGTGAAGTAGAGCGTGCCGTCGGCGGCCATCACCAGGTCGTTCGGGGAGTTGAAGGGTTCGCCTTCGAACGTCGAGACCAGCGGCGTGCGCTTGCCATCGCTCAGGTCCACGCGCGCAACCTGCTTGCGGTCGTGGGTGGCGGCGATGAGGTTCCCGTCGAGGTCCAGTGCCAGGCCGTTGCTGCCACTGTCGTCGACCACGGTCTCCCAGCCGTCCGGTGGTGTGAATCGCCGGATGCGCGAAGGGAATGTCCCGGCGTGGACGAAGTCCGACAGGTACAGCGCGCCGTCTTTCCATACGGCACCTTCGTAGAGACGGTCCTGCTGGTCGTCGACCTTGGCCACCGCCACGCGCGTGGCGGTCAGGTCGCCGGAGGGCGCGTGGCCCGGATCGGCGGGACAGACGGAGCGGTACGCCGATGCGTGCGCGAGCGGGGCGGCGATGCACAGGAACGAGGCGAAGGCGAGACGGGTGGCGCGCGGCATGGCGATCTCGGGGTCAGGCGGGGTGCCAGCGTACCTCGATCCGGTTGCGGCCCTTGTGCTTGGCGGCATACAGCGCTTCGTCGGCCAGCCGCATCAGCGTTTCGTATGGCGCATGGCGGTCTGCGGTGAACGAGATGCCCAGGCTGACGGTGATGCGGATGTTGCGGCTGGCCGGCGCGAATTCCAGCGCCATCACCTGCTGGCGGATGCGTTCGGCCAGCGCATGCGCGGTATCGGCCTGGGTGTCGCGCAGCACCAGCATGAATTCCTCGCCGCCCAGGCGCGCGAACACGTCCTCGCTGCGGATGCAGCTGCGCACCACGTCGGAGAAGCGCTGCAGCACCAGGTCGCCGGTCTCGTGGCCATGGTCGTCGTTGACCGCCTTGAAGTGGTCCAGGTCCAGGACGATGACGGCCAGTCCGTGCTCCGCGGCGGAACGCGCACCGTGCGATTCCAGTTCGTTGTCCAGCCCGCGCCGGTTGAGGGCGCCGGTGAGCGGATCGAACAGCGCGCTGCGCCGCAGCGGTTCCGCCGCGCGGAAACTGGCGAGCATCAACATGCAGAAATTGAGCATGAACCAGATCGACAGGTCGAGGTTCACCCACATCGGATTGGGACCGTAACGGCCGGTCAGTGCCGCCAGCAGGTCGCCGCCGTACAGCCACAGCAGCGCCGCGCAGCCCAGCATCATCAGGCGTGCCGGCACGTAGTCGGGCGCACCGCGCAGCGCGAACAGGTGCCGCAGCATCACCAGCAGCACGATCACTTCGGTGGTGCTCATCGCCGCGCCCTGCGCATCCACGCCGCCGCCGACCATCACGCCGGCCAGCGAGAAGCCCAGGCACAGCGGCAGCAGCGCGCGTTCCCACAGCACCAACGGGCGCTGTTGCACGAACTGGATGATCGACCACGCCAGCCCGACCAGGCCCGCGCACGCCAGCAGGCCGCCCGCGCCGGCGATGCCGTCCGCCAGCGATTCGTTGCCTGCGCGCTCCAGCGTCTGCGCGGTGCCGTCCAGCATCGCCGCGCCCAGCGAGTAGAGGAAATGCGCGACGCCCCACGTCGCGATGCCGCGCACGCCGCGCGAGACCTTGCCCACGTAGAAGAACAGCGCCAGCAGCACGGCGGCGAGGGCACTGTCGCTGAGCAGCAGGTTGTAGAAGTCGGTGGTCATGCGCGTGGGCCTTGCTGGCCGTGTGGCTCCATGTCGTGGCTAGAACGCAGTATGGCCGCCAATCCGGCAGCGCGCGTCCACGGATGCTCGCGCAGCGGGAAGAACGGTTCAGCGACGGACTTCGCGGAATCGGCAGCATTGCGGCCCGCAAGCCCGGTGGTGAGTGCCGTGGGTCATGCACCAACGAAAAGCCCCGCCGGAGCGGGGCTTCGTTGCATCGTGCCGCGGGCGGCGGAACTCAGTCGCCCAGCGTCAGCAGCGAGGCGTTGCCGCCGGCCGCCGTGGTGTTGACGGTGACGGTCTTCTCGGTGGCGAAGCGCGGCAGGTAGTGCGGGCCGCCGGCCTTGGGGCCGGTGCCGGACAGGCCCTGCCCGCCGAACGGCTGCACGCCGACCACCGCGCCGATCTGGTTGCGGTTGACGTAGACGTTGCCGACCTTCACCCGCGCGGCGATGCGGTCGATGGTTTCGTCGATGCGCGAATGCACGCCCAGGGTCAGGCCATAGCCGGTGGCATTGATCTGGTCGATCACCGCGTCCAGCTGGTCCGCCTTCCAGCGCACCACGTGCAGCGCCGGCCCGAAGACTTCCTTGTGCAGCTGGTCGAGCGACTTCAGCTCCCACGCGCGCGGCGCGAAGAAGGTGCCGTGCGTGGTGTCGTCACCCGCGTTCGCCTGCTTGATCAGGCGCGCTTCGTTCGCCATGCGTGCGGCGTGATCGTCGAGGATCTTCAGGGCGTCGGCGTCGATGACCGGGCCGACGTCGGTCGACAGCAGGCCCGGGTCGCCGATCTTCAGTTCGTCCATCGCACCGGCGAGCATGGTCATCACCTTGTCGGCGATGTCGTCCTGCACGAACAGCACGCGCGCGGCCGAGCAGCGCTGGCCGGCGGAAGTGAAGGCCGAACCCATCGCATCCTTCACCAGTTGCTCGGGCAGCGCCGACGAGTCGGCGATGAAGGCGTTCTGGCCGCCGGTCTCGGCGATCAGCGTGGCGATCGGGCCGGCGTCGCGGCCGGCGAGTGCGCGGTTGATCGCGCGCGCGGTCTCGGTGGAGCCGGTAAAGGCCACGCCGGCGACGCGAGGATCCTTCGTCAGCGCGGCACCGACGGTGGCGCCGTCGCCGGGCAGGAACTGCAGCACGGCCTCGGGGATGCCGGCTTCGTGCAGCAGCTTCACCGCGGCATGGCCGATCAGGTTGGTCTGTTCGGCCGGCTTGGCGATCACGCTGTTGCCGGCGGCGAGCGCGGCGCCGACCTGGCCCAGGAAGATCGCCAGCGGGAAGTTCCACGGGCTGATGCAGACGAACACGCCACGGCCCTGCAGCTGCAGCTGGTTGGATTCGCCGGTCGGGCCGGGCAGGTGCTCGGGCGCGCCGAACTGCGCGCGCGCCTGCGCGGCGTAGTAGCGCAGGAAGTCGACCGCTTCGCGCACCTCGGCGACGCCGTCGGGAATGGTCTTGCCGGCTTCCTTCACGCACAGCGCGATGTAGTCGGGCATCCGCTGTTCCAGCAGATCGGCGGCGTGCTCCAGGATCGCGGCGCGGCTGGCGGCCGGCGTGCGGTCCCAGGCGGGCTGCACGGCAACGGCGTTCGCCAGCGCCTTCTCGACGGCGGCGCTGTCGGCCGGCTGCCATTCGCCGACGGTCTGGCGGCGGTCGGCGGGATTGGTCACCGGCACCGCCGCGCTGGCGACGACTGCGCCCGGCACCAGCGGCGCGGCGCGCCACGGCTTGACCGCCGCGTTGATGCGCTCGGCCAGCGCGCGCAGGTCGTTGTCGTTGGCGAGGTTGGCGCCCATGGAGTTGTTCCTGTCAGAAGAGGCGATGGGAGCCGGCTGGCTCCGGAAAAGATCGACCGGCAGCGGGATGCGCGGGTGCGGAATGCTGTCGAATTCCGACACCGTCTGCACCGGGTCGCGGACGAGGTCCTCGATGGCCACGTTCTCGTCGGTGATGCGGTTGACGAAGCTGCTGTTGGCGCCGTTCTCGAGCAAGCGCCGCACCAGGTACGGCAGCAGGTCCTCGTGCGAACCGACCGGCGCGTACACGCGGCACGGCGTGTCGAGGCGATGCTTCGGCACCACTTCGGCATACAGGTCGTCGCCCATGCCGTGCAGCTTCTGGTGTTCGTAAGGACGGCCGGCGGCGATGAAGCGGATGGCGGCGATGGTCTGCGCGTTGTGGGTGGCGAACATCGGGTACAGCGCGTCGCCGTGGTCGAGCATGCGGCGCGCATTGGCGAGGTAGGACACGTCGGTGTTCGGCTTGCGGGTGAACACCGGGTAGCCCGGGTGGCCATCGATCTGCGCACGCTTGATCTCGGCATCCCAGTACGCGCCCTTCACCAGGCGCACCGGCATGCGGCGGCCGGTGCGGCGGGCCAGGTCGGCGAGGAAGTCGAGCACGTAGGGTGTGCGCTTCTGGTACGCCTGCACGGCCAGGCCGTAGCCTTCCCAGCCGGCCAGCGAAGGATCGGAGAAGGTCGCTTCGATCAGGTCCAGCGACAGTTCCAGGCGGTCGGCTTCTTCGGCATCGATAGTGAAGCCGATGCCGTAGGACTTGGCCAGCTGCGCGAGTTCCAGGATGGCCGGGACCAGTTCCTTCATCACGCGGGCGCGCTTGGCGTGCTCGTAGCGTGGATGCAGCGCGGACAGCTTGATCGAGATGCTGGGGGCGGCGAGCACGTCAGCGAAGGGGCCGGTCCGGCCGATCGCGTGGATCGCCTGGCGGTAGGCCTCCAGGTAGCGGGCGGCGTCTTTGGTGGTCAGCGCGCCTTCGCCCAGCATGTCGAACGAGTAGCGGTAGTCGGCGTTCTCGCCCTTGCGGCTGCGCGCCAGTGCCTCGTCGATGGTGCGACCCATGACGAACTGGTGGCCCATGATGCGCATGGCCTGGCGCACGGCCAGGCGGATCACCGGTTCGCCGACGCGGCCGACCAGGCGCTTGAACGCGCCCGGCACGTCGGCACGGGTCAGGTCGTTCAGGTTGACCAGCTTGCCGGTCAGCATCAGGCCCCAGGTGGAGGCATTGACCAGCACGGAATCGCTCTGGCCCAGGTGGCGTTCCCAGTCGGCGTCGCCCAGCTTGTCGCGGATCAGCTTGTCGGCGGTTTCCTGGTCCGGAATGCGCAGCAGCGCCTCGGCCACGCACATCAGCAGCACGCCTTCCTCGCTGCCCAGGTCGTACTGGCGCATGAAGGCCTCGATGGCGCCCTGGTCCTGCGCGCGGGCGCGGACCCGCTTCACCAGGTCCACGGCCAGCTTCTGTGCCTGGACCTGCTCGGTGGCCGGCAGGCGGGCCTGCTCCAGCAACTCGCGGACATGCTCGGTCTCGTCGCACAGCCAGGCCGCCGTGATGGCGGCCCGGAGAGCCGGTGGCGGCGCGGGGAGTTCCGGGGAGACGATGCCGCCAGCCGGCGGAGCGGCGGGCGACGGGACGGGCGAAGGGGTCGACATGACGGTAGGGCAGTCCAAAGGCAGTCCATTAGTTTAGGGCCGTGCGGGCGGCCCGGATATGCCCGCCATGCCGCTTTGGCGTGTGCCCTGCGGGCGCCTTCGCCGGGCGGTGACGGGGGTCGCGGAATGCGCTCGCCAGGCCGTCCTGAGCAACGGCGGATGCGCCGTCGCGCCTTGTCCTCGATCAATGAAACTTGCCGCATCGTGTGCTCGGGAGCTACCATTTGACGGTTTTCCGCAGCCCGGATCGTGTGGCGGGCGACATGATCGAAGTGGTGCCGTCATCGTGGGACGGACACGGCGCGCAGCTCAGGCTGCGGCCGCCGCGGGCGCTGACGCGCCGCCAGTTCGTGATGTTGTTCGTGGCGCTGTCGGGTGCGATGTGGATCGTCGCCATGCTGGGCTGGTGGGGAGGCAATGCCTTCGCGCCAGCCTTTGCATTGCTCCATTCGGCCATCGTGGCCACGGCGCTGCGCGTGCTGTGGCGAAGTGGCGAACGGGGCGAGGAGATCCGCATCGGTCCCGATGCAGTGGAGGTGATCACCTCCGGGGCTGGGATGGTGTTCCGTGCGCACCCGTACTGGGTTCGCCTGGGCATCGAGCGGGGAAGCGAAAGGATTTCGCTGGCATCCAGCGGCAGGCAGGTCCGGGTAGGCGATTTCCTGGGACCGGCCGAGCGGCGGGCGCTGGCGGACACGTTGCAGGATTTACTGGCGGCCGCGAGTGGCCGCAACCGATGACGCATTGGGGTCTAGGCAATGACGCAAGTGAATGGGATGTGGAAGCGGTTGGCGACGGCGTGCACGCTGCTGGCGATGCCGGCGCTGGCCTGGGCGCAGTCGGCGGACCCGCACCGCTGGCAATTGAACATGGGCAAGGGCGTGACCTCGTCCTCGCAGCATGCCTACGACGCGCACATGATCGCGCTGTGGGTCTGCATCGTGATCGGCCTGATCGTGTTCGGCGCGATGGGCTATGCGATGTTCAAGTTCCGCCACTCCAAGGGCGCGGTGCCGGCGCAGTTCAGCCACAACACCACGGCCGAGATCATCTGGACCGTCATCCCGGTGCTGATCCTCGTGGTCATGGCCTGGCCGGCAACGACCAAGCTGATCGCCATGTACGACACCCGCGACGCCGAGATGACCGTCAAGGTCACCGGCTACCAGTGGATGTGGAAGTACGAGTACCTGGGCGAGGACGTGTCCTTCACCAGCCGCCTGGACCGCGAGTCCGACCGCATCCGCCAGAGCGGCGAGCGCCCTGACCTGGTCAAGAACCCGCACTATCTGCTGGACGTCGACAACCAGCTGGTGCTGCCGACCGACACCAAGATCCGCTTCGTGATCACCGCCGACGACGTCATCCATGCGTGGTGGGTGCCGGCGCTGGGCTGGAAGCAGGACGCGATCCCGGGCATCGTCAACGAGGCCTGGACCGACATCAAGGAACCCGGCATCTACCGTGGCCAGTGCGCCGAGCTGTGCGGCAAGGACCATGGCTTCATGCCGATCGTGGTGAAGGCGGTGCCGAAGGACGAGTTCGCGCAGTGGCTGGCCTCGAAGAAGCCCGCCCCGGCCGCCGAACCCGCGCCGGTCGCGCCTGCTGAAGAGGCCGCGCCGGCCCCGGCCGCTGCCGCCGCTCCCACCGCCGAGACCCCCGCGCCGTCGGCGCAGGGCTGATCGATCGCCCGCATTAGCTGCAAGAGAGTAAGCACATGGCCAACTCCAGCGTCGCCCACGATTCCCATCATGACGGGCACGACGATCATCACGGTCACCCGCAGGGTTTCATCGACCGGTGGTTCTTCTCCACGAACCACAAGGACATCGGTACCCTCTACCTGATCTTCAGCTTCATCATGTTCATCATCGGCGCGGGCATGTCGGTGATCATCCGTGCCGAGCTGATGGTGCCGGGCCTGCAGTTCGTCAGCCCCGAGTTCTTCAACCAGATGACCACGGTGCATGCGCTGGTCATGATCTTCGGCGGCGTGATGCCGGCGTTCGTCGGCCTGGCCAACTGGATGATCCCGCTGCAGGTCGGCGCGCCGGACATGGCGCTGCCACGCATGAACAACTGGTCCTTCTGGATCATGCCGTTCGCCTTCACCCTGCTGCTGATGTCGCTGTTCCTGCCGGGCGGCGCGCCTGCCGGCGGCTGGACGCTGTACCCGCCGCTGTCGCTGCAGGGCGGCTACAACGTCGCGTTCACCATCTTCGCGATCCACATGATGGGCGTCAGCTCGATCATGGGCGCCATCAACATCATCGCCACGGTGCTGAACATGCGCGCGCCGGGCATCGACCTGTTGAAGATGCCGATCTTCTGCTGGACCTGGCTGATCACCGCGTTCCTGCTGATCGCCGTGATGCCGGTGCTGGCGGGCGCGGTGACGATGCTGCTGACCGACAAGTTCTTCGGCACCAGCTTCTTCAACGCGGCCGGCGGCGGCGACCCGGTGATGTACCAGCACATCTTCTGGTTCTTCGGCCACCCCGAGGTCTACATCATGATCCTGCCGGCGTTCGGCGTGGTGTCGGAAATCATCCCGACCTTCAGCCGCAAGCCGCTGTTCGGTTACCAGGCCATGGTGTACGCGACCGCGTCGATCGCGTTCCTGTCGTTCATCGTGTGGGCGCACCACATGTTCACGGTGGGCATGCCGCTGGGCGGCGAGATCTACTTCATGTTCGCCACCATGCTGATCGCGATCCCGACCGGCGTGAAGGTGTTCAACTGGGTCAGCACGATGTGGCGCGGCTCGCTGTCCTTCGAGACGCCGATGCTGTGGGCCGTGGGCTTCGTGATCCTGTTCACCATTGGCGGCTTCTCCGGCCTGATGCTGGCGATCGTCCCCGCGGACTTCCAGTACCACGACACCTATTTCGTGGTGGCGCACTTCCACTACGTGCTGGTGACCGGCGCGCTGTTCTCCATCATCGCGGCGACGTACTACTGGTGGCCGAAGTGGACCGGCCGCATGTACAACGAGTTCTGGGGCAAGTTCCATTTCTGGTGGACGATCGTGTTCGTCAACCTGCTGTTCTTCCCGCAGCACTTCCTGGGCCTGGCCGGCATGCCGCGCCGCATCCCGGACTACAACCCGGTGTTCGCGGACTGGAACTTCGTCAGCTCGATCGGCGCGTTCGGCATGTTCGCCACGCCGTTCATCATGGCCGCGATCCTGTGGTCCTCGCTGCGCAACGGCAAGAAGGCCGAAGCGCGCGCCTGGGAAAACGCCAAGGGCCTGGAGTGGACCGTGCCGTCGCCGGCGCCGCACCACACCTTCGCCACGCCGCCGGTCATCAAGGATGGCGATCTGGCCCACGGCGACGTGACCCACTGAAGCGCCTGAGCCACGCCCCATGAATGCCCCGGCCCTCACGCCCGAAGAACTCGCTCGCCGCCGCAAGGCGGTGCTGCGGACCGCGTGGGTGATCGGCGGCATTGCGTTTGCGATCTTCGCGGCCTTCATCGGCCGCGCGGTGCTGAGCGCATGAGCGCGGCGAAGTCCAATTCGGCGGGGCTGTTCAAGCTGGTGGGCGTGGCAGTCGCCGTGTTCGTGCTGACGTTCTCGCTGGTGCCGCTGTACCGCATCGCCTGCGAGAAGGTGTTCGGCATCCGCCTGGAGCAGGGTCCCGGCCAGGCCGCGGCGGTCGCCGCCGCCAAGGCGAAGCGCACGGTCACCGTGCAGTTCGACGGCGGCGTGAACTCCAGGCTGCCTTGGGCGTTCAACCCGGAGCAGTTGACCATGCAGGTCGTGCCCGGTGAGCTGTACGAGGCCAAGTATTTCGCGCGCAACGACAGCGACAAGGCCGTCGTGGGCAGCGCGGTGCCGTCGGTGGCGCCGGCGCGCGCCTCCGGCTACTTCACCAAGACGGAGTGCTTCTGCTTCACCGCCCAGACCCTGCAGCCCGGCGAAAGCCGCGACATGCCGGTCCGCTTCATCGTGGATCAGGACCTGCCGGCGGAAGTGAAGACGATCACCCTGTCGTACACCTTCTTCAAGAACGACGCCCTGACCGCGCAGATCGGCACGGGCACGGCGTCGCCTTCGCCGCTCGCGGCACCCTGATCACGCCTTAGCAACCGGAAGCATCGCCATGGCAAATGCCCCATCGCCAGACGCCAACATCTACTTCGTGCCGCACAGCTCCAAGTGGCCGTTCGTAGGCTCCATCGCCATGTTCATCACCATGTTCGGCGTGGCCAGCTGGCTCAACGACCTTGCGTGGGGCATGTGGACGTTCTATGCCGGCGTCGCCGGCCTGTGCGCCACGCTGTTCATGTGGTTCGGCGACGTGATCCGCGAATCGGTGAGCGGCCAGTACAACCGCCAGGTGGACGTGTCGTTCCGCATGGGCATGGTGTGGTTCATCTTCTCGGAAGTGATGTTCTTCGCCGCCTTCTTCGGCGCGCTGTTCTACGCCCGCACGCTGTCGCTGCCGTGGCTCGGCGGCGAAGGCGATGGCGTGATGACCAACAGCCTGCTGTGGGAAGGCTTCTCGGCGGCATGGCCGAGCGCCGGTCCGGGCCAGGTGGGTGGTCACTTCCAGACCATCCCGGCGTGGGGCCTGCCGCTGCTCAACACGCTGATCCTGCTGACCTCCGGCGTGACCATCACCATCGCCCACCACGCACTGAAGGCGGGCAACCGCAGCCAGCTGCTGATCTGGCTGGGCGCCACCGTGCTGCTGGGTTGCGTGTTCCTGTTCTTCCAGGCCGAGGAATACATCCACGCCTACAAGGAACTGAACCTGACGCTTGGCTCGGGCATCTACGGCTCCACGTTCTTCATGCTGACCGGCTTCCACGGCCTGCACGTGACGCTGGGTACGATCATGCTGGCGATCATCTGGTTCCGCTGCGCCAAGGGCCACTTCACCAAGGACGACCACTTCGGCTTCGAGGCCGTGGCCTGGTACTGGCACTTCGTCGACGTGGTCTGGCTGGGCCTGTTCCTGTTCGTCTACGTGTTGTGATTTCGTGATTCGTGATGGGTGATTCGCTGACAGCGAAAGCACCACACACAGCGAGAGCGACGGAGAACCCGTCGCTCTTTGCTTTTACGAATCACGTATCACTCATTACGAATCACGGCTCTCAGCCCGGATTGATGCCGTGCGGCTGGATCCAGCCCATCTTGATGGCCAGCACCACCAGCAGGATCAGGCCGACGGACAGCGCGATGCGGCGGGTCAGCGCGTTCACCGTGCGCTTGCTCTCGCCCTTGTCCACCAGCATGTAGTACAGGCCCGCGCCCAGGTTCCACACGATGAGGATGAGGAAGGCGATGATCAGCAGGGTTTTCAGCGAATCGTTCATGGCGTCCTCGACGGGACCGGGGCGGTGAGGCGCGCATTATCGCGCCATCGGCGTAAGCCGGTGGTGGGTGCGACATTCGGACGCAGTCCGTGAGCCGGCACATGCCGCTGCCGGTCGGATGGACGCTGGCCGTGCTGGCCATGTCGCTGTTCGGCAGCCTGGGCGCCTGGCAGTGGGGTCGGGCCGAACAGAAGGGCGCCATGCTGGCGGAGACGGCCCGCGTGCTGGCCGAGCGCCGGCCGCAGCCGTTGGCGCTGGCCTCCGATGCGGACCGCGCGCAGGCCTACGACTGGGCGGCAGGCGAGGGCGAATTCGTACCCGGCCCGGCGATCCTCCTGGACAACCAGACCCGCGACCGCCAGCCGGGCGTACGGGCCTACCGCGCATTCCAGCCCGCCGATGGCGGTGTGCCGCTGCTGGTGGAACTGGGCTGGCTGCCGGTACCGGGCGACCGCACGATGCCGGCCGTACCGCCGCTGCCAGGACCGCAGCGCGTGGCCGGGCTGCTGGTGCCGCCGCCGTCGGAGGGGATCGCGCATGCGGCCCCGGCCATGCAGGCGGACGGCAGTCTGCTGGTGATCGCACTGCAGCGGGACGCACTGATGCGCGGACTGGCGTTGCCGGCGCTGGCGCCGCGCCTGCTGAAGCTGGATCCGGACTTGCCGCTGGGCTACGGCCGCGACCTGGACATCCTGCCCAACACGCTGCCGCCCGAGCGCCACATCGGCTATGCGGTGCAGTGGTTCGGCCTGGCCGGCGCGGTGTTCGTCACGGCGCTGGCGCTGACCTGGCGCAGCCGGCGCAGCGCACGAAAGGGGCAATGATCGCCCGGGCGTGAGAAAATGCGCCCATGGACTCAAAACCATTCGATCCCGCCCAGCGGCGTCGCGGGCGGTGGATGCTCGTCGCCCTGTTCGCCCTGTTCTTCGGCACCGTCTTCGGTGCCGGCCTGCTGCGCTTCTCCGGCTGGCAGCCGGCCGGGCACAAGAACCATGGCCTGATGTTGCAGCCCCCCGCCGACGCGCGCGACCTGGTGCCGTCGCTCGCCGAGGGCGGCACCTACGACTGGAAGCCCGCGGAGCGCCGCTGGCGCATCGTCGCCGCACCGGCGCCGGGCTGCGCGCAGGCCTGCACGAAGCTGGCCACCGACCTGGATACCGTGTGGCAACTGTTCGGCCACAACGCCACCGAGGTCGACATCCTCTGGATCGGCGACTACCCGGCCGACGCGCCGCGGCATTCGGCACTGCGCCTGGTGCGCGCGGACGATCCGCTGCGCACGCGCCTGCCGCAGGTGGACGACGCAGCCGGCACACCGGTCTACGTGATCGATCCCCACGGCTTCGTCATCCTGCGCTACGCCCCGGGCTTCGATCCCGGCGGCCTGCGCACCGATGTCGCCAAGCTGATCAAGCTCATCTGAGCCACCGCCAGAATTACAGATGATGAATGCCGTTGCGCGCCCCGTGATCTATCGACACTTCCACCGCATCGCCTGGCTGGCGGTCGCGCTGACGCTGTGCGTCGTCGTGTTCGGCGCGTTCGTGCGCCTGTCCGACGCCGGCCTCAGCTGTCCCGACTGGCCGACCTGCTATGGCCGCGCCGCATGGCCGAAGGCGGTGGACGAAGCCGCTTCGCACGTCGCCAGCGAGATCCGTCCGTTCGAGACGCACAAGGCGTGGCGCGAGCAGGTGCACCGCCACCTCGCCGCGTCGCTGGGCGTGCTGGTGCTGGTGCTGGCCCTGCTCGCCGCACGTCGCCGGCGCTGGGGCATCGCGCAGATCCTGGTCGCCGCCGGCCTGGTCGGTGCGGCGATTCCGCTGTACATGCACGGCGAGCACGTCGAAGCGTCGGTACTCGCGATCCTCGGCGAAGCGATCCTGCTGTTCGCGGCCTTGCGCTGGTCGAACATCGATCTCGCGCGCGCCGGTGCGCTGACGCTGGCGGTGATCATCTTCCAGGCGCTGCTCGGCATGTGGACGGTGACCTGGCTGTTGAAGCCGATCGTGGTGATGGGCCATCTGCTCGGTGGCCTGACCACGTTCTCGCTGCTGGTATGGATGGCGTGGCGCGCGACCGACCGTCCGATCACGCTGGCCGATGCGACCGTGCTGCGGCGCTGGCTGATCGGCGGTTTGGCGCTGCTTGGCATCCAGATCGCGCTGGGCGGCTGGGTCAGCGCGAACTACGCGGCGCTGGCCTGCGGCATGGATTTCCCGAAGTGCGTGGGCCAGTGGGTGCCGCCAACGGACTTCAGTGAAGCCTTCGTGCTGTGGCGCGGCATCGGCGTGGACTACGAAGGCGGCGTGCTCGATGGCGCGGCGCGCATCGCGATCCAGCTGAGCCATCGCATCATGGCGGTGGTCGTTGCGCTGTACGTGCTGGCGCTGGCGCTGCGCCTGTTCCGCACGCCCGGCATGCGCAGCTGGTCGCTGACGCTGGTCGTGCTGATCGTCGCGCAGGTCACGCTGGGCATCCTCAACGTCAAGCTCAACCTGCCGCTGCCGGTGGCCGTGGCGCACAACGCCGGCGCGGTGCTGCTGCTGTTCACGATGGTCTCGCTGACCGCACGCCTGCGCAGGCCCGACTGATGGCCTCGACGTTCCGACAGTACTGGGACCTGACCAAGCCACGCGTGGTGGCGCTGATCGTGTTCACCGCGATCGTCGGCATGTTCCTGGCCATCGACGGACTGCCCGACGGTGCGCAGTTGCTGCGTGGTGCGCTGGGCTTCCTCGGCATCTGGCTGGCCGCGTCCAGCGCGGCCGCGATCAACCAGCTGCTCGACGCACGCATCGACGCGAAGATGGCGCGCACCTCCTGGCGTCCACTGGTGCAGGGCCAGGTGAAACCGTGGCAGGCGCTGGTGTTCGCGCTGGTGCTGGCCGCGTTGTCGATGGCCATCCTGGTGCTGTGGGTCAATACGATCACGGCGATCCTGACGTTCGCCTCGCTGATCGGCTATGCGGTGATCTATACCGTGTTCCTGAAGCGCGCCACGCCGCAGAACATCGTCATCGGCGGCATCGCCGGCGCGGCGCCGCCGCTGCTGGGCTGGGCCACGATGACCGGCATGCAGGGCGAGTGGGACTGGCCGCATGCGCTGCTGCTGGTGCTGATCATCTTCGTGTGGACGCCGCCGCATTTCTGGGCGCTGGCGATCTTCCGTCGCGAGGACTACGCGCGTGCGCTGGTGCCGATGCTGCCGGTGACGCATGGCGTGACGTACACGCGCTGGCAGATCCTGTTCTACACGGTGCTGCTGGTCGAAGTGACGGTGCTGCCGGTGGTGTTCGGCATGAGCGGTTTCTTCTACCTGGGCGGCGCGCTGGTACTCGGCGCGGTGTTCCTCTGGTACGCGTGGCGCCTGCTGGATCCGCCGGATGAATTCTTTTCCATGCGCGTATTCAACTACTCCATCGTCTACCTGATGGCGCTGTTCGCGTTCCTGCTGGTGGACCACTGGGTGATGCCGCTGCTGCGGCCTGCGGCGGCGGTGGCCGGCATCGAGTTCGTGCCGGCTGGTTGACGCGGCGGTTGTAGGAGCGACGTCAGTCGCGACCGCACGCCACCGGCATGCACTGCGGTGGTGACGTGCATGGTTTCGTAGCGTCCGTCAGCAGGATCCCGGTTCCACGCAATTTTGTTCGGGCGGTCGCGACTGACGTCGCTCCTACAAGGGCTTGGCTGCGTTCGGCTTGCCCAACTGCTCCACCACCACCGGCTCCAGCGACTTCAATCCCGCCTTGCGGCCGAGCTCCAGCGCTTCCTCGCGCGGAACACCGTGTGCCGCCGCGTCCAGCGCCAGCAGCGCACCGACGCGATTGCCCGAGGCGCAATGCAGCAGCACGTCGCCGTCCTGCGCCCTCAGCAGGTCGCCCAGCGCTTTCGCATTCGCCGGCGTGATGTCGTCCTTGCCGGCGATCGGCAGCGCGATGTAAGCCATGCCGAGGCGCTGCGCTTCGGCGGCCTCGTCGTAGCCCCGGTCTTCCTGCGTGCCGCGCAGGTCGATCACCGTGCGCACGCCTGCCGACTGCAACTGCGCAAGATCTTCCTGCGACGGTTGGCCGCCGGTGTGCAGGCCGGGTTGCGGTTGCGCGAAGTCGGCGGCGGCAGCGGCGAACGGCGCGCCGAGCGCCAGCAGGAAGGAGAGCACGAGTGGGAAACGGGTCATCGCGGATTCCTCAGTGGCGGCCGATGCGGGCCTGCAGCAGGGTGCGCAGTTCGTACTTGTCGGTGTCGTCCAGGCCCATGCTGCGCTGCTTGGCCTGCAGTTCATCGAGCCGCTGCTGCAGCATCTGTCTTTCCAACTGCACGGCGGCGTCGAGGACTTCCTGGCGCCATGTGTCCTCGTCGCCCGGCAGCTCCTGCATCGCCAACTTCTGCAGGGCCACCGCCTCTTCGCGTTCGGCGAAGTGCTCAAGCAGCACGCCGGTGGTGATGTCGGGTCGCGCATGCACCAGCTCGACCAGTTCCAGTAGCAGGTCCATGCCGGCCAGGCGCAACGCGGAGAAGCCGTGCGTGGATTCGATGGCCAGCGCCAGCGCAGGCTTGTGCAGCAGCCGTACGATCAGGCTGCGGACCAGGCTGGGCTTCTGCCCCGGCGGCGACGTGGATGCACGACGCGCCGGCGCGGGCGGCGATGCGGGGCTTGAAGCCGTCGCGGCACCGACACCGGTGATCTCGGTCAGGCGCTGGCGCATCAGGTCGCCGAACGCACCGTCGGGAATCTGCGCGAGCAGCGGACGCGCACGTTCCGCCAGGCGCGCCTTGCCGTCGAGCGTGGACAGCTTGATGTCCTTGGCCAGTTCGTCGAAGAAGAACTGCGACAGCGGCGTCGCCTGCTGCAGGCGTGCGTCGAACCCGGCGGCGCCTTCCTGCCGCACGATGGTGTCGGGGTCTTCGCCATCGGGCAGGAACAGGAAGAACGTCTGCCGTCCATCCTTCATGCGCGGCAGCACCGATTCCAGCGCACGCCACGCGGCGCGCTGGCCGGCGGCGTCGCCGTCGAAGCAGAAGTAGACGTCCGGTGCGTTGCGGAACAGCAGCTCCGCATGTTCCGGCGTGGTCGCCGTGCCGAGCGTGGCGACGGCCTCCGTCACGCCGTACTGGAACAGCGACACCACGTCCATGTAGCCCTCGACCACCACCAGCCGCGCGATCTTCTGGTTGGCCTGCTTCACCTGCCACAGGCCGTACAGCTCGCGGCCCTTGTGGAACAGCGCGGTCTCGGGCGAGTTGAGGTACTTCGGGCCGTCGTCCTTCTGCAGCACGCGGCCGCCGAACGCGATCACCCGGCCGCGCCGGTCGTGGATCGGGAACATCACCCGGTCACGGAACTTGTCGTAGACGTGGCCGCGGTCGTTCTTCGAGAACAGGCCGGCGCGGTCCAGCAGCTTCATGCGCCGCTCGTCCGTGCCGAGCGCATCCTTCAGCGCGGAATAGCCGTCCGGCGCGTAGCCGATCATGAACTGGGTGCGGATCGCCGCGTCCACGCCGCGGCCATCGAGATAGGTCTTCGCCTTTTCGCTGCCGTCCAGGTTGCGCTGGAAGAAGCGCGCGGCCGCCTCCAGGGCATTGAACAGGTCTTTGGTGTCGTTGTTTTCGTTGCGCTGCTGCGTCTCGCGCGGCACTTCCATGCCGGTGCGGCGCGCCAGTTCCTCCACCGCGTCGAGGAACTCGAGGCGGTCGTAGTTCATCAGGAACGACAGCGCCGTGCCGTGGGCGCCGCAGCCGAAGCAGTGATAGAACTGCTTGGTCGGCGACACCGTGAACGACGGCGAGCGCTCATCGTGGAACGGACAGCAGGCCGAGTATTCCTTGCCCTGCCGCTTCAGCGGCACGCGTCCGCCCACCACCTCGACGATATCCGTCCGGGCGAGCAGTTCGTCGATGAAGGCGTCGGGGATGCGGGCCATGGGACGCATAGGATGCCACGGCGGGCCGCAGAGCCGCCGCGCTACCATGCGGCCATGTCCATTCATGTCCCTTCCGACGACGCCCTGCTGGCGAAGCTCCGCGAAGCCGTCGGCCGCTCGCATGTGCTGACCGGCGAGCGCGCCACGCGGCGCTACCGCAAGGGTTATCGCTTCGGCGACGGACCGGTGCTCGCGGTCGCCTGCCCGGGCACGCTGCTGGAGCTGTGGCGGGTGTTGCAGGCCACCGTGGCCGCGGGACGCATCGTGCTGATGCAGGCGGCGAATACCGGCCTGACCGGCGGTTCCACGCCGGATGGCAATGGCTACGATCGCAGCATCGTGCTGGTCAGCACGCGACGCCTGACCGGCGTGCAGCTGATCGACGAGGGACGCCAGGTCGTCTGCCTGCCGGGCGCGACGCTGGACGTGCTGGAGAAGCAGCTGGCGCCGCTGGGTCGCGAACCGCATTCGGTCATCGGTTCCTCCTGCATCGGCGCCTCCGTGCTCGGCGGCGTCTGCAACAACTCCGGCGGTGCGCTGGTGCGGCGTGGTCCGGCCTACACCGAACTTGCGCTGTACGCGCAGCTGGGCGAGGACGGCGTGCTGCGGCTGGTCAACCATCTCGGCATCGCGCTGGGCGACACGCCGGAACAGATCCTGTCACGCCTGCAGTCCGGCGACTACGGCGCGGATGCCATCGTCCACGATCCGGCGCAGGCGGCGTCGGATCCGTACTACGCCGACCACGTGCGCCAGATCGACGCGCCCACGCCCGCGCGCTACAACGCCGATCCCTCGCGCCTGCACGAGGCGTCGGGCTGCGCGGGACGGCTGGCGGTGTTCGCCGTGCGGCTGGATACGTTCGAGCAGGACGCGGCCTCCGTTTTCTACATCGGCAGCAACGATCCGGACGATCTCACCGAGGTGCGCCGCCATCTGCTGACCGCATTCGAGCGCCTGCCGATCGCCGGGGAATACCTGCATCGCGACGCCTTCGACATCGGCGACCGCTATGGCAAGGACACCTTCCTGCTGATCGACCGCTTCGGCACCGGCAAGGTGCCCGCGGTCTTCGCGATGAAGAGTCGCGTCGATGGCTGGTGCGAACGGTTCGGCGTGCCGGGCCTGGCGGACCGCGTGTTGCAGTCGTTGACCGCTTTGCTGCCGGACCATCTGGCGCCCCGGCTGCGCGCGTACCGCGACCGCTACGAACACCATCTGCTGCTGAAAGTCTCGACTCGCGATGCGGAGGCGACGCGGGCATTCCTCGATCGCTTCTTCGGTGAACGCGAGGGTGATTTCTTCGCCTGCGATGCGGACGAAGGTCGCAAGGCCTTCCTGCTGCGCTTCGCGGTCGCCGGGGCAGCCGTGCGCTATCGCGCCGTGCACGCCGCGCAGGTCGAAGACATCGTCGCGCTGGACATCGCCCTGCGCCGCGACGACCGTGCGTGGGTGGAGACGCTACCGGCCGAGGTCGCCACGACGATGGTGGCGCGGCTCTACTACGGCCATTTCTTCTGCCACGTGTTCCACCAGGACTACATCGTGAAAAAGGGCGTCGATCCGCTGGCGGTGGAACATCGCCTGTGGGACCTGCTCGATGCGCGCGGCGCCGAATACCCCGCCGAGCACAACGTCGGCCACCTCTATCGCGCCAAGCCGGCGCTGGCCGGGTTCTATCGCGCGCTGGATCCCACCAACAGCTTCAATCCGGGGATCGGCCAGACATCGAAATGTCGCCACTGGGCGGCGCCGGATGCGGTGCGGGGTCCGGATCGCCCGACGGCGTAGGCAGCAACGGGCGCCGCACGTGCAGGCGCTCATCGATCACCGCCGTGATCAGCGCGCCGACAAAGAACACCACGCTGGCGTAGTAGATCCAGACCAGCAACAGCACCAACGCACCCATCGAGCCGTAGGCGCTGCCGGGTGCGGCCTCCGCCAGATACAGGCCGATCAGGTAGCGGCCGGCGGCGAACAGCAGTGCCGTGATCGCACCGCCCAGGAAGGCCTGCTTCCACGCCACGCGCCGGTCCGGCAGGTAGTGGTAGAAGAAGGCGAATGCCAGCGCGTAGAGCAGCAGCGTGGTGGTGTAGCCGAGCGCGGGCAGGATCGACGGCAATCGCGCGAAGACCACCTGCAACGCCGTCGTGGCGACCATCGAGACGACCAGCAGGAAGCCGATCGCCAGCACCACGCCGAGCGAGAACACGCGCTTCTTCAGCCACGCCATCACGCCGTTGAGCCGCTGCGCGTCGGTGCGGAAGATCAGGTTGAGTGCGCCCTGCAGCTGCGCGAAGACGATGGTGGCGCCGACGAACAGCAGGGCGGTGCTCCACCATCCGGCCAGCGAGCCGACATCGGGGCGGTCGCTGGCGTTGCGGATGACCGTCTCGGCCACCGTCCCGGCGCTGGGGCCGGCGAGCTGCTGGATCTGGTCGAGCAGCGACTGCTGCGCAGGCGGATACAGCGACGCGGTCAGCCACAGCAGCAGGATCAGCAGCGGGGCCAGCGAGAGCAGCGCATAGAACGACAGCGATGCCGCCTGCGTCATCAGGTCGGTCTCGACGAAGCGACGCACCAGCGCTGCCGGGAGGCTGCGGTTGGCGCGTTCGCCTGCGATGCGCGCCCGTGCGCGCAGGGTGCTGAAGCGGGCTCGACGATCCATGCGTCGAGCGTGCCAAGCGCGGCGTCAGCAGTTCGTTATGGCGGCGTGGTCGCGATGTTCACGCATCGCCGCGCGCGAGCGCCTGCAAGGCGTCGCCGGTGACGCGCTGTACCGTCCATTCCTGCAGGCCGACCGCGCCCAGGCGCCGGTAGAAGCGGATGGCGGGTTCGTTCCAGTCCAGCACCGACCACTCGAAGCGGCCATAGCCGCGGGACACGGCCAGCTGCGCGAGATGCACCATCAATCGCTTGCCGAGACCGAGGCCGCGATGGTCGGGCAGGACGAACAGGTCTTCGAGGTACAGACCCGGCTGGCCGAGGAAGGTGGAGAAGGACACGAAGAACAGCGCGAAGCCCGCAGGCACGCCATCCACCTCGGCAACGACGACTTCGGCAGCGGGGTGCTCGCCGAACAGGTGCGTCTCGAGCAGGGCCGGCGTGGCGACGGCTTCGTGGGCGAGCTTTTCGTACTCGGCCAGGCCGCGGATGAAAGCGAGGATCTGCGGGATGTCGGCGCGGGTGGCCGGGCGCAGGGTGATGCCGGGGGTGTCCATGGCGCGAGGATGCCACGGATCAGGCGCGGCGCCGGAGCGTATCCGGCGCCGCGTGGCAGGCTCAGCCCGCGAGCTTCTTCTTGATCAGCGCGGAGACCTGGCCCATGTCGGCCTGGCCGGCGAGGCGCGGCTTCAGCACGCCCATCAGCTTGCCCATGTCGGCCGGGCTGGATGCGCCTGTTTCGGCGACGGCGGCCTCGATGGCGGCCAGGATTTCGGCCTCGCCCAGCTTGGCCGGCAGGTAGGTGTCGATCACCGCCAGCTCGGCGCGCTCGATGGCGGCCAGGTCTTCGCGGTTGGCGGCCTCGAACTGGCTCACCGAGTCCTTGCGCTGCTTGACCATCTTCTCCAGCACGGCCAGCACGGCGGCATCGTCCAGTTCGATGCGCTCGTCCACTTCGCGCTGCTTGATGGCGGCATTGATCAGGCGGATGACGCCCAGGCGGTGCTTTTCGCCCGCCTTCATGGCGGTCTTCATGTCATCGGTGAGCTGCTGTTTCAGGGACATGGTGGACTCCGGGGGAACAGGGGTGGGCGTGGCACGCGGTCGTGAGACGCCAAAAACACAAAAAGCCGGCGACGCTCGCGCGTGCCGGCTTCTTGCGAAGCGACGCGGCTCAGTACAGGCGCTGGCGCTTGGTGACGTCGCGCGAGCTGCGGCGCAGCTGACGCTTCACCGCAGCAGCGGCCTTGCGCTTGCGCTCCTGGGTCGGCTTCTCGTAGAACTCGCGCTTGCGGGTTTCGGCCAGGACGCCGGCCTTTTCGCAGGTGCGCTTGAAGCGACGCAGCGCAAACTCAAACGGCTCGTTTTCGCGGACTTTGACGCTGGGCATACGTAATCTCGGTGGTGTAAACGGTCCGGGCATGCCCGGTGAGCCGCGTATTATAGCGGCTGACTTCGGCGCTGCAACCCACCCCGGCTTGTCCCCGTCCACCAGGAACCCCAGATCCCGGCCATGAAAGTCCTCGGCATCGAAACCAGTTGCGACGAAACCGGCGTGGCCGTCTACGACACGGGTCTGCCCGGGGCCGCCGGCCTGCGCGCCCATGCGGTCTACAGCCAGATCGCCCTGCACGCCGAGTACGGCGGCGTGGTGCCGGAACTGGCCAGCCGCGACCACGTCCGCAAGCTGGTGCCGCTGGTCCGGCAGACCCTGGCCGAGGCCGGCCTGACCACCGCGGACCTGGACGGCGTGGCCTACACCGCCGGGCCGGGTCTGGTCGGTGCGCTGCTGGTCGGGGCCGGGGTGGCCCGTTCACTGGCGTGGGCGCTGGACGTCCCCGCCGTTGCCGTCCATCACATGGAAGGCCACCTGCTGGCCCCGCTGATGGAGGACGACCCGCCGGATGCGCCGTTCGTGGCCCTGCTGGTCTCCGGCGGACATACCCAACTGGTGGCGGTGGACGCCATCGGCCGCTATCGCCTGCTGGGCGAGACGCTGGACGACGCCGCCGGCGAGGCCTTCGACAAGACCGCCAAGATGATGGGCCTGCCGTACCCCGGCGGTCCGCAGCTGGCGGCACTGGCCGAGAAGGGCACGCCCGGCCGGTTCAAGTTCGCCCGCCCCATGACGGATCGGCCGGGGCTGGACTTCAGCTTCTCCGGCCTGAAGACCCAGGTGTTGCTGGCCTGGCGCGACAGCGACCAGTCGGAACAGACCCGGGCCGACATCGCGCGCGGCTTCGAGGACGCCGTGGTCGATACGCTGGCCATCAAGTGCGAGCGCGCGCTGGATGAAGCCGGCAGCGACGTCATCGTCATCGCCGGCGGTGTTGGCGCCAACAAGCGCCTGCGCGCGAAGTTGCAGGCCATGGCGGCGAAGCGCGGCGGCCGCGCCTGCTTCCCGCGGCCGTCGCTATGCACCGACAACGGCGCGATGATCGCCTTCGCCGGCGCGCTGCGGCTGGAAGCGGGCCAGCACGAGACGGCGGAAGTGAAGGTCACGCCGCGCTGGGACATGGCCACGCTGCCCGAGGTCGCCGTGGTCGGTTCACCGTAGCGAGCCGGCGAATTCCTTTCAGGTTCAAGGCGATGCGGGTAGGGTGTCCGCTCCGCCAACCGACGCGTCCTCCTGCGCAACGCAGGCTGCAGGGCGCGCATGAACCGCCTCAAGGGGTAACGGAATGATCGAACACCTGGACGCCCTGCGCGCGAGCCTCGCGCCGTATCCGTGGGCTTACACCATCGTGGTTGCCTGCGCGCTGATCCTGCTGGCCTGGCTGGCGAACTGGATCACCAAGCGTGTACTGCTGCGTGGACTGCGCCGATTGCTGGCCACGCTGCCGGTGGGACAGGGCGACCATCAGGTCCGCCTGCGGGTGATCCCGCGCCTGGCCAACGTGGTGCCCGCCGTGGTGCTGGCCACCGGCGTCGCCTTCGTGCCGGACCTGCCGGTGGTGTTGGTGGCGGTGGTCCGCAACGTGTGCTTCGCCTTCATCATCCTCACGGTCGCGCTGGCCATCGCGGCGGCGCTCGACCTGGCCAACGAGGTCTACCAGCGCCGGCCCGATGCGGCCGACAAGCCGATCAAGGGCTACCTGCAACTGCTGAAGATCATCGTGTTCGTCATCGCGGCGGTGCTGGTGGTCGCGGCGCTCATCGACCGTTCGCCGGTGATCCTGCTGTCTGGCCTGGGCGCGATGATGGCGGTGCTGATCCTGGTGTTCCAGGACACGCTGCTGTCGCTGGTGGCCAGCGTGACCATCAGTTCCAACGACATGGTGCGGGTGGGCGACTGGATCGAGATGCCGAGTCAGAACGCCGATGGAGACGTGGTGGACATCGCGCTGCACACGGTGAAGGTGCAGAACTGGGACAAGACCATCACCACCATCCCCACCAAGAAACTGATCAGCGACTCGTTCAAGAACTGGCGCAGCATGAGCGAGTCCGGCGGCCGGCGCATCAAGCGCGCGCTGCACCTGGACCAGAACAGCGTGCGCTTCCTGGACGAGGACGAGCAGGCGCGGCTGCGCCGGTTCCGGCTGCTGGGCGACTACCTGCAGCGCAAGGACGGCGAGCTGGACGCATGGAACGCGCGCCTGGCCGACCACGGGCGCGAACCGGTCAACCAGCGCCGCGCCACCAATCTCGGCACCTTCCGTGCCTATGTCGAGGCATACCTGCGCGCGCATGCCGACATCCACGACGGCATGACACTGCTGGTGCGCCAGTTGCCGCCGGGGCCGACCGGATTGCCGCTGGAGATCTACTGTTTCACGCGCACCGTGGCGTGGGGGCCGTACGAAGGCATCCAGTCCGACCTCTTCGACCATCTGCTCGCGATCCTGCCGGAGTTCGGGCTGCAGGTATTCCAGCAGCCAGGGGGTGCCGACGTGCGCCAGTGGCAGGGGCCGGCAGCGGCCGTGGCGGCATTGGGCTGAGAGTGGCTGCGGATTGCGCGTACCATTCCCGCTCCCGAATTCCGAGCCCGCCATGGACATCGTTTTCATCGAAGACCTGCGCATCGAGACCGTCATCGGCATCTACGACTGGGAGCGCGAGATCCGCCAGACCGTGGCGCTCGACGTGGAGATGGCGTTCGACAACCGCGTGCCGGCCGCGAGCGACGACATCGCGCATACGCTGGACTACAAGGCGGTGTCGAAGCGACTGATCGCCTTCGTGGAAGACGCGACCTTCGGCCTGGTGGAAACGCTGGCGGAGCAGTGCGCCGCCATCATCCGCGACGAATTCGGTGTGGCCTGGGTGCGCCTGAAGCTGAGCAAGCCCGGTGCGGTGACCGGTGCGCGCAACGTCGGCGTGCTGATCGAACGCGGCGTGCGCCCGGACTGAACCATGGGAACGGCGTATCTCAGCCTGGGCAGCAACGTCGAACCGGAACGTCATCTGCGCGCCGCGGTCGCCGCCTTGCGCGGGCGTTTCGGCGACGTGGTGGTGTCGCCGGTCTACCGCACCCGGTCGATCGGGTTCGACGGCACCGATTTCCTCAATGCCGCGGCGGTGGTCGACAGCGACCTCGATCCGTTCGCGTTGAACGATTGGCTGCATGCGCTGGAAGACGCGCATGGCCGCGACCGCAGCGGGCCGCGCTTCTCCGACCGCACGCTGGACATCGACATCGTGTTCTACGACGACCTGGTGCTGCAGGGCCCGGGCAACCTGCGCCTGCCGCGCGACGAGTTGAGGCACGCGTTCGTGTTGCTGCCGCTGGCCGACATCGCGCCCGGCATGGTCGATCCGCGCAGCGGTCGCACGCTGGCGGCGCTGTGGCGCGAACACCCCGACCATGCCACGCCGCCGCAAACGGTGCCGTTCCCGTAGCGTGCGCTGCGCGCACGACCTCATGATCCGCGACCGCATGAGCGCAATCCGGCGCGACAGTCGGCGTGCATCCGGCGGCTATCCTGCGGTCGTGCGCATGGCGCACGCTACGCATGCGGCGGTTGCCTGGCGCATTGCCTAGGGCGGTGCTGTTCCGTAGCGTGCGCTGCGCGCACGACCTCATGATCCTCGCCCGCGACCGCGTGATCGCGATTCGGTGCGAAGGTCGGCGTGCATGTGACGGCTTCCTGGGGTCGTGCGCATGGCGCACGCTACGCGACTGGGCGCTATGTCGTGTGCCGGCCGCCGTCCACGTGGATCACCTGGCCGGTGACATAGCCCGCCGCATCGCCCAGCAGCCATGCCACGGTGCCGGCAATATCGTCCGGATTGCCGACGCGCCCCAGCGGCGTCTGCGCCAGCAAGGCCGCCTGTACGTCCGCATCGATGCCGCCGTCGGGCCACAGGATGGCGCCGGGCGACACCGCATTCACGCGCACGTCCGGCGCCAGCGATACCGCCAGGCCGCGCGAGACCGCCAGCAGTGCGGCTTTCGACGCAGCATAGACCGCGAGGTCGGCGCGCGGCTTGTCCGCGTAGACGTCGGTGATATTGACGATGGCCCCGCGCGCGGCACGCAGGTGCGGTGCGGCTGCCTGCGACAGGAAGAACGGCGCGCGTGCGTTCACGGCGAACAGCTCATCCCACTGCGCCGGCGTGGCGCTGCCGGCCGGGGTGGGGTAGAACGCCGAGGCGTTGTTGACCAGGGCATCCAGGCGACCGTAACGACCGACTGTCTTCGCCACCAGTTCGGGCAGGCGGTCGAAGGCGGCCAGGTCGGCCTGCAGCACCTGCGTGCTGCCCGCGCGCACGGCTTCCAGCTCGTTCGCCAGCGACTGCATGTCGGCCAACGAGCTGCGGCAATGCAGTGCCAGGTCATGGCCTTCCGCATGCAGGCGACGCGCGATCGCCGCGCCGATGCGGCGGGCGGCGCCGGTGACGAGGACGACGCGGCGCGATGGGGACATGGCGGGCTCCGGGACGGGAACGGCCATTGTCCCTGCTTTGCACCGGAATGGCGCAACATGGCGCCGGAAGCGGGAGTCGAACCTCGCGCGTCGCCGATGCTTGACGGCGCGCACATCCACCGTGCATGTTGCGACGCATCACCCTCTGTCGGATGTGCCGGCGGGGGACAGCGGAAAGGGCGAATGGACTGGGCGAAGTACCGCACCACGACCTTTGACGAACTGATCCAGGCCGATGGACGGCCGCGACCGGCCGCGCGCCGGCTGGTCGAATACCTCGCCGGCCTGTCCGGCCGCGAACTCGCCGAGCGCCAGCTCGCCGCCGACGTGGTGGCCAGCGTGCAGGGCATCACCTTCACCGTGTACTCCGACGGTCGCAACGTCGACCGCACGCTGCCGTTCGACCTCATCCCGCGCATCATCCCGCTCAGCGAGTGGCAGCGCACCGAAGACGGACTGAAGCAGCGCATGCGCGCGCTGAACCTGTTCATCGGCGACATCTACGGCAGGCAGCAGATCGTCAAGGACAAGGTGTTCCCGGCGATGCTGCTGAAGGATTCGGTGAACTTCCGCGAGCAGTGCGTCGGCATCACGCCGCCGCTCGGCGTCTGGGCGCACATCTGCGGTTCGGACCTGGTGCGCGACGGCGACGGCACGCTGTATGCACTGGAAGACAACCTGCGCATTCCCAGCGGCGTCAGCTACATGCTGGAAAACCGCATGGTGGCCAAGCGCGTGTTCCCGGAACTGTTCGAGACCAGCTCCATCCTGCCGGTCGACGAATATCCCAGCCAGCTGTACGACACCCTGGCGGCATTGTCGCCGCGTCCCGGCAATACGCCGGTGATCGCGCTGCTGACACCGGGCGTGTTCAACAGCGCGTACTTCGAACATGCGTACCTCGCGCAGGCCATGGGCATCGAACTGGTCGAAGGCAACGACCTGTTCGTCGCCGACGACGACTGCACCTACATGCGCACCGTCTACGGCCCCAAGCGCGTGGACGTGATCTACCGCCGCGTGGACGACCTGTTCATCGATCCGGACGTGTTCCATCCGGATTCGGTGCTCGGTGCGCCCGGCCTGATCCGCAGCTGGCGCGCCGGCAAGGTGGCGCTGGCGAATGCGCCCGGCGCCGGCGTGGCCGACGACAAGGTGGTCTTCGCCTACGTGCCGAAGATGATCAAGTACTACCTGGGCGAGGATCCCATCCTGCCCAACGTGCCCAGCTACCTCTGCCACAACGCGAAGGAGCGCAAGTACGTGCTGGAGAACATCGAGAAGCTGGTGGTGAAGCCGGCCAACGAATCCGGCGGCTACGGCATGCTGATCGGCCCGCGCTCGACCAAGCGCCAGCGCGAGAAGTTCAAGGCGCTGATCGAGGCGAATCCGCGCAACTACATGGCGCAGCCCACGTTGGCGCTGTCCACCGCGCCCATCGTCACCAAGCTGGGTCCGTCGCCGCGCCACATCGACCTGCGCCCGTTCGTGCTGTCGCGCCAGGACACCTACGTCACCACGGGCGGCTTGACCCGCGTGGCGATGGTGAAGGGGTCGCTGGTGGTGAATTCCTCGCAGGGCGGCGGCGCCAAGGACACCTGGGTCGTCGACCTGTCCGACCATGACGAGGAGTCCGCCTGATGCTGTCGCGCGTGGCCGACAACCTGTACTGGTTCAGCCGTTACGTGCGCCGCGCGGAGAACACCGCGCGCCTGGTCGGCGTCGGCAGCCAGTTGCAACTCGACATGCCGCGTTCGGTGCGTTTCGCGTGGCGGCCGATGATCGAAACGGTCGGTGCCGGCAGCCGCTTCGAGGCGTGTTTTCCCGATGCCGGCGATGGCGTGGGCGACGTCGACGTCATCCGCTTCCTGCTGCTGGACGAACGCAACCCCTCGTCGCTGCGCACCTCGGTGGATTCGGCTCGGGAAATACTGCGCAGCATCCGCGACAGCCTGCCCCAGGATGTCTGGGAAGCCGTCAACGACCTGCACCTCCATATCGGCGCGCACGGCGAGCGCAGCCTGGGCCGGCGTTACCGGCATGAATTCCTGCAGCGCATCGTCGATGGCTGCCTGAAGGTCTCCGGCCTGCTGAGCGCGAACGTCAGCCGCGACATCGGCTACCAGTTCCTGCGCCTCGGCACCGGGCTGGAACAGGCCGACATGACCACGCGCATCATCGATGCCGGTGCCTCTGGCCTGGTCACGCCGCGCAACGAGGACGACCGCGAGGCGTTCCAGAACATGCAGTGGATGAGCGTGCTGCGCGCGCTGGCCGGTTACCAGATGTTCCGCCGCCACGTGCGCCAGCGCGTCACCGCCGAACTGGCGCTGCGCTTCCTGCTGCAGAACAACGAATTCCCGCGCAGCGTGCAGTTCTGCCTGTCGCGCGTGCAGAGCGTGCTGCCGACGATGCCGCCGCGCCCCGGCGTGGACCGCCATCTCAACCGCGTGATCGGCCTGACCCGCAATGCCGATCCCGCCGTGCTGGCGACACGCAATCCCGCGCAGTTCATGGACCAGATCCAGGTGCACCTGGGTGCGCTGCACGACGCGATCGCGGAAGGCTACTTCCACGGTTGAGGTGTGCTTATCTGTAGGAGCGACGTCAGTCGCGACCGCACGGTCGAAGCATGCATCCAGGTTCACGGCGAGCGCATGCTTGCGAGGGCTTACGTGTGGTCGCCGGCCACGGGTTGCCAGGGTGTGCGGTCGCGACTGACGTCGCTCCTACAGAAAGCCGAGCTTACTGCTGTCCTTGCGCGTCGCCGGGATCCTGCCGCGACGGCGCGCGACGCGGCGGCATCACCGGCAGCGGGCCGGACGACGGTTCGGTCTCGCGCTGAGGCTCCCACGGGAACCGCGGCAGGCTGTGCACGGCGGCTTCCAGCTTGCGCGACCAGGTGTCGTGGATTTCGGCGTACAGCGGCGTGTCCGCCTCCAGGCGCAGCTTCTGGCTGATCTTCAGGTCGCCGTTGCGCAACAGCGCCACGTCCACCGGCATGCCGACCGACAAATTGGAGCGGATGGTGGAGTCCAGCGACACCAGTGCGCAGCGCGCCGCGTCTGCCAGCGGCGTTTCCGGCCGGATGATGCGGTCGAGGATCGGCTTGCCGTACTTGGATTCCCCGATCTGCAGGTAAGGCGTTTCGGGCGAGGTGGCGATGCAGTTGCCGAGCGGGTAGACCATGTACAGGCCGGGCCGTTCGCCGGCGATCTGGCCGCCCAGGATTAGCGTGGACTGCACGTTCACGCCGCTCTGCTGTGCTTCGTCGCTCATCCTGACCTGGCTGGCCACCAGCATGTCGCCGACGTACTCGGCCACTTCGTACAGGTGCGAGAACGTCCGCAGGCTCTGCTTCGCGTGGGGATCGTCGGCATCGCGCTGCAGCCGCGAGATGGTCAGCTGCGTGGTGGCCAGGTTGCCTGCCGACATGATCACGAAGACGCGGTCGCCCGGCCATTCGAACACGTGCATCTTGCGGTAGACGCGCACGTCGTCGAAGGAGGCGCTGGTTCGCGTATCCGCGGCGAAGACCAGGCCTTCGTTGACTTCGATGCCGACGCAATAGGTCATGGCGTATCCGTTGCTGCTGTGCATCACGATTCTATGCGTGGCTCCCGGGGTTGGCTAGGGCTGGAGCCGCCGTGCGGAACGGCCCGTACAATGGCGCGGTATCCCGCTCCTGGTGCGCCATGCACGCCGACCTTCCCCTCCCCGATGACGCCGCGCAGGCGCACAGCGCGCAGCTCGCCGCACTGATCCGCGGCGAAATCGCCGCCGAGGGCGGCAGCCTGCCGTTCTCGCGGTTCATGGAGCGCAGCCTGTATGCGCCCGGGCTGGGCTATTACAGCGCGGGCAGCACCAAGTTCGGCGCAGCAGGGGATTTCACCACCGCGCCCGAACTGGGTCCGCTGTTCGCCAGCTGCGTGGCGCAGGCGGTGGCGCCGGTGCTGCAGCAGCTCGGTCCCGAGGCCGAGTTCGTCGAGATCGGCGGCGGCAGCGGCGCATTCGCCGAGATCATGCTCAAGCGCTTGCTGGAACTGGACGCGCTGCCGGCCCGCTACGCCATCCTCGAACCCAGCGCCGACCTGCGCGAGCGCCAGCGCGAACGGTTGGGACAGCGCCTGATTCCGCCGGTGTTCGATCTGGTCGAGTGGCTCGATGGCCCGCCATCGGATGCATGGAATGGCGTGCTGTTCGCCAACGAAGTGATCGATGCGCTGCCGACGCCACGCTTCACGCTGCGCGATGGCGAGGTGTTCGAGGAAGGCGTGGCGCTGGAGGGCGACGGGCGTTTCGTCCGCACCGACCGGCCGGCCGATGCCCTGCTCGCGGCGGCCGTGCGCCATGTCGAGCGCTACCGCGGGCAGCCGTTTCCCGATGGCTACCGTTCGGAGCTGCTGCCGCAACTGCCGTACTGGATACAGGCGGTGATGGGTGGGCTGGATCGCGGCGCCATGCTGTTCGTCGACTACGGCTACACGCGCCGGGAGTTCTACCAGGACGATCGCGACGAGGGCACGCTGCGCGCGTACTACCGTCACCGCGTGCACAACGATCCCTACCTGTGGCCCGGCCTGCAGGACATCACCGCGTCGGTGGATTTCACCGCACTCGCCGAGGCCGGCACGCAGGCCGGGTTCGATCTCGCCGGCTACACCACGCAGGCGAACTTCCTGCTCGGCAACGGGCTGCAGGAGCGATTGAACGAAGCCGAGGCGCGTGCCGACGAAACCACGTTGCTGCGGCTGCGCAACGAAGCCAAGCGGCTGACGCTGCCGAGCGAGATGGGCGAGCGCTTCCAGGTGATGGGCTTCTCCAGCGAGGTGGAGTTCGGCGCCGCCTTCCTGTTCAACGACCTGAGCTGGCGCCTGTGAGCGGCACCTTCGTGTTGAAGCCGTTCCGCTGGCCGCGCCTGTGGGTGGGGTTGTGGTGCCTGGCGATCGTGGCCGTGGTGGTCTTGTCGCTGGTCAACCTGAGTGGCTTGCCGCCCGTGCCGGAAGGCGGCGACAAGGTGGAGCATTTCATCGCGTACGCATTGCTGTCGGCATCGGCGATGCAGCTGTTCGCGACACGCCGTGGCTGCATCGCCGTGGCGCTGCTGCTGGTGGCGATGGGCATCGTGCTGGAGTTCGCGCAGGGCGAGTTCACCGCCACGCGCATGGCGGACGCGCATGACGCGCTGGCGAACGCGATGGGCGTGCTGGCCGGGTTCGCCACGCGGTTCACGCCGCTGAGCGGGGTGCTCCTGGCGATCGACAACCGCCTGCGTTCCGCCAGCCGCTGAAAGGAAGAGCCGGGACATGCCCGGCTCTTCCGTGTCGCATCGTCGCGTTGGCAATCAGCGCGGCTGCAACGTGATGCGGTCCAGTACCCACATCTGCGGTCGCGTGTCGCCGGTGAAGCGCACGCACAGGTCCTGCCTGCCGGTGGTGCCGGCCGGCAGTGCCGCCTCGAGGTCGAGGAAGCCATCGGCGTTCGGCGCGGCGGGCAGCGGCACCGTCGCCAGCATGTGTCCCTTGCAGCCCCCGCCCAGGATTTCCAACTCGCCCAGCGGCGACTTCGCCGGCTCGAAGTTGCGACTCGGTTCGTCGTGGGCCAGCTGGAAGTAGTACGGGATGCGGCCCGCACGCACCTTGATCGATGCGATGCCGTCCAGGTCGGCCTGGTTCCACTGCCAGCACGGATAGAAGATCGTCGCATTGAAGATCGCGCGCTCGCCCTCCAGCGGGCCATCGTCTTCCAGCCGCAGCAGCAGGCGCCCGGCATCCGGGCAGACGGCCATCGCCTCGTCGGTGCGCGTCAGCATCGACGCCGGTGTCAGCTCGAACGTCGATGCCGGTGCCAGCGCACGGCCATCGGCGAACGCAGCAGCACGCACGGTGGCCGGCAGCTTCACGTCCAGCGGCGCGGCGAACGTCGGCGAAGCCTGGGTCGGTTCGCTGCCATCGGTCGTGTAATGCACCGGATAGTCGAGCGGGTTGGACAGCGTGACCTTCGCGGTGCCGGCCTTGCGGTCGTCCTCGGTGGCGATCAGCGGCTCGAACGGCGTCTTCGCGTACCCCAGGCCGATGGCGTCGTAGCGCTTCAGCTGCGCCGGCAGTCGGGCGGTGAAGCTGGCGAAGTCCTTTTTCGCCGCCGGTGTCCAGCCGGTTTCCGCCACGGCCGCGAGGCGCGGGAACGCGTTGTGCTGCAGGCGTGCGAACGTGCGCGTGTGTTCCGTCCACAGGTTGGCCTGCAGGCCGAGGATGTGGTGGCGCTGGCTTTCTTCGAGATCCGGCGGCACCGGTTCGAAGCCGTAGACATCCTGCAGCGTGATCAGCGCCGGACGACCCGGCGGTTCGTTCGGCGACGCGGTCTGCAGGTAGTCGAGGTAGGTCTTGTTGGACGGCGACATCACCACGTCATGGCCCTGGCGCGCGGCCTGCAGGCCGCCTTCGATGCCGCGCCACGACATTACGGTGGCTTCCGGCGGCAGCTTGGCTTCCAGGATCTCGTCCCAGCCGATCAGGCGCTTGCCGTGCGTGGACAGGTACTTCTCCAGCCGTTCGACCAGATACCCCTGCAGGTCCATCTCGGTCTTGGCGCCCACCTGCCGCATCCGCGCCTGCTCGCGTGCGGAGGCTTCCCACTGGTCCTTGACCGCCTCGTCGCCGCCGATGTGTACATAGGTACCGGGGAACAGGGTGACGACTTCGCCCAGCACGTTCTCGAGGAAGGTGATGGTGGGTTCCTCGACGTTGACCAGGTTGGGGAACACGCCCCACTCGTTTGACGGCACCAGCGGCGTGTCGATCGAGCCGAGTTCCGGATACGCGGCGATCGCCGCGGTCGCGTGGCCCGGCACGTTGATCTCCGGCACCACGGTGATGTGGCGCTCGGCGGCGTACTTCACCACGTCGCGGATCTGGTCCTGCGTATAGAAGCCGCAATACGGGCGCGGCTCGCCCGTCGTCGGATCCTTGCCGCCGTCGCCGGCGGGGATGCGGCAGCCGCCGATCTCGGTGAGCTTCGGATACTGCTTGATCTCGATGCGCCAGCCCTGGTCGTCGGTCAGGTGCCAGTGCAAGGTGTTGAGCTTGTGCAGCGCCATCGCGTCGATGATCTTCTTGACCTCATCGACCTGCTGGAAATGGCGCGCCGGGTCCAGCATGAAGCCGCGCCAGGTGAAGCGCGGCGCATCCTCGATGTGCAGTGCGGGCAGCGTGACGCGCCCCTTGTCGCCCTGGGTGACGAGCTGCCACAGCGTTACCGCGCCGTAGAACAGGCCACGTTCGTCGCGCGCCTTCACCGTGACGCCATCGGGTGTGACGTCGAGCGTGTAGGCCTCGGGATTCGCCGCCTCCGCTCCGGATGTATCCAGCACGAAGCGGATCACGCCCTTGCCATCCTGCTGGGTGGTGGCCAGCGCCGGTGCGCCGGCGGATTGCAGGTAGGCCGAGAACTGCCGGGCGACGCGCGTCGCCGCCTCGCCGCTGGCGAACAGGCGCGTATCCGCGTTGACGGCGAAGCTGCCTTCGCCCGTCTGCAATGCCGCGGGTGCCGGGATCAGCGACGGCGTGATCGGCGTGGAGGCCGCGGCGGCACCGGCATCGTCACCTGTCTTGTCCGTGCAGCCGGCCAGGGCAAGCAGGGTGAAGGCCATTCCAGCCAGAGCGCGATGGGCGAAGGATCGTTTCATCGGAGTCCTCGGTAGCAGTGGGCACAGCATGCCCCAAAAAAAAGCGGGCCCGGACAAGTCCAGGCCCGTGAGGGAAAGCAATGCGGTACAGCGGGAGAGATCAGAACTGGAAGCGCAGCGATGCCATGTAGCGGCGACCGGTGCGGTAGGCACCACGCGTCAGGCGTTCGTCAGTGGCGTAGCTGTGGTAGACCTCGTCCAGCAGATTCATGCCTTCCAGGCTTAGCGTCATGTAGTCGGTGATCTTGAAGCCGACGGATGCATCCAGCGAGGCGTAGTCACGCGTCCACAAATCGTCGCCGCGGTCCACGTTGGTGAAGTACTTGGAACGCCAGGAGTAGGTGATGCGCGCGTTCCACCGGTCGTTCTCGAAGAACGGACTGATGTTGATCAGGTTCTCCGAGTTGTATGGCAGTGGGCGACCGGTGTCTGATTTGGCGTCGGCGTAGGTGTAGTTGGCGATCACGCCGAAGCCGTAGTCGAAGTTCTGCTGGTACGCCAGTGAAACGCCCTTGACCTTGGCCGAGCCGGCGTTGAACGGGCGGGCCACCTGGTACGTGGTATCTGCCTGCTGTGCCTGGTTGAAGTGCACTTCCGGACGCGTCGACACCAGGATGTAGCTGCCGATGTCCTTGTAGAACACCGAGCCGGAGAGAATCGCGTTCTCGGCGAAGTACCATTCGGCGGCCGCGTCTACGTTGGTGGATTCGTACGGATCCAGGTCCGGGTTGCCGCCACCGCCGGTGAGCGTCTGGTCTCCCAGCCACAGGTAGGTCGACATGTCGCCGTAGTTCGGACGCGAGATCACCTTGGCCGCCGACGCTCGCAGGATCAGCTCGTCGGTGGCCTCGAATGCCAAGTTCACGTTGGGAAGGAAGTCGTTGTATTTCTTCTTCGTACTGGCCCAGGCATACGAGGTAGCAGGGCACGGGCTGACGTTGACGGTGCACGCCCAGCTGCCGCTATCAGACTCGGTCTGCACGTAGCGCACGCCGACGTTGCCGCGCAGGCGGTCCCAGCTGAAATCCGCCTGGACGTAGGCCGCCTTGATGTCTTCCTCGATGGTCCAGGTGTTGGCGGCGAACGACGGGTCGTTGAATGTGCTCGGCGTCGGCATGGTCTGCCACGGCGCCAGCCAGTCACCGCTGAGGATGTAGTCAGCCAGTGCCCAACCGTCGATGGTGAAGCGATTGTTGAGATCACCCACGCCGCTGAAGCCGCTCAGGTAGTTGCTCGGCAGCGGACGTGGACTGAACTGCGAGGCCGAGGCATCGCCGTAGCCGGCGACCGCGGCCAGCGACACGCCACCCATCACCTGGGAGGTTTCATGACTGCGCTGCTTGTAGCCGAAGCGCACCTGGTAGATCGGCGAATCCAGCTTGATGCCGAAATCGACTTGACCATAGGTCTCCTCGTCCTTGGTCGGCTTGAACACGATGTTGCCGCCCCAGCCGGGGTTCCACGTCGCGGCGCTGTCCGGGTCCGCACCCCAGCCGCCATCCATGCGGAACGCGCTCGGATCAAGGAATGGGTTGGCGCCATGGAAGACAACGCTACCCGGACTGCCTGGAGCGCCGCTGATGTCGTAGGTATAGTCGGACCAGTTGAGGAACTCGCCGAACACCTGCTGGCCGGTGCCGCCCGTGGCTTCACTGGTGCCAAGTTCGGCGGAGGCGAACCAGCGCTCGCCGTTCCACTTCGCCTTGAGGTCGTAGGAGTCGGTCTCGACCGTCGCCTTGCGGTTTATCAGATCGTACACGACCAGCGCATTGTCGAACGTACCGCGGGTGATGACGCCGTCCTCGATAGTGACGTCGGTCAGGTTCATCAGTCCGTTCCACGCGTTACCCATGAAGGCAAACATGGAGTGGCTCATGTTGTCGTAGCCGGCTTCAACCTTCAGCGCGTTGAACTCGATGTCCAACTGTTCCGTGGGTTTGAACTGCAGGGCCAGCGAATACGTGTCGCGCTTGCGTTCCTGTTCGAAGTAGTGCGCGCTGAGCGAGTTCGGGCCGCGTGCGGTCAGGTTGTTCTGTAGCGTGGATTCGCACGCGCCCACGCAGACTTGCGGTTTCGGCGCGCCGACCGACCAGTCCATCGGACGGTTGTTGACCGAACCGCCACCGCCCTGGCCGTCGCGGTAGTCGAGCGCACTGACCGAGCCGTAGGACTCCACGCCGTCGCGGCGGATGTTCTCGGTGGAGGTCTGCGCGGACACCAGCACGCCGAAGGTACTGGCATCGTTCTTCCAGCTGTACATCAGAGACGCCTGCGGGTCGTCCTTCTTGACGCGGTCGTTCCACAGGTAGCTGACCTGGCCGGACACGCTGTTGGCTTCCAGGTCCAATGGCTTGCGGGTGGTAACGATCACCGTACCTCCGATCGAGCCTTCGTCGATGTGGGCCTCAGGCGACTTGTAGACCTCCACCTTGCCGACGATCTGCGGTGCCAGCAGCGAGTAGTTGAACGTGCGGCCTGGCTGGTCGGCGATGAACCAGTCGGCCGACGCGACCGTCTGGCCGTTGAGCAGTGTGCGGTTCAAGGCTGGATCGGTACCCAGGATGCTGACCTTCTCGCCCTGACCAAAGGCCTTGTCGATGGTCACGCCCGGGATGATCGTCATCGCTTCGGCAACGTTGGTCGCCGGGAACTTGCCGACGTCTTCGGCAGTGATTACGTCGATGATGGCGTCGGAGTTGCGTTTGGTATCCAGAGCCTGCTGCAGGCTGGCGCGGATACCGACGACCGTGACGCGGTCGAGTTCGGTGGCCTCGTCACTGGCGGGTGCGGCGGGTGCTGCCGCTTCCTGTGCCTGCACATGGGCCGCAAAGCCCAGACACGTCACGATGGCGGCGGATAGAACGGTCTTGCGATGCTTCATGATGTCTCTCCCATCATTGCTCGAAGAATGTGCGGCTCGCTGTGCGGCCGCTTGCGATGTGCCGGGTGGCGTCCCCACGCCCTGCCCGTATGCGACTGTTGCGGTGTTCCCCTGGTCTTTCTCCCTTGCCGGCGCGGGGGCGCCGGTGACACGGCGCGAAGCCGTGCGAGTCGCGGTGAAGCGCCAGTGGCAGGCGCGTACGCCTGCCGCTGGTGTTGCGTGCATCAGAACTTGAAGCGGAAGTTCAGGTAGTACTGGCGGCCGTTGCTATAGAAGGCATGCGGCAGGTAGCCGGGAACCGCATCGTTCTCGGTGTAGTACTTCAGCTTCGGATTGTTGAGGTTGAGGCCGTCCAGGCTGATCGTCAGCCAGTCGGTGGCCTTGAAGCCGAGCGAGGCCGACACCGTGGCGAAGTCATCCTGGTAGAAGTTGTCGGCGCGGCTGACGCCGGCATAGAACGAGCTGCGGTAGCTGTAGTTCACGCGGGCGTTGAAGCGTGCGTTCTCGTACCAGGCGGAGAAGTTGTAGGTATTCTCGGAAGTGCCATTGAGCGGCTTGCCGCCATCGGCCTTGCCATCCACATAGGTGTAGTTGGCGTTGATGCCGAAGTTCTCACCGATCGGCTGCTCGTAGGTCAACTCCACGCCCCTGGCCTTGCCGTTCGAGTTGACCGGGATCGATACCAGATAGTCGCTGTAGACGTCGGTGCCGGCAGCCTGGCTGGCTTGTTGGTCCTTGTACTGGACAAGGACGTTCGCGAAATCGACGTAGCCATCCATGTCCATCGAGAACACGCTGGCAGCGAGCAGTGCGCGCGGGGCAAAGTACCACTCGAGCGAGGCGTCGAAGTTGGTCGACACCAGCGGATCGAGGTTCGGGTTGCCGCCGCTGCCTTCATGCGTCAGGTCATTGAGCGTCAGCGAGCCGGCCAGCGCGGAGAAATCCGGGCGGGTCATGGTCTTGCTGCCCGAGACGCGTGCCACCAGGTTGTCGGTCAGCTCGAACTTGAAGTTCGCGCTGGGCAGCAACTCGTTGTAGTCGTTGTTCACCACGACCGGCAGATAGTCGCCGAAGGCCGAGCCCACGATCGCTCCAGGAATGCCGGAGTTGGGCAGAAGGCCCTGGTTGTAGTGCACGTCCGTCTGCGTGCGCACGTACCGCAGGCCGGCGTTGCCGCTCCAGCGGTCGCCGCGGAAGTTCAGCTGTGCATAGACGGCGTTGATGTCCTCGTTGACGCCGTACACGTCCGAGAAGTAGAAGCGCTCGGGATTGTTGCGGTTGGCGAAGCGGGCGTTGATCTCCGCCAGCTGGCCGGGCGTGTAGTACCAGATGCCCGACGGCACGTTGCCGCCCACGCCGAAGTCGCCGGGATAGGAGCCGGCCGCCCCCGGATAGGCGGTGATGTCCTGCCAGTTGCTGGCCCAGTTCGGCCCTTGCGCGAGCGAAAAGTCGTTGCTGCGCTCGTGGGTGGCGTAGCGGTAGCCGAAATCCAGCGACGACAGCGTATCGCCGTCGAAGAAGAACTGGCCATCGGCCTGGCCCCAGTCTTCCTTGTCCAGCACATCGATGCCCTGGGCGCCGAAGATCCAGCCACTCTGTGGCAGGTGGTTCGCCGCCGTGTTGGTGCCGCCCAGCGACCAGTCGATGGGATTGCTGACGCCGTTCATGCCCCAGCTGGCGCCGGCGTTGCCGGCGATGCCGGTTTCCAGGACGTCCTGGGTGGGGCTGCTGCCGTTGCCCTTGGTGGTGCCGAGCTGGAAGACGAACTTCAGTGCGTCGCTGGCATTCCATTCCGCGTCGAGCGCGATGTACTTCGACGTAGAGACCGCGCCGGGACGGGAGATCATGTCGTACACGCCGTAGGGAGTGACGGTGCTGCCGCCGGTCACCGGAGCGTAGACCGCGTTGGTCACCACACCGTTCTGGAGCGTATAGCTGCTGGGTGCCAGCCTGACGAACTGGCTGGCCCACATCATGTAGTTGCGATTGTAGTTGTCCGCTTCCAGCTTCGAGTAGAACGCATTGACGTTCAGGGTCAGGTTGTCGGTGACCTTGGCCTCGATGTTGGCCACGCCGCCCTTGCGCTTGCGTACCTGCTCGAACAGGGCCGCGCCGATCAGGTTGGGATAGAGTGCGCCCACCAGTTCGGGATTGCTTATGGAGACGGGCGTCGGAGTAACGCCATCCGCCTCGAACCTGGGGATCGCACCATAGCCACCGACCACTTCCTGGCCATCGCGGCGCAGGCTGCGCTCCTCGTTGAACACCTGTACCAGGAAGCCGGCCGTGCCTTCGTCGTTACGCCAGTTCAGCAGGGCGTCGAGCTGCGGCTTGGTGTCGCCCGGCAAGTCGGAGTGCACGGCGCCGATCGAGCCCTGGATGGTCAGCGGCTCGGCGAACTGCAGCGGACGGCGGGTGATGATGTTCACCGAACCGGCAGTGCCGCCTTCGACCAGCTTCGCTTCGGAGGTCTTGTGGACGACGACGCGGTCCACGATCTCGGACGGATACAGCGAGTAGCTCACGCTGCGGCCGACGTTGCCCACCTGGCTGAGCACGAACCAGTCGCCGGTGCCGATGGTGTGGCCGTTGACCAGGGTCTGGGTGAGGCTGGGGTTGGTGCCGCGCAGGCTGACGCGGTCGGCTTCGTCGAAGCCGCCTTCGCTGGCGCTGGAGGAGGCGATGTTGACGCCGGGCAGCTGGCGCAGGGTGTCGGCCACGTTCTTGGCCGGCAACTTGCCGACATCTTCGGCGGTGACGACTTCGACGTGCGTGGCCGCGTCGCGCTTCGCGTCGAGGGCCTTTTCGATGCTGCCACGGATGCCGGTGACCACCACGGTATCGAGGTCGGTCGCCTGCGTGTCGGCCGGTTGAGCGTCCTGCGCCAGTGCCTGCGTCGCTACACCCAGACAGGTCACGATGGCGGCCGAAAGGATGGATCTGCGGTACTTCATGGTGTCTCTCCGATCTGCTTGAGTTTCGGCAGCCATCGCTCGCGCTGTTCCGCCGTGCCTGGTGTTGCGTTGTTCCATCGACGGCGCGCCAGCCCTGGCGTCGCCGCTATCGCCTGCGCCTGTACCGGCGCCTTCATTCGCTACCGTCATCGCGGTCCAGGTACCACCGGGCCGCACCGATCACACCCAACTGCCCGTGTTCCACCAGCTTCACGGGAATGCGTTCCAGCGCCTCGCGCATCGATCCCTTGTTGAGGAATCGCGGCACGAAGCTGCTCTCGATCAGGACGTCGCGGATCTTCGGCAAGATGCCGCCGGCGAGATACACGCCGCCCTGCACGCCGTACAGCAACGCCATGTCGCCGACCACGCTGCCGAGCAGGCCGCAGAACACGTCCAGGCTTTCGCGCGCCAGCGCGTCTTCGCCCGACAGCGCGGCGGCGGTGATCTGGCCCGGGTGCGTGTAGGGCGACGCCGCCACGCCGTGCACGGCGCACAGCGCGGCGTGCAGGTTCATCAGGCCGGGGCCGGACAGCGCCTGTTCGACCGGCACGTGCGTTCGGGTCTTCAGCATTTCGGCCAGCAGTGCCATTTCCAGCGTGTTGCCGGCCGTCAATGCGGCCTGGCCCGCCTCGGTGGCGAGGACCACGGCGCGGTTGCCGGCGGGAATCCAGACGGCGGCGCCGAGACCCGTGCCGGGTCCGAGGACCAGCGTGGGACCATGTTTCGGCGCGATCGCCGGTCCGGTCAGCTGCAGGACTTCGCTGGCGTCCATCTGCGCGGCGGCGTGCGCCACGGCTTCGAAATCGTTGACCAGGCGCACGTCGTCGAAGCCCAGCTGCATGCGCAGCTCGGCCGTCGACAGTCGCCAGGGCAGGTTGTTGGTGATGACGGTGCCGTCTTCCAGCGCATAGCCGGCGCTGGCGATCACCGCGCGCGCCACCCGGGCGGGGCCGAGGCTGGCGAGGAAGTCCGCGACGATGTCGGCGAGGCCGGCATGGTCGGCGCAGGCGTACTTGCGGTATGCCAGCACGCTGACCGGCGCGCCGGGGTCGGCGTTGCCGCGCACCAGGCCGATGCGGACGTGCGTGCCACCGACGTCCGCCGCGATGAAGGCGTCGTGCGCCCCGCGGATGGCATTCGTCGGCAATGGATTCGCTATGGCGACCACACGTCTCCCCACATGTTCGCGGCCGGGACTCCCGCATCCCGATATGGCCCGAGTGTGGAAAGTGTTTGACAACGTTGTCAAGAGTCTGTCATCAAATAGGCCGTCGGTCGCGGGAAAGATGTCTTGAAACGGAAACAATCTCCGTATTCAGCATCACATTACGGCCAATAGTGGCGTTAATGATTGAATTCAAAGGGGGCAAGGGGAGGAAGTCCTGCGAGACTTATGTTGCAGTGCGGGACGTCATGGCACTCGCAGAAGACGCCGGAACCCAGCGGCAGCTCCCTCGTCCCGCCGCCCGTGTTCGGATACTTTGACAACGTTGTTTCCGATGCCTGGCGCCGGTCGCGCGGGTCATCGGCCTGCCCAAGGGGATTCCATGACCACCGCACCCGGCTCCAACCCACTGCGCTCGCTGGCCATCGTCGGCGTGCTGTTCTTCATCATCGGCTTCTTCACCTGGATCAACGGGCCGCTGATCACGTTCGTGCAGCTCGCCTTCGACCTGGACGAGGTGAATGCCTTCCTCGTGCTGATGGTGTTCTACCTGTCGTACTTCTTCCTTGCCCTGCCCGCGGCGGCGGCGCTCAAGCGCACGGGCATGAAGAAGGGCCTGGCGGCCAGCCTGTTCGTAATGGCGATAGGCGCCGCGATGTTCGGCGAGTTCTCCACACAGCGCTGGTATCCCGGCGCACTGTCCGGCCTGTTCGTGATCGGCGGTGGCCTGGCGTTGCTGCAGACGGCGGTGAACCCGTACGTCAGCATCCTCGGCCCCATCGAGAGCGCCGCGCAGCGCATCGCGCTGATGGGGATCTGCAACAAGGTCGCCGGCATGCTGGCACCGCTCGTGCTCGGCACGCTGGTGCTGCATGGCGTAGGCGACCTGGCCGCGCAGGTCGGGGCGGCGGATGCCGCCGGCAAGGCGGTGCTGCTCGATGCATTCGCGGCGAAGATCCACCTGCCGTACCTGGTGATGGCGGGCATCCTGGTGGTGGTCGCCATCGGCATCCTGTTCTCGCCGCTGCCGGAAGTGAAGCCGTCCGAAGCCAACGCCGCGGCCACGGCCGACGCGCCCGATGGCGTGCGCGGTCTGTCGCAGTTCCCGCACCTTTGGCTGGGCGTGCTGTGCCTGTTCCTCTACGTGGGCGTGGAGGTATTGGCGGGTGATGCGATCGGGACGTATGGAAGGGGCTTCGGACTGCCACTGGACCAGACCAAGCTGTTCACGACCTACACGCTGTTCGCGATGCTGGCGGGATACCTGGTCGGCCTGGCCGTGATCCCGCGCTTCGTGTCGCAGGAGCGCTACCTGGCCATCTCCGCCACGCTGGGCGTGCTGTTCGCGCTGGGCGCACTGTTGACCCACGGCTATGTCTCGGTCGGCTTCGTCGCCGCGCTCGGTTTCGCCAACGCGATGATGTGGCCGGCGATCTTCCCGCTGGCGATCAAGGGGCTGGGACGCCATACCGAAACCGGCTCGGCGCTGCTGATCATGGGCATCGCCGGCGGTGCCATCCTGCCGCAGGCCTTCGCCGTGCTGAAGCAGCACTACGACTTCCAGGCGGTCTTCGCCGCGCTGGCCATTCCCGGCTACCTGTACATCCTGTACTACGCCCTGGCCGGGCACCGGGTGGGGACTGCGCGTGGGCCGGCGACGGCCGTGCCGGAACGCGGCATCATGGCGGACTCGCCTCCATGACGGAAACATCCATGCGCCGACCCACCATCAAGGACGTCGCCGAACGCGCGAAGGTCTCGCTGAAGACCGTGTCCCGGGTCATCAACAACGAGCCGTCGGTGTTGCAGGGCACGCGCGCGCGGGTGCTGCACGCGATCGCCGAACTCGACTACGAACCGGACCAGTCCGCGCGCAACCTGCGCAGCGGCACGCCGTTCGTGATCGGGCTGGTGTACGACAACCCCAACCCGTACCACATCATCGGCGTGCAGAACGGCGTGCTGGCGGCGTGCAAGGAAACCGGCTTCGGCCTGCAGATCCATCCGGTCGATTCCACCTCGCCGTTGCTGGCGGAGGAACTGGTGGAGTTCGTGCAACGCTCGCGCCTCGCGGGCCTGGTGCTGACCGCGCCGATGTCCGAACGCGCCGACCTGGTCACGGCGCTGGCGGCACGCGGCGTGAAGCTGGTGCGCATCATCGCCGCCACCGAAGATCCGGAAGACGGCCTGCCCTGCGTCTACGTCGACGACCGCGACGCGGCCTACGAGATCACCGAGCACCTGATCCAGCTCGGCCACCAGCGCATCGGCTTCCTGTGGGGCGGCCTGGCGCACCGCTCCAGTACCGAGCGCTATGCCGGCTACGAAAAGGCGCTGAAGGATTACGGCATCACGCTCGACAAGCACCTCGTCGTGCCGGGCGACTACACCTTCGATGACGGCTTCCGCGGCGCGCGCCGCCTGCTCGCCCTGCGCGAACCGCCGACGGCGATCTTCGGCTCCAACGACGAAATCGCCGCCGGCGTACTGGCGGCGGCGAAATCCGCCGGCATGAACGTGCCCTACGACCTGTCCATCGCCGGCTTCGAGGACAGTCCGTTCTCCAAGCAGTCGTGGCCGCCGCTGACCACCGCCAAGCAGGCCACGCAGGACATCGCGAAGCAGGCCGCCCGCCTGTTGATCGCGGGCCTGCGCAGCGACGCCTACGACGACCATCCCTCCGCCGTGCATAACCAGGGCTTCGTGCCGCAACTGGTCGTGCGTGGCTCCACCGCGCCGGTCCGTCCGCGCGCCGACCGACCCGAACCCGCCCCGCCATGACGACCCCGCTGCCCGCTCCCGCCGACACCCTGATGCACCAGGAAGCCGCCCAGGCATCCACGATCATCGCCGACCAGTACGCGCGCAACGCCGATACGGTGAAGGCGCTGGCCGAGGATCTCCGCCGCAACCCGCCGCCGTTCGTCGTCACCTGCGCGCGCGGCAGCTCGGACCACGCCGCCACCTACGCGAAATACCTGTTCGAAACGCAGCTCGGCGTGGTGACCGCTTCGGCATCGCCGTCGGTGGGTTCGGTCTATGAAGCGACGCAGCGGCTAGACGGTGCGCTGTACCTGGTGATCTCGCAGTCGGGCAAGAGTCCCGACCTGCTGCGCAACGCGACTGCGGCGAAGGAGGCCGGTGCGCGCGTCGTCGCCATCGTCAACGTGGCCGATTCGCCGCTCGCGCAGCTAGCCGACACCGTGCTGCCGATGCACGCTGGGCCGGAGCGCAGCGTGGCCGCGACCAAGAGCTATCTCGGCTCGCTGGCCGCGATCCTGCAGCTGGCGGCCTACTGGAAGGACGAGGCCCCGCTGCACGACGCGACACTCGCCCTGCCTGGGGCGCTGCAGCGTGCGTGGCAGGCCGACTGGTCGCCGCTCACCGAAGGACTGGTGGGCGCACACAACCTGTTCGTCCTCGGACGTGGCCTCGGCCTCGCTGCGGCGCAGGAAGCCGCGCTGAAATTCAAGGAAACCTGCGGCCTGCATGCCGAAGCCTACAGTTCGGCCGAAGTGAAGCACGGGCCGATGGCGCTGGTCGGTCCGGGCTTCCCGGTGCTGTGCTTCGCGCAGCCTGACGAAACCGAGGCCGGCACGCTGGCGCTGGCGCAGGAGTTCCGCGGCCGCGGCGCGCAGGTCTGGGTGGCATCGCGCCAGGGCGATCTGCCGCTGGTCGCCGCGCCGCATCCGGCCTGTGCGCCGCTGCTGACCATCCAGAGCTTCTACCGCGCGATCAATGCGCTGGCGTTGCGCCGTGGCCACAATCCCGATGTGCCGCCGCACCTCAACAAGGTCACCGAAACGGTATGAACGTCCTGCATCCCGCCACCGCCCTCTGCAATGCACGCGTGCTGACGCCCGATGGCTTCGTCGAGGGCCTGGCGGTGCTGATGCATGACGGCCTGATCGTCGATCTCGTTGCCGATGCGGGACTGCCTGCCGATGCGGTCCGGCAGGATCTGAAGGGGGCGTCGCTCGTGCCCGGCTTCATCGATGCGCAGGTCAACGGCGGCGGTGGCGTGCTGTTCAACAACGACACCACGGTGGACGCCATCCGCACCATCGCGGAAGCGCATCGCCGCTTCGGCACGACCGGCCTGTTGCCGACCCTGATCAGCGACGATGCCGAGGTGATGGCGCGCGCGGTGGCGGCGATCCGCGCCGCCATCGAAGCGAAGGTGCCGGGCGTGCTCGGCATCCACCTGGAAGGCCCGTACATCGCGCCGGCACGCAAGGGGACGCACAACGCCACGAAGTTCCGCGTGCCGGATGACGGCGAAGTGGCGATGGCGACCTCGCTCGACAATGGCGTGACGCTGCTGACGCTGGCGCCGGAGCAGGTGCCGACAGACACGATCCGCGCGATGGTCGAACGTGGCGCGATCGTGGTGGCGGGCCACACGGCGGCGACCTACGAGCAGATCCGCGCCGGCATCGACGCCGGCGTGTCCGGCTTCACCCACCTGTACAACGCGATGTCGCCGTTGCTGGGGCGAGAACCGGGCGCGGTCGGTGCCGCGCTCGAAGATGATGGCAGCTGGTGCGGCGTGATCGTCGATGGCGTGCATGTGCATCCGGCCAGCCTGCGCGTGGCGCTCGCCGCCAAGCCGCGCGGCAAGGTGTTCCTGGTGACCGATGCGATGCCGATGGTCGGCTCGGACGATCCCGCTTTCGATCTCTATGGCGAGACCATCACCGCCGTGGATGGCGTGGTGCGCAATGCCGCGGGCTCGCTGGCCGGTTCCGCGCTGGACATGGCGAGCGCGGTGCGCAACAGCGTGCGCCTGCTCGGCCTGCCGCTGGAGGAAGCCGCGCGCATGGCCTCGACCTACCCGGCCGACTTCCTGGGGCTGGGCGAGTCGCATGGACGCATCGCCCCGGGCCGGCGCGCCGACCTGGTGGCGCTGGACACCGACTTGCACGTGGTCGGCACATGGATCGGCGGCGCGTGATCCACGCCGCATGAGCGCGTCGCCCGCCCGGTTCGCTTCGGTCGATGCCCTGCGCGGCCTGACCGTGGCGGCGATGCTGCTGGTCAACACGCCGGGCGACTGGTCGCATGTCTACGCGCCGCTGCTGCACGCGGCGTGGCATGGTGTCACGCCGACCGACCTGGTATTCCCGTTCTTCCTCTTCATCGTCGGCGTGTCGATCGCGCTGGGCGTCGTGCCGCGGCTGGAGGCCGGCGTGCCGCGTGCGTCGCTGCAGCGTGCGGTGCTGTGGCGCGCGGCGAAGATCGTCGCGCTCGGCCTGGCGCTGCATCTGCTGGCGTTCCTGCTGCTGGACAGGCCGTCGTTCCGTCCCTGGGGCGTGCTGCAGCGGATCGGGCTGTGCTTCGCCATCGCGGGGCTGATCGTGGTGTACGTGAAGCCGCGCATGCAGTGGGTGCTCATCGTGGCGCTGCTGCTCGGCTACTGGACGTTGATGGCGCCGTGGGGCTACGCGCCGTACACCAATCTCGCCGCTCGCATCGACACTGCGTTGTTCGCGCCATGGCTGTACCAGTGGGATGCGGCGCTGGGACGCGGGCAGGACCCGGAAGGTTTGCTCAGCACGCTGCCCGCCATCGCCACCACGCTGCTCGGCGTACGCGCGGGGGCGTGGTTGCGCGCGGGCGCGGTGCGCACGGTCGTCATGGGTGGCGTGGTATCGCTGCTGCTCGGGATGCTGTGGGCGGCCGTGCTGCCGTTGAACAAGGCGTTGTGGACGCCGTCCTACGTGCTGTTCGCCGCCGGCTGCGCGATGCTCGCCCTCGCCGCCGCGCACGTCCTGGTGGATCGCCATGGGTGGCCGGCGGTCGGCCGCCGGTTCGGCGTCAATGCCATCGCGGCCTACGTGGGGGCCGCGATCATGACCTATCTGGTACTCGCCGCAGGCTGGATGGGGCCGATCTACGAGGCGGGATTCGCTGGCTGGATGACGCCACGGGTCGGCCCGTACCTGCCGTCACTGGCCTTCGCGGTGGCCTTCGTTGCCCTGTGGTGGTGCGTCGTGTGGGGAATGGATCGCCGCCGCTGGTACCTGAAAGTCTGAAGCGTCGGCTTCATCACGCTTTTCTTCGTCGCGTGGGGTACAACGGCAGCCAGTCGCCCGCCGGATGCCGCCTGCCATGAAGATGCCGTTGCTGCTCGCCTGCTGCCTGTGCCTGTCCGCCTGCCAACGGGTGACGGTGGATGACCAGGGGGCCGCCGTCGTGATGGCGCGAGGCGACGCCACGGCGATGGCACCGGCGCCCGCCATCGTGCCGCCACGCGTCGCATCACCCGATGCAACGGCAGCGAGCACGGGCCGCGTCATGGCGGGCCTGTCGCGCGCGCGGCAGGTGCCCGACCCGCCGTTCACCAGCACGCCGGTCGCCACCTTCAACGAGCCTTGGGCGATGACCTTCCTGCCGGATGGCCGCCTGCTGGTGACGGAGAAGGCCGGCAAGCTGCGGCTGGCCAATGTCGCCACCCGCCAGGTGGGCGAGGTCATCGGCGTGCCCGCAGTGGCCTACGGCGGGCAGGGAGGCTTCGGCGACGTGCTGCTGCATCCGCGCTTCGCCGACAACCGGCTGGTCTACCTCAGCTATGCGGAAGCCGGCAGCGGCGGCACGCGCGGCGCGGCGGTGGCGCGCGCCACGCTGCAGCTCGATGCCAGCGGCAATGGCGGCTCCCTGTCGAACCTGCAGGTGATCTGGCGGCAGCTGCCCAAGGTCAACGGCGACGCCCACTACGGACATCGGCTGGCGTTCGGTGCGGACGGCAAGCTGTGGATCACCTCCAGCGACCGCCAGGCGTCCACCCCGGCGCAGGACCTGAACTCCTCGCTCGGCAAGCTGATCCGGCTCAACGACGACGGCAGCGTACCGGCCGACAATCCGTTCGCGGCGCAGGGCGGCATCGCCGCGCAGGTATGGACGCTGGGCCATCGCAACATGCTCGGCATCGCGTTCGACGGCGCGGGCCGCCTGTGGACGCACGAGATGGGACCGAAGGGCGGCGACGAACTCAACCTGATCGAACGTGGCAGCAACTACGGCTGGCCCGTGGTTTCGAACGGCGACAACTACGACGGCACGCCGATCCCCGACCATGCGACGCGTCCCGACTTCAACGCGCCGGAAGCCTGGTGGACACCGGTGATCGCGCCGGCCGGGTTCGTCATCTACTCCGGCGACCTGTTTCCGTGGTTCCGAGGCAGGGGTTTCATCGGTGGACTCGCTTCGCAGGCGCTGGTCGAGATCGAGTTCACCGGCACGCAGGCGCGCGAGGCGCGGCGCTATCCGATGGGCAAGCGCATCCGCGAGGTCGAACAGGGGCCGGACGGCGCCCTGTGGCTACTGGAGGATGGCAGCGGTGGCCGGCTGCTGAAGCTCACGCCGAACCCCAGTTGATCAGCGGACCGGATGCGCCGTGGTGTCGCCGGTGGCCGGCCGCTTTTCGTGGCCGTTGCGGATGTCCAGGTACAGGCTGTACGCCGCGGTGAACGCCGGCAGCAGGTTCTGCAGCACGCCGACGGCATCCTGCTTCGACGAGAACAGGAAGTAGCTGAGCGCCATCAGGCTGCCCGCCAGGCTCATGTACCAGAAGACGCGCGGGATCACCGGCCGCCGTGCGCGCCGCGAGGCGACGAACTGCACCAGCCAGCGTGCGCCGAACAGGCCGGCGCCGGTCAGGCCGATCAGCTTCCACGGCGTCATGTGCAGGCCGGTCCAGCCCAGCCAGACGAGTTCCTGGTCCATCACGCTCACGGCTTGCGCCCCGCGTTGAGTTCGCTGATGGGCGTGACATGGCTGCGCTGGATCAGCCACGACACGCCCATCAGGTCGCGGATGCCGACGAGCGCGCGGCCCAGGTTGGTGTACTTCGATTGCCCGGCGCCGCGCGGACGGTGCGACACCGGTACGCTGGCGGTCTTCCAGCCGGCGCGCTGCATCAGCGCCGGCAGGTAACGGTGCATGTGGTCGAAGTAGGGCAGTTCGAGGAAGGCGGCGCGGTCGAACAGCTTGATGCCGCAGCCGGTGTCCGGCGTGTCGTCATGCAGCAGGCGGCGGCGGATGCGGTTGGCCCAGCGCGACGCCCAGCGCTTGCTGGCGGTGTCCTTGCGGTTGACGCGCCAGCCGGCGAACAGCCGGGTCTTCGGATCGGCATCGGCCCGTGCGGCGAGCAGTTTCAGGATGTCGCCCGGGTCGTTCTGGCCGTCGCCGTCCAGCGTGGCGATCCACGGCGAAAGCGCATGCTTCACGCCGGTGCGGATCGCGGCGCTCTGGCCGCTGCGCTGGTGGTGCAGCAGCACCCGCAGTTCCGGCACTTCGGCCTTCAAGCCGACGAGCACGTCGCGGGTGTCGTCCTCGGAATGGTCGTCCACGCAGACGATGTCGAACGCGACGCGGCCGCGCAGGTGCCGGACCACCTCATGGACCAGCGGCCCGATGTTGTCGCGCTCGTTGAAGACGGGGATGACGACGGACAGGCTCGTCATGGCGGCGCTCGCAGGAAAGGACAGGTTCATCGTCCGCCCCGGCAGGTCAGGAAAATGTCGTGGTCGGGCCGGTACAGGGCCGTCTTCACATCGGTCAGGCCCAGCACGGTGTGGAACAGCTCGTCATGGCTGTGCGGCGCGCCTGTCTGCCGGCGCAGGCAGGCGTCATCCAGGCCCGTGGACGCGCGCCAGCCGCCGGAAAACCACGCCACCATCGGGACCTCCAGCTGTTCCCGTGGCGCGATCGCGTACGGCATGCCATGCAGGTACAGGCCCTTCTCGCCCAGGGACTCGCCGTGGTCGGAGACGTACAGCAGGGCGGTGTCGTAGTCCTTCAGGCCGGCCAGCTGGTCGATGGCGCCCGCCAGCACGTGGTCGGTATAGCGCAGCGCGTTGTCGTAGGCATTGACGATCTGCGCGCGGGTGCAGCGGCCGAGGTCGGAGGTCTCGCAGACCGGCTGGTAGACCTTGAACGCAGGCGGGTAGCGTTCGAAGTAGTTCGGCCCGTGGTTGCCCAGCATGTGCAGCACGATCACCTGGTCGCCCTGGTGGCGACGGATGGCCTCGTCCAGGCCCGCCAGCAGGATGCCGTCGTGGCAACGCTTGCCGTCGCACAGGCCGGCATCCGTGCGGGCATGCAGGTCCTCGACCGGCAGGCCGTCGCATACGCCCTTGCAGCCGGACTGGTTGTCGCGCCACAGCGTGGCCACGCCGGCGCGTTGCAGCACGTGCAGCAGCGACTGGTGGCTGCGGATCTCCTGCTCGTCGTAGTGCTCGCGTCCCTGTGGCGAGAACATGCACGGCAGCGACACTTCGGTGCTGCTGCCGCAGGCGGTGACATGGGGGAAGTCGAGCACGTCGCGCCTGGCCAGTTCCGGCGTGGTCTGGCGCCCGTAGCCGTTGAGTCCCCAGTTGGCGGCACGGGCGGTCTCGCCCACCACCAGCACCAGCACGCGTGGCCGCCGCATCGTGGCGGCCGGCGACTGCACGGCATCCTCGCTGATCGGCGACAGCACGCGCGCGCGGCCCGGCGGCTCTTCGCTGACGACCTTCGCCAGCGACACCAGCACGTTGGCCGGCGTGACCAGGTAGCGCACTTCGCGCTGGTTGCGCAGGAACGCGGTGAGCGGCTGGGTCGACGGCAGCACGCCGACCAGCCCGACGACGACCGTGCCGGCGAGGAAGCCCGCGCGCATCAGCAGCGTGCGCGGCCACGGTCGCGCACGCAGGCGCACGCGCCACACCACCACCAGCGCCGGTACGGCGGCCAGCAGCGGCAGCAGCGCATCGGCCCCGGCGAGGTCGGTGGCTTCGCGCCAGTCGGTGTGCAGCACGTTTCGGATCATGTCGGCATCGATGTAGATGCCGTAGCTGTCCATGTAGTGGCCGGCCAGCGCCGCCAGCACCACCAGCACCGACAGCACGACGCGCGCCGTGCGGCGCCATACCAGCAGCGACAGCCAGACGCCGTGTACCGCCGTGACCAGCAGGAACAGCGACAACGCCCAGACCGGCTGCGTCCACGGGCGCGGCGCGGCGGCCTGCCAGAACATCGCATTGGCGAACAGGCTGAAATACAGGCAGGCGGCGAGGATCAGCGTCTCCGTGCCGACCTCGGGACGGACGGCCAGCAGGGCAAGGGCGCGGCGCCAGCGGGACGGCGCGGACGCGCGGTCGAGGATGGATGCGCTCATGCATGCACCTCCGCGGCACGACGCGCGCCGACCGCTTCGATGGCGCAGGCGATGGTCCAGCAGACCGCCAGGCTGGCCACGTCATGGGAGAGGAAGTGCGCGCCGCGCAACTGCTGCGTCAGTCCGAACACCGCGCCCGCCAGCAGGCCGATGGCGAGTCCGGCGTGGCGCCATCGCGGCGCCGTGTGCAGGAAGAAGAAATACAGCGCGACCCAGGCGTAACCGCCCGCGGCGTGCGCCGCCGGAAAGCACGCAGCCGGTCCCAGCGAGGCCGGCCGCGTTTCGAACAGCCCGATGAAGGCACGATCGCCGCCCAGCCCCGCCAGGTCCCACGGGCAGTCCATCTGCGTGACGGCCTTGAGTGCTGCCACGCAGGCGACCGACGCGAACACCGACAACAGCAGGCGCGCCGCCGGCCGCGTCCACGCGCGCGATTCGGGCGAGCGCCAATGCAGCAGCGTGGCGACGAACACGCTGGCCCAGGCGGCCTGGCTCAGCAGCCGGCCGCCACGATGCAGGCCGTGCTCCAGCAGCAGGCTGCGCTTGAGCGACCACGCATCGCCTTCCCAGTGGAACAGCCAGCGGGCCACGCTCATGTCGAGGTGGTGCGTGGCGAACCACGCCAGCAGCAGCACGGGCAGCGACCAGGGCAGCAGGCGCGACGGTTGCCCGAGAGGGCGGGACAGGAGGCGGAACGGAGCGGACGACATGCGGCGCGACGATGACGGGGAGGTGCGCGCATGCTGTTGGCCGCCGCGTCGTAGCGCGGTCGGACTCGCGTCGGAACCGCGTTAATCCGCGCGCGAACGGCATGCGATCGCGCGCGTTGTTGCCGGTGATTCAGTCTTCGCTGACGTCCGCCGACCACCCGGCCGGTACGTCGCAACCCGCGATCCACGCGCGACCGGGCGCGAGGATCCAGTCCCGCCGGTTCGACGCACCGATGTCGATCACCTGCGCCGCATCCAGGCACGGCCCGATGGCGTCCTTGCGCAGGAACAGCCAGCGTTTTTCCGGCGCCGCCAGCAGCCACGCATGCGCGTGTTGCCACTGGTCCACCCACGGCTGCTTGAAGCCGAAGTCGGTGACCGGACGGTCGGCCTGCAGCAGGTGCTGTTCGCGCCAGCCGAGCATGGCCAGTTCGGCCTCGGGGCCGATCCGCTCGCCGACGCGTTGCATCAGCGACCTGGCCGAGCTGTCCGGGCTGATCGCCGGCATGAACCCCATGCCGTACGCCGTCCACAGCGCCGCCGTCACCGCGACCATCGCCACGACGATCCGCCGTCGCGCGGCGATCATCACCAGCAGCCCCACGACGGCGAAACCGAGCAGCCAGCGGCTGGCCTGCGCGACCGTGGCCAGGTCCATGCCGCGGCCATCGACCAGGGCGTGCACGCGCGCGGGCGGGGCCGCCATCAGCCACAGGCCCAGCGCGCCGGCCGCCAGCACCAGCACCGACAGGTAGGACCACAGCGTCGCGCGCACGCTGCGTCGCCGCAGCAGGCCTGCGAGCAGCGGCGACGCGGCCACCGCCAGCGCGGGCAACATGGGGAAGATGTAGACCTCGCGCTTGCCCGGGCTGGCGCTGAAAAACAGCAGCACCAGTGCCGCCCAGCCGAGCAGCAGGAGGTACCGCGCGTCCGCGCGGCGCAGGCGCCGCCACCAGGCCGGCAGCAGCCACGGCGCAAGCAGCACGCCGGGCAGCCACAGCGTCAGCATCGTCTGCAGGTAATACCAGGCCGGCTTCACGTGGTGCCATGCATTGGCGTAGCGGGTGCCGGTCTGCTTGAACAGCATCTCGCGTGCGTACGCATGCAGGGCGGGATCGCTCGACGACAGGGCGGTGGCCAGCATCGGCACCAGCCAGACGCCCACGCCCAGCAGGAAGCCCGCCACGCCCGCGAACGCATGCAGGCCGCGATGCGGCGGCAATGTCCGGGGCGACTTCCACCGCACCCACAGCCACGGCAGCAACACCAGCAGCGGCAGGAAGCCGACGCCCTTGGTCACCGTGCCCAGCCCGGCGGCGAACGCACCCAGGGCCAGCAGCCACGGGCGTGGTGTTTCCAGCAGGTAGCGCAGCAAGGCCCACAGCGACAGCGTGGTCATGCCCACCAGCACCATGTCGATCTGCGCACGCTTGGCCTGCAGGGCGAACTGCAGGCAGACGAACAGGCCGAATACCGCGAACGGCACGGCACGGCGTCCCCACAGCCGGCGCGCGAGATCGCCCGACAGCCACAGCGTCAGCAGCGCCGCGAGCAGCGAAGGCAGCAGGAACGCCAAGTGCCAGTCGCGGACGAGCAGATAACTGGCGGCCTGCAGCCACATGAACACCGGCGGCTTCTCGGCGTACAGCTCGATGCCGCGGTGCGGGAACAGCCATTGCCCCGTTTCGACCATGGTCTTCGCGGCCAGCACGAAGCGCGGTTCGTCGGCCGGCATCGGCTCGCGCAGGCCCAGCCCGGCCAGCAGCGCCCACACCATCAGGGCGACCAGCAGCGGCATCTGCCAGCGCGGTGCGTGCGGGGAGTACGTCGATCGCATCGGCGGTGTCGGCCAGTCTGCAGGCGGGCGCACGATGATGGATCATGCGGCGTAAGAGAATCGTCGGAACTCCGACGGCGCTTCGACGTCCGGCCTGCGATGCTGCCGGTCTCCTTCCCTTGCACAGGCCTTGCCGATGCGGCTGCTGGTCATCGAAGACAACCGGAACCTGGTGGCGAACCTGTTCGACTACTTCGAGGCGCGCGGCCATACGCTGGACGCGGCGCCCGATGGCGTGACCGGCCTGCACCTCGCCACCACGCAGGCGTACGACGCCATCGTGCTGGACTGGATGCTGCCGCGGCTGGAAGGGCCTGAAGTCCTGCGCTGGTTGCGCGAGGAGCACAACGCCGGCGTGCCGGTGATCATGCTCACCGCCCGCGACGAGTTGCCCGACAAGATCTCCGGCTTCCGTGCCGGCGCCGACGACTACCTGACCAAGCCCTTCGCCCTGCCGGAACTGGAAGTGCGGCTGGAAGCGCTGATGGCCCGCATGCACGGGCGGCAGCGCCGCAAGGTGCTGGAAGTGCACGACCTGAAACTGGACCTGGCGACGCTGGAGGTCACGCGCGCGGGCCAGCCCCTGCATCTGTATCCGGCCTGCCGCAAACTGCTGGAAACCCTGATGCAGGCCAGCCCCGCCGCCGTCACCCGCCAGCAGCTGGAGCACGCGCTGTGGGGCGACAACCCGCCGGACGGCGACATGCTGCGGTCGCATGTCTACGAGCTGCGGCGCAGCGTCGACGGCCCGTTCCCGGTCAAGCTGATCCAGACCCTGCCGCGTACCGGCTACCGGCTGGCGGTGCCGCACGAGGCGAAGGAGGCATGAGGTCCCGGCGCAGCCTGCGCGCGCAGATCAGCCGCCTGCTCGGGGGTTACGCGGTATTGCTGGGTGCCATCATCGTGCTGGTCTTCGCGGACGATTTCCTCGAGGACCGGGTGTGGAAGCTGCTGCTCCAGCGCGAGATCGTGCACCACCTGGAGCAGAAGGCCGCCGATCCGCGCCATGCATGGCAGGACACCGAGGCGTTGCAGCTCTACAGCATTCCGGGCCGCCCGCCGCCGCCAGGCCTTTCGATGCTGCCGCAGGGCGTGCATGACGATTTCTGGTTCGGGGGACACGAGAACGTGGTGCTGGTCCAGCGCGTGCGCGGCGTGGACTACTTCGTGGTGCGCGACATCACCGGCATCGAAACCATCGAGGACGCGCTGATCATCGGATCGCTGGGCCTGGCGCTCGTCGTCCTGGTGATCATCGGCGTGATGGTGGCCCGCGGCGTGCGGGAGGCGCTGCGTCCCCTGTCCGACCTGGCGGGCGACATCGGCGCGCTGTCCCCCGACCGCGCCGGCCAGCGCGTCGTCGTGACCCCGGGCGCCAGCTCCGAGCTGCATGTGATCACCATGGCCCTCAACGACTACCTGCGCCGGCAGGATGCCTTCGTCGAGCGCGAGCGCGTCTTCATCGACACCGCCAGCCACGAGCTGCGCACGCCCATCGCCATCATCGCCGGCGCCAGCGAGCTGGCCCTGGAACAGCCCGCGTTGCCGCCGCCCGCGCGCCAGCAGGTGCAGCGCATCCATCGCACCGCCCGCGACGTCGAACGGCTGATCGCCCTGTTGCTGGCGCTGGCGAAGGACCCCGCGCGCCTGTCGCGCAGCAACGAGCTGGTGCCCCTGCATGAACTGCTGCCCGACATCATCGAGGACCACCGCCACCTGATGGCGGGGAAGGACCTCGGCATCGTCGTGGACCAGCTGGCGCCGTGCAGCGTGTCCGCGCCGCTGCACATCGTGCAGTCGGCGATCGGCAATCTGCTGCGCAATGCCATCGAGAACAGCGACAGCGGCGAGATCCACGTCGGCCTGGACGCGGATGCGACCGTTACCGTGCAGGATCCCGGCCACGGCATGGCGCCGGAAGACATCAGCCGCCTGTATGCGCAGATGGCGCGCGGCGGCAGTCGCGACGGCGGCGGTATCGGCCTCGACCTGCTGGCGCGCCTGTGCGAGCACCTCGGCTGGACGCTGTCGATCCAGTCGGCGCCGGGGCGCGGCACGATCAGCCGGCTGCGCCTGTCGCGCTGAAGGCGGCCGTCACGCCCCCGCCGCTATCATGCGGACACATCCGCGCCGGAGTCCGTCGATGAAATCGTGCCTGCCCTGCATCGCACTCGTACTGCTCGCCGCGTGCAGCCCCGCACCCGCTCCGACCGCCACCGACCCGTCGGCGCCGGCGGATCCCGGCGTGGCCGCCGCCATGGCGGCCGTCGACCAGGCCGCCGCCGCCGCACCGCAGGCGAAGACGCCTTCATTCGATTGCGCCAACGCGGAGAGCCAGGCCGAGAAACTGGTCTGCGCGGATGCCACGCTCGCCGCCCTCGACCGCCAGCTCGCGGCCCGCCAGGCCGAAGCGAACGACCGCGATCCGGCCGTGCAGCGGGGCTGGGCCAAGGGACGCGATGAATGCTGGAAGGCGGAGGATGCACGCGTGTGCGTGCTCGAGGCTTACAAGACCCGGCTGGTCGAGCTGGCGATCGCGGCGCCCGGTGCCGCCGTGCCGAAGCAGGTGGGCTATCGCTGCAGCGACAACCGCCTGCCTTTCACGATGACCTACTACAACGACATCGACCCGCAGGCGGCCGTGATGGTGTGGGGCAACGACCAGGCCATCGTCTTCCCGCAACCGGCGGCGAGCGGTGCGAAGTACGGACGGACCGGCATCGAATACTGGGAGCACCAGGGCGAAGCCAGCGTCGACTTCTTCGGCAACAAGCTGACCTGCCGGCCACTTCCCTGACGCGCAGGCAGCGGGCGATCACGCCATGCGCTGATCAACCCGCAGTCCGACGGGCGCGATGCACCGCGGCGACGCGCGCGGCCTGCACGGCGGCGCCGATCTCCGGACCCGCCATGCCGTCGCGCACCACATCGCCCGCACTGACACCGCAGGCGGCCTCGTGCAGGCGCACCAGCTCGCGACCCTGCGGATAATCCGTCTCTTCGTGGCCGCCGCGGCCGCGCTTGTCCGCCTCGCACACCGTGGCCAGCGAGGGAATGCGCTCGGGACGCCGGAAGGCGTCGCAGCGCGTCAGCAGGTCGACCACCGTGGCGTCGCGCAGTTCCGCCAGCCGGTGCACGTTGAGGTGCTCGCGGCAGGCCATCACCGCGAGTTCGCGGTGGTCGGCGGGTACTTTCAGGCGTTCGCACAGCGCCAGCACCGGCTTCACCCCGGCATGCTCGTGGCCGATGTGTTTCGGCAAGACGTCGGCGGGCGTCAGCGCCTTGCCCAGGTCGTGCACCAGGGCGGCGAACCCGATCAGCGCATCGCCCGGCGCCAGCCGTGCCGCCATGTCGCTGACCATCTGCTGATGGATGCCGGTGTCGACTTCCGGGTGGTATTCCGCGCGCTGCGGCACCCCGTACAGCGCATCCACTTCCGGCAACACGACCGCCAGCGCGCCGCACGTGCGCAGCGTGGACAGGAAGGCCGACGGCGATGCCGACGCCAGCGCGCGACGCAGTTCCTGCCACACCCGTTCGGGTACCAGCGCATCGAGTTCGCCGCTGGCGACCATGTCGCGCATCAGCGCCATCGTGTCCGGCGCGATGGTGAAGCCGAGCGACGCGAACCGGGCCATGAAGCGCGCGGCACGCAGCACGCGCAGGGGATCCTCGACGAAGGCCGGCCCGACATGGCGCAGCACGCGCGCGTCGATGTCACGCACGCCGCCGCAGGGATCGATCAGGCGACCGTCGCCATCCTGTGCGATGGCGTTGAGGGTGAAGTCGCGCCGCTGCAGGTCCTCTTCCAGCGTCACCGACGGATCGGCATCGACCACGAAGCCGCGATAGCCGCGGCCGCTCTTGCGTTCGGTACGCGCCAGCGCATGCTCCTCGCCCGTATCCGGATGCAGGAACACCGGGAAATCGCGTCCGACGGCCTTGAACCCCCGCACTTCCATCTGCGCCTGCGTGGCGCCAACCACGACCCAGTCGCGGTCGCCGGGTGGCAGGCCCAGCAACCGGTCGCGTACCGCGCCGCCGACGAGATAGGTTTTCATGGCGACATGATGCCGGATCGGAGGCGCCGAGCGGCATTCCTGTAGGAGCGACGTGAGTCGCGACCGAGAGAGGTATAGGCCATGGACCTTGCGATCACGCGTGAAAGGTCCGCAGCAACGTGCCTTCCTGATGGTGGCCTGTTTGATCCGTTTCCGCGGTCGCGACTGACGTCGCTCCTACAGGAAACCCCACGGCCTCAGCTCTTCGGCATCTGCGCCGCCGGGCAGGTGAACGCCTTGCGCTTGGCCTGCACGCGCCCCATCAGGCGATCGCTGACCGGCAGCGCGGTGCCGTCCAGGCGCCAGTCGTAGATCACGCTGAAGGCGAGCACGCGCGCCACGTATTCGCGGGTTTCCTTGTAGCTGATCGTCTCGATCCAGATGTCCGGGTCGTACCCCGGGCGCTGCGACTGCCAGCGCGCGGTCGGTGCGGGGCCGGCGTTGTAGGCGGCGATGGCGACATACGGCACGCCGTACTTGTCTTCCATCTCGCGCAGGTAGGCGGTGCCGATGGCGATGTTGGTGTCGGAGTCATACAGGCTGGCCGCACCGGCGTAGGGAATGCCCAGCCGCTTGGCGACGCCGGCACCGGTGGTGGGCAGCACCTGCATCAGGCCCATCGCGTTGGCACCGGAGCGCGCCTTGGGATTGAAGACGCTCTCGGCGCGGATCTCGGCGGCGACCCACGCGGGGTCGATGCGGTGCTTCGTCGCTTCGCGCTTGATGGTGTCGTCGTGGTGCAGCGGGAAGCGCAGCTGGTACAGGCGCTGCTCGTCGGGCTGCTTGCCGAGCGAGAACACGGCACGGTCGAACCAGCCGTTGTCCTGTGCGACCTCCACCGCGATGCGGCGCTGGGTGTCGTCGAAGCGCGAGAGCGCGGCATTCCACTCCGCGGTCGCCCAGCCCGGGCGCTCCAGCTGCCACAGTTCCATCGCGCGCACGATGGCCGGGTCGCGCGCGATGGCCTGCTTCGCCGTCGCGGGATCGTTGGGGATCCACGCGCACAACGCATACGGTTGTTCCAGGCGGTCCGCCGCGAGGAAGCCGTGGAAGGTCGGGCTGCTCGCGGTTTCGCGGAACAGGCGCTGCGCGCCCGCGCGGTCGCCGGTCTTTTCGCTCATGCGTGCTTCGAAATAGCGCCAGCGCGCGTCGTTGCGTTGCGCCGTCGGCATCTTCCGCAACGCCGCCAGTGCCGCGGGCCAGTCGCCGCGTGCGAGCGCTTCGCGGACACGCCATTCGTGCAGGCGTTCGTCGTAGGCGGACTCCGGCACGTTGCCCAGCCGGCGCGCGGAATCCGGTCCGTACGAGGCGACCGTCCACAGCGCGATCTGGTACAGCACCTGGCCGCGTTCGCGCTCCCCCATGCCGAGCGCGTCGGCATACTGCGGCAGCAGGCGTTCGGCGGTATCGGGATCGTTCTGCGCAAGCTTCGCCAACCCTTGCGCCGCCATGCGGCGACTGCGGTCGGTCTTCGGCCAGTTCAATGCCCTGGGATGGACGGCGTCGATGAACGCGGCGTAGTCGTTGGCCAGCGCCGTTTCGTCGGCGGGCAGTCCGCGTGCCGCACTGCGCATGACCGCTGGCTGGCGTTCGCCTGCGGCGGCGTCGATGCGCTCCCAGCGCAGTGCGGGTGTCAGCGTTCCCTGGGCGGAGAGCAGGTTGAACACGGCATCGCAGCCGCCGGGCAGCGCCTTGGCCCCCTTGCGCCAGATTCCCTGCGCCTGTTCGGTCCAGGCCGCGTCGATGCGGCCCGTGGCTTGCCGCGCCTGCAGGTGCGCGCATTGCAGGGCGATACTGTCGGTCGGTGTCCACGCACCGAGGAACGTCGGCCAGTCCTGCCGGCGCGCAAGGGCCGCCAGCCAGAGCGGACGGAACTGGTCGGCCACCGCCTGGCCCTCGTACCGTTTCAGGAATGCCTGCGCCTGCGACGTGGAAACCGCATCGGGATCGCGGCGCAGCCCGGCGAATTCGATCCATCCATACAGCGGGTGGCGGGCGAGCGACGACGAGGCGGCATCGAAGCGCCCGGCCTCGGCGGCAGCGAGCGCATCGCGTACGGCAGGCCGCCGCGCATCGAGCGATTGCGCGTGCAGGACGGGCGCGGAACACAGGCTCGCGCAAGCAGCGAGTACGATAACGAGGGGAATGCGGATCATGCCGGGACTATACCCAAACCGCCTGAACCTCCCTGTAGACAGGCCCTGACGGCGAGGTGGCGAGTGGAAGGTGTGTGGATATTCCCGGTGCTCGGTGTGCTGGCCGGCATTCTCGCGGGGCTGCTCGGCATCGGTGGCGGCCTGGTGCTGGTCGCCGCACTCGCGTGGATACTGCCGATGCACGGCATTCCGAAAGAGGCTGCGATGCATGCGGCCCTGGCGAGTTCGCTGGCGAGCATCGTGCTGACCGCAACATCGTCGGCATACGCGCACCATCGACGCGGCAGCGTGCTGTGGCCGACGGTGGCGTGGATGGTGCCGGGCCTGTTGCTGGGTGGCTGGCTGGGCAGCGGCCTGGCGGTGCATCTGGACGACCAGGTGCTGCGCTGGATCGTGGCGGGCTACTGCTTCGTCGCCGGCGCACAGATGGCGTTCGGCGGCAACGCGCATCCGGAGGGGCGCGGCGTGCCCGCACCGCGCGGACCCGGCATGACCGTTGCGGGTTCGGTGATCGGCGCGGTGTCCGCGGTCGTCGGTATCGGCGGCGGCAGCATGACCGTGCCGCTGCTGGTGTCGCGCGGCGTGCAGCCGGTGCGTGCGGTCGGCACCTCGAGTGCCTGCGGCGTCGCCATCGGTCTCGCCAGCGCATTCGGCTATGCGTTGCACGCACCGTCGGGCGCGCTGCCGTCGCACGCGATCGGCTATATCTACCTGCCGGCCGCCATCGGCGTCGCGATCGCTTCGGTAATCGCCGCGCCCTATGGAACGAAGCTCGCGCACCGGATCGGCGGCAAGGCGTTGAAGCGGGTGTTCGCGGTGTTCATGGTGGTGATGGGCGTCGCGATCATCGCGAGTGGCTGACGCGGCCTACATGCATTTAGTTGTTAATGCTCGTGACGGTGGTGTGTAGAAACTCCGGGTATCCGTATTTACTCGCAGATAATCGCCGTTACCATTTTCAAAATGGTGACCTGTTTCCGTTGTGGGCGTTTTACGGATTCTTTACAAGGAAGGACAAGGCGCTTTAGGCGATTGCCGTGCGGCTTGCCCCTTTCCGGAGAGAGAATCCATGAACACGCGCCGCCACACCCTGGCTTCGGCCATTCGAATCGCCGTGCTCCTCGCCCTGCCCGCCACCGCCGTGGCACAGGAAGCCACCACGCTCGACACCCTCACCGTGACCGGCAGCCGCATCAAGCGCGCCGAAATGGAGGGGCGCGTCCCCGTGCAGGTGTTGTCGCGGCAGGAGATCGAACGCACCGGCCTGACCTCCATCGGCGACATCCTGCAGGAACTGACCGGCTCCGGCTCCGCACTCAATACCAAGTTCAACTCATCCGGCAACTTCGGGTTTTCGCCGAACGGCGACGGTGTCGGTGCGGGTTCCGCCCAGGTGGACCTGCGCAACCTCGGGCCGAAGCGCGTGCTGGTGCTGGTCGACGGCATGCGCTGGGTCAACGAGTCGTCCGCCTCCGGTGTCAGTGCGGCGGTCGATCTCAACACCATTCCGCTCGCGCTGGTCGAACGGATCGAGGTGCTGGAGGACGGCGCCTCGTCGCTGTACGGTTCCGACGCGATCGCCGGCGTGGTCAACATCATCACGCGCCGCAACTTCGATGGCGGGCAGGTCACGCTCCACTATGGCGAGTACGGCGAGGGGGATGGTGAACTGTCCGGCGCGGACCTGGCGTGGGGATTCAACAACGATCGCAGCAGCCTGTTCCTCAGCCTCAGCTACAACAATCAGGAAGAAGTGAGTTCGGCCGACAGGCCCATCTCGGCGATCCCCATCCAGGGCGGCAGCTCGCGTGTGCCCGGTGGCTTCTTCCGCTTCCTGGATCCGAACGGCGTGGAGTACCTGCTGACCGCGAATGCCGGCCAGACCAATCCCACGTACACGCCGAACCTGCCGGACTGTGCGTCGGGCGTGCCGCGCACCGATGGCTTCCACTGCCTCAACCTCGCCAACGAAGCGTACAACTACGCGCCCTTCAACATGGTGATCACGCCTTCCGAGCGCATGGGTGTGTTCGGCCAGTACCGGTTTGCCGTCACCGAGCAGCTGAATTTCTACGCGAAGGCGCTGTACAACCGACGCGAATCCACCAATCGCGCGGCCCCGGAACCGATCGACCTGGGGCCGGGCGCGGGCAGCACCTACACGGCCAATCTGGTGATTCCCGCCAACCACCCGTTCAATCCGTTCGGTTTCGCGCTCGACGGCAACACGGGCGGCAATCTGATCAGCTTCCGTCGCCGCCCGTACGAAGGCGGGCCGCGCATCTTCGAGCAGGAGGTCGATACGCAGTACATCGCCGCGGGCCTGGAAGGCTCGTTCGGCGGCGAGCGGCAGTTCTTCTGGGACATCAACGCCGCGTACGGGAAGAACGAAGCCGAGCAACTGAATCGCGGCAGCTACAACGCGCGCAACATCGCCATCGCACTGGGCGATCCGGCGGTGTGCGCCGCCACGGCCGGCTGCACGCCACTGGACATCTTCGGCTTCGACACCATCACGCCGGCGATGCTGGCCTACATCAGTCCGCTGTTTCGCGACCGCAGTGAGCAGAAACTGACCCAGGTCACCGCCAATCTGAGTGGTGCGCTGTTCCCGGGCTGGGCCGGCGACATCGAGTTCGCCGCCGGCTACGAGTACCGCAAGTACGAAGGCAGCTACAACCCGGATCCGCAGACCGTGGCCGGCGAGTACAACGGCGTGCCGTCGCTGCCGACGTCGGGCAAGTACGACGTCAACGAGGCCTACCTCGAACTCAACGTGCCGCTGTATGCACAGCAGAACGGCGCGGGCAAGATCGACCTGAGCGTAGCGGGCCGCTACTCGGACTACTCCACCTTCGGTGGCGAGTTCACGCCGAAGTACGGCCTGCGCTGGCAGGTCGCCGAAGACCTGCTGCTGCGCGCGACCTATGCGGAGGGCTTCCGTGCACCGTCGATCGGCGAGCTCTACGGCTCGCAGAGCCGCTTCGACGCGCTGCTGGTCGATCCCTGCCTGGTGCCGCCCAGTGCGCCGGCCGGGTCGCTCGCACCGGTCGCCTGCCCGGGGGTGCCGGCCGGGGCGCGGCAGAACGATCCGCAGATCCCGGTGCTGACCGGCGGCAATCCTGCGTTACAACCGGAAACCGCCCGCAGCTTCAGCGCCGGCCTGGTGTTCAGTCCATCGTTCGCGGAGGACGCGGCGTGGTCCGACAAGTTCGACATCGAAGTGACGTACTACCGGCATAACCTCGAAGGCGCCATCCAGGCCATCGACGCGCAAACCCAGTTGGACCTGTGCGCCACCACGCAGGACCCGCAGTACTGCACCGGCATCGACCGGCTGGCCTCCGGCGAGATCGACACGTTCGCCAACTTCCTGATCAACCTCGGTTCGATCAAGACCGATGGCTGGGATGCGGACGTGTTCTGGACGCTACCCGAGTCGAACCTTGGCCGTTTCAAGCTGAGCTGGCAGAACACCTTCGTCACGCGCTACGAGGCGCGCGGTGCCGGCGGCCAGGTGCAGCCGCAAGGGCCGGGCATCGTGGTGAACGACACGGCCATTCCCGAATGGACGTCCACCGCGACGCTGGACTGGAAGCTCGGCAACTGGAATGCCGCCTGGAGCGTCCGCCATCTGTCCGAGATGGAGGAAGCCTGCCTGGCTGCGGACCCGGCCGCGTTCTGCAGCACGGCCACCACCAACACGCTGGACGCGACGACGTACCACGACCTGCAACTGGGCTACGACTTCCAGTGGCTCAAGGGCTTTCAGCTGACCGGCGGCGTCAACAACCTGTTCGACGAGGATCCGCCGGTGTGCACCTCGTGCTCGCTCAACGGCTACGAGGCGTCGACCTACGACATCCCGGGTGGTCGCTTCTTCTACGTGCGGGCCAGCCTGCGGTTCTGACGCGGGGAAGGAAAAGAGGAAGGACGGGAAGCCGGCGCATGCCGGCTTCTTCGTATCCGGGTCGAGGGCGCGCGCATGGCGTGCAGGCGCGCGGAGCAGGGTGTCCGTCGGGAAGGGCGTGACGATCTGTCGCGGGTGCGAGGTGCCCCTGCGTCTTGAAAAACAAGAATCATTCGCATTTAATGGCGACCTGGTGGTGGCCGTCCTGTCCGACAGCGCGCGAGTCGCTCCGGGCCAGTCCACCGCCATCGGCCTTGCGTGCCGCCTTCCCTCCTCCGTCCTCCCCCAGGTCCCTCCATGCGTCGTCTGCGTTCGTCCGTTCCGCCCGCCGTGTCCGCCCGACATCGTTTCGCTCCCGGCCCATTGCAGGCTGCCATCGGCCTGGCATTGGCCTGCCTGTCCGGCATGGCGCTGGCGGCACCCCAGGAGGCCGCGCCAGCCGCCGGCGGGGCCGATGCCACGGATCTGGATACGGTGCTGGTGGTGGGCCAGCGTGCCAACCGCGTCAGCAATGGCGCAACCAACCTGGACCTGGCCATCAAGGACACGCCGCAGTCGATCAGCGTGGTCAGCAGCGAACAGATGGCGCAGTTCGGCGCCGACAGCCTCAACGAGGCGCTGCGCCTGGCCACCGGCATCCAGGTGGAGGAATGGGAAACCAACCGCACCAACTATCTGGCGCGCGGCTTCGAGATCAAGAGCACGCAGGTCGACGGCGTGGGCATGCCCAACGACTGGGGTATCGCCACCGGTGCGATGGACGCCTTCGGCTACGAGAAGCTCGAGGTCATCCGTGGCGCGAACGGCCTGCTCACCGGCGTCGGCAACTCGGCCGGCACCATCAACTACGTGCGCAAGCGCCCGACCAATGACGCGGAAGGCTCGGTGGGCGTGAAGGTCGGTTCGTGGGGCGAGCGCCGCGTCGAGTTCGATTATTCCCGGCCGTTCAACGACAACGGCACGTGGGCTGGTCGCGTGGTGTTCGCGCGCGAAGAGGGCGATTCCTACCTGCGCGACCTGGAGAACGAACGCACCTTCGGCTACGCGGTGATCGATGGCCAGGTGGGCGAGAACGGCACGCTGACGTTCGGTTACTCGTGGCAGCGGGCCGACACCACCGGCAACATGTGGGGTGCGCTGCCGTTCGTGAACATCGACGGCACGCAGCCGTCGTGGGACGTGGGCGCGTCGACGACGGTGGACTGGACCTACTGGGACACCAACACACAGGCCGCCTTCGTCGAATACACGCACCAGTTGGGCGACGACTGGCAGCTGAAGGCGACCTACAACCGCCGCAAGGGCGACAACGACGACGAGCTGTTCTTCGCCTATTCGTTCGCCGGCCTCGACCCGGTGACCGGGGTCGGCCTGCTGGGTTGGGCCTACAAGGGCCAGGACGAACTGACCTCGGATCTGGTGGACCTGAGCGTCAACGGCCGCTTCCAGCTGTTCGGCCGCGAGCATGAAGCGATGTTCGGCATCAGCCATGCGGAAAGCGAGCAGCGCTACTGGTTCAATCCGGCGCCGGGTGGCTCGCTGGCGTTCGGTCCGCTGCCTGCGTTCCCCTATGCGGGCAATGCGGTGCCGGAACCGGCATGGGAGGCGCAGGTGGCCTCGAGCGCATTCAACCAGCGGCTGAAGCGCGCCTTCGGTGCGACCCGCCTGTCGCTGACCGAAGACCTCAAGGCGATCGTCGGCGTGAACTACGCGGAGTACCACCGCGATGGCAACAACGATGGCGTGCCCTTCGCGGAAACCGAAAGCAACACCAGCCCGTATGCCGGCCTGACGTACGACTTCACCGACACCCTGCTGGGCTATGTCAGCTATTCGGACATCTACCAACCGCAGGACCAGCGTGATTTCGACGGCTTCTACCTGGCGCCGTCGAAAGGCGTGAACTACGAGGTCGGCGTGAAGGCGGAGTGGCTGGACAAGCGCCTGCTGACGACGCTGGCGTACTTCAACGCCGAGCAGGACGGGCTGGCGACGTTCGCCGGCTACAACACCGAGACCCTGCTGAACTACTACGTCCCGCTGGACGTGGAATCGAAGGGCTGGGAGTTCGAGGCGACCGGCAAGCTCAACGAGTACACCGACCTCGTGTTCGGGTACACGCACCTGAAGATGGAAGGCGAAGAAGGCGCGCTGACCTACGACTGGGTCCCGCGCCGAACCGCGAACCTGATGCTCAGCGCGCGCTTGCCGAGTTACGCAGCGTTGTCGTTCGGCATCGGCGGCCGCTGGCAGAGCGCCATCTCCAACGTCGAGAGCTACAGCGGCCAGACCGTACGGCAGGGAAGTTACGCCGTGCTCAATGCGTTCGCAGCATGGGATTTCCTGGAGAACGCGACCCTGCGGGCGAACGTCGGCAACCTGACCGACGAGAAGTACATCAACACGCTGTACCAGATCGGCTACTACGGTGCGCCGCGGCACTGGTCGCTGAGCCTCGAATACCGGTTCTGATCCCGTCCACGCCCTTGCTGCCACGGTCGCCGCCGCCCCCATGTCCACGATCATGAGTCCGGTGCCGCCCCGTTCGCGGCGCCTGCAGCTTGCGGTGCGCATCGCCACCGCCGTCTTCGGGGGTTATGCCTTTGCCTGGGGCATCGTGGCCGCGGGTGCCAGCCTGATGTTCGCGGCCGGCATGGATTTCCACGATGCCGAGTTCCTCGCCTGCCTGCTGGGCGTGTTGGCGTTCCTCGTGGTGTTCCTGTGGGCGTTCGTGGCGCGCGCGCCGTGGGTGGCGTGGGCGGTGCTGGCCGGTGGCGGCGCGTTGCTGGCCGCGACCGGTTCGTTCGTGCAATCGCTGCTGGTCTGAGCCGGAGGAGGTCGACATGATGCAGGGCTTCCGCCAGGCGATGGCCTGGGTGCACACCTGGTTCGGACTGGTCCTCGGCTTCGTGCTGATGGCCGCGTTCTTCTTCGGCGCGCTGTCGGTGTTCGACCGCGAAATCGATCGCTGGGCGATTCCGTCCACGCGCTTCGAACCGCAGCCCATGCCGTCGTACGAACAGGTCCTGCGGCCGGCCTTCGAGCGCATGCAGCCATTGCCCGCCGCCGTGGACGCGATGCGTCCCCGCGTGGACGGGCCGATGCCGGCGCGCTTCGACACGGTGGTCAGCTGGAGCGCGTACACCACCCATCGCGATCCGGTGCTGCAGCTGTTCGCCGGCTACGAAGTTCCCAACGCGAAGGATCCGGAGGAAGCCATCTGGGCCGACACCACCATCGATCCGCGCGATGGCACGCCGCTGCCCGACGACCGCCTGAAGGTCGGCAGCGGATTCTTCTATCCGATGCACTACGGGCTGACCCTGGACTGGAAGCAGCTCGGGATCTGGATCGTCGGTTTTTCCGCGCTGATGATGCTCGTCGCGCTGGTCACCGGCGTGGTGATGCACCGCAAGGTCTTCCGCGAGTTCTTCACCTTCCGGCCGGGCAAGGGCGGGCTGCGCAGCGTGCTGGACCTGCACAACCTGACCGGCGTGGTGGCGTTGCCGTTCCACTTCTTCTTCGCCTTCACCGGGCTGCTGATCTTCGCGTCGACCTACTACTTTCCGCTGGGCCACACGCAGTTGCACGAACTGCATGACCTGCATGCCGACGTGGAGGCGCGCGAGACCGGATTGCCGCACGAACGCGCGGGGGTGCCGGCGGGCCTGGCGAACGTCGACGCGATGGTCGCCGAGGCGCAGCGCCGCTGGCAGGCAAACGACAAGGCCGGCGACGTCGGATTCCTCGTCCTGCAGCATGTCGGCGATGCCAACGGGTACGTCAGCGTGTATCGCGCCGGCACCGACCGCATCGCGCTGGTCGGCGACGGTATCCACTTCAAGGCGTCGACGGGCGAGCTGATCCGCGAAGATCCCGCGCCCACGGCCGCGGGTCGCGTCGCCGAATTCCTCACCGGGCTGCACCTGCAGCACTTCCGTCACTGGTTGCTGCGCTGGATGTACGTGCTGGGCGGTCTTCTCGGTGCGGTGTGCATCGCCACCGGGTTCCTGTTCTTCGTCGAGAAGCGCAAGCGCCAGCACGCGCGGCAGGGACAGCAGGGTGCGCGCGTGGTCGATGCATTGGCGGTGACCATGGTGACCGGCATGGTGCTGGCGGCGCTCGGCATCCTGGTGGCCAACCGGCTGTTGCCCGATGACCTTCCCGCGCGCGGCGATTGGGAACGCTATGCGTTCTGGGGTACCTGGCTGTTGGCGTTGCTGCATGCCGCGTGGCGTAGCGCACCGGTGGCGCGCGGCCTGGCCAATCCGGCGTGGCGAGAGCAATGCGGCATGATCGCGTTGCTCGCCCCGACGACGGTGCTGCTGAACTGGATCACCACCGGCGACCACCTGCTGAAGACGATCGGCGCGGGCTACTGGCCGGTGGCGGGCGTGGACCTGGCGCTGTTGGCGGGTGGCGCGCTGGCGGCGTTGGCAGCACGCACGCTGAAGCGGCGCGCTGCATCCGCCCCGGCATCGCGCATCGCGGAACCGGAGACGACCCATGCATGAGTCGGCATCCGCCCTCCTGCTGCTGGCGGCGCTGGTCGCCAGCGTGGCCGGCATGGGATGGCTTGCGTTGTCGATGCCGGTGCACGCGCAGCAGGTGTGGAGTGCGCCGCTTGCCGCACCGGCGAGGCGCGCGCTGAAGGTTGCGGGCGCGGTCGCGCTGGCGGTGGCACTGGGGCTGTGCCTGGCGGTCGATCACGCCACCATGGCCAGCCTGGTCTGGGTGATGGGGCTGACGGCGGCCGCCGCCAGCGTGGCGATGACGCTCGCCTGGCGGCCGCGCTGGCTGCGATTGCTCGTGCCCTGGATGCGGAGCGGCCCGACGCGCCCCTGAGGATCGCCGCCGGTGCTCCCGCCCGCCAGGACGGTGCAGCGAATGCGCCGGCAAGCGCACCATGACTTCCGGTGCCGCAGGAGTACGATGCGGACAGAGGGGGGTGCTGATCGAATGGATGCGCCGGTCGACAATATGCGTGCCGTGGGGTGGCCGGCGAAGATGGATCGCCGTCGGCGCCGCCGCGCCTTCCATCTGTTGCTGGCCACGGGTTCCATCATGGCGCTGGTGGGCCTGGGATGGGGGGTGTTTTTCGCGTGGCGCGGCGAATGGCCGGTGGCGGCCATGGAACTGGCGATGGCATCGCTGGGCGTGGGGGTGATCGTGATGGCTCGCCTGCGGCGCCCGCGCGCGGCATCGTGGGTGGCGTTCCTCGGCCTGGCCGGCGTGCTGTGCTTCTTCTCCGCGTTCCTCGACGTGCCGACGGAGCAGGTACCCAGGACCAGCCATGTCTTCCTGCTGGTGCTCGCGCTGTGCGCCCACCACGTGTTCCGCGACGAGAAGCCCTGGCTGCGCTATGCGCTGGTCGGCGCCTTGATGGCGTTGTTCGTGGTGTTCGCGGCCGCGCCCTTGCAGGCGCCGTCGTCGCTTGCGATCGCCGACGAGGTGCGCCGCGTCGGCATCTGGATCAACCTGGCCACCGCGATGGCCAGCCTGCTGATCGTGCTGCGGCTGGCCGACACGGACATCGCCGAACATCGTGCGCTCCATCGCGCCCTGCGGGATGCGTTGTCGCAGCGCCGTTTCGTGCTGTTCTACCAGCCGCAGGTCGATGCGGCGGGGCGTATCGTCGGCGCCGAGGCCCTGCTGCGCTGGCAGGATGCGCGGCGTGGCCTGATCCGTCCGGTCGATTTCATGCAGGCGGCCGAAGATACCGGTTTCATCCTGCCGCTCGGCCAATGGGTACTGCAGGAAGCCTGCCGGCAGCTGGCGGCCTGGCAGGCGACGCCGGCGCTGCGCCACGTGCGGCTGTCGGTGAACATCAGTGCGCTGCAACTGCGGCAACCGGACTTCGTGCAGCAGGTGGAGGACGTGATGGCGCGCAGCGGCATCCAGGCCGGCGCATTGACGCTGGAGTTGACCGAGAGCGTGCTGGTGCACGACATGGACGATGCCGTGGGCAAGATGCGCGCGCTGCACGCGATGGGCGTGCGGTTGTCGCTGGACGACTTCGGTGCGGGCTATTCGTCGCTGTCGTACCTGCGCGACCTGCCGTTCTCCGAGATGAAGATCGACCGTGCCTTCACCCGTGGCGTCGTGCGCGATGCACATGCGGCCACGATCACGCGCAACCTGCTGCAGCTGGGCCGCGACCTGGGGATCGACGTGATCGCCGAAGGCATCGAGCAGGAGGACCAGTTCGCCTTGCTGGGCGAGCAGGGATGCCGCCTGTTCCAGGGTTACCTGTTCGGCCGTCCGATGGACGTGGCCGCCTTCAGCGAGCGCATCGCGACATCGCCTTGAACCATGCGGCGTGACGGATTCAGCGCAGCGCGCTGTCCGGTACGTCGATGTCCATCGCCAGCGCCAGGTGGTCCGAATTGGCGGCGGGCATCGCACGCGCGTTGTCGCCGCGCAGGCCTTCGCTGAGCAGGATGTGATCGATCGCGCGCTGCGGGCGCCAGCTCGGAAACGTGGGCACGCAGAACGCCGGCGGACGCAGGCGGGTGCGCTTGTAGAGCAGCTCCATCTCCGGCGTGTCCGGCACGCAGTTGAAATCGCCCATCAGCACCGCGTGCGGATGGTCCGACAGCAGTTCGCCGATGAAGGCCAGCTGCGAGCGGCGCGAGTTGGCGCCGAGCGAGAGATGGGCGACGGCGACGGTCAGGCCTTCGTCGCCTTCGCCGAAGCGGGCCATCAGCACGCCGCGGCCACCGATGCGGCCGGGCAGGCTGTGGTCGCTCACTTCCACCGGTTCCAGCTTGCTCAGCAATCCGTTCGCACTGCCGGCCACGCGCGCGACATTGCGGTTGGGCTGGTGGGTCCAGTAGTCGAACCCCGCGCGCTCGGCCAGGTAGTGCGTCTGGTTGGTGAAGCCCGAGCGCAAGCTGCCGGGATCGGCCTCCTGCAGGCCGACGATGTCGTGCGCGCCGGCCAGTTGCGCGATCGCATCCAGGCTGCCCCGCTTGTTGCCCGCCGGCAGCGCATGCGACCAGCTGCGGGTCACGTAGTCGCTGTAGCGGCGGGTACTGGAGCCGGCCTGGATATTGGCGCTGAGCAGGCTCAGCCGCCGCGTGGCGGGGGAGTCGAGCATGGAAGTGGGGGCTTCCGTGCCGCTCAGCGCTGCGCGCGTTCCATCGCGACCAGGTGATCGGCGATGCGCAGCACGTCGGCGTAGGTCTGGCCGCCGGTGACGCGGTACTTGCCGTTGACGATGATCGTCGGCGTGCCTTCCACGCCACTGTTCTTGGCGAACTGCATGCCGCGGGCGATCTGCGAATTGGTGCCGAAGCTGTTCATCAGCGACACGAATTCCTTCGCGTCCACACCGTACTTGGCATACCACTGCGCGATCTGCGCGGGATCCGCCGGCGGCTGGCCTTCGCCCGGCAGCGCGCGCTGCAGGTGGATGGCGCTGAACACGGCGTCATGGGTCTTGTCGACCAGGCCCTTCGCCTGCGCGGCGTAGAACGCCTTGCCGTACGGCGCCCACACGTTGCCGAAGACGACCGGCACGTACGACACGCGCACGTCGGCGGGCTGCTTCTTCTTCCACGCGGCGATCTCGGGTGCGAAGCGGGCGCAGGCCGGGCAGACGTAGCCGAACACTTCGACGACTTCGATCTGGCCGTTGAGCGGCGCGTACGGCTGGCCGTTGGGGATCTCGACGTAGTCCTTGCCCGCCACGGGTGCCGGGCCTTGCGGCGGCACGACCGGATTGGTGCTCGTGGCCGCGGCATCCGTGCCTTCGGCGGGGGCGGCTGCCGCAGCATCGGTGGGAACGGCGGATGCCTCCGCGGCGGGTGTGGCGGTGGCATCTTCCGTGGTGGCAGCGGTCGGCGCTTCGGCAGTCGGGGTGGTGTCGGTCGAGGGCTTCGGACCGCAGGCGGCCAGCAGGGGCAGCAGCAGGGACAGCATCAGGACGTGGCGGGATTTCATCGCGCGGACTCCAGGGTCATCAGGGGAAGAGGTGTCGGCTGAGCCGGGGACATCACATTCTGCATGGCGCCCGGGGTGGTCGCCATGACGGAATCATCACTTGCGCGTGCGCTCGCGGGCCACGAGGCGGTCGGCGATCTTCAGCATGTCGCTGTAGTTGCGGCCGCCGATCACGCGGTACTTGCCGTTGACGATGATCGTCGGCGTGCCTTCCACGCCGGCGGCGCCGACCCAGTCGCGCGCCTTGGCGAGCTGCGCATCGACCTCTGTCCCGCGCAGTGCGGCCATGAACTTGGCCCGGTCCACGCCCTGGCTGGCATAGAAGCCGGCGATCTCGTCGGCGGAAGCATTCTGGATCGGCAGCGTGCCGGCCGTGTGCAGGGCATCGAACACCGCCTGGTGGGTGCGCTCCTGCACGCCCAGCTGCTGCGCGGCGAAGAACGCGCGCGCATAGGGGATCCAGTAGCCGCCGAACGCGGCCGGGACGGGCGTCAGCTTCACGTCGCGCGGCAGGGTCTTCTTCCACGCCGCGAGGGTGGGTTCGAAGTGGGCGCAATGGATGCAGGTGTAGCCGAACACCTCGGCGACCTCGATCGTGCCCTTGGCCGGCGCGAACGGCTTGCCGTCCGGGATCACCGCGTAGTCCTGGCCTTCGACCAGCGGGCCGGGCGCCGGCGGTGCGGCGAGCGTGGTGGCCGGCAGCAGGGCCAGCAGGGTGATCAGCACGGGCAGCAGACGCGACACCATCGGGATTTTTCCTCTGCGTGCGGTGCCCGGTGGTCGGGCGCCGCGAAAAAAGAAACGCCGGCCATGGTGGGGCCGGCGCTATGAACAGGAGCTTGAACTTCCGGCCGCGCGAGGCGGCGGATGTCCGGGATTACTTGCCGCCGGCCTTGGCGGCCGCCACGTCGTCGGCACGCGCGTGCAGACCTTGCAGGTAGCTGGCGAGCGCCTGGATTTCCTGCTCGGTCAACGGGCCGGCGACCTGCGCCATGATGTTGAAGTGGGCGGCATCCTTGAGCGTGGTGGTGCCGGCCTTGTACTCGGTCAGGCGGCGCACGGTGTAGTCCTGCATCTGGCCGCCGATGTGCGGGTAGGCCGGGCCGGGGTTGCCGGCGCCGGTCGGGCCGTGGCACGCCTGGCAGGCCGGCACGCCGCGCTTGGCGTCGCCATTGCGGTACAGCTGCTGGCCCACTTCGTAGAACTTCATGTCCTTGTACGGACCGCCGGCGACGACGCTGTCGTCGGCCAGGCCGGCGCCCGACTTCTGGGTGGCGAAGTACGCACCCACGTCGCGCATGTCCTGCGCATTGAGGGTCTGGGCGAACGGGGCCATCACCATCGCCATGCCGGTGTTGCGCTCACCCGAGGCGAACAGCGCCAGCTGCTGGGCGACGTAGCGCTCGCTCTGGCCGGCGATGCGCGGGTACTGCGGATCGCTGGGGTTGCCGTCGGCGCCGTGGCAGGCCGCGCAGGCGGCTGCCTTGGTCTGGCCGGCCTTGGCGTCGCCCCAGGTGGTCTTGGCGAGATTGATGTCCAGCGGGGCGGTCTCGACCGGCACGTTGTCCGGCACGGGAACGACCGTGGTCTGTGCAAAAGCGACTGCGCCCACGGCCAGTACGGCCAATCCGGCAAGTCCCATAACGCGAGCGTGGCGCATGCTAAAGCTCCGAAACCTTTGACTGATGGCGGTGCCCGAAGGGTCCGCGAAACCCGCGAATTATCGTCGCGGCGGTCGCTTGCGGTCAATTCAGGCGGTATCCGGCCCGCCCCCGTGCGATCCTATCGCCATGTCGAACCCCCTGAATTCCGCCAGTTACCTGCTCTCCGCCCACACGCCGCGCCAGTTGCCGGAGGATGGCGGCCTGGAAGTGGCCTTCGCCGGACGCTCCAACGCCGGCAAGTCCAGCGCCCTCAATGCGCTGGTCAACCACAACCGGCTGGCGCGGGTGTCCAAGACCCCCGGCCGCACCCAGCAGCTGGTGTTCTTCCAGGTCCAGCCCGAGCGCTACCTGGTCGACCTGCCCGGCTATGGCTACGCCAAGGTGCCGCAGGACCTGCAGGCCCACTGGCAGGCCTTCATCGACCGCTACTTCCGCACCCGCGAAGCACTCCGTGGGCTGGTGGTGGTGATGGACATTCGCCATCCGCTGAGGGACTACGACCGCCAGATGCTGGGCTACGCCGTCCAGCGCGGGCTGCCGGCCCATGCGCTGCTGACCAAGGCCGACAAGCTGGGCCGCGGCCAGCAGGGCAACGCGCTGCAGGCGGTGAAGAAGGACCTGTTCTCGTCTTTCGGCGATACCGTCAGCGTGCAGACGTTCTCGGCCGAATCGAAGCAGGGCGTGGACGAGGCACGGATGGTCGTGGGCGACTGGCTGGCGCTGGGCTGACCTAGACGTTGACGTGGAACAGGCGGCCGACTGCCGCCGCGGCGGCCATCGCCATCGCACCCCAGAAGCCGACCCGCCAGGCGCCGCGCAGCACCGGCGCGCCGCCGACCCAGGCCGCCAGGCCACCCGAGGCCAGCAGGCCGACCAGCGTGGCGACGGTGGTGACCAGCGCCACGCGATCCGGCGGCGCCAGCAGGGTGGTGGCGATCGGCAGCAGTGCGCCGACCGTGAACGCGGCGGCGGAGGCGAAGGCCGCCTGCACCGGGCGGGCACGCATCGCCTCGGAAAAGCCCAGTTCGTCGCGCATGTGTGCTTCGAGCGCATCGTGCGCGGTCAGTTGATCGGCCACCTGCTGCGCGAGTTCGGGCGTCAGGCCGCGATGCACGTAGATCTGCGCCAGTTCGTCCCGCTCGGCATCCGGCACGGCCTGCAGCGCTCGCTTCTCGATGGCCAGGTCGGCAGCCTCAGCGTCGGCCTGCGACTGCACCGAGACGTACTCTCCAGCGGCCATCGACATGGCGCCCGCCACCAGTCCCGCGATGCCGGTCATCAGGATCGTGGAGGGGTTGGCGCCGGCGACGGCGACGCCCACCACCAGTCCGGAGATGGACACGATGCCGTCGTTCGCGCCCAGCACGGCCGCACGCAACCAGCCCACGCGTGCGGAGCGGTGCGCTTCGTGATGCGGGCTGGTCGGGAACGGCGGGCGGGTGTCCATGCAGGCAGCGTAACGGCCTGTGGTCGATGCGTCGATGCGACCGTCCATGGGACGCTGGGTCGCCGGCGTGGGCCTGCTGGCGTGCGGGTCGCCACGCTATAGTGCCGCCCTTGCCGCGCCGCCCACCGGCGGTGCGCCTTCCCCCACGCGAGTCACCGCCCTTGTCCAGCCCCAGCCACGTCGCCGACACGCTGATCTCCGACCGTACGCAACTGGTCGACTACATCGCTTCCGGCGAGAAGCCCGCGCAGGACTGGCGCATCGGCACCGAGCACGAGAAGTTCGGTTTCCGCCTGGACGACCTGCGTCCGCCGACCTTCGATGGCGATCGTGGCATCGAGGCCTTGCTGAAGGGCCTGACGCGCTTCGGCTGGGAAGCGATCGAGGAACGTATTGGCGAAGGGCCGGGCCGCGTCATCGCGCTGTCGAAGGACGGCGCTTCGGTCACGCTGGAACCGGCGGGCCAACTGGAACTGTCCGGCGCGGCGGTGGAAACGCTCCACCAGACCTGCACCGAAGTGGGTTCGCACCTGAGGGAAGTGAAACAGGTCGCCGACGAACTGCAGCTCGGTTTCCTCGGCATGGGCTTCCAGCCCAAGTGGCGCCGCGACGAGATGCCGTGGATGCCGAAGGGCCGCTACCAGATCATGAAGTCGTACATGCCCAGGGTCGGCCAGCTAGGCCTGGACATGATGACGCGCACCTGCACCGTGCAGGTCAACCTCGATTACGCCAGCGAAGCGGACATGGTGAAGAAGTTCCGCGTGTCGCTGGCGCTGCAGCCCGTCGCCACCGCGCTGTTCGCCGATTCGCCGTTCACCGAAGGCAAGCCGAACGGGTTCCAGAGCTATCGTTCGCACATCTGGACCGATACCGACGCCGACCGCACCGGCATGCTGGATTTCGTGTTCGAGGACGGCTTCGGCTACGAGCGCTACGTCGACTACATCCTCGACGTGCCGATGTACTTCTCCTACCGCGACGGCATCTACCACGATGCCAGCGGCAAGTCGTTCCGCGATTTCATGCAGGGCAGGCTGGACGTGCTGCCCGGCGCGCTGCCGACGCTGCGCGACTGGTCCGACCACCTGACCACCGCCTTCCCCGAAGTGCGGATGAAGAAGTTCCTGGAAATGCGCGGTGCCGATTCGGGTCCCTGGAACCGCATCTGCGCCCTGCCCGCGTTCTGGGTCGGCCTGCTGTACGACGATGCCGCGCTCGATGCGGCGTGGGACCTGGTGAAGGATTTCTCGCTGCAGGAACGCCACGCGCTGCGCGACGGTGTGCCGAAGCAGGCGCTGAAGCTGCCGTTCCGTGGCGGCAGCGTGCGCGACCTCGCCCGCGAGGCGGTGAAGATCGCCATCGGCGGCCTGCAGCGCCGCGCACGCCTCAACAGCAAGGGCGTAGACGAAAGCGGCTTCCTCGATGCACTGGTCGAGATCGTCGAAGCGAACGAAACCCCTGCCGAACGCAAGCTCGCGCTGTTCCATGGCGAGTGGAACGGCGACATCGACCGCGTGTTCCGCGAGTTCGCGTACTGACCCGCGCTCAGTAGCGCGAGGCGGTCAGCGGCGCGTCGGCCCACTGCCATGCCGCGGCCTGCCGGCGCGAGGTGTCGCGCGCGGCGTCCGCCAGCCCGAGGCGTTCCTGCGCCTGCGCCAGTCCGAACAGCGACCAGCCGTTGTGCGGATAGGTCTTCAGGTCCTGCGCGAAGGCCTCCGCCGCGCCTTTCGCATCGCCCTCCTCCAGCAGTGCGGCGCCCAGATAGTGACGGACCGGCAGCGGCCAGTCGGCCGGTTCGTTGTAGGCCAGCGCATCTTCGGCGGTCACCGCGTCGCGCAGCGCGACGATGCCTTGCGCGGGCTTGCCCTGCGCACGCAGCAGCTCGCCGCGCAGCAGGGCGTCGGCAACACGCAGGACGCTGTCGGCACGGTTGAGGTCGAAGAAGCTCAGCTCCGCCATGGCCGGATCCCGCGCGATCGCCTGCAGCGCATCCGCCTCGCGAGCGGCCTCGGCCAACGTGCCCTTCCGCAGCTGCGCCATGCCGCGGGCGAAGTGGCGGATGGCGGCGGGATAGGGCAGTTCCGGCGGCGTCGCGTCGTCGGCAAGGATCGCGTCCCAGTCGCCGAAGCGGACGCGGGTGAGCGTGGGCGCGACCACGAACTGCTGCATGAACTGCATCGGTGCCTCGCCCATCGCGGCACGGTCCGCTCGCTGGGCCGTCTGCATCGCGGCCTGCAGGGCCAGGGTGCGCGAACCGGTCAGGCTGGTCGTCATCGTGGCGAAGTGCCAGTTGTGCGGCACGTAGCCGAGCGGATAGACGCCGTTGCTGCCGCGGCACACCGCCAGGAAATCCTTGTCCGCGGTGGTCGCGGCGAAGTTGCTCAGGGTGGCGTCGTGGTAGCGGCCGATGCGGATGTAGGTGTGCGCGGGCATGTGCACCAGATGGCCCGACCCCGGCGCCAGTGCGGCCAGCGCATCGGCATAGGGTTCGGCGCGTCCGGGATCGGGCGAGGCTTCGGTGGCGTGGATGTAGTAGTGCATCGCGCCGATGTGGCGCGGGTTGCGCGCAAGGACGCGCTCCAGCTCGCCGAGCAGGCGCGGCGTGTGTTCGGCCGGTGCGCCATCGGGTTTCCAGTACGCCCAGGGAGACAGATCCATCAGCGCTTCGGCATACAGCGTCGCGGCATCGTCGTCGTCGGGAAACTGCGCGACGACGCGCGCCATCGCGTCGGCATAGGCGCGGTCCAGCGGTGCACGGTCCTCGGGCGCAGGGTCGGCATAGCGCGCCTGCAGCGCCTGGATCAGCGCGCGGTCGGCCTCGCGTGCCGATCCGGCAAGCCGGGCAGCACGCGTCGCGAGCACGGTGGCGTCCTTGGCGAGCGCCGGATCCATCGGCAGGTTGATGTTCGGTCCCAATACGAGTGCCTGGCCCCACACGCACATGGCACAGGCCGGATCCAGGCGCTCGGCTTCGGCGAAGGCGCGCGCCGCCGCTTCGTGGTTGAAGCCGTAGGCCATGCGCAGGCCCTGGTCGAAATAGCGTTGCGCCGCGGGCACCCGGCTGCCGATGTCGCGGTGCAGGTCGCCGAACGTCTCGAACAGGGGCGGCGCCGTGGCGGCGGCATCCGCGGCGGGTGGCGCTGTCGGCGCACGGTCGCAGGCGACCAGCAGGACGGCAAGCAGCGGCAGGAACAAGGATCGACGCGTCATCGCACTCTCCCGTGAAGGCCCTGTCCGACCGTAACGTCGCCGGCAGCGCGTGGACGGCCACGGAATCCGGTGCGATCCGACGGACGGAGGTCGGTGGCGGGAGTCGGCTGCCCGCCGGACTGTCCTCGCAGCGGGGGATCCGACGTTGTTCCAAGGGCGGCGTGGCGGCATGCGGTGGCATGCGACACTCCGCGCAGGGGGCCGGGGCGGAAGGATCGCCGCGGCGCGTTTTGGCGCTCGCGAGCGACGCATGGATCAGGTTCCGGTCACCCAGTTGCTGAAACGCGCGCGCGAGGGCGACGTGCGCGCCGCCGATGCCGTGTTCGCCAGCCTGTACGACGAACTCAAGCGTGCCGCCCACCTGCAGTTGCGCCGGCACCACGACAATCTCGATACCACCGTGCTGGTGCACGAGACCTACCTGAAGATGGCCACCGGCGAGCGCCTGGCCGCCAACGACCGCGCGCACCTGCTGGCGATGTCGGCGCGGGCGATGCGACAGGTGCTGGTGGACCATGCGCGCGTCGCACAGGCGCAGAAGCGCGGCGGCGGCGTGGATGCGCTGACGTTGACGGCCCGGCTGGGGGGCGACGAGCGCGCCGTGGTGGAAGTGCTGGCGCTGGACGAACTGCTCGATGCCCTGCACCAGGCCGATGCACGCGCCGCGCAGATCGTCGAGTTGCGCTACTTCGGCGGTTACGAGGAAGCCGAGATCGCGCAGATGCTGGGCGTCAGCGAGCGCACCGTGCGCCGCGACTGGCGCGCGGCGCGGGCCTTCCTGCTGGCGGAACTGAACAAATGAGCGACGGCGACCTCGAACGCAGGCGGCGGGCACTGGGTCTGTTCCGCGAGGCGGTCGAGATCGCCCCGCCCGAGCGCGATCCGTGGCTGCGTCACGCGTGCGCCGGCGACGATGCGCTGCGCGCGGCGGTCGATGCCCTGCTGGCGGCGGACGCGAGCAGCACCGAGCCGTTCGCCGGCGACGCGCTGGCATGGGGACGGGCGTTCCGCGACGAACATGGCGAGGTCGCGCGCGATGCGCTGGTCGGCCGCAGCATCGGCGCCTGGCGCATCACCGGCATCCTCGGCCACGGCGGCATGGGGGCGGTGTACCGGGTCGAGCGCGATGACGGCGCGTATGCGCAGCATGCCGCGCTGAAGCTGATCCGTGCGGGCACCGACTCGCAGGCCGCACGCGACCGCTTCCTGCGCGAACGGCAGATCCTGGCCCGCCTGCGGCATCCGAACATCGCCACGCTGCTGGATGGCGGCATCAGCGGCGACGGCGATCCCTGGTTCGTGATGGAACTCGTGGACGGCCAGCCGATCGACCGCTGGTGCGATGCGCGGCAGCTCGGCCTGCGCGAGCGCATCGTGCTGTTCCTGCAGGTGGTCGATGCCGTGCGCCACGCGCATCGCAACCTGGTGGTGCATCGCGACCTCAAGCCGTCCAACCTGCTGGTGGATGCCGAGGGTCGCGTGAAGCTGCTGGATTTCGGCATCGCCAAGGAACTCGCGGATACGCGCGCGGTGACCGTCGACCGCGCGCTGACGTTCGAGTACGCCTCGCCCGAACAACTGCTCGATGCGCCGATCACCACGGCCACCGACCTGTGGCAGCTGGGCGTGGTATTGCACCGGCTGTTGTCGGGCGCGCATCCGTTCGGCGTGACGCACGAGACGCCGGTGGCGCACCAGCTGCAGCAACTCGAGCGCGATCCGGAGCCGCTGACGCGCGCCGCGTCGCAATCCAGCAGCGAGCAGGCGGCGCAACGCGGCGGGCACAGTCCGGCATCGCTGGCGCGCGCGTTGCGCGGCAGCCTCGCGCAGATCGTGCAGGCCTGCCTGCGCCGCGACCCGGAAGCGCGTTACGCCTCGGCCGACGTGCTGGCGAACGATCTGCGCGCGTGGCTCGACGACCGGCCGATCAGCGCGGTGCCGCTGTCGCGGACCGACCGTGCGCGCCTGTGGCTGCGGCGCAACCGCGGACTCGCCAGTGCGGCCGGTATCGTCGCGGTCGCGTTGCTGGCCGGCACCGGCGTGGCCCTGTGGCAGGCGCGCGAGGCCCGCGCGCAGGCGCGCATCGCGGAACGCGAATCCGAGAACGCACGCGCCACGCTGACGTTCCTCGCCGACACCCTGGCCGCCGCGGCGCCCGAGCAGGCGATGAGCACGGAGGTCAGCGTGCGCCAACTGCTGGACCAGGCACGCGCCAAGCTCGACCAGCGCGCACTCGGGCCGCAGGTGAGGCAGCCGGTGCAGCGGATGCTGGGGCGGCTCTATCGTTCGCTGGGCGACGACCAGCAGGCGGTGGAGCTGTTCTCCGCGGGCCTGAAGGACGTGGCACCACAGACGCGCGAAGAAGCATTGGCATTGGCGGACGATCTGGTGGCCTATTCCGACGAATTGGGGGACCTGGAGCGCAATGCCGAGTCCCTGGCCGCGGCGGACCAGGCCGTCGCGCTGCGCCAGCGCTTCGCGCCGGACGATCCCGAACAACAACTGCGCGCGATGGCGCACCTGACGCTGGGGCACGTGGAGAAATACGGCCTGGAGTGGTGCCGCAAGCGGGCCGAAGCCTCGCTGGCCTTCGCCAAGCGCATGCCGTCTCCGCCGGCCGACGTGGTGCTGGACATCTATTCGGACATCGGCACTGCCGCGAACTTCCAGAATGACCGTCGCCGCCTGTTGTCGGTGAGCCGGGAGGGCCTGGCGTACGCGGATGCACACGGCATCGCCAGCGACTCGCCGGTACGGCGCACGCTGGTCAGGAGCCTGGTGTCCGGACTGCTCCTGGAGGGCAAGGCGACCGAGGCGGAACAGGTGGTCCGGCGGGCCATCGCCGATGCCGAGAAGACCGGCGGCTACGGCGGTACCAGTGCGACCGTGTGGTACCAGACGCTGGCGGAGACCCTGCTGGGGCAGGGGCGCTATCGCGAGTCGCGGGAGGCGGCGGAAAAAAGCTATGCCCTGTCCAGCCGGCAGGGCGAGGGTCCTCGCAACCTGGCGATGGCGTTGGCCAATCTCGCCACCATCAGCCTCATGTACGGCGACTATGCCGTCGCCCTGGCGCGTTCCACGCAAGGCATCGCACGACTGGACGATGCAGGTGTTTCTTCCGAGGACAGCTTCCGCCGCACCATCGAGCGCGTGCATGCGCGCGCACTGGTGGCCAACGGAAAGTTCGACGACGCGGAGGCGCGACTGGAAGATCTTCGGGCGCGCTCGCAGCGCCTGGACGGCGATGCATCGGACGAGTACGCGCAGGTGCTGGGCGACCAGTTGAACCTCTATCTGCGCACGCGCGATACCGCACGCGGCGGTCCCCTGCTGGCCGAGTTGCGTACGCGCATGACGCAGCGAGGCGTGCCCGACACGCATGAGCAGTTCGGCTACTTCTCCGCCATGCAAGCCACGCTGGAGCGCCTGCGCGGCGACGCGGCATCCGCCGAGCGGCACCAGCGTGACGCGGTCCGGCGGTTGCTGGCCAGTGCCAGTGCCGTCGACGTGGCGGTCGCGCGCGCCACGCTGGCCGGCGATGTGGCGGCGCGAGGCGACCGCAAGGAAGCGCGCCGCCTGCTGGACGAGGCATTGCCGGTGATGCGGGAAATGCTGTTGCCCGGCGAACGCAACCGCGTCGATGCGGAGACGCTGTCTTCGCGCCTGTGACGGCACGGCCGTGCGCGCGGACCGCAAAGCGGTTGGCGTCGGTACCGTGGGAGAGGGGACACCCGCAACACAAGGTTGCGTGATCGTCGCGCCATCCGATACGCCACGCGAGGATCACCGCGATCGTTGCGCGGCGCGTCCGATGCGGTGCGCATCGTCATGGTCCTGACGCCGGTGGAGGGACGTTCCCCGCGAAGCACACGCCGCCCTGCACGGGCGGCATCACTCTTCGCAGGGTTCGATCCGCGCCATCGTGATGCTGGGGCCTGTGCCGCCGCAGGCTCTGGCGCCGGGACCCATCGCGCAGCCGGTGAGCGTGGTATGCAGGTAGCCCACCTCTTCTCCTTCTTCCACGGTGTAGGTGCCGTTGAAGTCCGCACGGATCACGTCGATGCGCGTGCTCCAGTCCATCTTGCCGCCGCCCGCGCCCGACGGTGTGAACGCCATGCGGCTGACCGCACCGCCGGCGCATCCACGCCCCTCGATGGCGAACGGCTTGGCGAGATCGCAGACGTCCTTGCCGCTGACGCCGGAGCAGCCGGGGAACACGGTGATGCGGTAGGCGTGCTGTTCCTTGGTATCGAATTCCAGCGTTGCGCGTCCCACGCCGCGCTTGCTGCGCGCTTCGAACGTGATCGTGGCGGCTTCGTCCTTCTTCGCGGGTCCCGTGTACGCGTACTTCGCATCGGCCGGCACCTTGCCGCTCGCCGGCTGCAGGCTGGAGCCGCCGCTGAGCGTTGCGGTCACGGTGCCGCCGGCCGGCGCGCCGTCGGACTTCGCGCGCGGCGCGGCTTCCACTTCGTAGTGGGTGGAGGGCTTGGCGCCTTTGCGCTTGGTGGGGGTGCTGGTGGGTTTCAGCTCCACGCACCGGCCAGTTTCCCAGGGCGCCTGCTTGCCTGAGCCGCGCAGCATCATCTCGGCGAACAGGGTCTGGATCAGCTGCGCGCCCTGCATCAGTTGCTGGGTGCGTTGCACCTCTTCGGGCCGGAAGATGCTGAAGCCCTTCTCCATCCGGTTCTCGAAGATCTCGCCACCCCCGCGCTTCCAGCCGGCACTGATGTCGACGTGTTGCGACGCGTAGTTCTCATAGCCGCCCATCTTCAGATCCATGCGTGAAGACGATCCATCGGACCCCTGCATCAGCTGGGCGTCGTCGTCGAGCCAGCGCTCGTAGACGAAGCGTGAGTGAACGTAGCCGCCCGTACCTTCCTTGCCCGTGACGCGCACGGACGAGTCGATGTCGGACACCACGGAGATCTTTCCCTGTGCGTCCGGGCAGGCGTCCGTCTTCATCTTCATCTTGATCTTGCCGGTCAGGCCGTCGGCGATCTTGCCTTCGTAGGTGTACTCCTGGCTGAGGCTGCCGTCCGAACCGATGGTGACCTGTGCACCGCCTTCCTTGCCGCCGAAGTTGATCGGTCCTTCCTTTGCCAGTTCGGCCAGCTTGTCGTCGGAAGCGCCGGCGATCATGCCGGACAGCAGGCCACCCGTCATGAATCCTCCGAAGGTGCCCATGCCCAGGCCCAGCAGGCCACTCGACATGCCTTCGCCGGTGAAGGCGGCGGGAATCATTTTCGGCACCTGTGCCTGCGTGCCGCGGGCCTGCCGTTCGTAGTCTTCCGCCAGCGCCTTGAGCGCTGCCACCGCCTGCGCCTCGCCGCCCAGTGCGGCTTCTACGCCGGTCGCCTGCATCAGCCGGTAGTGCAGCCAGTAGTCGAGCGGGCGCAACGACTGCAGGGAAGGCTCCGGCCCTTCGGCCACGAACTTGTCGAGCTGCGCCTGTGTCGGCGTCCTGCTTTCAGCGAGCGCTGTCGTGGCCTGGTCTCCGTCGCCCTGCGTGCACGACGCGAGCGACAGGAGCAGCCCGGCAAGCGCGGGGAGTGCGAACCAGCGAAAAGGTGTCGAGTGCGTCACGTGCGAGTCTCCGGTGAAGTCGATGTGCGGCCGCCGTCCGACGCGATCAGGGCTGTGCGGCCAGCAGCGGCGCTGGCACGTCTGCGGTGAGTTTCAACAGCGCCGCCCAGTCCTGCCGATTGAGGTTGCATTGCGCGGGCGCATCGGGGCTGCATGGCGTGTCTACCGCACTGCGCGTGGGCAGGTCGGCAAAGCGGCCGGCGTCGTCCAGCCTCAGCATCCGCAGGGCGACGGTCTGCTGCACGTTGCCGCCGACCAGCCACGCGATGCCGTCCTGCGTGGCCACCACGATGTCGCAATGCATCGGCAGGCCATCGCCGCCATCGAGGATGTCGAGCAGACCCTGGTAACCCACCGCGCGCGACTGTCCGCGCACGTAGCAGAGCAGGTCGCCGGGCGCAGGCGCCGCCTCGTGCGGTGCAACCAACCGGTAAGGCGCGGCCGGCAGCGCGCGGTGTGCCGCACGTACGTAGTCGACATGGCGGGACGATGCACCGAAGCCCGGCACGCGCGCCTGCCGCATCACCCACGACACGAACGCGGCCGACCACGGCGTGTCCACGACGAAACTGCGGCAGGCCGCACCCACCGCGCCGCATCCGCCCGCCAGCCCGCTGCCGTTCCAGTACGCCGCCACCTTGCGCCACGCCTGCGCACCGTCGGCCAGCGCATCGTTCTCCGCTTCGTACACCGCCTGGCCACCGACCCGGCCATCCGCGTCGATGAAAGGACGGAACCAGGCATGGTTCTCCTGGCAGGCGATGGCTGCGATGCGCGTGGCGACATCGGTCGACGCCCGTTGCGTGCGCAGCTGCGGACACGGATCGGCGGCCCGGGCGGGCAACGTGCCCCACAGGGTGGCGAGGGCGAACAGCAGCAGCAACGTGGATTTCATGGGTGTCGTCCATGGCGGGAAAGGGCGGGCGCGCGGCCCGCCCTCGACGGGGTTCAGAAGTTCCTGAGCAGGCCGCGCAACAGCTTCTTGGCGCCGCCTTCTTCCTTCTTGTCGGGGGCCTGCTTGCCGTCGTTGTCGCCTTCGTCGGCGGGCATGTCGCCGAGTCCACCCAGGTCCATGCCGAGCATGGCGCTGGTGGTGGACTTGGTGCGCACGCGGACGTTCCACTCGGGGTCCCACGGCTGCTTCGGATCGGCAGGTTTCGGCGGCCACACCAGATTGGTTTCCGGCCCGTATGCGATCAGGTTGAGCGAGGCCAGTCCGCCGTGTTCGCCCTTGCCGGTGGAAGTGAAGATGCCCTTCGGAATGGCGCAGTCGGTGGTGCCGGGCGCAAGCAGCACCTTCTGCTTCAGCCACTTGTCGATGTACGAGCCGGTCAGGTAGTTCATCAGTTCATGGCCGGCGCCGGCCACCTCCGCGCTGCTCCACATGACGAAGTTGCGCTCGTCCTGCATCGCCATGGCGTCGATGAAGTACGCCTTGGCGCGGTCCACCGGTTGCCACGTCAGCGCGACGCTGTCGGTCAGTTCGCCGCGCGTCTGCAGCGCGATCTTCGGCATGAAGTCCGCGCTCTGGCCCAGCTCGAACTGCAGCGAGGCCGGTATGCCGTCGCCGGTGATGCGGTGCTGGCCCACCATCGACGAACGCTCGCCGAGGCGCTTGCTGTTCTTGAGGTTGGGCCACAGCGCATAGCCTGGATTGACGTCGATGTCGCGGTCGGGGACGAACAGGCCGGGCGCCAGCGAGCCGTTCTGCTGGAACTGCCCGTTCCTGACCCTCAGCGTGATCACCTTCGGCTGTCCCGGGCGCACGGTCGCACTGCAGCCCCAGTACTGCCGGATGGTCACTTCGATGTCGTGCATCTCGTGCTCTTTCGGCTCATCCACGCTCTTGCCCGGCGGTGGCGGCAGCAACGACAGCGATTTGCCGACGCCGAGTGCCGCCGGCACGGCCTGTTCGGCGGGCATGCCCGGCTTGAGCCGGTTGTACAGGGCGATGTCCAGCAACCGGCCCGGGCTGCCGGGGATGTTGCGCGCCTGCGGATACCCCTGCGGTCCCTGCTGCCCGCCCATCATCTTGCCGGCCAGTCCGCCCAGCATGCCGAGGTCGGGCATGCCGGCCATGGAATGCGTGGCGACATCGATCCAGACCTGCGTTTCCGGCCCCGCAGGCGGCGCGCTGCTGGCGGGTAGCGCCACGATCAGCGCGGTGGCGAGGGCGAGTTTCATCGGCGGACGACGCATGGCGGCAGGCTCCTGGTATAGGCGATGGGGTGGTATGCGAAGAAACGCATCCACAGGGGACACGCGCCGGACCGCCGGTGTCGGCCGCGGCCGGGCCATCCCGTCGATGGGTGTCGGATGAACGGAAGGCGCGTGCGTTTCGGCCCGTTGGACCGGGACGCCGGGACGAGGTGGCGGCAGGCAACAGTGGCCTGTCCGGCGGCGTTGGCCGGTGGCCGCGGCAGGCCTTTCAACGACGGTCGGGTTGCCGGGCCATCAGGGCCGCGGCGGCGGAAGCGGACAGCGGACAGCGGCCAACGCCGCTGGCGTCAGGCCGCGATGGCGTGCCGTCGCGCGAGCAGGCGCGCGTAGAGTGCGGCGCCGTAGTGGGGTTCGTGCAGCGGCGTGCGCAGTTCGAACCGCGGCGAGGCTTCGTGCAGTGCCTCCGCGAACGGGTGCATCAACAGGTCGCCGGCGCTGAAGGCGCCGCCGGAGTACGACACGACGACGTTCTCGTCGTGGTCGAACGCCAGCCGGTCGTGGATCGCGACGACGATGCCGGCAAGCTCATGCCCGGCATTGGTGTAGATCTTCCCTGCGGCGGCATCGCCCTGCCGTGCCGCTTCGGCCACGATGCGCGAGATCTGCGCGATCTCGCCGCGGGTTCCCACGCCAGGCCCATAGATGCGCGCGCACAGGTCCAGGTCGGTGGCCAGTGCAAGGCGGTCGTTGATCAACGCATGCAACGGGCCCTTCGGCAGGCGCCCGTCGCTCATCCGCGAATACGCATTCAACCCCTGCACGGCGATCCAGTAGGCCGAACCTTCGTCGGAGAAGGCTTCGCCCCAGCCGCCGCCGCGCGCCTCCACGCCCTGGCGCTGGCCGTAGCCGATCGAGCCGGTGCCGGCGACGATGTTGATGCCGTCGCCGCAGGCCAGCGAGCCGGCCCAGCCGCACACCATGTCGTTGTCGCAGCGGTAGCGGCCGTGCCCGAGCACCTGCGCCGGTATCGCGTCCAGGCATGCGGTGGCCTGCGTGTCTTCGCCGTGTGCCGGCAGGCCGAAGAACGCGTACGCCAGCGCATGCGTATCGCGCACGCCGGCATCCGCGAGCACGGAGGCGATGCCGTCCGCCAGTATCCGCTGCACGCCATCCAGACCCACTTCCGGGTGATAGGTCGTGCCTGTCTGCGCGTGCGCGATCAGCTGCCCGTCGTCGTCCATCAGCGCGAACCGGGTCTTGGTTCCGCCGCCGTCGACGCCCAGGTAGACGCGCTGCGTCATGACGCCGTATGCAGGCGGACACCCTGCACGACGCGGTTCACCGTGCCCTGCTTGTTCGGGTTGTCCGGCGACAGGCCGAGCGCACGGGAGACGTGGAAGGCGAACATCTGGGCGACGGTGACATACGGCCACAGCAGGTCGACGTCGTCGGCACCGGCGAGGAACGGCACCGCGACGGTATCGGTCGCCGCGTCGGCACGCGGTTGCGCGCTGACTTCGATCACGCGCCCGGCCACGCGGTCCTGGCGCAGCTCGTCGATCAGGTCGTGGTCGTACTTGCGCGTCAGCGGATCGTTGGAGACGAAGACGACGACCAGCGTGCGCGCCTGCAGGAAGGTCTTGGGTCCGTGGCGGAAGCCGAGCGGCGAGTCGTAGCAGGTCGCGACGGCGCCATTGCTGAGTTCGCCCAGCTTCAGCGCGGCCTCGCGCGCCAGGCCCTGCATCACGCCGCTGCCCAGGTAGACCACGCGCTCGTACCCCGTCAGCGCGAGCGCATGGGTGGTGGGACCGGCGTGGTCGATGGTCTGCGCGGTGGCATCGCGGATCGCCGGGATGCGCGGGGCCAGGCGGGGGGTGCCGACGAAGGCCGCCAGGGTGGCGTACATCATGCAGCTGAAGCTGGACGTCATCGCGAAGCTGGCGTCGTGGGTTTCCTCGGGCAACTGCAGGGTCAGCAGGTGGCGCGCCGGCGCGCGTCCCAGCGCGCCCTCGGGATTGCAGGTGACCACCAGGTGGCGCACGTCGGCGACGATCGATTCGACCAGCGCGACGGTGGCCAGGCTTTCCGGGCTGTTGCCGGAGCGGCCGAACGACACCAGCAGCAGCGGTTGTGCGGGATCGAGGTACAGGTGCGGCGCGCTGACGATGTCGGTGGTCGGCACGGCGTCGACGCGGGCCGGCAGGTGGCGATCCAGCAGCGGCGCCAGGCACTGGCCGATGTAGGACGACGTGCCGGCGCCGGTGAGGATCACGCGCGCGTTCGGGTCCTGCGCGATGGGGCCGATGAACGCGTCGATCTGCGCCTGCAGGTCGGCCAGCAGCGCGTGGGTGCGTTCCAGCATCGCCGGTTGCTGCTCGATTTCGCGCGCGGTCCACAGCGCGCCGCCGGCCTGGAGGTCGGATACGGGGACGCCGAGGTGGTCAGGGGATTTCATGGGGATGGCAGGCATGATGGTAGTCGTCCAGGACGGCACTGATATGCGCCATCGCCAGCGACTGCGGATCAAAGGTCGCGCGGTCGTGGCGGAGGGCGTGCAATGCATGGGGGAGGTATTGGCTGATCAGCGGGAGCGGCGGCGAGGTATCGCGCAGGTTGGCGAACAGGCGCGCGCGCGCCGCTTCGATCACCGGGTCGGGCCAGTAATAGCGGATGCGGTCGCTCAGGCTGTACTGCAGGTCGATGGTCAGCGGCTGGCCCTCGCCGTGGTAGTAGCGGCGCCAGTGCTGCGGCTGGTCGCGCATGCGTTGCATCGCCACGTCGCGCAGGTTGGCGCGGTGCTCGGGCGCGATCCAGTCGCGTTCGATCGCATCCAGCGCCCACAGCGCCTCGCGCAGCGCGAAGGTCAGGCCGGGACCGACCTTGAGGATGGCGAAATGGTCGCGCACCAGTGCCTGCAGGGCCTCGCGTGTCTGGTAGTCGGTGGAGTGCGCTTCGTACACCATGCCCTGCAGCGGCACGATGGCCTCGCTCAGCGCACGTGCCTTCTCCGGCGCGTAGTCGATGACGTCGTGGTGGTCGAACTCGACGCCCGGCTGCACGACCGACGCGATGACGCGTTCCCATGCCCGCGCGAGTCCGGCGGCATGGAAGGCCTCGCGGTGCGCGTCGATGGTGGCGCGCGCGGCGGCCGGCGTGGTGGTTTCCAGTCCCGCGATGGCTTCGGTGGCGCCGCCCGGCACCGGCACTTCGGTACCGATCACGTACACGGGCGCTTCGCCGCCGGCCTGTCCGTACGCGTCCTCGGCGGCGCGGCACAGGCGCACGGCACGACGGACGATCTCGCTTTCCGGCAGCGGCGTCGGATCATCCGCGCAGGCCATCGAGCAGTCGAGGTGGATCTTGCGGAAGCCGGCCGCGACATAGGCCGCCACCATCACCTCGGCCTTGTCCATCGCCGCGCCGGCGTCGAGCGCGGTCCATGGATTCGGCCCCAGGTGGTCGCCGCCTAGCGCGATGCGCGCGGTGTCGAAGCCGGTGCGTCCGGCGATGCCGTGCACGAAGGCGACGAAATCCGCCGGCGTCATGCCAGTGTAGCCGCCGTCCTGGTTCACCTGGTTGCACGTCGCCTCGAACAGCACCAGCGGCGAGGCGTGCTCCGCCGCGTGCCGCAGCGTCGCCTCGATGACGATCGGATGCGCGGAACAGATGGAGGTCACGCCGACGGCCTGGCCGAGCTTGTGGCGTGAGATGAGGTCGAGCAGGGCGTGCATGTACAGGTTCGTCCGGTCAGGTGTTGTGCGGGGCGGGGCGTTCGGGTTCCAGCACCAGCAGCAGCGAGGCCACCAGCGCCAGGGCGAGTCCGACCATCTTCAGCGGGCCGGGCACCACGCTGGCGAACACCAGCGACAGCACCGCGGTCACCAGCGGCGCGCCCGCATTGGTCAGCGGCGCGACGACGATCGCCTTGCCGTAGCGGAACGCGTAGACCAGCATCAGCGCGCCGACCGCGTTCAACACCTGGATCGCCGCGGTCATCCATGGGCCGTCCAGGCCGGTGTTGATCGGCTGCGTCCAGTCGGTCATCGCCCAGGCCACCGGCGCCAGCAGCAGCGCGCCGACCATCATGTAGAAGAAGATGCTTTCGGCGCTGACCGTGTGGTTGGCCAGTTTCATGAAATAGGCCTGGATGCCCCACGCGGCCATGATGAGCAGCGCGAGCGCGAACCAGCCGAGGCCTTGCGTGCCACCGCCGAACGACAGATCGAGCAGCGGCAACGCGACCAGCGCCAGCACGATGCCCAGCGCGCCCATCCAGCCGGTGCGCTCCCGCAGCAGCGCGAACGACAGCACGATGGTGATCACCGGCGACAGCGAGATGATCGGGAAGATGAAATACGCCGGCCCGATGGTCAGCGCCTTGAACAGCAGCATCTGGCCGCCCGCGCCGAGCAGGCCGATCGCCAGGCCGTAGGCGACGGCGCGCGGCGAGCGGTCGAGCGTCCAGCCCGTGCGCCACAGGATGAACAGCGCGGGCGGCACCATCGTCAGTGCCCACACGCAGTACACCAGCGTGTCGGGGAAGCCGCGCTGCGCCGACAGGCCGGCCAGCGCACCCCACACGCCCCACAGCGCGACCGTGGTCAGTGCGTAGGCCAGCCAGCGGCGGCGCGGTGCGGTCTCCACGGCGCTCATGCGGTCGCCTCCGGCGTGGCCTGCAGCAGCAGGAAGCGCTCGAAGCCGGTACGCAGCGTGTTCGCCTTTGCGTCGACCGTGCCGAACTCGGTGCCGTTGAACAGGTCGCGCACGCGGTAGCGGCCTTCACCGAGTCCGCGCAGTTCCAGCGTGCCGTTCCAGTCCTTCGCGTAGAAGGCGTAGTACATCGCCCCGTCCTTGGCGATGGCGTGCGTCTCCGGCGCGTCGAAGCCGATGTCGTACAACTCGCCGCGGTAGTCGCCCAGCGGGAGCATGTGGTCGCGGTACAGCGCGACCCACTTCTTCCACAGCACTGCTTTTTCCGGCGTCAGCAGGTAGCCGCCCTCGGGCAGCGGGGCCGTCGGGTTGTCGGTGTCGCGCGGCCAGGTGAACTTCGACGAGATCACCGCGCCGATGCCGACGCTGGAGGCGAAATCGTCGCGGCCATCGGCCAGTTCCACATGGTCGCCGGCGTAGCTGCTGCCGCGCCCCATCAGCGCCTTGACGCTCTTGCCCTTGCTGCGTACCTGCCAGGACGACAGCGGATCGGATGACGGGAACTGGTCGGTCGCTGGCAGGTTGTGGAAGGCGAACGCGGTGCCGCAAGGGCACAGTTCGACCACCGCATCCGGATTCGCGTCGTGCGCGGCCTTGTGGATCGCGTTCCAGAATTCCGGCAGCTTCTCGCAGGAATCGGTCGGGCTGGCGTGCTTGTGCGCGGGGTTGTAGCAGGGCGCGACCGCGTTGAGGTGCTGGCCATCCAGCTTGATGCCCTCGAAGCCCCAGTCGCCGATGGCCTTCTTCACCAGCGCGACGTAGTAATCGATGGTGGGCTGGTAGGCGGGGCACTGGGTCAGCGCATTCCACCAGCTGACCTTCTGGAAGGAACCGTATTCGTCCAGCAGCAGCATGTCGCTGTGCTTGTAGAGGATTTCGCTGCCGGGATCGGCCGCCAGCGGCGCCAGCCACAGGCGCGGGCGCAGGCCTTCGGCGCGCACGGCCTTCACGAAGTCGCGCATGTCGGCATCGCCGCGCGGAAACTTCCTGCGGTCGATCTGCCAGTCGCCTTCGTTGGTCTGCCAGCCGTCGTCCAGCACGGCCCACTGGAAGCCGACCTCGCGCACCTTCGGCAGCGTGGCCAGGATCTGCGCGACGGTGAAGTCGCGTTCGTAGCCCCACGCGCACCAGGTCGGCTCGAAGGCCGACGCCGGCGCCTGCGGCGCGGCGATGCCTTCGGCCTTCATGAAGTCGCGGTAGAGGGCGAGCGGAGCGAAGTGGTCGCCGGTATGCGCGCACAGGAAGGTGCGTTCGGTCGATAGCGCCTGGCCCGGCGCCAGCGTCACCGCCTGCGCGCCCTCCACGGCGATGCTTGCGCCCTTGCGCGTCCTGCGGACGGGCAGGTCGAGCGTGCGCGGCACGGGTTCGACATGGCCGACGGCCAGGCCGACGTCGCGCCGCCACACGTTGGCGACCGGTGTGCCGCCGCCGTAGTCGGACGCGTCCATGCCGAGTGAGTTGCGCTGGTCGAAATCCGCACCCAGCGGTTGCACCCAGTCGCGGCGGTCTTCATGCGTGGTGCCGGAGAAACTCCAGAAACCGCCCGGCGCGTCGGCCAGTTCGTGCGCGGCGGAGCGCCAGCCCGCCACGTCGACCGGCTGCGCGCCGGCATTGCGGTAGCGCACCTGCATCAATGCCAGGCCGGGGGCGCTTTCGAAGAAGGTCACGGCCACCTGCTTCTCGATGCCTTGTTTCGAGACGCCATTGAACACATGGCGCAGGCCGGCGCCGTGGCGTGCATCGGTGACCGGCTGCCGCTCCTCGCTGCCGAAGGCAAAGGTGTCGATGGCGGTACCGTCCTTCAGCAGCAACACTTCGCTGGCCTGGAAGGGCGTCAAGGTCTTGCCCCGGTAAACCACGCGGGTGCGCAGGGCGCGATCGAACTGCAGCGACAGCAGGGCATCCTGTGCCGTGAGGGCGGCATGGCCGGCGGCGAGCGCTCGGCCTGGCGTCCAGGGCAGGGCTGCCAGTGCGGCGCTGCCGACGGCAAGCTTCAAGACGGTGCGGCGTCCAATGGGTGGCATGGGCGGCATTCCGGTTGAGGTGCGGCCGATTGTGCGCGAACGGGGCGGGTTGATGCAACACTTTTGTTGCGATATGTTTGCTTTTAAGTTTCGTTACATTACAGGTGCACCAATGAAAGCAGCATGGAAACGAGCCTGCGTCAGTGTCGTGCTCGCCTGCGGAGTCATGGGCGGCCAGGCCCTGGCGCATGGATCGGCCGCAGGTCCGTACGCGATGGCCGACTTCGCGCGCGTGGCCAAGTTCGACGCCCACGTGCATGCCAACGTGGACCATCCCGCCTTCCTGGAGCAGGCGCGAGCGGATGGCTTCGAGTTGATGTCCATCAACGTGGACTATCCGGACTTTCCGAGCATCGCGGACCAGCATGCCGCCGCCACCGCGCTGGCGAAGGCGGATCCCGCGCGGCTGCACTGGGCGGCGACGTTCTCGATGGACGGGTTCGGACAGCCTGGCTGGTCCGATCGCGTCAACGCGGGCCTTGCGACGGCGAAGGGCGAAGGCGCGCGGGCGGCGAAGATATGGAAGAACGTCGGCATGATCGAGAAGGACGCCGACGGACGATTGATCATGCTGGACCATCCCGGCCTGTCGCCGGTGGCCGAGCAGGTGCGTTCGCTGGGCCTCGTGCTGATCGGCCACCAGGGCGAGCCGCACAATTGCTGGTTGCCGCTGGAGCAGATGACCACCGACAACGATCGCGAGTACTTCCGCAACCATCCGGAGTACCACATGTACCTGCATCCGGATCAGCCCAGCTACGACGACCAGATCGCGACGCGCGACCGCTTCGTGGCGGCGCATCCGGGGCTGCGCTTCGTTGGTGCGCACATGGGTAGCCTGGAGTACGACGTCGATCGCCTCGGCGCCTTCCTCGACCGCTTCCCGCAGGCGAGCGTCGATCTCGCGGCACGCATGAGCCAGGTGCAGTACCAGTCCGTCCGCGATCGCGAGAAGGTGCGCAGGTTCTTCATCCGCTACCAGGACCGGCTGCTGTACGGCACCGACCTCACCGTCAATCCCGATACCGATCCCGCCGAGTTCCGGCGCTCGGCGCACGCGGTCTGGACGTCGGATTGGCGCTATCTGGCGACCGGCGAGACGCAGCGGGTGGACATGCTCGATGCCGACGTGCCCGGCCTGGCGTTGCCGCGCGATGTGATCGACAAGATCTACTACCGCAACGCGGTACGGGTGTTCGGCACCGCGTCGCGGGACTAGGCGAGGATGAGTTCGAGGCCGAGCTGCTCGGCGGCCTGCACGATCTCGTTCGGCGCGCCGCGGTCGGTGATCAGCACGTTGAGGTCGCTTACCGGCACGATGCGGTGCAGGCAGATCTTGCCGAACTTCGAGCTGTCGGTGATCGCCACGACCACGCGCGCCGCTTCGACCATCTTGCGGTTGAGCATGGCTTCCGGCTCGTAGTGCGTGGTGATGCCGCGCTCCAGGTCCAGGCCGTCGACGCCGAGGAACAGCATGTCCACGTGCAGGGCATCCAGCGCCTCGACCGTCAGGCCGCCGTAGAACGCCATGTTCTTGCGGCGCAGTTCGCCGCCGAGCATCACGATGTTGATGTTGTGCTTCGGCGCGAGCGCGCCGAGCACGCCGAAGTCGTTGGTGACCACGGTCACCTCGATGTTCGGCAGCGACTCGGCCAACTGGATGGCGGTGGTGCCGGAATCGATCGCGATGGTGTCGCCGGCCTTGACCAGGGCGGCGGCACGCTGGCCGATGCGGCGCTTCTCGTCCAGATGGGAGGTGCGCTTGGCTTCGTAGTGCGGTTCGGCGGCGGCACCGGTGCCGACCACGCTGCTGTCGATCGCGCCGCCGTAGGCGCGGGCCATCACGCCGCGCTCGGTCAGGTAGCGCAAATCCTTGCGTACCGTCTGCATGCTGACCCCGAACCGGCGCGCAAGCGTGGCCACCTGGACGCTGCCGTGCTGGCGCACGAGTTCGCTGATCTGCAGGCGGCGTTGGCTGGTATCACGGGTAACGGACATGGGACCTCCTTGTAGCGCCAACAGTATGGATTATTTCGTTACATTTCGCTATTGATACAAAACGAAACATGTTATAGGCTCGGTTTCGTTTGGTTGCGTCACCAACCTGCCACCGTCTGAGGAGAGACCCATGAAGAACGCGCGGCTGCACCGGAACTTGCTCTTTTGTAGTGTGGCCCTGGCTCTGAACGCGCCGATCGGCGTGCTGGCCCAGCAGGCGGAGGCCGACACCGCGGCCACGGCGCCGGCGGGACAGGAGAGCCAGGGCGATCCCGCCACCCTCGATACCGTGGTGGTCACCGGCGTGCGCGGCAGTCTGGCGCGCGCCATCGAACTGAAGCGCGAGTCCGGTACGGTGCAGGATTCGATCAGTGCGCTGGAACTGGGCAAGTTTCCCGACGACAACGTCGCCGACTCCCTGAGCCACATCACCGGCGTGTCCATCTCGCGCACCGCCGGCGGCGAAGGCCAGAAGGTCAGCGTCCGTGGCCTCGGCCCCGAATACACCCTCACCACCTTCAATGGCCGCATCCTCGCCACCGACGGTGCGGGCCGCGATTTCGCCTACGACGTACTGCCGGCCGACGTGATCAGCGGCGCCGATGTCGTCAAGGGCGCGCAGGCGTCGTTGTCGGAAGGCGCCATCGGCGGCCTGATCAACCTGCGTTCGGCCAGTCCGTTCGATCAGGACGGGCAGCAGGGCGTCATCCGCCTGGAAGGCGACCGCAACCAGATGTCCGAACTCAACGGGCACAAGTTCTCCGCGACCTACAGCAACCTGTTCGCCGACAACACGCTGGGCGTGCTGCTCGGTGTGGTGTACGGCAAGCGCAAGGACCGTACCGACATCGCCGGCAACGACGGCGGCTGGAGCCGCAACGCGGACCCGAACGACGAGAGCTGGCTGTGGGGCAACACCTGGGGCGGTGCCATCGATCCGAACGGCAACGGCATCCTGGATGAAGACGAATACGGGCTGATCGCACCGGGCCAGTTCCGTGTCGGCTCGATCCTGGAAGAGAAGAAGCGTCGCGCGCTGTCGGCGAAGGTCGAATGGCGGCCGAGCAACAGCTTCAAGCTGACGCTGGACGGGCTGAAGACGCGCCTGGACTCGCCGCAGGTCGGCTACCAGCAGTCGTACTACCCGCTGTTCGCACCCGGCCGCTGGTCCGACATGACGATCCGGAACGGCATCGTCACCGGCTTCACGATGGACAATCCCGATCCGGAAATGCGTCTCAACCCGGAACTGCTCAACATGACCGAGCACCGGGTGGTCGACACCGACCTGTACGGCGCCAATGCCGAGTGGAAGGTCAGCGACGACCTGACCCTGACCGGCGACGTCTACCGCTCGACCTCCAAGCGCTACTCGGGCGGCCAGGACACCTACGTGGTGCTGCGCATGAACCAGCCCAACGTCGCCCGCATCGAACTCAGCGGCGGCGCCGTCCCCAACGTCACTGCCCTCTTCGACGATGGACGCCAGCTGGCGAACGGCCTGGCCAACGGGCAGTTCGGCGGGTCGGATTTCAACACGCATTACATGGAGCTGCGCGGCGACAACATCGTCGACGAGATCACCGGCGGCACCGTGGGAGGCAAGTGGTTCGTGGGCCGGTTCGCCATGGACGACCTGCACTTCGGCGTCACCGCGACCGACCGCAAGAAGACCCGCGACCTGATCAACAACACGCTCAACGGCGGCGCCGACTACTACTCTGGCGACAACGCGATCAACGTCGGTGCGCTGGGCGGCAACGTGCTGTCGCACTCGTTCACCCTGCCGAACTTCATGCGCGGCGTGAACGCAGACTTCCCGCGCACCTTCCTCGCGTTCGACGTGCCGAACTACCTCAACCAGCTGGCGGCGTACAACGGCAATGCGCGTCCGGGCGGCGGCACCTACGACTTCTCCAACGCAGCCCCGCAATGGAACCCGCTGGAAAGCTACCGCGTCAGCGAAGACACCAAGGCCGCTTACGTGCAGGCCGACTTCTCCGGTGAACGCTGGAGCGCCGACGTCGGCGTGCGCTTCGTCAAGACGCGCACCACGTCGGAAGCCTGGGACGCACCGATCCTCGGCATCACCGAGAACGGTGCGTTCAACTACACCGCCAACTACGCCGAGCCGACCGCGATCCGCCAGGACGGCGATTACACCTACCTGCTGCCGTCGGGCAACTTCACCTGGCGCTTCACCGACGACCTGCAGCTGCGCGTGGGCGCCGCCAAGACGATGGCGCGTCCGCCGGTGGACAAGCTGGCGCCGACCAACACCACCGCCAGCGTGTCGTGGGGCGAGTTCACCCAGATCTACGGCGGCAACGTCGACCTGAAGCCGTACGAAGCCAAGCAGGGCGACGTGTCGCTGGAGTGGTACTTCAGCGAGAACTCGATCTTCAACGTCGCGGTGTTCTACAAGCGCATCGAGAACCAGCTGACCACCAGCTGGGAGCCGGGCCAGGACATCGGCGTCGGACCCATCCTGCGACCGGACGGCACGCCGATCGGCACCGACCCGACCCTGTTCAACGTGATGCGCCCGATCAACGGCGACTACGCCAAGGTGCGCGGTATCGAAGCCGGTTTGCAGCATTTCTGGGACAACGGCTTCGGCTTCCGCGCGCAGTACACGCGCAACTGGTCGAAGAGTTTCGTCGGCGACCAGGAGCGTCCGCTGGAAGGCATCGCGCCGTCGGTCTACTCGCTGGGCCTGATGTACGAGAAGGGTCCGTGGTCGCTGGGCGCCACCGCCGACCGCACCGATGGCTTCGTCACCGCCATCAACGTGCTGGGCGAGGGCTACAACGAGCAGGCCGATGCGATCACCTGGCTGACCGCGCACGTGTCCTACCAGTTCAACGACCGCTTCAGCGTCTCGCTGGAGGGCCGCAACCTGCTGGACGAGGCGCAGACCTACAGCATCAACGGCAATCCGCTGCTGTCGCAGGGCTACTACCGCTACGGCCGCTCGGTGAACCTGGGCTTGAGCTACCGGTTCTGATCTTCGCCTGGTGCGGTACGCAGAAGGGCTCCCGCAAGGGAGCCCTTCTCGTTTCCGCTCGCCGATGCTCCACGCCACGCACGCGGATCCGCGCCGGTCATCGGGCGCCGGCAGGCCGGGATTCGTTGTCCGAAAGCAGGCGCCGCCATTCGATCACTTCGTCCTCTTCGGGATGGCCCAGTCCGTCGAGGGCCGACACGGCCGCGGCGAGCATCGGCCGGCCCTCCCGCACGCGTCCGGACTGCATCAGGATCTGGCCACGCAGCGCCTGCAGGCGATGCTCCCAGCCGGGCGTGGAATCCCCTGCCGTGAGGGCGGGCACGCTCAGGCCATCGACCATGTCCAGTGCTTCGGCGTAGCGGCCTGCCGTGGCGAGGTGCCTGGCGAGCGCGTAGCGAAAGCTGTGCGCGGCGACGTTGTCCTGCCCGAAGTGGCGCCGCAGCCCGCTTTCGGCCTGCTGCAGGTAGGCGAGCCCCGCGTCGCGTTCGCCGCAGTCGTATTCCTTGAAGCCGAGGTTGCCGGTTTCGATCAGCGTGGCCTGGCGCGTTTCGCCATAGCGCTTCGCCATGCGCTCCCGCACCGTGCGTGCGATCGGCAGGGCCTGCGCGCAGTCGCCGGCCTGGTCGTGGATGCTGGCCACCAGCGACATCTGCACCAGGGTGGTGTAGTCGTCCGGCCCCAGGATGCGCTCGGTCGCGGCGGCCGCACCCTGCGCGATCGGCAACGCCTCCGCATAGCGGCCCAGGTTGCGCAATGCGCGCGCCAGCATCACGCGATACCCGGCGACGGTGGACTCGCCGATGCGGCGTGGATCGAGCAGCGGATCGGCGAGCAGTTGCTGCAACAGGGGAATGGCCTCTTCGGCCTTGTCGGAGCGCAGCAGGCCATCGGCGATGTTCGAGCGGATCAATGCGGCCATCGACGCATCGTCCGGACGCAACGCCCGTTGCAGGGCATCCGCGCGCCGGTGCGCCCGCAGGGACGGTTCGATCTGCAATTGCTGGAAGTGCAGCTGGCCGCGCGCGATCGCGGCATGCAACGCCACCAGGTTCTGGCCATCGAGGCGTGTGGTGCCGGCCAGCCGATCGGCCTCCTGCAACTGGCGGGCGCCCTCGGCGAAGGAGGCCGGCGTGCCCGCGTAGGCCAGCGTGCGCACCAGCCCATAGCGGGTGACCAGGGTCTGCTCGTCGTCGACGCCGAACGCGCGCCCGTAGTCCTGCACGGCCTGGCGCAGGTGGTCCGCCGCGCGTTCGCGGTCGCCCAGCGTGCGCCAGGCATCGCCGAGCGCCGCATGGATGCCACCGCGTACGGCGAGGTCCTTGTCGAAGCGCGCGGCCAATGGCGCGCCGGCCTGTTCCAGCATCTGCCGCACGGTCGGGTCGCGCTCGAAGCCGGCACCGCCCGGGCTCAATGCGCCGATCAGGTCGTCACTGAGGAAGCGCACGACGGCTTCCGCGCGCATGGCCTGCACGGCCGCACTTTTACGCTGCTGTTCGCTGCGCCACCACAGGCCCGAACTGGCCAGCAGCCCCGCGCTCAGCATGACGATGGTGGCGATGACCCAAGGCCTGCGCGTACGGGCGTGCTCGAGGGCGCGCTGCACCTGCAGGGCGCCGGCCGCCGCCAGGCGCTGCTCTTCCGCCTCGGCGTGGCGTTCGGCCAACGAGGCCAGTCGATCGACCAGTTCCGCCACGCTGCCGAGGCGCTGCGCGGGGTCGCCATCGGTGGCGCGGCGGAGGTCCTCCACCAGCAGCGGATCGTCGATGTCGCGTTCCCAGCCCGGCGCCATCGGGCGACGCAGGTCGCCGACCAGCCACTGGTACAGCAGCACGCCCAGCGCATAGACATCGCTGCGCACCGTGGCCGGTTGCCCGGCGATCAGTTCCGGTGCGAGGTACAGCGGCGTGCCCGAACTGTCGCCGCTGCCGGCGGTGGTCACCGTCATGCCCATGCCGGTGATGCCCAGCTCGGCCAGCCGCTCGGGCTGCAGCAGGCGACTGTTGCCGAAATCCGTGAGGCACGGTTGCCAGTGATCGTCCGGGCGCGCCCGCACCAGCACGTTGGCCGGCTTGATGTCCTTGTGCAGCACGCCCACGCCGTGCGCGGCATCGACGGCGGCGGCGATCCGCAGGAAGAACGCCAGCTTGCGCGCGCGGTCCCAGCCGACGAGCGCCTCGTGTTCGTCCGCCCAGTCCGGCAACGCCTGCCCGCCGTACTCGCATTCCAGGAAGAACGGCTCGTTCTCGAAGTTCCAGTCGAGTACGCGCACGAAGTCGTCGCGCTCGCCCAGCGTGTCGCGCAGTACGCGCATCAGCGTGGCTTCGCGCTTGATGGCGGCCAGCCGCTCGCCGCCCAGGCTGAACTTGAACACGCGCGCATCGCGGGTCCGCGGCTGTCGTGCCAGCCACACTTCACTGCCCAGCGTGCGGCCGAGGGGTCGTTCGAGGAAAAAATGCTCGCGGCCGGGCACCGGCTGCCCTGCGGCGAAGCTCAGCGTGGCCTCCAGCCGCTGCCCCTGGGCGACGCGCTCGATGGGGCCATCCAGGCGGTAGCCCACGCGCGGAACGGTGACGATGCGGTCTTCGCCAGCCGCATCCAAGGCCTTGCGCAACTTGCCGATCGCGGTGGCCAGCACATGGTCGACGGTGATCCGGCCCGTCCAGACCTGGTCGAACAATTCCTCCTTCGTCACCACTTCGCCCACGTGGCGAAGCAGCACCGACAGCACCTGCAGGGGTTTGTGCTCGATGTCGACCGCCAGCCCGGCCACGCGCAGTTCATGGCGGGCTTCGTCGAACTCGACGGCACCGAAGCGCCATCGGTAGAGCCGGGCATCGGACGGGGAAGGGGGTGGCATGTGGTCGATGATAGCGCCCGCCACCGCCGCGCCGGCGGGCCGGAGACGCCCATGTGGACGCGCTTGAAGGTTTCTTGAAGTCCGCATGAGGACGCAGGCCCGCCCCCTTCGCCAGCATCGTCGTCACGGCCGGAGAGGGGCCGGCACGCAGGCGGACCGGAGAACAGGCATGGACATGGGGAGCGGGAGGCGGAGGGGCGCGGCGCTGCGGCGATGGCTCGCGGCGGCGTCGCTCCTGCTGGTCACCGGCGCAGCGGCGCCGGCCGGTGCGCAGTCGACGCCGGCGCGCAGCGTCCTCGGTCCGTGGGTGGGTACCTATGTCTGTGCGCAGGGCCTGACCGGCCTGACCTTGAGCATCACCGACGCCACGCCCACCAACGCCCGCGCGTTGTTCCACTTCTACGCCGATCCGCGCAACCCGCGCGTGCCGACCGGCTGCTTCTCGATGACCGGCACGTACGACCCCGGCTCCGGTCGCCTGCAACTGAAAGGCAAGGACTGGCTGCTCAGGCCGGGCGGCTATCGCGTCGTGCATTTCGATGGACAGGTGGACGCCGAGGGTCGCCGCTTCAGCGGTACCGTCAGCGGTGCGCCGGCCTGCAAGCAGTTCGACCTGGGCCGCAGTGCCGCACCCGCAACCCCGCCGGCCGCCTGCGCCGTCGCCATGCCTGCGGCACGCGACGGCCTGCAGGACGCCGGTGAAATCGGCGATGCGCTTGCCGGCGCGGGGCGCATCGACCTCGACATCCTGTTCGACTTCGCCCGCGCGACGATCCGCCCGGACAGCCTGCCGCAGTTGGACGAACTGGGGCGCGTGCTGCTGGCGCCGCAACTGGCCACGCGGCGCATCGGCATCCACGGGCACACGGACGCCGTCGGCACCGACGAGGCCAATCTGCTGCTGTCGCGACAGCGTGCCGCGGCAGTGGCCGAGTACCTCGTGCGCACGTTCGGCATCGCGTCGTCGCGTCTGGACGTGCAGGGCCATGGCGAGCGCCGGCTCAAGCATCCGGCCGCACCGGAGGCGGAGGCCAATCGCCGCGTCGAAGTCGTGTTGCTGGACTAACCCTCGTGCCACGGCGCGCTCCAGGCGCGGTGGCGCGGTCAAACCCGGAGAACGAAATGATCCTGAAGAACGCCGCACCGATGTTCGCGCTGTCGCTGTTGTTGCTGTCCGCCTGCGGCGGCAAGGAACTGGCCGATGGCCAGGAAGAAGGGGGCGTGCCGCTGGACGAACTGGAGGAGGCGGCCATGGCCGCACCCGAGGGAAGTGCGCCGCTGCGCTGCCCGGCCAGGGTGCGCAAGGAACTGAAAGGACCCGACATCACCGGCCTGCGCCTCGGCATGACGCGCGAGGAAGCGCTGTCCACCGTGCGCTGCAGCCTGGGCGAGGACGCGGTGGTCAGCGAGGAGAACCGCTGGCTCGATCGCCTGGATACCCATGGCGTGGCGCTGGGCACGCAGTTCTTCACGGTGGAAAAGGGCAGCTACCGCCCATGCAACTTCGCGCGCGAGTGGCAGGAGTGCCGCGGCAAGTTCAAGTGGGAGCACACCGACGAGATCGTCAGCGTCGCCACCCCGGGTGTGCCGGGGAAGGAAACCGCGATGGTCGTGTGGCGCACGCAGAAGTTCCGCGATGGCCAGATGCCGTCGGTGGACGCCACGCTCGAAGCGCTGACGGCCAAGTACGGACAGCCGCAAGTGCGCGAGGACAGCAATGCGCCGCGCGGCTACTCCGCCGGCACGCGCGACCTGCAATGGATCTACGACCGCGCGGGCAATCCGTTGTCGGAAGCCAACCCGCTGTTCGGCCGCTGCCGCAACGGCGTCTATGGAGGTGGCGAGAACACGGGGGCCAGCTGGACCGAAGGCTGCGGCCTGAACATCAGCGCACGCGTCGTGCTGAGCGGCAAGAATCCCGGTCTTGCCATGGAGTTGCATACCGCCATGCTCCAGCAGAGCGACACCTACGCGCATGTCGCCGGCATGCAGGCGGAACTGCAACGCATCGGCCAGACGCGGCGCGATGCCGAAGTGAAGGAGGCCAGCGATGTCCGCCTCTGATGCGTACAAGGCGGCTTGCGTGGCCCTCGTGCTCACGGCGGCTCTGGCCGCCTGCGAAAGCGGGCAGCGCGAGGCGGGTGGACCGTCGTCGGCGCCATCGACGGTCGACGCGTCCCCCGCACCATCGCCCGCGCATGCACCGTCCGCGGCCGCTGCGTCCAGCACACCCTCGCCGCCGCAGTTCGGCGAACGCCAGCTCGATCATCCCGACGACCTGCAGATCCTGATGTTGGCCTATCGCCTGGAAGGACGTACGCCACCCATCGACGCATGGGCGGCCGCGCAGTCGCGCGTCGTGCATGCGGACGAATTCAAGCGTCCGTCGCTGTTGAAGGAAGAGCAGGAACGCCTGCAGGCCATCTACGATGGCACGGCTGATGTCGGTCGCTTGCGGCTCAACGTCAATGCGCACTTCGGCGAGTACGACACGGCACGGGGTGGCTACTACCTGGATGCCTTCATGCCGGGCAGCGTTTTCAGTTTCAGTGCGCAGCCATCGCCATCCATGCAGAGGCAGCAGGTTCGCCTGCAGGTGGACAATCCGGAGGAGCTGAATTTCTGGCCGCTGGATCCGGCCGCCGCCCAGGACGTACTGGCGCGCAACAGTGGTGTGCGCAGCGTGGTGCTGGACAGCCGGTTCCTCGTCACGGGCATCAGCCAGCGCAGCGAAGGCGTGGTGATCACGGCACGCCTGTCGGGATACACGATCGGCAGCGATCGCTACAACCGCCCGGCGACATTCGGCGAGTTGACGTTCGATGGCGGAAGGGGACGTTGACATGACCTTGCGGGCCAAGGCGATGGCGGTTTCTGCGGCGCTGCTGCTGTGCGCGTGCGGAAGCGGGTTGACGGGCACCTATGAAGACGCGATGGGCTTGACGCAGTTGCGTTTCGAACGCGGTGGCGTGGTGGTGCAGTCGTCCGGACTGGGGGGCGTGGAGCGCCAGCTGCGCTACGAGGTGGAAGGCGACCGCATCCGCATGCGGCATCCCGATGTCGAGGGAGCGGCCCTGGTACTGACCCGCGTGGATGCGGACACGCTGTCCGGCCCGCTGGGCGTGACCTATACGCGCGTCGCCGACTGAGTGGCGCGGAACACCGTGCAGCGCGAACGGCGCGGCACGTCATGGACTACAACGAGGAGGAAGCGACATGCGGGACTGGCTCTACTTCGATGCGATGGTGACGCCGAAGATCATCACGTTCATCTACTGGATCTTGCTGGCCGGCGCGGCCGTCTCCGGCCTGGTCCTGATGGTGAAGGGCTTCGGCATGATGCGGTACTCCGGTTTCGCCGGCTTCGGCATGATCGTCGCCGCGCCCATCCTGGCCACGCTGTTCGCGCTGCTGGCGCGCATCTACTGCGAAATCATGATCGTGCTGTTCAAGATCAACGAAGCCCTGCAGGACATCCGGCGCAAGTAGCGCACGCAGGAAGCTGGCGGCGGAGGCTGCGCGTCCGTCGTCGTGTCATCACCCACCCGGAGAATCGACGATGGCGGCAACCGCTCCCATTCGCAGTATCGGGCCATGGACCTCAGCGCCGTGGCGATCCTGTGCCGTGTTGTTCATCGCGGCCGTGCTGTCGCCGTCGCTGCACGCGGTGGATCGCGGCAAGCAGGTCGTCGTCAGCAAGGCCGACGATGCCGCGCGGCTGATGGACGCGGTGGAGAACGCGATCTGGGCCGCCGATGGCCAACCCGCCACCAAGGTGGTCTACGTGGTGTACAGCACGGAGTGCGCATGGAGCCGGCGCCTGTTCGACGATACCCGTGGGCTGGTCGGCAAGGTGCAGCTCCGCTGGATTCCGGTCGCCGGCGGGACAGCGGCGTCGGTACTTGCCGCACGCGATGCCACGGCCGTCGCGAACGCGTTCGCCGGCCGGGCACCCGGTGTCGTCGATGCCCGCGCGCAGCGTGGGCTGGCGTACAACCAGGGCGTCATGGACAGCATCAACTACCAGTTGCGTCCCTACGATCGTTCCTCGACGTTCGCTTTCCCCACGCTGGTCTATCGCAGCGGTAAGCGCGTGAACGTGGTGGCCGGGAATCCCCGCGACCTCGCGGACCTGTCCGCCCAGGTGCTGGATGAGCCACGCGCCGCGGGCATCGTGCCGGCCGGCATCGCGCTATCCGCACAGCCCCCCACGTTGTTGCGCAGCCGCAACCTGCCGAAGTGGAGCCACCTTGCGGCATCGCCGGTGGTCTTTCGCGCGGCGCCCTCGCCGCAGGCACCGCCGATCGACGACCTGGCCAGGGATTTCCTGGTGCCGGTCAGCGGCATCGTGGGGACGACCGGCTGGATCGAAGTCGCGCCGTGGGGTCCGGACAAGCGCAAGGCCTATGTGCACGATCCCGTGATGGCGCGGATGGCGATGCTGGAGTTCCGCGTCAAGCCGCAGGGAGGGCAATGGCAGGCGCAAGGAACGGTGCAGGTGCGCGAGTTTCCGGATGCGGAAGCGCCGGTGCTGGAGACACTGAAGCCTGGAGAGCGCTACCTGCGTCGCGGCATTGTCGAACGCGACGGCGACGTGTGGGAGCAGATCGTGCTTTACGCGGACGGCACGCCCGGCTACGCGAAACGATGATCGCCATCGCCCGTCGGGCCATCCCCGTCCTGGAAAGGGGGTGCCTGGCGCGGCACTACCAAGCAGACAGCGCCTGCTCAGTGCAGCTCAAGCTGCGCTGAGCACGGTTTGCTGTGCTCAACGGTCACGGCAGCTTCCGACCGAGGCTGTGTAAAAACTCGTCGGCAAGGGACTAGCGACGTTGGCGTGAGCAGTTCGAGCGGCCGGTGATACAGCAAAAAGCGTGATGATTAGGCCGCGATGGCCCTTACCATGCCATCGGTGCCCACGATCTTGATCATCCGCTTCATGTTGTAGGCCAGAACCGCCAAGCTGATCTCCGTTCTGACCTTCGGAAGGGTCTTGGTCAGCAACGGCGTCGTGCCGAGCCACGATTTCAGCGTGCCGAAGACATGCTCCACCGTCTGTCGTCGTGCTACGGCAGCTTCCGGCCTCGCATCCAGCAGCATCTGCATTCGTTCGAGCACATGTTCGTGCTCCCAGCGGGTGATTCGTCTGTAGCTAGCGGTCGTGCATTGCGCCCGCATCGGGCAGCGGGGGCAGGCTGAGGACCAATACTTATGCAGGGTCAGGCCCTTTTCTTCGGCCGTGAAGCGATGAATTGCTCTTTCGCCTGCCGGACACTCGTACTCATCCGCGGCTTCGTCATAAGCAAAGTCCCGCTTGTCGAACCGGCCTTCGGCCTTGCTGTTCGACGTGAGCGGCTTGGGCACCAACGGAATGACGCCTGTCTCCTCGCATGCCAGGATCTCTGGCGCATTGAAGTAGCCTCGATCTGCCAGTGCCGTCATGCGTTCGGTGCCAAGGGCTTCCCTTGCCTTCGTTGCCATGCGCGAGAACTGGGCACGATCATGACCATCATTGATGACATCGTGGGCGACGATCAGGTGGTGCTCAGCATCAACAGCCGCCTGGACGTTGTAGCCCACCACACCCGTTCCACGGCCGCTCGTGGCCATCGAGCGTGCATCCGGATCCGTCAGTGATATCTGGCGATCTGAGGTGGCCTCAAGCTGCTTCTCGATGGCGTCGAGCTTCTCCATCTGCGCGCGCAGCTTGGCCAGCTTGTCCTTCAAGTGAGGAACGCGACCCTCTGGCAACAAGCTTGGATCACGATCCGCGCGGTCCATCTCGGCCAGATAGCGCGCAACGCTCTCCTCCAGTTGCTGCCGGCGCCCCTTGATCTTGCCAGCGGTGAAGTTGCGGTCCCGGCTGTTCACCGCCTTGAGCTTGCTGCCATCGATCGCGACGATTGCGTGGGAGAAGAACTTCATGTTCCGGCAGAGGCTGACGAACCGGCCGCACACCGCGGTGATCGCACTGCCGTTGTCCTTGCGGAAGTCGGCGATGGTCTTGAAGTCCGGCGCCAACCGGCCAGTCAACCAGATCAGTTCCAGGTTCCGTTGTGCCTCCCGCTCCAGGCGACGGCTGGACTGGATGCGGTTGAGGTAACCGTAGATATAGATCTTGAGCAGTGCCGCGGGGTGATACGCAGGACGACCGCCAGCCACGCGATTGGCAGCCTCGAAGCCCAGTCCGCTCAGATCAAGTGCGTCCACGAAGGCATCAACCACCCGTACCGGGTTGTCATCGTGGACGAAGTCTTCCAGCCGATCAGGGAGCAGAAGCCCTTGGGAACGATCAACGCCATCCACGAATCGCTTCATGCAGAGCACCCATCGGCCAGTGCTCAGATCATGCCAGTGGAGGCGGGGTTTTCACACAGCCTCGACCCGAAGCGGACCTCGAAGCAGGACCCTAGCAGTTTGGTTGGACGTGTTGAGCAGCTGCGGGGAGGGACTGTTGCCTGACCTGAGTCATCAGGCCGCTGTTTCAGCCGTCGGAAACACACGCGCGGCAAGGAAATCGACCAGCGCCCTAACCTTCGGTGATGGATGCCTGCTGGCTGGCCACAGTACGTGGAAGTCGCCTGTGCGTTCGATGTATTGGGCCAGCACCGGCTGTAGCCTGCCGTCGGCCAGCGGCTCACGGATAGCGAAGTCGGGGAGGCAAGCTATGCCACGGCCCTGTAGTGCGAAACACACGCGCGTCTCGATGTTGTTGCAGATCATCGTGGTCGGCAGTGGCAGTTCCGGTTCGTCCGGGGCGCGGTGCAATGGCCAGGCTTCCAGCTTGCCACTGTTCGGATAGCGGTAATGCAGGCAGGCGTGTCCGAGCAGGTCCCCCGGCGTTCGTGGCACGCCGCGTTGCGCCAGGTAGTCGGGCGAGGCGACCAGCAGCGAGCGAAACGCACCCAGCCGGCGTGCCGTGAGGCGCGAGTCGGCCGGGCTACCCGTCCTGACGACGGCGTCGAAGCCTTCCTCGATCACGTCGACCATACGGTCGGTGAAATCCAGGTCCAGTTCGATCTCGGGGTAGGCGGCTATGAAGTCGCCAAGCACCGGCAGCACCAGCGAACTGACCAGCGGCAGGCTGACGCGCAACCTGCCGCGCGGCGTGGCGGAGGCCTGTGACAGTTCCTGCTCGGCCGCCTCGATCTCGGTCAGGATGCGGCGGCTGCGTTCTAGAAATAGCGTGCCCTCGGCCGTCAGTATGACGCTGCGCGTGCTGCGGTGGAACAGGCGCACGCCGAGCTTTTCTTCGAGCCGGGCCACCCTCTTGCCGACAGCCGAAGCCGATACGCCCAGCCGCCGCCCGGCGGCGACGAAACTGCGTGTCTCGGCTACCTGCACGAAGACGGTGAAGCCGCTCAGGCTTTCCATACGAGATCTCGATTACGGACGCTGATGTCCGTTCAGCAAGGAACTCTAGCCCACTTTTTCTGCAGTCGAACGGTTCCTATCGTGGCGGCCGGTCACGTCTGGAAGAATCGCCTTGTCCGTTTCGATATCCGCAACCGCGAAGCCCGCGCTGGCGCTAACCGCAGTCGCTATTGTCCTGAACGTCTACACCCGCGGAGCGGCGCGATGACGGCGCCGACGACACATGAGGCCGGTGGCGGCCGCGCCCTGTTCTTCATCGCGCTGGGCCTGTTCGGGCTGTATGCGGTCGAATTCGGCGTGGTCGGGATCCTGCCGTCGATCATTGAGCGCTATGACATCACGGTCGCCGAGGCCGGCTGGCTGGTCGGACTGTTCGCACTGATCGTTGCGGTCTGCGGACCGGTGATGGTGCTGTGGCTGTCGCGTTTCGATCGCCGCAAGGTGTTGGGCGGCGCGCTGCTGGCGTTCGCGCTGTGCAGTGTGCTGTCGGCCTGGGCACCTGACTTCCGCCTGCTGATGGCGCTGCGCGTGCCCTCGGCGCTGCTGCATCCGGTGTTCTTCTCGGTGGCCTTCGCCGCAGCGGTGTCTCTGTATCCGCGCGAGCGTGCCACGCATGCCACGGCGATGGCCTTCGTCGGCACCAGCATGGGGCTGGTGCTGGGCGTGCCGCTGACGGCTTGGATCGGGACACGGGTCTCCTATGAGGCCTCGTTCTACTTCTGCGCGATCGTCAATCTGGTGGCCGCGGTCGGTGTGTGGATTGTGCTGCCGCCACGGAGCGGCACGGTGGCAGGCAGCCAAGGACAATCGTTCGCGGTTCTGCGCAAGCCGGCGCTGTGGCTGTCGATTGGCATGACGGTCTGTGTGTTTGGCGCGATGTTTTCGGTGTACAGCTATGCTGCCGAGTACCTAGCGCGCGAAACCGGCCTCAGCGGCGAGGCAATCAGCGTGCTGCTGGTGGTCTTCGGCGTCGGCGGTGTACTCGGCAACCCGCTGGCCGGCCGGTGGCTCGGTCGCAGCCTAGTCGGCACCGTGCTCGGCTATCCCATCGTGCTGGCCGTCGCCTACGCGGTGCTGCAGGTGTTCGGCTCTCCGTCGTTCGTGGTGATGCTGCCGGTTTGCCTGTTGTGGGGCGCCGCCCATACCTGCGGCCTGATCGTGAGCCAGGTGTGGATGGCCTCGGCGGCTCCGGAGGTGCCGGAGTTCGTCACTAGCCTCTACATCTCCGCAGCCAACCTCGGTGTGGTGTTCGGCTCGGCCGTCGGCGGTGGCCTCATCACGTGGATCGGCATGCCTGGCGCGATCTGGAGCGGATGGATGTTCGCCTCGCTTGCGGTGGTGTTCATCGTTGTGCGGCGAGGTAAATGGGTTCAGTAGGATGGGGTGTCGTTACCCGCCTCTGCAATGGCTCAGCCTATGGGAAGAGCTTCAAAGAAGGCGGGTAGTGCGTCCTCCGGCCACGGGACATACGATAAGTTTGCAACGTAAGGGCGCGCGTTAGCTTCTTTATGTGTTCGATGGTGGTAAAGGCTGTCAATTCTCGGCAGCTATGCTGAAAAAATGGCCGCAAGTGATGTTCATCTAGGGCAGGGACGGCATCTTCCGGTTGCGCTCGATGAGGCGCCGTGGCGAGGCTATCGAGAGTCTTGCAGCTTGAGGCGCTAAGTCTGCTTCTGGCCGAGGCTGTGTGAAAACCTCAACACCACTGGCAAGATTCAAGCACTCCTCGGTCGGTGCTGATCATGAAGCGATTCGTCGATGGCGTGGATCGGACCCAGGCGCTCCTGCTGCCTGACCGGCTCAAGGATTACGTCCATCAGGACAATCCTGTTCGTCTCATCGACGCCTTCGTGGATGCGCTGGATCTCGGGTCACTGGGTTTCGAGGCCGCCAGCCGCGCCGCCGGTGGCCGACCTGCTTACCACCCAGCCGCGCTGCTCAAGATCTACATCTAGGGCTATCTCAACCGGGTGCAGTCCAGCCGTCGGCTGGAGCGCGAGGCGCAGCGCAACCTGGAACTGATCTGGTTAACCGGACGACTGGCGCCTGACTTCAAGACGATTGCCGACTTCCGCAAGGACAACGGCACCGCGATCGTGGCGGTCTGCAGTCGCTTCACTGCGCTGTGCCGCCGGATGAAGGTGTTCTCGCACGCCGTGGTCGCGATCGATGGCAGCAAGTTCAAGGCGGTCAACAGCCGCGATCGCAACTTCACCGTCGGCAAGATCAAGGCGCGGCGTAGCCAGCTGGACGAGAGCGTGGCCCGTTATCTGGCCGAACTGGATCGTGCCGATCGCGACCCGGCGCTGCTGCCCGAGGCACGTATCCCGTAGCTACGCGACAAGCTGGCCAAGGTGCGAGAGCAGATGGCGGCGCTGGATCGCATCGAACAGGAACTGCAAGATGCGCCCGATAGCCAGATCTCACTGACCGACCCGGATGCACGATCGATGACCTCGACAGGACGTGCCACCGGCACGGTGGGCTACAACCTGCAGGCTGCGGTCGATGCGGAGCATCACCTGATCGTGGCCCACGAAGTCACCAACGTTGGACACGATCGGACGCAGCTTGCGCCCATGGCGCTCAAAGCCAAGACCGCTCTAGGCACCGACCACCTGACCGCGTTGGCCGATCGCGGCTACTACAACGCTCAACAGATCCTGACCTGCGAGCAGAGCGGCATCATCCCACTGGTGCTCAAGCCGCTGACCTCGAACAGCAAGGCCCAGGGGCGCTTCGACAAGCGGGACTTCATCTACGAGCCGACGCTGGATGCCTATCGTTGTCCTGCGGGCGAGCACGCCACGCATCGCTTTACCAGCGAAGAGGACGGCCTGACGCTGCGCAAGTATTGGTCATCCGCCTGTCCAGACTGCTCGATGCGCGACCAATGCACAACGGCGCGTTACCGGCGGATCAGCCGCTGGGAACACGAACACGTGCTCGACGCGATGCAACTGCGGCTCGACGCCAGGCCGCAGGTCGCCGTTGCGCGAAGGCAGACGGTCGAGCACGTCTTCGGCACCCTCAAGGCGTGGTTGGGCACCACGCCACTTCTAACAAAGACGTTGCCGAAGGTCAGAGCAGAGATCAGCCTGGCCGTGCTGGCCTACAACATGAAGCGGATGATCAAGATCATCGGTATGCCTGGCATGTTGAAGGCGATCGCGGCATGAGAATTGCGATGCCATCAACCAGACAAACGTAGGTCGAGCATCGGCAAACCGCCAGCGATCTGCCGTCAGACGTTTTTACACAGACTCGGCCGATCGCTGTCACGAGGGTCGCTACTTGCCGTATCGGCTCTACGGCGCGTCCCGCCAACGGCTGTGGACCATGGTGTGGTCTTCCCGGATTGACCGCTGTCGGATTCTTCGGTCGCAACCATGGTCTTCCGTTCACACAGGTATCCAGGGCGCACGATCGGGGAGAGCGGTATATACTCCCCCCCACTATTCGAGTGGGGCCGTGATGCCGCATTCTCCCGCCGACAAGAAGAAAGCGCTGGCGCGCGTGCGCCGTATCCGTGGCCAGCTGGACGCGCTCGAGCGTGCGCTGGAAGCGGGTGCGGACTGCGCGCCGGTGCTGCAGCAGCTGGCCGCCGTGCGGGGTGCGGTCAACGGGCTGATGTCGGAAATCCTCGAAAGCCACCTGCGCGAGGAATTCGCGCATTCCGCCTCGACCCGGAAGCAGCGTGAGGCCGGCATCGACGCCGCGGTCGCGCTGGTCCGTTCGTACCTGAAGTAGTCCCAACTCAAGCAAGCAGGAGTGCCCCGATGAAATCCCGTGCCGCCGTCGCCTTCGCCGCAGGCGAACCGCTGAAGATCGTCGAGATCGACGTCGCCCCGCCGCAGAAAGGCGAGGTGCTGGTGAAGATCACCCACACCGGCGTCTGCCACACCGACGCGTTCACGCTGTCGGGCGACGATCCGGAAGGCCTGTTCCCGGTCGTGCTGGGCCATGAAGGCGCCGGCATCGTGGTCGAGGTCGGCGAAGGCGTGACCAGCGTGAAGCCGGGCGACCACGTGATTCCGCTGTACACCGCCGAGTGCGGCGAGTGCCTGTTCTGCAAGAGCGGCAAGACCAACCTGTGTACCTCCGTGCGCGCGACGCAGGGCAAGGGCGTGATGCCGGACGGCACCTCGCGCTTCTCCTACGAAGGCCAGCCGCTGTACCACTACATGGGCTGCTCGACCTTCAGCGAGTACACCGTCGTCGCCGACGTTTCGCTGGCGAAGATCAATCCCGATGCGAATCCGGAGCATGTCTGCCTGCTGGGCTGCGGCGTCACCACCGGCATCGGCGCCGTACACAACACCGCCAAGGTGCAGGCAGGCGATTCGGTCGCCGTGTTCGGTCTCGGCGGCATTGGCCTGGCGGTGATCCAGGGTGCGCGCCAGGCCAAGGCGGGGCGCATCATCGCCATCGACACCAATCCCTCGAAGTTCGAGATGGCCCGGCAGTTCGGCGCCACCGATTGCGTCAACCCCAAGGACTTCGACACGCCGATCCAGCAGGTCATCGTCGAGATGACCGGCTGGGGCGTGGATCATTCGTTCGAATGCATCGGCAACGTCAACGTCATGCGCGCGGCGCTGGAATGCGCGCACCGCGGCTGGGGCCAGAGCGTGATCATCGGTGTGGCCGGCGCGGGCCAGGAGATCTCCACGCGCCCGTTCCAACTGGTGACCGGCCGCAAGTGGATGGGTACCGCATTTGGCGGCGTGAAGGGTCGCTCGCAGCTGCCGGGCATGGTCGAGGATGCGATGAAGGGCGATATCGAACTCGCCCCGTTCGTGACCCACACCATGCCGCTGGACGGCATCAACGAAGCCTTCGACCTGATGCATGAGGGCAAGTCGATCCGCAGCGTGGTGCATTTCTGACGCTTGCGCCCCTCTCCCGCCGGGAGAGGGGTTGGGGTGAGGGTGCGGCGACATCCCGATCATCGGACGCCGCGCTGCCTGCAGCGTCCGCCGCTGTTCACCCGCCACGTTCCATCCAACCCTCATCCGGCGCTTCGCGCCACCTTCTCCCGGCGGGAGAAGGGAAACGGGAATCACCATGACACTACAACGCATCGAACACCGTGCCATGCACGGCGGTTGGCAGGACGTCTACGAACATGCATCGAGCAGCCTGGGCTGCACGATGCGGTTCGCCGTCTATCTGCCTCCTCAAGCCGGAACGCAGAAGCTGCCGGTGCTGTACTGGCTGTCCGGCCTGACCTGCACCGAACAGAATTTCATCACCAAGGCGGGTGCGCAGCGGTATGCGGCCGAGCATGGCGTGATCCTGGTCGCGCCCGACACCAGTCCGCGCGGTGACGACGTGGCCGATGCCGATGGCTACGACCTGGGCAAGGGCGCCGGGTTCTACGTCAACGCCACGCAGGCGCCTTGGGCGGCGCACTACCGGATGTACGACTACCTCGTCGACGAGCTGCCGGCGCTGATCGAAGCGAACCTCCCGGTGACCGACGCGCGCTCCATCAGCGGACATTCGATGGGCGGGCACGGCGCGCTGGTGATCGCGCTGAAGAATCCCGGTCGCTACCGCAGCGTGTCGGCGTTCTCGCCGATCGTCGCGCCTTCACAGGTGCCGTGGGGCGAGAAGGCGTTCGGCGCCTATCTCGGCGAAGACCGCGATGCGTGGAAGCAGTACGACGCCGTCGAACTGATCGCGCAGGTGAAGGAACGGCTGCCGCTGCTGGTCGACCAGGGCGATGGGGACGAATTCCTCCAGACCCAGTTGAAGCCGGAGTTGCTACAGGCAGCAGCCGATGCCGCGGGGCACCCGCTGACGCTGCGCCTGCAGCCCGGCTACGACCACAGCTACTACTTCATCGCCAGCTTCATCGGCGAGCACATCGCGCACCACGCAAAAGCCCTGGCGCTGTAGCGTGCGCTATGCGCACGACCGCAAGGATGCCAACATCGCGTAAGGTGCACGATTGCAGGATGCCCGCACCGAGCTACGTGCGCACAGCGCACGCTACGTACGTCATCGGCGACCACATCGCCCACCGCGCGAAGGCGCTGCAACCGTAGGGCAGGCCTCGGCCCGCCGCGCAAGGTGGGTCGCAAGAGCGAGGGTGGGCCAAGGCCCACCCTACAAGGCTGCGGACCACCGGGAACCCGTAGCGTGCGCCACGCGCACGACCGCAAGGATGCCAATACCGCGCTACGTGCGCACAGCGCACGCTACGTACGTCATCGGCGACCACATCGCGCACCACGCGAAGGCGCTGCAACCGTAGGGCAGGCCTCGGCCCGCCGCGCAAGGTGGGTCGTAAGAGCGATGGTGGGCCAAGGCCCACCCTACGAGGCTGCAGACCACCCGTAGCGTGCGCCACGCGCACGACCACAAGGATGCCAACATCGTGCCCACATGCGCACATGCGCACATGCGCACAGCGCACAGCGCACAGCGCACAGCGCACAGCGCACAGCGCACAGCGCACGCTACGTGTAGTCGGTAAAGGCGAAGCGCCCGTCACGCAGTTCGGTATCGCCCTGCACCAGCACGAGCGGCGCATCGAACATCGGGCCTGCCGATACGCAGGTGTGGAATTCGCCGTTCTCGCCGCAGGGATCGACGTCCACGGGCAGGTCGCGCAGCAGCGCTTCGTCGAAGACGCGGCCGGCGAACGCCGCATCGAGCTGCTGCGTATCCACGCAGCACAGGTGGGCACGCAGTCCGCCGGCCAGCATCTCCCGCGCAAGCGCAGCGGTGTCCGCGCCGAACAGCGGCGTCACGATCTGCCAGCCGATCTTGGCCAGGTTCTGCACCCGGTAGGCGCGGATGTCGTCCAGGAACAGATCGCCGAAGGCCGTCGTGCGCAGCGTCGGCCAGCGCTGCGCCGCACGCGCGAGTGCGTCCGTCATCGCGCGCTCGTAGTCGTCGTTCGTGCAGCGGGCGGGAATCATCGCCTCGATCAGCGGCAAGCCGGTCGCGCGCGCCTGCGCATGCAGCACGCTGCGGCGGATGCCCTGCATCGACACGCGCTGGTCGTCCTCGGTCACCGTGGTCAGCAGGCCGACGACCTCGACGTCATTGCGCTGGCGCAGCGCGTGCAGCGTCCACGCCGCGTCCTTGCCGCCGCTCCAGGCGAGCAGGACGGGGGTACGCTCCGTCATCGGCCGGTCGATACGTTCCGCGCGCGCCACACGCTACGCGGCGGACACATCGCGCAGTTCCCAGGCGTGTCCCGCCAGCAGGCGCAGGCGATGCTTCAGCACCTGGCCGGGAATCGAGGACGTGGCCACCAGCAGGATGCTGAGGTCGTCCTGTCGTCCGTTCACCGACGCATCGCCGTCGACCACGCCGAGGCCGGGATCGACTTCATCGGGTTCTTCCTGGCGCGCGCGCCAGCGATCGAACAGGCTGCTGGTGCGCAGCGCATGCTGCAATTGGGCGGCGAATTCGTCCGCACCGTGCGCATCGAAACTGAAAGCCGGATCGCCGCCGCGTGCGCGGCCGGGATCCGGCAGGCTGATGTAGTAACGGACGGCCATGGCACCCCCGGTTGAACGCTGGGGCATAGCGTTATCCACGGCGCGTTAGCCCGCCGTTATGCCGCCTTGAACGGGGCCGGCGGGGCGGCGAACGCGGCAACGACCGCGCCCTTGCCCACGTTGACCATGCCGGTCAGGCTCATCACGCTCTCGAACACCTCGACCTGGTTGTTCTCGCAGATGTCGCGCAGGCGCTGGTAGCCGGGCAGGGCACGCAGTTCCGACAGTTCGCCGCCGTAGCTCAGGCACACGGTGGGCGTCATCAGGCCGGCCATCACCCGGTTGCCGGTGAACTTGAACATCTGTTCCACGGCATTGTCGAAGCCCTTGATCTTGGCCACCGGCTCGGTGTTGCCGGCATGGCCGTACAGCACCGGCTTGATGTCCAGCGCGCTGCCGAGCGCGGCGCTGAGCAGGCCGACGCTGCGGTCGCCCTTGGTGCGCGCGCGGTTGCGCAGGTAGTACAGGTCGCGCGGGATCATGTAGCCGTGCGTGTTCTGCGCCAGTTCCTCCAGGCGCACGCGGATCTGCTGCACGCTGGCGCCGGCCTCGCGCATGCGCACGGCTTCAACCGCGGTGATGCCCTGCGCGGCGAACAGGTTCTGCGTGTCGATCACGCGCAGTGCGAACGGCGAGTTGTGGCCCGCGGCCTGCCGCACCGGCTTGTAGTCGTTGAGGATGGCGAAGCTGGCCTGCATCGCGTTCTCGTGGATCGGCGAACGCGTCTTGGTGATCGTCATGCAGAAGACGTGGTCGTAGTCGATCACCAGCCGGCCCAGGAACAGGTCGCGGATCTGGTTGACGGTGAACGGCGTGGTCTCGGCCTCGTGGCCGCGCTCGGCCACGTGCGCGTGCAGGAAGCTCAGCGTGGCCTGCTCGTCCCGATGGTCGGCCAGGACGGCTTCGCCGATGCGGACCGTGATCGGCAGGATGACGATATTGTGCTGTTCGAGGTATTCCAGCGGCAGGTCGCACGCCGAATCCACGACTATCCCTATGCGCATCTAGCCCCTCCCGGCATCGTCGCATCTGTATCTATCTTCGGGAAACTAGCCGAGAACGTCAGGCAAGTCGCTTGATAAACGCATGAAGTGTGATTCGTGTCACTTTTTGCAATGCGCGTCACCGGCCAAAACGCGTCCCCCGTCAGGTGTGCGATGGGGTGTGTTCCGCAGCTGTTGTGTGAGTAGCGTCACAAAAATGGCGCGATCGGTCTTGTTCCGCTTCACCCCGCACATGACACTCCCGCGAAGGGGAAGGAGCAACATGACGCAGCGGTGGTGGTTATGGCTGCTGTTGGCCCTGCTGCCGGCGGCCGCGCATGGGGAGAACATCGCGCGCATCGACCGCCTCCAGCCATTGGGGCTGGAGCAGCAGGCCGGACAGCGCGCTGGACTGTTTTCGGAACGTCGCTTCGAAGGCGGCGCCGCTGGCGCGCGCGTGATCGGCAATGGCGACTGGCTAGTGCAGCCCGCGCCCGGCGTCACCGAACCGCTGCTGGTGTTCTACCACCCGTATACCGCCAGCGTGACCGTGCGCGAGCGGCCCGGCGGTGCAGCGCGGCGGCAGGACATCTTCAGTGCCGATCTCGATCCACAGTACAGCCGGCGCGGACTGGTGTTTCCCCTGCGGGACGATGAACCGGTCTACGTGACGGTGGAGGATGCCCGGTATCCGTTGCGCGTCGCGGTGGAATCCGGGCCGGCCTACGCGGCCGCCGACCTGTGGCATATCCGCATGCTGTTGCCTGCGGTCGGCGTGGTGCTGGGCGTGTCGTTGGCCGTGCTGCTGTTCTGGGCGGTCCTGCGCGACCGCGTCTACCTGCTGTATGCGGGCGCGATGCTGTTCCAGCTGCTGTACGCGCTGTGCTCGTACGGCGAAGCCTATGCGTGGCCGGGCCTGTCGGTACTGGCGCGCTTCGGTGCGCAGGGGATCTGGATCACCGGCACGCTGGCCACCATCCTGCTGGTCTTCCTGTGGATGGACTATGCCGGCCTGCGCAAGGTCACGCCGCGCCTCGCCCAGGCCATGCGTGCCGTCGGCGCCTACGGCTGCGGCCTGACCCTCGTGCTGCTGCTGTCGCCGTGGCCTGCGGACAAGGCCTGGTTTCCCGACGTCGCCAATGCGCTGTTCCTGCTGACCAACGCCATCGCGCTGATCACGCTGGTCGTGGCCTGGCATCGCGGGCAACGCCACGCCACCTACGTCCTGATCGCCTGGGTCCCGCTGCTGGTCCTCACCATGACGCGTGCGTTGCGCTTCAGTGCGGGCGAACGCGCCGAGCCCTGGCTGGAATACGGCCTGCCGTGGGTGCTCGCCTTCACCGCCGTGGTGCTGGCGCTGGGCCTGGCCGACCGCATGCTGACCTTCCGCCGCGAACGCGACCGTGCCCAGGCCCATGCCGAGCGCGACGGACTGACCGGCGTGCTCAATCGCGGCGGCATCGAGCACCGCCTCGACTGGGCGCTGATCGAACGCCAGCGCGAACACATCCCGGTTTCCCTGCTCTTCATCGATCTCGACGCCTTCAAGCAGGTCAACGACCGCTACGGCCATGCCCTGGGCGACGCCTGCCTGCGTGCGGTGGCGCGCGCGGTCAGCGAGCAGTTCCAGTACGGCGACCAGCTCGGCCGGCTCGGCGGCGAGGAATTCGTCCTGGTGCTGTCCGGCGCCGGCTTGGTATCGGCCACCCGCATCGGCGAACAGGTGGTCGCGCGCATCCGCCACGAGTGCGCCGTGGTGGAAGGCATCGACGTCGCCCTGACCGCCAGCCTGGGCGTCGCGCAGGCGCGCGATGGCGATACGGTGGCGTCGCTGATCGCGCGCGCGGACCATGCCATGTACGCCGCGAAACGCGCCGGCGGCGATCGCGTGATGGACGAACGTGCCGTCGCACAGCCCCTGCACACCATGAAGGCGCCCGCAGGCGCCTCCGTGGACTGATACCGCCGCGCGACTACTTCGAATACGCGCGCGGCAGCGGACCGGCCTGTTGCAGGTAGCGGTCGCGCAGTTCGGTCTGGCGCGAGCGCATCGGGATCGCCCGGCCGCCCAGCCACACCTGTTCCGCCGTATGGGCCACGTCCAGCGGATCACCGCTCCACAGCACCAGGTCGGCCAGCTTGCCCGGCGCGATGCTGCCGACGCGGTCGCCCACGCCAAAGGTTTCCGCCGGCACGCGGGTCAGGCCGGCCAGGCCGTCTTCCCACGGCAAGCCGTTGGCCACCGCGTTGCCGGCCAACTGGCGGTTCTTGCGCGCGTTGTGCGATTCGCCGGCCTGCGAAAAGCCCACCGGCACGCCCGCGCTGTCCAGCCGCGCGGCGTTCTCCAGCGATGCACCGATCTGGTCGAAGTCTGCCGGAAGGTCGGCCAGCGCATCCACGAACACAGGCACCTTCGCCTGCGCGAGTTGCGGCGCCAGCTTCCACGCCTCCGCACCACCGGCGATGGCGATGCGCACGTGCTCGCGCTGCGCCCAGCGGAGCAGCTGGCGGATGTCGGCCGCGCGGTTCACCTGCACCACGATGCGGCCGTTGCCGGCCAGGTAGCGCGCCAGCGTCGCGCGCCCCGCCGGCGTCAGCAGCGCATGCGGCGAATCCACCGGCACGCGGCCGCGCGCTTCGGCCACCATCTGGTCCAGCAGCATCCATTGCGCCGCGCGCGACTTGCCGCTCAGGTCGGCGGCACTGCCGCCACCGAGTCGCACGAACAGCGCACGCGGGCCGAGCGGATCGGCACTGCCGTCCAGCCGCATCACGCCGCCCTGGCCGGCGATGAACGAGCCGCCGGTCGTCGCCGCCAGCAGGGTGAAGCCGATGCCTTCCACGCGCGTCACCGGAATGACGACCGATGCCGGGTTGTAGGCCAGCGTCACGTCGAACTCGGGCCGCATCGGCTGGTCTTCCAGCGTCACCGACGAATCCGCGGTCGACGATTCGCCCGACACTTCCTCGATGCCGATCTCGGTGATGCCGCCGAACAGTGCCGGCGTCAGTGGACGGCCGTTGGCTTCCACCACCGTCGCGCCGGGTGCGGCCAGGCCGCTGCCGACCGCCTGCACCACGCCGTTGCGTACCAGTACATCGGCGTTCTTCAGCGTGCCCTGCGCACCGGCGGTATGCACGGTGGCGTTGCGGATCAGGATGTCCTGGGCGAACGCCGCGAACGAGGAAGACGCCAGTGCAATCGCCACTACCAGCGTTTTCACCGTCATCCCGGCGAACGCCGGGACCCAGTGCCTCTTGCGGTCGGTATCGCGGAGCCTATCGAACGTCGCTGGGTCCCGGCCTTCGCCGGGATGACGGAATGAAGCATTCCTGATGCGCCTCATGGCATCACCTCCTGGCCCAGCATGAAGTCCGACACCGGTTGCCGGCTCCGATCGCCGCGGTCATAGATGCGCGCGCCATCGATGTAGACCTGCTCGGCCCTGGCGTACACGCTGAAAGGATTCTGGTTCCACACCACCACGTCGGCCATCTTGCCGGCCTCCAGCGTGCCGGTGCGTTCGGCGATGCCCAGCGACTTCGCGGCGTTGCTGGTCATCCAGCGGATCGCGCGTTCCGGTGCGATCTCGCCCATGCCGGCGCGGCGCGCGCTCGCCATCACCTTGGCCGCTTCCTGGTTGAGGCGCTGGATGCCTTCGTCAGAATCCGAATGCACGATCGCGCAGCTGTTTGCGGGACGGTCGACCAGCGCGATGTTCTCCTGGATGCCGTCGAAGGCCTCCATCTTGAAGCCCCACCAGTCGGCCCACAGCGCACCGCACACGCCGTCCTGCGCCAGCCGGTCGGCCAGCTTGTACGCCTCCACGCCGTGGTGGAACGCGGCGATCTTGAAGCCGAACTCCTTGGCCAGGTCCAGCATCGTGGTCATTTCATCGGCGCGATAGCAGTGGATGTGCACCAGGATCTCGCCGTTGATCGCGCCGGCCAGCGTGTCCAGCTTGAGGTCGCGCTTGCCGCCGCTGTCGCCGGAACTGTCCGCCTTGTCGTCGCCGCTGGCGCGCTCCCACCAGCGCTTCTTCTTCGGCTGCTGCGGCTTGGGCGCGTTCTTCTTCAGGTACTCGCTGGCGTCGATGAACGCCGCGCGGTAGCCGGCCACGTTGCCCATGCGGGTCGCAGGACCGGCCTTGCCGCCGTACACGCGCTTGGGGTTCTCGCCGCAGGCCATCTTCAGGCCCCACGGCGCACCCGGGAACTTCATGCCCTGGTAGCTGGTGGACGGCACGTTCTTCAGCGTCACGCCGCGGCCGCCGACCAGGTTGGCCGAGCCGGGCAGGATCTGCAGCGAGGTGATGCCACCGGCCAGCGCGGTATGGAAGCCCGGGTCCTGCGCCCAGATCGAATGCTCGGCCCACACGTTCGCCGTCACTGGCGCCGTGGCCTCGTTGCCGTCGCTGTGCGCCTTCACGCCCGGGCTGGGGTACACGCCCAGGTGCGAGTGCACGTCGATCAGCCCCGGCGTCACCCACTTGCCGGTCGCGTCCACGCGCGTGGCGCCCTCGGGCGCGGACAGGCCCCGGCCCACGGCGACTACCTTGCCGTCGGCCAGCAACACGTCGGCGCCTTCCAGGCGTTCGCCGGTGCCGGTCAGCACGGTGGCATTGGCCAGCAACACCGGTCCGGCCGCAAGGGCGCGGTAGGTGCTGGGGTAAGGGTCCTGCGTGAAACGGGACGCGGGTGTGGCGGCATGCGCGCCGCCGCCCAGCGCAGCCAGGACCAGCCCGGCCAACAAGGTCATTCGCATCGTGTATCCCCCGGAACAGACCCGAAACCTAACCGGCCGCGGCGCGCCTTGCCAAGTGCGCGCGTCGCAGTCGTGCCAGAATCCCCGCACAACAACAAGAAAAAGAGGCTTCCATGAAGGACAAGAACGAAATCGTCGACAACTGGCTGCCGCGCTACACCGGCGTGCCGCTGGACCAGTTCGGCGAGCATGTGCTGCTGACCAATTTCGGCGGCTACCTCAACGTGTTTTCGCAACTGACCGGTGCGCCCATCGTCGGCCTGGACCGGCCGATGGCCAGCGCCACCGCCGACGGCATCACCATGATCAACTTCGGCATGGGTAGCCCCAACGCCGCCACGATGATGGACCTGCTGTCGGCCATCATGCCGAAGGCGGTGCTGTTCCTCGGCAAGTGCGGCGGGCTGAAGCGCAAGAACGAATTGGGCGACCTGGTACTGCCGATCGCGGCCATCCGCGGCGAAGGTACCAGCAACGACTACCTGCTGCCGGAAGTGCCGGCACTGCCCGCCTTCGCCCTGCAGCGCGCGGTGTCCACGATGATCCGCGACCTGGGCCACGACTACTGGACCGGCACGGTGTACACCACCAACCGCCGCGTGTGGGAACACGACGTCGCGTTCAAGGAGCGCCTGCGTGCGATGCGTTGCATGGCCATCGACATGGAAACCGCCACCGTCTTCGCCGCCGGCTTCGCCAACCGCATCCCCGTAGGCGCGCTGCTGCTGGTCAGCGACCAGCCGATGATCCCGGAAGGCGTGAAGACCGAAGCCAGCGACGCCAGGGTCAGCTCCTCGTTCGTGGAGAACCACATCACCGTGGGGATCGAGGCGTTGAAGCTGATCCGCCGCAATGGGAAGTCGGTGCGGCATCTGCGGTTCGACGAGTAGCGGCATGGTCGCGGCGATGCGCGTGCGACCGGCGCTGCGAACGATGATGTTCGCCAGTGCCATGGTGTTCGCAGGGTGCGCATCGCTGCGGCACGATGACACGGTGCCGCCCGACATCGAGATAAGCGCCATCGCGGTCGATGCGGTGGCCGGTAGCGGAACCGTGGTCGTCACCAACCATTCCCGCAGGAGGGTGTTGATACGCACCAATGACCTGGTATGGCAGGAAGACGCTACCACCCGACGCGTGCCGCGGCCGAACCTCGATTTCGGCGACAACGCCATCGTGCTGACGCACGATGCGCGCTTGGGTGCAGGGGAGTCGCGCGAATACATGATCGCGCCCGCGATGGGCGCTTCACGACGAGACTATCCTGCCATCCATGTGTGCTGGGACAACCGGGACTGGACCTGCGATCAGTACTGGCTTATTTCCTCTAAGCTTCGATGGGAAGCTATGGTGGGAGCGCAATGAACGCGCTCATCGGCATAATTTTCTTGATTGCCCTGCTGGGGGTTGTGTTCGTCTATCCGATGCATTTCATCGCGTTGTCCGTCTTCGGCAAGGCCAGACGTTGGTCCAGGTCTCTCGACACGTTCACAGGACACATTGCATGAACCTTGAAACGATCGAGATGAAGGCCTTCGTTCCTGCGCGGGATCTGGCCGAGTCCATCGCCTTCTACGAAGCGCTGGGCTTCGAGGCAACGATGGAGTCGGACGACCTGGCCTATCTTTGCCACGGCAGGACGGCATTCCTGCTTTCGCAGTTCTACAATCGAGAGCATGCGGAGAATTTCGTCATGCACCTGCTGGTCGAGAATGCGGACGACTGGCACCGGAACGTCGAAGACTCGGGTGTCGTGGACAGGTTCTCCGTTCGCCTCAGTACACCGGATGACCGACCATGGGGCCTCCGCGACTTCACCCTGATCGACCCGACCGGCGTGCTGTGGCGCATCGGGCATGTCATTTCTGGGTGAGGCCTGATCCTTCGTCCGAACAAGAGGCAGCCCATGAACGAATCCAACGATGTCATCACCTTCTGGAAGAATGCGGGCTACGACAAGTGGTTCGCCAACGACGATGCGTTCGACGCCGACTTCGACCAGCGGTTCCGCGGGCTGCACTTCCGCGCGGCGCGGCGCGAGCTGGAGGGCTGGATGGGCGATGCCGACGGCGCGCTCGCATTGATCCTTCTGCTCGACCAGTTCCCGCGCAACTGCTTCCGGCAGAGCGCGCACTCCTACGCCACCGACGGCCTGGCGCGGCACTACGCCGACCGTGCCATCGAGGCCGGCTTCGACGCGCAGGTCGATCCGGCACTGAAGATCTTCTTCTACATGCCGTACGAGCACTCGGAGGCGCTGGATGACCAGCAGCGCGCGCTGGACCTGTTCCGCGCCGTCGGCAATGAGGAGTACATGAAGTACGCGCAGCTGCATTACGACCTGATTGCCCGCTTCGGGCGCTTCCCGCACCGCAACGAGGCGATGGGGCGCATCTCCACGCAGGAGGAGCGCGACTACCTGGCGGCGGGCGGATTCAGCGGCTGACGTAGGGTGGGCCTTGGCCCACCATTGCCATGCGTCATGGCCGCGGTCTTTGACGAAAACCCGGGAGTCCAGGCGCTGAAAGTCCGCGATGGCGGGCCAAGGCCCACCCTACGAGGCGGACGCCATACGTGGACAAAAAGAAAGCGGGCCGAAGCCCGCTTTCCCGTGTGCCGCATGAACCCGCCGGCTCAGTATTTGCTGATGGTGCCGTCCACGTCGTCCGCCCAGGCGTTGATGCCGCCGGTGATGTTGTAGACGTTCGAGAAGCCGAGCGCGCGGAATTCCTCTGCCGCCTGCTGGCTGCGGCCGCCGCTGCGGCACAGGAAGGCCAGCGCGGTGTCCTTCGGCAGCGCTTCCAGCTCGGTGCGGCCGGCGCCGTCGAAGGTCTTGACGGGCAGCTTCACCGAGGCGACGGCGCGCTCGTCGGCCGGGCGCACGTCGACGATCAACACCTCGCCGGCGCGGGCTTTCGCGTCCGCATCGATCGGCGACAGCGCCTGCACCGGCTTCGGCGCGTTGGGGTTGTCGATGGCCAGGCCCTTGCCGCGGATGTCGTCCACCCAGTCGATGGTGATGCCGTCGGCGCGGCGCGCGCTGGCCAGGTCGAACTGCACGCGCACGCCGTTGGATTCGCTGGCGATCGCGTTGGCGTCGAACTGCGCCAGCTGGAAGTTGGGCTGGAACTGCGCGTTGATCGACAGCGCCAGCGCCGCGCCCGGGCCGGCGTCGGCCACGGCGTTCTGCAGCATTTCGACGGCGGCCGGGGTGATGGTGATCGCCGGCGGCGTGCGGTCGGGTGCCTGCAGGCCCAGCACGGTGGCGAGTTCGCCGGAGTTGGTCATCTGCTCGATGATGTCGCTGCCGCCGACGAGTTCGCCGTCGATGTACAGCTGCGGGATGGTCGGCCAGTCGCCGTAGGCCTTGATGCCTTCGCGGATTTCCTGGTCGGCCAGCACGTTGACGTGCGCGTAGTCCACGCCCAGCGCAGACAGTGCGCCCACCGCCTTCGCCGAGAAGCCGCACTGCGGCATGGTCGGCTGGCCCTTCATGAAGAGCACCACGCGGTTGGACTGCAGGAGGGATTCGATGCGCGAACGCAGGGCGGGATCGAGGGACATGAACGGCTACCGGTAAGCGGGAAGGGGATTTTACGCCCCGTGGCATCATGGGGCATGAGCACGACAGGAACACTGCATCGTCCGCCGCGCCGTCCCGGCCTGATATTGGGCCTGCTGGCGCTGTCGCAAGTGGGCGTGGCCTGGCTGTGGTGGCGCTACGGCTGGGCGGTCGGGCTGTCGGCGATGATGGCCACCCATCTGCTGGTGGTCTGGGCGACGCTGTATCCGCGCGCCGCCCTGTTCTGCCCCGCGCTGTCGCGGCTGCCGACCGGCGAACGCGTGGTGTGGTTGACCATCGACGATGGTCCCTCGGCCGATACCGCCGCGATGCTGGACCTGCTGGACCGGCATGGCGCCAAGGCGACCTTCTTCCTCGTCGGCGAGCGGGCGCTGGCGCAGCCCCAACTGGTGCAGGCCATCCGCGACCGCGGCCATGGCATCGGCAACCACAGTGCCAGCCATCCGGACACGCGCTTCTGGCGGCTGGGGCCGGGGGCGCTGGAAGACGAGATCGGCCGCAACCAGTCCATCCTGACCGCCATCACCGGCGACACCCCGCGCTGGTACCGCAGCGTGGTGGGCATGACCAATCCCTTCGTCGGCCTGTCGCTGAAGCGGCATGCGCTGGCACGCGTGGCGTGGAGCGCGCGCGGCTTCGACGGCGTCGATTGCCAGCCGGACGAGGTGTTGGCCCGCATCACCCGCGACATCGCGCCCGGCGCCATCGTGCTGCTGCATGAGGGCGCGACGCACGGACACAACGTGGCGATCCTGGCCCAGTTGCTGGCATGGCTGGACGCGCAGGGCTATCGCACGGTGGTGCCGGAATCGGACGCGGCGCCGGTGACCGCCATCGCCGCCGCGTAGCGCGCGCCATGCGCCTGTCACCACGCGTCGTGCGCATGGCGCACGCTACGTCCGGGTGGCGCGCAGCGGCGGATGCGGGTGTGGCGGCGCCGGGGTGGTTCACTGCCGATGATGCCGCCGGACCCTCACCCCAACCCCTCTCCCGGCGGGAGGGACTCCGGCCAGGTAGCGTGCGCTGCGCGCGCGACGCATTGATCTGTCATCGCGCCATCGTGCGGGGTGGCGCGGTGCCGGATGGGGTGCGGCAACGTCAGGACGGTTCACCGCCGATGATGCTGCCGGACCCTCACCCCAACCCCTCTCCCGGCGGGAGAGGGGCTTGAGGGCGCGATGCCGATGTAGCGTGCGCTATGCGCACGACATGGGTCCTGTCACCGCGCGTCGTGCGCACGGCGCACGCTACGAAAGCAGGTGATGCGCGATCGGGAATGCCAGTCGCGTCCACTCGGTGTACATCGCGGCAGAGGGATGCAGGCCGTCGTCGGCGAGCATCTCCGCTTCGCCGCCGCGCGCACGACTGACAGCGGTGATGTCGACGAAGGCGACGCCGCGCTGTGCGCAGACTTCGCGTGCAGCGAGGTTGTAGGCATCCAGCTCGCGCGCAATCTGTGTGGTGTCGCGGCCGGACTGCGCGGCGAACGGGGTGACGCCCCAGTCGGGGATCGACAGCACCAGCACGCGGTCCGGGCGGTTGCAGGCGAAGCCGATCGCGCGCCACAGCAGCGCGGCGAACTGCGTGCGGTATTCCTCCACGTCGCGGCCGCGGTACTGGTTGTTCACGCCGATCAGCAGGGTGACGAAGTCATGCTCGCCCAGTGGTTCGGAGGCGGTGATGGCGGCGTCGAGTTCGTCGGTGGTCCAGCCGGTGGTCGCGATGATGCGCGGATCGCCGAGCAGCACGCCTTCCATGCGCAGCAGGCGCGCCAGCTGCATCGGCCAGCGGCCTGCTTCGTCCACCGCTTCGCCGATGGTGTAGGAATCGCCGAGCGCCAGGTAGCGCAGCTCGGTGGTAAGGGCGGTGGTGTGCGGGCGGATGGTGGTCGTCATGGCGACATCATGCGCCCTTCCCGTCTTCTGTAGGAGCGACGTGAGTCGCGACCGCGAACCAACACAGCCAAGACGATGTCGGTCCTTTGGAACACTGCCGACGGAGTCGCGTTTCCGCTCGATCAAACATTGAGCGATGCGTCACGGCGTGCGGTCGCGACTCACGTCGCTCCTACAGGGGGACAGCGGCGTCTGTTACGCCGCCGCCGGCCGCGGCTTGCCCTTGATCGGCACCACCTTGGTGGCCGCTTCGGCGCGGCGCGAGAGGGCGCGGTCGATGCGGGCGAAGACTTCGCGCATCGTGTCGGCTTCCGGCAGCAGGGTGACGCGGAAGTGGTGGCGGTAGGGCACGTTGAAGCTGGAGCCGGGCACGACCAGCACGCCTTCGGTTTCCATCAGTTCCAGCGCAAACGCGTGGTCGTCGAAGTGCTTCGCCGCGTCGCCGACCACCGCCGGGAACGCGTACAGCGCGCCGGCCGGGTTCACCAGGTCCAGGTGCGCGCTGGCTTCGCAGGCCTCGATCACCGCGCGGCGGGTTTCATACAGGCGGCCACCCGGTGCGCACAGCGGGCTGATGGTGTCGGGACCATTCACCGCGGCCTCGATGGCGTACTGGCCAGGCACGTTGGCGCACAGGCGCAGTGCGCTGAGCAGGTCCATCGCATGCAGGAAGTCGCGCACCACGTCGCCGTGGCCGGATACCACGCCCCAGCCCACGCGCCAGCCGCAGGCGCGGTGCACCTTGCTGAGGCCGCTGAAGGTGATGCACGGCACGTCGCCGGCCAGCGGTGCGACCGGCACGAACGTGGCGCCGTCGTACAGCACCTGGTCGTAGATCTCGTCGACCATCAGCAGCAGGCGGTGCTTGGCGGCGATGGCGACGATGCGCTCCAGCAGCTCGCGCGGATAGGTCGCGCCGGTCGGGTTGTTCGGATTGATCAGCACGATGGCGCGGGTGCGCGAGCTGATCAGCTGCTCGATCTCGCCGGGATCGGGCAGGAAGTCGTTGTCCGGATCGCAGCGGTAGTACACCGGGCGACCGTCGTTGAGGATGGTCGCGGCCGACCACAGCGGGTAGTCCGGCGACGGCACCAGCACTTCGTCGCCGGGATTGAGCAGGGCGCGCAGCGACAGGTCGATCAGTTCCGACACGCCGTTGCCGACGAACACGCGGTCCGGGTGCGCGTCGGGTGCCCCGCGCTTGGCGTACGCCGCCGCGATGGCCTCGCGCGCCGTGGGCAGGCCCTGCTGGTGCGTGTACGGATCGGTGCGGCCCATGTCGTCGGCGATCGCGCGCTGCAGGTGCTCCGGCGCACGGAAACCGAACGCGCCCGGGTTGCCGATGTTGAGCTTGATCAGCTTCTGTCCCTGCGCTTCCAGCTCCCGCGCTCGCCGTGCCAGTTCGCCCCGGATCTCGTAGCGGACTTCGGACAGGCGTTCGCGCGTGGCGAGCGGTTTGACGGGCGGAGTGGACATGGCGGCGACCGCGAGAGGGCGGAACAGGAAGGGGCGGCCAGCTTAGCGGATATTCGCCGGCCCGGCCCCGCCAGACCCGGCCCCCGTCTAGAATGCGCGCCATGCCCGAAACCCCCGTCCCCAGCGTGTCCGACATCACCCTGCTGCGCGCCATCGGCTGGCCGTACACGGGCGAGCCGACGGACCCCGTATGGCGGGACGCCATGGCCGCGCATCCGGCGGCCACCCCGGCGCGGGTGAGCGAGCAGCACCGCTCGGGCTACGTGGTGGCCGATGCGCCCGGCGTGGGGGTGAAGGCCGAATCGCTGCCGGAATGGCAGCGTCCGCGGTTTCCCGCCCACGAGCGCCCCGCGGTCGGCGACTGGGTGCTGCTGGAAGACGCGGCCTCCAAGCGCCCGCGCATCGTCGCGCTGCTGCCGCGCCATACCGGCATCAAGCGCGGCGCGGCCGGCGAGCATTACCACCAGCAGGTGATCGCGGCGAACATCGATACGGTATTCATCGTCTGCGGCCTGGATGCCGACTTCAATCCGCGCCGCATCGAGCGCTACCTGCTGCTGGTCGGCGGCGGTGGCGCGCAGCCGGTGGTGGTGCTGACCAAGGCCGACCGCACCGAGTACGCCGACGACGCGGTCGAGGTGCTGGCCGATCTCACCGCGCAGGGCGTGCCGGTGTTCACCGTCAATGCGAAGGACCCCGACAGCGTGGCGCAGCTGGCGCCCTGGCTGGACCCGGGCCATACCGTGGTGCTGGTCGGCTCGTCGGGTGCGGGCAAGTCGACGCTGACCAATACGCTGCTCGGCGACGAGCGCATGAAGACCGGCGAAGTGCGCGAGAGCGATTCGCGTGGTCGCCACACCACCACGTTCCGCGCATTGATCCCGTTGCCGGCGGGCGCCTGCCTGATCGACACGCCCGGCATGCGCGAACTGAAGCCGACCGGCGAGGAAGACCTGGCCGACGGCGGTTTCGCCGATATCGAGGCCTTGGCCGAGCAGTGCAAGTTCCGCGACTGCTCGCACGACCGCGAGCCCGGCTGCGCGGTGCGCGCGGCGATCGAGCGCGAGGAGCTGGACGAAGGCCGCTTCCTCAACTACCTCAAGCTGCGTGACGAAGTCGCCGCCGCCGCCGACAAGCTCGCCTCGCGGCTGGCAGACAAGTCCAATGCCAAGGTGCAGAACAAGGCGTTGAACAAGCGGCTGTCGGACAAGTACGGCCGCCGCTGAAGGCGCGCGTCAACCCCGCGATTCGCGCAAGACCTGCGAGAAAAGGGTGATGAACTGGCTGGCCGCCTTCGAGGGCGGGCGGTCGTCCAGGTGAACGCACTGGATGGTGTAGCGGATGGGCGGCGAGAACGGCCGGTACAGCACGTTCGCGTCCATGCCCGCGCTTGCGCGTGCGGTGAATTCATCCACCACCGCCATGCCGGCGCCATAACGGGTCAGCGCCGCGGCCACGTAGAACGTCTGGTTGGATACGACTTCGCGCACCTGCACGTCATGGTGCCGCAGTTCGTGGTTGAACAGGTCACCGACCGGGCCGCCCACGGTCAGGCCGATCATGTCCTGGCCCTGGAGCCGGGTCAGGGGAATGCGTTCGCCAACACCGGGCAGGCTGGCCTGGCGGAAGATCAACATCAGCTCCGCGGTATCCAGCTCGCGCCGCTTGAGGCGCGGGTGCGGCGGCGGGTCGTAGGCGATGGCGATATCGCAGGTGCGCTCGTGCAGGGCTTCGAACAGCTCGTCGTGGTGCAGGGTCTTCACCACGAACGTCGTGTCCGGATGGCGCTCGCGGAAGCGCGCGATCGCCAGCGGTGCGATGTGCAGGCCCAGCGATGGCACCACCGCCAGCCGGATGCGCCCATCGGCCTGGTCACGCAGGTTGTCGGCGGTCTTCTGCAGCGAGGTCAGTCGCTTGAAGACCTCCGAGGCCTCGACGAACAGTGCGTGCGCCTCGTCGGTGGCGACCAGCCGGCCCCGCACCAGCCGGAACAGCGCCAGGCCCAGTTGCTGTTCGGTGTGGTGCAGCACCTTGCTCACGGAGGGCTGGGAGACGTGCAGCACGCGGGCGGCGGCGCTGATGGATCCGGTGGTGTAGACCGCGTGGAAGACTTCGATCTGGCGGAAACGCATGGGGCTCGATCATGGATGGCGACCCACCAAAAAAAGCGGGCCTCGACGCCGCGACTATAGCCGTTCGGCGACGGCGCGAAGCCCGCGCCGGAAGCGCCGTGGGTCTCGCCGGGTTGCGGTGGGCGTGTCGTCGTGGTCGTTCCTCCGTCCCCGGATTGGTGACAAATGAAAGTGTTCGCACGAAGGCCGTGCCGCGTGCATGACGTCTGGGATGTCGTTTCCCCTCATATTCGTTCTGCGAGTACCAACTGCAGGTTATGGGCTGCGCGTTCGGTGCGTGGCCAGCCGGCGTGCGGGCGTGTGCCGCCCGGTGGTGTCGCGGAGGTCGGGGCACACGAGATAAGCAGCAGATTCGATGGGTTTTCCGCACGGAGGAGGATGCCTTCCGCCCTCGCATGGCGTGCGCCGGCGATGGTGCGGAAGTGCGGTTTCGCGGGGTGGGAACACGCCTCTGCCGGCGCGTTGACGTTCTCGAAGACGCCATGCTAAACAGCTGGAAAACGACGGCGGCACATGCGATGCGATCCGAGGGGAAACCGGATCGACAGGAGTTCAAGACAGCAACACGGAGCGTGGGGATGCACGCCCGCCCACCGCTCCGGCTTCGCAAGCCAACGCCACTTTCCAACCGTCTTGATTCTTTCGTCCGGGAGCCGCTATGCGAATCCGGCACTACCGCCGATCGGCCCGCCCTCACGCGCGGGTTTGGAGCGCTGCGGGACGCTATGGCAGGCCTCCGGCATGAGGCGCTTCCTCGTCCTCCTCGTTCTGTGTGCGACCCCTTGCCTGGTGCAGGCCGCTGGCGCGCCAAGCGTGCCTGCCCTGTCCGCGGTACAGCAGGCCGAGATCGGCCGCCTGATGCATCCCTACGACGGCGACGTCCCCGGCGCGTCGTTGCTCGTGCTGAAGGACGGCCAAGCCGTGGTGAGGCAGGGCTACGGGCGGTCCGACCTGGAGCGGCAGGTCGAGGCCGGGCCGTCGACCAACTATCGGCTCGCGTCGGTGACCAAGCAGTTCACCTCCGCCGCGGTCCTGCTGCTCGTGCAGGATGGCCGGCTGGCGATCGATGATCCCGTGCGCACGTGGCTGCCTTCGCTGCCGGCATCGGACGATGCCATCACCGTGCGTCACCTGCTTACCCACACCTCCGGCCTGCTCGACTACGAAGACCTGATGGCCAAGCCCTATGAGGGCCAGATCAGCGACGCCGGGGTGCTCGCGCTGCTGGCCGCACAGGACCGGTTGTACTTCACGCCCGGCAGCACCTACCGCTACAGCAACAGCGGTTACGCGTTGCTTGCATTGGTGGTCGAGCGCGCTTCGGGCATGAGTTTCGCCGAGTTCCTGCATGCCCGCATCTTCGCGCCGCTCGGCATGCGCGATTCGCTGGCGCGCGTCGACGGAGGCCCCGAGGTGCCGCACCGTGCCTGGGGATACAGCGCGACCGGCGAGGGGTGGGAGCGCACCGACCAGAATGCGTACAGTGCCGTGCTCGGCGACGGCGGGATCTATTCCAGCATCGACGACCTTGCACGCTGGGATGCGGCCCTCGACGACGATCGTCTGCTCAGTGCGGCCACCCGCGCGCAGGCCTTCGGCAAACAGGTGAAGGTCGCCGACGGTCCCGAAGCGACCTACTACGGCTACGGCTGGCGGATCAACGAAGACGGCAGCCGGCAGTGGCACAGCGGCGAGAGCATCGGCTTCCGCAACACCCTGGTGCGTTGGCCGAAGCAGCGCCTGACCGTGATCCTGCTGAGCAACCGCAACGACCCGACGCCATACGACACCGCAATGGCGATCGGCGCGCTGTTCCTGGACGGCGAACCGCCCGAACCGCATTGACCGGGGCGTGCGCCGTGCTGTCCGCATCCCGCCCTCGGCGATGCCGCCCGACCTGTGTATCGATCCTGTCCCTCCATCGCCCAGCCCACCCCGAAGGTAACGCCATGCAAACGCACCAAGTCCTCCGCTTGAACCTCCTTAGTACGGCCCTGCTGGCCGCGATGGCCGTGCCCGCGATGGCGCAGGACGGCGGACAGGCGCCGGCGACGACCACACTGGACAGGGTTTCCGTCACCGGCTCGCGCATCAAGCGCACCGACGTGGAGGCGGCACTGCCGATCACCATCGTGCAGAAGGCGGAGATCGATGCGCAGGGCATCACCTCGGCGGAACAGTTGCTGCAGTTCCTCAACATCGCCGGCAATGGCGCCGACGGCCTGACCTCGGCGGCTGTCGACATGGACCTGGGCGAACTGCGCGGTACGGCGGGCGTGTCCGGCGCCAACCTGCGAGGGCAGGGTTCGGATGCCACGTTGGTGCTGCTCAACGGGCGCCGGGTCGCCACGCACGGCCTGCGCGGCCAGGCCGTGGACCTGAACTCGATCCCGTTCGCGGCCATCGACCGCGTCGAAGTGCTGCGCGATGGCGCCTCGGCGGTGTACGGCACGGACGCCATCGGTGGCGTCATCAACTTCATCACCCGCACCGACTACCGCGGCGTCACCGTCAATGCGGGCTTCGACGTGCCGCAGGACGGCGGTGGCGAAATCTATACGTACAGCGTGCTGGGCGGCATGGGCGACCTGGATGCGGACGGCTGGAACGCCTGGGGTACGGTCACCTACCGGCAGGCGGAGATCCTGCGCAGCTACCAGCGGGATTTCGCCAACAGCTTCCAGCCCGACCGCGGCGTATCGCCGGACACGCGCGGCACGCCGTTCGCCACGGTGACCAATGCGACCGGCGGCATCATCAATGGATCGTTGGCCGATCCGGCCGGCGGCGGCTCCCAGCGCTTCATCAACATCCTCAACCTGCCCGGCGGGGCCGGCTGCGAGAATGGCGGCCCCGCGATGGGGCCTTACGACTACCGCCTGTGGGACAGCGCCAGCTCCAAGTACGCCTGCGCCTGGGACTACCCGGCGGCGCAGGCCTTGCAGCAACCGCAGGAGAGCCTGCAGGTCCTGGGGCGAGCGACGTTCAGGATCGGTGAGAACCACCGTGTCTATGCCGAGGCGATGGGGTCGAGGGTGGAGTCCCGGCGCGAGTACGAGCCGCTGCAGCTCACGTCCAGCGCATCGGCCACCTCCGTGCTCAACCCGAGCACGTGGTATCCGCTGAACGACAGCACGCGCAGCACCTACAACACCATCTTCAACGCCCTGGCCGGCTATTTCGGTTCGGCCAACCTGGTGTACGGCAACCGCATTCCCTACCGCTGGCGCTGCATGGCCTGTGGTCCACGCCAGATCGAGACCACCACCAAGGCCTATCGCCTGCTTGCCGGGGTGGAAGGCAGTTTCGGCGACTGGGACTACGACGTCGGCCTGTCGCGCGCGTCCAGCAACGCGGAATCGATGCTGATGGGCGGGTACTACTTCTCCAGCGGACTGCAGCAGGCGCTCGGCAGCGGACTGCTCAACCCGTTCCTGATGCCGGGCCAGCAGCAGAGCCCCGAAGGCATGGCCGCACTGCAGGCGGCGTCGGCCACCGGCGTGAGCCTCTACGGCGGCGAGTCCGTCGTCACCACCGTCGACGCCAGCGCCAGCGGCGGCCTGGGCTTCAACCTGTGGGGAGGCGAGGTGCAGCTGGCGACCGGCGTCGAGGCTCGCCGTGAAGAGTTCAAGTTCGGCGGGGTCCAGGAGTTGAACGGACTGCCGCTCAACTACAACACCATCTACCAGGCGCCGTTCGACGAAACCAGCGAACTGCCGCAGGTGCGCCGCGACGTCAAGGCGATCTATGCCGAGGTCTACCTGCCGGTGGTGAAAGCGCTGGACCTGACCTTGGCGGTGCGCCGCGATGACTACGACACCTTCGGTGGCACCACCAATCCCAAGATGTCGTTCAAATGGCAGCCGATCGAATCGCTGGCCTTCCGGGGTGCGTACAGCACCGGGTTCAAGGTGCCCGAGTTCACCAAGCTGTTCGCCGGCGTCAACCAGGTGGACTACTTCGGCCGCGATCTGGCCGATCCGGCCACGTGCCCGAGCGGCGTCGCCAACTCGGCGGTGCCGGGGTGCGAGCTGATCCAGCCGACCATCATCACCGGCGGCAAGGTCGACCTGCAGCCGGAAGAATCCAAGCAGAAGAGCCTGGGCCTGGTCTTCGCGCCCACCAGCAACTTCAACGTCAGCCTGGACTGGTGGCAGATCGAGCGCACCAACACCATTCGTTCGCCCAGCCTGGATACGCTGATCGAGAACTACGACCTGTTCTCCGCCAACTGGATCCGCAACGGCAGCGGCGCGGTGACCGCGATCGACCGCCGGTTCATCAACTCCGGCGGCACCCTGATGACCGGCGTGGAACTGGACGCCAACCTGAGCGGCGAACTGGCCGGCGGCCGCTGGTACGCCAACCTCAACGGCAGCTACATCGACAGTTTCAAGGAGAAGGCGCTCTCCAACGAGCCGTACGGCAAGAACAAGGTGGGCGACTACGTCCAGTTCTACAACCTGCCGCTGGAGTGGAAGCACACCTTGACCTTCGGTTGGGCCAAGGGCGCCTGGGCGCATACGCTGACCCAGGTCTACCGCGCCGGCTACAAGGACGAACTGCCGGTCAGCGTGGCCGGGGGCACCTACACGCCGCCGAACTGGAACCCTGATGTCGACGACTACATCACCTACAACTACAGCCTGAGCTGGGCCGGCCTGGAGAACACGAAGTTCACCTTCGTGGTGCGCAATCTGCTGAACGAGGACCCGCCGTTCACCGCGCACCAGGTGGACTTCGCTTCCGGCGCGGCCTGGGAGCCGCGCGTGGCCGATCCGCGCGGCCGCTCGTTCGCGCTGTCGGTGGAGTACCGGTTCGAATGAGGCGGCGCCCCGTCCAGGCGGCGCCGGTGGGAGGCCGCCATGGCGGATAAGCGCCCCGTGGCCTCCTTCGGCCGCCGCAGTTTCATCGCGGCGGTGATGGGAACGACCGTGGCCGCCGCACTCGATGCGCACGCAGCGCCTTTGCTTGGCATGCCGGGAAAGCGGCGCGCCGTCGCGGCCAATGCGTGGATCGAAGTCGATCCGGTGGTGTTCGAGCACAACCTGGGCCTGGTGCAGGCGGCGTTGGCGGGTGGCGCGCGGCTGTGCGCCATCGTGAAGGCCGATGCGTACGGCATCGGCATCGACATGGTGATGCCCAGCCTCATCAAGGCGCGCGTGCCGTACGTGGGTATCGCCAGCAACGAGGAGGCCCGCATGGTGCGGGCCTGCGGCTTCAAGGGGGCGGTGATGCGCGTGCGCGCCGGCACCCCGGACGAAGTGGAGGCCGCACGTCCCTACCGGGTCGAGGAACTCGTGGGCAACCTCAACGTGGCGCTCGCGATGGGCGCGCGTGCCCGCAAGCGCGGCCACGCGTTGCGCGTGCACTTGGCGCTGAACGCCGGCGGCATGAGCCGCAACGGCCTGGACATGGTCACCGAGCGTGACCGGCAGGACGCGCGCGAACTGGTGGAAACACCGGGCCTGCGCGTCGTCGGCATGATGACGCACTTTCCGGTGGAGGAACGCGCGGACGTGCTGAAGGTGCTCGACGCGTTCGGGCAGGAAACCGCCTGGTTGTTCGCGAACACCGCGCTGCGGCGCGAAGAGGTGCTGCTGCACACCGCCAATTCGTTCGCCACACTCCACGTGCCCGAGGCGCATCTGGACATGACCCGTACCGGCGGCGCGCTGTACGGCTACGGGGGCACCGACAAGCCCCCGTTCGCGCACGTGGCGGCATTCAAGTCGCGGGTGGCGTCGGTCAACGCCTATCGCGCCGGCGAAACCGTCAGTTACGACCGTACCTTCGTGTTGCAGCGGGACTCGCTGCTGGCGAACCTGCCGGTGGGCTACTCGGACGGCTACCGCCGCGCCTATTCCAACAAGGGTAGCGTGCTGGTGCGCGGGCGGCGCGCCCCGGTGGTCGGCCGCGTCACCATGAACACCACGATGGTGGACGTGACCGACATCCCGGGCGTCGAAGCCGGCGATGAAGCGGTGTTGTTCGGCAGGCAGGGCGATGACCAGATCACGCAGGCCGAGATCGAGGCGCTGACCGGCGTCATCCTTGCCGACCAGTACACGGTCTGGGGCGCCACGAATCCCAAGCGGCTGCGCCGCTGAACGTGCCGCGGCGATACGGCGCGCTTAATCCCAGAGGTTGATGAAGCCGGTGATGATCAGCGCGTTGGTGAAGTCGATGAAGAACGCGCCGACCAGCGGGGCGACGAGGAAGGCGCGCGGCGCCATGCCGTAGCGTTCGACCAGCGTGCGCATCACCGCCATCGCGTTCGCGGTGGTGCCGAGCATGAAGCCGATGAAGCCGCCGCCCATCACCGCCGCGTCGTAGTCGCGGCCCATCACGCGGAACACCACCCCGCAGAACAGTGCGACCAGCACCACCTGCAGCGCGAGGTTGACCAGCAGCGGCGCGGCCAGGCCGGCCAGTTCCCACAGCTTGAGGTTCATCAGCGCCACCGCCAGGAACAGCGCCAGGCAGACGTTGCCGATCAGGTCCGTCGTCGCCACCGGCAGGCCGATCCAGCCGGTGCGGTCGTCGAGGTAGCGGATCAGCGCACCGACCATCATCGCGCCGACGTAGGCGGGCAGGGTGAGGCCGGCGGCGGCCAGGCCCTGGCTGACGCCGGCGCCCAGCCACATCGCCACCAGGATCACCACGATGCTTTTCAGCGCGGCGGACTCGCGCGTGGCGAAATCGGGCGTGTCGCGTGCGCCGGTCGGCTCGGCGGCGGATTCGTCCGGTGCGCCCAGGCGCACGCCGCCGTACAGCTTGTGCCGGCGTATCAGCACGGTGGCCACCGGTCCGCCGATCAGGCCGCCGCAGAGGATGCCGGCCATCGCCGCGGCCACCGCGATCGTGGCGGCGCCTTCCACGCCGGCCTGTTCGAACAGCGGCGCGAACGCCAGGCCCGTCGCCGGGCCGCCGGTCAGCGTGGTGGAGCCGGCCAGCACGCCGAACAGCGGATGCAGACCGAAGCCCATCGCCACTGCCATGCCAAGCAGGTTCTGCACGATGGCGAAGCCGCTGGCCAGCAGCAGGAAGATCACCACCTGGCGTCCGCTGAGCTTCAGCAGCGCCACGCTGGCGTTGACGCCGATGGTGGTGAAGAACGCGATCATCAGCGGCGTCTGCAGGCTGGTGTCCAGCGTGAACAGCGTCACCTCGTAGCGGCGCGCGATCAGCACCGCCACGGCCACCACCAGGCCGCCGATCACCGGCGCCGGCAGGTTGTACTTCGAGAACAGCGGGACCACGCGGCACAGCGCATAGCCGAGGAAGAGCGCCAGGCCGGCGAAGGCCAGGGTCTGCACCGCATCAAGCTCCAGCATGCTGCCCCCGCAACTGTTGGACGAGACCCGAGCATAGTCGAGTGACGGGCGCCGTGGGCTACAGTGACGCCCGGAGGATCCCATGCAGCCCGACATCGCCCATCACGCCGCGCTCGATGCGCGCCTGGTCAAGGCCGTGCGCGGCATCAAGCTGCTGAGCCTGGCCAGCTGGCCTGCCGAGGTGCAGGCGCCGTTCCTGGAAGGCTTCGAGCGTGGCCAGCCCGTGTTGCCGGTCATCGACTATCCGCGACTCGATTTCGGTGACGCGCGACGCGAACTCGCCGGCATCGCCGCTGCCGCAGACCCGTCGCATCCGTTGGGCTGCTACCTCCGCGAGTCGGTGCACAGCTGGGACATCGCCGCGCAATTGCTGGAATCGCTGGGTACGCCGGCGGTGACCACGCATTCGATCGCGCTGTTCGGCACGCCGGAGGCCTGCCTGCCGGGCGATGGCCCGACCACGCGCGATGCCGCCGGCCACTTCATCGCCATTGCCAACGAGCTGGATCACGAACTGCTGTCGCCCGAGGAGCAGGTGCCCGTGTCCGCCACTGCGTTGCAGCTGCAGCTGCAGGCGGACCTGGACGATTTCTTCGATGGCCGCGTCATCACCGTGGAACTGGATCGCCAGCTGATCGCCAAGGCCGCCGCCGGCGCCACCCGCATCCGGCTGCGGCATGGCGCCGCCTTCAGCGACTACGACCGCCGCCAGCTGCTGCAGCACGAGGCGCTGGTGCATTCGCTGACCGCGTTGAACGGGCGCGAGCAGGCGGTGCTGCCGAGCCTGGCGCTGGCCTCGCCGCGCGTCACCGCCACCCAGGAAGGGTTGGCGACGTTCGCCGAGCAGATCACCGGCAGCATCGACATCGAGCGGATGAAGCGCATCAGCCTGCGCATCGAGGCGGTCGCGATGGCGCTGGCAGGCGCCGACTTCATCGAGGTGTTCCGCTACTTCACCGATGCGGGACAGAACGCGGCGGAAAGCTTCTCGTCGGCGCAGCGCGTGTTCCGTGGCGTGCCGACGTCCGGTGGCGCGGCGTTCACCAAGGACACCGTGTACCTGCGCGGCCTGATCGGCGTGCACACCTTCTTCCGCCGCTCGCTGCAGCAGGACCGGCTGCGCCTGTGCCGCCGCCTGTTCGCCGGCAAGATGACGCTGGAGGACGTGACCGCGTTCGAGCCGATGTTCGATGCCGGCGTGCTGGTGCCGCCGCGCTGGCTGCCGAGTTGGGTCAGCCGCGCCAACGGCCTGGCGGGCATGCTGGCGTTCTCGCTGTTCGCCAACCGGATCCGCCTGGACAAGCTGGGCCCGGCGGCCTAGCCACAAAGTGCTACGCGCCCCGTCCGCCGCCGATGGCACACTGGGCGCATGAGTTCGCCCGCCATCCTCGTCGCCGACGACCATCCGCTGTTCCGCACCGCCGTGATCCACGCGCTGCGAGGCGCGTTGCCCGGTGCCGGCGTGACCGAGGCCGCCAGCGCGGCCAGCCTGGGGCAGGCGCTGGATGCGCGGCCGGATACCGACCTGGTACTGCTGGACCTGAGCATGCCGGGCGCGCACGGATTCTCCGCACTGCTCCACGTGCGTGGCGAGCATCCCGAGGTGCCGGTCGTGGTGATCTCGTCGAACGAACATCCGCGGGTGATCCGGCGCGCGCAGCAGTTCGGTGCGGCCGGTTTCATTCCCAAGTCGTCGCCGGCCGAGACCATCGGCGAGGCGGTGGCGGCGGTGCTGGACGGGGGCGCGTGGTTTCCGCCACTGACCGTCGAGCGCTCCGAGCAGGATGCGGCGCTCGCGGCGCGCCTGGCGCAGCTGACGCCGCAGCAGTTCCGCGTGCTGCTGTGCCTGGCCGACGGCCTGCTCAACAAGCAGATCGCGCACGAACTTGGCCTTGCCGAGAACACGGTGAAGGTGCACGTCACCGCGATCCTGAAGAAGCTGGAATGCCATAGCCGCACGCAGGCGGCGGTGCTGGTGAAGTCGCTGGAACCGGAAGGCCCGCCGGTCGAGTGAGTCAGCCGAGCCAGGCCGGCAGCTGCATCGCCAGCGGCACCGTCGCGGCGGCGAGCAGCGTCTGACACGTCACCAGCGAGGCCATCAGCGGCGCATCGCCACCCATCTGCCGCGCCATGATGTAGGCGTTCGATGCGGTCGGCAGCGCCGCGTAGAAGCACGCCGCGACCGTCACCGGCGTGCTGGCGTCCAGCCACCGGCACACCAGCACGGCGAGCAGCGGCAGCGCGAGCAGTTTCAATGCGGAGGTCGCGCCGAGCAGCGCGGGCCGCACGTGGTCGCGCCGGAACTGCAGTCCGCCGCCGACGCACAGCAGCCCCAGCGCCAGTGCCGCATCGGCGAGGATGTCCAGCGCCGCGGCCAGCGGCACGGGCAGCGGCAGACCGCTGAGGTTGTACAGCAGGCCGGCCAGCGTCGACAGGATGATGGGATTGCGCGCCAGCGCCAGCGCGATGCCACGCGCGCTGGCATCGCCGCTGCCCCACACCGCCAGCGCGACGACGGCGATGACATTGACCACCGGCAGGCAGATCGCCAGCGCCAGCATCACCATCGCGGTGGTCTCCGGCGGGAACAGCAGCGCCGCCACCGCCAGCCCGAAGTAGCTGCTGGGCCGCACCGCGCCCTGCACGACGGATGAGCGGCTGGGGCCGGGCAGGCGTGGCGCCAGCCGCAGCGCCAGCAGCACCACGCCGGTCAGCACCAGCGTCGGCAGCAGCGCGGCCAGCGCCAGGTCCAGCGCATCGTTGGCCGACAGTTTCAGCCGTGCGGCGCCGACGAACAGCAGCGCAGGGAACGCCACGTGGAAGGAAAACCACTCCATCGCCGGGAACAGGCCGTCGGGGACGCGCCGCACCCGACGCAGCGCGGCGCCGAGCAGCACGATGGCGAGGACGGGAATGACGTAGGTCAGCATTGGCACGGCATCGGGTCGATCCTCAGCGTGCGCGGCGCACGTGGAGTTGGGTCATCAGTGCGCGCAGCGCGGCCGGCTTCACCGGCTTGGCGAGGAACCCCCAGCCGTGTTCCAGCGCCAGCGCGCGCAGCGCCTCGTCGCGCTCGGCGGTGACCAGGATCACCGGTGGCGCACTGCCCCAGCGCTCGCACAGGCGTACGTACAGCGAGGGTCCGTCGGTGTCGCCCAGCCGCACGTCGAGCAACAGCAGGTCCGGCGCCTGGCCGGGCACCCCCGCCGCCATCGCATCGGCCGGACCGGCGGCCAGGCCGACGTGGCACTCCCAGCGTTCGAGCAGTGCGCGGGTGGCGTCGCAGACGCGCGGATCGTCGTCCACGCACCACACGTGGCGGCCACGCAGCGGCGACCCGTCGTCGACGTCGGCCTGCGCCGGTGGTGCGTCGATGGCCGCAATGCCGGCGGTGCCACGCGGCAGTTCCACCCAGAACACGCTGCCGCGGCCGAGCTGCGAGCGCAGGCCGATGCGGTGGCCGAGCAGGCGACCGATGCGCTCCACGATGGCCAGGCCCAGGCCGGCGCCGCGGTCGTTGGCGACGCCGTCGTTGAGGCGGCGGAACTCTTCGAAGATCTCCGCCTGCAGGCTGTCCGGAATGCCCGGTCCCTGGTCGTGCACCTCGATGCGCACGCGATCGCCGCGCCGGCGCACGCCCAGCAGCACGCGCCCGCGCGGCGTGTAGCGGAGCGCGTTCGACAGGAAGTTCTGCAGGATGCGGCGCAGCAAGGCTTCATCGCTGCGCACGATGGCGCGGGTCGCGACGCCGTCCAGTACCAGGCCGCGGCCTTCGGCGAGCATGCCGAACTCGCGCAGCAGGGTTTCCAGCAGCGGCGCCAGCGCGAAGTCGCGCACCTGCGTCGGCAGCGTGCCGGATTCCAGCCGGGCGATGTCGAGCAGGCTGTTGAGGATGGCGTCCTGCGCGGCCAGCGCATTGTCGACGTGGTCGGCGAGGCGATGCGCCTCGTCGTCGTGCAGCCGGCCGCGCAGCGCCGACACGAACATGCGCGCGGCGTTCAGCGGTTGCAGCAGGTCGTGCACGGCGGAGGCGACGAAGCGCGTCTTGTAGCGGTTGGCGTTCTCCGCCGCCTGCGTGGCCTCGGCGAGCGCGCGAGTGCGCTCTTCGACACGGTGTTCCAGCGCATCGGCCAGCGAGCGCAGGTCGCGTGCGGCGTGCTTGTAGCTGGTGATGTCGGCGTAGCTGGTGACGAAGCCGCCGTCCGGCAGCGGATTGCCGCGGATCTCCAGCACCACGCCGTCGTCCTTCTCGCTTTCGCGCATGTGCGGCTTGCCGCTGCGCAGGTGGTCCAGCCGGCGCTGGATCGCCTCTTCCACCGGGCCGGGTCCCAGCAGGCCACGACGCGCGTTGTGGCGGAATACGTCCTCGATCGGTCGGCCGACGTGGATCAGCTCGGGCGGGAAGCGGAACAGGTCCATGTAGCGCGAGTTCCACGCCACCAGGCGCAGGTCGGCATCGATGATGACCACGCCCTGCGGCAGGTGCTCCAGGCTGCGGCTCAGGCCGGCATCGGCCGAGCGCGCGGCCTCGACGATGCCGTCGCGGGCGGTGCGCAGTTCCTGCGCGTGCTGCTGCAATACGGTTTCCAGTTCCTCGCGGCTGCGCCGCTGCAGCAGTGCGATCCGGCGGCGCTGCTGCATGAACAGCACGAGGAACGACAGCGCCAGCCAGGCGCCGCCGGCGGCCAGGGCGGCGGTGCGCCCCGCCGCGGTGATCGCCGACGCGTCGTGCAGCAGATGCAGTTGCCAGCCTTCTTCCGGCAGCGCCATCGACGGCCACAGCACCGTGCCGGGAAGCGCGGGATCGCGCAGCTGCACGCGGCGTGCGCCATCGCCCGGCGCGGACAGGTCCTGCCATTGCAGCGGCGTGAGCGTCTGCCGTGCGTACTGGCGGGTGGCGGCCAGCTCGCGGCGATCGGCATCGGTCAGCGTCCGCAGCGTGCGATAGCGCCAGGCATCCTGGCTGGCGAGGAAGATCACGCCGTGCGCGTCGCTGACCAGCACGATGTCCGGCGTCTGCAGCCATTCCTGTTCCAGCGCGTCCAGTTCGATCTTGATGACGATCAGCCCGATGACGTCGCCGCCATCGCCGGTGATTGCCTGCGACAGGAAATAGCCCGGCTCGCCGGTGGTCAGGCCGATGCCGTAGAACTGCCCCTGCCCGTCGCGCAGCGCCTGCTTCACGTAGGGACGGAAGCTGTAGTCCTCGCCGACGTTGCTGGTCGGCGCGCGCCAGTTGCTGGCTGCCAGCGCGATGCCGTGGCGGTCGATCAGCGTCAGCGTGGACGAGCGGGTGACGCTGTTGGCGTCCTCCAGGCGCTGGTTGAGCGCGTTGCGGCGCGCGTCGTCCACCGGCGCCAGCAACGCCGCGCGCAGGTCGGGGTCCTGCGCCAGCACCTGCGGCAGCGTGCGGTAGCGGTCGATGCGCTGCTGCAGCGCCTGCGCATGCAGGTCCAGCTGCCGCTCCAGCTGCGCCGTTTCCGCACGTTGCGCGCGCGTGCCGGCCGCATGGTAGGCCAGCGCCATCACCAGCGCAGCGCCGCCGAGGATCGACAGCAGGACCAGCAGGATCTGGCGGTGGCGGCGGGCACGCAGCATGGGCCGCAGTCTAAAAGGTGCGGCGCAGCATCGGGGCGGGCTAGTACCAATAGGTTATCGGCGCGGCGGCGATGCGGGGGTACAACATGCCGGCCGCCGATCCGGGTGGCGTCGCCATCCACGGAGTGTCCCCCATGCACCTGGCCGATACCCCCTACGTGCCGCCGCCGAAGGTGCCGCTGTACAGGCAGCTGTACTTCCAGGTGATCGTGGCCATCGTGCTGGGCGCGACGCTGGGGCATTTCGAGCCGGCGCTGGCCGAATCGATGAAGCCGCTGGGCGATGCCTTCATCAAGCTGGTGAAGATGATCATCGCGCCGGTGATCTTCCTGACCATCGTCACCGGCATCGCCGGCATGACCCAGCTGCGTACGGTCGGCCGCGTGTTCGCCAAGGCGATGGCGTACTTCCTGTTCTTCTCCACGCTGGCGCTGGTGGTCGGCCTGATCGTGGCGCACGTGGTGCAGCCCGGCGCCGGCATGAACATCAATCCGGCCGACCTGGACCAGTCCGCGGTGCAGGACTACGTGCAGAAATCGCACGAGCTGTCGCTGGTCGGCTTCCTGATGGACATCATCCCGAAGACGCTGGTCAGCCCGCTGGTGGGCGACAACATCCTGCAGGTGCTGTTCGTGGCGGTGCTGTTCGGCCTGTCGCTGGCGCTGGTCGGCGAGAAGGGCCGCCCGGTGCTGACCGTGCTGGAAGCGCTGACCACGCCGGTCTTCCGGCTGGTACACATCCTGATGCGCGCCGCACCGATCGGTGCGTTCGGCGCCATCGCCTTCACCATCGGCAAGTACGGCGTCGGCATGCTGGTCAACCTGGCGTGGCTGGTCGGTTCGTTCTACCTGACCTCGCTGCTGTTCGTGGTCGTCATCCTCGGCCTGGTGTCGTGGTGGTGTGGCTTCTCGATCTTCCGCCTGATCCGCTATCTGAAGGCGGAACTGCTGCTGGTGCTGGGCACGTCGTCGTCCGAGTCCGCGCTGCCGTCGCTGATGGAGAAGATGGAGCGCGCCGGCGCATCGAAGTCCGTGGTCGGCCTGGTCGTGCCGACCGGCTACTCGTTCAACCTGGACGGCACCAACATCTACATGACGCTGGCCGCGCTGTTCATCGCGCAGGCCACCAATACCGAACTGAGCCTGGGCCACCAGATCATGCTGCTGCTGGTGGCGATGCTGAGTTCGAAGGGCGCCGCAGGCGTCACCGGCGCCGGTTTCATCACGCTGGCCGCGACGCTGGCGGTGGTGCCGGAAGTGCCGGTCGCCGGCATGGCGCTGATCCTCGGCATCGACCGCTTCATGAGCGAATGCCGCTCGCTGACCAACTTCACCGGCAACGCGGTGGCCACGCTGGTGGTCGCGCGCTGGGAGAACGCGCTCGACCGCGATGCGCTGGCGCGCGCGCTGGGCGGACCGTCCGCCCCGATCGCCGCCGCACCCGATCCGGCCGCAGGCCCGGGCGATCCGACACGACTCACGGCCGACTGACGCTGGCCGCACCACGTCTTCAGAGGAGGGACTGAACGATGCATGCCTTGAACCCACGCCGCACCCCGTTGCGCAGCAGTCTGACCCTGGCCTTGCTGGCGGTGATCCATGCCGCCGCCGCCCAGGACACCACGCCACCGGCCGCGCCGGCACCGCAGTCGGCGCCCGCGGAGGAACCGGCCACCACGCTGGACAAGGTCACCGTGGTCGGCTCGCATATCCAGGGCGCGGCCACCACCGATGCGCTGCCGGTGCTGGTGGTCGGCGCGGACCAGATCGATGCCTCCGGCGCGATCTCCGGCGACGAGTTGATGCGCACCATTCCGCAGATGGGCGACGTGCTGTTCGACGCGTCCAACAATCCGCAGACCAGCAACGCCGCGCGCGGCGACGTCAATTCGGTCAACCTGCGCTCGCTCGGCGTCGGCAACACGCTGGTGCTGCTCAACGGTCGTCGGCTGGTGCAGCACCCGACCAGCCAGGGCACGTCCGACACCGGCACGGTGCCGGTGCAGAGCTTCAATTCCAACGCGATCCCGGTCTCCGGCCTGGACCGCATGGAGATCCTGCTCGACGGCGCGGCGGCCATCTACGGCGCCGATGCGGTGGCCGGCGTGGTCAACACCGTGCTGCAGACCGACTTCGACGGCGTCAGCGCCAGCACGCGCTACGGCGGTGCGGAAGGCACGGGCATGAACGAGTTCGAGGTGAACCTGTTCGCCGGCCACAACGTCGACCGCGGCAACGTCTCGCTGTTCCTGAACTACACCGACCGCTCCGAACTGATGGCATCGGACCAGGACTTCACCGCGACCGACGACCTGCGCGCGCTGTTCGCGGACTATCCGGACTTCGCCGGGCTGGCCGCGCTCGACGGCCGTTCGTCGCATACGCCGTGGGCGCGCCTGACCGTCGGGCCGCGCGCGGTGATCCGGTCCAATGGCGTGGCGGTGACGAACACCGCCGGCGCGTTCCGCGTCCAGCCGTCGAGCTTCGGTTGCGGCGTCAGCCTCGGCAACGACCTGTGCCTGGCCAGCGGCAACCACAACTTCAACACCACCAATCGCGAGATGCGCTACGACACGCGCCATGGCACCAGCGTGCGGCCGTCGGTGGAGCGCATCAACCTGTTCCTGACCGGCCACTACGACGTGGGCGACAACGTCGAGGCGTTCGGCGAAGTCGGCTTCTACCACGCGGTCAGCGAAGCGACGCAGCCGCCGGTGGTCAACCTCAACAGCCTGTGGATCCCGGCTACCAATTACTGGAATCCGTTCGGTGCCGCCACGCTGCCCGATGGTTCGCCGAACCCGAACCGCCTGCCCGGCCTGACCGGCGTGCCCGCCGCCGGCCTGCCCGTGCAGATGAGCAACTACCGCTACGTCGACGCCGGCTTCCAGCGCGTGCGCGTGGAGAACTACCAGGCGCGCTTCCTCGCCGGCCTGCGCGGCGAGTGGAACGGCTGGAACTGGGAAACGGCGCTGCTGTACTCCGAAGCCGAGGCCGAGGACCGTTCGCCCAACATCAACATGACCAAGCTGCAGCAGCAGCTGGCGCTGGCGACGCCGGACGCCTACAACCCGTTCAGCGGCGGCTGCGTGTCCACGCCGAGCTACGGCGACTGCTCGCCGAGTTCGCAGGCGGCGATTGACGGCATCGTGTTCGACCTGGTGCGCGAGTCGCGCACCACGCTGACGATGGCCGACTTCAAGATGAGCCGCGGCGACCTGTTCGCGCTGCCGGCCGGCAGTGTCGGCATGGCGTTCGGTGCGGAAGCGCGCCGCGAGACGCAGCGCGACGATCGCGATGCCAACCTCGATGGCACCTACACCTTCACGGACATGGTCACCGGCGCCACCAACCTCAGCAATGTCGCGGCGGTCAGCCCGAACCCCGATACGCGCGGCTCGCGCAACGTCGGTTCGGCCTATGTCGAATTCGCGGTGCCGCTGGTGTCGGAAGACATGGGCATCCCGCTGGTGCATCGCCTCGACATGCAGCTGGCTGGCCGCTACGAGCACTATTCCGACTTCGGCTCCGTCGCCAAGCCCAAGGTGGCGCTGGCGTGGGACCTGGTGGAGGGCCTGCGCCTGCGTGGTTCCTACTCCGAAGGCTTCCGCGCGCCGAACCTGGAGCAGACCAACGCCACCCAGTACGCACGCCTGGCCAGTGGCGTGGACCACATCCGCTGCGAGGCCGACCTGCGTGCCGGCCGCATCGCCTCGTTCAGCGCCTGCGGACAGAGCACCTCGGGCGCGTCGCTGCTGGTGGCCGGCAACCCGGACCTGGAACCGGAAGAGAGCACCAACACCTCGTTCGGCGTGGTGTTCCAGCCGACCTTCATCCCTGAGCGCTTCGGCCGCTTCACCTTCACCGTCGACCGCTGGAAGATCGAGCAGGAGAAGATCGTCGGCCTGCTGGGCGCGCAGACCGCGCTGACAGTGGACTACCTGGCGCGCGTCGGCGGCGGCAGCAACCCGCTGGTGGTGCGCGAGGCGCCGACGCAGGAGGACATCGACGCGTTCGCCGGCACCGGCATCGATCCCGTGGGCCGCGTCACCGCCATCAACGACCGCTTCATCAACCTGCAGCCGCAGACCGCCGGTGGCCTGGACTTCGGCCTGGACTGGTCGCTGCGCCGCACGCGCTTCGGTTCGTTCTCGGTCAACCTCAACGCGACCCGCCTGCTGGAGTTCACCCGCGATCCGGGCGACATCGTCAACGCGCTGTATGCGGCGCGTGCGGCGGGCACCATCGATCCGCTGACGCCGCTGCCCGACCCGAGCCAGCTGATCGGCCAGAACGGCCGCCCGGAATGGCGTGCCAGCGGTTCGCTGACCTGGAACAAGGCGGCATGGCGCGTGGGCTATTCGGCGCAGTACATGAGTTCGTTCGAACAGCCGCAGCTGCTGGGTCTCTCGGGCGACCCGTGGGTGGTCGACCAGCGCCTGACCCACAACCTGTACGGCCAGTACCGCTTCCCCGATGGCACCGCCGTGCGCCTGGGCGTGCGCGACCTGACCGACGAAGGCCCGTCGCTGGCCGATGGCGGTTACCGCGGTTCGCTGCACAATCCGTGGGGTCGCTACTGGTACGTCAACATCGCCCGTTCGTTCTGAGGAGGACGCAGGCACGATGCGAAGCATGAGCCGTCGCTGGATCGCCACCGTGCTTGCCGTGCTGGGCACGGTCGCCCTGCCTGCCGGGGCGGCCGATGCCGACGGCAAGGCGACGTTCGCTCCGGTCGCCTGTCCCGCCTCGGTCGGCACACAGGTCGACTGCCACGAGGCCCGCGATGCGAACGGGGCATGGCTGCTGGTGGCGATGCCGAAGACGTGGAACCGCCGGCTCATCGTGCACGCGCACGGCGGGCCGCGGCTGGGTGCGCCTAAAGCGGGCGATTCTGCGGAAGACCTGGACCGCTTCGCGGTGATGGTGCGCAGCGGTTATGCGTGGATCGGCAGCACCTACCGCCGCGGTGGCTATGGCGTACGCATGGCGGCCGCCGACGTGGACGTCAGCCGTCGCGTGTTCTGGTCGCGCTGGGGCCGCCCGGAGCGCACGCTGCTGCACGGCCAGTCGTGGGGTGGCAACGTGGCGGCGAAGGTGGCCGAGCTGTATGCGCTCGACATCGACGGACGCGCCAACTACGACGGCGTGCTGACCACCAACGGGCTGCTGTCCGGCGGCACGCGCGGCTACGGCTTCCGCGCCGACCTGCGCGCGGTCTACCAGTACTACTGCCGCAACCATCCGGCGGCCGATGAAGCACAGTACCCGCTGTGGCAAGGGCTGCCGGCCGGCGCGAAGATGACGCGCGACGACCTGCGCACGCGCGTGGACGCGTGCACCGGTGTCGACCAGTCGGCGTCGAAGCGCACGCCGGCGCAGGCGGCGAACCTGCGCGACATCCTCGCCGTCACCGGCGTGGCCGAGAAACAGCTGGTCGCGCACCTCGCCTGGGGCACGTTCCATTTCCAGGACGTCGTGCAGAAGCGGCTCGGCGGCCGCAACCCGTTCGACAACCACAAGACGGTGTATCGCGGATCGCGCGACGACCGCGCGCTCAATGCCGGCGTCGAGCGTTTCAGCGCCGATCCCGCGGCCGTCGCCATGCTCGCCTACGACGCCGACCTGTCTGGCCTGATCGTGCGGCCGACCGTCACCGTGCACGCGCGCCACGATCCGACCGTGTCGTACGAGGCCGAGGCGATCTATGCCGCCACCGTGGAAGCGGCCGGACGCAGCGACCTGCTGCTGCAGGCCCTCACCGACGAAAGCGACCACAGCCGGCTGCAGGATGCGACATACGCCAGCGCATTGCAGGTGCTCGAACAGTGGCTGGACAGCGGCAAACGGCCCGCCGCCACCGCATTCGCGGATACCTGCGGCCGTGTGTCGCAGGCACGCGATGCCTGCCGCTTCATCGCCCCTTGAGCGAAGGCTGCATGACCGTGGCGTGACGCAGCACCGTAACCGGCCGGGTCCGGCCCCGGCGGGGAAGGGGTAGAATCGCTGCTCCCCCGCCTTCACCACAGGCACCGTTTCCGCAATGACGAACGACGATTTCAAGCAGGCCGCGCTGGAATACCACCGCCTGTCTCCGCCGGGCAAGATCAAGGTCGCCCCCACCAAGCCGATGCTGACGCAGCGTGACCTGGCGCTGGCGTATTCGCCGGGCGTGGCCTATGCCTGCGAGGCGATCGTCGAGGACCCGAAGACCGCCAGCGAACTGACCGCGCGCGGCAACCTGGTGGCCGTGGTCACCAACGGCACCGCCGTGCTCGGCCTGGGCAACATCGGCGCGCTGGCCGGCAAGCCGGTGATGGAAGGCAAGGGCGTGCTGTTCCAGAAGTTCGCCGGCATCGACGTGTTCGACATCGAGATCGACGAGACCGACCCCGACAAGCTGGTCGACATCATCGCCTCGCTGGAGCCGACCTTCGGCGGCATCAACCTGGAAGACATCAAGGCGCCGGAGTGCTTCATCGTCGAGCGCAAGCTGCGCGAGCGGATGAAGATCCCGGTCTTCCACGACGACCAGCACGGCACGGCGATCATCGTCGGTGCGGCGGTGGTCAACGCGCTGGAAGTGATCGGCAAGAAGATCGGCGACGTGAAGCTGGCCACCAGCGGCGCCGGCGCGGCGGGCATCGCCTGCCTCGACATGCTGGTCGCGCTGGGCCTGAAGCCGGAGAACATCCTGGCCTTCGACCGCGACGGCGTCATCTACACCGGTCGTCCGAACCTGGACCCCGACAAGGCGCGTTACGCACGCGACACCGCCAAGCGCACGCTGGCGGAGATCGTCGAAGGTGCGGACATCTTCCTGGGCCTGTCGGCCGGCGGCATCCTCAAGCCGGAGATGGTCGCCACGATGGCGGACAAGCCGGTCATCCTGGCGCTGGCCAACCCGAACCCCGAAATCTCCCCGGCGGACGCCAAGGCCGTGCGCCCGGACGTCATCATCGGTACCGGCCGCAGCGACTACCCGAACCAGGTCAACAACGCGCTCTGCTTCCCGTACATCTTCCGTGGCGCGCTGGATGTCGGCGCCACGGTGATCAACGAAGAAATGAAGGTCGCCTGCGTGCACGCCATCGCCAAGCTGGCGCGGCGCGAGGCGTCCGACCTCGGCAGCGCCTACGGCGACGACGTGCCGTGCTTCGGCCCCGAATACCTCATCCCGCGTCCGTTCGACCCGCGCCTGCTGGTGGAAGTGGCCGCCGCGGTCGCGCAGGCGGCGATGGACTCCGGCGTGGCGCTGCGCCCGATCCCCGACATGTGGGCGTACCGCGAGAAGCTGGGCCAGTTCGTCTATCGCACCAGCCTGATGATGAAGCCGGTCTACGACCGTGCGCGCGCCGACAAGAAGCGCGTGGTCTATGCCGAAGGCGAGGAAGAGACCGTGCTGCGCGCCGTGCAGACCGTGATCGATGAAGGCCTGGCGTTCCCGATCCTGATCGGCCGCCCGGACGTGATCGAGGCGCGCATCCAGCGGCTGAGCCTGCGCATGCGTGCCGGCGTCGACTTCGAGATCACCAACCAGGACGACGATCCGCGCTTCAACGACTACTGGCAGCACTACCACGCGCTGACTTCGCGCCGTGGCGTCACGCCGTCGGCCGCGAAGAACCTGATGCGCTCGCGGCCCACGCTGATCGCGGCGGTGATGGTGGCGCGCGGCGAAGCCGATGCGATGATCACCGGCATCGTCGGCCGCTTCCACAAGAAGCTGGGCTACGTGCGCAGCATGATCCCGCTGGATCCGGGCGTGCAGTCGACCTCGGCGATGACTGGCGTGATCAATAACCAGGGCGCGTACTTCTTCCTCGACACCCACGTGCAGGACGACCCCACCGCCGAGCAGATCGCCGAAGCGACGCTGCAGGCCGCGTACCGCCTGAAGCTGTTCGGCATCGAGCCGCGCATCGCGCTGCTGTCGCACTCCAACTTCGGCAGCCACGAGACGCCGGGTTCGATCAAGATGCGCAAGGTCCGCGAGCTGTTGCTGAAGCGCAAGCCCGACCTCAACGTCGATGGCGAGATGCAGGGCGACACCGCGTGGGACGAGGTGCTGCGCAGCCGGATGATGCCGGGCAGCACGCTGTCGGGCCGCGCGAACCTGTTCGTCATGCCCAACCTGGATGCGGCCAACATCACCTACAACATGGTGCGCGTGGTGACCGACGGCGTGGCCATCGGGCCGATCCTGATGGGTATCTCCAAGCCGGTGCACATCCTGACCACCAGTGCCACGCCGCGCCGCGTGATCAACATGACCGCCATCGCCGCGGTCGATGCGCAGATCCGCCTGCAGCGCGAAGCGGAACGTACCGGCCCGGGCTGATCCCGACGGCGTCCGTCACTCCGTGACGGACGCATCCGGTGCGGCGCCGGCGCCGGGTGCGACACCCGCATCCAGCTCCGACGTGGCCCGTGACACCGCGGTCCGGTCCAGCGTGGACACCTTGCAGGACCGCTTCAGGAACAGGTCGGTCACGTGTTCGCGGCGACCATGCAGCTGTGCGTGCTGCGCCATCGTCGCCATGCTGTCCTGCTGCGCCTTCATGGTCTTGTCCATCGCGTCGTACATGGCGTCGGTATTGGGACGCCCGCCGAGCGAGGACAGCGCGCCGGCGGCCATGCCGGCGCCCGGCACCAGCCCGAGCAGCGCACTGCCGAAGCTGCGCGCGCGCTGGCCGCCCATCATCTTCTTCTGTGCCTGGCGCATGTCCTCGGTAGCCTGGCGCGACAGCACCATCGGATCGGCCGCCTGCGGCAGGGCGGCGATGCGCGTGCCCAGCCATTCGGCTTCAGCGTAGAGCTGTTCGCAGGTCGCATCGGAATCGCTGAGGCGCGCGACGTTCGCGGCCTGCGCGAACACGGACGGGTCGGGCATCTGCGCCAGCGCGGGTTGAACCGCGGATGCGACGAACGCGCTGCCGGCCAGGAGGAGGGTGCAGGGGAAGCGGGGCATCGCGATGTCGCCTGGGAAGTCGAGGGCCTCCGACTGTAGGCAGCACGGCGACCTCGCACGACGTCATGAAGTCCTCCGGACCAACGCGTGTCGCTGAAGGTCACCATGACATCCGGCAGGGGTCAGGCGATGCGGACGATCAGCTTGCCGAGGTTGTCGCCGCGCGCGAGCAGCGCCAGCGCGCGCGGCGCCTGCTCCAGTCCGTCGAGGACCTGTTCGTGCCAGTGCACCTGGCCGTTGCGCAACAGCGCGCCCATGTCGCTGAGGAACGCGGGGTCCACCAGGTGCTGCGGATGCAGGCGGGTGATGTCGCGGTGGGTGAACGAGCGTACGACGAGCCGCCGCATCAGCACGGCGTTGAAGAAGGCCGGCAGCCGGTCCGCCGACATCGACGGCCACAGTTCGCCTTCCATGATGCCGCACAGCGGCAGGCGCGCACCGTCGTTGAGCAGCGGCATCACCGCATCGATGCAGTGGCCGTGCACGCCTTCCAGGAAAATGTCGATGCCGTCGGGGCAGGCGGCCTGCAGTTGGTCGGCGAAGTCCGGTGCGTGGCGGTCCAGCGCCACCTCGAAGCCGTACTGCTCGCGCACATGCCTGCACTTCTCGTCGCTGCTGGTCACCGCGACGACGCGTGCGCCGTGCTGCTGCGCGAGTTGCCCGGCGGTGGCGCCGATCGGTCCGCTGGCGGCGGCCAGCACCATGGTGTCGCCCGGGCGTGGCACGCAGACTTCGCGCACCGCCGACCAGGCGATGAAGCCATACAGGCCGTAGACGCCGAGGGCGGCGCCGACGGGCGCCACGGCGGCATACAGCTTGCGCCGGATCTCGGCGCCATCGACCAGGTCGTGGCTCTGCCAGCCGCTGTGCGCGAGCACGCAGTCGCCTTCCTTGAAGCCGACATGGCGCGATGCCAGCACGCGCGACACGGTGCTGCAGGGCATGACGCCCCCCATCGCCAGGATGTCGCCGTCCGGTGCGTTCTCGTGCATGCGGCCGGCCGCGCAGATGTCGATCGAAATCTGTTCCGTCTTCAGCAGCACCTGGCCATCGCGCAGCGCGGGCAGCGGGACGTGCTCGATGCGGAAGCACTCGGCGATGTCGCGGTCGACCGGGCGATGCGCCAGCACGAGGCGGGTGTTGAGGGGGGCCGCATCGCGCGCGGCATCGAAGGAGTCAGCGGGGGCAGGCGTGCGTACGCCCAGGCATGTCGTCGGTGTCACCGGATCCTGGTCCAAGCAAAAGCCCCTGTAGAGCAGGGGAACGCGGAACACGTGGCGCGCAGGCCACGCGCGGCTCCGCAGGGAGCACGGTCGGTGAGGATGGACGGTGGCGCGAGGTCAGGCGCTGCACGCGGGCGTGCACTTCGCCGACATAGTGGAAGCAGCAGATGGGCATGGGGGTTGCCGTGGGAAAGGCGGGTATCGCGTGCGCGATACCCGCCGGGAGGCTCAGAACTCGTAGCTGGCACTCAGGGTGATCCGGCGCGGATCGACGAAGCTGCGCGGGTGCTTGTAGTCGTACGCCTTCGCACCGCCGCCCGCGTCCCACACCTCGACCACGCGGTAGTAGTCCTGGCTGTCGAACACGTTCTGCAGCATCAGGCCGAGCGTCAGGCCCTTCGCCCACGTCGGCTGGTAGTCCACGCGCAGGTCCATCGTGGTCGCCCATGGCACGCGGCCCGAGGTGCCGCGCGGACGCAGGCTGTCGTCGATGGAGTACGGCGACTGCACGCCTTCGCCGCAGTAGAACGACGCGGCCCCGTACTGCACCGCCTCGCCGTCAGGGCCATCGGCAGGATAGATGCCGAAGCAGTTCACCGGCCGTCCGCTCTGCGCGATCAGGTTCGCGCCCACGCGCCACTGCTCGTTGATCTGGTAGGCGCCGAACACCTTCAGGCTGTGGCGACGGTCGTTCGGCAAGTCGCCGTAGGCGCCGTCCATCAGGCCGGGAAAGTCGAAGTCCTGGGTGATGCCGGCGTCTTCCTGGGCGATGTCCGACTTCACGTAGCCTTCGGTATTGCCGCGGCTCTTGGCCCACGTGTACGAGGCCTGCATGAACCAGCGGTCATCCCACGCGCGTTCGACCATGAACTCCAGCGCGTGGTACTTGCGCTTGGCGGCCGGCAGGCCGAGGGCGCTCGCCGGGATGTCCACCACCGTCAGCTGGCCGGTGCCGTCCAGGTCGACATTCGCCGACATGTCCTTGCCGGGATTGGTCAGGAAGCAGTGCGACAGCGCGTCGGCGATGGCGTCGGCGTGCGCGGCGGAATAGCCGTTGGCCAGCGCCCAGTCGTGCGCGCCGCTGCCGGCGCACATGTCGTCCATGCCGGATTTCAGTTCGCGGTAGACGCCGCGCATGCCCAGCGTCCAGTTAGGCGCGAACTGCCACTGCCAGCCGGCGATGAATTCGTCCTGGTACATCGGCTCCAGGTTGTTGTCGACGACCGTACGCGGATCCTTGATCTCCCCGTCGCTGGTGTAATTGCGCGGCCCCACCTGCGGACCCACCACCGGGACGCCGGTCACCGGGTCGATGCCGGTGAACGTATACCACTCGTTGTAGTCCAGTTCGGCGCCGGCCAGGCGGACGTTGGTGTTCGCGTAGACCGGGATGTAGTAGCGGCCCATGTTGCCGAACACCTTCAGGCTGGAGTCGCCGCGCACGTCCCACGAGAAGCCCAGGCGCGGCGACCACGTGTCCTGGATGTCGATGAAGGAGCCGCCTTCCGCGTTGAGGTTTTCGAAGCCCTCGTTGCGGATGCCGAGCGAGGCCATGAACCGGTCGCTGACCTGCCAGGTGTCCTCCAGGTACCACGCGGTGTTGCGGGTGGTGAACGTGCCACCGTTCTGCAGCACGCGCCGGCGGACCATTTCGGTGACGCCCACCGGCACCACCACGCCCGGCGCCACGGTCGAGCCCGGCGTGGTGTTGTAGTAGCGCCAGTACTCGCCACCGGAATAGGCGCTGCCATCGACGGTGATGAACTCCTCGTTGTCCAGGCCGAAGCGCAGCGTGTGGTCGCCGAGCGCCCATTCGCCATCGAAGCGCCACGCCTTGCGCGTGTCGCCCGCGCCACCGATGCCCGGCAGCGCGTCGATGTAGCAGCCGGCCACGCCGATGGGCGGGAGGCCGGTGCTGCGTCCGTCGTAGATGTACGGGCAGTTCTCGGCGTTGGAGTTCTCGTTGCCGCGCGAATACTTGCCGTAGCCGTACAGCGCGGACAGGGTGAGGTCGTCGGTGATGTAGCCGGTCCACTTGGCGATGTAGTTGTCGCCGCCGGTGGTGCGGCGGAACGTGCCGATGGGATCGCCGCCACCGACCGACAGGTCGCCCGCCGGCCGCTGGTGGGTGACGCCGTCCTCGACCGCCTTGTCGCGGAACGCCGTCAGTTCCAGGCGGTGGTCGTCGTTGATGTACCAGTCGAGTTTCACCAGGCCCTGCGGCGAGTCGATGGTGGAGCGCTCGTGGCCGTTCTCGTAGTCCAGCACCTCCTTGTCCTGCTGGCCCTGGAACAGGCCGAAGAAGAACAGCCTGTCCTTCACCAGCGGGCCACCGCCGTAGACGTTGTAGACGGTGGAGTCGATCTTCGAGCCGCTCTCGACGATGCGGTAGTCGCCGTCGCGGTCGGGATCGTGCGCGAGCGCGCGGCCGCTGGACAGCGAATCCGGACTCCAGAAGACATTGGCGCCGCCTTTCCATTCATTGGTGCCACGCTTGGTGGTGACGTTGAGCACGCCACCGAGCGAGCGCCCGAATTCCGCGCCGTAGCCGCCGGTCTTGATCTGCTGCTCGGCGATGGCCTCGAACGGCACCTGGTTGAAGGCCAGGCCGGTGACGATGTTGGTGACGTTGAAGCCGTTGACGTAGTAGACGTTCTCCGCCGCCGAGCTGCCGCCGAACGAAGCGACATTGCCGAAGCGCGGATCGCCCTTGACCGTGCCGGGCGCCAGCAACGCCACGTTGGTGATGTCGCGCGACACCGGCAGGCGGTCGATCTGCGCCTCGGTGAAGATGGTCACGGACTCCACCGACGACACGTCGATCGGATTGACCGCCGACGTGCCGCGTACCGTGATCGCGTCCAGCGTGGCGGCGTCGCGGGCGACGAAGGAGACGTTGCTGCCCGAGCCGGTGGTGACGACGATGTCGCGGGTGGTGACCTGGCCGTCCGCATCGGTGCGGGTGACGCGGTATTGGCCCGGCGGCAGCGCGCCGATGCGGAAGTCGCCACCGTTGCCGACGCTGACCGACCGCTCCAGGCCCGTGCCGACGTGGGTGACGGTGATGCGGTCGCCATCGGCCGCCTGGCCGAACACGGAACCGGTGGTGTTGGACTGCGCCTGTACGCCGCCGGCGAAACAGGTGGCCAGCGCGAGGCTGAGCGTGGTGATGCGGAACTGCGTGCGGATGCGACCTCTGTTCATCGTTCCTTTCCAATGGCAATCGACGGGACTGGCGCGCCGGGTGGTGGCCAGAGGTCGCGACGTTAGGCAGCGCGATGCGCCCCCGCGAATGCGTGTGGTCAGGATGAAAAAGCGCGGTCGCCGGAGGTCATCGTGACTTCCGGCAGGGCATGGTGAACGGCGGCCCCGATGGGTTGACCGGTCCGGACCTGCAAAGCAGAACGCCCCGCATGCGGGGCGTTTTGCTTCGGTGGGTCATGCTTGTTGTAGGAGCGACGTCAGTCGCAACCGCATGAATCCAGCGTCCAGAGTGTCTGACAGTGTGCGGTCGCGACTGACGTCGCTCCTACAACAGCCGTTAGCCCTCTTCCTCGCCATCCAGGATTCGCCGCTGCAACGCATCCAGGTAGGCGTCGGCGTCGGCGCTGGATTCGAAGATCTCGTCCATCGGCACGGCCTGCACGATCTCGATGACCTTGCGGATCTGCTCCTGCGGATGCACCACCAGCAGGCGGCCTTCGTGCGGCGCCAGCGCCTTGCGTGCCTTGAGGATGCTGCGCACGCCGGCGCTGCTGATGTAGTCCAGGTGCGCCAGGTCCAGCACCAGCGCCTGCGGGCGTGCGGCCAGCATAGGCGCCAGGGCCTCGTCGAGCTGCACGTGGCTCACGGTGTCCAGCCGGCCGCCGAGCAGCACGTACTGGTTGCCGTTGACCGGTGGGTAGACCTCAATCTCCAGTGTCATCAGGCATCTCGGTGTCGCGGATATGCCGGGTGGGATAGCCCGGGGAGGCGGAGGCGTGACGCTGGATCGTAAAACAAATGCGAGGCGATGGTGCGGCCGGTGCAATGCGCCTCAATCGTCGTCCTCGCCTGCATCCAGGATCTTCCGCTGCATCACGTCCAGGTAGGCATCCGCTTCGGCCGTGGACGAGAAGATCTCGTTCAACGGCACCGCCTTGACCATGTCCAGCACCTTCTGGATCTGCGGCTGCGGGTTGACCAGCAGCACCTTGCCGCCGTGCGGTGCCAGCGCCTTGCGTGCCTTGAAGAGGGAGCGGATGCCGGCGCTGCTGATGTAGTCCAGCCCCGACAGGTCCAGCACCAGCGAATGCAGGTGCCGCGTGAGCAGCGGCGCCAGGGCTTCGTCGAGGTCTTCGTAGGTATGGGTGTCCAGGCGGCCACGCACCTCGGCGCGCTGGCTGCCCTTGCCCGGGGGGTGGAGTTCGATGGTCAGGCTCATGCGGGATTCTCCTCGGTCGGTATGCGCAGGGACAGGCGCAGGACGTTGTAGTTACCCATTCGCTGATAGACGGCCATTTCGGCCACCTGGCGCACCAGGTGGAGGCCCAGGCCGCCGGTCGGCCGGTCGAGGATGTCGGCATCCAGGTCCGGGGAGGGCTGCTCGAGCGGGTTGAACGGTACGCCGCTTTCGCGGAATTCCAGCGTCAGCAGGTGGTCGCGGATGGCGATGTCCACGCACAGCTCGTGTTCTTCGGCATCGACGCGCGCCACGTCGCCATGTTCGATGGCATTGCTGGCCAGTTCCTCGACGATCAGCCGGACGTCGCCCTGGATGGCGCGGCTGACGCCGTTGTTGGCCAGCACGGCTTCCAGCGAGGCGTTGAGGTCGTCCACGCGGGCGTGCTCACGCGGGATGAACAGTCGCATCTGCATGTGCGGTCTCCTGTGTCGGCGAAGCTTCGGGGGAAAGCGGGGCACCGTCCAGCCGGCGGCGGATGGCGAGTGCGGTGATGTCATCCGACTGGGGCGCGGGGTCGGTAAATGCGTGAACCCTGGCGATCAGCGCTTCGCATTGCGCGCGCGCGGTCGCCCCGGGCAGCAGGGCCTCGGGGATGCGCTCCGGACCGAATGCGCGGTTGTCGCCGTCGAACGCCTCGGTGATGCCGTCGGTCCAGGCCAGCAGTGTCGCGCCCGCGGGCAGCTGCCCCGACCACAGCGGGAATGCATCGCCCACTTCGAAGCCCAACGGCGGGCCGGGCGGCACGGACAGCATTTCGTGGCGCCCGTCGGCATGCAGCAGCAGCGGCGCGTCGTGGCCGGCGCTGGCGAGCACGCAGGCACCGCTGCGCACGTCCACGCGCCCGCACAGCACGGTGGCGAACATGCAGGCATCGTTGCCCTGCACCAGCCGCTTCGAAGCTTCGGCCAGCACCCGTTCCGGCGAGGGATGCGTGCTGGCCGCGACCTCCAGCACGGTGACGGTGCGCGCCATGAACAGCGCCGCCGGCACGCCCTTGTCGGACACATCGCCGATGGCGAACCACAGACAGTCCGGATCGGTCTGGATGAAGCAGTAGAAGTCGCCACCGACGGCCTTCGCCGGTTCCAGCCGTGCGTAGGCTTCCAGGTGGGCGTGCTCGCGGTCGATCACGAGGCCGGGCGGCAGCATCGCCTGCTGGATCTCGCGTGCGATCGACAGCTCGCTCTCCAGCTTCTGCCGCGCGGCGGTCATGTCCTCGATCTCGCGCAGTTGTTGCCGGATCGAGCCGCGTGCGTGCTCCAGCGTGCGTGCCATCTGGCCGACTTCGTCGGGCCGGTGCACGTGCGGCACCGGCACGTCGTAATCGCCGCACGCCAGCCGCGCGGCGGCCGACGACAGGCCTTCCACCGGCTGGCTGATGTGCTGCGCCAGGCGGCGGACCACCAGCATGCAGACCAGCGCCAGCAGCGCGCCGATCGCGACCAGCAGCCACAGCGCCTGCGCCAGGCGGTCGGTGACCAGGTCGTACGACTGCGCGACCAGCAAGCTCCAGCCGCTGTCGCCGATCGGCTCGACCACGGTGTAGCGGCGTTCGCCGCTCACGGCGTCCGCGTGCGCGTACTGCAGCGGCTGGCGAAGGCGCACGGCCTGCGCGGCCTGGCGCAAGTCGCTGCGGCCGGCGCGGGCGATGTAGTCGTCCAGGGTTTCCCGCCGTTCGATGCCGACCTCCGGATCCAGCGCCAGCGTGCCGGCGGGCGCCACCAGCGACACCCGCCAGCCGGGCAGGTGTGCCAGCGAGTCCACCGGGTCGGTCAGGTTGGCCAGCGGCAGGTCCAGGCTGACCATGCCGCGCGTACGTGCGCCGCGGCCGGGTTCGCGCAGCGGCATGTTGTACGTGACCATCCACACGCCGCCGGCGGTCTGGTTGATGTAGGGCTCGGACCACCAGCCACCGGGCGAGGCCACCGTGCGCTGGTACCAGCCCTGGTCGCGGAACGGATAGCCGTCGGCGATGAAGTCGCGGTCGTTGCCGGCCGCGGCGACATAGCGCGCGAACGGCATGTCGCCCCGCTCGCGCGGCTCCAGCACCAGCAGGCCGCCGGCGCAGCCGGGCGTGGCCTTCACCATCGCGCGCAGCGTGGCGATCAGTTCGTCGGGCGACAGCTGCGCGCTGCCGACAAGATCGGATATGCCGTGCGTGGTGATCGTCACCACGTGCAGCGCACCGTCGAGCCGTTGCGCGGCTTCCTGTGCGGTCGCGTGGGTATCGCGGCGCGCATCGTCCAGGATCATCCGGCGCGCGAACCACGCCGTCGCCAGCACCAGCAGCACCAGCAGCACCACGTTGATCAGCCCGGCCCACAGCGCGATGCGCGTGCGCAGGCTGCTGCGCCAGTGCGCGGCACCGGCGGCATCCTGTCCTGGCACGACACTGCTGGGCACTGCGTTGCGCATGCCGACCCTATCGTCGCCTTCCCCCCGGACGCCGATCATAAGCCGACTTCATGTGCTGCATCGCAATAATCCAAAGGTCTGATTTTGGTGTTGCCACTGTCCCGGGACAGGCACGCAACGTCCTTTCCATACGCCTGCGTAGCCAAGTGCCGCGCGGGGTGCGTGCGTTACACTTCAACGCTCTACAAGAACGGCACCGCCGTGCCCCACGCGCGGCGCAACAGGAGTGGGAATGAACTGGTTGAACGAGATGTTGCAGAGCGATCCGGATCCGCAGGAATCCCGTGAATGGATCGATTCCATGCAGGCCGTGATCGAGAAGAACGGCGCCCTGCGTGCTCACCAGTTGCTCGAAGGCATGGTCGAAGTCACCCGCCGCGCCGGCGCCTACCTGCCGTTCTCGCCGACCACCGAATACGTCAACACCATCTCGCCGCAGAACGAGGCCAAGAGCCCCGGTGATGCCGCGCTGGAATGGCGCATCCGTTCGATCATCCGCTGGAACGCGATGGCCACCGTCGTGCGCGCCAACCGCAAGCCCGGCGACCTCGGCGGCCACATCGCCAGCTTCGCCTCCGGCGCGACGCTGTACGACGTCGGCTTCAACCATTTCTGGCGCGCGCCCAGCGACAGCCATCCGGGCGACCTGCTGTTCATCCAGGGCCACAGCGCACCGGGCATCTACGCGCGTTCGTTCCTGGAAGGCCGCATCAGCGAGCAGCAGCTCGACAACTTCCGCATGGAAGTCGATGGCCAGGGCATTTCGTCGTACCCGCACCCGTGGCTGATGCCGGACTACTGGCAGACCCCGACCGTGTCGATGGGCCTCGGCCCGCTGGCGGCGATCTACCAGGCGCAGTTCATGAAGTACCTGGAGCACCGCGGCCTGATCGAGAAGTCCGACCGCAAGGTGTGGTGCTTCATCGGCGACGGCGAGAGCGACGAGCCGGAAACCCTCGGCGCCATCGCGCTGGCCGGCCGCGAAGGCCTGGACAACCTCATCTTCGTGGTCAACTGCAACCTGCAGCGCCTGGACGGTCCGGTGCGCGGCAACGGCAAGATCATCCAGGAACTGGAAGGCGTGTTCCGCGGCGGCGGCTGGAACGTCATCAAGTTGCTGTGGGGCAGCTACTGGGATCCGCTCATCGCGCGCGACACCAGCGGCGTGCTGAAGAAGCTGATGATGGAAACCGTCGACGGCGAGTACCAGAACTGCAAGGCGTTCGGCGGCAAGTACACGCGCGACAACTTCTTCGGCAAGTACCCGGAGACGGCGGCGATGGTCGCCAACCTGTCCGACGACGACATCTGGCGCCTCAACCGCGGCGGCCATGATCCGCACAAGGTCTACGCGGCCTACCACGAGGCGGTGAACACCAAGGGCATGCCCACGGTGATCCTGGCCAAGACGGTGAAGGGCTACGGCATGGGGTCGGCGGGCGAATCGCTCAACCCGACCCACCAGACCAAGAAGCTGGACGACGAAGCCATCCGCACGTTCCGCGACCGCTTCAACATCCCGGTCAGCGACAAGCAGCTGGAAGAATCGGCGCAGGTGCCGTTCTACCACCCGGGCGAAGACTCGCCGGAGATCCAGTACCTGAAGTCGCGCCGCGCCGCGCTCGGCGGCTACCTGCCGCAGCGTCGCCGCAAGGCCAGCGAGTCGTTCGAGACGCCGAAGCTGGAAGCCTTCGAGCGCCTGCTCAAGAGCACCGGCGAGCGCGAGATCTCCACCACCATGGCGTTCGTGCAGGGCCTGAACATCGCGCTGCGCGACAAGCAGGTCGGCCCGCGCCTGGTGCCGATCGTCGCCGACGAGGCGCGCACGTTCGGCATGGAAGGCATGTTCCGCCAGATCGGCATCTACGCGCCGTTCGGCCAGAAGTACAAGCCGGTCGACGCCGACCAGCTGATGTACTACCGCGAGGACCAGTCGGGCCAGGTGCTGCAGCAGGGCATCAGCGAGCCAGGCGCGATGTCGTCGTGGATGGCGGCGGGCACCAGCTATTCGGTCAGCAACGTGCCGATGCTGCCGTTCTACATCTACTACTCGATGTTCGGCTTCCAGCGCATCGGCGACATCGCGTGGCAGGCAGCGGACATGCGCACGCGCGGCTTCCTGCTCGGCGGCACCGCAGGCCGCACCACGCTCAACGGTGAAGGCCTGCAGCACGAGGACGGCTTCAGCCACGTCATCGCCGGCAGCATCCCCAACGTGCGCAGCTACGACCCGACCTTCGGTTTCGAGGTCGCGGTGGTCCTGCAGCACGGCATGCAGAAGATGCTGCAGGAGCAGGTGGACGAGTACTACTACGTCACCCTGATGAACGAGAACTACACCCACCCGGACATGCCGGAAGGTGCTGCCGACGGCATCATCAAGGGCATGTACCTGCTGACTGATGCCGGCAAGCCGAAGAAGGGCGAGCTGCGCGTGCAGCTGCTCGGCAGCGGCACCATCCTGCGCGAGGCGATCGCGGCGGCGGAGCTGCTGGACAAGGATTTCGGCGTCACCGCCGACATCTGGTCGTGCCCCAGCTTCAACGAGCTGCGTCGCGACGGTTTCGACGCCGAGCGCTGGAACCGCCTGAACCCGGAAGCGAAGACGCCGCGCAAGGCGTACGTGACGGAACTGCTGGAAGGCCGCCAGGGTCCGGTGATCGCCGCGACCGACTACGTGCGCGCCTACAGCGACCAGATCCGCGCGTTCGTTCCGGCGGCGTACACGGCGCTTGGCACGGATGGCTTCGGCCGCAGCGATACCCGTGCCAACCTGCGCCGCCACTTCGAAGTCGACCGCTACTACATCGCCCACGCCGCCATCGCCGCCCTGGCGAAGGAAGGCAAGATGACCGGCAAGGACGTCGCCCGCGCGATCAAGCAGTACAAGATCGACGTGGACAAGGCGAACCCGGTCACCGTGTGATGCACGTCGTTCCTCTCCGCACGCGGAGAGGATGACTGGACGAAGAAGCGGCCCATGGCCGCTTTTTTGTTGCCGGATCGATTGACAGTCCGTGAACCGTGGTTCACAGTTCAAGCCGAATGGACGTCAAGGATGACGCGGCATGATCGAGATCCGGAAGACGCGGATATTCGAGGACTGGTTCGTTTCGCTGCGCGACCGGCAGGCGAGGATGCGCATACAGGCACGGATCGATCGTCTTGCAGTCGGCAACCCCGGACAGCACCGCGTGCTGGCCGGTGGGCTGTGCGAGATGAAGATCGATTGCGGTCCGGGTTACCGCGTCTATTTCGTGCGGCAGGGCAATGCATGGCTCGTGCTGTTGTGCGGCGGCGACAAGGCATCGCAACGTGCGGACATCAAGGTGGCATTGGCGCTCGCGAACGCGTTGGAGAACCGACATGGCACTGAAGACCACGCCCTGGGATTCGGCGGAGTACCTGAAAACCGAGGCGGACATCACCGCCTATCTCGACGCGTGCTTCAAGGAGGCCGGCGACGATCCGGCCTTCCTCGTGCATGCACTGGGTGTGGCGGCGCGGGCGCGCAACATGAGCCAGCTGGCGCGCGACACCGGTTTGACGCGCGAGGGCCTGTACAAGGCGCTGTCCACCAACGGCAACCCCAGCTTCGGCACGGTGTTGAAAGTGGCCGACGCGATGGGCTACCGGTTTGCGCTGGTCAGCAAGCGGGCCAAGCCGGGTCGCAGGGTAGGCAAGCAGGCCGTGGCACCGGACGCGCCCACCTGTGCGGGCAAGCGGCGTGTCGCGCAGGCCAAGCAGGGATGAGTGCCAACACCGTCCGGCAGCGTGCGCCTTGGGCATGACACTCACCCTCGACCACCTGCGCCGCTATGCCGTCGCCCGCAGTCTGTTCAAACCGACCACGCTGGCGCGTGCGATCCAGCGGCTGGGCTTCGTGCAGGCGGACCCGATCCGGGCGCCGGCACGCGCGCAGGACCTGACCCTGCGCCACCGCGTCGCCGGCTATCGCGCCGGCGACCTCGAGCGGCGGTATCCACGCCTGCCGCTGGAAGAAGACTTCTTCGTCAACTACGGTTTCCTGCCACGCGCGCATCACCAGCTGATGCATCCGCGCACGGCCCGCGAGGCGTGGACGCCCGCGCGCTGGAAGCAGGCGCGCGCGGTGCTCGATTTCGTCAGTGAGCGTGGCACCGCGCATCCTCGCGACGTGGACGCGCATTTCGGGCATGGCAAGACGACCAACTGGTTCGGCGGCTCGTCCAACGCGAGCACGCAGTTGCTGGACGGCATGCATTACCGCGGGCTGCTGCGGGTCGCGCGTCGCGAGGGTGGCACGCGTGTCTACGCGCCGCGCATCGGCGATGCGACGCCGGTCGCGGTGTCCGATGCGGAGGCGCGGCTGGATGCGTTGCTAGACATCATCGTCAACAAGTACGCACCGTTGCCGGCGGCCAGCCTGGGCCAGTTGCTGGCTTACCTGCGCCGTGGGGTGCCGCAATGGGAGGGATTGCGCTCGACGACACTGAAGCGTGCGCGCCAGCGCCTGGGGACGGCGCGGGTCGACGGGGTGGACTGGTACTGGCCGGCGGATGAGGATCCGCGCTCGCGGCGCTGGAAGCCGGACGACCACGTGCGCCTGCTGACGCCGTTCGATCCGGTGGTGTGGGATCGGCGCCGCTTCGAGATGTTCTGGGGCTGGACGTACCGCTTCGAGGCGTACACACCGGCACCGAAGCGGAAGCTGGGGTATTACGCGCTACCGGTGCTGTGGGGCGACCGGGTAGTTGGGTGGGCAAATCTTGGCGTTGTCGATGGGGAGTTGCGGTCGACGTTTGGGTATGTGGAGGGGCGTGGGCCGAGGGATGTCGCTTTTCGTGTTGCGCTTGAGGAGGAGCTGGAGCGCGTCCGGACATTCCTAGGACCCAGCATTACGTAAGCTTGGTTGGTTTCATTAACCCGGCGTCTTCGCATTGAAGCCAGGTCATGCCGGGTTGATGAAGCTAGCGCAACCTAAGGACTGGAAACAGGTTAAGGGTCGAAAGTGAGCGTTGGCTATGCGCAGCCCTAGCAAGTGCAGCGTATCCGTTGCTCTTCGGCCAATCGGGGAGAATCTTGGAGCTACGTAAAGCTCCCGGCGCGGTCGTCGATCTACGCTGGCTTCAGCTTACAAGCTGTTTAGCTAGATGTGTGGAATCCCTAGCAGTCGCAAGTAGTCGTATGTGCCATCGTAGTAGCCGGCGGCCCGAGTTGGGTCATTGGCGCTGCCCTCCGGGATGACGATCACCATACCTTGCCGGGCGCGCGTCAAGAGAACGCGATAAGCATTCTTCAAGTACGCACGCCGCTCTTGCTTATTGATGCGATTCCAGCGAGTCCCTTTGAATTCGTGGTGTGACCACGCATCGCCTACGTGTCGCAGGTCCCCATCCCAGACTACGCAGGTCCAATCAAGCTCTAGGCCCTGCACCTGAAATTCAGTAGATACGTCCTCTAGGTAGTAGGAGGAACGCACGTCTTCCTTGCCATCGAGAAACCAGCGAACAGGATCGGTCTTTACTCGAACGTCGATGGCATGCGGCTTCAGGCGTTGTGCCTGTGATGAAACAACAATGCCGTAGCGCTCGGTCCCGCGCGCCTGATCGCATAGCCATTGCTTGGCACGGGGAAGGTTGCGCGTAATCCGAATGGGATAGCGTGACTGCAGCTCGAGTAATGTGGCGCGAGCTGCTTCGATCTCAAGGTCAAGAACCTCCCTGACAAACTTACTCAGAGACTCTGCTCGGAACGAGCGCATGGAGGTAGCGAGATGGAGGGCTGGATTTGGATAAGTGTCAGGACGGGTAAGCACCTGTTCCAACACGTCACGGCTGCCATATTCGGATTCGTTGAGCTGTGGTGGTAAGTGCACATCCCATGCAGTGAAGTGCGTCAGTATCGCTTCCAACCACTCCCGAATGCCCGCTTCACCGGTATTGATCTCCTGTCCGCCGCCTACCAGACAAATTACGACAGCCCAATCTTGATGGCGGTCTAGGCAAGAAATAAGGAAGGCAGGTTCGGATTTATCAAAGTTTGGAAGACCTTTCTTTCGCGCCATGAACGAAGCAGTCTTTTCCAACGTCCAGGCCCGCTGTGCCTCGTCGAACAGAACTACATGCTCCGGTGGCGCTGCTGAATCCTTTAGACAGTCATCCCTGAAGTGATGAACGTTCTGAATGAATGCCGATACTTCCTGCCTAGCTTTGCCTTTGAGCAAGGTCTCGCCCGATGTGGCGGCGCGTTCGACGCTGTCTCTTGCCAGCGCCTCCCGTAGTACAGCGACCAATGGTCCATTGCCAGACAGGAATACGCTGTAAGTCGCATCGTCCTTATCCATATGCCGGGTGGCGACATCTAGGCCCACAAGCGTCTTTCCTGCGCCGGGGACGCCCGTGACAAAGCAGATGGCCTTTCGACCCTGTTTGCGGGCCTGCTCGATAACTTGGTCAACTGCGCGCGACGTCACGGCCAAGTTCTGAGCGCCGGCATCGCTGCGCGAGATGCTATCGACCGAATGGCCTGCATAGAGCGCTCGGGCGGCTTCGATGATCGATGGCGTGGGTAAATATCGGCCATGCTCCCAAGCTTGTGCATCAATATCAGGAGCGTCAAAGAAAGACAGGCATTGGTCGATCGCGGCGGATAGGTTGCTGCCGCTGGTACACACTGGCCGTACAAGGCCATCGTCATGCAGGGTTGCTTGGACTTCGATGGGTTGCTGGGGTGCTTCGGTCGCCACCACCAGCGGCGCGATGCTGAGTCCGTGGCTGGCTTCGTGGAAATGCTTGAGGTCCAGTGCGTAATCCCAGGCTTGATCCAAGGCCGAGGAAGTGAAGTGCCGCTCGCCGATTTTGAACTCGATGACAAACAGAGCATGCCCCACGATAAGGATCACATCAACGCGTCGGCCCAAGCGGGGAATGGTGTACTCAAAGTAGAGTTTTGCTGTGTCAGCAAGATGGGCTGGCAATTCCAGAATCTTGAGCAGCCGAATCTGTTCTAACCAAGCATTCGTCTGGTTGTGATCAACGTCGGCGCCGGTATACCGAACCAGTTCACCGAGGATGTGGTCTGGATCGGTATCGAGGAACTGGCGAAACCCGGCACCGTACAGCCAGCGGCGTGGCGGGATAGGCAGAGTCGTTGCGCTCGAGTGGTCCATGCTGTTTGGTTGCGTTTGGATTTGCGCAGGGTATCAGCTCAAGGGCTATGAACAGAATGTCCCGTCAATGACTTCTATCTGTCTGCCATGAACGCTGTCGACAGTCGCAACTTTTAAGACATCCCCAGGGCAGCCTGCAAGAAACTGACGACAGGAAGCAATCATGGTGCAAGATGGCGATTTCTCCGTATTTGAATACGTATATCGAGATGCTGGAAACTGGAAGACCTATGGAATTGTGCTGCTGACTGGATTTGATCAATCGGCGGAAGCAAGAATTCTAGAGTCCTTAGGTTCGGGAAAGACATTTGTCGCTGAGCAGGTATCGATTCCCGCGCTTTGCCAGAAGCATTGGAAGGATTGTGGCGATGGGCCAAGCGACATGGATCATGCATTCCATGAATTTGTTTGTCTGCGCTTGGCCACAATTGAAGATCGGGAATCCTTTCGGGTTGAAACGACTCTTGCGAGTCTGCTAGAAAGATTTTCTTCCGCGGCTGGTCGCTGGGACGTTCGCCTGTCTCCGAACTGCTTCTTATGATCCTGCGTTATTGCCGTCCTACATCTGCCCCTGTGAAATAGTTGCAGCGTGGACGGGCCCGCTGAGGTCTTGGAGACGAGTACACCGCATCTCACAGGCTCAAGCCCGCCACACTTCATTCAGTAGCCAATGCGATTCGCAGGGCGGCAATGGCGGGCCAAGGCCCACCCTACGTATTTTCGGTTTGAAGCGCTAAAGTCCGCACGCCAGCGAGCGCCGCAGCCGCCATCGCATCCGGCATCCCCTCACTGGAGTTCCTGCATGTCCATCCCCCTTGCGCCCGCCGGGCGCCTGTTCGCTGTAGCTGCTTTCCTGGAGGGCTTCACCTGGGCCGGTCTGCTGATCGGCATGTGGCTCAAGTACGGGCCGGTGGGCAACGAACTGGGGGTGAAGATCTTCGGGCCGCTGCATGGCGGCGCGTTCCTGTTCTACGTCGTCGTCACGGTGCTGTCCGCGCTGCGGCTGCGCTGGCCGTGGTGGGCCACGCTGCTGGCGGTGATCGCTGCCGTGCCGCCGCTGGTGACCGTGCCGCTGGAGATGTGGTTCCGCCGGATCGGGTTGCTCAGCGCGCGCGTCTGACATCCGGAGGCGGTGGGCCAAGGCCCACCCTACGACGGACGGGCGCGGCCTTCGCATAGACTGCGTCGCCTCCCCATTGTTCGTCCGCCCATGAGCACGCCGTCCCGCCTGACCGAGTTGCGCCTGCTGCTGGGTATCGAGCGCAACACCACCCGCCACGGTGAGAAGTGGATCTCCGGCATCGGTGCACTGCTCGGCATCGTGGCGGTGTACTGGCTGACCCGCTGGACGTTCCCCGAGCACGCGGCCGGTGCCGTCGGTGGCGCGCTGATGGTCACCTCGATGGGCGCCTCCGCCGTGCTGCTCTTCGCCGTGCCGCAGGGCGCGCTGTCGCAGCCGTGGGCGGTGGTGGGTGGCCACCTGCTGTCCGCCTTCATCGGCGTGAGCTGCCAGAAACTGTTTCCCGGCCACGCCTGGACCGCCGCCATCGCCGTGGGCCTGGCGGTGCTGGCGATGTACTACCTGCGCTGCATCCACCCGCCCGGTGGTGCCACCGCGCTGGCGGCGGTGATCGGAGGCACGCAGGTGCATGCGCTGGACTACGGCTACCTGCTGATGCCGGTGCTGATCAACGTGGCCGCAATCCTGTCCATGGCCATCGCCTTCAACGCGCTGTTCCCGTGGCGCCGCTACCCGGCGCACCTGCACAAACGCCGCCAGCCGATTCCCGCCACGCGTCCGGCCGCGCGCCAGTTCGAACTGACGCAGGAAGATTTCTCCGCGGCGATGGAGCAGCTCAACTCCTACGTCGACATCACCACCGAAAACCTCACCGAACTGCTGGAGCTGGCCAAGCAGCACGCCGAGCGCAACATCACGCATCCGGACGCCATCGTCCGCGGCCGTTTCTACAGCAATGGCAAACTCGGCCGCCTGTGGAGCGTGCGCCATGTGCTGGAAGGCGAGGCTCCTGCGCTGCGGTACCGCGTCATTGCGGGCGAGCAGACCGGCAGCTCGGGGTCGGCCAGCCCCGACGAGTTCCGGCAGTGGGCGCGCTTCGAAGTCGTGCTGCAGGACAACGGACGGTGGATGAAGGCGGACGAGGCCACTGCGCGTCCGTAGCGCGGCAGGTGTTCTAGGGTTCGATGCCAGGCGTTGCCAGCGCGATCCGTATCCGCGATCGCGCCTGTTGCAACTTGCACGCGACTTCGCCGTCGGACGTTCCGAACAGGGCGATGCGGCATTCGATGGCGGCCAGCAACGCCTGCCGTTGCGTGGCCGGCAGCGTGGCGGCAAAGGCGATGGGATCGCCCCGGAAGCCGCGCAGGTCGCACAGCTTGCGATAGAGGTTGGCGGTATAGGGCGGACAGAGCAGGCACTCGGTCGCCAGCGACGCCACCTGGCGACCGCTCAGGCCCAGGCGTCGGCGCTGCGCGACGACCGTACCCACCAGCGCGAGGCTCACCAGCAGCCACGCCACCAGGCACGCCAGCAGCCAGGTCGGCGGCGCCGCCCACAACAGCAGCGCGGGGAGCGCGATCAGCACGATCATGCCGGCCACGACGCAGCCCGCGCGGATCGGCCACAGGGAGCGGGCGAAGGTCGCCAAGCTTTCCTGCGTGTCGGTATCGCCCTGATCGGCAGGCGCCAGCCAGCTCGCACGCAAGGCCGTGCGTGCGGGCAGCAGTGGAGACGGTATCCAGAGGAAGCGGCCGCGCATCTCGACAGCCGCTTCGACCGCGACCCGCCATTGCCGTCCGCCCGCTACCACCACCTCGTCGAAGTAGGCCAGGCGCGCGGCATCGTGGACGTAGAACGCCAGGATGCCGGCGACCAGCAGCCACTCGCTGGTGAAACTCACCGGACCGTCTTGTCCTGCTGCTTGCGCTTGAACAGGCCGCGTACCGCGGCGACCACGCCGAAGAAGCCGATCAACAGCAGTTTCCACAGTTTGGCCAGCATGACACCGGCTGCGGCCAGCCAGCCCTTCTTCGAGGCCACCACGGCGGCACCACCGGTGATCAGCGCCGCCAGGCCGACTTCCGCGACATGGTCGCCGGCGCGGAACTCGCTGTATTTTTCACCCGCCGCGAAGCTGTAACCCGGCATCAGCCGCTTGAAGTCGGCGATGGCCGGCTGCAGCGTTTCCGGATCGGCCACCACGATCACTTCCATCACGCCGCGACGGCCGAGGACGCGGGTGTTGTAGTTGACGATCTTGCTCTTGCTCGTCCCGGTCTCGGCGAGGATGGCCCACTCCAGCGCTTTCAGCTGTTCGTCGTACTGCGGCTTGAACGACCAGCCGAGGATACGCATCGTCTCCCAGCCGCGCTTGCGTCGCTCTTCATTGCCCTGCTCGGTGCCCTTGCGGACGCTTTCGAGCACGTCATCGGCATCCACCTTCTCGTCGTCCTTGACGTAGCCCATCTCCCGGAACGAGAAGAAGCCGATCCACGACAGGTCGTGCGGCGCCAGCGTGTAGGTGTCGCTGCCGTCCGGGGGATTCTCCAGCAACTGGTTGAGCCGGCGCGTGCCGTCGACGTCCAGGAAGGCGTAGCCCTCGGGCACGTCGATCGTGGCGCGGGCGCCGATCTTGCCGGTCGCGGGGCCGACCTGCCAGGGCAGTTCCCCGATCGGATTCGGCGCGGCATCTTCCTGTGCACGTGCGGTGCCGGAAAACAGGAGCAGCATGAAGACCGCGGCCAGCAGCGCCGCGCAGTAAGTACGCATCGGTGGTTCCCTCCCCATTGGCGTGCCGGACTCCCCAGCCCTGCCGCATCGGCCGGCCGTATCGCTGGCCGGCGACAGCGGTACGGATGCAAGCGTAGCAGGCCGCCTGGGGGCGAAAGCGGCCATCCTCTTCTCAGGTTTTCGGCGCGCGTGGCGCGCACCGCATCACCAGGTCGCGATCAGGTCCTTGAACGGTCGCGTCGTGCGCAGACCCTGATCGTCGAAGTCGGTCACCGCCTTGCCATCCACCGTCACCCGCGACGGTTTGGTGCGGTTCGGCCAACTGACCTTCAACGCGGTGTCCTTGCGCAGGCCCGCGCCCAGCGTGATGCGCAGGGTCTGGCCTTCCTGCTTTGCGGCCATCGCCAGCGTGCCGTAGGCGGTCGGCAGGCCGTCAACGTGCAGGCCGTCGCCCGCGACCCATGCCGGTGGTGTGCCGGGCAGCAGCGACAACGCGTCGTCGCCTTCGTGCATCAGCATGCCGAAGATCGCGCGTGCGTATTCCGAGCCGATCCACGTATGCGGCATGTCGCCGAGATAGATCGCGTGGCGCGGATCGGAGTACACCACTTCCGCCAGTACCTGCCACGGCGCGGGGCGGCGGTCGCCGAGGAAGCGCATCAGCAGTTCGTGCGCTTCCTGCGGCCGGTTGAGGTGCACGTAGGTCAGCACGTTGCGGATCTCGTACGGCGTGTACGCGTACAGCGCATCGGGCGCATCGCGCTTGCGCACCTCGTCGAGGTAGCGGTCGAACGTGGTCTTCAGCGCATCGGCCGGCATCACGTCCTGTTGGCCGGCCGGATCCAGGCCGATGGACAGGCTGGTCGGATCGCTGCCACCCATGTCGGCATCGGCCGGAATGGTGTCGATGCCTTTCCACGTCATCGTCGCCGATATCGAGGCCGACAGGGACGCACGCAAGGCGGCGTACTGCTGGCGCGCCCAGGCGGCGGTCTTCGCATCGCCCCACTGTTCGGCCAGCCACGCGCCGTCGTGCCAGCCCTTCAGCGCCCAGTAGTCGTCCCAGTAGCTGTGCGTGGGAACGGGATAGCCTTCGTGGCTGATCGAGGGCGCCAGGATGCCGTGGAAACGCTCGGGCGACGGCTGGTCGGCCAGGTAGCCCGGCACCATCGTGCGCTCGCGCAGTTCCTGCATGAACTTCATCGCGCGCGTCACCTTGTCCTGGTACGCACGCACGCTGGCCGCGCCGCCGTCGAGCCGCGCGATCTCGGCGACCAGCCAGATCAGCTGGCCCTGGCTGTCGTATTCGATGTCGGACCCGAAGCCGGTGTTGACCGAGCCGTCGTCGTTGAGGATCGGCGAGACCAGGCCGTTCTCGTGCACGGCATGCCCGGCGTACCACTGCAGGTAGTCGCGCGCGGTCTTCGGCATGCCCATCCGTACCAGCGTGGCGGCAGTGGCAGCACCGTCGCGGATGAAGGACCGGTTGTAGTTGCGCGGACCGGGCTGCATGGCGTGGCCGCTCTGGTTGATCAGCATGTACGCGGCCTGCGCGCGCAGCATATCGACCAGCGAGGCATCCGGCAGCGACAGGCCGATACGTCCGAGGCGTGCCTGCCACTGTTTCGCGACCTGGTCGCCCAGTCTGTCGAAGGCGTCGTCGCCGATCAGCGGCGCGAGGTCGATCGCGGGCGCGGCCGGTAATGGCTTGGCCGGATCGAGACGCGCATCGCCGAGCGCGAACGCGATGACGATGTCCTGTGTGGCACCTGCGGCCAGTGCCACGTCGTAACCGACCTGCCCGGCGGCGAGACCGCTGTCTTCGTGCGCCTGGCGACTGTCCGGCAGCGTGCCGGCGACCAGCAACCTGGTGATCTCGCCTTCACCATGCGCGCCGAAGGCGGACGCCGACACGTGCTGCACAGGCACCAGCGACTGGAACAGCGTGCGGCCGTTGACCTTCACCGCGGTGTTGCCGGCCGCTGTGTCGATGGCGATGTCGCGGATCGGCGACGGCCCGCCGTTCTGCCACGGCGGACTGACCTGCATGGGGCGCGTCAGCAGGTTGAGCGTGCCGGCCACCGGCGTGCTGCCGGTGTTGTGCAGGCGGTAACGCACCAGCGTCACCGGTGCGCCGCGCTGTTCGATGGCGATCGCCGAGGTGGTCAGTTCGAGTCCCGGTTGCGGCGACCACTGCACCGACGGCATCGGCATCCAGCCGTCGCGCAGGGTGTGCGTGATCGCGGTCTGCGTGTTGGCGGCGCTGGCGCGGCCTGACGCATCTCGCCAGATCGGCTGCACCAGCGGCGCGCCCTTGAAGGCTTCGACGTGGCCGAACTCGTCGAGCACCGACTTCTGCCGGCCTGCGGGAATGCCGATCGCCGTCCAGTACACCTGCTGCTGGTGCAGCGACGACGGGAACAGGTCTGCGTACTCGCGCGAGGCCGCCAGTTCGTAGCGTTTCATCGCCGTCATCACGCGCTTGGGTCCGATCAGCCGCAAGCGCTGCAGCGTGGGCGCGCGCGCATCGGTGGCCTGCACGCTCAACCGCAGCGCGGACAGCGTGCGCGCCTGGGTATCGGCGAGGAACGCGCTGTCGCCGTAGGCGCGCGGATCTTCGGCCAGCGTGATCCAGTGGTCGGAGCCGGCTTCGCGGCCCTCGAGGCGCGCGCTGCCCGGCGTGTCCTTCCAGAACACCTCCAGTCCGGCCAGCGACAGCGGGCGCGGCAGGTCGATCTCCACCTGGCGTGTGCCGTCCTTCGCCGGAGCGCCCTGCATCGCCTGCACACCGTCGCCCGTCCACAGGGTCGCCGCCTTGCTGCCGGCGCCGCGGATCCGCGGCGCGTCGCCCGCTGCATAAGGCTGGAATTCGAAGACGGACACGCCCCAGTCGGCCGTGCGGTCCGGCGCGGCCAGCCGCAGGTAGCGCGCCTGCACGCTAGGGAAGACGTCGTAGCTGATGCCGCCGACGCCGTCGCGCGTCCGGAACGCGGTGCGCCAGTGCTCGCCGTCGTCGGAGGCCTCAATCGTGTACGTGCGCGCGCCGCCCCATTCCCAGTGCAGTTCCAGCGCGCCGACGGCCGTGCGCTTGCCGAGATCGACCTGGTACCAGTGGCCCTGCGAGAACGCACCGCCCCACTTGGTGGCGGGATCGCCATCGATCGCCTTCGCCGGTGCCATCTCCACCGTGGTGCTGGCCGAGCTGCTGGCGACCCAGGTCGAACGGGGCGGCAGCCCGTCCGCAGCGCGGGCGGCATCGGCGGTCAGCACGCCCAGGACGAGCGCGAGGACGTGAAGGGAAACGGGCAGCGCGCGAGGCGACGGCGTGGGGTTCATGCGGCGGTTCCTGGCAGGCGTGGGGCGACCCGGGAGCGCCGGACACTAGCCATGAAAACGGTTACATGCGAGCTGCGCTGCACCATCTCCGTGGCCGGACGCGACGATGGACGAACCGTTTTTTCCGCGATCGGTGACGCGCGGTCCGCGCCGGATCAGGGCGTCTTGCGCAGCCCGTGCGCCGCGTTCTCGCAGACCACCAGGGCGCCGTCGTCGGTGACGGTGCCGGTCGCCTGCACGCGGTCGCCGGCTTTCAGCGACTGCACGTCGTCCGGCGGCGGCGCCTTGCACAGGTTCCAGCGGGCAGGCAGGTGCACGTCGACCTGGCCGTTGTCCGCGGCGATCTTCACGATCGCGCTGCCGTCGTAGGTCCACGGCGTGGTGTCCACGCTGACGATCGTGCCGTCGACGGTGGCCTGCTGGCCGGCCGCCAGGGTGGCGCTGGGCGTGGCGGTCGGCGTGGTCGTGCAGGCGCCGAGCAGCAGCGCCGTGACGACGGCCAGCCCGGCAAGCAAGGGAGTGCGGTGACGCAGGATCATCGGGGCGATTCCGTGTCGGAGGTCGGGGCGGCGCCGGCAGGAGCGGCCGATTCCGCGGGGCACCTTGGCACACCGGATCCGACGACACAGTGAATGCAGCATTCCGCCTTTTCCGGCGATTCGCTGCCCGGCGCTTCCTGTGCGGGCGGCAGGTAGCCTTGCAGCTTCGCCAACTGCTCCGGCGACTTCAGCCGCAGGATCGCCGCCCAGTCCTGGCGATTCATGTTGCACGCGGCCTCGTTGTCCGGCGCGCACAGCGTGCCGTCGCCGATGCGCAGCGGCAGGCCGCCCCAGAACTCGCCATTGCGGTTGAGCGGCAGCATCCGCATGGTCACGCTCTGCTGCACGTTGCCGCCGATGGCGTACGCGGTGTTGTCGTTGTTCGGGTTGACCGCCACCACGATGTCGCAATGCATGTCGAGCGAGCTGCCGCTGCGCAGCAGCGGCACCAGTCCCTCGTAGCCGAACAGGCGGCCGGACTGGCGCACATAGCAGATCAGGTCGCCGACCACCGGCTTGGCCTTCGCCACATCGATGACGTCGAAGGCGTTGGTCGACGGGTTCTGGTAGGCCGCCTGCACGTAGGTGAAGTGGCGGCCGGAACCGCGGAAGCCCGGCACCCTGGCTTCGCGCATCACCCACGAGATGAAGGCGGCCGACCACGGCGTGTCCACCACGAAGCCGCGGCAGGCTTCGGCCTGCGGGCCGGTCGCGGAGGCGTACAGGCAGTCGGTCGCGCCGCGGCGGTGGCCGATCGCCGCGAGCAGGCCGCTGTCGCGCCAGTAGCGCGCGACGCGCTGCCAGGCGCGGTCGTCGCCCAGCGACAGCAGCGACGACTCGGCTTCCATCACCGGCGCGTTCGCCAGCCGGCCGTTGCGGTCGATGAAGGGGCGGTACCACAGCACATGTTCGCGGCAGGCGACCGCGGCGATGCGCGTGGCGACGTCCGACGGTGTCTGTTGCGACAACTGCGGGCAGGCATCGGCCGCGAACGCGGCACCGGAGGTCAGCAGCAGGAGGGGCAGCAACAGCCATGCACGCATCAGAGGGTCCTTGGGGGTCGGTGATCCTTGTTACGCATCATGCCGCATCGGCAGGACACCACGTCATCACGCGGCATGAAGGTATGGAAAAGGTCTGGCGCGAGGGCCGTGCAGGCTTGACCTCAATCGCGGTTGAGGGTGCACCGTCGGCGTAACGTCACTCTTGGAGCCGTCATGCCCTCCTCTCTCACCGACACGGCGCGGTACCTGCAACGGCTCGGCTACGACCGGCCCCCGCCGGCGACGCTGGACACCCTGCGTGCGCTGCAGCTCCGGCACACGGCGGCATTCCCCTTCGAAACGTTGTCGACGCTGCTGCGCCAGCCGGTGCCGATGGAGCTGCACGCCATCGAGCACAAGCTGCTGCATGAAGGGCGGGGTGGCTACTGCTACGAACTCAACCGCGTGTTCCTGGCATTGCTGTCGACGCTGGGGTACGACGCGCGCGGCATCACTGGTCGCGTGATGATGGGCGAGGCGGAGGGTACCGTCACGGCGCGCACCCACCTGCTGTCGCTGGTGACCATCGGCGGCGTGCGCTACACCGTCGATGTCGGCTTCGGCGGCATGGTCCCGACCGCACCGCTGCGACTGGATCGCGACGATGCGCAGTCCACGCCGCACGAGCCGTATCGCTTCGCCCGCCACGGCGACCAGTACACCTTGCAGGCGCAGGTGGCCGGCGCATGGCGCGCGCTGTACGTGTTCGACCTGCAGCCGCAGGCCGAGATCGACTACGTCGTCGGCAACTGGTTCGTCAGCACGCATCCGGACTCCCCGTTCCTTGGCCAGCTGCGCGTGGCGCGCACCGGTCCGGGCTGGCGCAGGACGCTGGGCAACGGGAGCGTCGCGCTGCACCGCATCGGCCAGGCCAGCGAGCGGACGCGGCTGGTGGATGTCGACGCAGTGATCACGCAGCTACGGGAGGGCTTCGGCCTTCGCGTGCCCGACCATCCCGCGCTGGAGCCGGCGATCGCACGATGGCTGCAGGCGCATGCGCACACCGATACATGAGCGATCCCGTGCGGCACGGTGGTCGCGCGACGGCGGCGACAGGTAAGCTCGCCCCTCCCTCACCCACCCCGGATCGCGGATGCGCTTTCTCCTGAGCGTCATCGTGTTGTCGCTGGCCGCCCTGGCGGCGCATGCCGCCGAGCCTGATCGCCGCATCGCCATCACCATCGACGACCTGCCATGGCAACGCGTGGACAAGACGCCGACGGCGGAACTGGCCTCGCGCCACGCGCAGCTGATGGCGCAGCTGAAGCAGGCCGGCGTGCCGGTGGTGGGCTTCGTCAACGAAGGCAAGCTGGAGGTCGATGGCCAGGTGCAGCCGGCGCGCGTGGCGATGCTGCGCGACTGGCTCGACGCGGGCCATGAACTCGGCAACCACACGCACGGGCATCTCGATCTGCATGCGGTGGGGCTGCCGGCCTTCCAGCAGGACATCCTGGACGGCGAGCGCGTGCTGCGGCCGCTGCTCGCCGAGCGCGGACAGGTACCGCGCTGGTTCCGCCATCCCTACCTGCGCGCCGGCCGCACGCCGGAGGATCGCGCGGTGCTGTCGGCCTTTCTCCGCGAACACGGTTACCGCATCGCGCCCGTCACCGTCGACAACGGCGAGTGGGTATGGGCGTTCGCCTACGCCAACGTGCTCGACGGCCAGCCCGACACGCCCGAGCGCGCCGCCACCCTGGAGCGGCTGCGCCGCGGCTACCTCCCGTACATGCTCAACAAGGTCGATTACTACGAAGCGCAATCGCAGGCCTTGCTGGGCCATGCGCTGCCGCAGGTATGGCTGCTGCATGCCAACGAATTGAACGCCGTCGCCTACGCGGACCTGGTGGCCGGCGTGCAGCGTCGCGGCTACCGCGTGGTGACGCTGGACGAAGCGATGCGCGATCCGGCATACGCGCGTGGCGAGGACGGATACAACGGCCGCTACGGCCCCAGCTGGTTGCATCGCTGGGCCATGGCCGAGAAGAAGCCCAAGGACTTCTATGCCGGCGAGCCGGTGGTGCCGGGCTGGGTGCTGGCGCTGGCGGGCGTGGAATCGGAATAACGCCGCGTCAGTCGTCGCGCCGCAGCGTGGCGAGCTTCAGGAACGCCTCGTGCTGGTAGCGGCTCATGCGCAGTTGTTGTCCAGTGTCCATCGTCACCACGTGGTAGCCGTTGAACCACGGATGGATGTCCTTGACCCGGCGGATGTTGATGATGGCCGACCGGTGCACGCGGGCGAAGCGGCGCGGGTCGAGGCGCGCGGCCAGCGCGGCCATGGTCTCGCGCAGTTCATGTACGCGGTCGGCCAGGTGCAGCCGCACCGTGTTGCCGCTGGCCTTGATCCAGACGATGTCGTCCACGTCGACCAGCACCACGCGCTCGTCCTCGCGCACCGGGATCCGTTCCACGTAGGCATCGCGCTGCTGCAGCGAGGCCAGCGCCTGCATGATGCGCGACGTCGTGTCGGCATCCGCGCCGCGCGCGGTGGCCAGCCGCTGCTTCGCCCGGCGCAGCGTTTCGGCGAAGCGGTCGCGGCTGAACGGCTTCACCAGATAATCCACCGCGTTCGCTTCGAACGCGCGCACGGCGAACTGCTCATAGGCGGTGACGAAGATGGTCGCCGGCATGCGCGCCACGCCGATCGTCGCCACCACGTCCAGGCCGGTGATGGCCGGCATCTGGATATCCAGGAACACCAGGTCGGGCGACAGCTCGCGGATCGCCGCCACGGCCGACACGCCATCGCCGCATTCGCCGGCCACCTGGATGTCCGGATCCTCGCGCAGCAGCCGCACCACCGCATGGCGCGCGATCGGTTCGTCGTCGATCACCAGCGCGGTGAGGCTCATGCCGGCACGTGCTCCGTCAGTGCGTCGTCTTCCAGTTCGTGGAACGGGAGGCGCAACCGGCAGGCGACGCCGCGCGGCACGATCAGGTCCAGCCGCAGGCTGGCCTCGCCGCCATAGAGTTCGCGCATGCGCATCCGCGTGTTCGACAGGCCGATGCCGTGACCGCCGGCGTGGCCGCCTTCGTCGAGGGTGCTGTTGAAGTTGCGGACGTCGATGCACAGCACGCCGCCTTCGCGCCGGCAGTCGATCTCGACGCAGTCGTCGCCGACGTGCTGGCCGATCCCGTAGCGGATCGCGTTCTCCACGATCGGTTGCAGCACCAGGCTGGGGACGGCGGCATCCAGTACATCCGGTGCGACATGGATGCGCGTGGTCAGCCGGTCCTTGAAGCGATGCCGCTGGATGCCGAGGTACAGCTCGAGCAGTTCCAGTTCGCGCCGCAGCGGGATTTCCTGGCCGTCGTAGTCCTCCAGGAACGCGCGCAGCAGTTCGCTCAGGCGCAGCAGCATGTCTTCGGCGGACACCTTGTCCTCGTCGAGCAGGGTGACGATGGCATGCAGCGTGTTGAACAGAAAGTGCGGTTGCAACTGGGTCTTCAGTACCTGCAGCCGCGACTGCGCCAGTTCGGTCGCCAGCTGGCTGGCTTCCAGTTCGCGCCGCGCCTTCTCGGCGTGGAACTGGATGGCCTGCTGGATGGCGAACAGCAGCCAGTAGGTCAGCAGGCCGATGGCGAAATGCTGCTCCAGGAAGTAGCCGAGCTGTTCGAAGAAACCGCTGGGTTCGAACAGCGTGGAGACCAGCGCGCCGATCATCATGGCAATGAAGGTCGTGCACAGGCTGGCCACGAGTTGCTTGCCCAGCCCACGCAAGCGCAGCGGGCTGCTCACCGGGTAGCGCTCGGCCAGGCGGAATACGAGGGGAGCCAGCGCCGCCCACGTGTACCACTGGATAAGCGACCAGCGGATCAGGTCCCACAGCGGCCAGGTGGGACGATGCAGGCCATTGTTGAGTTTCGTCTGCAGGGTGAACAGCAGCGCGACCGCCGTCCACAGGGCCAGGTAACGGAACAGGCCGATCTCGGTATTGCCCAGACGGATTTTCATGCGGCCCTCCCAATCGGCGTCCGCATCGTAGGGCCACGCGCGAGGGACGGGAAGCCACCGATGGCGCCGACTACGATTCATCCCGGCGGCACGACGATTCGACACGAATCCGTTGCCGGCCTGGCCGGATGGGCGCGAGATGCGGTCGCCCCGTACGCAATCCCGCGTCACCGGTGGCGCCTTCACTACCGGAGATCACGCCATGCCCCGTCTGTCCGTCATCGCCCTGCTCATCGCCGCCAGTCCGATCGCCAACGTCCAGGCAGGCGAACGTACCCACTACCTGTACCTCGTGAACCGCGCGCACGATCGCGTGGTCTCGGTCGCCACGACGCCGGTCGGTGGCTCGGCGTGGCGCGAACTGCTCCATGGCGACACCATCACCGGCGGTGGCGACGCGGTGACCGTGCAACTCGCCAGCGACCAGTGCGTGCACGACGTGGAGGTGGAGTTCGTCAATGGTCGCCGCGCGGTGTATCCCGCCATTGACCTGTGCCGCCATCATGGGCTGCGCATCCAGCCGCTGCGTGCGCAGGCAACGAAGGCGATGGTTGCCGTGCAACAGGATGCGGCGCGTGCCGCACGGCACACCGGCGAGTGACGGGGCGCAAACGAGCGTCACGGACACTGTGCGGTGGCCGACCCACGCGGTACCGTCTGCGACACGGTCCCGTCCGTGCGGGACCATCGAAGGGATCTCCATGCCCGCCGGGAAGTCTGCCGCTTCGCCCGGCGTCGACACCTCCCTGCACCAGGCCGCGCACGTGATGGATGCCACGATCCGTGCGCTGTGCGCAGCGATCCTGGCAACGGATGCGCGCATCGGCGAAGCCATCAAGTGGAATGCACCCAGTTTCCATGTCGAGGGAAAGCACTTGGCGACGATGCAGCCGCGACGCGCCGACCGCGTGCTGCGGGTGATGCGCCCGGGTGCCGGCAAGCGGACGCTGCTGGCCGCGCTGCCGTGCGCGAGATGGAATCCATCGCGCGGTATTCCGGTGACCAGCCCATCACCTGCGAGCGCATCATCATTGCGCGCAGCGTGTTCTCGCTCGGCCGGTTGCTGGACGATTCCTGCAGGTCGATTTCAGCGGCGTCGAGCGGTTCCCGATCCCGGTGGTGATGTTCATGGGCGGCACGACTACACCACGCCGTCCGAACCGACCGCGGCCTGGCGGGCGCGCGTGCAGGCGCCCTACAGGCAGGGCGTCTGGTTCGAGCATTCCGCGCACATGATGCCGTGGGAGGAGCCGGGCAAGACCCTGGTCAGCCTGCTGGAGTACATACGGCCGCGCGCGGTCGACGCAACGGCGGAATAAGCCGCCTCAGCGCACCACGGCCAGCCGGCGCGGCGAGGGTTCGTCGCGCTGGAACAGCACGCGCTCCGGGCGGTGCAGGGCGTAGCCCTGGCCGTAGTCCACGCCGAGCGACCGCAGGGCATCGCAGATCTTCGGGCTGGCGACCCATTCGGCCACGACCTTGAGGCCGCGCTGGTGGCCGATCTGCGCGATGGCGCTGACGATGGTGCGGCTCATCGGGTCGGTCTCGAGGTCGCGGATGAAGCTGCCGTCGATCTTGATCAGGTCCGCCGGCAGGTTCTTGAGATAACCGAAGGACGACATGCCGGCGCCGAAGTCGTCCAGCGCGATGCGGCAGCCGACGCGGCGCAGGCGCTCGATCACGCCCACCACCTTCAGCAGGCTGCGCACGGCGACCGTTTCGGTGATCTCGAAGCACAGCGCGTGCGGCGGCACCGCGTATTCGGTGATGCGCGCGAGGATGAAATCCGCCAGCCCTTCGTCCTCGATGCTGGCGCCGGACAGATTGATCGCGCAGGTACCCAGGCGCATGCCCGAGTGGTGCAGCTGGCCGAAGTGGGCGAGTGCGTTGCGGATCACCCAGCGGTCGATCGCCGGCATCAGCCCGTAGCGTTCGGCCGCAGGCAGGAAGGCGCCCGGCAGCACGATGCCGCCCTCCTCGTCGCGCAGCCGCAGCAGCAGTTCGATGCTGGTCGCGGTGTCGCGCCCGTCGAGCGGCACGATCTGCTGGTAGTCCAGCAGGAACCGGTCCTGTTCCAACGCCCAGCGCAGGCGGTTGGCCCATTCCATCTCGCCGTGGCGGCGCGTGGTCTCGTTGTCCTCGCGGTACATGTGCACGCGGTTGCGGCCGTTCTCCTTCGCCAGGTAGCACGCGGTATCCGCCCAGGCCAGCAGGTCCTTCAACGTCGGCTCCTGCTGGTCGACTACCACCACGCCGATGCTGGCGCTGACCGTGTAGGTGCGGTCCTGCCAGACGAACATTAGCGCCTCGATGCGTTCGCGCAGCCGCTCGGCCAAGGCGCGTGCGCCCTCGGCATCCACGTGGAAGGCCATCAGGCCGAACTCATCGCCACCGAGGCGCGCGAGCACGTCGCCGCCGCGCAACTGCTGGCGCATCGCCAGTGCGAGCTGGGCGAGCAACTGGTCGCCGGCCATGTGGCCGGACACGTCGTTGATCAGCTTGAACTGATCCAGGTCGATGTACAGCAGCGCGCACGGATCGCACACCGTTCGGCCCTTGCGTTCGGCCAGCGCTTCATCGATGCGGCGCTCGAACTCGCGGCGGTTGCACAGCTCGGTCAGCGCATCGTGCGTGGCCTGGTAACTCAGGCGCTCGGTGAGTTCGCGCTGTTCGGAGATGTCGGTCGCCACCATCAGCAGGTGCGGTGCGCCATCCATGTCGACCTGTGCGATCGAGGCGCTCGCCCAGAACGCGCCGCCGCCCGGGCTCAGCAGCACTGCTTCCAGGTTGCCCCAGTTGTTGCCGATGGCGGCGGTGTCGCGCGCGCGCGCCTGCAGCTGCGGATCGGAGAACAGCGCGGACAGCGGCAGGCCGGTGGGGTCGCCCAGATGGAGTCGGGCCGCCTGGTTGGCGTAGACGATCCTGCCGTCGTCGGCATCGGCCAGCAGCACCAGTGCGGGCAGCAGTTCGTTGAGTGCGCGGAACCGCAGTTCGCTCTCGCGGTAGCGCCGGCTCATCTGTTCGCCCAGCGCCATCGCGCGCCGGCTGGTGGTGGTCAGCGACCAGGTCAGGGCGGCCAGCAGCAGGCTGATCACGCCACCGCCGGCCAGGATGGCCTGCAGCCGCCCGGCGTCCAGCGGTTGCGGGCGTGGCTGCATCTCGATGCGCCATTGGCGGCCACCGAAGTCCAGCCGGCGTTGCTGCATCGGCAGGCCGGCCTCGACCGGCGTTGCGGAGTCGTAGAACGGGTGGGCGTCCGCCGTCGCGTCGTACAGGCGCACGCGGAAGCCGTCCAGCACCTTGCCGCTCATGGCCGTCTCCACCAGCGGTTGCAGGCGGATGCCGATGGCCAGTGCACCGAGTTCGCGGGCACGCCGCTGGTTCGGCGTGGTCGGGGACGGGCCGCCGGAATACACCGGCAGCCGCATGGTCACGCCCAGCGGGTTCTGGCCGGCGGGCGTGCTCTGGCGCAGGGCGAACGGTGCCGAAATCACCACGGTGTCGGTGTCGCGGGCGCGCAGCAGGGCCGCCAGGTTCGCCTTCTGCCCGACCATGTCGAAGCCGACCAGCGACGCGTTCGCCTGGTAGGGCGAGACGAATTCGTAGCGGTACGACACCTGGTCGGCCAGCGGCTGGTCCACGGGCAGGCGGCGCGCAAAGGCCACGGAGGTGTAGGCGCCCGGTGCGAGCGGGCTGCGCAGGCTGGCGTGGTACTGGCTGAAGCGGGCCTGGTCCATCCGGTCGTTGGCCAGGTACACCGTCTGCATCGCGCGCAGCATCGATGCGGCCTGTTCCAGCGGCACGCGCAGCTGGGCGGCGCCGGTATCGGCCAAGGTATGGCGGGCGTCCTCCCCGCGCTGGTGCAGGTCGTGCCATTCGCGGAAGGCCACGATCGAGGTGCAGGCCACGCCCAGCAGCAGGACAGCCGCCGACCATGCCAGCGGCGGCAGGCCGGCGCGACGGGAGGGCGGGGCCGACGGCGCCAGGGCGTCGTCGGAACGTGGAGGGGTGGAATCCACCTGCGGGCCTTGATCCTGCGTAATGGGGGGCGGTTGGCACGGGCCGTTCCATGGAGGGAAGCAGGCTTCGTGCCAAACCGGCGGCATGCCGGAACACCGGATCCACGGCCTTCCGGGGGCGTGCGGACTCCTGCACGCGGTCCGGAAGGACCGTATGGGTCACTATCGGCCCGGATGGGGTGTTCTTGACGCACCCGCCCTGGCGCGTTGGGCGGTACGAACGCGCCTAGCCCAGCGGCCGCAGCTGCACGGGTTTCGCCTTGCGGTGTCGCGCAGGCGGCCGCGCGGCAGGCGCCTCGGCCCGTTCCAGGGCGTCGAGCGCCTGCCGCAGCAGGGCGAGGTCCTGCAGGACGCCGAGTTCGTCCACCAGCCTGGCGACATGGCGCAGGCTGGGGGTGACGTCGTGTCCACCCGCACGGGCACTCACCCGCAGTTTGCGCAGCGCGGACAGCTGCATGCGCAGCCGGCGCGACCGGCGGCGCCAGTCATGCAGGTCATCGGCGCGTCCGGAGGCCAGGGCCACCGCCTGCGCATCCGCCTGGCGCCGCCGCGAGCGCGCCAGTGCCTGGTTCAGGTCGTCGCCATGCACGCGGTGCCAGGGAAGCCGCTGCAGCTGTTCCGCGAGGCGATGCGCCAGCGCCTGCCGGCGGATGAAACCCGGGTCTTCGCGCAGCGCATCGGCGAGCCGCTGGTGCTGGTGCTGCGCGAGCAAGGGCAGCAGGGCGTCCCAGCTGGACGTCTCATCGGCATCGTCGGCATCGTCGGCATCGCGCGCGAGCCGTCGTGCCGTGTCCTGGACCACCTGCCCGTCGCGCAGCGCGGAGAGGCCCCTGGCCAATGCGCGAAGCTCGTGGTCGATCGCATCGACGCGTTCCCTGCCGAGCGCGCGGCGACCGAGCGCCAGCAGCGAGCGCAATCGACGCACGCATTTGCGCGCCTCATGCACGCCGGCCGCATCGACAGGTGCGACCACCAGCGCAGCGGCCAGTCCGCCAGCGTCGTCGGCGGCAAGCGCGGCGGCGCGTTCGCCGGCGCGGGAAGGGGCGGCGCGGGGGCTCATGGGGCGACCACCGTGGCGGAAAAGCGACAGTCTAGGGTCAGTCGTGGCAGGCCTGCGGTCCGTTCCGGCTGAACATGCGCCGCTCGTCGGCCCGACCCCTCTTGGCGGACGCCGGGCGAAAAGGTATAAATCGTTTATACGATTTAGGGGGTGCCATGCCGAAGTCACGGAAAGTGCGCCCTCCGGCCGTCGCGGCGGCCGACGGTGCGGCCGCCGCATCCACGCTGGTCCGCGACAGTTTCACCATGCCGGCCGACGATTTCGCCCTGGTCGATGTGCTGAAGGGCCGTGCGCTGCAGGTGCAGCGTCCGGCGAAGAAGAGCGAACTGCTGCGCGCCGGCCTGCATGCGCTGTCCGGCCTGTCGCCGCAGGCGCTTGCCAAGGCGCTGGATGCGTTGGCGCCGGTCAAGGCCGGCCGCCCGAAGAAGACGTAGAGGCCGCGCCCGCGCGGCAGCCGTGTTGTCCTGTCCATGCGCTGCCGGGCGCGTGGGATTCCACTGTCGCGGATGTGTTGCCGATGAACGTTGCCACCTTGCTCCGCCGCCATCGCGTGGTGGTCCTGCTGTCCCTGCTGTTGCTGGCGCCGATGCTGGTGGCGTCGTCGCACGTGCCTGTGCGCAGCGATGCCGGCATCGGGATGCAGGCGGGCTACCGCGTGCAGGACCTGGACTGGGTGGATCCCGCACGCGGCCGCGCCGTGCCGGTGAAGCTGTTCTGGCCGGATGCGGCGCGCACCGGCAAGGTGCCGCTGGTGGTGTTCTCGCACGGCATCGGCAGCGCGCGCGATGGTTATACGTACCTGGGCCAGTACTGGGCGAAGCACGGCATCGCCAGCCTCCACGTGCAGCACGTCGGCAGCGACCGCGCGCTGTGGCAGGGCAACCCGTTCGGATTGGTGTCGCGCTTCCGGCACGCTGCCAGCGAAGCCGAGGCAGTGGCGCGCGTGCGCGACCAGCGGTTCGCGCTGGACCAGCTGCTGGCGGGCGAATGGGGCGTACACGTCGACCGCACACGCATTGTCGCCGCCGGACATTCCTACGGCGCCAACACCACGCTGATGTCGGCCGGCGCGCGCGTGGTGCGCGACGGCAAGGTGATCGACCTGCACGATCCGCGCTTCAGCGCCGCCATCGTCATTTCCGCGCCGCCGTTCTACGGCGACGACGACTTCCGCCCGATCCTGGCCGGTATCGCCATTCCCACGCTGCATGTGACCACCGCCGACGACATCATCCGCATCCCCGGTTTCGGTTCGGGCGTCGACGACCGCCTGAAGGTGTTCGATGCCATCGGTGGCGCGCACAAGGTGCTGGCGGTCTATCGGCACGGCACCCACAACGTGTTCACCGACCACCGCTACTTCGACTCGCGCGAGGTCAGCGAACAGGTCAAGCAGGCGACCGAGTCGTTGTCGCTGGCCTTCATCGACACCGCCTACGGCGGCTCGTCCGCCGAACTCGCGCAGTGGCGCTCACGCCACCGTGCGTTGCTCACGCGTTACGACGCGCGCTGAGTCACGTCGTCGACCAGACCGCGAGTTCGTAGCCATCGGGATCGGCGAACTGGAAGCGGCGACCGCCGGGGAACGCGAAGATCGGGGCAGTGATGCGTCCGCCGGCGTTCTGCACGTTCGCCAGGCTGTCTTCCAGCGCAGTCGAATACAGCACCACCAGCGCGCCGCCCGGCCGCGGCGTGCCATGCGCGAAGCCGCCGGTCAGGCGGCCGTCGCGGAATTCGCAGTAATCCGGACCGTAGTCCTGGAACGTCCAGCCGAACGCCTCGCCGTAGAAGGCTTTCGACGCGGCGATGGAAGCGACGGTGAACTCGATGTAATCGATGCGGTGGTGCTGTTCGGCGGTGCTCATGGCGGGTGTCCGTGGAGGAGGCCGCCAGTCTGTCCGAGTCCGCGCGCCCTGTCTTGGCGAAATCGGACAGTCAGTCCGCGACCTGTGCGAGCAGTTGGGTGGACGTTAGGCCGGTGAGCCGGCGCGCGTCGCCGGCCAGCTGCGCGGCATCGTAGTAGCCGGCATCGAGTGCGGCCTCCAGCAGGGTTGCGTGAGGGTGCCGCCGCCGCAGGAAGCGTTGCAGCCGCAGGATGCGCGCCAGCAGCTTCGGTCCGTAGCCGAACGCCTCGTCGCACCTCCGCAACAGCGTGCGTTCGGTCATGCCGAGATCGCGCGCGAGCCGCGCGACCGAGTCGGGCTGCGTGCGCGCGAGGCGCACATGCACGGCCTGCATTGCGCAGTCGCGTGGCGGCGTGTCGGCCAGGATCCGGTCGGATAGCCAGGCCATCGCGTCGTCGCATTCCGCCATGCGGTCCCCCAGCGCGGCCAGGTGCGGCATGCCGAGATCGCTGAGGCGCACGCGCTGGTTGGCGAGCGCGTGCAGCGGAACACCCAGCCAGCGCGCGGCGGCGGCCGGCGCGAATCGCAGGCCCTGCAGCCGGTGGCCCGGCGCGATGTGCGCGTACTGTGCCTGCGTATCCGGTCCGGCGATGCTCAGGCACGTGCCGTCCCACAACAGGTCCACGCAGGCATCCGGCAGCACCAGTGCAGGCGCGGCCTGCGCTCCCTGCACGTAATCCCAGCGGCACAGCAGGGACTGGCCGGGCGCAAGGTCGTGTTGTCGGTAACGGCCGCTCATGCAGGCAGCGAGTCAACGTTCGGAATGCCCGCTCTCATCGTAGTCGCGGCGCTCGAACAGGTGGGGCTGGATCAGTTCGATGAAGGCGCGCGCCTGCGGCGACAGGAACTTGCCCTTGCGCACCACCACGCCGTAGCTGCGCGACGGGAACCACTGCGCCAGCGAGCGCGCCGCGAGCCGGTCGCGGTCGCTGTCGGTCAGGCAGATCGAGGCGATGACCGAGATGCCCATGCCCATGCTGACGTACTGCTTGATGACCTCCCAGCCGCCGACTTCCAGCGCGACGGTGTAGGGCACGCGCGCCTGCTGGAACACCAGGTCGACCAGCCGGTAGGTGACCAAGCGCTTCGGCGGCAGGATCAGGCCATGCGGCGACAGATCCTCCAGGCGCAGGTCGCGCTTCTTCGCCAGCGGATGGTCCGGCGGCGTGATCAGCATCGGTTCGAAGCGGTAGACCGGCGCGTAGCTGAGGTCGGCCGGCACGTCGAGCACCGATCCCACCGCCAGGTCCACCGCGTCCGAGCGCAGCAGGTCGGTACCGTCGGCGGACGCCGCGTTGTGCAGGGTCAGCTTCACGTCGGGGTGCTGCCGGCGGAAGTGCTCCACGATCTTCGGCAGCAGGTAGAGGATGGTCGAACTGTTGGCCGCCACGTTCAACTCGCCGGCCTCCAGCCCGCTGACCTTCTCGCGGAAGGTTGCGTCCAGCCCGTCCAGGCCGGCCACCAGCGGCTGCGCCAGTTCGTACAGCACCTGGCCCTCGCGGCTCGGGGTCAGCCGGCGCCCGCTGCGCTCGAACAGGGTGACCCCCAGGTCCCGTTCCAGCGCCTGCAACTGCAGGGTGATGGCCGGCTGGCTGACGAAAAGCGCCTCCGCTGCCCGCGATACCGACCCCAGCCGCACTGTCTGGCAGAAGGCGCGGAGCGGCTTCAGGCGGTCTGATTTGTAAGGGAATCGCGGGGTTGGCGCTTCTTTAGAGCTCACGGTCTAGTCAATTATAAGCAGAGCTTATTTAGTGCATTGACAAAACTGTTTTGTCAAATAATTCGGACAGGGAGCACTGTGCGTCTCCAGCAAGCCGCCAAGAGACCCCCATGTCCGCCACCGCTTTCGCCCTGCCGCCGCGCGATGTACGCGCCGACCGTCCTACCCCCGGCATCGCCCTGACCGCCAACGTGGCGGGCCAGGACGACCTGCTGCCCCCCGGCGCCCTGGCCCTGCTGGTCTCGCTGCACCGTGCGATCGAGCCGGAGCGCCAGGCGCGTCTGCTGGCCCGCCGCGAGCGCCAGGCCTTCTTCGATGCCGGCGGCCTGCCGGACTTCCGCGACGACACCGGCGCCATCCGCGACGGCGACTGGACCGTGGCGCCGGTGCCGAATGCGCTGCAGGACCGCCGCGTGGAGATCACCGGTCCGGTCGATCCGAAGATGGTCATCAACGCGCTGAACTCTGGTGCGAAGGTGTTCATGGCGGACTTCGAGGATTCCACCTCGCCGACCTGGCAGAACCTGCTGACCGGCCAGCGCGCGCTGATCGGCGCAGTGGCCGGGGACCTGACCTTCACGGGCGACACCGGCAAGCATTACGCGCTGAAGCCGCAGGACGAGCAGGCCGTGCTGCTGGTGCGCCCGCGCGGCTGGCACCTGGACGAGAAGCACGTGCTGATCGATGGCGCGCCGATCGCCGGCGGCCTGTTCGACGTCGCCGTGTTCGCCTGGCACAACGCCCGCGCGCTGCAGGCGAAGGACCGCGGCCCGTACTTCTACCTGCCCAAGTTGCAGAGCATGGAAGAGGCGGCGCTGTGGGAAACCGCGCTGTCGCACATCGAGGCAGCGCTGGGCCTGCCGCACGGGCAGATGAAGGTCACCGTGCTGATCGAGACGCTGCCGGCCGTGTTCGAGATGCACGAGATCCTGTACGCGCTGCGTGAGCGCATCGTCGGCCTGAACTGCGGCCGCTGGGACTACATCTTTTCCTACCTGAAGACCTTCCGGCGCCACGCCGATAAGGTGCTGCCGGAGCGCGGCCAGGTGACGATGACGCAGCCGTTCCTGAAGGCGTATTCGGAACTGCTGATCCAGACCTGCCACCGCCGCGGCGCGCATGCGATGGGCGGCATGGCCGCGCAGATCCCCATCAACAACGACGAAGCGGCGAACGAGCAGGCGCTGGCCCGCGTGCGCGCCGACAAGCTGCGCGAAGTCACCGCCGGCCACGACGGCACCTGGGTCGCGCATCCGGCGCTGATCCCGGTGGCGAAGGCGATCTTCGACGAGCACATGCCGCAGACCAACCAGCGTGGCGTGCTGCGCGAGGACGTGGCGGTCACGCGCGATGACCTGATCCGCCCGTCCACCGGCACCATCACGCGCGCCGGCTTCGAAGGCAACGTCGAAGTCTGCGTGCGCTACCTGGCCGCGTGGCTGGATGGCAACGGCTGCGTGCCGATCCACTGGCTGATGGAAGACGCCGCCACCGCCGAGATCTCGCGCACGCAGATCTGGCAATGGCTGCATACGCCGGACGTGCACCTGTGCGACGGCACCCAGATCGACTACGCGCTGCTGCAGCGCACGCTGGCCGCATTGCCCGCGAAGCTGGGCGACCACTCGCGCCTGCCCGGCGGCGAACGCATCTCCGAAGCCATCGCCCTGCTCGACCACCTGAGCCGTGCCGACGAGCTGGTCGACTTCCTGACCCTGCCCGCATACGACCGCATCGACTGACCCATCGATTGATCACCCCCACCACGACGCCCCACGACGAAAGAGAGCCCGCCATGAGCACCAAGCAACAGCAGATCGATGCCATCCAGAACGACTGGGACAACAACCCGCGCTGGACCGGCGTGAAGCGCGACTACGCCGCCGCGGACGTCGTCCGCCTGCGCGGCAGCCTGCAGCCGGAGCACACCCTGGCCAAGCGCGGCGCGGAGAAGCTGTGGAAGCTCGTCAACGGCGAGGCGAAGAAGGGCTACGTCAACGCGTTCGGCGCGATCAGCGCCGGCCAGGCGATGCAGCAGGCCAAGGCCGGCCTGGAAGCCGTCTACCTGTCCGGCTGGCAGGTCGCCGCCGACGGCAACACCTCCGAGACCATGTACCCGGACCAGTCGCTGTACGCCTACGACTCGGTGCCGACCATGGTCCGCCGCATCAACAACACCTTCCAGCGCGCCGACGAGATCCAGTGGAAGAACCTCTGCGACGGCAAGGCCGACGAGAAGGATGCGATCGACTTCTTCCTGCCGATCGTCGCCGACGGCGAGGCCGGCTTCGGCGGCGTGCTGAACGCCTACGAGCTGATGAAGAACATGATCATCGCCGGTGCCGCCGGCGTGCACTTCGAAGACCAGCTGGCCGCCGTGAAGAAGTGCGGCCACATGGGCGGCAAGGTGCTGGTGCCGACGCAGGAAGCCGTGCAGAAGCTGCAGGCCGCGCGCCTGGCCGCCGACGTGCTGGGCGTGCCGACCATCGTGCTGGCGCGCACCGATGCCGAAGCCGCCAACCTGCTGACCTCGGACTTCGATGCCAACGACCAGCCCTTCGTCACCGGCCAGCGCACGCCGGAAGGCTTCTACCGCGTGAAGAACGGCCTGGAGCAGGCGATCAGCCGCGGCATCGCCTACGCGCCGTATGCCGATCTGGTGTGGTGCGAGACCGGCACGCCGGACATCGGCTTCGCCCGCGAGTTCGCCCAGGCCGTGCATGCGAAGCACCCGGGCAAGCTGCTGTCGTACAACTGCTCGCCCAGCTTCAACTGGAAGAAGAACCTGGACGATGCGCAGATCGCCCGCTTCCAGGACGAGCTGTCGGCACTGGGCTACAAGTACCAGTTCATCACCCTGGCCGGCATCCACATCAACTGGTTCAACACCTTCAAGTTCGCCCACGACTACGCCCGCGGCGAAGGCATGAAGCACTACGTCGAGCAGGTGCAGGAAGCCGAATTCGCCGCGCGCGAGAAGGGCTACACCTTCGTCTCGCATCAGCAGGAAGTGGGCGCCGGCTACTTCGACGACGTCACCACCGTCATCCAGGGCGGCAGCTCCAGCGTCACTGCGCTGAAGGGCTCGACCGAGGAAGAGCAGTTCTACGAGAAGGAAAAGGCGGCCTGACCGCCGCTTGCAGGAATGCGCGAAGAGAAACGCCGGCTTGCGCCGGCGTTTCTCTTTCTGGCATTGCGGGAAGAAAGAACCGGCTTACTTCTTCACTTCCTGCGTGTGCCCCTTCAATGCATCGGCCAGGCCCGGCACGTCGGCGGCACCGGTCGGCACGCTGATGCTGGAGCCGGCGAAGTCCTTGCCGATCGGTTCTGCGCGGCCACCCAGGCACTGGGCGAGGAAGCCTTCGGCCACCGCGTTGAACGCCTTGCTGTTTTCCGGACGCGCGAAGCCATGGCCTTCGTCGGGGAACAGCACGTAGGTCACCGGAATCTTCTTCGCCGTCATCGCCTTGACGATCTGGTCGCTCTCGTCCTGCTTCACGCGTGGGTCGTTGGCACCCTGGCCGATCAGCAGCGGCTTCTTGATCTGGTCCGCGCGGGTCAGCGGCGAGCGCTCGGTCAGCCAGGCCTTGCCGGCATCGGTGCGCGGATCGCCCATGCGCTTGGCCAGCTGTTCGAAGAAGCTGGCCCAGTACGGTGGCACCGTGCTGAGCAGGGTGTTGAGGTTGGACGGACCGACGATATCGACGCCACACGCGAAGGCGTCGGGCGTGAACGTCAGACCAGCCAGCGTGGCGTAACCGCCGTAGCTGCCGCCCATGATGGCGACCTGGTCCTGCGTGGTGACGCCTTGCTCGACCGCCCACTGCACGGCGTCGACCAGGTCGTCGTGCATCTTGCCGGCCCATTCGCCGTTGCCGGCGTTGGTGAAGTCCTTGCCGAAACCGGTGGAGCCGCGGAAGTTGACCGACAGCACCGCGTAGCCGCGGTTGGCCAGCCACTGGTTGTAGCCGCCATAGCCATAGGAGTCGCGCGCCCACGGACCGCCATGCACCAGCAGCACCATCGGCACCGGCGCATCGGCCTTGCCGTCGTTGTTCGCATCGGCGCTGCGCGGCAGGGTCAGGTAGCTGACCAGCGTCTTGTCGTCGCGAGAAGCGATTTCCACCGGCCACTGCGGCACCAGTGGCTTGCCTTCGAGTTTCGGTCGCGCGGAGAACAGCTTGGTCAGCGTGCCCGCCGGACGGTCGTAGCGGTAGTAGACCAGCGGCGCTTCGGCGGCCGAGTACGCGACGATCCAGGTCTTGTCGTCCAGCGTGCGCGTATTGACCGACACGTCGCCCGGGCCGATCGCCTCCAGCTTTTCCAGGTCGGCGCGGATCGCCGGATCGACGACCTTCCATTCGTCGCGCAGGTAATCCACCGACACCGCCTGCACCTTGCCGGTGGCGGGATCCGCCAGTGTGCCGCCGACGTCGGCGCGCGTATCCTCCATCACCAGCGTGCGCTTGCCGCTGGCCACGTCCACCGCGAACAGCGCGGCGGTGTTGCGGCCCCGCGAATCGGTGAAATACAACGTCTTGCCGTCCAGCGTCAGGCCACCGGGGCTGGTGGTCAGGCCATCCTCGAACGGGATGTCCTCGACCTTCTCCCAGCCGCCGGCCGCGCCGCGCTTCAGCACGTCGGTGCCGCCGTCGGGGCGCGAGCGCGTGGCGTAGCGCAACTGGTAGTCGGCATCGGCGATGTAGCCGCCGATGCCGGATTCGTTCTTCTCCAGCAGCGTGCGCTTGCCGCTGGCCAGGTCGACCTTGTAGATGTCGTGCCACTTGGTGTCGCGGTCGTTCATGCCGATCAGGATCGTGCCGGGCTGCGTCGGGCTGACACCGGCCACCTGGGCGGTGGTTTTCGGGAACGGCGTCAGGTCTTTCGCCTGCCCGGTCTTCAGGTCCACCGCATACAGGTGGAAATCCTCGTCGCCGCCGCTGTCGCGCAGGTACAGCAGCGTGTCGGGCTGGTAGGACCAGAAATAGCTGCGGATGCCGCGTGCCTTGTCCTGCGTGACGGCCTTCGCCTGCGACGGATTGTCGGCCGGCGCGACCCAGACGTTGAGTACGCCGTCGACGGCGGCCACCCAGCTGAGGTACTTGCCGTCGGGGCTGATCTGCACGTTCGCCCGCTCGGGATTGCCGAACAGCGCATCACGCGCGATCAGCTCGGTGCCGGCAATGCGGTCGGCGGCGGTGGGGGCAGCGTGGGCGGCGAGGCTTGTGGCTAGCGCCGTCGACAGCAGCAGGGATGCGGGAAACGAGAAACTACGCATGGGCGTCTCCTTGGGCGGATTGGGACGAGCGCGGACGAGGGCCATCGCGGCGTCGGTACAGCATACAGAGGGCTGAGCGTGGCCCGCAGGGTTCGGGCACTGGACCCGTCATCGATCACGCGCTAACGTCACCTGACCGTGGGAGGGGAGCAGGTATGCGGAGACACCTTATCATCGGCTTGGTCGTGAGCCTGCTGGCTGCCGCACCGGCGTTTTCCAACACCCAGCATGCGAACACTGATGCGCATGCGATCCGGAAGCAGCAGGAGCAGATCCGCGTGGAAGCCGAGTTGCGATCGGGGCGCTACAAGGACCTGAGCGAAGCGCGTCGCTCTGAACTGCGGCAGAGGCAAGCGGTGGTGATGCGGCTGACCGAGGGCGTGGCGCAGACGACCGAGTTGAAGGAGGAGCAGCAGATCGAGCTGTTCAATGCGTTGGAGTCGATCGAGGCGATCGTCAACGCAGCCGAAGACGAGCGGATGGTGTGCGAGCGGCACCGACCGATCGGCAGCAACCGACCCCAGACCATCTGCAAGACGGTGGCAGAGCGTCGTGCCGAGCGCGAGGACGTCCGCGTGCAGATGGGCAAGCGCAATCTGGAGTGCAGCCGTTCTCCCTTGGGACCCGGCAGCTGCAACTGATTGCCCGGCGTGCTGCCGTCAGGCGGAACGCTCAGGACTCCGGTAACCCAGCGCTTCGGTCAGGTGCGCTGTGCTGATGATGTCGTTGCTGGCCAGATCCGCAATAGTCCGCGCCACGCGAAGAATGCGATGCAGGCTGCGCGCGGAGAGTTGCAGGCGCTCGACCGCGCGTTCGAGCAACGCCTGGTCGCGTGCCGACAGGCGGCAATGCGCCATCGTCTCGGCCTGTCCCATGCGTGCGTTGGGGCGGCCGCACCTGGCGTGCTGCCGCATACGCGCTGCAATCACGCGGGCCTGTATCGCGGCCGTGCATTCGCCGTCCGGTGCATCGGGGCGCAATTCATGCGGAGGCAGGCGCGGTACGTGCACGTGCAGGTCGATGCGGTCCAGCAATGGTCCCGAGAGGCGGCTGCGATAGCGACGCACCACGTCGGGGCCGCAGCGGCAGCGCCCGCTGGCATCGCCGGCCCAGCCGCAGGGGCATGGGTTCATCGCGGCGACAAGTTGGAAGCGTGCGGGGAACTCGGCGGTCCGCGCGGCGCGCGAGACGGTGACGGTGCCTGATTCCAGCGGCTCGCGCAGCACTTCCAGTGCGGCCCGCGACCATTCGGGCAGTTCGTCCATGAAGAGCACGCCATTGTGTGCCAGCGAGATTTCGCCGGGCCGTGGTTGCGCGCCACCACCGACCAGTGCCACCGCGCTGGCGGTGTGATGGGGCGCGCGGTAGGGCCGTTGTCGCCAGCGTGCCGGATCCAGTCCACGGCCACTGACCGAGGCGATGGCGGCGCTCTCCATCGCCTCGGTGTCGTCGGGCTCTGGCAGCAGGCCCGGCAGGCGCGATGCCAGAAGCGTCTTCCCGCATCCCGGAGAACCGATCAGCAGCAGATGATGGCCACCGGCAGCGGCCACCTCCAGTGCGCGGCGCGCCATTACCTGCCCCCGCACGTCCATCATGTCGGGGATGGAGGATGGCATCGGTGGTGGTGCGACGGCGGAAGGCAAAACCTTGCGGCCCTCCAGCAGGGCGCACACCTCCAGCAGCGTGCGTCCAGTGAAGGCCCGGCCCTGTTGCGCCAGCGCCGCCTCGGCACCGCTGGGTTCCGGCACGACGAGCGTCCGCCCACACGCGGCGACAGCCAGCGCCGCCGGCAGCACGCCATCCACGGCGCGCAGTTCGCCGGTCAGGCTCAGCTCGCCGAGGAATTCGTACTCCGCCAGCGCCTCACGACGGATCTGTCCGCTGGCGGCGAGGATGCCAAGCGCAATCGGCAAGTCGAAACGTCCACCATCCTTGGGGAGGTCCGCCGGCGCGAGGTTGACGGTGATGCGGCGTGTCGGGAACTCGAACTGCGCGCACAGGATCGCGGCGCGCACACGGTCACGCGCTTCGCGCACCGCGGCCTCGGGCAGGCCGACGATCTGCGTGGACGGCAGGCCACCGGACAGGTGCACTTCCACCCGGACCGGGGGCGCGGACACGCCCGCCCGTGCCCGGCTGTTCACCAGGGCCAGACTCATGGCGGCGGGGTCAGGACTGGGCGGGCTTGTCGGCCAGCTGGGCTTCCAGCGTGGCGACGGTGCGTTCGAGCGTTTCCAGCTTCTCGCGCGTGCGCAGCAGCACGGCCTGTTGCACGTCGAACTCCTCGCGCGTCACCAGGTCCAGCTTCGCCAAGCCTGCCTGCAGCGCAGACTTGAAAGTCTGCTGCAGTTCTTCCTGCGAGTCGCGCAGGCTGGGCGGCACCAGCTGGCTGAGGCGGCGGGCGAGGTCGTCGATGTGGTTGAGGTCGATCATGTCTGTTCTCCGGCAGTGCATCGAGCTTGCGAGGCCGACGCCGTGCCGGCCATCGGGATTCGCTGCGCAGCGCTGTCGGGAAAATCCGGCGGCGAGGCGGCCATTGAACCGCGATACGGCCCGCAGCCGCAACCGCACGCCGTCGCGTCGCGCTATCCTGCGGGCAGCATCGATGGGAGCACCTTGCATGAAAATGGTCATGGCGATCATCAAACCGTTCAAGCTGGACGACGTGCGCGAAGCGCTGGCGGAATCCGGCGTCGCCGGCATTACCGTCACCGAAGTGAAAGGCTTCGGCCGGCAGAAGGGCCACACCGAGCTGTATCGCGGCGCCGAGTACGTGGTGGATTTCCTGCCGAAGGTGAAGCTGGAGGTCGCGGTCACCAACGACCAAGCGGAGCAGGTGGTCGAAGCCATCGTGAAGGCGGCGGGTACCGGCAAGATCGGCGACGGCAAGGTGTTCGTCTATGACCTGGAGCGGGTAGTGCGCATCCGGACGGGTGAACTGGATGCTGACGCGCTGTGAGCAAGCGGACTAAAGGAACGACCGAGTTCGTTCGCTGGATGGGGCCGTTGCTTGACTGTCTTCGCTCGGTCGGTGGGTCCGCCAAGCCGAAAGAAGTGTCGAGTTGGATTGCAAAGACGTTGGACTTGCCGCCGGAAATCACGGATCTGACGATCAAGTCCGGGGCAAACAGATTCCATAATCAGGTTCAATGGGCCAGACAGTACTTGGTCTGGCAGGGACTGATAGATGACTCGCGCAGGGGAGTTTGGACGCTGACACCGCTGGGATGGAAAACTCATCTTGACGACGCTTCCAGTCGAGCGATTTTTCTGTCCACGGTGAAGCAATACCAAGAGACACGCCGCCTCCCGGCAGAGGCAGAGAGCACGATTGCACTGCCTGTGGATGAGCTTCCTTTAGATGAGCAGCAAGAACAGTCGTTACTTGAGGTGCTCCAGTCCTTGCCGCCTTATGGCTTTGAGCTCGTGTGCGAGCGCCTGCTGCGTGAACATGGCTTTGAGTCGGTGTCTGTTACGCAAAAATCCAGGGATGGCGGGATTGATGGCTATGGTGTTCTGAGATTAAGTGCGTTCGTCAGTCTCAAGGTGGCATTTCAGGCTAAGCGCTATAAGGATGTTGTGGGTAGGGCTGCTGTCGGAGAATTCCGCAACGCTTTGCTGGGACGTGCGGAGAAAGGCGTGTTCATAACTACAGGGCGTTTCACGTCTGACGCGGAGATGGAGGCTGCCCGTGATGGCGTCATTCCCATAGAGCTTGTGGACGGAGATCGACTGGTATCTCTTTTCGAGGATGTCGGGCTGGGTGTGCGGCCCAAGCAGATTATCGAGATCGACTATGCCTTCTTCGAGCAGTTCAGATCACAGCGACAATGAAGCGTTTTGGCGCCGCAGAATGAATCGAGACAAAAAAGCCCCGCATTGCGGGGCTTTTTTGGTACGCGCGTCTTGGTGCCTACTCGCCCAGCGCCTTCGCCACGAACGGCGGCGCGACCAGCACGCCCGTGTGCAGGTGCGCGGTGTAATACAGCGTGTCGAACGGCTTGGCCGCGGCGTCCGCCTGGCGGAACGCGAAGTCGGCGCCGGCCGCCTTGCTGGCGATGGTCACGCTCCACCAGCCGGTCGGGTAGCACGGCTGCGGGAACGGCAGCGTCTTGAACGACTGGAAACCGGCCTTGCCCATCTCGGCGCGCATGTCCTTGATCAGGTCCAGCAGCGCCAGCGGCGACTCCGACTGCTGCACCAGCAGGCCGTCCGGCTTGAGCGCGCGATGGCAGCTCTCGAAGAACGCCTTGTTGAACAGGCCTTCCGCCGGGCCGACGGGGTCGGTCGAATCGACGATGACCACGTCGACGCTGCCGGGTTCGCAGTTGGCCATGTACGCCACGCCGTCGTCGAACAGCAGTTCGGCGCGCGGATCGTTGTTCGACTCGCACAGCTCGGGGAAATACTTCTCGGCCATGCGCGTGACCTGCTCGTCGATGTCGCACTGCGTGGCCTTCTCCACGCCCGGGTGCTTCAACACTTCGCGCAACGTGCCGCAGTCGCCACCGCCGATGATCACCACGCGCTTCGGTGCGGCGTGGGTGAACAGCACCGGGTGGCTGATCATCTCGTGGTAGAAGAAGTTGTCGCGCGTGGTCAGCATCATCGCGCCGTCGATCACCATCAACTTGCCCCAGTCGGTGCTGTCGTAGATCTCGATCTTCTGGAACGGCGACTGCACCTCGTCCAGCTTGCCGGTGGTGCGGAAACCGATGGCCGAGCCGGTGTGCGAGAAGTGTTCGATGAACCAGGTGTCGTTGGCGGTCATGGGGAGATTCCTCGGATGAAGGGGACGGCTCCTTCCCCCGCATGCGGGGGAAGGTTGGGATGGGGGCGAACGGATCGCATGGCCTTACGCACGCTGCATCGACAGGCGCGACGTGCTTCGATTGCCCCCACCCCGACCCTCCCCCGCAAGCGGAGGAGGGGGCGGATGACGGGCGCGCATTGTAACGGACCCATGTGACCGCAGCCTGTAGAATGCGCCTCCGCGCCGCAGTGGACTCCCCGCTACGGTATCGACGAACGCGTCGCCACGCGCCAGCCCAGCGAATAGCCATGACTTCCAGCCCCATCTGGTCCACCGACCACGCCCGCAAGACCTACTCCGTCCCGCACTGGGCCGAAGGGTATTTCGACGTGGACGCCGCCGGCCGCATCGTGGTGTCGCCGAAGGGCGCGCAGGGTCCGCTGATCCCGCTGCCGGAGGTGGTCGACGCCGCGCGCGCGCAGGGCGCGCAGCTGCCGCTGCTGGTGCGCTTCCCCGACATCCTCGGCGACCGCCTCGGCAAGCTGCAGGCCGCGTTCGCGCAGGCGCAGGCCGACTGGGAGTACAAGGGCGGCTACACCGCGGTCTATCCGATCAAGGTCAACCAGCATCGCGGCGTCGCGGGCACGCTGGCCTCGCATGCGGGTGAGGGTTTCGGCCTGGAGGCCGGCAGCAAGCCCGAACTGATGGCCGTGCTGGCGCTGTCGCGCCCCGGCGGGCTGATCGTCTGCAACGGCTACAAGGACCGCGAATACATCCGCCTGGCGCTGATCGGCCGCAAGCTGGGCCTGCAGACCTTCATCGTCATCGAGAAGCCGTCCGAGCTGGCGCTGGTCATCGAAGAGTCGCGCGCGCTGGGCGTGAAGCCGGGCCTGGGCGTGCGCATGCGGCTGGCCACGCTGGGCGCCGGCAAATGGCAGAACAGTGGCGGCGACAAGGCGAAGTTCGGCCTGTCGCCGCGCCAGGTGCTGGACCTGTGGAAGCAACTGCGCGAGGCGGGCCTGCAGGACACGCTGGGCCTGCTGCATTTCCACATGGGGTCGCAGATCAGCAACGTGCGCGACATCGCCAACGGCATGCGCGAGGCGACGCGGTACTTCGTCGAGCTGTCGAAACTGGGCGCCACCATCAGCCATGTCGACGTCGGTGGCGGCCTCGGCATCGATTACGAAGGTACCCGTTCGCGCAGTTACTGCTCGATCAACTACGGCATCGGCCAGTACGCCAGCAACATCGTGCAGCCGCTGGCCGAAGCCTGCGAGCAGCATGGCCTGACGCCGCCGCGCATCGTCACCGAGTGCGGTCGCGCCATGACCGCGCACCACGCCGTGCTGGTGGTCAACGTGTCGGAAGTCGAGCAGGCGCCGGAAGGCCGCGTGCCGCCGTCGCATGACGACGAACCGGCGGTGATCCGCCACCTGCGCGAAATCCATGGCGAGCTGGATACGCGCCCGGCCGTCGAACTGTTCCACGAAGCGCAGCACCACCACAGCGAAGGCCTGTCGCTGTATGCGCTGGGCCAGATCGACCTGGTCCACCGTGCGCGCATCGACGACCTGTTCTACGCCATCGCACACGCCGTGCGTGCGCGCTTGAGCAGTGACGAGCGCAGCCATCGCGACCTGCTGGACGAACTCAACGAGCGTCTGGTCGACAAGTACTTCGTCAACTTCAGCGTGTTCGAATCGATCCCCGATGTCTGGGCGATCGACCAGGTGTTCCCGATCGTACCGATCGAGCGCCTGGACGAAGCGCCGGCGCGGCGCGGCATCATCGCCGACATGACTTGCGATTCGGACGGCATGGTCAAGACCTACGTCGAGAACGAGGGCCTGGACTCCTCGCTGCCGTTGCACGCGATGAAGCCGGGCGAGAGCTATCGCCTCGGCATCTTCCTGGTCGGCGCCTACCAGGAAATTCTTGGCGACATCCACAACCTGTTCGGCGATACCGATGCGGTCGAAGTCAGTGCCGATGCCGGCAATGGTTATCTGATCGCCCAACAGCGTCGCGGCGACACCACCGACGTGATGCTCGACTACGTCGGCTACCAGCTCGCCGATCTGCGCGCCGTCTATCGCCAGCGCGTGGAAGAAGCCGGATTGCCGGCGGCGGAATCGCAACGGCTGGCGGATGCGCTGGAAGCGGGCCTCACCGGCTACACCTACTTGTCGGACGAACCGCTGTCGTAGCGTGCGCTGCGCGCACGACTTCAGGATGCCCGATACCCCGTGACGTGCGCATGGCGCACGCTACGTGGCGCCCGTCTTCACGGCGGGCGATCAGACCTATCACCGATGGGCTGCAAGCCGGTTCGGGTGGTTAAATCTGGCCCCTGGCGTAGCGTGCGCTGCGCGCACGACCTCAGGATGCCCGATGCCGCGTGACGTGCGCATGGCGCACGCCACGAACTTCAGTCGCGCGCCACCTGGAATCCCGCGAACGACTGCGTCACCGGCATGATTTCCAGCCGGTTGATGTTGAGGTGCGGCGGCAGGGTGGCGACGTAGAAGATCGACTCGGCGATGTCCTCGGCGGTCATCGGATTCGCACCGGTGTAGAGCTTTTCCGACGCGGCCTGGTCGCCGTGCGTGCGCACCAGGGTGAATTCGGTTTCGGCCATGCCGGGTTCGATCGTCGTCACGCGCACGCCGGTGCCGTGCAGGTCGCTGCGCAGGCCGAGCGAGAACTGGCTGACGAAGGCCTTGCTGCCGCCATAGGCATTGCCGCCCGGATACGGATACACGCCGGCGACCGAGCTGATGTTGATGATGGCGCCCTTGCGTTCGACCAGCTGCGGCAGCAGGCGGTGCGTCAGCACGACCAGCGCAGTGACGTTGGTGTCGATCATGGTGCGCCAGTCCGACAGCAGGGCGTGCTGCGCGGGCAGCGTGCCCTGCGCGAGGCCGGCGTTGTTGACCAGCAGGTCGATGTCGCGGAAGCCTTCCGGCAGCGCGGCGAGGGCGGCGTCCATCGCCGCTTCATCGCGGATGTCGAAGGCGGCGGCATGCACCTTGTCGGCGCCGATTTCGTCCACCAGTGCCTGCAGGCGCTCGGTGCGTCGCCCCGTCGCGACCACGCGCCAGCCCGCGGCGGCGAAGCGACGGACGGCGGCGGCGCCGAAGCCGGAGGTGGCGCCGGTGATGAGGGCGATGCGGGTCATGCGGATTCCTTGGGGGAAGCGAACAGGGGATCGTGGTCAGCGTCGCGCCGTCTGCCGCGTGTACCACAGGGTGCCCAGCCAGGTGCCGGACGCGGCCGCCGCCACGGACAGCGTCGCGCTCAGCGCGTTCGTCCGCAGCAGGTAACCGAGCGGGTAGGCGATGTCCGAGGCCGAGCCGGCGATGCCGGCCAGCACCGACAGTGTCGCGATCCACACGGCCAGCGTCAGGCCGACGGCGACGATCAGGAAGCGATGGCCGGCCAGTGCGCCGCCCAACCCCATGCAGGCGGCTGTGACGAGGTAGCTGGCCGGCGTGAGGAATCCCCAGCGGGTCTGCACCACCTCCTGCCATGCGGAGGGCAGCACGCGCCCGACCAGCCACGAGGCGACGAGCAGCGAGACCATCGCCGCGGCCGTGGCCAGCATCAGGCGCTGCCATGTCGGCCGCGCGACGCTCACTGCGCTTTCACCGCCATCGCCGGCAGGCCACCGCTGGCGAGCTTCTGTTTCGCTTCGGCCAGTTCGCTGGCGGTGCCGTACGGCCCCATGCGCACGCGGTACACCGTCTTGCCATTGATCTGCGCCGATTCCACGCGGGCGCTGAGGCCGAGCATGGCGATCTTGGCCTTGGTGGCTTCGGCATCGCCGGAGGCACCGAAGGCGCCGGCCTGCAGGATGTAGCGCGCGCCGGCATCGGTGCTGGCCACGGTCGCCGCCGGCCTGGGCGTTGCCGCGACGTCCGCAGCGCGCGGTGCTTCGGTGGTGCGCGCGGGTTCGGTTTCGTTGATCGGCGTCGGCTGGGCCGGCGCGGTGCCGGTGGTCGGCGCCGCGGCGACGGGCGTCGTGGCCTGGCCGTTCAACGCCGCGCGCGCCTTGCGGGCGTCTTCTTCGCGTGCGCTGGCCGCCAGTTCCGCGTCGGACATCTGCACTTCCTTGCCGGGCAGCAGGGTGTAGAAGTCGTACTGCGTTTCCTTGGGTGCGGATTCGCCGGGCGTCGTGGCGGTGGCCGGGGTGTCGCCGGAGGGTGCGTCGGGCACGACCGATTCCACGTCGGCGCTGTCGATCGGTGCCGGCTGCGCATCGGGATTGGGTTGCGGACGGAAGAAGCCGTCGCCGTCCTTCTTGCCGAGGCCGGGCACGATGAAATACACCGCCAGGCCGATCAGCAGGCCGAGGACCAGCCACACCCATGGCGGGGTGGCATGGCCGGAGTTACGGGTGGCCTGGTTCTTGCCGCGCCTTGCTGCCATCTACTGCTCTCCGCTCACATCTTCTCGGGCGCGCTGACGCCCAACAGGTCCAGTCCGTTCGCCAGCGCCTGGCGTACCGCCAAGGCCAGCGCCAGTCGCGCATCGCGCGCGGCCGCGTCGTCGATCAGCACCGGCGTGCCGGCGTACCACGTGTGGAAAGCATAGGCCAACTCGCGCAGGTATTGCGCCACGACGTGCGGCTCCAGCGATTCGCCGGCGGCCTCCACCACTTCCGGATAGCGCGACAGTTCCACCATCAACTGCAGCGAGGTCTCGTCATCGAGCAGGGCCAGGTGGGCCAAGCCGTTCGCCTGGTCGTACGTGTAGCCCTTCTCGCCGGCCTGTCGCAGCAGGCTGCAGACGCGGGCGTGCGCGTACTGCACGTAGAACACCGGATTGTCGTTGCTTTGCTGGCGGGCCAGGTCGATGTCGAACGTCAGCTGCGAATCCGGCTTGCGCGCGATCAGGAACCAGCGCGTCGCATCGGCGCTGGTTTCCTCGACCAGGTCGCGCAGGGTGAAGTAGCTGCCGGCACGCTTGGACAGCTTCACTTCCTCGCCGCCGCGCATCACCGTGACCATCTGGTGCAGCACGTATTCCGGATAACCCTGCGGAATGCCCTCGCCCAGCGCCTGCAGGCCGGCCTTCACGCGGGCCAGCGACCCATGGTGGTCGGCACCCAGTTCGGTGATGGCGCGCTCGTAGCCGCGCTGCCACTTGCTGAGGTGGTAGGCCACGTCCGGCACGAAGTAGGTGTAGCTGCCGTCGGACTTGCGCATCACGCGGTCCTTGTCGTCGCCGAAGTCGGTGGACTTCAGCCACAGCGCGCCGCCTTCCTCGTAGGTATGGCCGGAGGCGACCAGCTTGCGCACGGTTTCCTCGACCTTCTGGTCGGCGTACAGCGAACTCTCCAGGAAGTAGCGGTCGAACGACACGCCGAACGCGGCCAGGTCCAGGTTCTGTTCGCGACGCAGGTAGGCGACGGCGAAGCGGCGGATCGCGTCGAGGTCCTGTGGATCCTTTTCGCCAGTGACCACGTGGCCCTCGACCTCGACCGAATCGCCATCGAGGTAGGCCTGCGCCACGTCGGCGATGTAGTCGCCGCGGTAGCCATCTTCCGGCCAGCCCTCGCTGTCCGGCGTCTTGCCGAGCGCGCGGGCCTGGGTGGAGCGGGCGAGGTTGTCGATCTGCACGCCGGCATCGTTGTAGTAGAACTCGCGCTTCGCATCCCAGCCGTTGGCGGCCAGCACGCGCGCGATGCAGTCGCCGATGGCGCCGGCGCGACCATGGCCGACATGCAGCGGACCGGTCGGATTGGCCGAGACGTACTCGACGCCCACGGTGCGGCCCTGCCCGCTGTCGTTGCGGCCATAGGCGGCGCCCTGCGCCAGCGCCGTCGCCACTTCGCGCTGGTAGGCGCCGGGGCCGAGGTGGAAATTGATGAAGCCGGGGCCGGCGATCTCGACCTTCGCCACGTCGTCGCTGGCCGGCAGGGCCGCGACCAGCGCCGTGGCGATCGCGCGCGGGTTGCTGCGGGCGGCCTTGGCCAGCAGCATCGCGGCATTGGTGGCGAAGTCGCCGTGTTCGCGGGTCTTGGGCCGCTCGACCACGAAATCCGGCGTGGCGGTGTCGGCCGGCAGGGTGCCGGCGGCGCGCAGGGCATCGATGCCCTGGGCGATCAAGGCGCGGAGGGAAGCTTTCACGGAAGACCGTCGTGTTGCGTGGGAACCGCCTATTCTAGGTTTTCCCGGTCCCTGCGTGGGATCGGCCGGTTCAGCGATGCCCGTGTCAGACCCAGCCGCGCGCGGCCATCGACTGCGGCGGCCCGTCGCCGACGACGAAATGGTCCAGCAGGCGCACGTCCACCAGGGCCAGTGCCTGCTTCAGCCGCTGGGTCACCGCCCGGTCCGCGGCCGAGGGTTCCGCGCAGCCTGACGGGTGGTTGTGGCCCACGATCAGCGCCGTGGCGTTCAGCGCCAGCGCGCGCCGGGCCACTTCGCGGGGATGCACCTCCGCGCTGTCCACGGAACCCTGGAACAGTTCTTCGAAGGCCAGCACGCGATGGCGGGTATCGAGGAACAGGGCGGCGAACACCTCGTGCGGGCGGCCGCGCAGCCGGTGCGCGAAGTAGCGGCCGGCTGCCTCCGGGTCGCCGATGGCGTCGCCGCGGGCCAGCGAGGCGTGCAGCAGGCGGGTGCCGAGTTCCAGCGCGGCGCCGATGGCGCAGGCCCGGGCCGGCCCAAGGCCTGGCAGGGCGGTCAGTTCGGCCGGCGGGCGCTCCAGCAGGGCGCGCAGCGGACCATGCTGGGCCAGCAGCTCGCGGGCGGTGGCGACGGCGTCGCGTCCGCGCAGGCCCGAGCCGAGGAAGATGGCCAGCAGTTCCGCGTCGCTGAGGCTGGCGGGGCCGCGGGCGAGCAGCTTCTCGCGGGGACGTTCGTCGTGGGGCCAGTCGCGGATGTGCATGGCTGCAGCATCGTCCGCCCGCATGTCCGCACGCATCGGGCGTCACGGGGCGTTCGGGTAAGCTAATCGCCTGTATCGACGTAGGAATGGGCCGACGTGAGTGGATCGGACAAGACGCGGGGTCTGGCGGGGCAACGGCTGCTGCTGTGCGTGGGCGGCGGGATCGCCGCCTACAAGGCGCTGGAACTGGTGCGCCGGCTGCGCGATGCGGGCGCGGAGGTGCAGGTCGCGATGACCGCAGGCGCCCAGCAGTTCGTCACGCCCCTGAGCTTCCAGGCCCTGTCCGGGCAGCCCACGCGCACCACGCTGTGGGACAGCGCCGCCGAGCAGGCGATGGGACATATCGAACTGGCACGCTGGGCCGACCGGGTCATCGTCGCGCCTGCGACCGCCGACCTGATGGCGCGCCTGGCGCACGGTCTGGCCGATGACCTGGTGACCACGCTGTGCCTGGCGACCACCGCGCCCGTCACGATCGCGCCCGCGATGAACCACCGCATGTGGCAGCACCCGGCCACGCAAGCCAACCTGGCCACGCTGCGCAGCCGCGACGTGCAGGTGGTGGGTCCGAACGACGGCCCGCTCGCCGAGGGCGAGTCCGGTCCCGGCCGGCTGGCCGAACCGGACCAGATCGTCGCCGCCCTGGTCGGCCAGGGCGCCGCCGCACCGGCGGAACCGCAGGACCTGGCCGGGCTGAAGGTCGTGGTCAGCGCTGGCCCGACCTATGAAGACCTGGACCCCGTGCGCTACCTGGGCAACCGCAGCAGCGGCAAGATGGGCTTCGCCGTCGCCGCCAGCGCCGCCAAGCGCGGCGCCCGCGTCACCCTGGTCGCCGGGCCGGTGCATCTGGCCACGCCGGCCGGGGTCAACCGCGTGGACGTGCGCTCGGCCGCGCAGATGCACGATGCCGTGTTCGCCGCCCTGCCGGCCGACATCTACATCGGTGCCGCCGCCGTGGCGGACTACACCCCGCGCGAGCCGGCCGCCAACAAGATCAAGAAGTCCAGCGAGTCGCTGGCGCTGGACCTGGTACGCACGCCCGACATCCTGGCCGAGGTCGCCGCGCAGACGCAGGCGCTGAAACTGGTGGTCGGCTTCGCCGCCGAAACCAACAACGTGGCCGAGTACGCACGGAAGAAGCTGGACGCCAAGCGGCTGGACATGATCGTGGCCAATCGCGTGGGCATCGCCGACGGCGGTTTCGAAAGCGACCAGAATGCGATGACCGCCTACTGGAAGGACGGCGAGCGCAGCTTCGCCTCCGCGCCCAAGACCCGGCTGGCGGACGAACTGATCGACCTGATCGTGGAGCGATTGAACGCATGAGCGCAGCGCGCGCGGTGGAAGTGAAACTGCTGGATCCCCGCTTCGGCGACGAGTGGCCGATGCCGGCCTACGCCACCGAGGCCAGCGCGGGCATGGACCTGCGCGCGGCGCTCGATGCGCCGCTGGTGCTGGAGCCGGGCGATGCGGCGCTGGTGCCCAGCGGCATCGCCCTGCACCTGGGCGACCCGCACCTGTGCGCGGTGGTGCTGCCGCGTTCCGGCCTGGGCCACCGCCACGGCATCGTGCTCGGCAACGGCACCGGCCTGATCGATGCCGATTACCAGGGGCCGCTGCTGATCAGCGTGTGGAACCGGGGGCACGAGAGCTTCACCATCCAGCCCGGCGACCGCATCGCCCAGGTGATGGTGCTGCCGGTCGTGCGCGTGAGCCTGCAAGTGGTGGATACTTTCGCCGACAGCGCACGGGGGACGGGTGGCTTCGGCCACACCGGCGTGCGGTGACAGGGGACAAACCGATGAATACGACGAACGAGAACCGCGTGCGGATTCCCGTGGGCGACCTGCGCAGCGCGTTGCCGAAACTGGCGGTGCTGCTCGCCCTGCTGGCTGTCCTGCTGGCCTGGAGCGGTGTCCGCCAGTGGCGAGATGCCGGCCTGCTGGAAGACACGGAGCGCGCGCGCGACCGGGCGGTCGAGGTCGTGCAGGCCAGTCATGCGGCACAGGTCAAACAGCTGCAACAGCGGCTGGCGTCCGCGCCGGTCAAGGCGGCGCTGGCGGCGAACGATACGGCGGCCGCCGTCGCCGCCATCCGCGAGGGGTGGGCCGACGCAGAGCAGGTCGAGATCCTGGATGGCGCGCTGTTGGCCGCGTATGGCGATGCCGCGACCTTCGGTTTCAGCAAGCTGGCATTGCTGGAAGCGGGCATGCAGGGCAACGCCGTGGCGGCCCGTGTGGTGAAGGACGGCAAGCAGACCGCGTTCGGCATGGCCGCGGCGGTCCCGCAGGGCGTGCTGTACGTGCGCGTGCCGCTGGCCCGCCTGACCGAGGGCTTTGATGGCGTGGCGATGCCGGCCGGCGGCTACCTGGCGCTGCGCCAGGGCGCCTACTCGATCCAGCAGCGCGGCGACACGCGCCTGGAAGACGGCGCCGAGCGCATGGCCCACGCGGTGGGCAAGACCGGCTTGCGCGTGGCGACGGCGGCGCCCGACAGCGATTCCGGCCCGCTCGGCCTTGGCGCGATTCCGGCACTCGTGGTGGCGGCGTTGCTGGCCGGCCTGGCGATCGTGGCCGCACTGGTCGCACGCGGCGGTATGCGTGTGGGACGTTTTGGCGTGAAAGGGACCGAGATGCACGACATGGATGAGCCGACCCTGGGTGAAGCGCTGCTGCGCGATCCCGTCCCCGCCGCCGGGCGCACCATCGTGGTCGCCGAGGAGGGCGGTGACGGGGCCTATCGACAGGCCGAAGGCAAGGCGGTCGAGGTGGATCCCGGCATCTTCCGTGCCTACGACATCCGCGGCATCGTCGGCAAATCGCTGAGTGTCGAGGTGGCCGAGCTGATCGGCCTGGCCATCGGCTCGGTGATGCGCGACGAAGACCTGCCCGACATCGTCGTCGGCCGTGACGGCCGCCTGTCCGGCCCGGACCTGGTCGGTGGCCTGATCGAGGGTCTGCGCAAGGCGGGCCGCAACGTCATCGACATCGGCCTGGCGCCGACGCCGGTGGCGTACTTCGGCGCCTACCACCTGCGTGCGGGCAGCTGCGTGGCCGTCACCGGCAGCCACAATCCGCCGGACTACAACGGCTTCAAGATCGTCGTCGGCGGACAGACCCTGTCGGGCGACGCCATCACCGACCTGTACGAACGCATCCGCGACAACCGCCTGTACATCGCGGGCGTGCCAGGCGACCTGCAGCAGCGCGACATCGCCGCCGACTACATCCAGCGCATCGCCGACGACGTGCAGCTGGAGCGTCCGCTGAAGGTTGTGGTGGACGCCGGCAACGGCGTCGCCGGCGACATCGCGCCGCAGTTGCTGGAAGCGATCGGCGCGGACGTGATTCCGCTGTATTGCGAAGTCGACGGCACCTTCCCCAACCACCATCCCGACCCCAGCGAGCCGCACAACCTGGAAGACCTTATCCAGACGGTGAAGCGGTTCGATGCCGACATCGGCCTGGCCTTCGATGGCGATGGCGACCGCCTGGGCGTGGTGACGAAGGAAGGGGACATCATCTTCCCCGACCGCCTGCTGATGCTGTTCGCCGCCGACGTGCTGGAACGCAATCCGGGCGCGCTCATCATCTACGACGTGAAGTGCACCGGGAAGCTGCAGGGCTGGGTGCTGCGCCATGGCGGCACGCCGATGATGTGGAAGACCGGCCACTCGCTGATCAAGGCCAAGATGCGCGAGAGCGGCGCGGAACTGGCGGGCGAGATGAGCGGCCACTTCTTCTTCCAGGAGCGCTGGTACGGCTTCGACGACGGCCTGTACTCGGCCGCGCGCCTGCTGGAGATCCTGGCCAACCGGACGGAGACACCATCCGAAGTGCTGGCCGACCTGCCGGACGGCGTATCCACGCCGGAGATCAAGGTCGACGTGGTGGACGGCACGCCGCACGCCATCGTCGAGCGCTTCGTCGACGGTGCCGAGTTCGAAGGCGCGCGCCTGTCCACCATCGACGGCCTGCGCGCGGACTGGGACGACGGCTGGGGCCTGGTGCGCGCATCCAATACCACGCCGATCCTGGTGCTGCGTTTCGAAGCGGACAACACCGCCGCGCTGGAGCGCATCAAGACGGAATTCCGCACGCGCCTGCAGGCGCTGGCACCGGAGTTGAAGATGACGTTCTGATCGTCATCGCGACAGGCCATCACGACAGCGCCGGGCATTGCCCGGCGCTGTCGTTTCCAGGGTGGCGCGGCCGGCTTACCTGCGGACGGGCGCGGCAGGTTGCGGCGCGGCGGAGTCCAGCGCGGCCTCTTCCGCCTGTTCCGGCGTGATGCCCTTCATCGAACGGAAGCGCTGCAGGATATCGGCGATCTCCACGTCCAGTTCCGCGCGCTGCTTCTCGAAGCTCTGCTGCAGGCGGCGGGTGCGGACGAGTTCGGCGTGGCGCTGGTGGATGGAGGCGACCATTTCCTTGGGAACGGGGCGCCCCGCCAGTTCGTTGTCGCCTGCGGTCTGCAGCAGGCTGATCAGGCCGTCGCGCAGGCTGATGGTGTTGTAGCGGGCGGTACGGACATTGTTGTCGACGATGGCCGTGCGCTCGTTGAAGACCCGGCGCAGTTCTTCCTCGCTGCGGTACGACAGCAGCATCGCGGCGTCGGTGCGCCGGCGCATGTCCGCGGCGGCGGCGTCGATGAGCTGCTGCTGCGCCGCGACGGCGGCCTGCGCGCGTTCCTCGTCGGTCATGGCACGGTCCACGCCACCGGTGCGGAGTCCACTGGCCGCACTGATCTCGTCGCGCGCGATGTTGACGGCATCGGCCGGCAGCGCGTCGCTGCAGACGCGCTGGCCCTTCTCTTCCCAGCAGAAGAGTTTCTTGTTGGCCGGCGCGGCAGCGCCCTTGTTGCCCTGGGCGTGCGCCAACGGCGCGGCCACCAGCAGCGCAGCCAGCAGATAGGAGGTGGTACGGACGGTCATGGCAGTCCCCACTGCGGTCAGTCCTGGGCCGCGCTGCCGTAGCGGGCCCGATAGGCCAGCAGGTCGTCGCGGTGGTGGACAAGGTCGGCGCTTTCGCCGGCAAAAGCAAGCAGGTCGTGCAGGCTGGCGACGGCGATCACCGGCACGCCGGTTTCCTCGGCCACCGATTGCGCGGCGGAGCGGCGTGCGCCGTCGGTACCGGGTTCGCCCAGCACTTCCTGCCGGTCGAGTGCGACGACGATCCCGGCCGGCGTACCGCCGCCGGCGCGGATCAGGCCCAGCGCCTCGCGGATCGCGGTGCCGGCGGTGATCACGTCGTCCACGATCAGCACGCGGCGGTCTTCCATCGGTGCGCCGATGAGCAGGCCGCCTTCGCCATGGTCCTTGGCTTCCTTGCGGTTGAACGCCACCGGCAGGTCGCGGCCGCGGCGCGAGAATTCGCAGGCCACGGCGGTCGCCAGCGGAATGCCCTTGTAGGCCGGCCCGAACAGCAGGTCGAACTGCACGCCCGACGCATCCACCGCATCGGCATAACAGGCGGCCAGGCCGGCCAGCCGTGCGCCGCTGTCGAAGCGTCCCGCGTTGAAGAAATAGGGACTCTGCCGCCCCGATTTCAGCGTGAACTGGCCGAAGCGCAGGGCCTGCGCGTGCAGTGCGAGCTGGAGGAAGCGGGCGCGGTGATCGGTCATGGGCGGCGGCGGGACTGAACAGGTGAGGTGACAGGATAACCGCCCCTCGGTCGAGGCCGCGCGTCGAATGCGCCGGTTCGGGTACGCTTGCCCGGTTTCCGACGAACGACCTGCACATGCGCATCATCAGCTTCAACGCCAACGGCCTGCGCTCGGCCGCCACCAAGGGTTTTTTCGACTGGTTCACCGAGCAGAACGCCGATGTGCTGTGCGTGCAGGAGACCAAGGCCCAGGAACACCAGCTGGCCGGGCCGGAATTCCTGCCGGCCGGCTACACGGCCTGGTTCCGCGACGCGACCACCAAGAAGGGCTACAGCGGCGTGGCGATCTACGCGAAACGCGAACCCGATGAGGTCCGCACGGCGCTGGGCTGGCCGGACTTCGACGAGGAAGGCCGCTACCTCGAGGCGCGCTTCGGCGACCTGAGCGTGGTGTCGTTCTACATTCCGTCCGGTTCGTCGGGCGACGAACGCCAGGGCTTCAAGTTCAAGGTCATGGACTGGCTGGCGCCGGTGTTGGACGAATGGCGCCGCAGCGGCCGGCACTACGTGCTGTGCGGCGACTGGAACATCGTGCGCAGCCGGCTGGACATCAAGAACTGGACCAGCAACCAGAAGAACTCCGGCTGCCTGCCGCCCGAACGCGACTGGTTGAACGGCATGTGCGTGGACGACGGCGGCTGGGTCGACGCGTACCGCGCACTGCATCCGGAAGGGCAGGACTACACCTGGTGGAGCAACCGCGGCGCCGCGCGCGCCAACAACGTGGGGTGGCGGATCGACTACCAGTTCGTCACGCCGTCGTTGCGCGACCGCCTCACCGCCTGCTCGATCTACCGTGAGCAGCGCTTCTCCGACCATGCCCCCTTCACGGTGGACTACACCTGATGACGACTCCCGCCAGCGAACGCCCGGCCAAGCCCTCCGTGTGGCGGGCCTTCGCGCAGCCGTCGGCGTGGACGATGTTCTTCTTCGGCTTCGCCTCGGGCATGCCGTTCCTGCTGGTGGCCGGCACCCTGGCCTACTGGCTGACCGAGAACGGACTGGAGCTGAAGAACATCACCCTCATCGCCAGCGCCGGCCTGGCGTACACGCTGAAGTTCCTGTGGGCGCCGGTGGTCGACCGCTGGCGGCTGCCGCTGCTCGGGCGGCTGGGGCAGCGTCGCGGCTGGTTGCTGCTGGCGCTCGCGATCGTCATCGTCGGCCTGCTGCTGATGGCGCACCTGACGCCCGGGAAACTGGCGCCCTTCATCTGGGTCACCCTGATGACGGCGTTCGCCGGCGCCACGCTGGACATCGCCGTGGATGCGTACCGCATCGAGATCGCGCCGCAGGAATCGCAGGGTGCGCTGCTCGCCACGTATTCGCTGGGTTACCGCATCGCACTGATCATCACCGGCATGCTGGCGCTCGTGCTGGCCGACCACGTGCCGTGGCCGCAGGTGTACCTCGCCATGGCGGTCTTCATGCTGATCCCGGTGGTCGCGGTGCTGGTCGCAGCGGAGCCGGGCGTGGTGCGGGTCAGGATGACCACGTGGGCGGAAGGCCTGCAGGAAGGCGTGGTGGAGCCGTTCCTCGATTTCTTCCGCCGTTTTGGCCCGGCGCTGGCGCTGGCGCTGCTGGCCTTCATCCTGCTGGCGAAGATTTCCGACCAGTCGCTGGGCGGCGGCATCATGGCGCCGTTCTATCTCGGCCAGGGCTTCACCAAGACCGAGATCGCCACGGTCACCAAGTTCTACGGCATCTGGGTGGGCCTGGGCGGCGTGTTCCTGGCCGGCATCGCGATCGCGCGCTGGGGCGTCAAATGGCCGCTGCTGGCCGGCATCGTGCTGGGCGCGGTCAGCAACCTGCTGTATGTCTGGCTGATCGGGGCCGACGGTGATGTGTGGAAGCTGACGCTGGTGATTTCCGGCGAAAACCTGGCGCAGGGGTTCCAGGGCACCACGCTGGTGGCGTTCCTGTCCGCGCTGGTCAACCAGCGCTTCACCGCCACCCAGTACGCCCTGTTCTCGTCGCTGGTGATGCTGCCGGGCAAGCTGCTCAGTGCGATCTCCGGGGGCATCGTCGAGCAGACCGGCTACGGCGTGTATTTCTGGATCACCGCGCTGGTCGCGGTGCCGGCCGTCGTACTGTTCTTCTGGCTGGCGCCGCGCATCCGGTTCGGCAACGGACATGAAGCCGCCACGGGCGTCGATGCGCCGGATACGCAGGCTTGACCGGCTGCGCTACAGTTTCCGGCAGGGGCAGGCGGGGGAAGGCGGAATGACCGACATCGTGCTGAAGGACGTGGACCCGATCCTGGCCGAGCGCATCCGGCGCGTCTCGCACGCCCGCGGCTGGCCGATCCACGACACCATCTTCAATTTGCTGGAACAGGGCTTGTTCGCGTGCGAAGCGGAAGTGCGTCGCGGCTTCGATGATCGTGAGGTCAACGCACTGGCCGAGGCCATCAGCGCCCTGAAGGACGTGCCTTCCGGCAAGGGCTTCTAGGCCGGATACACCGTGCCGAGCACGCGGCGCCCCGATGCACCGGTGACGGCGGGCAGGTTGCCGGGCCGCCCGGCCAGCGTCTCTCGCGCCAGCCATGCGAAACCCATCGCTTCCACGTAGTCAGGGTCCAGGCCGTGCGAGGCCGTCGATTCCACGACGGCCTGCGGCAGGGAAGCGGCGAGACGCGCCATCAGCACGTGATTGCGCACGCCGCCGCCGCACACCAGCACGCGCCGCGTGTCCGGCTGCGTCATCTGCAGGGCGTCCGCCACGGTACGCGCGGTGAGTTCGAGCAGCGTGGCCTGCACGTCGGCAGGCGCGACGCCGGCGTCGTCCATGCGGGCCTGCAGCCAGTCCAGGTGGAAATGTTCGCGCCCCGTGCTCTTCGGTGGCGGCAGCGCGAACCACGGGTCGGCCAGCAGGCGGGCCAGCAGGGGCGCGATGACCTGTCCGCTGGCGGCGAAGGCGCCGTCGGCATCGTAGGCGCGGCCGGTATGGCGCTCGCACCAGGCGTCCATCAGCGCGTTCGCCGGACCGGTATCGAAGCCGCGGACATCGCCGGCGACCGGCAATAGCGTGAAGTTGGCGATGCCGCCGAGATTGAGTACCGCGCGGTCCTCGTGCGGAGAACCCAGCAGCTCGGCGTGGAAGGCCGGCATCAGCGGCGCGCCCTGGCCGCCTGCCGCCACGTCGCGGCGACGGAAGTCGGCCACCGTGGCGATCCCGCAGCGCTCGGCGATGACATTGCCGTCGCCGAGTTGCCAGGTGAACGGTGGTTCCGCATGCGGGCGATGACGGATGGTCTGTCCGTGCGAGCCGATCGCGTGGACGTGGCCGCGCGGTACGCCGGCCTCCTGCAGCAGCGCGAGCGCGGCCTCCGCGAACGCCTGCGCGATGCGCCCGTCCAGCGTACCCAGGGTGTCCAGCGACACCGTGTCCGCGCCCTGGCCGAGCGCGACGAGGTGCGCGCGCAGGGCCGCGTCCCACCCGAAGGTGCGGGCATGCACCAGTTCGCAGCGCAGGGTGCGGCCCTCACCGTCGAAGCGCACCAGCGCGGCATCGATGCCGTCGGCGCTGGTGCCGGACATCAGGCCCAGGTAGAGCGCGACGGGGATGGCATCGGCGGCGTGGGTCATGCGAAACCGTCAGGCGAAGAAAAAGGCGGGACAGTGTCCCGCCTTTTCAGTCATCCCGCCACGCGGACGGCGATCAGCCCTTGCCGCCCTTGCCGGTTGCCGCCTTCGCAGCAGCCACGGTCGCCGGCTTCTTGGCGTCGTCCGTCGGGCCGATATCGGCGTAGATGATGTCTTCCACGGTGCGGATGCGGGCCAGCGCATTGGCGGTGTAGGTGCGGTACGACGCGAGCTGCGCGCCCGCCAGCGGCTCCGGCGGCGGCATGGTCACCGACAGCGGATTGCGGTGCACGCCGTTGATGCGGAATTCGTAATGCAGGTGCGGGCCGGTCGACAGGCCGGTGGTGCCGACGTAGCCGATCACCGTACCCTGCGCCACGCGCTGGCCCTGCTTGATGTTGCCCATGCGCGACATGTGCGCGTACAGCGTGGTGTGGCCGCGGCCATGATCGAGGATCACCGTGCGTCCGTAGCCGCCCTGCCAGCCGGCGAACTGCACGCGGCCATCGCCGGCGGCCATGATCGGCGTGCCCGTCGACGCGGCGTAGTCCACGCCCTTGTGCATGCGCATGGTGCCCAGCACCGGATGGCGGCGCGCGCCGAACTTCGAACTCATGCGCGCATACGCGATCGGCATGCGGATGAAGTTCTTCTTCAGCGGCCGGCCGGCGGCGGTGAAGTACTCCGGCTTGCCGCCCGGACGGGTGAAGCGGAAGCCGGAATGCAGCTTGCCGTCGACGGTGAACGTGGCGGCCTGGACCGGACCCGTGCTGATCAGTTCGCCCTCGCGCCAGGTCTGTTCGACCACCACGCTGAAACGGTCTTCCGGACCCAGGTCGGAGTTGAAGTCGATGTCGTACTTGAAGATCTCGTCCGTCATCGAATTGATGTTGGCCGAGGTCAGGCCCGCCTTGCGCGCCGAGCGGTTCAAGGAGCGCCCCACCTTGCCGCTCAGCACGACGGTGCGGGTGGTGGTCTCGCGCGCGATCACGCGCTCGGTGACCTTGTCGTTACCGACCAGCAATTCGATGCGATGGCTGGGGTCGCGGTCGTAACGCAGCGTGCGCAGGCCGCCGGTGACGGGCAGGTCGAAGGCGATCTCGGTACCCGGCTTCAGTCGCGTCAGCGCTTTCTTGGCGTCGGCATTGTCCAGGATGCGGTGCAGGGTGGCGGCCGGAATGCCCAGTTCCTCGAAGATCGCCCCCATCGTCTGGCCCGGCTTCACCCGTACGACCTGCCAGCTGTCGCCGGCAGTGCCGGCCTGGCGCGCCGCGGACAATTCCGGCAGATCGAGCAGCAGCGTATTGCGTGGTTCCGAGATCGGTGCCTGGATCGCGCTGGAGAAGCCCGGCACGATGGTCGCCATCAACACGCCGATGGTGGTGAACAGGCTGGCGTGGATCCAGTGGCGGCGCGTCCAGCGCCCTTCCGGCAAATGCCGCTTCATGGCGGTATCGCGCAGCACCCCAAGGCGGTCCCGGAATTGTTGCTTGCGGCTGTTGCCGCCCCCATGAGTTTGCATCAAGGTTGCATCCCGGGGCCAAGGCAAAGCCCCAATCCGCGTACCATAGACACGCGAAGACTTCGCGTCAAACCATTGAGTCAAATAGCTTTTTTGATTGGTATCACTGTTTACTTCGTTTTAACGGTAGCTTCACGTCACTGACTTGGCCTTCACGTGGCCCCTATTGGAACCGTCCTCCCGTGTCCTCTGCAGAAGCGTTTGCCCTGATCGGCCGTGGTGCCGACGAAATCCTCAAGTCCGAAGACCTGGAGGCCCGCCTGAAGCGGGGCCGGCCGCTGCGCGTTAAGGCGGGCTTCGACCCCACCGCGCCGGACCTGCATCTGGGCCACACCGTGCTGCTGAACAAGATGCGGCAGTTCCAGGACCTCGGGCACCAGGTCGTCTTCCTGATCGGCGACTTCACCGGGATGATCGGCGATCCCTCCGGCAAGAACGTCACCCGCAAGCCGCTGACCCGCGAGGACGTGCTGGCCAACGCCCGGACCTACGAGGACCAGGTGTTCAAGGTGCTGGACCGGGAGAAGACCGAGGTCCGCTTCAACTCCGAATGGTTCGGCAAGATGGGTGCGGCAGACATGATCCGCCTCGCCGGCCAGCACACCGTCGCCCGCATGCTGGAGCGCGACGACTTCGCCAAGCGCTACGCCGCCCAGCAGTCGATCGCCATCCATGAGTTCCTGTATCCGCTGGTGCAGGGCTACGATTCCGTGGCGCTGCAGGCGGACGTCGAACTCGGCGGCACCGACCAGAAGTTCAACCTGCTGATGGGGCGCGGCCTGCAGGAGCATCACGGCCAGGCGCCGCAGATCGTCCTGACCATGCCGCTGCTGGAGGGCCTGGACGGCGTCAACAAGATGTCCAAGTCGCTGGGCAATTACATAGGCGTCAGCGAACCGGCCATCGACATCGTCACCAAGACCATGAAGATCGGCGACGACCTGATGTGGCGCTGGATCGAACTGCTGAGCTTCGAGATCGGCGTGGCAGACGCCGCCTCGCTGAAGTCTTCCGTCGCTGGCGGCGCATTGAACCCGCGCGACGTGAAGCTGCGGCTGGCACGCGAACTCGCGACTCGCTTCCATGATGCGGGCGAGGCCGAGAAGGCCATCGCGGGCTGGCATGCCGTCGTGACCGGCCAGGGCGATACCTCCTTGCTGGAGCTGAAGGATGTCGTCGTCCCGCAGGAGGGCATCCGCATCGCGGCACTCCTGACGGCCGCCGGCATCACGCCCAGCAACTCGGAAGCCAACCGCAAGCTCAAGGAGCGCGCGGTCAGGGTCGGCGGCGAGATCGTCGAGGATGCGGCCCTCCAGTTGCCCCCGGGCTTTGAGGGCGTGCTGCAGGTCGGCAAACGCAACTTCGCCCGGGTCAGGCTGGTTGCCGGCTGAGGCGTGCCTGAGTGGCGGTGGACGCCACGTGAAAATTTCCCGTCCGCCCCCTTCCAAAAACCGAAGGAACCGGCCATACTTTCCCTCCCCCGACGCACAGGGCCTTGCCGAACCGGCTGGGCGCCAAGCGGAGGGAAACGAATCGCCAACAACTTCGAAAAAAGGTGTTGACGAAACAGGAAAACCCGCCATAATAGGCGGCTCACCACGGCGGAAACGCTGCGGTTACGAAGGGAGGCGCTGAGGCCGACTTCGAGTTCTTTGAAAGTGTGCGCAGGTGACTTGTGTGGGCGCCTGCAGGAAGGACAAGCTGTCCATCTTGCAGACGTTCGATTCATGAGCATCTTGTCAATTGTAGAAATGCAAGCGATACGTAAAGCTTGTGGTCAAACGATCTGCATTCAAAGCATTGGCCTTCGGGCTAAGTAGTTTTAAGTGAAGAGTTTGATCCTGGCTCAGAGTGAACGCTGGCGGTAGGCCTAACACATGCAAGTCGAACGGCAGCACAGGAGAGCTTGCTCTCTGGGTGGCGAGTGGCGGACGGGTGAGGAATA